>Ga0074197_1000005_pt1 | contig 574916 bp, 481 predicted proteins | sample EPASupsiteSAE305_FD_64526 | JGI IMG/M metagenome (GOLD analysis project Ga0074197, IMG submission 64526) | Bioremediated contaminated groundwater microbial communities from EPA Superfund site, New Mexico - SAE3-05 reassembly with SPADES | ecosystem: Environmental > Aquatic > Deep subsurface >... | reverse complement strand
GAACCAGGACGCGTGAGAGCCTCGAGCAGCGGGATGACGTAACGGATTTTAAGGAGAAAAACAGCCACAAACCTGTGGGAGGGAGCTTTTTTTCTTGATTTTAAGACCTTTAATGAGCGACAGCCCCTTGTCGGGGAGGCCTGCTATGCTATCAGTGACTGAATGGAACCGCTTGATAATTAGTAGTTTATACACTACAGAAGGGGATATGGATATCGCCCCGGTAACTATCGAGCTCTGCATGGCGGCGATAAAAGTTCTCAATTCAGGGACATCGAAAAGGCGAGGAATTACTGGCGTGACTACTTAAGGAGGCGCTTATGAAAAGGAAACCCTCTGTTAGCTACCTGATCGGTCTGCACAAACGCCTTGCCGATCCCGAATATGCGGTAGCGTTCCTCAACGAATGCCTTGATGACCCGGACGAAAGGGTTTTTCTGCTGGCGCTCCATGACGTGGCCCAGGTTCACGGCGGGCTGGCGCAGCTGGCAAAAAAAACCAAGCTCAACCGGGAGCATTTATTCCGCATGCTCTCCAGAAAAGGCAACCCGGGACTGCACAATCTGCGCCTGCTTGTAGGAGCTTTGGGCTACAAAATCACGCTGCGACCGGCCTGATCGCCCCCCACAAAAAAAGAACCCGGCTTGCGGCCGGGTTCTTTTTTTTACACCCCGTGCTAGGCGGCGTAGGGGCCGGTGAGGGCGCGGGTGGCGGCTTCTTCCTTGGCCTTGGCGATGAACTCGTCGAGGTTTACGCCGAAGACGCTCTTATTACCGCGCAGGCGCAGCGTAATGGTGCCGGCGTCCTTTTCCTTCTTGCCCACCACTACCAGGTACGGTATCTTGTGCATGGCGGCGTCGCGCACCTTGGCGTTGATGGTGTCGTTGCGCAAGTCGGTCTGCACGCGCAGGCCGATGGCCTTCAGCTTGGCCTCTACTTCTTTGGCGTAACCCTCCTCCTCGGAGGTGATGTTGAGCACCTTGGCCTGCACCGGGGCCAGCCACAGCGGGAAGTTGCCGGCGAAATGCTCTATCAGGAAGCCGATAAAGCGCTCGTGCGTGCCGAGCGGCGCGCGGTGTATGCACAGCGGCGTTTTCTCGGCGCCGTCGGCGTCCTTATAATGCAGGTTGAAGCGGCCGGGCACGGCGAAGTCCACCTGGTTGGTGGCCAGCGAGAACTCCTTGCCGATCACGCTCCACACCTGCACGTCTATCTTGGGGCCGTAGAAGGCGGCCTCGTTGGGAATTTCTTTGTACGGGATGTTGCCGGCCACCAGCGTGTCGCGCACCATCTTCTCGGTCTTGGCCCACAGCTCGGGGTTGTCCACGTACTTCTTGCCCAGGCCCTCGGGGGCGTGGGTGCTGAAGCGCATCACGTATTTCTCGATGCCGAAGATCTTGAAGTAGCCCAGGTACATCCTGCACACGTCGAGGAACTCGGTCTGGAACTGCTCCGGCGTGCAGTAGATGTGGGCGTCGTTCATCTGCATGGAGCGCACGCGCATCAGGCCGAACAGCTCGCCCGACTGCTCGTAGCGGTAGCAGGTGCCGTACTCGGCCAGGCGCACGGGTAGGTCGCGGTAGGAGCGCAGCTTGGCGTCGAAGATCTTGTGGTGGTGCGGGCAGTTCATCGGCTTGAGGTAGTACTTCTGCCCGTCGATCTCCATGGCCGGGAACATGCTCTCGGCGTAATACGGCAGGTGGCCGCTCTTGTGGTAAAGCGTGTCCTTGCAGAGGTGCGGGGTTTTTACGCGGTCGTAGCCGCCGGCGGCCTCGGTCTCCTTGGCCAGGCGCTCCAGCTCCTCTATCATCACGGCGCCGTTGGGCAGCCACAGCGGCAGGCCGGGGCCTATGTCGTCGTCGAAGGTGAAGATCTCCAGCTGCTTGCCAATCTTGCGGTGGTCGCGCCTGGCGGCCTCTTCCTGCTGCTTGAGATAGGCGTCCAGCTCGGCGGGGGTATCGAAGGCCACGCCGTAAATGCGCTGCAGCATGGGGCGCTTCTCGTCGCCGCGCCAGTAGGCGCCGGCGATGGAGACCAGCTTGAAGGCCTTAAGTTTGCCGGTATGCTCCACGTGCGGGCCCTTGCACAGGTCCTCGAACGGGCCGCTCTTGTAGATGCTGATGACCGAGCCCTCGGGCAGGTCGTTAATGAGTTCCACCTTGAACTTCTCGCCCTTGCCCTCGAAATGCTTCAGGGCGTCGGCGCGGGGGATCTCCGTGCGCTCGAACTTATGCGCGGCGCCGATGATATGCTTCATCTTCTTCTCTATCTTGGGCAGGTCCTCCGGCGTGAAATGGTGCTCGGTGGCGAAATCGTAGTAGAAGCCGTTGTCGATGGCGGGGCCTATGCCGAACTTGGTATCCGGGAACAGCTCCAGCACGGCCTCGGCCATCACGTGGGCCAGCGAGTGGCGCATCTTGTGGAGGTTCTCATCATTGAGGTTGTTAGCCATATTTCTTTCCTAAAAAATGCAATCAACCGAAGCGGAGAGTTGTCAGTCGAAGCCTCAGCTTGCAGGAACAGCCCCTTTATCATTAAGAAGCCAGCACGACGGATCTGCGGAGAAGGGATCGCCATTGACGGCTGCAGCTATCGCGCGGCAACCGCCGCAGTCCTCGGCGTGCTTGCAAGACCCGCAGACCTTTACGTATTTATCGCGTTCCCTCATCTTTTTCAGGAAGGGATTGGCAAACCAGACACGCAGAAAAGGGTCCTCAAGGACATTGCCAAGCCTCATAGGGAGCCGGCGGCAGGGAAGGATATCCCCCTTCGCGTCTATGGTAAGCGTCTTATAGCCCACGGGACAAAATCCCTTGGAGCCGACAAGCGTCCAAAGCGGCCGCGTACCAACTATATGCACTTTTACTTCTTTCTGAAAATCAGCCAGCAACTGGTGGCAGAGTTTTAGCTCTTCCGGTGAAGCCATCTCCTCCGCTGCCCCGGGGCCTATAGGGACCAACGTGGAAAAATTGATATTCGGCACGCCAAGGCCATCGACATACCGTATAAAATCCTTCAGCTTTCCCGTGTTGCGTTTCATCAGCACATAATGTACCGATGTCCTGATCCCCTCCTTAACCAAATTCCTTATAGTATCTGTTGCTTGGCGGAAAGAGCCCGCACCGCGAATCTGATCGTGCTCCTTTTCCAAACCATCTAGGCTTATCTGAACCCCTATTGAATATTTCTTTAGCACCGGGATAAGACTGTCCGGGAAACCGACGCCGTTGGACAAGATGTATAAAGAGACAAAAATATCACGGCTCTTGATGTACTCAATCAAATCCGTCAGGCCCTCGAAGAGCGTAGGCTCCCCGCCAGTCAGAGATATTTCCCCGTCCACATCCATCTTCTTGAGAAAAAACACAAAGTCGTCCACCACCCGGCGCATCTGGTCCGGGTTAAGTTCGGAAACTTTTTCCTTGGCATCGTAGCAATGGGTGCAGCTTAAATTACATCTGTTCAACAGATGCCACTGCAGATGAAAGAATTCCTTGGCAGGATCGTGAACTGGGGCGGTCAGGACCTCTTCCTCCACCATCAGATCGAACACTTCACGGCTGTCAGGCCCAATTTGCAAGTTCCCAGCCTTAACGCCTTCAATAATGAGTCGGCCGACCTCATCCAGCTGATACATCTCGCCGGTACGAACGTTCAGCAATGCGCCATCCGTTTCAACAATGTCCGTGGATAAGCGAAAAAGTTTTGGATCGGTGTTTTTCATTGGAATCATGCTCCCGTATAATGTCGCAATTCGCTTCATCAATAAAATAAATTATACTAATTCTTATAGAAGACTACGGTTTTCCTTTATTCGTCACTACCCCTGCTGACAAATCACAATAGGCAGGCTAGGATAAACTTAGAAACACGAAAAAAGTCCGCCCTCGCCCCGGATCTCATCCAGAACTGTTACGGAACTAAAATTCCCTGATATTTGGGGAAGAGTTACAAACTAGGAAAAATCATAATCCCGCGGAACGGACTTACAGCTCCGTCCCGCGGGAAAAGATTGCCTAATTCGAAGTAGTACCACCGCCAGTAGGACCGCCGCACTGACAGCAAGTGCAAGCCGATCCGGAAACTTTCGGCGCAACCTGGGAAAGTTTTATCTTTTTCATTCTAGTTTTCACCCCCTCCTCAATAACAACGTTTGAGAAAGTATACTTTTTAAATCCTTTCCTATCAAGAGCCTATGGGCCCAGGCCAGAGATAGGTCTTTTGGCCCTAAGCGTTATAAGAACAAAGAAAAAGCCCGCCTGTTGCTTAACCAAGGCGAGCTTTTAAACTAAAATCTTATGCCCAGTATAGGGATCGAACCTATGACCTTTCCCATGTCAAGGGAACGCGCTACCGCTGCGCCAACTGGGCATCACTAAGATTATATCAAAGAATCTCCAAAATAAAAAACGGGAGCAATTCTTTGAGAGCCGGGCATTGCGTGTTGCTGACAGCTGACGCGACCCTACATACACCGCACCGGGGCGCACCGGTAGGTCAGAACCCGGAAACTTTATACTCTTTCTCGTTGAGGCTCCCGCTCAGACTGAGGAATGGAAAGGTAAGGAACCACCTTCCGCTTCCATTTGCCGGTCAGGTAATATCCCGACGAAGCGGCAAGACCGAACGCCCATGACAACGGGATTCCCCACCAAATGCCGTCCGAACCTATCCTACTGGAGAGGAGGTCCGAGACCGGCACGCGAACGATCCATAAGGATAAAACTACCACGATCATCGGAATAATGGCATCCCCGACGCCGCGCAGAAGACCGTTGATAACGAACATCCAGGAAAAGAGCAGGTAGAATCCCCCCACTATAACCAAGTACCGAGTCCCGATAGAGATTACAGCCGGGTCGGAATTGAACAAGGAAATAATCCGGTGGCCCATCGAAGTAACAATTACAGTGACCAGGAGAGAAATAGCGGCTGATATCGCCAGGGAGGTTTTCAATCCTTTTTCTACGCGGTCTATGCGCCCCGCCCCGAGATTCTGTCCCACGAAAGTTGAAACCGCGGTGGAGAGGCTCATCGCAGGCATAAGGGCAAATGAATCCGCCCGCCCTGCGGCAGAATACGCGGCGACGGTGTCCGTGCCAAAGTTGTTAACCATTCTCGCCACGGCCATCATTCCACCGGCGACCATCATCTGCTGGACTCCGGAAGGCAGCCCGATTTTAAGACTCTTTCGGAGTATTTCCCAATCGAAACCGGAACAGAAGAACCGCACACGTACCAGCCGGTTGGTTCGGGCCAGATAGCCGGCAAGCAACAGAAAAGCCACTGCTTGCGAGATAACCGTCCCCCACGCGGAACCAGCAACCCCCCACCCCAGATACTTAACGAAGACTATTACCAGCAAGGCATTGAGACAGTTTGAGAAGACCAGGAAATAAAGCGGGGTCATGGAGTCTCCAAGCCCGCGCAGCACCGCGCTGATACAGGTATAGCCGAACATGAAGACGAAGCCAAACATGATAATGCGCATGTAGGATAAGGCCTGGGTGAAAATTTCCGAAGGCGTGTTCAGAAACGCAAGTATATGCGGCGACAGGAAAAAACCAGATAAACTCATCAATAACCCGGCGAAGAAAAGGAATGTGTAGGCGGTATCTATGGCGCCGCGCACTCTTATGGTATCCTTCGCCCCGAAGAACTGGGAGATGACGATGGAAAATCCTACCGTAGCCCCCATAACCAGAGACACAAAGAGAAAAACAACGGGGAAGCTGGCTCCAACGGCAGCAAGCGCCGACTTTCCCACAAGACGACCCACTATTACGCTATCGACGATATTATAGGACTGCTGGAAGACATTACCGACAAACATCGGCAAGGCAAACCTGCAGATAAGACTACCCTCCGGGCCAGAAGTTAAATCTCTCATCCATAATCCCCGCTACCGCAAGAATTCCGAAAAAAAGGTGCCGCCTTGGTTAACCCCTAGCGGTGTAGGTGGCCACTATCACCGAGCTCAGGCCGCCGCGGGGCGTGAAGTCGCCGGTGACGGTGCAGGACTTGGGCTTGCAGGCCCTGATAACGTCGTCGAGCACGCGGTTGGCGATGTTCTCCATGAAGATGCCGGTGTTGCGGTACTGCAGGAAGTAGTACTTGAGGCTCTTGAGCTCCAGGCAGGTCTTGTTGGGCACGTACTCTATGGTGACGGTGCCGAAGTCGGGCAGGCCGGTCTTGGGGCACACCGAGGTGAACTCGGGGTGCTCAATCATGATGGTATAGTCGCGCTTGTACTGGTTGGGCCAGGTCTCTATGGCCGGCAGCTTGATGCTGTGCGGGGTGGCCGCGTGGTCAGAGGTATAGCCCATCGTCGTCGAGGTGGTTTTTTTCATGTTGGTCTCCTTAAAGTTTCACGCGGCGCAGGCGCAGCGAGTTCATGACTACCGAAACCGAGCTGAGCGCCATGGCGGCCCCGGCGGCCGAGGGCGGTATCACCAGGCCGAGCGACGGGTAGAAGGCGCCGGCGGCCAGCGGGATGAGCACGATATTGTAGGCGAAGGCCCAGGCCAGGTTCTGCTTGATGACGCGCTTGATGGCCTTGGAGATGCGCACGGCCGTGATGACCGAGCGCAGGTCGTTGTGCATGAGGGTCATGTCGCTGGCCTGAGCGGCCACGTCGGTGCCGGAGCGCATGGCCATGCCGATGTCGGCCTCGGACAGGGCGGGCGCGTCGTTGAAGCCGTCCCCCACCATGGCGGTGCGCTTACCCAGGGCCTTGTAGCGCATCACGATCTGGCGCTTCTCCTCGGGGAACACCTCGGCGTGGAAGGTCTTTATGCCCACCGCGGCGGCGGTATGCGCCACCACGGCCTGGCGGTCGCCGGAAGCCATCACGGGCTCTATGCCCATGGCCTCCAGCTCCTTTATCAGTTCCGCGGCCTCGGGGCGCACGGCGTCGGCCAGCGCGGCGTAGCCCTTGTACGCGCCGTCGAGCGCCAGCAGCAGCATGGAGGCCGGGGCGCCCTTGATGTCCTCGCGCGCGCCGGGCGGCACGGCGAGGCCCAGCTCGTCGAACCACTTCAGGCTGCCCACCAGGATCTCGCCGTCGGCGCTGCGGGCTTTTACGCCTTTGCCGGGCACGGCCTCGAAGGCGGTGAGGGGCTCGGGCCGCACGCCGGCCTCGCGGGCCTTCTGGCGCACGGCCTCCGCGAAAGGATGCTCGGAGCGCTCCTCGGCGCTGGCGAGCAGCTTCAGGAAGTCGCGGCCGTTCTTCTCGGGGAACAGGCCGTCGAGGCGCAGGCGGCCCTCGGTGACGGTGCCGGTCTTGTCGAAAATGACCACGTCCACGCCGCTGACGCGCTCGAGCACGTCGGCGTTGCGGATCAAAATGCCGGCCGAGGCCGCGCGGCCGAAGCCCACGGCCACGGCCATGGGCACCGCGAGGCCCATGGCGCAGGGGCAGGCCACGGCGAGCACGGCGGCGAAGATGCTGACCGCGCGGGCGGGGCCCGCGCCGTAATAGATCCACGCGGCGGCCGAGCCGGCGGCCACCAGGAACACGGCGGGCACGAACCAGGCCGAGATCCTGTCCACGAGGTGCTGCACGGCGCTCTTCTCGGCCTGGGACTCCTCCACGGCCTTGATGATGCGCATCAGCACGGTCTCCTCGCCCACGCCCTCGGCGGCGAACTCGAGCGAGCCGGTCTTGTTGACGGTGCCGGCGTACACGCGCGCGCCGGGCTCTTTCTCGGCGGGCACGGCCTCGCCGGTGAGCAGGCTCTCGTCCATGGCGCTGGCGCCCGCGGTCACGCGGCCGTCCACCGGGGCCTGCTCGCCGGGGCGCAGCAGGATGACGTCGCCGGGGTGTATCTCGTCCACCGGCACGGTCTCTTCTTTGCCGTCGCGCAGGCGGCGGGCGAACTTGGGCGCTATCTTGAACAGCCGGGCCACGGCCTCGCCGGCCTTGCTCTTGGAACGGGCCTCCAGCCAGCGGCCGAGGTTGATGAAGGTGATGAGCATGCCCACTTCGTGCCACTGGGCGTGGTAATGCTGCCCCCCCGCCGGGCCCACCGTTACCCAGACGCCGTAGAGGAAGGTGACGGTGGTGGACAGCGAGACCAGCGAGTTCATGTCCGCCGTGAAGGCGCGGCTGGCGCGCAGGAAGCCCTCGTGGAAATGCCGCCCGGCGAACCACCAGGCCAGGCCCGCCACGGCCATCAGGGTGTACTCGGAGAAAGAAAAGGCGTAGTCGGCCAGCAGAAAGCCGGTGAGGGCCAGGCCCAGCAGGAAGCGGCGCAGGAACATGGCCTTCTCGCGCTCTAACTCCTTCAGCGCCGTGTTCTCCGCCGAGACGGCGGACTCGGAGAAAGCCAGCGCCTTGTAGCCGAGGTCGCCGATGCGCTCCTCTATCTGCTTCTGCCCCGTGACGGCCGCGTCGTAGGAGATGAAGGCGGTGCGCGACGGCAGGTTCACCGACACGCCGGCCATGCCGGCCAGGGAGCCCAGCCCGTTCTCGAGGCGGGTCACGCACGAGGCGCAATGCACGCCTTCGAGCGGCACTACCGCTTTCTTGAGTTTCTTCACGGGCGGGACGGCGGCCATCAGTTGAGGGCCTCCAGTTGCCAGGCGCGCTCCACGGCGGCCAGGTCGTTCCAGAGCCCGCCGTAAGCGGCCTCCAGGGCCTTGTCCACGGAGGCGCCGTCGCGCAGCCGGGCGAGGAACAGCGAGAAATTAAAGGAGCCGCCGCGGCGTATCATAAAACCAACCACCGAGCCCACCTGCGCGTACCAGCGGTCCACGTTCCTGAGGCTCTCGTTCTGAGGGGCCAGGTTGACCATCTGCGAGAAAGGGATGGGGTTGCCGGCCACGCCGGAGCGCAGCCTCTCGGCGTAGGCGGCGGCCGAGGCCGGGTTGGAGCGGGTCTCCTGGTACACGGCGGTGCCCTCGTTGAGCCAGCGCAGGCCGGGAGGCTGGGACAGGCCCATGAACTCGTTGAAGATCAAATGGGTCATCTCGTGCGCCACGATGGCCGGGGTGCCGTCGCCCTCGAACACCAGCAGGGCGTTGCCGTAGGCCACGCCGCCGCTCCAGTCGGGCTGGCCGGTCTTGGCGCGGAACTCGGTAGCGTCGCGGTAGACGGTGATATTGTAGGGGCGCGCCGGCACGAAGGAGTACAGCCCGAGGTCCTGCATGATGCGGGTATAATTCTCCTCGCACAGGCCGGAGTAATAGGCGGCCGTCGGCGAGGCGTAGGCCTTCACCACGAAATGCGCGGTCTCCTCGGTCTTATAGCCGGGGTCCAGGTCCCTGTAGGGGGCTTCCACGGGCTGGCTGAGCGGCGCCGCCGGCGAGTCGCCCATCGGGACGTCCACGCAGGCGGCCAGCGGCAGCAGCAGGAGCAGGGTCAGTGAGGTTTTCATCTAGTAAAGTTCCAGCGTCTGCCGGGTGATGCGCACGCCCTCCAGCCTGATGCCGTAGGGGTTGTCGCGGAAATCCAGCCGGAAGGTGAACAGCTTGAGCAGCAGCGGCGTGACGGTGACCGGCCCCAGCGAGAAGTAGGCGGGGCGCACCTCCAGCACGCCGTTGTCGCGCACGGCCAGGGCGAAGCCGGCCTCCAGGTCGCGGCCGCGCGCCTGCGCGGTCACCTGCAGGCCCTCGTCGAGCGTTACGTCCAGGTCCTTGAGGAAAGGGAAGAGCGAGGAGAGGTAGCGCTCTATGGCGTAGTCGGTGATGCGCGCCGAGCGCACGGTGACCGAGCGGATGCCGGCGGGCACCGGCGGGTCGGTGTAGGGCGAGGCCAGGGCCAGGCCGCTCAGTTCCAGGTCGAGGCCGTAAATATCCCCCCCCAGCAGCTCGGCGGCGGGCGAGAACAGATTGGCGCGGGCGTAGACGCCGGTGGCCGGGTCGAAGCCGGCGAGGCGCAGGGTGGCGTCCTCCATGCGCAGCGGCCCGAAGGCCAGGTTGCGCAGTTCGTGCGTGCCCTCGTCGAGGAACTTCATGGTGGAGGGGGTCCTGGCGTACACCTCCACCTTGGAGGTGTCGGACAGCTCCAGCGTCTCGCGCCGGTCGAAGGTGGCCGGGAACCAGTCGCGCTTTTTGAGGGCGGCGAAGGCCAGCTCGTTGGCTGAAGGCGTCTCGCCGAAGCGGGGCGTCTTGTGGATGAGGATGAAGGCGCAGGCCGGGCAGGCCGGGTTGTCGGCGAATTTGAGCGCGTCGTTCTTGCGGGCGGCCGCGAAACGCAGGCTGTCGGCGTTAAGGTTGCTGTCGCCGTAGACGGCGGCGAGGCCGCCGCCCTCCGGGGCGCCGGCCTCCACCAGTGAGAGCAGCTGCCGGGCGCGGTAGTCCGACGAGGCCGGCAGCGGCAGGCCGGCCACCGGGTACTTGCCCGCCGGGAACGGGCGCACGAAGCCGCCCTGGTTAAGCAGCGCCAGCAGCAGCACCGCCGGCAGCAGCACCTTGCGGGCCCCGTTGGGCGTCATCACGGCGGCGGCTATGGGGAAGGCGAGCAGGCCGGGGTAGAGCAGCTCGGGCCGGGAGCCGCGCAGGCCCCAGGTGAGGATGAGGTACGGCGCCCAGAACATGGCCGCCACCACTTTCTTGCTGGCGTAGGGCATGAAGACGGAATAGTACATCCAGACCAGCGCGGCGAAGCCCAGCCAGAACAGCGGCAGGCCCGCCGCGGCTATGCCCAGTTTGAAATAATGCCAGAAGCCGTGGTAGTCCCCCCACAGCGGCACCAGCCCCGCCCCCACCACGGCGGCGGCGAACACGTACCAGGGCAGGTTCACGACGAAGCCGGGGAAGAAGCCTTTGAACAGCTCGTCGCGGGCGTTGGGGTTGGCCAGGCCGGCCGTGATGAAAGGCAGGAGCGGCAGCGCGTAGAGCCAGAAGAAGCGGTGCGAGAAAAAGCCCAGGCCCACGCAGACGGCGAAGGCGAAGCTCCACTTGGGCTCGAGGAACTCGTCGGAGCGGATGTAGCAGGCGTACATCGCGGCCACCAGCGCCATCAGCGCTATCTCGGGCGCGGGACGGCGGGCGGTCTCCATGACGAAGGGCAGGGCCAGCGCGAAAGCGGCGCCGAACCAGCCCGCGGCGTTGGTGCGGCTGGCGCGCAGGGCCAGGAAGACCGCCAGCGCCAGCACCAGCAGAAAGAAGGAGTTCACCAGGATCAGCGCGAGGTTCAGGTCCGTCGTGAGGAACTTGAACACCGGCACGTAGGCGAGGTAGTAGAGCGGCGGGTTGAGCGTCAGGCCGGTGAGCTCGGGCTTGACCAGCGCCCAGAAGCCGTCGGAGTTCAGGTAGGAGGCGTAGCGCAGCACGCCGTTGAACGAGTCGGCGTCGGCGCGGGTGAAGAAGTAGCCGCGGCGCAGCGCCCACTGGGCCAGCAGCGCCACGTTGAACAGCCAGATGCCGGCGAGCACCAGCAGGCCCTTGCCCAGCGTGGGTTTGCCGGTCTGCACCAGTTCGCGCTCGAACATGATGCTTTCGAGGGCCATGCGGGAGGCCAGGAATTTCTTACGCCAGGGGGACAGGTTGCTGTTGTTTTCGTCTGACATCTTTTCCTCTTTGGTCGGTGGTCTTATTTCCTGCCGTTGCGGGCCTTGCGCGGGGCGGAGGCCGGCTTAAGCAGCGAGGCCAGCCTGGCGCGGTAGAACGAGGCGTACTGCGGCGACAGCTCGGCCGCCCGCCTGTAGGCGGCCGCGGCGCTCTGCTTGTCGCCGGAGGCGGCGTAGACGTCGCCCAGCAGGCCGCTGACCTGGTAGAGGCCGGGCTTTAGTTCTTCGGACTTGAGGGCGGCCCCGAGGGCGCCGGGCAGGTCGCCGGCGCGGTACAGCGCCAGGCCGCGCCAGTAGGTGTAAAGGTTCTCGGCGGGCTTCAGCTCCGCGGCGGCGGAGAACTCCTGCGCCGCGCCGGGGAAATCGCCCAGGGCGTAGAGCGCCTTGGCCCGTTCGGCGCGGGCCAGCAGCGCGGCCGGGTTCAGCCGCAGCACGGCGTCCAGGTCGGCCAGGGCGGCCGGGTGGTTGCCGGCCTTGCGGGCGCACAGCGCCCGGTGGTAATAGGCCATCTCGAACCTGGGGTTGAGGTCCAGCGCGCGCGAGAGGTCCGCCGTGGCGGCGGCGCAGTCGCCGGTCTTGTAATGGGCCAGGCCGCGGTTGAGCAGCGCGTAGGCGTAGTCGCTCTTAGCCTCTAGCGCCTGCGTGAAAAGTTTTACCGCCTCGCCGTAGTTGCCGCCGTCCATCAGCATGGCGCCGAGGTTATTGTAGGCGGGCAGGTAGCCGGGGCGCAGGTCTATGGCCTTGCGGTAGTCCAGCCCGGCCTTCTGGCGGTCGCCCATGCGCTCGAAGAGGATGCCGCGCGAGACCAGCGCCTCGGGGAAGCTGCGCTTGAGCAGCAGCGCCCTGTTGTAGTTCTCCAGGGCCTCGGAGTCCCGGCCCAGCGAGAACTGGTAGTTGGCGCGGCCGAAATAGTATTCGGGGGAGCGGTTGCAGCCCGCCAGCCCGGAGGCGAAAACCAGCGCGATCAGAATTTTTTTCATAGTCCGTTCCCCCGCTCCCCGCTTGCGTTCATTTGCCTTTCTCGTCCTTCATGCCCAGCGCCAGCAGCGCGGCCCCGACGGTAATGCCGCTGTCGGCCACGTTGAAGACGGCCGGAAAGAAGGTGAAGTCGAAGAAATCCACCACGTACCCGTAGGCGATGCGGTCGTAGATGTTGCCGAGCGCCCCGCCCAGCACCAGCGCCAGGCCCGCGGCGGCCAGCGCGCCGTGGCGCTCTATGCGGCGGCGCAGGAACAGCAGCGCCGCCACCAGGGCCGCGCCGAAGACCAGGAAGAACAGATTGCTGTCCCTGAACATGCCGAAGGCCACGCCGGTATTCTCGGCGTAGGTCAGGCGGAACCAGGGCAGCACCGCCACGGACCGGCCGTAGAGCGACTCCAGGACCCAGGCCTTGCTGGCCCGGTCCAGGACGAACAGCGCCAGGATGATGGCGGGCGCCCGTAGCCTGCTCACTTGGCGGCGCCCTCCATGGCGGCGGCGCAGCGGCCGCACACCCCGGCGTGGGCCGGGTTGGCGCCGATGTCGCGGCGCCACTGCCAGCAGCGGGGGCACTTGTCGCCCGCGGCCTTGACCGCCCTGACCTCCAGGGCGGGGGCGGCCGCGTCGAACTCCACGGCGGCCTCAGAAACTATGCAGACCTGCGCCCAGAGGGCCCCGGCCGAGTCCAGGAACTTCCGGGTCTCTTCGTCGGAGGTGCGCAGCGTGATGGCGGCCTCCAGCGACGAGCCCACCACGCCGGCCTGGCGCTGCTCCTCGATGGCCTTGGTCACGGTCTCGCGCACGGCCATGATCTTCTCCCAGCGCGCCAGCAGGGCCTCGTCGGCCCAGGCCGCGGGGCAGGCGGGGAAGTCGGACAGGAACACGCTCTCCTCGAGCGACGGGTCGATCTCGGCGCGGGCGGTCAGCCAGGCCTCTTCGGCCGTGAAGCTGAGCACCGGCGCCATCATGCGGGTGACGGCGGTGAAGATCTCCCACAGCACGGTCTGGGCGCTGCGGCGCTCGGGCGCGTCGGGGGCCAGGGTGTAGAGCCGGTCCTTGAGCGAGTCCAGGTAGAAGGCCGACAGGTCCAGGATGCAGAAATCCGCCACGGCCCTGATGGCCTGGCGGAACTGGAAGCCGGTGTAATGCTTCTGCACGGCCGCCGCGGTGAGGGCCAGGCGGGCGAGCATGTAGCGGTCGACCTCGAGCAGTTTATCGGCCGGCACGGAGTGCTGCGCCGGCTTGAAGTCGGCCAGGTTGCCCAGCAGGTAGCGCAGGGTATTGCGGATCTTGCGGTAGCTGTCTATGGCGCCGGCGAGGATCTTCTCGGAGATGCGCACGTCCTCGGAATAGTCGCACAGGGCCACCCACAGGCGCAGGATCTCGGCGCCGTACTTGTTGATGACGTCGGCCGGGTCGATGGCGTTGCCGGCGGACTTGTGCATGGCGCGGCCCTTCTCGTCGAGCACCATGCCGTGGGTGAGCACGGTCCGGAACGGCGGCTCGCCGCGCAGGGCGACGGCCGGGATGAGCGAGGTCTGGAACCAGCCGCGGTGCTGGTCGGAGCCTTCCAGGTACACGTCGGCGGGGAAGAACTTGCCCGGCCCGAGCATGCCCCCCTCCAGCACGGCGTACCAGGACACGCCCGAGTCCAGCCAGACGTCCATGATGTCCTTCTCTTTGGCGAAGGCGGTGCCGCCGCAGGCGCACTTGCTGCCGGGCGGCAGCAGCCGCTCTACGGGCTCGGAGAACCAGAAGTCGCTGCCTTCCTTGAAGACGCGCTCCTCCATGCTCCGGAGGAAAGCGTTGTCCTCGTGCACCTTGCCGCACTCTTTGCAGTACACGGCGATGATCGGGGTGCCCCAGTAGCGCTGGCGCGACAGGCACCAGTCGGGGCGGGTCTTGAGCATGCCGGCCATGCGCTCGTGGCCGGCGGCGGGCAGCCAGCGCACGCCGTCGGCGGCTTTCTGCAGTTTAGCGCGCAGGCCGTCGAGGTCCACCTTGAGGAACCACTGCTCGGTGGCGCGGAAGATGACCGGCTGCTTGCAGCGCCAGCAGTGCGGGTAGCTGTGCTCTATCTTCTTGTGGCCCAGCAGGATGCCGTCGGCCTGCAGCGTCTCCACCACTTTCGCGTTGGACTCGAAGACCTTCATGCCCTCGAACTCGCCGGCGTCGGCGTTGAAGGTGCCGTCCGCCTTGACGGGGCAGAAGATGTCGAGGCCGTGCTTCTTGCCGGCGTGGAAGTCCTCCTCGCCGTGGCCGGGGGCTATGTGCACCACGCCGGTGCCGGTGCTCATGTCCACGAAGTCGGTGGCGATGACGGGGCGCAGGAAGCGGCGGCTCTCGGGCAGGTGGGAGGCCAGGCAATGGTGGTACTGCAGGCCCACCAGTTTCTCGCCGGGGATCACGGCGCCCTTTACGGCCTCGAGGCCGGTGGCGGCCAGAAAGCCGTCGGCCAGCTTATCGGCCACTATCAGGTACTGCCCGCCGGTCTCGAGCACGCGGTAGGTCTCGTCCTGGGCCACGGCGGCGGCCATGTTGGAGGGCAGGGTCCACGGGGTGGTGGTCCAGATCACTATCGAGGAGCGGTTCTTGCCCACGGCGGCCAGTTCCTCGGGCAGGGTCTCGAGCGGGAAGCGCACATAGATGGACGGGGAGGTCTTGTCCTTGTACTCCACCTCGGCGTCGGCCAGGGCGGTCTCGCAGGAGACGCACCAGTAGATGGTCTTCTTGTCGCGGTGGATGTGGCCCTTCTCCAGCAGCTCGCGGAAGGCCTTGATCACGGTGCCCTCGTACTCCTTGGACATGGTGATATAGGGGGTGGCCCAGGCCGCCAGCACGCCGAGGCGCTTGAAGCCCTCGCGCTGCAGGTCGAGAAAGCGGTTGGCGAAGTCGCGCGCCGAGCGGCGGAAAGCGGGGATGTCGTCGATGTGGCGCTTGCCCATCTTCATCTCTTTCAGCAGGGCCTGCTCGATGGGCAGGCCGTGGCAGTCCCAGCCGGGCACGTAGGGGGTGTAATGCCCCAGCAGGGCGTGGGATTTCACCACCATGTCCTTGAGGATCTTGTTGAGGGCGGTGCCGATATGGATGGGGCCGTTGGCGTAGGGCGGGCCGTCGTGCAGGATGAACGGCTTGGCATTGCGGCGCTTGGCGAGCATTTTGCCGTACAGGTCCATCTTCTCCCAGGCGGCCAGCATGCCGGGCTCTTTCTTGGTCAGGTCCCCCCTCATGGAGAAAGAGGTGTTGGGCAGGAAGACAGTTTTAGAGTAATCCGTGTTCTGTGTAGTCATGTCGGGGCGTCCTTTATAAATAAAGATTAATTATACAAAAAACCCGCCCTCCCGCTCCCGCCCGGCCCGCGCGCCGGTCCCATGTGCTACAATCTAGGGATGCTAAGTGAAAACGCCCATTGCCTCGTTACCGACACCGGAGCCGCGCTTAAAAGCCAGGAAAGCCTGGCCGAATACCTGCGGCTGCTGGAAAAAGCCATGCAGGAGCACAAGCTCCGGCTCGCCGCCTACGCGCTGCTGCCCAACCGCGCGCTGCTCTATTTCGTCAGCTCCGGCGCCGACCTGCACTCGGTGATGGGCTCCTTCGCCAAGGGGAGTTCCCTGGCCGACTACAAGCCGGGCCACTGCAAGTACAAATTGATACAGCCCGAGAAGTACGCGGCCCACCTGGCGCGCTACATCCACATGGAGCCGGTGCGCGAGCAGCTCTCCGCCCGGCCCGAGGGCTACCGCTGGTCCAGCGCGGCGCAGTACGTGGGCGGCGCCGACGGCCCGGCCGAACCCGCTCTGGTGCTCGCCTCTTTCCCCGGCGACGCGGCGGCCGCGCTGGCGGCCTATTCCGCCTTCCTGGTGGAGCCGGTGCCCGGCAAGTTCTGGCGGCCTTTCGACAAGAACCGCGACGCGGTGCTGGGCGACCGGGAGTTCACCGCGGCCCATTCCCCCCACGGCGGCTAGCGGGGCTTTTCAAGGTTTATAAATTTTATATACTACACGTAGAATAGGGTTGCGGAGGACTTTCATGGACATCATACTCACCACTTGCGCGATAATAGTGACGCTGGCCTTCGTGGCCCTCGTCATACAGGCCATCCTGACGCTGCAGCAGGTTCGCCACACGGCCAAGGCCGTGGAGTACCTGGCGCTCAACGCCGACGGCAAACTGACCGCGCTCGACCCGCTGATCACCGGCGTGAAGTCGGTCACCGAAGCCGTCTCCAGCGGCTGGTTCAAGGCGGCCCAGGCCGTGTACGGGCTTTTCTCGAGGGGTTAAATGCGCTTCCTGAACATCCTCAACAGCATCTACGACGAGGAGATCCTGCGCAAGCTGGATTTCCTGCGCGGCATCCGGCTCTTCGAAGGCATCAGGAAGCGCGCCATGATACACGTGCTCGAGAGCCTGCAGGAGCGCACCTACCTCAAGGGCGAGACCATCTTCGCGCAGGGCGACATCGGCCGCGCGCTGTTCATCGTCTTCTCCGGCAAGATCGCGCTGTCGCGGCTGGACCCGGCGACGCAGAAGTCCGACGTGATAGCCGAGGTGCACCCCGGCGAGTTCTTCGGCGAGATGGCGCTGCTGGAGGAGATGCCCCGCACCGCCACCGCTGTGGCGGCCGAGGAGACCAAGGTCTTCATGCTCTTCAAGATCAAGCTGGATTCGCTGCTGTTCGCCCGCCCGAAGATCGGCGTGACCATAGCCTCGCAGCTGGCCCGCATCCTGTCGGCCCGCCTGCGCGCTATCATGGAAAAACCGGCGGAGAACTAGCATGGCCGCCGATTCCACGACGCTTAAGAAAGGCTACGCCCAGCTGGTGCTGCCGGCCGTGATGGCCGCGGCGCTGATCTACTTCATCGTGCTGGCCAAGGGCGCCATCTTCCCCTTCATCCTCAGCGCGGCGCTCGCCTATATCCTCAGCCCGATGATACGCTACTTCGAGGTGCGCGGCATCAAGCGCACCTACTCCGTGGCGGGCCTCTACATAAGCGTGGGCGCGCTGCTCTTCATCGGCGTGTACCTGCTGTTCCATTTCCTCTCCTACGACCTCGAAACGCTGCAGCGGGCCTGGCCCGCCTACGCCGGGCGCATAGAGACCTATTTCACCAACCTCAACGCCAAGGTCACCGCCAGCTTCCCCTTCCTCGCCGGGCTCAAGCTCAACGACAAGCTGCAGCATCTGCTGGATCTGGCCCCGCAGTTCCTGCTGGGGCTGCTGCCGGCGCTGTCGCTGCTGTTCATCGTGCCGTTCATCACTTTCTTCATGCTCATCGGCGGCGCCGGCATCATCGACTACCTGCTCGACCACCTGCCGTCGCGCCACTCCGAGCTGATCCTGCACATCGCCTCGCGCATCGACGGCTCGCTGGGCAACTACCTGCGCGGCATCCTGACCGAAGCCTTCATCATCTTCCTCATCGCCTTCACCGGTCTGGTGCTGATGGACCTCAACTACGCGGCCGTGATAGCCATCCTCATAGGCGTCTCCAGCCTGGTGCCCTACCTCGGCGCCATCGTGGGCGCCGTGCTCTCGTCGGTGGTGGCCTACCTGCAGTTCGGCACGCTGCTGCCGATCATAAAGATCCTGGCCTTCTTCACCGGCATCCGCTTCTTCGACGACTGGTTCCTGCAGCCCTATATCATGAAGAAGGCCGTGAAGCTGAACCCGGCCATCATCCTGCTGGCGCTGATGGCCGGCGGCGAGATAGGCGGCATCTGGGGCGTGGTCTTCTCCATCCCCGTCACCTGCATCCTCAAGGAGATCCTGCTGATAGCCATAGAGCTGCAGGAGACCGAATTCCGCTGGAAGCCCAAGCCCGAGCCTACCCGCATCAGCATCCCCTTCACCTGACGGCTCCGTGGCAATAAAAAAAAGGGAACCTGCGTTCCCTTTTTTTATTCACTAAAGCTTTGGGCGAGGAGGGGATCGAACCCTCATGATCGTGAGATCGCAGGTTTTTGAGACCTGTGCGTCTACCGGTTCCGCCACTCGCCCGCAACGCTATTCTACAAAATTAAGCTATTCCTTCGGGTCCGGCCCCTGCTGCAGCGCGTCCAGCCGCACGGCCGCTAGGCCCAGGCGCCGGGCCTCTTCCAGGACGGCCGCGGTGATGCGCAGCGTTTTTTCGCGGCTCCTGCCCCCCCCGTCGTGGAGCAGCAGCACCTTGCCCGCCCGCGTGGCCTTGCGGTATTCCTCCGTCATCCTGTCCTCCGGGGTTTTGGTCCAGTCGCTGCCGTAGCTCCAGTTGACGGCGCGGTAGCCCAGTTTCTTCGCGGCCTCGCGCACCCAGGGCCGGTCGTAGCCGTTGGGCATGCGCAGGATGGTCGGTTTGAAGCCGGTGGCCTTCACTATGGCCTCCTCGGCCTTCTTCACCTCGGCGGCCAGCAGTTTCTCGCGGTCCGCCCCTTTGCCGAGCTTGAACCAGTTCTTATGCGAATCGGTATGGTTGGCTATCAGGTGGCCGGCGTCCTGCACCTTTTTGGCCACGCCCGGCCTGGAGCGCACCGAAGAGCCCAGCATGAAAAAGGTGGCTTTGGCGTTGTGTTTGGCCAGGAGGGCCAGCAGCTCCTCGGTGACGGCGCCGGGGCCGTCGTCGAAGGTCAGAGCGAACTGCGGGCGGGTCTTGCCGCCGCCGGGGTCGGCGGAGAAGGCGGGGCCGGCGCAGAGCAGCGCGGCCGCGGCCACCAGGATGGTTCTCTTTATCATGTTGTCTTACCTCAGAGCTCGTGCCTCTCCAGATTGCGCAGGCCTGCCTTCCACGGTATGTAGAGGGCGGCCGCGTTCAGCCCGACGAACAGGGCCGCGCTGAACCCCACGGCCCGCAGGTCCCAGGGGTGGGCGCGGCCGAAGCGCTCGGCGAAATGCATCTGCACCGGCCAGGCCTCCACGGCGATGAGCAGCGACAGGTAGCCCATGGCGGTCGCCATGTACAGGAAGCCGCCGTAGGAGGACTCCAGCTGGTGGATATTCTCGACGTTAAAATCGGGAAAGGCCGCGCCGAAGCCGATGCCCATCACGGTGATCGCCAGCGCGGCCACCAGAATGGTGAAGGTGGACAGCGCGGCGATGAAGAGGTCCGCCCCGAGCAGCCGGTTGGAGACGGTGATGAGCACCAGGCCGATAGCGAGCGAGGGCAGCAGCGAGACCATGAGCTTCTCGCGCATCACGCCGGCCGCGCTGATGGGCGCGGCCTTGATGAGCCAGTAGCTGTTCCCCTCCAGGCTGATGGCCGGGAAGGTGAAGCGCAGGCCGATGGCCGCCATCACGAAGCCGGCCACGCCGACGTTAAGAAAGGAGACCAGGCTGCGGATGTCGGGCGTGTCGAGCGGCAGCTGGCGGATGCTGAACAGGTAGACGGCTATCAGCGCGCCTATGAGGATGATCTGCGACCAGTAGCGCGCGTCGCGGCCCAGCGCCAGGCGGTCCTTCCAGTACAGGGTCAGCGCCGGGCGCAGGGCGGGCAGGCGCTCGGCGAGGCGCTGCTCCGGCAGCTCGCGGCGGCCGCCCTTGAAGCGCGGCGAGCCCTGCGCGCCGCTGAAGCCGCGCATATACAGCCGCCCGGACAGGAAGTAGATAAAGACATAGATGGCCGCCGCGGCCAGCACCAGCACGCCGGCGCTGGAGGCGAAGGCCTCCCAGCGGGCCGCCGAGTAGGCCTCCATGGCCTTGGTGACCCACCAGGACGGCATGTACGGGGCGGTGGGCGACTGCAGGTAATGGATATACTGCGCCACCACCTCCAGCGAGTCGGGCCGCAGCAGTTTTTCCGGGCGGGAGAAGCGGAACACCACGTAGACGAAACCCACAGACAGGCTGCCCAGCAGCCAGGTGATGTCGCGCGTGCGCGACGACGGGAAGGCGTACATCACCACCATGCTGAACAGGATGCCGAAGGCGCCGGCCAGCATGACGAACGGCACCATCAGCCCGGCGTAGGCCAGGTAGAAGCCCCAGTCGAGCCCCTTGATGCGCCCCAGCGCGGCGATGTAGGGCAGCACGGCCAGCACCAGCGTCCACGACGAGTAGAATACGGTCTCGAAGGCCTTGTCGATGAAGATGGCGCGCAGGTCCAGCGGGGTGGAGAACAGGAACTTCAGGTCGAAGGAGTAATAAAGCGTGGTCATCGAGATGATGATCGACGAGACCACCACCATGGCGAAGGTCATGAGCAGCACCATGGAGGTGAGCTTCCACGAGAGCATGGGGCCTATCAGTTCCACCCCCTCGAGGTAGTTGAGCAGGCGCCAGAAGCCGGCGTAGAGCGCGGCCAGCATCATCAGGCCGGCGCCGGAGAACATTAAATTCTTGACCAGACGCCAGCCGCGCAGCCCCAGCAGGGTATTGCGGAAGGTGACGGCCTTGCGGGTGAGCAGTACGGGGAGCATGGCTACTCGGTCAGTTCCAGGAAGACGTCCTCGAGCGAGCGCACGCCGGGCGCGGCGGTGAGCTTTTTCACCTCTTCCACGGTGCCCTTGGTGACCAGGCGGCCGCGGTAGATGATGCCGACGGTGTGACAGAGCTTCTCGGCCATATCGAGGATATGGGTGCACATGAAAACGGCCGCGCCGCCTTTAGCGATGTCGGCCAGCAGCCCCTTGAAGCGGCGGATGCTCTTGGGGTCCAGGCCCACGGTGGGCTCGTCGAAGAGCACGGCTTTGGGCTTGCGCAGCAGCACGCTGGCGATGAGCAGCTTCTGCTTCATGCCGTGGGAGTAGCCTTCCAGCAGCTCGCCGGCGCTGGCCGTCAGTTCGAAAGTTTCCAGCAGTTCGGGGATGCGCTTACGCTGCTCGGCCGCGGGCACGGCGTAGATATCGCCGATGAAGCGCATGAACTCCCAGCCGGTCAGCTTGGGGTAGACGAAAGGCTCGTCGGGGATGTAGGCCATGACGCGCTTGGCCTCCAGCGGGCTGGCGGCCACGTCGAAGCCGGCCACGGAGACGCTGCCGGAAGTCGGGCGCATGATGCCCGACAGGATCTTGACCGTGGTGGTCTTGCCGGCGCCGTTGGGCCCGAGGAAGCCGAAGATCTCGCCCGGCGCCACGGAGAGCGACAGGTCGTCCACGGCCTTGAAGGTGCCGAAGCTCTTGGTAAGGTGCTTTATCTCTATCATGGTCAAAAAAAGCGCCGACCGGCGCGGGGCGGGTCGGCGCGTTCCGGGCCCCGGGGGCTTAGCGGCCCTGTTCGCGGACCTCGAGGTAGTTGCGCACCTCGTTGCGCGTGACGAGCTGGCGCAGGTGGTAGTTCACCACGTCGGAGAACTTGGCCTGGGCGAGCTCGGCGGCGTACTTGCCCTTTTCCTTGTCGAAATTCTTGAGGCTCTTGTTCTTGGCCATGTAGTACGCCTTCACCTCGTTGGGGGTGACCTTGAGGCTGTTGTAGACGAACTGCTTGAATTTGTTGGCCAGGCGGGCCTTCTTGCGCCAGGCCTCGTACTCGGCCGGGGACATCTGGAACTCGCCGTAGATGGTCTGGTAGTAGGCGCGCGGGCTGAACGCCCCGGATTCCTGGAACTGCGGGGTGTTCTGCACCTCGACGGCCACCTCGAAGTCGGGCACCATCATGCCAAGCTTGTCGCCTTCCTGGCTGAGCAGCGTCTCCACTACCATCTCGCGGAAGACCTCCTGCTTGACGCTCTTGGAAACGATCTCGCTGACCTCGGTGCCTGAGTCCCGGACGCCGGCCATCACGCGGTTGACCTGCGTGAGGAAGCGCTGGTAGGGGATCTTCTCCCCCCCGACCTCGGCCACCGCGTCCATGGAGGACGTGGTGAACACCTGGCCGCTGACGAAGAAGATGGAGCCGACGAAGATGACGACGACGACGCCGAAGATGGGCCGCTTGTACTTGGAGAAGAAGGATATCATTGCTGTTTCGCCTCTGTTTTCTGGTTTTTGGTCTGCGGCTGCTGCGCGTCCGGCGCCTTGCGGGAAGGGTCCATGGAGCAGTTGCCGTTAAAAATAGCGCCTTCCTCGAGCATGATGCGCGGGGCGCGGATGTCGCCGTCCACGCGCGAGCCGGCGAGGGCCTCTATGTGGTCGAGCGCGGTGACGTTGCCCTTCACCTCGCCGCTGACGTAGCAGATCTCGCAGGAGATGTCGCCCTTCACCTTGCCGCTCTTGCCGACGGTGACGATCTTGGCGTCCACGATGGAGCCGTCTATGCGGCCGTCCACGCGCAGCGAGCCCTTGGCGGTCAGCGTGCCCTGGAAGTAGGCCTCGGTGCCGATGACGGTGTCGCCGTTCTTGCTCTCGAAGCTGATATTGGTGTTCTTGAACATGGCCATACGCCCTCCGTTACAGTCCCCTGAAGATACCGTCGAAAAGCCCGGCGAAATTGCCGGCGCCCTTGCCGCCCACCTGGAGGAATTTCATGGGGTCGCGCGGCAGGCCGCCGGTCCAGACCTCGTAGTGCAGGTGGTTGCCGGTGGAGGTCCCGGTGGAACCCATGCGGCCGATCAGCTGGCCGCGCTTTACGGCGGCGCCTTCCTTGGCGACTATCTCGCTCATGTGCCCGTAAAGGGTGGAATAGCCGAAGCCGTGGTCCACGACGGAGCACATGCCGTAGCCCTGCGCCCAGCCGGAGTGGCGGATCACGCCGTCGGCCGTGGCGTAGACCGGCGTGCCGGCCTCGTTGGCGATGTCGACGCCGCTATGGTACTCGGCGGTGAAGCGCAGCGGGTGCACGCGGTAGCCGTAAGGCGAGGTGACGCGGCCCTGAGTAGGCCAGATGGACGGGGTGGCGCGGGCGCCGTTATGCCGGTCGGTCAGGTAAAGGGTGATCTCGGTGTAGCTGGAGAGGCGCTTGCGCGACTCCTCCTGCATCTTCTGGATGGAGTTGTTAAGCGAGGTCTCCTTGATCTCGGAGGCTTTGGCGTTGAGCATGCGGCGGAAATCGGCCAGGTCGGTCTCCTGCGGGCCGCCGAGGCCCTCCTGCCGCTCCATGAAAGAGGGGTCCATGCCCAGCACCTTGCGCAGCTGGTTGTCGGTGCGGCGGGTCATCTCCAGGTAAGCCAGGCCGTCGCCGACCTGCTGCGAGACATAGGCCATCTTGGTGCGCAGGATCTTGTTGTCGGCCTTGGTGACGTAATAGTCGAAGTGGCGCCCGGCGATGTAGCCCGCCCAGATGGTGACGCCCGTCCAGGCCACGCCGAAGACGAGCAGGAGCAGCACCGGCAGGTTGAACCGGAGCGAGGGCATGCCGTTATGCGGGATTACGAATACGCTGACGGGCTTGGCGGCGTTCTTGACGAAACGCGCTAGAATTCTGAGCCACATATCTGTATATTAAACTTATATTATTATTCGCTGTCAACCGGCGGGGGCACCTGCGCCCCGGAGGCCGGCCGGGCGGCGGGGCCGCTGATGGCCGAGGAGTCGAACTTTATGTCTTCCTCCTCCCCTGCCGGCTCGGAGACGGACCGCACGGCAGGCCCGGGCCCCACCGGCACGTTCCGCGCCTGGGGAGCGCCTGCGGGCAGGCCCATACCGCCCATGAGGGGCTTGAGTTCCGGATCGTTGGCCACTTCCATCATCAGCTTGAGGAATTCCGGGCGGGCGGCGTAGCGCATCACCAGTTTATCCATGCCCTTGGCGTTGCGCAGCGTGGACAGCACGGCGAAAGGGTTGCCGTCCTTGCTGGCGGCCAGCGCGGCGGCCATCTCGGGATTCTTCTTTAAGTCCGCGATGAATTCCTTCACGATGGGCCGGTCCGAATATTTGAACAGGGCCTGGGCGGCCTCCTGCGAGGCGGCCATATCCGGCAGGCCGCCCTGGGCGCCCGGCAGGCCGCCGCTGAACAGCCCCAGCGAAGACTGCGGCATGGCGGTGGAGAAAGAGACGCCCTGGCCCGGCAGCCTGGCGGCCTCCGGCTGGTAGCCCTGGGCCGGCGGCGGGAAGGAGGCGAAAGCCTGCTCGATATTTTCCTTGGCGGCGCTGACCTTCATGTACACCACGTAGGCCGCGCCGGCCGCCAGCACAAAGATGGTGCCCAGCACCGCGGCCACGGTGACCAGCACCTTGTTGCGCGAGCGCACCTTGGCGAGCTCCTCGCGCAGGCCGGTCTCTGGGGTGCCGCCGCCCTGCTGCGGCGGCTCGTTAGGGTTTAAAGGTTTGTTATCGTTTTCGGTCATCTTCCCCCCGCGTTTGACAGGCTACGACGGTAAATGATAAAGTATGATTCTACAAAATAAAAGCCGGGCTACAAGCCGGCTTTTTAATGTAGACGCGGTCATGCGCCCCCATCGTCTAGCGGTTAGGACGCTGCCCTTTCAAGGCAGAGATCTGGGGTTCGAATCCCCATGGGGGCGCCAATTTATGCTGTTGCAGAAATCCGCGCTGCCGAACCCCGGCAGCCATTACGGGCCCGATGAAGAAGGCTTCTTCGGAACAGAACAAAACCGCGCCGTCAAAGGCGCGGTTTTTGTTTTCCCCGGCTAGGTCAAGAGTCAAATTCTGTCACCGATTCGCGGCGGCCTGCAGGTCCGAGAAACACACTTCAAAGTTACTTCCTTAGGTGTTCCAGTTGAGAGACGATTTTCGCAATGTTGGGATTATTCTTAAGCGAAGACCCATTTATATAATTTAGGAACTTTTCATTTTCAAGCTGGAAGTTATCCCCCGTCGCCCTTGCCCAACTCAAATCAAAGTATTTAGGCAGGCACTCGAAAGAATCTGGGGGAATACCCGCAACCGCTTTCAGGAACTTCTCGCGGTCGCCGTATGCGAAAGAATTAAAGTCCTCGCTTATCCATTCGGTCATCTCCGCGTTATTTTCAAAGACCCGGCACAACTCGTCGTATACCGCCAACCCGGCGGCCGGAGAAAGCTTGTCGCGCTCCTGCGCAAGAAGCATCACCTTGGAATCAAGGCCATTCCACCGCCCGCCGTTATAATACACTCCGAGTTCGGACTTGAAAGCCACGGCGTTATCGATAGTTCCCTGAGCCTGCAACTTATCTATTTTACGCCCGAACTCCGCAATCCTCAATTCGCCTTGTATTTTGGACTCGGCCAGCACAAGTTGCCAATCCCTCTCCCGCTTTTGGGACCACAATTTCAATGACAGGGCCAATACCCCTAAGGCAATAACGACTCCCACGAGTATTCGATATTTAGACATTACTCTCCCGGCGAAAGACAAAAACCGACGCAAAAGACTTATTAATAAGTCTTTGACTCATTTAGCCCCCTGATGGTGCCGCGTACGATACCATATACGTATATCTTCTACGACAAGCGCGACAAGGATAAGAACCGCGATCGTCATGCTTAACCGTCCGACAACCAACTCCAGAGCGTCGAACGTTTTTCCGAAAATAGTACCTAACCCGAAGAACGGTAGCGAGGCCAATAGCATGCGGTTTAAGCGCACTGAGCCGAAACGCGCCGGCTTACCATTAGCTTTTACCGGGGAATCTTGTGTAAAGACCCAGATAGCCCCCAACACATAAGCCATAACTCCGTACCATTCAACTATATCCAAATACCACGCCCACCTGGGCGCCACTTGCGTGCCGAAATATAACGTAGCCCCAGGCTGAAAAAGAGCCGCCAGCCAAAGCAAAAAGAAAGCGATCACTACCCCTGAAGTTATTCTCAGGAATATCCTTACGGCTGCTGGCATTCGCATATTCACCACTCCTCAAACCATCCAATTCACGCCATATTTACTCACCGGCAATGAACTCAATCGAAAACACTTTATAATCCTGAAAGATAAAACGCATCGCATGCCCGGGAGGGATTCCCTCCGGCGGCACATCTTTATCCGGCGAAACTGCCAGATCTGAATAGAACGCGTAAAAGCGCCCGGGCTTATCAGCCAATTTCCCCTCGCTGAAGGGAAGCCCATATAACTTACGGACCTTATCTTCGGAGTCCCCGAGCTGTATTCCCTTACCGGTGCTCAACGACTTAAAATCAGCCTTGGGAACACAGGTCCGGGGAAAAATCGCCTCGCGCGCAAGCTTTACATTAACCAGGCAGCCGTTCTTTCCGCAGTTATTCTCAATGTCCAGCTCAACATATGTTTTCGACTTCGGGACATAGTAGCGTAACCGCCGGCCATGAGTGTCTTCGGTCTTATCAGCACACCCTGTCCCATAAGTATTTAACAGCGCCTCCGCCTCCTCAACTTGCGCGCCGTCAGAAAAATCAAACCCGGCGATCTTATCTTCGGGGCAGCGGTAGCGCGTCCAGGTCTTGTCTATTACAGGCCGCGGCCGCAGCGAGAAACTTCTATACCCCTTTGTCTTCTCCTGTATCTCCCGGCTTTTTCTCGTTTCAAGATAAGCGAAGCCTCCGGCCATTATCGTCGCGGCCAGAACTACAGCCCCGATCCCGATCAATATCCGTTTTCCCATAGGCATTAATGGTATTTCCAACTGAAAGTCTCGGAGGCCAGAAAACCGTTCCAGAAGATCTTATACCCGTCGAGATTATAGCCGCTCAGCCAGAATAAGAATTCCGTAGCTCCGTCGGAATCGTAGTCGGCGAAATCGATCAGCTGCAGGCCAGCGCCCAGGAACTTCGGAGCCGAGCCGGACGAGACGCTTACCCAGTAGAAAGCCTCCGAAGATTCCCCGACTATGTCCTGTGCGCCCGAGTCTGGTTTAAAACGAAAAGCGACAATGATCCGCTTAGCGTTAGAAGAATATTGCTCTGCGGCATACAGGTCGCTTATCTTATAGTCGAACCGCTCGTTGCCGTCAGCGGTTTCTCGAAAAAGCTCCCGGACATTTTCTTTTATCACCGAAAATATCCCGTCCGTGAGCTTGATATCCGGAGTGACCTTCTTCCACCCCTCTTTATCCGCTTTAGGCGCGGACGCGACCAACGCTACCGGTTTATGGACAGGACAGCCCGCCCAGCCGGAAAACTGAAGGTCTCGCTTACCATTAAAGACTGTTGCCGGGAGATCTCCCGCCCGTTGCGCCCCGATGTTCATATAACGATCGGACTTCTCCATGCCGCCGCTTTCTACCTGTCCGACGCTCCGCCCGCGTTCAAGCACGGTCCATTTATTGAATTCCTGGAATTCTGAAACCGGCACCCATGGCCCGCCCTGCTTCAGAAAAGAAACCCGGACAATGGGCGCATAGGAGTAGCCTTTAGCAGTATTTTCACAACGATCCTCTAAAAACGCAAGAGCCTGCCCTTTTGCCTCTCCTCTCATTTCCCTCTCGGCCTGAAGCGACCTGTCAAAATAATCTTCCGCAACCGCGCCATCCAGCACGTCCCGGAATTCTTCGCTGGCGAAAAGTTTCTTCGCGTCCCTGGATTTCAGGCCTGACAGAAGCCCCGCATATGATTCAAACTCCTGGGAATGGGCGCCGCGGCGCCCGTCGCAAAGCCATACAGCCGGAACGATATGATTCTCGACTCCGGAATGGTCGAAGGGCCTTTGGCAATCATACAGCGGGAGCAATTCCCTGAACAGCTTCACGAAATCCTGACAGTAAGGGGCGGAGTTCTGCTTAGTGCATTTTTGATACGCCAGTTCTATCCGAGGACAAAGTTCTTTGGCCGGACAGGTCTTATTAAACTCCTTCATCCCGGCGGGAGCTTTCTCAGCATGCGCGGTCACGACCGAGAAAAGAAACACAGAAGTCGAGAGCACTTTTACGTGGGAAGCTTTCATAAGGGGCGTTGTCCAGTCCGCGTAGCCGGCGCGGCGGATCTCCCGCGCTTCAGGTCGCGCAGTATCGAGAGGAGGTCGTTCGGGAACACATCGGTATTGTAGTGGAAGTTGGTGAACCGCCAGGCGCCCCCGGGACGCTTCGCCTCCGCCCGCACGTGCCAATTCCGCGAGCCGGCCGCATTTATATCGGCCAGACATTTCCCCTCCTCCACGGTCACCTTTGCCGTGTAGTACTTTTCCGCCGGGTCTTGGGAAGCGAGGAAGGGGTCGAAATCTATGCCGACTATCTCCGTGGAGCGCTCCTGCGCTTTACGGTCCTCCGCCAGGGACTCGCGAAGTTTGTCGCTAAAAATGGACGGCCTTTGACGGATCGCAATGATAGCGGCCGGCTCTTTTGAGTCCCCCAACGCAAGCGGGACATACCAGGCCAGGAACGCGTCGGTGAACTCGCGGCAGGAGAAAACCGCACCGGTCCGGCTCAGCACCGCCTCCGGAACAGGAACGACCGAGCGCTCATTCTCGTCGTAACGCACGTCGTATGCTTTGACAGCTTTCTTAGAGATCATCGAGTTCATGACGCAAAGCCCGGCCTTGGCCCCGGCGAAAACGCGGCAGGACTGGGGACCGAGCTTCGCGGCGATGGTTTTCGCCGCGATGGCGCTTTCCGGCTTATTCTGCCAGGCTTCTGTATACGCGTAATCCGACGAGTAGAACAGGTAGAGATAGACGAACCCGGCCAGTTCCTCGTTAGAGACGCCCCGCGCGCGCTCAAATGCGTAGCAGGTATTATCCGGGCAGAACTCCGCCATTGTGGCGGTGCCCTTTGAAACGGAGAATTGCCCTGGGAAAGCAGCCTCGAGCGCCTTGAACGGCTCACTGTCCCCGAGCACCTCGGCATGAAGACCCCGACCGGCGAAGTGAGCCAAAAAGAGTGGAACGAGGAATCCCAGCATTCCACCACGCATGAAAGGTTTCATTTTCAAGTATTCTAGCAAACCATGCCGGAGGCAGACACAGGAACTACCAAATTGACCGGGCCGTTCCTTACGGTCTTCGCTGGTCTCCCCCCGGTGTCTGCAAAACACTAACAGAAAAGACCAGCGCGGCGGCCGCAGCAGCGGACGCCGGGCTGGTGTTTTATAATTACGGATGCCACCGGATAATTCTTGAGATAGATATCAGGAACAGGCCCGCGCCGCTAGTGGCTTCAGCAGAAGCCACGGGCGAGCGCGGGCAGAGTCTGTAATGATATTGGTTCAACTCTTTGCAGTGGGCGCGGGAAACAGTTTTCTGCGTTGTACGGACGCCGAAGGCGGACGGGAGCGGCCCGTTCCTCGGGACGCGCATAGGAGGTGTTTATAAGATGCAGAACACCTTGGGAGCAGAACTGACGGCGCGCTGCGTGCCGGCAGCCTGCGAACCCACTTCCTAGCGGCAAGCATGGGCGGCCGCGCGGCGTGGCCGACCGTGCGGCATCTCGCGGATAAGATCGGCCTACCTTTTCCAGGGGAAAAGCGGGACTTATAAAGTTACCTCGGGATGTTGCGCAAAGTAGTTTCGAACGATGTCCAAAAAACGGCGCCAATTTTTAGAAATCCATGCCGGACGTACTCGGCGACGCTTTGAGCCCATCGGGAATCCCGATGGGCTCAAATTTTATATCGAGTATTTTCCAGTCTTGTGCCCGCCCGTGCGCTTGACCAGCCCGGCGGCCAGCAGCGGCTTAAGTACAAAGTGCGCGCCGGGCTTTGTCACTTTCAGCGAGGACATTATTTCCTGTATCCCTCGGGGGGCTTCTTTCAGCAGGGCCAGTAGTCGTTCCTGGTTCTTGGTGAGGGAAAGGGCCTTACCTCCGGTTAGAGCGCGTATCGAGTCGATGCGCCTCCAGGTGCGTTCCAGAGCTTCAAGAACCGTCTCCGACGAATATTCCACCCAACCGGACATATCGCCACCCTGTGCCTCAACACGGTCCAAGGCGCGGTAATACGCCTGCCGGTCTTCAAGGATAACTTCATCTACGGCGAAGATATGGCTAGTGTCGAATTGCTTGCGGTAGAGTTCCCAGGTGGCCAAAGCGCGGCCCACGCGGCCGTTACCGTCGCCGAAAGGGTGTATGTGCTCGAACTGGTAGTGGAGTATTGCCGAACTTATAAGCGCAGGCCACTCCAGGCCGGGACCGTTGAGCCAAGCGCACAATTCGGCGGTCAAGTAAGGGACCGAGGCCGGGGCCGGCGGCGTATGCCCCCCCACAAACACCTGATAGTTCCTAAAAACCCCGACAGGCCCGCGGTCCAGCGCGTTCTTGCGGCCTATTATTGCATGGAGCTTTAAAACCTGTTTGACCGTTATTGCGGCAATGCCGGAATTCTTACCGATATAACGCAGGACTTCGAAATAGTTCAGTATCTCCTGCACGGCGCGCGGTTTGGCACCTGGCAGAGTGCCGCCCGCGGCAAGGGTCTTGATCTCCGGCAGCGTAAGGGGATTGCCTTCTATGGCCGTAGAGCCGTGAGCCTGCCTAGCCAGGGCCTCGCGCTGCATATCCGGCAGCCAACTTACGCCGATGGCGGCGCTCTGTATCCTGGCCTTAAGTTCCGCAGCCTGCTCTACAACCCGGAACAGGTGCTTAGTCGGGCTGAATTTGGGATTAAATGACATATCGCCTCCTTGCAATAAGTAAAGTATAAGTAAAGCAATAAGTCAAGTAAGTTGACGTCAATAAAGTTACCCGACGACAGAATCCCCACCTTATTGCCGATAGATTTCCGATAACCTTATGGCACTGTGCTCAAAAGGCCTCCTCCGGGTGGCTGGCGAAATATACCAGCATCTCTTCCTGGAACCGGCGCCAATCCACGGCAGCCGGTTCCGCACCGCCGCGCAGTTCCAGCAGTTTCTTGAGCGGCGCGTTATGGTCGAACTTCAATCGCCTTCCGCCCACCACGAACCCGGTCCCGGCCCGTTTCAGAAGCCTCAGATTGTCCGCCGGGACACCAGAAATAACGGCCTCACCGGCGGTGGCGCAGAACTCATAGAACCGCCTCAGGGGCTCAAAGCGCTCCCCGCCGCGCAGCACGAACGCTTCCAGCCGCCCCTCGAGTTCTTTCTTATCGTTCACCAGCCGCGCTTGCTTGCGGGCGTACTCCGGCTGCGCTATGGCGCCCTGCAGCAGCAGGTCCACCAGTTTATCCGACCGGCCATTCAGGGCCGCCAGTTCCGCGCGCAGTTCACGCGCGGCCTCTGTCCCGGCCCGGGCCGCCTTCGCCCCCTCCGTCTTTATGTTCGCCAGCGCCTGGTCCACTAGCGCCGGCGGCAGGGTGATACGCGCAAGAGCCTTCCGTACCAGGCGGTCCATCTCCTCCTCCCGAACAAAGTGCTCGGAACAGGACCCTTTTTTCTTCGTGCAATGCAGATAATTGTGCCCCTTCTGCGTCTCGGTGGTGATGAAACAGCCGCAGGCGGCGCAGCGGAAGGCGCCGCGGTAAACGAAAGGCTTCAGGCCCGTACTCCTGGGTTTACTTATATTCTTGAACATCTCCTGGCATCTGTCGAAAAGCGCCTTGGCGATCAGGGGGGCATGGCGGCCCTCGTAAAGCTCGCCTTTGTGGCGCATAACGCCGTAGTAGATGGGATTGCGCAGCATGACGTGGCACTGGGAGGAGGATAGCGGATTTTTTCCGCGGCGCCCGAGCACACCGGCCGCACGCAGGTAGTCGCGCACCTCTTTGACCGGCCGGTCGCCAGTGGCATACAGTTCGAATGCCTTTCTCACGAACGGCGCCCGCAGGCTGTCCACGCGGATAGTGTGATTTTTCACGTCGTTACGATAGCCAAAAGGGGCGCAGGACGGCCACACCCCGTCGCGCAGTTTCTGCCGGATCCCGCGCTTGACGTTCTCTGAAAGATTATCGATGTAATACTTGGACTGTCCGAAGGCGATGGAGAGCATGAACTTGCCCTGCGGCGTCAAGTCGAACCAGAAGGTAGGGAACTTGAGCGCCTGCACTACGCCCGTATCTGATAGATAGATAACGCGGCCGCCGTCTATTGAATTGCGGGCCAGCCGGTCCGGGTGCCAGGCTATAATGCCCCGGGCCGCGCCACGCTCCATCCGCGTCAGCATATCGTTGAATACTTCGCGCCCCGGCTCCTTGGCCGTCTTGCTCTCCACAAACTCGCGGGCCACGTCCAGCCCCTCCCTGCGGGCGTACTCGCGCAGCTCCGCCAATTGCGACCCGATAGAAAGCACCTGGCGGTCCGCCTCATCGGTGGATTTGCGGGCGTAAATAAAGTACCGAATGTCAGTGTTTATCATGTCATTGCCTCCTGGAATATCCGCCCCGCTGCCGCACACCGGCAGGCGGCGGTGCTTTTGAACGACAATGACATGATATCTCTATGAGTGCGGGGCTCCCGTGCGTGCGTATTCCGGAGCAAACCAGCCTGGCCCTCCCCTACCTTATTTCCCCGCAGTTCCCCCCCGGTGGCTGCATGTCATTAACAGAAAAGACCAGCGCGGCGGCCGCAGCAGCGGACGCCGGGCTGGTGTTTTATAATTACGGCTGCCACCGGATAATTCTTGAGATAGATAACAGGAACAAGCCCGCGCCGCTGGTAGCCGCAGCAGAGGCCACAGGCGAGCGCGGGCAAAATCTGTAATGATAAGGGTTCAACTCTTTGCAGTGGGCGCGGGAAATAATTTTCTGCGTTGGCCGCTTGTGGCGCATAGCGCTTTATGCGGCACGGGCATAGCCCAGTACGGACGCCGGGGGTGTTGATAAGTGCGGGACTCCTTGGGAGCAGGTGCGACGGCGCGTAGTGCCGGAGTGGAGCGTGCGTAGCACGCGACACAATTCAGTGATCAGGCCCTGCGAACGCCCTTCTAAGCGGCAAGCATGGGCGGCCGCGCCGCGTGGCCGACCGTGCGGCATCTCGCGGATAAGATCGGCCTTCCTTTTCGAGGGGAAAAGCGGGACCTATAAAGTTACCTCGGGATGTTGCGCAAAGTAGTTTCGAACGATGTCCAAAAAACGGCGCCACAATTTTTCAAATAAAAAAACCGCCGGTCACCCGGCGGTTTTCGTATTTTGAGAGTCGGAAACCGGGCGACGCTATTTCCTCAGGCCGCCCGTTTCACGTGTCCCCACGCGTCTTTCAGTTCCTGGGACAGGTGCTTCAGCTCCTCCACGCCCACTTTCCCCAGCTTCGCGTAATGAGCAACCACCTCGTCGACTATCTTGTTGTACTCCGCCTTGTTTATATCCTTGAACTCCTCCACTTTTTCCAGCACCTCGCCTTTAAGCTTAAGCATCCAGCCGGACACTTTAGCGCGGTTGCTGCCGCCGTTCTTCCCGTACAGCAAGTACGCGCCCAGCGCGGCCACGGCCGCCGCTCCCAACCCCGCCTCTATCATGGTTTTAGTTTTCATGTTATTCCTCCACTGTACTTTCATCGCAGATCCGTTGTCCCGCCGGGCGGGCGGCCTATCTGCCGCCCTGTTTCGCCACTTGCATCGCCGCCTCCTTCATGCCCCTCAGCGTAAAGGCGGCCAGCGCCTCGCCCGGCTGCCGCTCCAGTTTCGCCGTGCCGCTGCGGTCGTAGCCGCCGTCGTCCGCGTTCTGCCTGCCCAGCGCCGCGCCGGCCAGGAGGTTCTGGAAGTACGAGGACAGGGCGCCGCGCTCCTTGGTTTTCCTGAGATGCAGTCCCAGCCCGCGGTAGCGCAGGTAGACCGAGGCGTTCAGGCGGCTGCCGCGTATAAAACATACACGATACACAGGCAGTCCTGGTATTAGGATTATTACGAACGGACCTAAGTAATATCCGCAACGGCGCTGGCGCACCGCGGGCGCTGGTAGTGCTGGTTAAATGAAAAAACCCCGGCCGCCGCAGGGAGTCACAAGTCAAGACCTGACCCCTATACCTTACAGGGCGGTTTGGGCGATCAGGTAGTAGCGCAGGAAGCGGCCGGCGGCGGAGAAGAGGGCGACTGCGAGCCAGTTGAGGCGGGCCCAGCCGGCGGCCAGGCAGAAAGCGTCCCCCACTACGGGCAGCCAGGCGAAGAAGAGCAGCGGGGCGCCGTAGCGGCTGACGCGCTCCAATTGGGCCAGCGGCTTCTTCGAGCCCGCGTAGCGCCCGATGAGATAGGTGGTAAGGCCGCCGGCTGTATTGCCCAGCGTGGCCGCGCCGAGGGCGGCCCAGAGCAGGCCGGGGTCGAACTTGAGCACGGCGAACAGCGCCGCCTCGGAACTTACCGGCACCAGCGTGGAAGCGAGGAAACTGGCGCCCAGCAGGGAGAGCAGGCCGACCTCAGCGCCGGTCACGCTAATGGGTATGCCGGTGGTGCAGGTCCGGCCAGTGAGGATGCACGTGGGTGGCGGCGCTGTGCCTGTGCAGGTGGGCGTGAGGCTCTTTCTGCGCGCCGTCGTGATGGTCGTGGTGCAGGTCGCCGTGGGCGTGCTCGTGCGTATGCTCCATCTCGTGGTGCTCGTGGGCGTGCGCGTGCTTCTCGGCCAGCATCAGCCAGACCGAGGCCAGCAGCATGGCGCCCGATACCAGCTGCACGGCGGAAAGGCCTTCATGCAGCGCCAGCACGGAGAGGATCACGCCGAAGATCGGCGCCAGCGAGAAGATAAGCTGGCTGCGCACCGCGCCGAGTTTTTGCGCGGCCGAGATATAGAAGGTGATGCTGAGGCCGTAGCAGTGGAAGCCTACCAGCAGCGCCTTGCCCAGCGCAGGCAGTTCCGGCATACCGCCGGCCAGCGCCAGGCCGATGAGGGTATTGGTGGTACCGGCGGCCAGGCCCTTGATGATAGTGCTCTGCACGGGGGAGAGGTCGTCGATGATGGCGGTGAAATGGTTATCGAAGCCCCAACTGAAGCAGGCCAGCGCCACCAGCAGGCCGGCGGTAAAGCCCGCGGCGCCGCCGCTGTACGAGAGCAATATGCCCGCCGCAAGGCTCATGGCCACGCTGAGCCAGCCGCGTTTGTCCAGGTGGTCCTTGAACAGGAAATGGCCGAGTATAGCCGTGGCCACCAGCTCCAGGTTCAGCCAGATGGAGACCGAAGCCGCGGGGGCTATCTTTATAGCGGCCAGCAGCAGCACGGGGCCCAGCAGGCCGCCGAACACTATCATCCCGGCGATATATTTATACTTCAGCGTCGCCGGGGGCGGCAGCAGCCTGCCGCCGCGCAGCAGGGTATAGGCGGACAGACCTATGCCCGCCCCGAGGTAGAGCAGGCCGGCCAGCAGGAAGGGGTTGAGGTCGCTGAGAAGCGCCTTGCTCAGGGGCGTGGAGACGCCGAAGAAAAAGGCCGCCAGCAGGCCGAGCAGCACCGCGATAGAATCAAAAATTTTCATGGTCCGGTCAATATTTTAACATTTGCGCCGCCGGCGCGGTATTCCACCTTCCCGGCAGAAAATGTATCATTAAGTCAGAAAAGCGGCAAGAGGGGCTCATATGAACGATACGGAAAAGGACAAAACGGACATTCTCAAGCGTATGGCCAGCGTGGTCAGCCACGAGCTGCGCAACCCGCTGGCCATCATATCCAACTCCCTCTACTTCGTAAAGACCAAGCTCGCCGCCGGCGGCGCCGCGCTGGACCCCAAGATCGCCAAGCACATAGGCATAATAGAGAGCGAGGTCAAGCACAGCAACGACGTGATAGAGGAGATGCTGGCCTTCACCCGCGCGCGCGAGATGAAACCTTCGCGCGTAGCGGTCAACGCCGCCCTGCGCGACGCGGCCTCGGCCTACCCCTTCCCCCCCTCGGTGACGCATGAGGTGACCGAGGACCCCGCCGACCCCTGCGTGAGCGCCGACCCGGAGGCGCTGGCCTACGCGCTGCGGAGCCTGCTCGACAACGCCGTGCAGGCCATGCCCGAGGGCGGCGCGGTAAAGCTGGCGGCCTCGCACGAGGGCAGGCTGGCGCATCTTTCAGTTGCCGACGGCGGCCCCGGCCTGCCGGACGCCGACGGCGAGAAGGTCTTCGCCCCTTTCTACACCACCAAGCCGCGCGGCATAGGCCTGGGCCTGACGCTGGCGCGCAGGTACATGGAGCAGCTGGGCGGCGGCGCCGCGGCGGCCAACGTCCCCGGCGGCGGCGCCAGGGTGACCCTCTCGCTGCCCCTTTCCGCTTAACCGGCAGTCCTCTCCCGATGCAAAAAGACAAAACCCCGCGAGGGGTTTTGTCTTTTCACGCCGCCGGGCCGGCGGCCGGCTATTTACGGATCAGACTTCGCAGACGGCCACTTTCAGCGGCGGGCGGCCGTCGAAAGAAGGAAAATCCGCGTCCACCGGGACGGGCTCTATGTTTTTTATGGGGCGGCCGGCCTTGGCGGCGCAGCGGCGCAGGGTTTCGGTCCAGGCGGCGTAATCCACGGCGGCCACGTGGTTGGTGGCTACTACCCGGCCGCCGGGTTTGGCCGCCAGCACGGCCGGCTTGAACATACTCTGGTAGTCGCCCTGCACGTCCACCGCGCTCAGCGGGCCCTTGGCCCAGGCCGGCGGGTCCAGGAAGACCAGGTCGAAGGAGCGGGGCTGAAATCTTTCATAGCGCCGCTTCTGCCCGTAGCGCCCGGCCACCGGCAGGCCGGCCAGCTGGCGCACCACCGTCAGGCAATCCTCGTTGACCAGCCGGAAGCGCTCTGCCGGTATGCCGTTGAGTTCGGCGTTGCGGCGGCCCACGTCGAGGCTGGACTGCGCGAAGTCCACGTTCCACACCTCGGCCGCCCCCCCGGCGGCGGCGCAGACGCCAACCCCGCAGGTATAGGAGAACAGGTTCAGCGCGCTCACTCCCTTGGCGCTGCCGCGCACCAGCCGCCTGGCCGCCCGCAGGTCGAGGAACAGCCACGGGTCTATGCCGCGGTGCCTGGCGCTGATGACATATTTCAGGCCGCCCTCGCGGCAGATGAAATCCTCCAGCGCCCCGGGCGCCGGCTTATGCCATTTGGAAAAAGATTCCGTGGCTCGCTTGCCGCGGTGGTTGTAGGCGAAAGCGAAAGGCCCGGGCAGCGCCCGGCGCAGGCTCTCTTCCAGCGCCGGCACCTCTTCGGGCGTGAGGCTGTCGCGGAAGGTCTGGGCCAGCACCAGGCCGCCGTAGCGGTCTACGGTCAGTCCCGGCAGGCCCTCGGCCACGCCGTTGAAAAGGCGGAGGCAGTCGGTGCCCTCGGCGGCGAGGGCCGCTTCGAGCGGCTTGCGGCGTTCCAGCGCGGGCGTCAGGAGCAGGTCGAAATCTTTTGTCAGCATAGCGGGCAGCACTATTTTAGCAAACCCCGCGGCCGCGGGCGTCAGCCTATCCGGACCTCGGCGCTGTGCTGCGCCCGGTCGTCGACGAGGGGCACGCATTTGTCGGCGCGTTCCTCGCCGTCCGCCGTCACCGCGAGCACGGCGCCGCCGGGGCCCGTCCGCGTTACGGTGATGTGGTAGAAAGTTTCCCGGTAGCGGTAATGCAGTTTGTAGGAGTTCCAGTCTGGCGGCACGCAGGGCCGGAAGCAGAGCCGGTCCACGCGCAGACTCAGCCCCAGCAGGTGGGTGACCAGCAGCTGGTACATCCAGGCCGCCGAGCCGCTGTACCAGGTCCAGCCGCCGCGCCCGGCGTTGGCGCCCACCGAGTACACGTCTCCGGCCATGACGTAAGGCTCCACCTTGTAGACGGCGCAGCCGGCCGGGCTGTCGGAATGGCGCACCGGGTTGATGAGGCCCAGCAGTTCCCAGGCGCGCTCCCTGTCCCCGAGCAGCGCGAAGGCGATGACGGCCCACACGGCGGCGTGCGTGTACTGCCCGCCGTTCTCGCGCACGCCGGGCAGGTAGCCCTTGATGTAGCCGGGGTCGGCGGCGCACTTGTCGAAGGGCGGCTCGAAGAGCTTCACCAGCGCGGCCGTCCGGTCCACCAGGCGGCGGTCCACCTGCTCCATGGCCGCCGCGGCCCTGGCGGCCGGCGCGGCGCCGGAGATGACGGCCCAGGACTGCGGCAGGGAGTCTATGCGGCACTCCGGGCTGGAGGCCGAACCCAGCGGTTCGCCGCTGTCGTAATAGGCGCGCCGGTACCAGCCGCCGTCCCAGGCGTTGGCCTCTATGCTGCCGGCCAGCCGGGCGGCCTCGGCCAGGCACAGGTCCGCGAATTCCTTGTCGCCGCGGCCGGCGGCCAGCGCGGCCATGGCCTGCAGCACCCGGTAGAGGAAGAAGCCCAGCCAGACGCTTTCCCCCCTGCCCTCCCGGCCGACCAGGTTCATGCCGTCGTTCCAGTCGCCGCTGCCCATCAGCGGCAGGCCCCGCTCGCCGTAGCGCAGGCCGTGCTTTACCGCCCGGACGCAATGCTCGTAGAGCGTGGCGCCGGCGGCGGCGGCCCGGGGCAGGTCGTAATAGGATTCTTCCTCCGGCTTCACCGGCGGGCCGTCGAGGAAGGGGACGGGCTCGTCGAGCACGCCGGTATCGCCGATCTCCTCCACGTACCGGCAGACGGCCAGCGGCAGCCAGAGGTAATCGTCGGAGCAGTGGCTGCGCACGCCGCGGCCCGACGGCGGATGCCACCAGTGCTGAGCGTCGCCGTCGGGGAACTGCCGGGCCGCGAAGGCCAGCAGCTGGGCGCGCACCAGGCCCGGGTGAGAGTGGGTCAGGGCCAGGCCGTCCTGCAGCTGGTCGCGGAAGCCGTAGGCGCCCCCGGACTGGTAGAAACCGCTGCGGCCCAGCAGGCGGCAGCCGAGCACCTGGTACTGCAGCCAGCCGTTGACCAGGAAATTCACGGAGTCGTCGGGGGTTTCCACGTAAACCACGCCGAGCGCGCGCTTCCAGTGCTCCCAGACGGCCTCCAGCTCGGCGCGCACGGCCTCCACGCCGGAGAAGCGCTGCAGCACGGCGCGGGCCTCGTCGGCCCCGCCGGCGGCGCCGAACGAGAAGACGATCTCTTTCTCGTCGCCGTCCTCCAGGTCGAATTTCACCTGCATGGCCGCGCAGGGATCCAGCCCGGCGCCCACCCTGCCCGACAGCGCCTCGTCGCGCATCGCGGCCGGCGCGGCCAGCGAGCCGTTGCGGCCGATGAACTCCCGGCGGTCGCCGGTGACGAAGCGCGCGGTCTCGCTGACGTCGAGAAAGACAACCCGGCCGGGAAATTCCTTGTTGTAGTGGTTATAGGCGGTCAGCGCGCCGCTTTTGGGGTCCACCTCGGTAAGCACGTGCATGTGCGACTTGTCGCGCTGCGGGCCCAGCACCAGCTCGCTGTAAGAAGTGGCCGACAGGCTGCGGCGGCGGCCGGAGGCGTTGCGCAGCTTGAGCGAGGCGAACTTCACCGGCTGCTCCAGCGCCACGAACACCGTGAGCTCCGACACCAGCCCGTCCTCCTCGTGCTCGAAGATCGTGTAGCCGAAGCCGTGGCGGGACACGTAGCCGCCGGCGCCGCGCGCGGGCAGCGGGGCCGGGGACCAGAACCGGCCGCTGTCCTCGTCGCGCAGGTACAGGGCCTCGCCGCTGGCGTCGGTGACGGCGTCGTTGTGCCAGGGGGTCAGGCGGAACAGCTGGGCGTTCTCCAGCCAGGTGTAGGCGCCGCCGCTCTCGGAGACCACGGTGCCGAAGCGGGCGTTGGCCAGCACGTTCACCCATGGCGCCGGCGTAACTTTGCCGGGCCCCGTGGAGATGACGTACTCGCGCCCGTCGGGGGTGAAGCCGCCGAGGCCGTTGAAGCGGGCCAGGTCCGGGCGCAGCGCCGGGCCCGGGGCCGCCTGCGCGCGCTCCGGGCGCGGGTGCGCGGCCGCCAGCTGGCGGGGCGCGGCCGTCTTGGCCACGCGGTCCAGATGTTCGGCCAGGGTACCGCCCCTGTCGCTGACCACGATGCGCGCCACGGCCTGCATCAGCACCTTGTCCTCCTCGGACATCTGGTCCGCCCGGCGGGAATAGATACGGCCGCGCCGGTCGGCGGGCAGTTTTTCGTCGGCCGAGATCAGGTCGCCGATGCGCTCGCTCAGCGCGTCGCGGTAGACGGAGCTGCTCTCGTTCCAGACCACCAGGTCCACCGCCAGGCCCTTAAGGCGCCAGTAGGCGTGCGCCTGCACCATACGCGCCACCAGGCCGATATTCTCCTGGTCTTCCACGCGCACCAGCACTATGGGCAGGTCGCCGGAAATGCCGTAGCCCCACAGGTCGGTCTGGCCCCGGAGGTTCTGGCGCAGCACGCTGGAATGCGCGCGCCAGTCGGGGTTGGCGTAAATGATGGCGCTGGCCAGGCGGCCGTAGACCTGCGCGTCGGACTCGGTGGCGTTGATCTGCTGCAGCGTCACCTGCGCGTGCGTCCAGGCCAGGTCGAAGACGCGGTCGGCCAGGTTGCGGTCGCGGTATTTCTCTATCACCGCGCGGGCGGCCGCCCGGTCGGGGCAGACGCCGGTGACATAGTCCACCACGGCGCTCTCGCCGGGCTCCAGCCTGACGGCGCAGCGGATGGCGGCCACCGGGTCCAGCACCGCCCCCTCGCTGTCGCCCAGCCTGCCCCCGCGCATGGCCGCGGGGCCGGCCAGGGTGTTGCCGCGGCCTATGAACCTGTCGCGGTCGGTCTCGTAGGAGGCCCCGTCCGCGGCCCGGCCGTGCACCGCCATGAAATGCGCCAGCACGGGAAAAGTCTCTTTGGCCGAGCGCGGCCGGCGGCTGCAGAGTATGGCCTGGTGCGAACGGATTATCTCGGTCTCCACGAAGAGGTTGCTGAAAGCCCTGTGGGCCTGGTCCGCGGCCCCCTGATTGAGCACCACCTCGGCGTAGCTGGTCAGCTCGATGGTGCGGGCGCGGCGCGAGAGGTTGCGCAGGCGCACGCGGCGCAGGTCGATATTATCCTCCGGCGAGACCGCGATCTCGGTGTGGGCCTCTATCTCGTGGTCGCGGCGCCTGAACTCCGCCCGCGAGCGGGAGAAGATGGCCTCGTAGCGCGAGGGCGGCTTGAGCGTGGGCTGGTAGGCGGCGGACCAGAACTCCCCGGTGTCGGCGTCGCGCAGGTAGATGTAGGTGCCGCCGTCCTGCACCACCGCGTCCTCGCGCCAGCGGGTGACCGCGAGGTCCTTCCAGCGCGTATAGCCGTCCCCGGCGTTGGTCACCATCAGGCTGTAGGCGCCGTTGGACAGCAGGTGCACCTCCGGGGCGGGCGTATGCGGCGTGGTGAACACGCGCGACAGGGCGTCGCTCTCCTCGGTCTTGCGCAGCAGGCCGGAGACTTCGGTATCGTAGAGGAAGGCCGGCGCCTTGGGCACCCGCTCCTGCAGCAGCAGCTCGGTGGCCTTGAACATCGGGTCGGCCAGGAAGCGCCGCTGCATGGGGCGGTCCAGCAGCCCGTAGGCCAGCGCCAGCAGCGACATGCCCTGGTGATGGGCCATGTAGGAGCGCACCGCGGCGGGCGACCCGTCGTGGGCGGCGCGCGAGGGGGTGTAGTCCACCGCCTCGTAAAAGCCGTACTCGCCCCTGTAGCCGTCGGCCTGCAGCCGCTCGAGGTTGGCGCAGGCCAGAGCGGGCTCCACCATCAGCGCCAGCACCGAGGCGTAAGGAGCCACCACCAGGTCTTCAGCGAGACCGCGTTTGAAGCCGAGGTCCGGTACGCCGAAAGAGCGGTACTGGTAGGCCAGCGCGGCGTCGAGCTTGTTGTAGCCCGACTCCGACATGCCCCAGGGAATGCCGTTGTCCTCGCCGTACTCGGCCTGGCAGGCCACCATGGCCCTGTAGGTGCGCTCCAGCAGGGTGCCCTCGTAGGCAGGCATAACCAGCAGCGGCATCAGGTATTCGAACACCGACCCGCCCCAGGAGACCAGCACCGGGTCGCCGCCGTAGCGCGACAGCAGCCGGCCCAGCATGAACCAGTGCTTCTGCGGCAGCTTGCCCTGGGCTATGGCCACGTAGCTGCACAGCCTGGATTCGGAAGCCAGCAGGTCGTAGCAGCCGGTATCGAGCCGGTGCTCGGAAACGTTGTAGCCTATAGAAAGCAGATGCGCGCCCCTGTTGTAGAGGAACTCGAATTCCACGGCGGAGAGCTCGGTGCAGGCCAGCGCCATGGCCTCTATGGCCAGCATGCGCCCGCTGGCCCTGTCGCCGGCCTCCTTCAGCGCGGCCCGCAGGCGGGCCAGCCAGTCGCGCTCGCGGCCGGCGTCGTAGTCCGTCTCTTCGGCGCGGCCGGCTGCGGCCAGCGCGGCGTCTATCAGCGGGCCTAACTTCAGTTCCAGCCTGGCGGCCTCGGCCAGCGTCGGGACGGCGTCGAGGCGGCGCAGCTCGCCGCGCAGCGCGGCCAGGACGGCGCGCCTTGCCTCCCCGCCCTTGTCCCACATGCCGGGCGCCTCGGGCGGCAGCAGCGTCCAGGGCGCGATGAAAGCCATATCTTCGAGGTAGTCGTAGCACTGCCGCTCGAAGGCGCGCGCCCAGCGCCGGGCGGGGTCGAGGTGCCCCCCCTCCAGGCCGGGCAGGATCTTCGCGCTCTCCGCCGACAGCCAGAGCAGCAGCGCGCGGGTCTCCTGCAGCGAGGCCGGAACGGGCCTGAGGCGGGCCAGCAGCCGGGCGGCCTGCTCCGCCGCCGTCCGCCCCGCGGCCGCCGCGCCGGGCGCCCCGGAGCGTTCCAGTTCCCCAGCGCTCTCGGCCAGCACGGCCAGCGTGTCGGCCAGGCCTTCCGTTATCCTGGGCGAGACCACGCGTGCGGATTTCAGTTCCAGCAGCCCAGCGCGCAGCACCAGCAGGTGGCCGGCCATGTTGCCGCTGTCCACGGACGAGACGTAGAGCGGCTTGAGCGGCTTGAGCGTCTCGGTGTCGTACCAGTTGTAAAAATGGCCGCGGTACTTCTCCATGCCGCCCATCGTCCGCAGCGTTTTCTCCGTCCTGTTGCACATCAGGCCCATCGAGAGGTAGCCGAAGTCGTAAGCCGACAGGTTGGCCAGCAGGGACAGGCCTATGTTGGTAGGCGAGGTGCGGTGCGCGGCGGCGCCTATGAATTCCTCCTGGTAATTGTCCGGCGGCAGCCAGTTGTCGCGCCCGGTGACGAAAGTCTCGAAGAAAGCCCAGGTCCGTCGGGCGAGGGCCCCCAGCCAGGCGGCGCGGGCAGCGGACAGTTCGGAGCGGCGCGGGGCGGGAGCGCGGCTGACCAGCCAGGCCAGGGCGGGCGAGAGCAGCCAGAGCAGCAGGAAGCCGCCCGTCAGCGCGTCGGCGCGGCCGGCCGGCGCCAGCCACGCGGCAACGGCCAGGGCGGCGAGCGGCCCGGCGGCCATGGCCCTGGCGTACTGCGGCACGGTGGTAGCCGCCTGCAGTTCCGCTTCGCCGGAGGTGCGCCATTCCAGCAGGCGCCGGCGCGAGGCGAACAGCCGCCAGTAAGTGATGGCCACGGCGTGCAGGCCGTACAGGGCCTCGTGCGCGAGAAAGGCCAGCGACAGGCCGAACTGGGCGGCCCGCACGGAGAGCGAGTCCAGCAGCGAGTTCAGGTGGCCCTCGAGCGAGATGTCGCGGCTCTTGCCGACCGCCTCGACGCAGGAGATCAGCAGCAGCGGGAAGCCGGCCAGGAACAGCAGCGCGGCGGGCCAGAAACCGGGGCCGGGCGAGGCGAACCAGCCGGCCAGCAGCAGCCAGGCCGAAGCGGCGGGAGTCAGGCTGCGCCGCAGGTTGTCGAGGATCTTCCAGCGCGACAGCGCCGACAGCGGGTTGCCGGCGGCGCCCGGCCCCGGCACGAAGGGCAGCACCCAGCCGGAGATCTGCCAGTCGCCGCGGGTCCAGCGGTGCCGGCGGTTCATGTCGGCGAGGTAGCCGGAGGGATACTTTTCGTACAGCTGCACGTCGGTGACCAGCGCGGAGCGGGCGTAGCAGCCTTCCAGCAGGTCGTGGCTGAGGATGAGGTTCTCGGGCAGGCGCCCGGCCAGCGCGGCCTCGAAGGCGTCCACGTCGTAGAGGCCCTTGCCGATGAAGGAGCCCTCGAAGAACAGGTCCTGGTACACGTCGGAGACGGTCTTGGTGTAAGGGTCGATGCCGGGCTCGCCCCCGAAGATGCGTACGAAGAGCGACGGGGTGTCGCCGGGGTAGCCGAGGTCCACGCGGGGCTGCAGGATGCCGTAGCCGGACACCACGCGCCCCTTGGCGGCGTCGTAGACCGGCCGGTTGAGCGGGTGGGCCATGATGCCGGCCAGGTCACGCGCCGCGTCGCGGGGCATGCGGGTATCGGTGTCGAGGGTGATGACGAATTTCACGTCCCGCAGGCGGGCCAGGTCCCCGACCACGGCGCTGAAGCGGTCCTCCCCCCGCCCCCGCAGGGCGGCGTTGAGGTCGGCGAGCTTGCCGCGCTTGCGCTCATAGCCCATCCAGACCCGCTCGCGCGGGTTCCACCGGCGCGGCCGGTGCAGCAGGTAGAAGATGCCTTCCCGGTGGCCGGCGTATTTGCGGTTGAGCCGCTCGATGCCGGCCGCGGCCCGCTGCACCAGCGCGCCGTCTCCGGGCAGCGTCTCGGCGGCGGCGTCCCGGAAGTCGGTCAGCAGCGCGAAATCCACGTTGGGGTCTATGTTGCCGAGGTAACAGACCTCCAGGCCCTCCAGCAGGGAATCTATGGCCTCCGCCCCGGTGAGCATTGTGGGGATCACCGTCAGCGACCGCGCGCCGGCGGGGATGCCTTCCGAAAAATCCATCCTGGGGAGTTTCTCCGGCGTGACGCTCCTGGTGAAGAACCAGTTGGCCAGCGCCAGGGCGGCCTGGCTGGCAGGGAAGAGCAGCGGCAGCCCGAAGGCCGCGAGCCAGAGCGGCTCAACCAGGCCCTGGCCCCAGGCCAGCGCCATTACGCCCGCCTCGGCCAGAAGCGTAAGAGAAAGCGCGGCGCCGCCGTAGGCGGCCAGCGCCAGCCCGGTACGGCGGGCGCGCAGGTGGTCCCTGAAGCGCAGGCGCAGGCCCAGCGAGCGGCAGAAGACGGCGAAGCCGCGGTCGGCGAGGTAATAGCCAACGTGGGCGGACGCGCCGCCGGGCGCAGCGCCGGCGGCCATGGCCACGGCCCGCGCCGCCACTTCCTCCTCTGGCAGGCGGCCGCGCAGGGCCAGGTCCTCGACGGCGTGCCGGTAGGCGTCGCGCGTGGCGAAAGCCATGCCGGGATAATGGCCCGACGGGTCCCGGCGCAGCTCCCGCTCCACCGCGCTGAGGCCCTCCACGAAATCGTGCCAGTCGGTAGTCTCCAGGAAACGCAGGCTCTCGATGGTGTTGGAGATGGAGACCTGGTCGGCCGCCTGCTTCTGGTTGGCCGACTGGATCAGGCGCTCGGTCGTCTTGCCCTGCTCGGCGAGCTTCTTCTCGAGCCAGACTATGGGGAGGTTGAAGGCCGGGCTCTGGCCGTGCAGGCGGCGCACGAACTCGGCCACGAAAGCGTCGGACAGGGGCAGGCCGGCCTTGGCCATCGCCGCGATCTCCAGGATGACGCCGCTGGTATCCTTGGCCAGCACGGCCAGGATCCTGCCGGCCCGGTACTCGGCGGCGTCTCGGTCGTTCTGCGACACGATCATGCGCGAGGCGATGCGGCGCAGGTTCTCTATCAGCGCCAGCCGTATCATGATCGGCACGGCCCACAATTCGCCCAGCTTCAGGCGCCGGCCTACCTGGTACGCGCCCACGAAGGCGGCCAGGCCTTTCACGTCGAGGCGCCCGTCGCCGTGGGCGACCATTTCCATGGCGATGTCGTAAACCCTGGGGTAACCGGCCAGCGGGCCCCGGTTCAGGCTGGGCAGTTCCTCGCTGTAGCCCTTGGGCAGGAACTTCTGCGCGAGGCGGATCTGCTCTTCGATAAGGTAATAATTGTCCAGCAGCCAGTCGCCGGCGGGCGAGATGCGCCGCTTGGCGCCGCCCGCGCGGTTAAGCAGCTCGTAGGCGCGCAGCAGGATGGCCTCGTTCTCCTTGAGGCGGGCGAGCAGCCTGTCCCGGCCGCGCTTGAAGCTGACGCTGTGCCTGAAAGCCAGGGCGGCGGCGTGCAGTTTGAATTGGTCGACGTTGAAAAGCTCGGCCCGGAGGGGCTGCTCCTCGGCTATTTTAGGGTTCGGCAATAGGCGGCCAAGATTTTTCTTAATGGCCGGGAGGGTGCGCTTCATTAACCGCAGGAACATCGGCATACCTCGGCCCGGGACCGCTACGCCAACTCTATTCTATCATTGATAGGGAGGTAAATACGGAAGAGTACGGACTACTTTAAAAACCAAGGCGCGCCGCCAGCGCCAGCTCGTCAGCGCGGCGGGCGTAGCCTTCATGCGGTACGGCGGGCGGGCGCTCCAGGTGGGCCCGCACTACGGAGGGCAGGTACTCGCGCGGACCGCGCGCGGCAAAGCCCAGGGCCAGCGCGGCGGCGGGGTCGGGCCGCGAGCACCAGCGGCCCCAGTAGGGGGCGCAGGCGCCGTCCAGGCCGGCAGCCAGCAGGTCGGCGCCGCCTACCGGGACGAAGCGGGGTTTTAGCCCGCCGTACCCAGCGGCCAGTTCCAGGAATTCCAGCAGGGAGGTCTCGCCGGGCTGGGCCAGGTTCAGGGCCGGCGATTTTGGCCAGGCGCCGGGGCCGGCCAGCCGCAGCAGGGCCAGGGCCGCGTCGCCGGCGTAGACGAAGCGCACCGGCTGCGCGCCGCCGTCGGGCAGCAGCACCGGACCGCCGTCGCCCATGCGCTGCAGCCAGGCCCACAATCTTTTAGAATTTTCTGCGTCCGCCTCGCCCTGCACCACCGGCAGGCGCAAGGCCAGCGCCGGTATGCCGCGCGCGCCGGCCCCGGCGGCCAGGGCGCCTTCGGCGGCCCGCTTGCCCATGCCGTAGATCCAGTTATGCCAGTCCCGGGTGTTCTTTTCCGGCTCGGGGATAAGCGGCGCGTCGGCGGCGGCCTCGGCGAAAGGCGGCCGCTTGTCCCGCGTGACCAGATAGACCTGGCCGGTGGAGATCATCACCAGGCGGCCCGGGGCGAAGCCGGGCACGGCGAGCAGCCTCTCTACGTCGGCCGCGTCGTAAGCCAGGAAATCGGCGGTGAGATCGAAGCGCTCGCCGGAGAGGGCGGCGGCCAGCGAGGCCGCGTCGCGGCGGTCGGCGCGCAGGGCGCGCAGGAGCGGGTGCTGCGGCAGGGGACGCGCGCCGCGCGACAGCACGGTAACCTCGCAGCCGGCGGCCAGGAAGGTCTCGCGGGCCGCCCCGCTGAGCAGCCCCGAGCCGCCCAGGAGCAGCACGCGCGCGCCGGAAATTGCGTTGGTAGCAGCCATAGTCTCTGACGCTATGATAACATTTCGCCGGTGCGGCGGGAAAAGCGGAGGCCGGAGGGACCCTCCCTCCGGCCCTGCGCTGCGGGACCGAGCGGCTCAGGCGGCCTTGCGCTTGCCCACGTGGCGGTCTATGTACATCAGGCTGCCGAGTGAGTTGCCTATCATCTTGAGCTGCTGCAGGATGGCGTCGGTGCTGGCCTCCTCCTCCACCTGCTCGGTGATGAACCAGTCCAGCATCTTGGCCATGGCGTAATCCTTGTCGGCCAGGGCCGCGTCCATCAGTTTGTTGATCTCCTGGCTGACGTGCACCTCGTGGTCGTAGGCGGCCTGGAAGGCGTCCAGCGCGCTCTTGTACTTGGTGGGCACGGCGGGCACGGGCCCCACCAGGATAGCGCCGCGGCGCTCCTTGAGGTGGCTGTAGAACTTCAGCGCGTGCTTGCGCTCTTCCTCGGCCTGCACTTCCAGCCAGCCTGCGAAACCGGGCAGGTTCTGCGACTCGAACCAGCCGGCCATGGCCTGGTAGAGGTGGGAGTTGTAGAACTCCGCATTCATCTGCTTGTTGAGCAACGCTTCCATCTTTTTGTTGGGAACCATAATATTCTCCTTAAGGTCGTTTTGATAAAGAATCCGCTATAAATACTGACTTGCCCCTTCAGTTACTTCCCGCCGCATGACTTCTTCTTCCCCTTCATTACCAGATAGAACTCCGCCACGTCGAAGCCGGGCACCGACACCCTGAGCGGCAGCTTGACCTGCGACCACGGGATGTCGTAGACGCGGCCGGTCTCCTCCTCCACCAGGTGATGGTGCTGCTCGGTGACGGGGTCGTAGACGGCCGTTCCCTGCTTTATCACCCGCCTGCAGACCAGGCCCTTCTCCGCGAACAGGTCCAGCGTGTTATAGACGGTGGCCCGCGAGATGGCCGGGAATTCCCGGCGCACCAGCTCCCAGACCTGGTCGGCCGACAGGTGGTCCCGGTTGGGCAGCAGCACCTTGGCCACGGCGAGGCGGTGCAGAGTGGGCCTTATGCCGAGGGCCTTGAGGGCGGCGTTTATCTTTTCCATATTTCTATACTACATCTATTTTTAGACATTGTCAAGTCCTTTCCGGCACGGCGCAAAGCAGAAGGGCCGGCAGTCGCCGGAAACAATGAACAATATGCAGTAAGTGCCCCTGCGGCAAGGATATAATTTCCCCCCGCCGCTGTCAACGGAAAGGGAGCGCGGGAGGCCGGTTGGCGCGGCCGTCAGGATTTTCGGGGGGCAGCTTTGCGGGGTGCGGGCTTGCGGGCGCTGGTTTTGCCCTGCTTGCGCTGCGCCGGCCTGGCGGCGCGCGGCCTCCGGGCACGGCGGCGCCGCGGCGGGCGGCCCATAACCCAGTAGCGGCGTTTGCCCACGTCCAGGTGGGTGAAGCCTTTATAAGGATAATAGCCGATGCCGCCCGCGGCCTTGCGGCGGGCGAAATTCTTTACCTTGGTGGAGCTGTAGCCGGGAATGCGGATATCGGCGGCCCAGCCCAGCATGTGCAGGCTCTCCCTGGCGGCGCCCGGGGTGCGGTGGTTGTTCTTGGAAGTGCGGTAGCCGCTCAGCAGCACCAGGCCGCGCTTGCCGAACTTGTCCTCTATGGCGTCCAGCAGTTCTATGAGTTTCACCGACATTCTGATCTCGCGGCCGGTGAGGCTGCAGCGCATGGCGCGGTCCAGGCGCCTGAGTTCCCCTTCGTCGTAGGAGCCGTCCTTGCGGCGGTAGCGGGCGGTAGTTTTCTCGCCATTGTCGTGGCGGGTCAGGGTCAGGCTGCCGTTGCCGCCCAGGTTTACCGGGGCGGGCGCGTGGGCCAGACCGCTGCTGATATAGATGTATTCCTCGTCCTCTTCGAGGTCGCTGACCTCGGCTTCGGTCAGCGGGGCCTCGGTGGCGGGATATTCGGGGAGGGCGCCCAATCTTTCCAGCAGGGCGGGCGAATCCAGCTCCAGAGGTTCTTCGGTGACCGGGCCCAGCCCCTGCGCCAGGAGCGGCGCGGGCAGCATGTTGAGGACGATGGAGAAAAGCAGGAGTAGTCTCATGCGGCGCTATATTTTACCAAATACAGCCCCGCCGGGGACCTACAGCCCGGCCTTCACGGCCGCGCCGCAGGCGAACACGGCGAAGCCGGCCAGGGCGTGGGCGTAGCGCTCCAGCCTTTCGGCCGGGAACAGCTTGAAGCCCCAGAGCAGCAGGAACACTGCGGACATCATGGTGGCTATGGTCACCAGGGAGAATACCGCCGCGGCCGCCGCGGCCAGGCCCAGGCCGGTGTTCAGCGCCGGGTACATCAGCACCGGGATCAGCGGCTCGCAGGGCCCGAAGACGAAGATGATGAACAGGGCCCACGGCGTGACGGAAGGTTTTTCCGCGTGCGGGTGGGTATGGGCGGCCTCGTGCGAATGGGAGTGGGCGTGCGGCTCCTCGCCGTGCGAATGGAGATGGGAGTGCGCCTCCCCCTTCCACGCCTTCTTGATGCCCCAGACCATGTAGGCCAGGCCGAACGAGAGCAGCAGCCAGCCGGCGGCGTCGCCGCGCAGGCCCTCTATCCACTCCAGTTTAGAGACCGCGGAGCCCAGGGCTATGCCCGCGAAACCTATCAGCACGGAGCTGAGCACGTGGCCCAGGCCGCACAGGAAGGTGATCAGGGCCGTCTTGGCCCTGGACCAGCTGCGGGCCTTGGCCAGGGCCACGAAAGGCACGTAATGGTCGGGGCCCAGCACGGTATGAATGAAGCCCAGCGAAGCGGCGGTCAGCAATATAGTCGCGTTCTGCATATATCTCCCGTAATTACAAGCGCAGCGTCAGGCCCAGCAGCAGACCGAGGTCCGCTGCCGGGCGGGTGAGGCCCAGACTCACGCCGGCGTCTAAATCCAGCGCGGGATAGGGTGACCAGATCAGCCCGAACACCGAGGATACGGGGTGGGAGACCGAGGCCGCGTCCCTGTTGGTCTGCGCCGCCAGTTCGGCCGAGGCCAGCACTTTCGGGAACAGCTCCAGCGCGGCCGCGGCTGAGGCTTTGAGGATGTGCTCCTCCTCGCCCACGGAGTTGCGGTTAAGCAGGAAACCGGCGTTGAGGTAGTACTGCAGCGGCCCGTAGGACCTGCCGGCCACGCCGTACAGCCAGACGCCGCCTTTGCCGGCCCCGAGGCTGCTGCCCTCGTCGCCCGCGGGCAGCGAGAAGCCGGGCTTGAGCGCCAGGTCCCAGCCGGCGGCCCTGCCGGCCCCGAACTTTGCCTCCAGCGAAACGTCGCCCACACCGCTGCGCGACAGGCCGTGCGAGGTCCAGCCCTGCCACGGCGCGCTGAGCAGCAGGTCGACCTTGTCGAACAGGCCGTAAGAGATCTCGGCGGAACCGGTGGTGGAATAGGTATCCGCCCCCTGCCGCTCCACGGAGTGGTCCAGCCCCAGTTCTACCTGGCGCACGTCCTTGCCCAGGAAACCGGTATCCTCGCCGATGAGCGGATGGAAAGCCGCCGCCGGGGCGACTAAAACCGACAACAGCAAGGCGGTTATGAGAAGTTTCATGATTCCCCCTTTATTTGCCCGCGAGCGTGACGCTGAGCGTGGAATGCTTCACGCCCTTCACCGCTTTGAGCGCGGCGGCCAGTTCCCTGACCCTGGCGCCAGCGCCCTTCACCGCGATGATCTCCAGGCAGTTGTCGTGGTCGAGGTGTACGTGCTGGGCCGAGATGATGATGGGACCGTGGTCGTGCTGTATGTCCAGCAGGCGGTTTACGGTCTCGCGCCGGTGATGGTCGTAGACTACCGTAACGGCGCCTGCCACGGCCGCGCCGCGGTCGAAAGCGTCGATGACGAACTCCTTTCGTATCAGGCCGGCTATGGCCTGCGAGCGGTTGTCATGGCCCTCGGCGCCTATGTAGGCGTCGAAACGCCGCAGCAGCTCCCCCTCCAGTGAAACGCCGAACCGCACGAGTTTATCTTTCATTGTGTGCCACCTTTACAGGAATGGTAACACATTGCGTTGCCGCGGTCAAGCGCCGCTTTGACGCCCGTCATAGGACCAAAGTCCCCCGCCGGCCTGGGCCTAATAACGCGGCGGGGCTGGGTCCATGAGCCCATATCAGGCTTAGCTCAAAAGAATATCATTATAGTGCCGTTCAATGAACATAAGGAGAGTTACCGCATGAAGAAACTCGACATCAGCAAGCTGCTGCTGGCCTCGGCCTTCCTGGCCGCCCCCGCCGCCGCACTCGACTTCGACAGCCTGCCTTCCGTTAAGGACATCGTCGCGCAGGCCAAGTCGTCCGAAGTCTCCGTCCCCGCCCCGTCCGCCCCGCGGGACGCCCGGACCGTGAAAGAATGGACCATTATGGTCTTCATCAACGGCAAGAACAACCTCTCCAGCTATGTCATCCAGGACATGAACGAGATGGAAGTCTTCGGGCCCACCGACAATATCAACATCATCACCCAGTCGGCGCGCATGAAGTACAGCGAGCCCTCCTACCCCGACTATCCCGGCGGCGGCTACTACGACGACTGGGGCTACGGTTCCCCCGTGCCGCATCCCGGCTGGCCCAACCCCGGCTGGAACATGCCCCCGATGATGATGCGCAACGCCAAGGACGCCTCCACCGACTGGACCGGTACGCGCCGCTACCTCATCGTCAAGGACGGCGACAACGCGTCGCTCTCCTCCACGCTCCTGCAGGACCTGGGCTCCGTGGACATGGGCGACTGGAAGCAGCTCGCCGAGTTCGGCAAATGGGTGAAAGCTAATTATCCCGCCAAGAAATACATGCTCATCGGCTGGAACCACGGCTCCGGCTGGGAGAAAGGCCTGGACCTGTTCCCCGCCGTGAAGGGCATCTCCTACGACGACGAGACCAACAACCACATCTCCACCCCGCAGCTGGCGCAGGCCATCCGCGAGATGGGCGGCGTGGACATCTACGCCTCCGACGCCTGCCTGATGCAGATGGCCGAAGTGGCCTACGAGCTCAAGGACACCGCCAGGATCACCGTGGGGTCCGAGGAGAACGAGCCCGGCGACGGCTGGGGTTATAACGAGTTCCTCTCGCGCGTGCACTCCAACCAGGCCGGGCTGACCCCCGACGTGATGGCCGCCGCGGCCGTGCAGGGCTACAAGGCCTTCTACGCGCCCAAGGGCACCGCCACCACGCAGAGCGCCATCCGCACCTCCGGCCTGGCCAAGTACCGCCAGCTGCTGGACCAGTGGGCCGAACTCGCGATGAAGGAAGACAAGGCCGTGCTGACCGCGGCCCGCGACGCGGCCGTCGGTTTCGGCGGGGCCGGGTCCAAAGACCTGACCAACTTCATGGAGCTGGTGCACGCCAGGACGCAGAACGCCGCCCTGAAGGCCAAGACCGCGGAGACGATGAAGCACTTCTACGACAAGGTGCTCATCGACAACGGCACCACCGGCGCCAAGTTCGAGAAGGCCTACGGCCTGGGCGTCTACCTGCCCGGCTACAGCTTCGACGCGGACTACAGCGAACTGGCCTGGTCGCGCGAAGGCAAGTGGGACGAGTTCATGCAGTGGCTGACCGCGAAGTAAGACAGAGCCGCTGAAATAAAAAACAGCCCTTCGAAAGAAGGGCTGTTTTTTTGTCCCCCGGCGACTGGCCAGGCAGGGGACGCTGCTTCCTATCTTCCTAACCTTTCGGCGCGGTTGCGCTATCTGTAGAATTTTCAAGCCAGCAGACAATTAGGAAGATAGGAAGCAGCGTCCCCTTCAGCTATAGCCGCGCAGGGCGTACCAGGCCTGGCCCAGGGCGATGCCTCCGTCGTTGGCGGGCACCCGGCGGTTGGAATATACCGTGAAGCTTTTTTTTCGCAGGGCCGCCGTGACGCCCTCGAGCAGCGCGCGGTTCTGGAACACGCCGCCGGAGAGACACACCGTCTTCAGGCCGCGCGCCCGCGCCGCCGCCTCTACGGAGCCGGCGGCCGCCAGCGCCAGCCCGGAGTGCAGGCGCGCCGAGATCAGGGCCGGCGGCCTGCCGGCCAGACGGTCGCCCACCGCCGCTCTTATGGCCGGCGCGGGATCCAGTTCCAGGAGGCCCGCCTCGCGGCGCAGTTCGAACTTATAGGCGCCGGCGGCCCTGGCCGGCAGCAGGCTTTCCAGTTCCATAGGGCCCTGCGCCTCGTACGTGGCCTCCGCCCTGACGCCGGCGATAAAGCCGAAGGCGTCGAAGAGCCGGCCCATGCTGGAGGTGAGCGGGGAATTAACCCCGGCGTCCGTCATGCGGTCCACGGTACGCAGTTCGGCCGCGGGCAACCCCGCGAACAGCCGCCCCGTGCTCTTTTTCCACCCGGCGCCGTAGGCGTCCTTGAACAGCGCCAGCGCCGGGCGCCAGGCCTTGAGGGCGCCGGCGTCGCCGCCGGGCAGCCGGAAATATTTAAGATGGCCGGCCCTGGACCAGGTCTTGCGGTCTACGATCAGGAGCTCCGAGCCCCAGATCTTGCCGTCGGTGCCGTAACCGGTGCCGTCCCAGACCAGGGCGATGAACGGCTCGCGGAGGCCGTGCTCGGCCGCCACGCTGAGGGCGTGGGCGGCATGGTGCTGCACGGCCACCTTGCGCCCGGGCAGGGCGCGCGCCAGGGCCGAGGAGGCGTAGTCGGGGTGCAGGTCATGCGCGACCAGCGCCGGGGAGACCTTGAGCAGCCGCCGCATATTGGCCAGCGTCTCGCCGAAGAAAGCCTGGTTCTGCGGCTCGGCCAAGTCGCCGATATGCTGGGACAGGAAAGCCTCGGAACCGCGGGTGAGGCAGAAAGTGTTCTTCAGGTCGGCGCCGCAGGCCGCTACGGACGGGCCGGCCGCGGCCAGCTTTACGGCCGCCGGCACATAGCCGCGCGCCCTGCGGGCGAGGCGGATCTCCCCCGCCGCCTCGAAAGCCACGCTGTCGTCGGCGCGGTTATGTATGGGCCGGTCGTGGTACAGGGTGAAGGAGGCCACGCCCCGGAGCCGCGCCGCCACCTCGGGCTTATCCTTGCAGATGGGCTCGTCGCGGAAATTGCCGGAGGTCATGACCAGCGGCCCCGCGAAACCATTCCGATCCAGCAGCGCGAACAGCGCCGCGTGCAGCGGGGTATAGGGCAGCATTACTCCGAGCCGCGAGAGCCCCGGCGCCGGCTCGGAAAACTCCCCGTCTCTGCGGCGCAGCATGACCACCGGGGCCTCGGTGGAAGTGAGCGCGGCGGCCTCCGCCGCCGAGATGCGGCACAGCTTGCGCGCCGCCGCCAGCGACGGGACCATGACGGCGAAAGGTTTGTGCGGGCGGCTCTTGGCGGACCGTAATTTCTTAAGCGCGGCCGGCGAGTCGGCGCGGCAGGCCAGGTGGAAGCCGCCGAGGCTCTGCAGGGCGCCTATGCGCCCCGCGGCCAGCAGGGCGGCCGTCCGCTCCAGCGCGGCCGGTCCTTTAATGGTTTTCCCGCCGAGGTCCAGGGTCACCGAAGGGCCGCAGACCGGGCAGGCGTTGGGCTGGGCGTGAAAGCGCCGGTCCAGCGGGTCGCCGTACTCGCGCAGGCAGTCGGGACACATCTTGAAGGCGGCCATCGTGGTGGCCGGCCTGTCGTAAGGCACGCTTTTGACTATGGTGAAGCGGGGGCCGCAGTTGGTGCAATTGGTGAACGGGTACAGGTAGCGGCGGTCGGCGGGGTCCAGCAGTTCCCGGCGGCAGTCGGAGCAGAGCGCGAGATCGGCGGGGATGATGGCCGCCGCCGGCGCTTTTCCCCCGCTTTTAGTAATGGCAAAGGTTTTGCCCCCGACCGGGGCTACGGCGCGGCTGACCACTGAATCCACCCTGGCGGCGGCGGGGCGGCGCCCGTCGAGGTCCCTGATAAACGCTTCCACGTCGGGGCCGGGGCCCTCGGCCTCAATCGTGACGCCGGAGGCGTCGTTGCGCACCCAGCCGCCCAGCGCGTACTCGGCCGCCAGCTTATAGACGTGCGGGCGGAAACCGACGCCCTGCACGACGCCCTTTACCAGAATTTTCTTCCTTACGATGGGGGCCACTTTATTTCCCGGTCACCACTTCGCCTTTCTTATAATCCAGCTCGCTGCCGTACATGCTGTGGGGCACCAAATACACCGCGGCCGTCACCGCGAAAGCGATATTTAGCCAGAGCCGCGCGGGCCTCTCCTTCAGCACGGCCCACAGCGCCGGCAGCCAGGCGAACAGCATCAGCAGCGTCTTATTGTCGGTCAGGTCGTAACCGAAAGGGAAGCCGGTCCAGGCCTGGCCGAAGGCATAATGCTGGGTTATAGGCCCGAAGACGAAACCGCCCAGCAGCAGGAAGCCCACCGTAGCCGGCACCGAATGCCGGACCGGGGCCGCCCCGAAAGCGGAAGTAAGGGAAATGCGCACCGAGAACAGCATGAACAGGAACATCAGCACGATGTGAGGGATCAGCACCCAGCCCGGCACCGCCCCCTTGAAGCGCGTCACCAGCGGCTTGGCGGTAAGTTCCGTCTCCCCCTGCGCCGTGCGCACGAAAGTCCGGTACTCGAGCTTGCCCGCCGGCGGCTGGTCTGGCAGCGAGCCGAAAAGCCAGCCGTTGTTGTAGCCCAGGTCCAGGCGCTGCGGCTCGTCGGGAGTCTTATAACGCTTCCAGAGCAAATAGCCTTGCAGAGGCTGCGCGCTTTTTATCTTTATCACGCAGTCGCCGCCGGCCACGGTGCAGCTTCGCGGCAGCCGGTAGGAGGACAGCTCGGCGCCGGCCGCCTGTACCCGCGAGCCCTTAACCGGGTAGGTGGGCCCGGTGGCCCGCTGGAACACGGCGAACCCCAGCGTTATCAAAAAACTCAAGATCCAAAACAAAGTCTTTTTCATTTAACAAATGCGGGGCAGCTGTTCTCCCTCGAGCATCAGCATGATCCGCGAGCCGCCGATAGAGGTCAGCAGCCGCACCTGCGGCTTCTTCTCCTTCACCATGCGCCCGACGATAGCCGCGCCCCTGCCGTAGCGGTGGGCGCGCATGGCCTTCAGCGCCGCCGGCGCCGCCGCCGCCGCCGTGAAGACCGCTATCTTCCCCTCGTTGGCCACGTACATCGGGTCCAGCCCCAGCAGCGCGCAGGCGTTGCGGGTAGCCGCGGAAACCGGAACGGAGTTCTCTTCGACCTCGGCCGTCAGCCGGCAGGCCCCCGAGACCTCGTTCAGGACCGTGGCCAGGCCGCCGCGCGTAATGTCGCGCATAGCGCGCACGCCGGGAACCTTGAGAACGGCCTCCGTCAGGCCGTTGAGCGGGGCCGCGTCGCTCTTTATGCCGCCCTGCAGGCCCAGGCGGTCGCGGGCGTTCATCACGGCCACGCCGTGGTCCGCCAGGCCTCCGCTGACTATAATAACGTCGCCGTGCTTAACAAAGGCCGAAGAAAGCGAGCGCCCCTTGGGAATAAGGCCCACGCCGGAGGTGTTGATGAACACGCCGTCGGCCTTGCCCCGCTCCACCACCTTGGTGTCGCCGGTCACTATCTTCACGCCGGCCTCCTCGGCCGCGCGCCGCATGGAGGCCGCTATGCGGGTCAGCAGCGCCCCGGAGAAACCTTCCTCCAGTATGAAGCCGGCCGAGAGCGCCAGCGGGCGCGCGCCTTTGACCGCGAGGTCGTTGACGGTGCCGCAGACGGCCACCCGGCCTATGTCGGCGCCGGGGAATTCCACCGGGGTGACCACGTAGGAATCGGTGGTGAAAGCCAGCGTGGCGCCGGGGATCTTCACCTCGGCCGCGTCCTCCAGCGGCGCCAGCGCCGGGTTGGAAAAGCTCTTAAGGAACACCTGCTCCACCAGTTCGCGGCTCAACCTGCCGCCGCTGCCGTGCGCCAGCACCACTTTGTCGAGTACAGCCATCAGGACCTCCCCTGCGCCTTTTTAGGGGCGTCGAACACCGACAGGAATTTGCGGGCCGCGTCGGAAAGCTTCCGGCTGCGGCTGTGGACCAGGTAGATCGGCCGCAGGAACTCCGCGTCCGAGATCCTGAGCGCGTGCAGCGTAATGCCGTTTTCGTCCTCGCGGATGGCCGTGCGCGGCAGCAGCGAGACGCCGGCCCCGGAAGCCACGGCGGTCTTTATGGTCTCGATGTTGTCGAGCTCCAGCTTCACGCGCGGCTTGACGCCGCGGCTCTTGAGGAAGGCGTCTATGTAGCGCCGGGACGGGAAAGCGCGGTCGAAGAAAATAAAGTCCAGCTCCGCGAGTTCGCTCACGGTGACGGACTTGCGCCCGGCCAGCGGCGAGCCGGAGCCGGCGATCAGCGCCATCTCGTCCTTGGCCACCGGCAGCATGGCCAGCCCCGCGCACTTGCGGTACGGGCAGGCCAGGAAGCCGAAATCGGCCTTCCCCGACGAAACGTCGGAGTAGATCTGGGAGAACTGGCGGTATTCCACGCTGATGCGCGCGCCCGGGGTCTGGGCGAGGAACCGCCGGATGTAGTTCTGGATGATGTAGGTGCCGGCGCTGTAGATGGTGGAGATCCGGATCTCGTCGCCGCGCTTGTCGCGGGCCAGCGCGCAGATGGTCTTGAGCGCGCCGTCGTAAACGCTGGCCACCTTGCGGGCGGCGTCGTAGAACTTCTCGCCGCAGGGCGTCAGCGTGATGCGGCCCGACTGCCGGTGGTAGAGCTTGCACTTGAGCACCAGCTCCAGCTTCTTGACCTGCTGGCTGACGGCGGACTGCGACACGTAGTTGAGTTCCGCGGTCTTGGAGAAGCTGCCGGTGTCGGCCAGGTCCCTGAAAACCTTCAAGGTCTCGATGTTCATGTCAGGCTCCGTACTTGAACCAGGCGGCGCAGGCCCCTTCCGACGACACCATGCAGGGGCCGACCGCGTTGGACGGCGTGCAGACCTTGCCGAACAGCTTGCAGTCGGGCGGCAGCGCCTTGCCCAGCAGGATCCCGCCGCACAGGCAGCCCTTGGGCTCCGGCGCGTCGCGGTAGGGGATCTTGAAGCGCTTGACCGCGTCGAAACCGGCGTAGGCCGAGGAGAACTCCAGGCCGGTGGCCGGCACCGTGCCGATGGCGCGCCACGAGGCGGCGGACACGGTGAAGACCTCGGCCATAAGCCGCTGGGCCGCGGGGTTGCCCGCCTTGCGCACCACGCGGAAATATTCGTCCTCCACCAGGGCCTTGCCGGAGACTACCTGCCGCAGCAGCATGTTGACGCCGGTGAGGATATCCAGCGGCTCGAAGCCGGTCACCACGCAGGGCACTTTGTATTTCTCGGCGACGAACCGGTAGGGCTCGAGGCCGATGATGGCGCTCACGTGGCCCGGCAGCATGAAGCCGTGTATGCGGTTCTCCGGATCGGAAAGCAGCAGTTCCAGCGCGGGCGGGACCAGCTTGAAGAAGGCGGTGGACGAGAAATTCTTCAGCCCGGCCGCCTTGGCGCGCGCCACGGCGCCGGCGATGACGGGGGCGGTGGTCTCGAAGCCCACGCCGATGAAGACCACCTGGCGCGCGGGCTCGGCCGCGGCCAGTTCCACCGCGTCCAGCGGCGAGTACACCACGCGGATGTCGGCGCCGCGCTCTCGCATGGCGTGCAGGTCCAGGCCCCTGGAGCCTTTCACCTTGAGCATGTCGCCGAAGGTGGTTATGATGACGCCCGGCAGCTCTGCGAGGGCCAGCACGCGGTCTATATCCCCCTGCGAAGTGACGCAGACGGGGCAGCCGGGGCCGGAAAGCATCTTGAGCTGCGGCGGAAAAAGCTTGCGCATGCCGCTGGCCGCTATGGCCATGGTATGAGTGCCGCAGACCTCCATGAAATTGACGCGCCCGCCGGTGAGGGCGGCCGCCCGCGGGGCCAGTTTTTCCATCTCGGCTACGGCGGCGGCGCCGAGGGCGCGGTCGCGCCAGAGGGGCGAAGAGAAGCGGTCGGAGTTTTTCATGGGTTGGTATGCCCCAGCGGCCCGGAGGCGTCGGCGTGGTCCTTGCCGTAGATCTCGGCGAAGATCTTCAGCGTCTCCTCCGCTTCTTTGGGCTCGAGCACCTGTATGGCGAAGCCAGCGTGGACGAGCACGTAATCGTTCTTCTTAGCGTCGGGGACCAGGTCCAGCGAGACCTGGCGCCGGACGCCGCTGAAATCCACTTCCGCGTTATTGTTCTTGAGGGAAAGTATCTTCCCGGGGACGGCGAGGCACATAGATTCTCCAGTAAGGAAGTATAAGTTTTATTAATAGCCGCTTGAATAATTATACTATTTCACAACGATGGAATAGGAGCGCAAGTATGGCTGGCTGGCAGGACAACAGCGCGGTCCGGCTCGTCGGGAGCGATTTTAGTGCGCAGGGCCAAGGTCCGAAGCGGACCGCCTATCATTAAGGCGGCGGCGAAGAATGTCTGAGCGAGGCACTGCGTGCCGAGCGAGTTCTTCGCCGGCGGAGGACCGCAGGCCCTCTTCCGCCGCGCACGCTCTATGAGCGAGCGACGAGCCGGACCGCGCAACGCCTATTTTGCGTTCCGGTCAGCCGGCAGGGCCTGCGCGACAAATATAAAAGCCCCAACGTTGCCGTTGGGGCTTAAATATGCGCGGGAAGGGAGTTGAACCCATAAGACCTTTCGGTCACACGGTCCTGAGCCGTGCGCGTCTGCCAGTTCCGCCACCCGCGCTTAAAACGATAAGGTATGGTTGGGATAGGATTCGAACCTATGTAGGGCGTAGCCCGACGGTTTTACAGACCGTTGCTTTTGACCGCTCAGCCACCCAACCAAGAAATAAAGATCAAAACTACAGGACCTATAGTATACAAAAAAATCCGCCATCCTCAAAAGGCCCGAGGCAAAAAGAGCGGCCGCCCGTCAGAAAGGCAGCGCCAGAAAGAAGGCCTCGGGCCGCACCAGGCGGTAGAGGTTTATCACTGCGCCCAGCGCCAGGAAGGGGCCGAAAGGCATATGAGACATGCGGTCGGCGCGCTTCAGCAGCAGCAGGCTGACGCCGTATACCGAGCCGAAGAAGGAGGCCATGATGACCGCGGTGAAGACGCCCTGCCAGCCGCATAGCGCGCCGATACCGCCCATCAGGAAGATGTCCCCCTCGCCCACCGCGTCCTTCTTGTAGATCTTCTTGCCCAGCAGCGCCAGCCCCCAGATGAAGCCCGCGCCGGCCGCCGCTCCGCCGGCCGAGGCGGCCAGCCGCGCGCCCCAGCCGCCGTCCAGGTGCGGGTTGAAATAACTGCCGCCGATGCCCAGAGCGAACAGCGCCAGCGAGAACGCGTCGTTGATCATCATCGTCTCGAAATCTATGACGCTGACCACGATGAGTACGTAGACGGCCAGCAGGCTGACGGCCAGCCAGCCCGGGTTGCCCCACCACCTGGCGGCGAACACCGCGGTCAGCACGCCCGTGAGCAGTTCCACGAAAGGATACTGCGCGGAGATGGGCTCGGCGCAGGAGCGGCAGCGCCCGCGCAGCAGCATATAGCTAAGCACTGGGATATTGTCGTACGGCTTGATAGGCTCCAGGCATTTCGGACAGCGGGACGGCGGGAAGACTATGGACTGGTCCTTGGGCAGACGGGATATGCAGACATTTAGGAAGCTGCCGAACAGCAGGCCCAGGACGAAAGCTAGCAATACTATGGACATGGGTATATTCTAACAATTGGCCGGAGATAAAAAAACCCCGCGCCGTAAGACGCGGGGTTCTTTTTCGGGTATACCTTGTATTAGAAGGTGGACCAGGGGGTGAAGATGGTGTCGCTACCGCGACCCTTTATGTCTTCGTGCGTGCACCTGACCTGCAGGTTGCCCCAGGTGACGCTCTCTTCGGTGTCGTTGTAATACGCCCAGCCGCCGCCGTCGCCGGTAGCGCCGCTGTCAGCGATGCCAGTAACGGTGTTGATGTCGGTATGCGTGGTGCCGGGCAGTTTGGCCACCGGGATCTCGCCGATGTACTTGGCGTTCAGGGTCAGGCTCTCCAGCTCGTCAGCCGGGAACCAGCCTTCGTTGTCGCCGTAATACACCTGTATGGCGCTGCGCACAGAGGAGAGCGCGCCCTTGGTGGCGCCTTCCTTGGACTTATTGATGAGGTCGGCGAACTTCGGTATGGCGATGGCAGCCAGGATACCGATGATGGCGACGACGATCATGAGCTCTATCAGGGTGAAGCCCTTTTTATTGTTCTTCATTAGTTTTACGTCCTCCTTAACTTGCCCCCCATGGATGATATATAGATAATGCCTTAGGGGTTTCTTCAAATCTACATAATCCGCCGGGGCTTGTCAAATAAAAAATCCCCCTTATCGGGGGATTCTTTTTTTAAGTCCGACAATCTTACGGGGTGGACTTCGCATCCCGCGTTTCCGCCCGGACACCCGGATTTTTTGGTAAAAGAATTCGGAGAGGAAGGGATTCGGTCACAGGTCGCCTCGTCGCCGTCGCTCCTCGGCGCCCGCGACCCCGGCTCGCCGCTGCGGCCTGCTGGGCAAGAAAGTGTCGCTTTGCTCCACGCGCGGCTCCGCCTTTCGAATCCCTGCGCGAGCCATAATTATGGCTCGCTTCCTCTCCTTCGCTTTGACAGCAAAAAACCCGCTTTCGCGGGTTTTTCACAAAGCTACGGAGAGGAAGGGATTCGAACCCTTGATACCCTTTCGAGTATACAGACTTTCCAGGTCTGCGCCTTCAACCACTCGGCCACCTCTCCCTCTGTCGCACCCCGCGCCTGGCGCGGGGCCGATTAACGGCCCGGCCTTCGTCGGCCGGGTGCTCTACAAGGGGAACCCAGGTTCCCCGTTTCGTCGTCGCTCGCTCCGCCGCTTTGGCGGCCCGCTCGCTGAACCCCTCCTGAGAGGAGTTCCTGACAACACTGCCGCATAACCGTTTTACAATTTTAGGATATTTGGTAACATGAAACAATGGCGAAAGAGGAAAAGAAGGATAAAATAGAACAGGTAGCGACCAACCGCAAGGCCCGGTTCGACTATTTTATCACCGATACCTACGAGGCCGGCCTCTCCCTGGAGGGCCCCGAGGTCAAGTCGCTGCGGCTCAAGCAGGCCACGCTGACCTCCGCCTTCGCCCGCGCCGAAAAGGACGGGTTATACCTCTACGGCCTCCATATCGCGCCCTACGCCTATAATACCCTTAAAGAAATAGACCCGGTGCGCACCCGCAAGCTGCTGCTGCGCGCCCCCGAGATACGCAAGCTCACCGGCGCGCTGGCCACCAAGGGCATGTCCCTGGTGGCGCTGGAAGTGTACTTCAAGAACGGCTGGGCCAAAGTGCTGCTGGGGCTGGCCAAAGGCAAGAAGGCCGCCGACAAGCACGAATCCATAAAGAAGCGCGACGCGGACCGGGAGATACGCAGGGAATACAAGGACAAATTCAAGGGCTAGCGCAGCCCGGTAAACAAAAAAGCCCCGGCAACGGGGCTTTTTTATGCCTTGGGAGGGCTCAGAACCTGAAACCGGCGCTGGCGTTGATCAGGGCCCTGTCGTGGGCATAGGTGAGCCCGGCGGCCAGGTAGCCCAGGTTCATCTTGGCCCGGAGTCCCGCCGTGAAGCGCGGCTCCGCGACGCGTACCTGCTTGCCCGTCAGCGCCGCGTCCCCGACCGTCTGGGCCTCGAGCCGGGTAAAGTCGTAGCCCGCGCCGATGAACGGGGCCACCACCGGGACATTGATGGAGAAGACCAGGCTGGTATTGAAATGAACGGCGTAGAAATAGCGGTGGGTGGCCATGTTGGCCATTCCCATCAGGGTGGCGTTGATCTTGTACTTCTCGTCGGAGACGTTCCAGAGGCCGTAGCGCAGACCGCCGCCGGCCACGGAAATCCCCTCGAAGGAGCCGCCGCGCACGAAGCCGTCCACGCGGTACGGCATGCCTATCTCCGCCTGTATCACGCCCAGGCCGAAAACGTTGTCGCGCTTGAGCACGGTGTTGTTGTGGGAGGGCTTGAGCTGCATCATGGCGCGCGCGCCGAGGTCGAACCCGCCGAAGCCCAGCGGCCGGGCGGTCTGGTTGGAACCGGAGCCGAGCAGGCTGCCCAGGTCGGCGGCGAAAGGCTTGAGCGCCGAGGCGGAAGCGTTATAAAAGTTGTCGTAACCGGCCGCGGAGGCGCCGGAGGCGCTGAACAGCAGCGCGAGGACCGGGAGGAGTATCTTTTTTGACATTGGAAAAACCTCTATTGAATTAATCGCCGGTGCCGCCGAGCACTTCCTTCACCGTGGTGAAGCCGAGCAGCACTTTTTCCAGACCGTCCATCGCTATCGTGCGCATGCCGTTGCGCATCGCGAGCTCCTTCACCGGGATGGCCGAAGGGTCCTTGAGCAGCTGCATGCGGATCTCGTCGTTGAGGATCAGCAGTTCGTGCATACCGCAGCGGCCTTTATAGCCGGTGCCCTTGCAGGCGTCGCAGCCCTTGGGCCGCCACACCTTGGCGCCGGCGGGCATCTTTACGTTGTTCGCCTCGAAGACGGCGACCTCTTCGGGCGTGGGGTCCGCCTCGGTCTTGCAGTCCTTGCACAGGCGGCGCGCCAGGCGCTGGGCCAGCACGGCCTTCATGGTGTTGGCCACCACGAAGCGGGGCAGGCCCATCTGCGTGAGGCGCTCGAGGGCCGAGGGCGCGTCGTTGGTATGGATGGTGGAGAACACGAGGTGGCCGGTCATGGCGGCTTCCAGCGCGATGTGCGCCGTCTCTTCGTCGCGGATCTCGCCGACCATGATGACGTCGGGGTCGAGGCGCATGAACGAGCGCAGGGCGCTCGCGAAATCGAACTTCTTGTTGGCGCCCAGGCTCACGTCGGGGTTGACCGGCACCTGGATGATGCCGTCGATATTGTATTCCACCGGGTTCTCGGCGGTGATGATCTTGATGTCGGGGCGGTTGACATAGTTGAGGCAGCCGTAAAGCGTGGTGGACTTGCCCGAGCCCGTGGGACCGCAGACCAGCATCAGGCCGAAGTTCTTTTTGCCGCCGATGCCCTTGAACTGGTCCAGCAGCTTCTTCTCGGTGTCGGGCAGGAAGCCCATGATCTTGATGTCTACGCGCACGGAGGCGCGGTCGAGGATACGCATGACGCAGCTCTCGCCGAACACGGTGGGGACCATCTCGACGCGGAACTCTATGGGGTTGCCCTTGGCTATGATCTGTATGCGCCCGCTCTGGGGGATGCGCCGCTCGGTGATGTTCATCGAGTTCGACATGATCTTGATCTTGGCGCTGATGGCCTGGCGGAACACCCACGGGATGGTGAAGGAGGCGGGGCGCAGCATGCCGTCCACGCGGTAGCGCACCATCACCTTGGAATTCTTGCCGTTGGGGTCTTCGAAAGGTTCGATGTGGATGTCGGAAGCCTTGGTGCTGAGGGCGCCCAGGATGATGGCGTTGACCAGCTTCTCCACTTCGGGCGCGCTGGCGTCCACCTCGCTGATGTCCTTCTTCTCTTCGGAGGCCAGCGAGATCGAGCCGACCTCCCCCTCGGGGGCGGCCTGGGACTGCTGCACCTGCTCCACCAGCTGGGCCACCTGCGCGCTGTCCTGCTTGCCGTAGACGGTGTCGAGCACCTTCAGGATCCAGGGGGCGAGGGCGAGGTAAGGCTTGACGTCGAGGCCGGTGCGCAGGCCGATGTCTTCGAGGATCAGAAAATCGCGGGGGTCCGCCATGGCCAGCGCCAGGGCGTTGTCCTGGCGGGCGAACGGAACGCACATCTGCTTGCGGGCTATCTGTTCGGGCAGCAGCTGCACCACTTCACCGGGCGGCTCCATCTTGGAGAGGTCCACGGCCTTGAAGCCCCACTCGTCGGCGAGCACCTTGAGCAGCTGCAGCTCCGGGATGAGCTTGCCTTCCAGGAGGGTCTGCTGAACGTGCTTGCCGTCCTTTTTAGCGTTGTCCTCTACGGAGGCCATCTGCTCTTCGGATATGAGTTTGCCCTCTATGAGGATCTCCCTCATGTTCCGTTTGCGCTGAAGACCTTTCGCGGGTTGCATGCGTTATTATTATAAATCTATTTGACTGAAACTTACAAGGCGGAATTTAGAGGCCCCTCAGGGGGCGAACTCCAGCTCGTCCCCCTCCTCTACCCTGCCGGTACAGCGGCCCGACGGCAACTCCAGCACGCCGCGGGCCCCGGGCACCCAGGGCGAGAAGCGCCAGGGCCGCAGGTTTTCTATGACCCGCAGAACGCGGTTCTGCCGGTCCACAAAAACCGCATCTATCGCAAATCTCATAAAGCACATGTGGATCATGGCGCAGGGCTCCAGCCAAAGCCCCTCTTCAGGCCCCAGGCCGGGGCGCGGGATGAGGCCGAGCAGCCTGGTCTCGAAAGTCTCGGCCCGGGCGGCGGAGCCGCTGACCTGCAGGCCTTTGGTCCTGTTGAAAACTTTCACCGTTCCCCCTTTAGCGCAGCAGCGCGAACTTGCCGGTGGCCGCGTCGGAATCCGTCTTGACGCGGAAAATATAGACTCCGCTGGCCACCTCCGCGCCGTACTCGTTGCGGCCGTCCCAGGTTAGGCCGGTCAGCTTCTTGACCAGCTCCCCCTCGGCGGTGTAGATCTTGATTTCCAGGCCGGCATTGTCGAAGCCGGCGGCGGTCTTGAAGGCTACCAGCCGGTGCGCGGCGGGCCTAAAGGGGTTGGGATAGGCTGAAGCTTTCTTTTCGCCGGCGGCGTAGGCGCGGCAGGGCACCACTTTGCAGACGGCCTTGTAGGCGTTGACGCGGCCCCAGCCGTAGCCGGAGTCAGGCCCGGCGGGACCGAGGTCGTCGGCTGAAGTTTTCAGCGCGTCGAACACCTGCGCCGCGGTATTGGACGGCTTGGCGGACCAGACCAGCGCGGCCAGGCCGGCCGCCAGCGGCGAGGAGAAGGAGGTGCCGCTGGCCGAGGCGTAGGCATTATTGAGGTCGGTGGTATAGAGCTCCACGCCTGGCGCCGCCAGGCCGCGGGAGAGCATTTCGGTGCCGTAATTGGAGAAGGAGGCCAGCTGGTCCTGCATGTCGGTGGCGGCCACGGCGTAAACGTTATTGCAGTTGGCCGGCGAGTCTATCACCGGCGCGCCGTCGTTGCCCGCGGCGGCGAAGATCATCAGGCCGGCGCCGGCGGCGGCGTTCACGGCGGTCTGAAGCCCAGGGGAACAACCGCCCACGCTGCCCAGGCTGATGTTGATGACCACCTTGCCGAGTTCGGGGCTGTTGTGCTGCGGGATCAGTTCGCTCACGGCCGCGGCAATGGCGCCCTCGTCGGTGCTGCAGGAAAGGGGGCCGGCGGCGTCGGCGCAGGCCTCCGTGCAGCCGGCGTCGGAGAAGACTTTCATGGAGATCAGCCGCGCGCCCCAGGAGATGCCGGCCACGCCGGTGGAATTGTCGGAGGCGGCGGCGGCCACGCCGGCCACGCGCGTGGCGTGGTTGCAGGCGGCCGTGGGCGGCTGGTCGTCGGAAACGGTAGGAAAGGCTTCCGGAGTAAAAGCCCGGCTGGTGCCGGACAGCTTGCCGGCGAGTTCGGGATGGGAGCCGTCTATGCCGGTGTCGATGACGGCCACGGTGACACGGCTGCTGACGCCGGTCTCGTACTCCCAGGCGCCATAGGCCTGCACCCGGGCCAGCGCGTACTGCGCGCCGGCGTACGGGTCGGCGGGGACGCGGCGCGCGCGGTAGACGCGGTTGGGCTCGGCCCATTCCACCGACGGCAGGGCCTTGAGGAAAGACAGCCCGGCTTCCACGCCGTAGTCCTCGGGGAAGGCCACCATGGACCAGTTGAAGCGATCGAAAGTGCGGGCCACTGAAAAACCGGCCGGGACCAGTTGCGCCGCGGCGGCGGCCGTAGAAACGCCGGCCTTAAAGCGCACCAGCGCGGAACCGGAAAGGACTTCAACCTGGGAGGATTGTCCGGACGCCGGCGAAACGCGCCGCAGGCGTTCCACCCGGCGGGCGTAGGCGCCGGCGGGCGGCAGCAGCAGCAGGGCCGCCAGGGCAAAGAGCGCCGGCTTCCCGTACTTGAACATTAATTTTTGCCTTTCCTGGTCCAGGCCGCGATGACGGCGGACTCTACCGCGCTTTTGAAGGCCCCGTCGGTGAAAACGAGGGCGGGCGGGAAGGCCACCCAGAAGGCCCCTTCCTCTTTTTTGGAGACCATCACACCGGCGGTCACCAGCAGTTCCCCGTCGATGGAGATCTCGGCGTTGGCCACGCGCACGGGCGATTTGAGGGGTTTGACCGCCTCGATCCTGGCCTTGGGCCTGACGGCGGTCTTAACCGGGGAGCAGCCGTTCCTAAAACAGGTCTCCAGGCGGCCGTAGAGGCCTTTGGAGAGCAGCTTGATGTCGGTGTATTTGCGGCCTTTGTTCTCGGTGGCGGGCAGCACCACGGCGCCCCCCTCCCAGCCGATTCCGGTTACGGCGAACGGGCCGAACGAGAACTCGGCGGCGGCGGCGCCTTTCACTTGCGGAGGATTGACCGCGGCGATCTGCAGCGCGCCGGCGGCCTGCGCGGCCAGGCAGAACAGGACGGCGCTAACGAGCTTTCTCATTTTCCCTCCGCACGATGGCGACCAGGTCGTAGATGTCGTCCAGCTCGTAGTCCGCTCCGGAGACCGGGGTGTCGAACTCGTTGCCGTACTTGGCCCAGGCCGTCTTCATGCCCAGCGCCTTGGCGCCCTTGATGTCGCGCTCGGCCCAGTCCCCCACCATGATCGCGGCGGCGGGCTCCACTTCCATCAGCGACAGCACCTTTTTGAACGGCTTGGGCGAGGGCTTCTTTTCACCGGTATCCTCGAAAGTGACGACGTGCTCGAAGTAATGGTGCAGGCCCAGGCCGACGATGCGCATCCAGACGGACAGGCGCGGCGCGTCGGAGACCACGCCCATGCGCACGCCCATCTTGAGCAGGTCGGTCAGCGCCATCTTCACGTGCGGGTAGAGGGTCATGTGGCCCTCCTTGGCGCGCTTATAGCCGATGATGCCGGCGGCGAGGATCTTGGGGTCCACCTTGCCGAACTCCTTCATCAGCACCTTGTCGAAGATGTTCTGGTCCTCGATGCCTTCCTTCCAGTAGATCTCGAAGATCTTCTCCCGGAGCTGCTCCTTGTGCATGGGCAGGCCGGCGTCTATCATGGCGTCCACGGCCGCGTCCACCGCGGCGCGCTTCATGCGCATGAAGTCCATCAGCGTATTGTCGATGTCGAGGATCACGGCTTTTATCATGTCAGCTCCGGGCCCTGGGGCCGACTACTTGGAAACGCGCTCGACGTAGGTGCCGGTGCGGGTGTCCACCCGTATCTGGTCGCCTTCGTTGATGAACATCGGCACCTTAACCACCAGGCCGGTGTTCACGGTGGCGTCCTTCATGGTGTTGGAGACGGTGTCGCCGCGCACGCCGTCGACGGTGTGGGTGACGGTCATCACCAGGTTGGCGGGCAGCTGGATCGTAAAGAAGGCGTCGTTGAGATAGATGCCTTCCACGGCCATGTTCTCGGTCATGTAGGGCAGCATCGCCTTGATCTTCTCCTTGGGCATGCCCACCTGCTCGAAGGTGGTGTCGTCCATGAAGTAGGCCATGTCGGCCTCGGCGTAGACGTAGGTCTTGGGGCGCTTCTCCACCATGACGTCCTTGAACTTGTCCTCGGGGCGGTAGGCGGTCTCTATGATCGAGCCGGTCTCGATGTTGGTCAGCTTCACGCGCACGACGGCGCGGGCCTGGGACTTGCGGTGATGCTGCACGGTCATCACCTCGACCATCTGGCCGTTCTCGTTGATGAACATGCTGCCTTCTTTGAATTGACTTGCGAGTATCATGTGTGTCTCCTGTTTGTTTTAGTCGAAACTTCTACATGCCCCTGACCGGGGCGGGGTTGCCGGCGCGGTACGCCATGGCCTTCAGCGCGAGTATGCGCTTCTCCATCGGCGGGTGCGTGGCCAGCAGGTCCGCAGCGAAACCGGATTTCTCCTCGATGAGGCTGCCGCGCGGGTCGGCTATGCACATGTGCGCCACGCCGTTGTTGACGGCGTTGGTGGGCATCACGGCCGCGCGGATCTTCTCCAGCGCCGAGATGAGGCCCTCCGGGTTGCGGGTGAGCTCTGCGCCTGTGGCGTCGGCGAGGAATTCGCGCTGGCGCGAGATGGCCATGGCCAGGATGCGCGAGATCAGCGGGGCCAGCAGGACGAGGACGATCCAGAGCAGGAACAGCAGCGCGGCGCCGCCCCCCCCGCTCCTGCGGTCGGAGCCGCCGGAGGAGCCGCGGTACGCGCTCCTGGTCCGGTAGCGCGAGCTGCGCCCGGCGAAATCGGACAGCAGGGCGATGGCGCCCATGAGGGCGGCCACCACCGTCATCAGGCGGATGTCGTAATTGCGCACGTGGCCCATCTCGTGGGCGACCACGGCCTGCAGCTCCTCGCGGTTGAGCGAGGCCAGCAGGCCTTCCGTGACGGCGACGACGGAGTTGGCCGGGCTGGTGCCGGTGGCGAAGGCGTTGAGGTCCTGGTCCGGGACGATATAGGCGGCGGGGGCCGGCAGGCCGGAGGCGGTGGCCATCTCGGTCACGACGTTGATGAACTGCTTTTCCCGCTCGTTCAGCGGGTCGGCGCGGCGGGCCATCGTGGAGCGCAGCACCATGCGCGCGCCGTTGAAATAGCTGTTGAGCATCAGGCCCGCGCTTACGATAAGCGCCAGGATGGTGCCGAAAGGGACATTGTTGCCCCCGCCGCCGCGGTACTGCCCGGGGGCGACGGTCTCCTGGTAGGCGGTGCCGGCCAGACCGCCGATGGAAGGCAGGTCCCGGCCGAAATTAAAATAGAAATAGTCGAACCCCAGGCCGATGACCAGGAAGAAAGCGGCGAACGCGGCCATGATGAGGACCGTCGTGCGCCTGTTGGAAGCCTGCTGTTCGTAGATGTTCATTAAAAACCCGGCCGCCGGGACTGGCCCGGCGGCCGGAGAAGTTTTTAGATCGCGAGGTTCACCTTGGGGTTCTGCCGCTCGGGGGAATCGGCCGGCAGCTCCCACAGTTCGGAGGCGGAGAAGCCCAGCAGCGCCGCGAACAGGTTGGTCGGGAACACCTGCTGCGCGGTGTTGAACTTGGTCACCACGTCGTTGTAGAACTGGCGGGCGAAGGCTATCTGGTTCTCGGTGTGGGTCAGCTCTTCCATCAGCTTCTTGACGGACTCGTTGGCCTTGAGGTTGGGATAGTTCTCGGACAGGGCGAACAGCCGGCCCAGGGCCTGGGTCAGCATGCCTTCCTTGGCGAGGATGTCGTGGGTGCTGCCGCCCTGCCCCGCCGTGACGGCGGCCGCGCGGGCCTGGATGACCCGCTCGAGGGTCTCCCGTTCGAACTTCATCTCGCCCTTGACGGACTCGATGAGGTTGGGGATCAGGTCGTGGCGCCGCTTGAGCTGCACGTCGATCTGGCGGAACGCGTTGGCCACCTGGTTGCGCAGGCGCACCAGGCCGTTGAACGTGAACACCAGGTAGGCCGCCAGGGCCAGCAGTACTATGGCTAATATGATCATGCTATGTCCTCCCTATTATTTCGCCGCGGACTTCGTAAGTATCTCGCAGCCCGTCCTGGTGACGAGCACCGAATCCTCTATGCGCACGCCGAACTTGCCGTTGAGGTAGATGCCCGGCTCCACCGTGACGGCCATGCCGGCGCGCAGCGCCACGTCCACCCGGGTGTTGACCCTGGGGAATTCGTGTATCTCCAGGCCTATGCCGTGGCCGGTGCCGTGGATGAAGTACTGGCCGAAGCCGGCGTCGGAGATGACGTCGCGGCAGGCCTTGTCCACGGCGATGGCGTTCACGCCGGCCTTCACCTTGGCGAGCCCGGCCTTCTGCGAGGCCAGCACTATCGAGTAGACTTTTTTGAATTCCTCGGTGGGCCGGCCGTGGAAATAGGTGCGGGTGATGTCGGAGCAGTAGTGGTTGTAGACGCAGCCGTAATCCAGCAGCACGGCCTCGTTGTTCTTCAGCTTCCGCTCGGAGCTCACGTGGTGCGGCAGGGCCGAGTTGGGGCCGAAGCCGACGATGAGGTTGAAGGACGGGCCCTTGGCGCCCATCGCCTGCATGATGTCCTCGAGCTCGCGGTAAACGGAGAGCTCGGTGCGGCCGGTCTTTATGCGCGGCTTGATCAGGCCGAAGGCCTTGCCGGCTATCAGGCAGGCTTTGCGCAGGTCCTGCGCCTCCTGGCCTTCTTTGATCGCGCGCAGCGAGCCCACCAGGCCGCCCTTCTCGGCCAGTCCGCTCTTGCGCCAGAGGTTGCCGCGGTTGTAGGTTTCGTGCTCGGGGTCGAAAGCGGTCTTGGCCAGCTTGTACTTGCGGCGCAGGTCCAGCACGGCCTGCTCGAAGCCGCCCCCGGGGACCACCGGCTCTACGTGGGGCGCCTTGGCCTTGAAATCCTCCAGCAGCATGCTGGGCACTATGCCCCAGGCCGCGTCGCGCGACACCAGCAGCAGGTAGTCGTCCATGTGGTAGCCGGTCAGGAAGCCGATGTCCAGGTTGCGGGTCACCACGATGGCGTCGAGGCGCTCGCGCTTGAGCAGCCCCTGCAGGTCTTTGATGCGCTTGGCGTGTATGTTCATATGTCCACCCCGGCAAACAGGTTAGTCCCGGTCCAGGCCGGGGTCCCTATTATACAATTTTTATAATTATCGGTACCGGGCGGTGCGCAGCAGGCCGGAGCGGTTTAGCAGGAATTCCGCGGCGGCGAGCAGCGTGCCCAGGCCGTAGCGCACGCTGGCCGCGAAAGAGATGGACGAGGCGTCGCCGAAATATTTGGCCGGCACTGGGATATCCCCTATGCGCAGACCCTTGAAGGCGGCCTGGAAGAGCAGTTGGGAGTCGAAGGAAAAGCCGTCGTCGTTGCCGGCCCAGGCGATGCGCTCCAGCGCGGCCCGGGAGTAGGCGCGCAGGCCGCTGTGCCACTCGCCCAGGTTCTGCCCGGCGGCCAGGTTCTCCGCCATGGTCAGCAGCCGGTTGCCGGCGTATTTATAGACCGGCATCCCCCCCGCCAGGGCCTCGGCCCGGGTGCGGATGCGGTTGCCCAGCACGATGTCGCAGATGCCGTCCTCTATGATGCCCGTCATGAACGGGATCACGCGGGGATCGTACTGGTAGTCGGGATGCAGCATCGCCACGATGTCCGCGCCGCGCTCCAGCGCCAGCGCGTAGCAGGTCTTCTGGTTGGCCCCGTAACCCAGGTTGCGTGGGTGCCGGCGGGCCGTCAGGCCCAGGCGCAGGGCCAGCTCGTAGGTGCCGTCCGAGGAGCAGTCGTCCACCAGGATGATCTCGTCGAAGGTCCCGGCCGGCAGGGCGGCCACGGTGGCCTCCAGGGTTTTAACGGCGTTATAGGCCGGCAGGACGATGATCTTCTTCATTTCGCGGCGAGGGCGGCGGCCAGGGAGGCGTATTGGTCCAGCGAGAGTTCCTGCGGCCGCGCGGTAGGCTTGAGGCCCAGCGCGGCCACGGCTCCGGCGGAGACGGCCTTCTCGACGCCGCACAGCGACAGCGAGTTGATGAGCGTCTTGCGCCGGTGGCTGAAGGCCTTGCGGATCAGCGCGCGGAAAGCGGCCTCCCGCTCCGGGTCGGCGAAATATGTCCGGGGCCGGAAACGCAGCACGGAGGAATCCACGGCGGGGACCGGGCTGAAGCTGGCCGCGCCGATGTCCATCAGCAGTTCGGCCGAGGCGCGAGAGGCGGACAGCAGCGACAGGTAACCGTAATCGCTGTCTCCGGGCGCGGCGGTAATGCGGCGCGCCACCTCCTTCTGGAACATGAAGACCGCGGCGGCGGTGCCGGGGTAGAGCAGGGTCCGCTCGAGGATGGCGGTGGAGCACTCGTAGGGCAGGTTGCCGATGAAGGCGGCGCGGCCGGGACCGGCCACCTGGGCCAGGTCGGCCTGCAGGAAATCCGTGTTTACGATCTCCAGCCCCGGGAACCGCGCGCGCAGCGCCGGCAGCAGGGTCTTGTCTATCTCCACGGCCCGCATGCGCGGATATTTTGGATACAGGAACTCGGTGAGCGCGCCGCCGCCGGGGCCGATCTCGGTGACGGAATCGAAAGATTCCTCGTCGAGCGCGCCGGCTATGGCGGCGCAGATGGCCGCGTCCTTCAGAAAAACCTGGCTGTATTTTGGCATTTGGTCCGTTTAGCGCTGGAACGACTGCGCCAGCATCCCGGTCTTAAGCTTGATCTCCTCGCCGAGCTTCCACACGTCGCCGGCGCCGAGCGTCAGGAAGACGTCCCCGGGGCGCAGTTCCTTGAGGGTCTCCAGCACGCCGCCGAAAGCGGAGGCCGGCGCGCCGTTGCGCAGCAGCGCGCGCAGGATCAGGCCGGAATCCACGCCGGGCAGCGGCTTTTCGCCGGCGGCGTAGACAGGGGCCACGTACACGCGGTCGGCCCGGCCGAAGGCGCGGCCGAACTCCTTGTAAAGCAGCGAGGTGCGGCTGTAGCGGTGCGGCTGGAACAGCGTTACGAGGCGGCGGCCGGGGAACAGCCCGCGCGCGGCTTCCAGCGTGGCGCGGATCTCGGTCGGATGGTGCCCGTAGTCGTCGAAGAAGTCCACGCCGCCGGCCGAGCCCAGCCGGTCCATGCGGCGCTTGACGCCGGCGAAGTTCCAGAGGCCGGCCGCGAGGCGGTCGAACCCGAAGCCGAGGTACGAGCCCGCGGCCAGCGCCAGCAGCGAGTTGCGCACATTATGCGCGCCGCCGCAGCGCAGCCTGATCGGCCCTTTGGGGCGGCCGCGAAAATATGCTTTATAGGTCGTCCCTTCGGCTGAGAATTTCACGTCGCGGGCCTGCCAGTCGGCGTCCCGGCCGGTGCCGCAGGTCACCGTCGGCGTCTTGACGAGCGGCAGGATCTCGCGGATAACGGGGTCGTCGGAGCAGAGCGCGGCGAGGCCGTAGAAAGGCACCTTGTTGATATGCCGCACAAAGGCCTCTTTCAGCGCGGCCATGCTGCCGTAATGGTCGAGGTGGTCGGAATCGATATTGGTGACGCAGGTGACCAGCGGCGAGAAGTAGAGGAAGGAGCCGTCCGACTCGTCGGCCTCGGCCACCAGGTACTGTCCCCCGCCCAGCTTGATGTTGGAGCCGGCGCCCTTGATGATGCCGCCCACCACGGCGGTGGCGTCGGCGCCGGCGGCCTCGAGGGCCGCGGCGGTCATCGTGGTGGTGGTGGTCTTGCCGTGCGTGCCGGCGATGGTGACGGTCTTCTTGAGGCGGGCCAGGCTCGAGAGCATGAGCGCGCGGCGCGCCACCGGCAGGCCGCGCCGGAAGGCGGCGGCCAGCTCCGGGTTGTCGGGTTTTACCGCCGAGCTGACCACCACCACGTCGGGGCTGCCCAGCGCGGCGGCGGAGTGGCCCTCGGTGAACCTGGCGCCCTCGCGCTGCAGCGCCTTGGTGATCTCGGAGGCCCTGGCGTCGGAGCCGGTGACCTTGTAGCCGAGGCCCAGCATCAGGCGGGCGATGCCGCTCATGCCTATGCCGCCGATGCCTATGAAATGCGCCGTCCCGACGCGCGAAAGGTCCAGTTCTTCGGTGTAATTCATTTTCATATGTTCCCCATCAGCCGCACTTTCGCGTCCAGCCAGGCCTCCGCGGCCGCCACGGCCTCCGCCCAGCCGGCCTCGTTGAGCTCAATTATAACAGTATCGCCGCCGCGCTCAAAGGCTTCCTCGAAGACCTCCGCCCCCCGCCGGAAGAAGACCAGGCACGGCGAGCCCGAGAACAGCAGCTCCACCGCGCGCGAGCTGAAGGGCGCCGAACGCATGGCCATCGGGCCCAGCTCGTCGAAGAGCAGCACCTTGCCGGCCGCGGCCGCCGCCTCCAGCGCGGGCAGGGCCGTGCCCTCCAGCGCGGCAAGGTCCAGCGCGTACTTATTGAAAGAGACGGGCGAGACGATCTCGCGCGAGGCCAGCACGGCGCGGCCGCCGCCGAGCGCCTCCACCTCGAAACCGGCCCGCTTGCCGCCGGGGCGCAGTTCCAGCGTGCGATAGCCGCCCAGCCAGCGGCCGTGCGAGGCGCAGAGGCGCGCGCACAGGCGTTCCTTGAGGGCGTAGTCGGAAAAAGCGAAGGACAGCCGCGGCGCGGCCAGCAGCGCGGGGCCGGGCCTCATTTGGCCTCCAGCCAGGCCTTATTGGCCAGCGCGTCGGAATTGTCCGGGTCCAGGCGCAGCGCCTCGCGGCATTCGGCCAGCGCCTTGGCCTCGGAGCCGGCTTCCACCCAGGCGGCGGCGCGCCCGAGCGCCGCCTGCGCACCCCCGCCCGAGAACTGCTCCAGGGCGGCGTCGGGCTCGCCTAGGAGCAGGTGGCCGAGGCCCCTGAGGAGCCGGGCGCCGGCGTCGGCGGCGGGAGAGGCTTCCATCTCTTCGAGCGCCTCGGCCGCGTTGTCGAGCCAGTTATCGCCCATCACCCACAACCCCATATCGTTGCCCACGTCGCGCGGCTTGTAGAGGGCCTTATTCTTACCCCCCGCGCCTTCCTTGCCGCCGGCTGCCGGGGCGGAGGTCTCTATGTTGAAATTAACGCGGGCATCGCTGTCCGGGGAAACCCCCTTGAGCAGGGCGTCTGCCTCGGCGGCGATGGCGGCCGCCCGCTTGAGCCGCTCTTCGGCTGAGCCGGCCGCCAGGAAATATTCGCGTTTGGTATAACCCACCCTGGGCTTCCTGAAGGCGGACTGCAGGCGGCCGGCCATCTTCTCCCCGCGCGGCGCCTCGGCCAGCACCGCCTTGGGGGTCTCGAGCAGTTCTATGACCACGCGCGCCTCCTGGTCCGGCGGCAACTTGGACAGCGCGCCGTAGACCGGCCCCTGAGCCGGGTCCTCGCCGGCGCCGGCGGGCTGCCCGGCGTAGGCGAGCGCCATGGAGATGCCGCCCTTCTCGTTGACCGGGGCCAGCAGGAAGGCGCCGTCGAGCGCCGCCAGCGCCTCTCCGGGGCGGCCCGCCTTGCGCAGCGCCCAGGCCAGGCGGAACCTGGCCACGGAGTCGCGCGGCTTGATCGCCAGCGCGCGGCGGTAAAGCTTTATGGCGGCCGGGAGCTGCCCGTCGCGCTCGCGCAGCACGGCCAGTTCCAGCACGGCGTCCTCATAGCCGGGGAACAGCGAGACCGCCTTCTCCAGCTGCGCGGCGGCCTCGGGGTAGCGGCCGGAGCGCGAGTAGAAGAGGCCCAGCTGATAGCGGTAGAGCGGGTTGGAGGGATCGGCCTGCACGGCGCCCCTGAAATAGTCCAGGGCCTTGCCGCGGTTGCCGAGGGCCTGGTAGACGGAGCCCGCGTTCATCTTGACGTCGGGGCGGGACGGGTCGAGGCGCTCGGCCGCGAGGAAATCCTCCAGCGCCGCGGCGTAATCGCCGGCGCGGGCCCGCACGATGCCGCGCAGCTGGTGACCCATCGGGTTCTTCGGGTCCAGGCGCAGCGCCTCCTCGAACTCGTCGAGGGCCTTGGCCGGCTCGCCCAGCCAGTACAGCGCCGAGCCGTAGAGCAGGCGCGGCCAGGCGCTGCCGGGGCTCTTCTGCGCCGCCCGGAAGAACTCGTCGGCGGCGGCGGGATATTTCTGCTCCTCCATCAGCGCGTAGCCGCGCTTCAGGTTGATCGCGCTCTGGTCCTCCATGATGCGGTCCCAGACGGTGCGCGATCCCGCCGGCGCGGGGACGCAGGCCGCCGGGGCGGCCTGCAGCAGGCAGGCGGCCAGGACGGCGGCGGTGCTCGGTCTGAGTCTCATCGGCGGACGGGAGGCTTACCTCGGGCCGCCCACCTTGACGGGGCGGGGCGCGCTGAACTTGCCCTCGAAGCCCAGCAGGTCGATGAGAGCCACGCGCATGTAGTAGTTGCCAGGCGGGAGGAGGTCGTTGAGGTTGATGTCCTCGAAGGAGTCGTAGTTCTTGTCGTGCACGGTAGTGGCGAAGGTCTGGTCGCGCGAGACCTGCAGGTGATAGCTCTGCACCGGGTTGCCCACCGAGATCAGTTTGACGATCTCGGCCGCGTCGAGCGCTTTGTCGTTGAGATCGGGCACCTTGGCCCCGCCGGGATCGGCCTTGGGCAGGTCGGCGCCGGCGGGCTGCCTGACCGGCTTGCCCATGTTCAGCGAGACCACGCCGCCGCTGGTAGTGAGCTGCGGGGTCTTGCCGCCGGAGGCCAGCTGGGTGCGGGTGGCGTCGAAATCGGGCAGCTTGGGCAGCTTGACCGGGTTGGAGGGCGGCATGTCCATCCGGACCTCGGAGGCGAAGCCCTCCGGGACCTCTACGGTCTTGCCGCCGGCCTCTACGTCGGCCTTACCCTTGTACACCTGCACGAGCGTGGTCAGGTCGTCCTTGATCTTGGCGCCGAACTCGGTGTCCTTGGTCTTGGGCGTGATGCGGGCCGAGGCCGTAACGACGCGCGAGCGCAGGCCGCGCATTTCTCCGGCCATCAGCCTCACGTCGGTATCCTTGTCGCCGGGCGGGCGCAGCACCGCGATGGAGTTGGGGTAGAGGTTGAGGATCTCGCCGGTGTAGAACTTCACGTCGGCCCTGGCGCCGGCCCGGGTGCGCAGCGTGTCGGCCTTGAACAGGTCCATGCTGGCGCTGACGCCCTTCCAGTCGGAGACGCCGCTGGGGCGCAGCAGCACCTCGTTGAGAAAATAGACCAGCTTGGCCGCGCGGTACTGCTCCTTGAGCAGGCTGACGGGCACTTTGAGCGCCATGCCGGGCAGCGCGATAGACGGGTCCGAGGAGGGCAGGCGGTTGTGCTTGAGCAGCTCGTTCCAGCGCTTCGGGTCCTTGAGGTAGGTATTGGAGATGCTCCAGAGCGTGTCTCCGGGCTTCACGATTATCGTCTGCAGCTCTTCGGCGGCGCCGGCGTAAGCCGGGCCCAGCAGGGCCAGCAGGCCCAATATCAGTCTTTTCATACCGTCCCCCCCGGGTTGACTATCACCTTCCCGCCCTCGTCCTTGGCCAGACCCTTCGGGAAGGAGAAAAGGAACTTGGCACCCTGGCCGGGCTCGGATTCGGCCCAGATCCTGCCGAGGTGGGCGGAGGCCACGAACTTGCAGATGGTCAGGCCCAGGCCGGTACCGCCGGCCTTCTGGCCTTTCACCTGCTCGAACTTCTCGAAGACCTTGTCGAGGTATTCCGGCGGGATGCCGTCGCCGGTGTCGCGCACCCAGGCGGTGATGTGGTCGCCGTCGTCGGACAGGCCCGTGGTGATGGTGCCGTTCTCGGGCGTGAACTTGATGGAGTTGCCGATGAGGTTGGTGAACATGCGCTCGATCAGGCCGGCGTCGCCGTTGACCACCACGGTCTCCGCGCCTTCCAGTTCGAACTTGATGTGCTTGCGCTGGCCCAGCGGCTCCAGCAGCGAGTTCACCCTGGAGGCCACGTCGCGCAGGTTGACGGGCGCCAGGCTGATTTCCATCTTGCCGGCCTCCATCTTGGCGGAATCCAGGATATTGTTGATCATGCCGAGCAGCCGGAAGGCGGCGCGGTCTATGGAAACCAGCATCTTCTTCTGGGCCTCGTTGACGGGGCCGGGGATCTCCTTGAGCATGAACTCGACGAAGCCCTTGATGGCGCCCATCGGGTTGCGCAGGTCGTGCGTGATGGAGTGGAGGAATTCGTCCTTGATGCGGGCCAGTTCCTTGTCGAGCGTGATGTCGTAGAAGCCTATCAGGCGGCCGAGCGCCTCCGCCTTGCCGGGCGCCACGATGGGCGCCGCGAAACACTTGAAGAAGCGGGTGGAGGTCTCCTGCGAGAGTTCTATCTCCCTGAAATATTTCTCCTGCTCGCTGCCGAACACGTCCAGCACGGCCTCGCGGAGGCCCCCGGACGCTATCAGTTCCTCCAGCAGTTTGCCCTCCACCGGGGCGTCCTGGGCTATGCCCAGCACGGAGCGGGCCTTGCGGTTGGCCACCTGCACGCGGCCGGCCATGTCCGTCATCATGATGCCGTCCTCGGTGGAGAACAGGATGGCCTCGGTGTTCTTCTGCTCGCGGATGATGCGGTCCACCTGGATGTCCGAGTAGTCCTTCAGTTTCGCGGTCATCGTGTTGAAGGTCTCGGCCAGGTCGCGCAGCTCGTCGGAGGTGTGCACCTCGGCCTTGCGCGAAAAATCCCCGTTGGCCACGAATTCGGCCGCGCGGGTGAGCTCGGTGATGGGCCGGGAAAGGCTGCTGCTCATGAACCAGCCGGCCGCGGCGGCCAGCAGCAGGAAGACGAGCACGGCGTAGACGGCCTGCCGGCGCATGAACATCGCGTAGGAGTAAGCCTCTTCGCTCGGCTGGCTGACCACGACGGCGCCGCCCAGTTCCGTGATGGGCGAGTAGGCGCCCAGCATCTCGCGGCCTTCGGCGTCGGTGAACTCGGAGGAGCCGGAGGAAAGGGATTTGACCGCGTTGGCCGAGATCTCCCACGCGGCGGCCGCGGAGGCCTTCTCCTGCGTCAGGTCGCCGGGCCAGCCTATCGGTTTGCCGGCTGCGTCCAGGATGACGGGGAAGCCCTCGGCGCCTACGCGCTGCAGCGCCATGGAATTGATGAAGGCGGGCAGGTCGGCCTCGGCGCGCAGCACCATGTCCTTGCCGAAAGGATAATAAAATACCGCTACGCGCGTGGCGTCGTCTATGGAAAGATGTCTGGCGCCGCCCTTGGCGGCCTTGAAGCCCGGGGTAGCCCCGTACTTCTGCAGTTCGCCGCCGGCTCCGGCGTAAGGTGAGATGATCTTCACCACTTCGGCCCCGTCCTTGGAGAGGGCCGAGAGCTGCCTGATCTCCGGCCGGGTCTCCAGCAGCGCGGTCAGCATGGTCTGCTTGTTCTCCCAGTCCATCTGGCCCATCGCGGCGATAGCGGCGCGCAGCGCGCCGTCCGCGCTCCTGATGTAGCCGTTCACGTCCGCGGCTATCCTGTCGGCCTTGGAGAGGTTCAGCTCCATGATGGCGGTGCGCACCCCCAGCTGGCCGAGGCTTATCAGCCGCAGGCCGAGCAGGGCCATCGGCAGCACCGAAACGAGGGCCATCACCGCTATAAATTTGTGCAATAGGCGTATGCGCATAGTTGTATCTTTAATTATAGCAGATAAGGCCGCGGGGGAAGGCTCAGGCTGCGGGAAAAAGTTCCAGGAGGGCCGGCAGCAGGCCGCGCAGGGCCGCGGCGCGGTGGCTGACGGCGTTCTTTTCGGCCTCTGAAAATTCGGCCAGGGTGCGCGGGCCGGCCCCCACCTCGAACAGCGGGTCGTAACCGAAACCGTTGGCGCCGCGCGGGGCCGCGGTAATGCGCCCCTCCAGCGTGCCGCGGGACGTTCTGACCTCTCCGGAGGGCAGCGCCAGCGCGGTCACGCAGGCGAAGCGCGCCAGGCGCCGCTCCGGAGGCAGCCCGGCCAGCGCGGCGAGCAGCCGCGCGTTGTTGTCGGCGTAGGAGCAACCCTCGCCGGCGTAGCGGGCGGAGCGCACCCCGGGCGCCCCGCCGAGCGCGTCCACCTCCAGCCCCGTGTCGTCGGCCAGGGCCGGGAGGCCTGTAGCGCGGGCCGCGGCCGCCGCCTTCTTGACGGCGTTAGCCTCCAGCGTCTCCCCGTCCTCTTCGGCCGGGACGGCGCCCGGAAAGGACGACAGCGCCCGCAGCCCGGCTCCCAGGCCGGGCAGGATGGCGCTTATTTCGGTAAGTTTATGCGGGTTAAAAGTCGCGATGACCAGTATCTTGTCCATGTTAAAAAGCTTGGCCAAATATATTAGAATGTATCCGTGGCGGAGAACACGCAAAATCTTAACATTTTTGAAGGCGCGCCCGGCCGGTTCGCGGACGCGCTGCCGCTTTTCGCCGGAGTCGCCGGGACCGCGCTGCCGGTGCGCCGGGAGGCCGCGGGCGCGGCGCAGCTCTACACGCTCGCCGAAACCGCCGCCGACGGGCGGCAGGCGCTGGCCGCCTTTACCAGCGCCGAACTCCTGAACCCGCCGCTGATAAACCGCGGTCTCGCGGAAACCGCGCTGCTCTTCTTCCACGCCCCGCACCACGACCTTTTTCTCTTCAACCCGGAGCACCCGCAGGCGCGCTACACCTGCGCGGGCCTCAGGACCTCGCGCCTGGACATGTCGCTGCTGGCGGGCTATGCCCGTTCGGCCGGCAAGGCTGCGCAGGGCGACCTGGCGCGCGCCGCCGACGGCGAACTGGCGCTGGGAGACCTGCACGGGGCGCATTATCTCTACGCCGCGGCCGCGGCCCGCAACCCGGCCTCCAGGGCGCGCTTTTCCATGTGCGCGGCGCTCATAGAGCTGGGGCTGCTGCAGGAGGCCTACGACCTGCTCAAGAGCGACTGGGACCCCGAGGCGAAACTGCTGCTCGCGGTGATACACCGCAGGACCGGCAACCCGGCCGAGGCGCGCGCGCTGCTGGCCGCCCTGGACCAGGTGGCGGCCCTGCAGGAGCGCCGCGAGGTGGAAGCCGCGTGGCTGGACCTGGAAGAGGGCAAGGACGCCGAAGCCGAAAAGGCTTTCCAGAAACTTTCCTCCGCCGCCTTCGAAAAAACGGAGGCCCTGTCGGGACTCGGCGCCGCCATCTCCAAGACCGCTTTCAAGACCAAGGACAAGGGCCGGCTGGGCGCGGCCGCGGCCGCCCTGCGCTCGGCGCTGGTCACCCCTTCCCCCGCCTCGGCCCGCATCTTTTTCCAGCTGGGCAACCTGCACTTCCGCTCCGGTGAAATGCCCCAGGCCGAGGCCGCCTACCGCCGCGCGGCGGCGCTGACCCCTTCGGTGCAGGCCCTGGCCAACCTGGCGCTCGCCCTCATCAGGACCGGCAAACACGAGGAAGCCGCCGCCATAACCTCGCAGGTGGCCCTGACGGACCTGCCTTCCGCCCGGCGCCTGGCCGGCCAGTTCCCCGGCGACCGTCTGGCCGCGCTGTTCCGGGAGCAGCCCGCGGCCGAACCCGCCGCGCCGCGCCCGCAGGCCGCCCCCCCGCCGCCCCGGCAGCCTGCTCCCAGGCCCGCGCCGGCGCCGCAGCCGGAGCCGCCCCAAGTTTTCCAGCCGGCCCCGGTGCCGGCTCCGGAACCCCGCCCCACCCCCGGCCTGGAAGCAGCCGGCGCCGGCTTCCAGTTCATAAACCCGGCAGAACCCATGCAGGCGGCCGCCGCCCATGGCGAACAGCTCACCCTGGCCCCCGCCCAGCCCCGCGACGCTTCGGTCTCCGGCCGCCCCCGCCCGGTCCAGCCCGCGCCGCAGCCGGCAGCGCCCCAGATCGAGACCTTCCGCGATGTCATGGCCGGCTCCGCCCCCACCGAGGAGGAGAGCCGCAAGGACGATTTCATCTCACGGGCCTTCCGCCTGGCCTCCGACCTCGAGGACGACCTGGGCCGCAAGATCTATTTCAACCTGGACGGCCTCAACGAAGTGGAGAAGCGCCTGAGGCTGCAGTTCATCAAATCCAGGAACAACCAGCAGGGCAACATAGAGACCGTGCGCAACGGCGCCGCCTTCCTCTGCTATTTCCTGCAGGAGCGCTTCAAAGGCCGCCTGATCAAATTTCAGGATTTCGACCCGTGGGGCTGGCCGATGGTCTTCGAGCAGCCGGGCCGCAAGGTCTCCACCTACCCGGTACAGCGCGTCTGGCGCCTGCTCTGGGAGGAGACGGTGCCCGAGCCCGGCTGGCTGACCAAATACGCCCTGTGGCTGGCGGACGCGCTCAAGGAGACGGCCGTACCGCCCTGCGGCGCGGCCGCGGTGAAGGCCAGGGTGCGCAGCCACCCGGAGAAGCTCGCCGACGCCATGACGGAACACCGGCGCATGCTGGTGCTGCTCTCCTCCCTCAACGAGACCTCGCACATAGAATTCTCGCGCACCGGCCTGGCCAGGCTGGAGGCGGCGATAAAGAACAATTTCAGACCCAACATCCCCCCCACCGCCGACGGCTGGAAGCTGCTGCGCTGCTACGGCCACCTGCTGGCGGGCATCCTGGCCAAGGATTTCAAGGCCGCCTGGTACAACGTTGACGGCGAGGACGGCGGCTGGTCCATGCAGCTGCCCTGGAAGACCTTCGTCTTCCCGCTGGGCAAAATTTACAAAACCGCCTCCATGCGAGACGACCTGGGCGCCTACTACGAGGCGCTCGTGAGCGACAAGCTGCGCCTGCAGGGGCCCACCGGCTCTTAGGCCTTTTGACCTTGATTCAGCCGCACCTTTTCGGTAATAATTAATATAGTTATCCAGTCTTAGACAGGAACGGAGCGCAAATGTTATTCTCACTGCTTTCATCGCTGCTGCTGGCCTCCGCCGGCGCCTCCCCCGCCATCAATTCCCTTTCCGCCCAGGCCGGCGGCGCCGAAGCGGCCGCAGCCCCCGAACCCGCCCGCCCCGCGCTGCGCGAGTGGACCGTCATGGTCTACATGAACGGCAAGAGCAATATCGAACCCTTCGCATTGGCGGACCTGAACCGCTTCGAGAGCATTGGCTCCACCGACAAGGTGGCCATCGTCGCCGAGATAGGCCGCTCCAAGGGCCTGGACAACGACACCACCGCCGACGGCGACTGGGCCGGCGTGCGCCGCTATTACGTAACGAAGGACGCCGACGCGGAGCATATAGCCTCCCCGCTGCTGGCCGACCTCGGCAGCCCCGACATGGGCGATTGGAAACAGGCCGCGGCCTTCCTGAAATGGGCCCGCGCCGAATACCCCGCCAAGAAATACCTCTTCGTCATCTGGGACCACGGCTGGGGCTGGCTGGACCCGGTGAAGCCGGGCAAGCCCGCCGCGCGCGGCGACAAATCCATCTCGCACGATTTCGTGACCGGCAACTATATCGGCACCCGCGAGATGGGCGACATCTTCCGCGAGGCCGGCCGGGTGGACATGTACGTCTCGATGGCCTGCTTCATGCAGATGGCCGAGGTGGCCTACGAGATCAAGGACGGCGCCGCCGTGATAGTGGGAGCCGAGGAAGTGATACAGCTGCCCAGCCTCAACTGGGAGGGCTTCTTCGCCGCGCTCGCCGCCAACCCCGACGCCGGGGCCGAGGCCGCGGGCACCTACATGGTGGACACTTTCAAGGAAATGTATTCCCGCCCCGAAATGCAGGAGCTGCTGCAGCAGGGCGGCTACGGCACGCAGCTCTCCGCCATCCGCGGGGCCAAGCTGCGCCCCCTGGCGGCCAAAATAAAGGCGTGGGCCGGCCTGGCGACGGCGGCCGGCGACAGGGCCGCGCTGGCCCGGGCCAAGGCCGACGTGGTGCGCTTCGAGATCGGCGACGCCTCCACCGACCCGGAGAAGAAGATCGCCTTCTACGGCGACCTGCATGATTTCGTCGAGCTGGCAGCCCGCCACGCCGACAGGTCCCTGCCCGGCGCGGCCGCCGCGCTGGCCGCAGGAGAGAAGCTCAACAAGTTCATAGTTGAAGACCTGGTGATAGCCAACGCGGCCGTGGGCAAGGACCGCACCGGCAAGGATTTCTCGGCCGTAAAGGGCCTGGCCGTAAACATCCCCGGCCGCCCCGGCACGCTGATAGAATATTACCCCACCTACTCCAAGCTCGCTTTCGCCAGGGACAGCGGCTGGGAAAGCTTCATGAAATACCTCGACGGCATAGCGAACCGGTAAGCCAGCCGGCGCCGGGGACGCTGATGACTATTTGACCATTCCACGACCATAATATCTCAGAGAGCCATCACAACGCCAAGGTGCCACACAATAGTCATATAGTCATCAACGTCCCCAGCCAATCCTCATTTGGGCCCGCTTTTTTCTTCCTCGACAAAGAACAGCGCGCGGCGCTCTCGGCCTACTACGGCTTCGCCCGCGCCGCCGACGACATCGCCGACGACCCGGCCGCCCCGGCCGCCGAGAAGCGCGCGCGGCTCGCCGCCTGGCGCGCCGGCGTGGAAGGTCTTTTCAGCGGCGACGTGCCGGACACTCCGCTGGCCCGGGACCTGGCCGGCGCCATAGCCGCCTTCCCCCTCAAACCCGAACATTTCCTGCTGCTGCTCGACGGGGTGGAGATGGACGTCGACCCCGCCCCGTTCAGGACGGCGGCCGACCTGGAACGCTATATGTACCGTGTGGCCTCCGCGGTGGGCCTGGCCTGCCTGGCCGTCTGCCGCTACGAGGACGAGCGGGCGCATGAACTGGCCGAGCGGATGGGCTACGCCGTGCAGCTTACCAACATCATCCGCGACGCTGCGGAGGACCTAGCGGCGGGCCGGGTCTACCTGCCCCTGGAGGACCTCGAGCGCTTCGGCTGCCGGCCGGAGGACCTCGGCGGTTCCCAATACAGCCCCAATTTTATAGAATTGATGAAATTCGAGGCCGCGCGCGCCCGGGAGTATTACGCCGGCGCGCTGGCCCTGGCGGCCCGGGGACAGAAGCGCCGGCTGGCGCCGGCCCTGGCCATGGGCGCGCTGTACAGGGAGCTGCTGGGCAAGATAGAGGCCGGCGGCTTCAGGATCAAAGAGGAACGGGTGCGCCTGAACCGCGCGCAGCAGTTCAAAGCGCTTTTTAAAGCCCTGCTGGACTACGGGAGGATTTGACTATGCTGAAACCTGACGCCTGGATACGGGAGATGTGCCGCACCCGCAAAATGATAACCCCCTACGTGGAGGGCCTGGTGGCCAAAGGCAAGGTCTCCTACGGCCTCTCCTCCTACGGCTACGACATCCGCGTCTCCAACGAGTACAAGGTCTTTACCGACGTGCACAACTGCGTGGTGGACCCCAAGGATTTCAACGACAAGTCCTTCGTCGACATCAAGGCCCCGTACTGCATAGTGCCGGCGCATTCCTTCGCGCTGGCCCGCTCGGTGGAATATTTCAGGATACCGCGCGGCGTGATAGGGCTGTGCATCGGCAAGAGCACCTACGCCCGCTGCGGCATCGTCGTAAACATCACCCCGCTCGAACCCGAATGGGAAGGGCATTTGACGCTGGAGATCTCCAACACCACGCCGCTGCCGGCCAAGATCTACTCCAACGAAGGCATAGCCCAGCTGGTCTTCCTCGGCGCCGAACGCGAATGCGAGACCTCCTATAAGGATAGGAAGGGTAAGTACCAGGCCCAGCGCGGCGTCACGCTGCCGCGCATACTCAAGCCCCGCTGACCCCATGAACATACAAGGCGCCGCCCTGCTGCTCTCCGCCTGCCTGCTGCCGGCCGCCCCGGCCCTCGCGGCCGGCGAGCTGGAGCGGGCGCGCGCCGCGGCCGCGCTCGGTTCCGAGGCGCGCGCTTTCGACATCGCCATGGAAGGCCTGAAGGCCGCCCCGGGCGACCGGCAGCTTTTCCTTTACGCCGTGGAGCAGCTGCCGGAAGGCTCCGCGCCGCGGGCCAGACAGCTGTCCCTGGCGGCCGCGGGCAGGCTGGAGAAGGACCCCGCGGATTACGCCGCGCACCTGGGCGTCTGCAGGGCCCAGCGCACCCTGGGCAAAGTGCAGGAGGCCGTGGCCAACTGCAGGCGGGCGCTGGAGCTGGACCCTACCGCCTACGCGGCCTACCGCGAGCTCGGCCTCACCTACGCCGCCGCCGGCAATCCCCGCAAGGCCGCCGAAACGCTGTCGCAGGGCGTGGAGATCTCCTCCTCTACCGCCCAGGCCTACTACCACCTGGGCCGGGTGCTGGAAAAGCGCGGCGACCATGTGAGGGCCGCCGCCTCTTATAAGAAAGGAATAGACCTGCCGGGAGGCGGGGCCGGGAGCGACGCCGCCTACTACGGGGCGCTGATGCGGGCCGGGCTGCGGCGCGCCGAAACGGGCAAGCGCAAAGCCCGGGCCGCGGCCGCCAGGGCCTCTGGGCCGGAACGCAAGCGGCTGGCAGCCGCCTGCATGCAGAAATTCCGCGACGACTTTTTAAAGGACAACCTGGGCACGGCCCTGGACCAGAGCGAGGCCTGCCTGAAACTTTCCCCCTCCGACCCCGGCCTCGCCGCCGAGCGCGCCCCGATCCTGGTGCGGCTGGGCAGGTACGAGGAGGGCGGCAGGGAATACGAACGCGCCGCGGGCCTGTACGGCGCGGCCGGCCAGCCGGCGGCGCAGTGCCGCCTCAAGGCGGCCGAGACCTGGCAGAAACTGGGCAAACCCGACGCCGCGCTGGCGCAGTACAGGCTGGCGGTGCAGGCCAGCCCGCAGCACCTCGACGCCCTCAAGGGCCTGGCCGCCGCGCTGGAAGCCCGGTCCGATTTCAGCGGCGCCGCCGAAACCTACGACGCCATACTGGCGCTGCAGCCGGCCGACGCCCGGGTCAGGACCAGGCGCGAGGAGCTCAAGTCCTCCGCGCTGAGCAACGAGCAGATCCTGGCCGAGCTGAAACTGCGCAGCGCCGTAACCGCGGACAAGACGATGCTGCTGCCGGGAGACATAAAGCTTTTCAAGGCGCTCAAGGCCGCCGAGATGGACGGCGGCGTGGATTATCTGAAGCTGAAGGCGCCGAGCGCAGCGGGCCTGCTGTTCAGGCACGAGACTCCCGAGGGCCCGCGGATGCTGATCACCGGCCACGGCTACAAGGTCTACAACTTCCACGCCACGCGCGACGCGGTAAAATTCTTCGAGGGCGAGCGCGTGGACATGCGCGACATCTTCAAGCTGCGCAACCGCTCCGGCGACCCGGTCTTCGACAAGTCGGGAAAGCTGACCTACGAGGGAGAGGCGTTCTGGCGCGGGCTGGTGCCCGGAGTTAAGAGCTGGCTGCTCTCCTACGAGCCGGTGCCGGAAAGCCCGCGGGCCCTGCAGGCCAACAAGGATATTTCGGCGGCCGAAAAAGAGGGCTACCGCGAGATCTCGGAGCCCGAATACCTGTGGCTGCTGCGCGCCACCGACTGCCCCGAGGACGTGATGGCGAAGGCGCCGATAGGCCTGCGCGTCATCAGCGACGGCGCCAGGGTGCGCTACCTGCTCTGCTACAGCCCCGGTTCGCTGTGCACTAACCCGGTCAACGACAAACTCCCTCCCTATATAGAATCGTACCGCGCCGGCAACGGCGACACCCCCGGCGCCCAGGCACACTCCGGTTTCTTCGGCGCCAAGGCCGCAAAAAAGATGCGCTTCTGCGAGAACGGGCAGATCTGGGACGGCGGCACCGGCACCCCCCCGGCCCCCGCGCAGGTGCCGGATCCCCCCGCCCCGAAATGACCCCGCCAGGCGTGTTTTGCAAAAAGCTCAGGAATTTTGTATCATAATCTAACTATGATACAGAAAACCACTTTGCCCAAAACCGACACGGCCGAAAAAACCAGGAAATGGCATTTCCTTGACGCTTCTGACCAGGTGCTCGGCCGCCTTTCGACCAAGATCGCCGTGCTCCTGATGGGCAAGCACAAACGCGACTTCGCCCCCAACGTGGACTGCGGCGATTTCGTCGTCGTGACTAACACCGACAAGGTGCGCATCACCGGCAACAAACTCGAGGACAAGTTCTATTTCCGCCACTCCGGCTACGCCAACGGCGCGAAGACCATCCCCTACAAGAGGCAGATGGAAAACGACTCCACCAAGGTGCTCGAGCTGGCCGTGAAGCGCATGCTCGACGACAACACCATGCGCGGCAGGCGCATGAAGCGCCTGCGCATATTCGCCGGCGCGCAGACCCAGTTCAAAGCCGCTAAGGCCGCGAAGTAATATCAAGAGGAAATAGAAAACATGGAAAACAAGAATCTCATACTGGCCACCGGCCGCCGCAAGACCTCCGTGGCGCAGATACGCATGTCCCAGGGCGGCGAAGGCAAGATCACCATCAACGCCAAGACCCCCGAGGACTACTTCGGCAACAACCCGCGCCTCCGCAACGAGATCTGCAGGCCCTTCGAACTTACGAAGGACCAGAAGTTCGACTGCGTGATCAAGGTGAACGGCGGCGGCGTGAGCAGCCAGGCCGGCGCGATACGCCACGGCATCTCCCGCGCTATCGCCAGCCTGGGCGACAGCTTCCGCGCTTCCATGAAGAAGGCCGGGTTCCTGACCCGCGACTCCCGCATGGTCGAGCGCAAGAAGCCCGGCATGCCGAAAGCCCGCAAACGCTTCCAGTTCTCCAAGCGCTAAACCGCGCCTGGCTTACTGCCCACCGGGGGAGGCCCAAAGCCTCCCCCGGTTTATTTATATAGTAAAATTACCCCTATGCTGCGACGCTTCTACCTGCTGCTGACGGACCGGCGCCTCCGGGCGGCCATGACCGCGCTGCGGGTCTCCGGCCGGGGCCTGGGCGACCTGGCCGCCGCGCCCGGGCGGGCCGCGGACTTCTTCCGCCCGCTAAAGACCGAACTGGACCGGGCGGCGCAGGACGGCCCGCCGCGCTCCCTGCCGGCCCTGGGCGCGGCCGCGGACTTCGCGGCCAGGCTGGAAAAGACCTTCTCGGACATGTCGCTGCTGCAGGCGCCGCCCGACCGCGCGGCGCTGGAGGCGCTGGCCTGCCTGCAGCGGGCCTGCGGAGCCGCGGAGGGGCTGCTCTCCCCCTCCCGCCGGGCCCGCGCCGACGCGGATCTGCGGGCCTCAACCGCCGCCGGCAGGCGCAGCCTCTCGTCGGCCAAGGCCGCCGCCGACCGGTCCCCCGACGGTTTCACGCAAAATCTCAAATTTAGTACCATATACTCCGGGCTCGACGGCGCCTTCGACTCGCTGGAGCGCTGCGCCGAAGCCCTTTTCCGCGTCTAGTCCGCATTGGAGCCATATGAAAAAGCTGATAACCGCCCTCCTGCTCTGCCTCCCCCTCTCCGCCTGGTCGCTTACCGTCTCGGTCTACCACACCAGCGACGTGCACGGCTGGTATTCCGCCCGGCCCGCCAAATGGGACAAGGAAAACTCCACCCGGACTATAGGCGGCTTCCCCTCCCTCTCCGCGCTGGTGAAGGCCGAAAAGAACCCTTACATTCTGCTGGACTCCGGCGACACCTTCCAGGGCACGCCCGAAGGCACGCTGACCAAGGGCCTGGCCACGGCGGAGCTTATGAACCAGCTGGGCTACTCAGCCTGCGTCGTCGGCAACCACGACTACGATTACACCGAGGCCAGCCTGCGCGCGATGATAAAAGAATCAGCCTTCCCCTGGCTGGGCGCCAACGTGTACGTTAAGGAAACCGGCGCTCCCGCCGATTACCTCCGGCCCTATACGATAGTCAAAGCCGGCGGCAAGCGCATCGCCGTGGTCGGCGTGGCCGGGGAGCATACTGTCACCTCCACGCTGCCGCTCAACGTCAAGCACCTGGAGTTCAGGGACGCCCCGGCGGAAGCCGCGCGCGTGACGAAGGAACTGCGCGACGCCGGCAAGGCCGACGCGGTGATAGTGCTGGTCCACGACGGCCTCGGCCAGCCCTTCGGCATTACCGACATGACCGCCTGGGTGCCGACGGAGGCCCAGGCCTCTTCCGGCACGCTGGCCGTGGCCCGCGCCTCGCGCGCGGACGTGGTCATAGGCGGCCACATCCACGCCGCGCTGCCCCGCGGCTACCGCGACCCCGTCAGCGGCGCGCTGCTGGCCGAGAGCGGCTCCACGCTTACCAGCGTGAGCCGCATTACCCTGGATTTCGACGACAAAAGCGGCAAGCTCAGGGCCACCTCGGCGGAACTGGTGCCGCTCTGGACCGACGTGACCGGCGAGGACCCGGCCGTGGCCGCCACGATAAAGAAATTCAGCGAGCAGGTGCAGAAGGAGATGGGCAGGCAGATCAGCGAAAGCGCGGCGGACCTGGGCCCGTCCAAGGCCGGGCTGGATTCCGACATCGGCAACTGGTTCACCGACGCGATGCGCCGCCAGTCCGGCGCCGACGTGGCCATACAGAACACTTCCGGCATCCGCTCGGACATGAAAGCCGGCAAGATCACGGTGCGCGACGTTTTCCAGGTGATGCCTTTCGAGAACACGCTGGTGAAGCTCACGCTGACCGGCGGGCAGCTCCGCCGCCTGGCGGCGGACAACATACAGGGAGAGAAGGGTTTCTCCAAACTGCAGTTCTCCGGCCTCAAGGTCACTTTTAAAAAGCCTTACGGCGACCCGGCCGGCGTCACGCTGGAGCGGGACGGCAAGCCCGTCGCCGACACCGACAAGTTCTCCGTCGCTACCAACAACTATCTTACCACCGGCGGCACGGGCGGCCGCGTCTTCAACGAAGATACGGCCGCCGAGGACACCATGCTCCCGATCCGCGACCTGCTGATGAAGGACATCGCCGCCAACCCTGTGAAAGTGCTCCCGGAGGGCGGGAGGATAATACGCGCCGACTAGCCCGCCAACTCCCGGCGCTGCTGGCGGCCCTGCTGCTGGGCGCCGCCGGCTGCGCCAAGAAGGAAAGCCTCGTTATTTTCGCCACCGCGCGCGCGGAGGGCGCGGTAGCCGCCGTGGAGGGCCGGGGCGGCTACGCCGTCCTCAAAGCGCTCTACGCGGCGGAGAAGGGCCCCAGGCTGGCGGTAGACCTGGGCGGCTGGGTGCCCCCCTCTCCTGAAGGCCGCCAGGACCGCGGCCGCGCCGCGCTGGAGTGCCTGAACGCCGTCCCTTACTCGGCCGCGGCGGCCTCTGCCGCGGACCTGGCCATAGCGCCGAAGGAACTGCAGAAGCTCGCCGAGGGCTCCGCCCTGCCGCTGCTGGCTTCCAACCTTTACCTCAAGAGCAACAAGAAGCCGGACTTCCTGGCCTCGACGCGCCTGGCCGAAGCCGGCGGCCGCAAGATCGGTTTTTTCTCGCTGGTTATCCACGACCCCGCCAAGCCCAACACGCCCAAACACCTGCCCAACTACAGGCTCGAGAAGGAGAGCTACGAGGCCGAACGCGCCGTACGCGCGCTGCGCGCGGCCGGGGCGCAGCTGGTGGTGGGGCTGATCGCCGTTGACGCCGGGAAAGAAGCCCCGCATGAATTTTACAAGGACTTCCTGGAGCGGCTGCCGCGCATAGACCTGCTCATCACCGACGAGCCGTCGCTGAAGAAACCGTTCCGCGCCAAGCGCGCCTGGGTGGCCCCGGCGGGGCAGGGCATGACGCATGCGGCCAGGCTGGGCCTGGCGCTCGACGCCGCCGGCCGGATCACCGGGCTGAACTGGCGGCGCCTTTCCCTCGACGCCGGGAAATACGGCGAGGACCCTGCCCTGCGCAAACTGATCGCCGTCCACAAGGCCGCGGCCGCCGCCCACTTCGGGCGGAAGATCGGGACCCTCAAGGAGGCGCTGCCGCTGGCGGAAGCCGGCGCGTACCCGGCGGCCGATTTCGCCGCGGACTGCATGCGGCGCTGGGCCAGGAGCAACGCAGCCATAATCGGGCTCTCCGAACCGGCGGCCGGTTTCGCGGCGGGCGCCGTGACCGTGGGCGACCTGCACAAGGCTTTCCCGCTGGACTCCAGCGTGGTCTTCGTCAAGATCCGCGGCGACGACCTGGAGCGCGCCCTGGCCGGGCTGAACCCGACGGAGATAAGCGTCTCCGGGCTCAAACTTTTCCTGCGCGACTCGGTCCTGGAGCGCGCCGAGGGCGAGGCCGGGCCGCTGGTCCCGGGCCGCGTCTACCACCTGGCCGTGCCCGATTCCCTCGTGAGCGGCCGCGACAACCCGGTGCTCTCCAGCGCCATGGAATTCGCCAATTCCCGCCGCCCGCTGCGCGAAGTCATCAGCTGGTGCTTCTCGCGCCAATCCTCCTTCGCCAGGCCGGCCGGCGGCCGCGTGATAAAGGCTGAAAAATAATGCTGCAGGCCATCTCCCTTTTCTTCTCCACGTGGTTCGCCAGGTTCAGGGCCTTCGCGATGCTGGCCGGGGCCTGGGGCTTCCTGTTCAGCGTCAACTCGCTGATAGGCTTCCAGGCCGGCTTCGAATACGACGACGGCATCGTCTACTCTACCCCCGCCTTCCAGGCCGCGGAAAAGGACAAGGCCGAGCCCGGCAGCCCCGATTACTGGAACTCGGTCAACCGCTCCTACGCTTACGAGCGGCTCAAGCCCGTGCCCTGGGCCGCGGCCTGGGCGCTGCGCATACTCGGCGTCAGGATAGCCTTCGTGCTGGACCGCGGCCCCGAGGGCGCCGACAGCCTGGAGGCCTCGTGGCGGCGGCTGGCCGACAGTTTCTATTTCACGCGCGGCGAGGACGAGAAATACAAGGTGCTGGAGAAGCGCCGTTTCATCCTGTACGCCGCCCCCTCCGATTCCGGGGTTATCCAGGCCCGCAAAGCGGGCGTGACGCCGCTGCGCATCAAAAAAAGCCCCGGCTCCGTGAACCCGCTGGAGAGCAACCCCGGCAAGTTCGGCGAGCGCGCCCTCCCCCTCTCCGGCTTCTGACCCCCATTGCCGGGGGCCCTATTAAAATATATAATATAGGCCAATGGCGGACTGTATTTTTTGCAAGATAGCGGCAGGCGAGATCAACGCCAAGGTCGTTTACGAAGATCCCGATATCGTGGCCTTCCTGGACCTGAACCCGCAGGCCCCCGCCCACGCGCTGATAGTGCCCCGCCGGCACATAGAGCGCCTTACCGCGGCCTCGGACGGCGACGCGGAGCTGCTGGGTAAAGTGCAGCTGGCGGCGGCGAAGATAGCCAAGCTTTTAAAAGTAGAAGGCGCCTTCCGGCTCGTGACCAACAACGGCAAAGGCGCCGGCCAGTCGGTGGACCATCTGCACTACCACCTGCTCGGCGGCAGGAAGCTGCTCTGGCCCCCGGGCTAGACCAAGATTTAAAGTTCGATACCAGAAGGTGGTGATTAGCTTGGTATTCATAAAAGTAAGAGACGAAGAATCCATAGAAGAGGCCCTGCGCCGCTTCAAGCACGACTGTGAGCGCAACGGCATCCTGAAGGAAATAAAGCGCCGCGAGCATTACGTAACGCCCGCGATGAAGCGCAAGATAAAGTCCCAGGAAGCCCGCCGCAAAGTCCGCAAGGGCAGGCGGTCCTACTAAGCGCGACAGAACGCATACGGCCGCGCGGATCCCGGTCCGCGCGGCTTTTTGCCTGTATTCCCCCGGCACGGCGTAAAGTCTTATATATAGCACAATGAGTTCGTCCCCCATCATAGAACTGATCCGCGAGAAACTCGACATAGTCGAGGTCGTGCGCGAGTACGTCCCGGCTCTCAGGCGGGCGGGGCGCAACTACAAGGCCAACTGCCCGTTCCACAACGAGAAGACCCCCTCCTTCACCGTCAACCCCGACAAGAAGATCTTTTTCTGCTTCGGCTGCAGCACCGGCGGCGACATTTTCAAGTTCGTGATGGACATCGAGGGCCTCACTTTCCCCGAGGCCGCGCGCAAGCTGGCCGCCAAGGCCGGCGTGGAGTACGGCGACGAGCGTTCCCACGCCATCACCCCCGAGGACCGCGAGCGGCTGGAGCTCAAGAAGATGCTCACCGCCGCCGCCGCCTTTTACCACAAGGCGCTGTTCTCCCCCGACGGCGAGAAGGCCCGCCTGTACCTGGGCGAGCGCCGCCTCAGCAAGGCCACGGTGGAGCGCTTCGAGCTGGGCTGGGCCCCGGCCAACGGCACCGCGCTGATGGAAGAACTGAAGGCCCGCGGCTGGAGCCGCGACCTGGCCGTGAAGGCCGGCCTGGTTACCGAGCGCGAGGGCGGCCGCGTGGGCGACACCTTCCGCGGCCGCATCATGTTCCCCATCCGCAACCAGAGCGGCGACACCATAGCTTTCGGCGGCCGCGTGCTGGACCCCGAGGGCGTCCCGAAGTACCTCAATTCCCCGGAGACGCCGCTGTTCTCCAAGCGCCGCACGCTCTACGGCCTGCACGAGGCGCTGCCGCAGATCCGCCGCACCGGCCGCCTGCTGCTGCTGGAAGGCTACATGGACGTCATCGGCGCACACCAGCACGGCGTGGACTGGGCCGTGGCCCCGCTGGGCACCAACGTCACCGCGGAGCATTCCGCCGTGGTCAGCCGCTACGCCAAGGACACGGTGGTCATGTTCGACGACGACCGCGCCGGCATCCAGGCCTCCGTCAAGGCCGCCAACGTCTTCATGGAGACCGGGCTCTACGTGCGCCTGGCCAGCCTGACCGGCGGGCTGGACCCCGACGAATTCCTCAACGAGTACGGCCGCGAGGAGTTCGAGAAGAAGCTCGCCGAGGCGGCCGACCCGCTGGACTTCCAGCTGAAGCTTTTATTCCGGGACCCCGCGAATCCTCCCACTTCGCAGGACAAGGCCAAGGCCATCTCCGACCTGCTCGACACGGTGGCCAAGCAGACCGACGAGGTGCTCAAGAGCGAGTGGATCAAGAACCTGGCCGCCCATTTCCGCGTGGACCAGGCCTCGGTGCTCAAGGAGCTGCGCAAGGCCGCGCTGGCCCTGCCCCGCGAGAAGGCCCGCGTGCAGGTTGATCCGGCCAAGGGCATACCGCAGCTGGAGCGGGATTTCCTGCAGACCCTGCTGCATTACCCGGCGCTGCTGGACCAGGCCGGCGCCCTCGAGCCGGAAGATTTCTCCGATCAGCTGGCCCGCAAGCTCTTCCTGGCGCTCAAGGCCGTACCGGCCGAACTGCGCGCCAAGGCCTCCACGGTGCTGGCGGAGCAGTACCCGGAGGATTCGGCCCTGATACTGGGCCTGGCGGTGGCGGATTTCAACGCCGAGGTATCCTCGGCCCAGGGCGCGGCCAGCGAGATCAGGAAGCTGCGCCGCAAATCGCTGCAGCGGCGGGCCAAGGAGCTCAAGGGCCTCCCGACGATGACCCCCCAGCAGCTGCAGGAATACAGCAGATTGATGTCCGAGCTTAAATCCTCGGCCCAAGACCTTTAAGCGTTAGACAGGAGACTACGATGGCACAACCCAAGAAAGCCTTACGCGACCTGGTGGAACTCGGCAAAGAGCACGGCTACATCACCCTCGAGGAGATGAACCGCTCGCTCACCAACGCGTCCATGTCGAGCGAGGAAATAGACACCCTGATGGGCACGCTGGAGGACCTCGGCATCGAGGTCGTCGACCGCAAGAAATTCAAGATGGTGGTGGGTTCGGAGCGCGAGGCCTACACCGAGGAATGGAGCGCCACTCCGGACGTCTCCAACTCCATCCGCATGTACCTCTCCGAGATGGGCAAGGTGCCGCTGCTCACCCGCGACGAGGAAGTGACGCTGGCCCGCAACATCCGCGAACGCGAGCGCGAACTGCGCATGATGGTGCTGGAATCCCCCATCACCATGCGCGAGATCCGCAATTGGGAGACGCTCATAGAGCAGGACGAGATGACGACCAAGGAGCTGATGCCCCGCGGCCGCAAGTCCAACCAGGAGCTCTCGGCGATGAAGCGCAAGATGAAGAACATCGCCAAGCTGATCACGCGCACCGAGCGGGAGATCATCAAGCTCACCGAGCGCGCCGCCAAGCCCTCCCTGTCCAACGAGATGCGCAAGAAGGTCGAGTCCGTAATCGACAAGAAGCGCAAGGACATCGTCAAGAACATCATCAACCTGAACCTCAACCAGGAAAAGATTAAGCGCCTGACGAACAAGATCAAGAACCTCGCCCACAAGATCCGCGAGTACCGCCTGGAGCTCGAGAAGTACCAGAAGATCTACGGCGACCTGGTGAAGCTGCAGCACGACCACGAGCTGGTGGGCCGCGGCAAGCTGCGCCCCGCCGCCTTCAAGTCCAAGTGGGGCTATAACCCGCAGGAAGTCGAGGCCGCCCTGGAGAACATCAAGGCCGTCAAGGAGCGCGAACACCACCTGATCCGCACGCTCCCCATCAACCCCGACGACTTCATGTCCCTCAACGACAAGATCACCTTCCTCGAGGACCAGATCCTGCAGGACAAGCTCAAGCTCATCCGCGCCAACCTGCGCCTCGTCGTGAGCATCGCCAAGAAGCACGTGAACTCCAACCTCGAGCTGTCCGACCTGATCCAGGAAGGCGGCCTCGGCCTGATGAAGGCCGTGGAGAAGTTCGAGTACAAGCGCGGCTTCAAGTTCTCCACCTACGCCACCTGGTGGATCCGCCAGAGCATCAACCGCGCCATCGCCGACCAGGCCCGCACCATCCGCATCCCGGTGCACATGAAGGAACTCGTCAGCAAGCTGATGAAGGTGACGCGCAAGTACCGCCAGGAGTTCGGCCGCGATCCGCAGATCGAGGAATACTCCAAGCACATGCACATCTCGATGGACAAGGTGAAGAACGCCCTGAAGATCATGCAGGACCCGATCTCCCTGTCCACCCCCATCGGCGAGGACGAGGACTCCCACCTGGAAGACTTCATCGAGGATAAGGGCGGCCTGCCGCCGTCCCACTCCGCGATGGACCTGCTGCGCCGCCGCGAGGTGACCAAGATCCTCGACACGCTGACCGACCGCGAGGCCAAGATCATAAAGCTGCGCTTCGGCATCGAGACCGGCTACCCCAGGACCCTGGAAGAAGTGGGCAAGATCTTCCGCGTCACGCGCGAGCGCGTGCGGCAGATCGAGGCCAAGGCCATCCGCAAGCTGCGGCACCCCAGCCGCAGCAAGATGCTGCGCGACTACATGGACTGAGGCCAGGCCTGAAAAAAGAAAAACCCCGGGAACTCCCGGGGTTTTTTCTTTGGAGGCGAGAGAGGTTACTTCTCGTCCTTGTTCTCGGTGAGGAGGTTCTTGAGGATATCGTGCGCTATGTCCTTGGCGCCCAGGCCCACGGCGATGGCGAAGGACAGCCCCAGCGAGATGAAGACGATGTCGAGGCCGCGGTAGATGGTCTTCATCTTCAGGCCCAGCTGCTCTATCGAGGCGATGACGGTAAGCATCACGATGACGAAATTCACGATCTTGGACAGCGAGCGGCCGCCGCGCAGGTTGTTGGCCGTGGCGGACTTCATGACCACCTCGGACATGAAGCGCGCGAACATCAGGCCGCCGAAGCCGATGAAGATGGCGGCGACCAGGTTGGGCAGGAAATCCACGAAGCGCTGCAGGATGTCGGAGATCACGGAGAGGTTCAGGATCCGGGCCGCGGTGACGAAGAAGATCAGCATCAGCGCCCAGTAGGTAAGGAAGGAGATCACGTGCGAGGGCGACTTGCCGAAGCCGAAGCGGATGAACAGCTCGTTGATGCCGACGCTGCCCGTATGGGTGTCCAGCTTGATCTTGCGCAGGAACTGCTCGAGCAGCGAGCTGACCACGCGGGCCGCGAACAGGCCGAACAGCACGAAGGCGAAGGCGGCCACCAGCTTGGGCAGGTAGGCCGAGATCTGGGCCCAGAAATCCAGAACGGGCTGGGAAAAAGGTTCGGTAATCTCGTTGATCGTCATGGCTTGGCTCCTCGGTCGGGGTATGCGCTATTCTATTATTTATCCGCCGGGCAAAGCAAAAGCCCGGGCCTGCCCGGGCTTCTGTTGCGGCGGCACGGTTCAGAGCGCGCTGTTCTTGAGCGGGTCGGCCTGCACCGGCTTGCGGGTCTTTATCTTTTTGAGTTTGCGGAGCGGCTTCATGTCGCGGGACACGGGCGCGTCGCGCAGCTGCACTTTGGGCGCGGCCTTCTCCGAATCCTGCTTGATGACCTGCTGCAGCAGCTCCTTCGAGCCCTCGCGGTAGAGCGGGTCGTTGACGGAACTCAGGGCGTCGAAATCGGAGGCGGAGATCGCGGGGGCCTGGACCTGCGCGGTGGCGTCGGCCTTGAGCGCGGCGGCGACCTTGGTGACGGGCGCGGGCGCGGGCGCGTTGAGCGCGAGCAGGACGTTATCTCCGGCGGAGGCGGCGCCGGTGAAGAGCAGAGCGAAAGAAGCAGCCAGGCACAGTCCGTTGATCTTTGACATTAAAGCCTCCGTGATGTATTGGAACCGCATACTGAGATTATGGTATAAAAAGAGCGCGGGCGTAAGTGGCCAAAGGCCCACCCGGGCCTGGGCCCCCCGGCCCGCCGCTCCAGGGGACGCTGCTTCCTATCTTCCTAAAAGTCTTCCATTGCGCAGTCTTCAGGGGCTCCGATTAACTGCTTTAGTGCTTTAGGAAGATAGGAAGCAGCGTCCCCATTGCCTGACTTCAGGTTTTTTGGTAATATATACATACTATGTACGCAATCATTGAAACAGGCGGCAAGCAGTACTGGGTAGTCCCGGGCGAGATCCTGCAGGTTGAAAAGATCACGGCTAAGGAAGGCGAGGAAGTCTCCTTCAAGGCCCTGTGGTCTGCCTCCCAGGACGACAAAAACGCCTCGGCTGCGAAGTCTCCCTCCGCCAAGGTAACCGCACGGATCGTCCGGCATCTCAGGGGCCCCAAGATAATCGTTTTCCGCAAGAAAACGAAGAAAGCCTACGAAAAGGCTTCGGGTCACCGCCAGGAACTCACTGAGATACAAGTCAAAGATATCCAGTTAGCCTAGTTTTTGGCCGACAGCCGCGGAGGACCGCGGCATACAACAAGAGGATCATTATGGCGCATACTAAAGGACAAGGTTCAAGCAGCAACGGCCGCAACAGCCCCGGTCAACGCCTGGGCGTGAAGCGCTATGGCATGCAGACCGTCAACGCCGGAGAGATACTGGTCCGCCAGCGCGGCACCGTGTTCCTTCCCGGCGCCAACGTCCGCAGGGCTTCGGACGACACGCTCTTCTCGATAGTGACGGGCGTCGTTAAATTCGAGTGGGCCAAACGCGGGAAGAAGCAGATCAGCGTTTACCCCGCCGCGAAGTAACCCCAACCAAGGATAAAACCTCCCGGTCGCTAAACGGTCGGGAGGTTTTTTATTAATATATGTCCCTACCCAGGACCTCCAACACTTTCATAGACACGGCCCACGTTTACCTGAAGGCCGGCAAAGGCGGCAACGGCGCCTCCTCCTTCCGCAGGGAGAAGTTCATCCCCTACGGCGGGCCCGACGGCGGGCACGGCGGCAAGGGCGGCAGCATCTGGTTCGTGGCCTCGGCCAACATCACGACGCTGCGCGAGATAGCTTTCCACCCCCACATCACCGCCAGCGACGGCGTGAACGGCGGCGGCAACAAGTGCGACGGCCATTACGGCGAGGACAAGACCCTCTACGTGCCGCTCGGCACCGTGGTCAAGCGCGCCGGCACGGTGCTGGCCGACCTGAAAGAGGAAGGGCAGCGCTTCTGCGTCGCCAAGGGCGGCCGCGGCGGCCGCGGCAACACCGCCTTCAAGACCCGCTTCAACACCGCGCCCAAGATCTCCGAGAACGGAGAGCCGGGCGAGGAGTTCGAGGCCTACCTGGAGCTCAGCGTGCTGGCCGACGTGGGCCTGGTGGGCTTTCCCAACGCGGGCAAGTCCACGCTGCTCTCCGTCATCTCCGCCGCGAGGCCGAAGATCGCCAATTACCCCTTCACCACCCTCAGCCCGTACATCGGCATCGTGACCCACAAGGGCAAATCCTTCGCGGCCGCCGACATCCCCGGCCTGATCGAGGGCGCGCACGAGGGCAAAGGCCTGGGCGACACCTTCCTCAAGCATATACTGCGCACCAAGCTGCTGATCCACCTGGTGGACCCGGAAGGCTTCGGCGATATGAAGCCGGAAAAGGCCGTGCGGGTCATCGAGAAAGAATTGAAGGAATACCACCCGGTGCTGGCCAAGAAGACGGTCATCCTGGCGGTCAACAAATCCGACCTGGACTGCGCCGCGAAGGTGCACGCGGCCCTGCAGAAGAAATACAAGTCGCGCGAGATCTTCCTGATCTCCGCCGCCACCAACAAGGGCATCGCTCGCCTGCTCGACAGGGTCATCAAGCTGCTGCCCACGCTCAAGACCGACGAGCTCTACCAGGCCGCCGACGCCAATGTCATCGCGCCCAAGCTCTCCGAGGGCTTCAAAGTCTCGCAGGACAGCGCCGGGACCTACGTGGTCAAGGGCTCCAAGCTGGACAAACTGATCATCATGACCAACTTCGCCCAGCCCGACTCCTGGGACAGGCTGCGCCGCGTGCTGCGGACCATCGGCGTGGACAAGGCGCTGAAGAAAGCCGGCGCCGTGGAAGGCAGCATGGTCCGGATCCTCAACAAGGAATTCGAATGGAGCGACGCCCCGCCGCCGTCGGCCAAGCCGGGCAAGTTCGCCTACAAGTACAAGAAGAAAGGCATAGACTACGCCGACCAGTAAACGGCGCCCGCAACAAAAAAGCCCCGGACAGCCGGGGCTTTTTTATTGGCGGCGTTCGCGGTCAGTAGACGGAGCCCCAGTCGCGGGTGGTGACGCGGAATTCCACGCGGCGGTTCAGCGCGCGGGCCTCGTCGGTGGTCTCCCTTATCACGGGCTGGCTCTCGCCGTGGCCGTAGACGCGCACCGAGTCGGGGTAGACGCCCTTGACGGCGAGGTACATCTTTACCGCGCCGGCGCGCCGCATGGACAGGTCCTTGTTGTACTCCTCGCTCCCCACGTCGTCGGTGTGGCCGGAGACGATGAGCTTGAGTTTGTTATGGTTGAGCAGGATCTCGGCCACCCGGTCGAGCAGCTCGTGGGAGGTGGGCTTGAGCCGGTCGGAATTGAACTCGAACTCTATCGGCGGGATCTGGCGGTTGGACACCATTTCCATGACGCTTTTGAGCTCCATCTCCGCGCGGCGCGCTTCCTCGCGCTCGGTGGCGGTCAGCCGCTTGGAACAGCCGGCGAACACAGCCAGCGCGGCGGCCAGCATCAGGATCTTCTTCATATAGCCCTCCCCTCGTAATTGCCCCGGGTTATCGAACCGATAAGCGTCTCGCGGCGGAACCGGTAGCCGCGGGCGAAAGCCGTGTTGCTGAGCAGCAGCGGAGGCGTGGCGGCTATGGTGCCGTAGATCCTGCCGCGGCCCACCCTGGGCCGGTCGGCGGGGTCCAGCAAGTTGGACTGGGCCGTTTCGGCCAGCGTGTCCATGGCCCAGTATACCGGCCAGATCACGGCCGCGCGCAGGGCCAGCTCGGTCTTGGGAATGGCGGTGACGAAAGCCTCGCACTGGTCCAGCCGGTCCAGCGCCCAGTAGGTCCACTTGAAAGTTATCTCGCGCAGGCGCTCCATGTTGGCCGGGTTGAGCAGGTCCTCCGGCCGCATGTTCCTGGTAGCCAGGTCTTCCTGCGGCAGGTAGCAGCGGCCGAGGCGCAGGTCGGCCGCCATGTCCTTGAGGATATTGGTGATCTGCAGGGCGGAACCTATCATCTCCGCGTCCTTCTCGTGCGGGAAGTCGCCGGCGCCGCGGCTGGCGCTCCGGATGGCGTTCCGGTAGAGGCGGGCCCAGAAGACGCCGGGCTTGCCGCCGATAAGGCCGCAGTAGCGCTCCAGGTCGCGGCCGGTCTTGAAAGCCGCGGGAGCGCCGCCCGGAAAAGAGGCGACGTCCATCTCCATGCCGGCGGCCACGCCGCCCACCAGGTCGGCGAACAGCGGCCGGTCGCCCGCGGGCAGTTCGTCGTAGACGGCCAAGATCTTGGGGAATTTGTGCAGCAGTTCCCGCTCGCCGGGTTCGGCCGTGAGGGGCGAAATAGATGCGGCGGCGGCCAGCAGCCCGGCGCGGGCTTCAGGCTTGTCGAGACGGCGGGCCAGGTCCAGTATTTTCAGTTTGTCCCCGGCGGGCACGCCCTGCGTGTCCACGGCCGTGTCCAGCGCGCGGCAGAGCAGGTAGCCCAGGCCCATATAGGAGCGCACGGGCTCGGGCAGGATGCTGACGCTGAGGTAGAGGGTGCGGGATACTTTCTTGAGTATCGCGTTGACTTCGCCGGAGAGGCGCGTTTTGTTGCTCTTATCCATCGCTTTAATTCTACAAAATAAGCCGCCGGCGCATTAAACCGGCCGCTCCGCCTCCGCGGCCTCCACTTCCCCCGCGGCTATCCCCCCCATGCCTAGGCGGCTGTAGCCGGGCGCGGCGTGCGCCGTGATCTCGGCGCGGCGCGAGGCGAAAGCGGCGGTGGCGGCCAGCACGCACAGGCCGCTGAGCGCCATGGTATAGGCCACGCCGATACGCTCGGCGGCGGCGCCGGCCAGCAGGCTGCCTAGCGGAGCCATCCCCATGAAAGCCACCGAATGCAGCGCCATCACGCGGCCGCGCTTGTCGTCGTCGACCAGCGTCTGGATGACGGTGTTGGAGGAGGCGAAGAAGCTGACCATACCGTAACTGGCCAGGGCTATGAGCAGAGCCGACAGGGCGAAATTCGTGGAGAAGGCGAAAGCCAGCAGCCCCAGGCCGAAGACGGAGGTGAACAGCGGGATCTCCCGCTCGAGGCCGGCCGGGTGGCGCCGCAGGGCCAGCCGCAGCGAGCCCGCGAGCGCGCCCACGCCGGAGGCCGCCATGATGAAGCCCAGCGTGCGGGGACCGCCGTGCAGGATCTCTCGCACGTAGGCCGGCATCAGCACCGCGTAGGGCATGCCCAGCAGGCTGCCCACGGCCAGCATCAGGATGATGTATTTTATCGGCGGGAAACCGAAGACGTAGCGCAGGCCGTCCTGGAAGCCGCCGCTGGCGCGGGCCGCCCCTGCCGCCGGGCCCAGACGCATGGCCAGCAGCGCTGCGATGACGGCGATATAGGAGAGGCCGTTGAACAGGAAACAGACCCCTTCGCCGAAGGCCGCGATGCAGATGCCCGCGATGGACGGGCCTATGAGCCGCGCGGAGTTGAACATGGAGGAGTTCAGCGCGATGGCGTTGGCCAGGTCCTCGCGGCGCTCCACCAGCTGCACGATGAAGGACTGCCGGGCCGGCATGTCGAAAGCGTTGATGACACCCGACAGGGCGGCGAGGGCGATGATCTGCCAGGGCCGCGGGTCGCCGAACAGTACCAGCGCGGCCAGCGCCAGCGCCTGCACCATGGACAGGACCTGCGTCACCAGCAGTATCTTGCGCCGGTCGAACCGGTCGGCCGCCGGGCCGGTGAAAGGCGCCAGCAGCAGGCTGGGGGCCTGCGAGGCGAAGCCGGTGACGCCCAGCAGCAGCGGCGACCCGGTAAGCCGGTAGACCAGCCAGCTCAGGGCGACGCTCTGCATCCAGGTGCCGATCAGGGACAGGCATTGCCCGCCGAAGAACAGCCGGTAGTTGCGGTACTTGAAAGCCCGCAGCAGCAGTTCCAGGGAGCCCCGGGGGGTCATGGGCGGATAATTTTGCCCAGCACCCTGGTGCCGCGCGCGCCGGTGGCGGAAGGGCAGTGGTTGCGCTCGCCGGCCAGGGCCAGCCAGGCCAGCAGCGCGAAGCAGGCGGGCTCCTTGGCCAGCGGGTGTATGCCCAGTTCGGCTATGGAGCGGGTCCTGACGCCGGCGGGCAGCAGCAGCGCGGCGATATTGTCCATCAGCGCCGGGTTCAGCGCGCCGCCGCCGCTGACTATCAGCTCGCGGGTGCCGCGCGGCGCGAAGCTGCCGAAAGCCTGCGCTATGGAGGCCGCGGTAAAGAGGTTGAGCGAGGCCAGCAGGTCCCTCGAGCGCCTGAGGTTGAGCTGGCCGGGGAAATTATTTTTTATAAAGGCCAGGGTATAGGCGCTGCGGTCCAGCGACTTGGGCGGCCGGCGGGAGAAGAACGGCGCCTCCAGCAGGGCGTAGACCTTGCGCAGGTCCGGCTCGCCGGCGGCGGCCCAGGCGCCGCCCTTGTCGTAGGAGAGCCTGCCGCCGGTGATGGCCGCCACCGCCGTGTCCATCAGCGAATTGCCGGGACCGGTGTCGAAACCGAAAGTCTTTACGCCCTTGCCGGCGAAAGCGATGTTGCCCACGCCGCCGATGTTCTGCAGCGCCACCGGGCAGCCGCGCCCGAACAGGTACTCGTCCATGAAAGGGATCAGCGGCGCGCCCTCACCGCCGGCGGCCATGTCGGCCGGGCGGAAATCGCAGACCACCGGGCGGCCAGTTTCCTCGGCGATGAAAGAAGCTTCGCCGATCTGCAGGGTATGGCCTTTTTCCCCAGGCGCGTGCCACACGGTCTGTCCGTGCGAGCCTATCACCGCCACGCTCTTGTAAGCCACGCGGTGCCGGCGGCAGAAAGTTTTAACCATGCCGGCCCACAGCCGGCCCAGTTCGAAGTTGAGCGCTGAAAGTTCCGGCGCGCGCAGGTCTTTAGCTGCTATCAGGCGCGCCTGCAGCGCCGCGCTGTAAGGGTAATTGCCGAAGGCCTTTACGGCCAGCGACCGCCCCGACACCTCGCAGAGGGCTATCGACAGCCCGTCGGCGGAGGTGCCGCTCATCAAGCCCATTATAAGGTTCTTTTTCATGCTAGTATTTTTCCACGCTGTACTTGGCCAGCCGCCCCTTGCTGTAATGGAACTTGCCGGAGAAGTGGCCGCGCCGCCGCAGCAGCGGCAGGAAGATCCGGTCCCCCTCCCACAGGTTCAGTTTAAGGAGTTTCCGGTCCGGGACCCATTCCAGGTTCCCTTCCGGGGAATCTATCAATTTGCCGGAGAATTCAGAGGCGGTGAAGACGAAGACGTACCAGTCCTCGCCGGCGGCGAAACCGGGGAAGGTCAGCACGCCTTTAAGCGCCGGGGCCTTTAGCCTGAGCCCGGACTCCTCGCGCACCTCGCGGATCACGCAGTCCTCGGGGCTCTCTCCGGGCTCGAACTTGCCGCCCAGGCCGTTCCACTTGCCCTCGTGAGGATCGCGCGCCTTCTTGACGCGGTGCAGCATCAGGGTCTTGCCGTTCTTGCGCAGGTAGCAGAGCGTGGCCAGTTTCATCAGACGTCCCCCTGCCCCACCGGCGGGATGTCCTCGAACAGCCAGGTGCTGAGATAGCGCTCGGCCGTGTCGGGCAGGATCGCCACGATGGTCTTGCCGGCATACTCCGGGCGCTGGGCCAGGACAACCGCGGCTTTCATCGCCGCGCCGGAAGAGATGCCGGCCAGGATCCCCTCTTCTTTCATCAGGCGGCGGGCCATTACTCCGGCCTCGTCGTCCCCGACCGCCACCACCTCGTCTACGAGCGGCCGGTCCAGGTTCTCGGGGATAAAATTCGCGCCTATGCCCTGTATGCGGTGCGGGCCCGCCTTGCCGCCGGAGAGCAGGGCCGAGGCCGAAGGCTCTACGGCCACGATCCTCACCCCCGGCTTGCGCTTTTTCAGGGCGCGGGCCATGCCGGTAAGGGTGCCGCCGGTGCCTACGCCCGCCACCACGGCGTCCACGCCGCCTTCGGTGTCGCTCCAGATCTCTTCGGCGGTGGTGGCCTCATGTATGGCGGGGTTGGCGGGGTTGGAGAACTGGCGCGGCATGAAGGCTCCCGGCGTGGCGGCCAGTATCTCCTCGGCCCTGGTCACGGCGCCGGCCATGCCGGCCGGGCCGGGCGTCAGCACTATCTTGGCGCCAAAAGCGTTCATGATCCTGCGGCGCTCCACGCTCATGGTCTCGGGCATGGTCAGCACCAGGCGGTAGCCCTTTATGGAACAGAGCCAGGCCAGGGCTATGCCGGTATTGCCGCTGGTGGTTTCCACCACTACGGAGCCTGGCTTAAGCAGGCCGCGGGCCTCGGCGTCGGCGAGCATGCCGTAGGCGGCTCTGTCCTTTACGCTGGAGGACGGGTTGTAGAACTCCAGTTTGGCCAGGAGCAGCGCTTTAGAACCTGCGGCGAGACGGTTGACCCTGACCAGCGGGGTGCGGCCTATCAGGCCGCTCATGTCCTGGGCGTATTTCATTTTTTAGAGATTTCCTTTTTAAGCTCGTCGAGCTGGGCCTGCACGCGGCGCATCTCCTCGCCGCAGAAATCCGGCAGCCGGTTATGGTCCAGCTGGGCGCGGCCCGCCCCGCCGCGCGCGCTGTGCGCCGGCACGCCGAAGACGGTGGTGTCCGGCGGGATATCCTGCAGCACCACCGAAGCCGCGCCTATGCGCGAGCGGTCCCCCACCTTGATGGCGCCCAGCACGATGGCGCCGGCTCCCACCACCACGCCGTCGCCCAGCGTCGGGTGGCGTTTCTTGTGTTCCAGCGAGGTGCCGCCCAGCACCACGCCCTGGTACACCAGCACGTCGTCGCCTATCTCGGCGGTCTCGCCTATCACCACGCCCATGCCGTGGTCTATGAAGAAGCGGCGGCCTATGGTGGCGCCGGGGTGTATCTCCACGCCGGTCAGGAAGCGGGCGATATGGGAGAGCAGGCGCGCCGGGAAGTAGAGGCCGCGCCGCCACAGCCAGTGGGCCGGGCGGTACAGCCAGACCGCGTGCAGGCCGGGGTAGCAGAGCAGGACCTCCCAGAAGCCCCTCGCCGCCGGGTCCTTGGAGAATACGGTCCTGATATCTTCTGAAAAGTTCATTTAAGCCTCATTGCCGCCGCCGTCTTCTGGCGGCGCTACTTAAATTATATATATTAAAAAGCCCGACCGTCAGTCGGGCAAAAAAGAAGGCCGGGAGCGCTCCCGGCCTTCCTTCGCTATACCGCTTTTACAGCCTGTAGATATCCAGCTTGCCGCCGTTGAGCTTGAAGCCGTAGCCCTTCTCGAAGGACGGGAAAGTGACGCCGGCGGGCTTGATGTCCTCGGTCTTGAAGATGTAGTAGGAGGTGGCGTCCACGACCGGGAACGGGATGAGCAGCACCAGCGTCTTGTCGGTGAAGCGGGCGCCCTGCGGGCCCTGCACAATCTCGTTGCCGTAGGCCAGCTTGTAGTTCTTGCCCAGCTTAACGTCCACGCCCTTGGAGGCCACGCCGTCGCCCACGGACTTGAGGGAAGTGTTAAGCGCCATGCCGCGGGGCCCCTTGATCTCGAGCATGCTGTTCTCGGGGGTGGAGGCGTTGGCCTTGATCTTGACCACGAATTTCTCGCCGTCTATGGTGACGGTCTTGGAACCGCTGTACAGGATGCCCCAGTTGATGATCTCGGTGCCGCGCACGAAGTAGCTCTCGTTGCGGGAGGTGGTCAGCACCAGGAAGAACTTGTCCTTGTCGGCGCAGGAGTTGCCGCCGTTGGGGCAGTTGGAGGCCTTGGAGCCGCTGACGTGCACCTTGGTGCCCTGGCCGGTGGTGAAAGAGACATTGGGCTTGAGGTAGGCGTTCTTGACGGTCTCGAGGTTGATGGAGAAGACCACGTCGTTAATCCCCTTCAGGCCTTTCTCGGCGCCGAGCTCGGCGGCCGCGGGGGCGACGCCGTAGCCGAAGTAGCGGAACAGGTCCAGGTCCTGAGCTGCCTGGTCAACGGCCGCGGCAGGGGCGGAAACCTCGGGGGTCTCGATACCCTCCAGCGAGAAGCCGGCGTCTTTCAGCGCGCCGTCAGCCGAAGCGTAAGAAACGAAATTGAAAGACATCAAGCCCGCCGCCGCTATTTTTACCAGGTTCTTCATTTGGTTCTCCTTGCCCGTTCACCCGCTATATAATTTATATCAGGTTGGGAAGGCCCGCAGTAGGGGCCAAGGGCCATACTATTAAAGATAAAGGGCCTACCCCGGCCTGGGCCCTATGGCCGCCCGCGCCGCGGCGGCCGGTCTTTTTGCTATGCAGGCTGGAAATAATATAGATTATCCTCGTTGTCTAATCTAATGGGGGCTGAATGAACGATACAGCGATCAAAACTCTGGAAGGCCACAAGGACGGCGTGCTGGCCCTGGCCTTCTCGCCCTGCGGCAAATTCCTCGCCACCGCGGGCGAAGACAACACCATACGCCTGTGGGACATACCCGACGGCATAGAGATACAGGCCATAGAGGCCCATCAGGGCGACATCAAGGCCCTGGCCTTCAACCCCGAAGGGGATTTCTTCGCCTCCGCCTCCTGGGACAAGACCATAAAGCTCTGGAAGACCGCCGACTGCTCCACCATAGCGGAGGCCGGCGGCCACGACGGCCCGGTGAACGCGCTGGCCTTCGCGGCTGACGGCAAGGCCCTGTACTCCGGCTCCGACGACGCCACCGTGAAGGTGTTCGGCTGCCCCGGCTGCTCGCTCAAGAAGACCATCAACCCCGGCATAGGCGACATCAAGGCCCTGGCCGTATCGGCCGGCGGCCTGCTGGCCGTGGGCGGGTCCGAGCTGCAGATCCTCGACGCCAGCGGCAGCCTGGTAAAGGACAACGATTCCTATCTCTACGGCATACGCTGCCTGGCCTTCTCTCCGGACGGCCGGCGCCTGGCCGCGGCCACGGGCATGGAGAAGCGCCTGGAACTCTGGGATACGGAAAAAATGGAAGAGGCCGGGTCCATCAAGGACAACGATTGGGTGAACTGCGTTACCTTCACCCCCGACGGCAAGTACGCCGTCACCGGCGGCACGGCCGTCAAGGTGTGGGACGCCGCCACCGGCGCCTGCGTGCGTACCTTCGAGGGCCATTCGGACGAGATCTACAGCGTGGATGTCTCTCCGGACGGCAAGTACATAGCCTCCGCCTCCAACGACAAGACCGTAAAACTCTGGTCCCTGCAGCCCTGAAGTAAAAAAGCCCCCGCGCCTTTTTAAAGGACGGCCGCCCCGGCGGCCGTTTCTTTTTTTACCGGTTGACGGGCGTTAAGACTGTTACGGAGGTCATTTTTGTATAATTTGAACGTAGTTAAATGAAATCAGGAGGAATAATGGTTAATATAATAGTACTGGTAGTAGCGGTACTCATGGGGTTGGCTGGCAGCGTCAACGCCGCGGGTTTCCGCCTTTCGGAGCAGGACGCCAGGGCTAACGGCATGGGCAACGCCGCCGTGGCCGTGAGCGACAACCCGTCTGCGGTCTGGTACAACCCCGCGGCCATCACCGGCCTCGAGGGCACCAACCTCTCCCTGGGTTCCGTGATGGTTCTGCCCCAGATGGAGCATACCAACACCGACGGCAGCAAAGACCGCATAGAGCAGACTGTTCATCTCCCCCCCCATTTCTTCGCCACCCGAAAACTCAACGAGAAATTCTCGATCGGTCTTGGCGTGCTCGCCCCTTTCGGTCTTTCGACTGAATGGGACAAGAATACCGCCCTGACCCGCCGCGTCGCTACCGACTCCGAGATTCAGGCCATTTACTCCAACCTGAACGGCGCGTACAAGGTCAATGAGAACCTGTCCGTGGCCGCCGGCGCGAGCTTTGTGCGCCTGGACGCCACGATGAACAAGATCGTCCAGACCGTCACTCCGGCCCGCACCGTTGAGCAGAAGCTCGAAGGCGACGGCACCGGTACCGGCTACAATGTGGCCGCCATGTATAAGTGGAACAAGTACAAGTTCGGCGCCAGCTACCACAGCAAGGTCGAGATAGACGTGGACGGCAAAATCGACCTCCCCCTGAACATAGCTTCCTCCGTGAACGCTACGGACAGGGACGCCCAGACCAAGATAACCCTGCCCGACACCTTCCAGATCGGCGTCGCGCACCAGTGCACCGACTCCTGGCTGTTCACCGCAGAAGCCGACTATACCAACTGGACCACCTACCGCCGTCTGATTATAGACTACACCACCGACAACAACACCGCCAAACAGTCCATAGACAACAAGAACTGGAAAAGCACCTGGGCCTTCCGCCTCGGCGGCGAGCATAAGGTCAACGAGAACTGGAAGCTGCGCCTGGGCGCCTTCTACGACGTCAACCCGGTCAAGGAAGACTACTTCGAGACCCGCGTGCCGGATTCCGACCGCGTGGCCGTTTCCTTCGGCGCCGGTTACGCCAAGGGCAACATCACCGTGGACGCTTCCTATCTCTACCTGCGCTTCATGAAGCGCACGATAGACAACAGCATACAGGACGACGCGACCGTAGCGCCTACCGCCATCAACGGCAAGTACAGCTCCGTCGCCCGCCTGCCCGCCATCACCGTCGGCTATAAGTTCTAACCGAAGGCAAGCTAGGGGATAAAAAACCCCGCGCTCGAAAGGGCGCGGGGTTTTTATTTGCGGGGACGTTCTTAACTATCGGACTATTTGTCAGCTTACCCCGGTTTTTACTCCGTACCAGCGCCGGCCTATCCACAGCGACACATTGACCAGCGCTATCAAGGCCGGCACTTCCACCAGCGGGCCTATGACGGCGGCGAAGGCCGCCCCGTGGTTGATGCCGAAGGTGGCTATGGCCACGGCTATGGCCAGCTCGAAGTTATTGGAAGCCGCCGTAAAGGACAGGGTGGCCGACTCCTCGTAAGTGGCCCCCGCCCGCTTGCTCATCCAGAAAGAGGCGAAGAACATGAGGGCGAAATAGACCAGCAGCGGCACGGCTATGCGCACCACGTCCAGCGGCACCTGCACTATGTTCTCCCCCTTGATGGAGAACATCACGATGATGGTGAACAGCAGGGCCACCAGCGTCAGCGGACTGATGACGGGGATGAATTTTTCGGCATACCACTCGCGGCCCTTGGCGGCTATCAGGGAAAAGCGCGTGACTATGCCCGCTATAAAGGGAATGCCCAGGTAGATGAACACGCTCCTGGCTATTTCGCCCATGGTGATATTCACCACGGCGCCTTCCAGGCCCAGCCAGCGCGGCACCAGCGTTATAAAGAACCAGGCGTAGACCGAAAAGAACAGCACCTGGAACACGGAGTTGAAGGCCACCAGTCCGGCGCAGTATTCCCGGTCGCCTTTAGCCAGGTCGTTCCAGACTATCACCATGGCTATGCAGCGGGCCAGGCCTATCATGATGAGGCCCACCATGTACTCCGGCTTGTCGCGCAGGAAGATGACGGCCAGGGCGGTCATCAGCACCGGCCCCACCAGCCAGTTCTGGGCCAGGGAGAGCAGCAGCACCCGCTTATTGGCGAAGACGCGGTGCATCTCCTCGTATTTAACCTTGGCCAGCGGCGGGTACATCATCAGTATCAGGCCTATGGCTATCGGTATGGACGTGGTGCCCACGCTGGAGGCGGCGTTGAAATCAGCCACCGCGACCGGCCATAGCCAGCCCAGCCCCACGCCCGCGCCCATGGCCAGGAAGATCCACAGGGTCAGGTAGCGGTCCAGGAAAGACAGCCTCTTCATTATCCCTTCCATCACCTGTCTCCTTTTAACAGCCCGGCCACGAAAGCCCTTATCTCGTCGCGCACGCGGCGGTAATGGGCCAGTGCCGCTTCTTCGCTCTTGGCCTCTTTGGCGAGGAAAGGCGGGTCCTCGAAGCTCTTATGCAGCTTCTCCGCTTTGCCGAACCAGACGGGGCAGCTCTCGCGCGCCCGGTCGCAGACCGTCACCACCAGGTCGAAGGCGACGTCCTTGAATTCCGAGGCGTGCTTGGAGCGGTGGCCGGAAATATCCACGCCGGCCTCCGCCATCACCTTTATCGCCCGCGGGTCCACCGTGCCGGGGTTGGTGCCGGCCGAAAAGACTTCAGCCTTGCCGGCCAGCAATTTTTTCCCCCAGCCCTCGGCCATCTGGCTGCGGCAGGAATTCCCCGTGCAGAGGAACAGGATCTTCACGCGATCAGTGGCCGCAGCTGCAGCCGTCGCTGCAATTACCTTCGGGCTTGGGCAGGTTCTTCATGATGATATCGCCCTGCTCGTCGCAGTCCAGCACCGCCTTCTCCACCATGGGCACGGCGCTTTTGTCCACGTAGACCTTGAAGTCTTTATTGGAGACTTCCAGGTCGCCAGGCTCGGACTTCTCCACGAGGTCCATGCCTATGGACGGGCCGCAGCAGCCCTCCGTCACGAATACGCGCAATACGCCGGTCTTGCCGGATTCCTTGAGCACCGCCTTGAGTTTTTCCACCGCAGCGTCTTTGAGTTCCATTATTTCATTCCTTTATTACCGTCTTCCGAAAAGCAATTCCCGCCTACCACGCAAACGCCTTTCCGGCGCAGGGCCAGGCGGCCCTCCAGGCGGGCTATATCCGCGGCTATGACCTTGCAGCAGGGCCGCGGCCGCACCAGCCTGCCTATGTAGTCCGCCAGCGGCCCCCTGTCCGTCACCAGGGCGTACATGGCCCAGCGGCCCCGCTTAGCCTTGCGTATCAGGCCCGCGGCGCAGAGCGCGCCCAGGTGGCGCGAAACGTTGTACTGGCTCTCCTCCAGCGCGTCCACCAGCTCGCAGACGCAAAGCTCGCGCCCGGAGTGGGCCAGCAGGGCGGCCGCGCGCAGGCGGTTGACGTCGGCCAGGGCCTTGAGCGCCTTGACCGCGGCTTTGATATCGTTTTGCGCCGCTTTCATATATGCTATTATACGCATATATGGAACGGAATGCAAACACCCGGAAAGTAACTCTGGCGCCGCGGCTGAGAGCGGCCCGGCCTGCCGCCATAGAGACCGTTTCTTCGGACTACACCCGCGCGGACAGGCTGGCGGCCTGGAAGGCCCGCTGGGGCATAAACCGCATGGCTTACCGCGTAAAGCCGGGCCTTTACGCCCTGGGCTCCCCCGCCGCGGACTCCCCCGTCTTCGCCACCGCCAATTACAAATTGAGCTTCGACGCCCTGCGCACCAGCCTGAAAGGCCTGAACGCCTGGCTGCTGGTGCTGGACACTAAAGGGATCAATGTCTGGTGCGCCGCCGGCAAAGGCAGCTTCGGCACTAAGGAACTAGCGCGGGTGATAGCGGAAACCGGCCTGGAGGGCCGGGTAAGCCACAGGACCATAATACTGCCGCAGTTAGGCGCGCCCGGCGTAAGCGCCCACAAAGTTAAGGCCTCTACCGGCTTCTCCGTAGCCTACGGGCCAGTCAGGGCCGGGGACCTGCCCGAATATCTCCGCCTGGGCCGCGCCACGCCGGAGATGCGCCGGGTACGTTTCGATTTCGCCGACAGGATGATACTGGCCCCGATACAGTTGGTGCATTTCGGCCGGTACCTGCTGCCGGCCGCGGGGCTGCTGTTATTGCTGGGCTACAGGGCGGACGCGGCCTATACTACCGGCGCGCTGCTGGCCGGCGGGGCGCTGGTGCCGGCCCTGCTGCCCTGGCTGCCGGGCCGGAGCTTCGCCGTAAAAAGCGCCGCCGCCGGCCTGCTGGTCACAGCCCTGATCGCCCTGGCCCATGACCAGAGCGCGCCGCAGCTCGCCGCCCGGGTCCTTATCTACTCCGCGGCCGCCTCGTTCATCGGCCTGGATTTCACCGGCGCCTCCACCTACACCTCCCTCTCCGGCGTAAAAAAAGAGATGCGCCTGGCCATACCGGCACATGCCCTGGCCGCCGCGGCCGGGCTGGTCATGCTGGCGGCCGGGAGGTTCTTATGAGGCTGGAATACCTGCGGGGAGTCTCCACGCTGAAGCTGGACACGGACAAATGCATAGGCTGCGGCATGTGCGTTACGGTCTGCCCCCACGCTGTCTTCAAGGTAGAGGACAGGAAAGCGTCCATTACCGACGCGGACCTGTGCATGGAATGCGGCGCCTGCGCCGGCAACTGCCCGGTGGACGCCATCCATGTTAAGAAGGGAGTGGGCTGCGCGCAGGCCGTGCGCAACGGCTTCCTGAAAGGCACGGAACCCGACTGCGATTGCGGCGGCGACGGCACCTGCTGCTAGCCTTTAAATTATCCCGAAAATATATTTCAGACCCAGGTAGACGCCAGCGGCTATGAACACCCAAGCCGTAGCCGGCTTGGCCCAACGCTCGAAGCGCCCGGCCAGGCCGCCCACGGCGCCTGCCTTCCTGAGCCCGAGGTCCAGCGCCACGGCCGCGCCTATAACCGGCAGGGCCGTGCCCAGGCCGTAGAGCAGCGGGAGAGAGACCGGCGAGGACCGGGCGGCCGCCAGCGGCAGGATGACGCCGAAGTACAGCGCGGCGGAGACGGGACAGAAGGCCAGCGCGAACAGCGCGCCCATCAGCAGCGAGGACAGAGCCCCGCCCCTGCCCTTGAACCGCGCCAAATCCAATAAGCTGAAACCGCCGAAGCTGGCGCCGAACAGGCCCAGCATGTACATGCCGGCCAGCACCAGCAGAGGCGAGAGCGCCTGCCCGCCGTACTTCTGCATGAAGAAGGAGAACGCGGACGCCGAGAGCAGGCTTTTCACCAGCAGGAAACCGATAACCAGGTAAGCCAGCGCCCGGCCCGCGGCGTAAAGCAGGCCGTGGCCCAGCACGCCCAGCCGCCGGGAACCGGAACGGGAGAGCCAGGTGAGAGCGGTCAGGTTGGTGGCCAGGGGGCAGGGGCTCACCGAGGTGAGCACCCCCGTCCACAGGGCCGTAGCGGCCGCCGCCCAGAAGTCGGCGCTCATTCCAGGTCCAGCAGCTTCCGCGTTTCCACGGCGACATAGTCCAGGAAAGCGTCTTTGTCCCCGATCAGCGTCCAGACCCTGTCCAGTTTCCCCCACTTCAGAGCTTTGTCGCCGGAGAACTTCTGCACTATCACGGCCTTGGAGTTGAGCCAGTAGTCCCGCACGAAATGTTCGTTGGCCTTCTCGTCCACGTTGACGCCCCTGAACTCCACCCGCCAGCCCTTGTAACCCGGGGCTAACTTCTTTTCCACCGCCTCCCTGGTATAGGCCTCGATAGTGGTGCAGGAAGAACAGCGCGTATTTGTGTAGAAGTAATAGACCACGGCGGTCTTGGCCGCCGCCGCGGTCTTTACCGGGGGCTTTTCAGCGGCCGGGGCTTCAACCAGCGCGGCGGCCGGCGGAACAGGGCTTTCTCCGGATGAAGAAAAGCCTGCGGCCCGGTAGAGAATCGCGCCGGCGCTCAGCGCTACGAACCCGAACAGCAGCGCCCGGACGGGAGTTTTCCAGCTCACTTGAGGAGTTCCTTGAGCGCCGCTATAGTCGGCACGCGTCCTTCCAGCATAAGTTTGCCGTCCACGGCCAGGGCCGGGGTGGCCATGATGCCGGCCTCGGCTATCTTCTCGTAGTCACTGACCTTTTCCATCCTGTACTCCATCCCCAGTTCCTTGGCCGCGGCCTCGGCGTGCTGGTACAGTATGCCGCATTTGGCGCAACCGCCGCCGAATATCTGTATGGTTTTCATAGTTCCTCCTAGCGCATTACGAAGTTAAAAAGAAAACCGGTGAACATGATGCCGGCGCCCACTATCCCGAAGAAGATGAACAGGAGTTTCGTCTTCATCACCCGGCGCAGGATCATGAACTCCGGCAGCGACAGGCCGGTAACGGCCATCATGAAGGCGAGCGTGGTGCCCAGCGCCACGCCCTTCTCCGTCAGCGCGCTGACCAGCGGGATGATGCCGGCCGCGTTGGAATACAGCGGTATGCCGACGAGGGTCGCCAGCGGCACCGCGTACCATTTGTCCGCGCCCGCCCAGCGCGCCAGCAGGTCCTGCGGCACGTAGCCGTGTATCCACGCCCCGACGCCTATGCCGATGAGCACGTAAGGCCAGACCTTCTTCAGAATATCGAGGGTATAGTCTTTCGCGTAGGCGCGGCGCTCGCTCCAGGCCATCTCCGCACCCAGCACCGCGTTCTGCACGCGCTTGGTCTGGTCGAAGCCCTCCAGCAGCCCCTCCAGCCGCAGGCGCCCTATGAGCAGGCCCGACAGCACCGCCAGGACGAAGCCGCTGGCGGCGTAAAGCGCGGCTATCTTAAAGCCGAACATACCGAACAGCATCACCAGGGCCACCTCGTTTATCATCGGCGAGGCCACCAGGAACGAAAAGGTGACGCCGAGCGGTATGCCCGTCTGTATGAAGCCCAGGAACAGCGGTATGGCGCTGCAGGTGCAGAAAGGCGTCACTATGCCGAGGCCGGCGGCCCACAGGTGGGCGGTAAAGCGCTTCTTCTTAAGGATGATGTCGCGCACCCGCGACGGCGGCAGGAAGGTGCGCATTACGGAGACGGCGTAGATTATGGCCGCGAGCAGCAGGAAGATCTTGATCGTGTCGAAGACGAAGAAGTTCACGGCGCCCCCGGCGAGCGTCTCCCGGCCGAGGCCGAAAACGCCGTGGACCAGCCAGTCCGCGAAGAGCTGCACGGGCTTAAACATTCTTGCGCTCCAGGCCGGCCAGGCAGCGGGTGAAGTCCAGCACGCAGGGGCAGGTGAGGCGGTAGTGCAGCCAGTTCCCCTCGCGGCGGGCGGCCACCAGGCCGGCGGTCTTCAGCACCAGCAGGTGCTTGGACACGGTGGAGATGTCGTCGCCGACCTGGTCGCGCAGTTCGCAGACGCAGGTCTCTTTCTTCTTCAGGGAGTTCAGTATCAACAGGCGGGTGGGGTGCGCCAGGGCTTTCAGCACCGCGGCCTGCCCCTCGTAAAGTTTCTTCAGGTCCTGTTTCATATTATCCTATTTTGCCAAATTGCCAAATAGAAGTCAACCCGGCCCCCGTATTCGCTATAATTGAAGTATGGAAAGAAACAAAGGGAAAGTCCCGCTCGAGCGCGCGCTGTCCAAGCTGGGCATAGCCTCGCGCAGCCAGACCCGGGACTGGGCCGTCGCCGGCCGCCTGAAGGTCAACGGCCGCACCGTCACCGATCCCCAGTTCCCGGTCACGCCCGAGACCGACCGCTTCGCCGTGGACGGCCAGGCGTTGGCGCGCGACCCCTGGACCACCATCATCCTCAACAAGCCGGCCTCCGTGGTCACCACCCGCTCCGACGAGAAGGGCCGCAAGACCGTCTTCGACCTGCTCCCCCCCGAACTGCGCAACCTGCACCCGGTGGGCCGCCTGGACATGGCCACCACCGGCCTGCTGATCCTGACCAACGACACGCGGCTGTCGGCCTGGCTGACCGATCCTGCCAGCGCCATAGTGCGCGTCTATTCGGTGACGGTCAGGGGCCTGGTCACGCCCGAGGAACTCGCCAGGGCGGCGGCGGGCGTGATGGACGAGGGCGAGCTGCTCAAACCCTCCCGCCTGACGCTGCGCAAAGGCAGCGGCAGGGAAACCCATTTAATGGTGGAACTCACCGAAGGCAAGAACCGCGAGATACGGCGGCTCTTCGCCGCCATCGGCCACGAGGTCAGCGCGCTCAAACGCGTCTCTTTCGGCACGCTGTCGCTGGGCGACCTGGCGCCGGGAGAATATCGCCGCCTGAGCCGCGAAGAAACCCCCGCGCGACCGGCCTGATCCTTCAGGCTTTTATCATTATCAGCGCCATCTTGAACTTCTTGGCGGCGTGCAGGGCGTGGGGCCTGTTGGCCGGCATGATGATGAACTCGTCCGCCTTCACTTTCACGGACTTTCGGCCTATCCTGATCTCGGCCTCGCCGTCGAGTATCTCCGCCATCGCGTCAAAGGGAGCGGTATGCTCGCTCAAGCCCTGCCCCTTGTCGAACGAGAAGAGGGTCACCGTACCCACCGGCTTCCGGATGATCGTGCGGCTGACCACCGCGCCCGCGTCGTAACCGACGAGGGCCTTGGCCTTCAGCGCCTTGCCCCGCAGGTTTTCCGTCTTTTCTGTTTTAGCCAGACATTCTCCTAATTAAGCGTCTGCCTGAATCTGCCGTAAGCGGCCGCGCCGGCGACTAAGACTATCGACGCCAGGGCCGATATTTTAAAAACGAAAGCCGCCCGATCCCAGCCCTTGAGCAGGATATTGCGCAGCAGCGTAATAAAGTAATAGAGCGGGCTGGCGGTTTCTAGAGATGTGTTGGGGATGGGGACGCATGCAATAAAAACGCTCCCGACGGCGTTGCATATAGATGAAGAACACTTTAACGGCGGCGTCCGTGCTGCTGCCTGCCCTGCTGCACCTCTGTTCCTGTTTATCTCAAGCTGCTATCTGGGGGCGCGGCAAGGTGCCTGCCTCCTGGACCCAAAGCCCGATAACCGTGGACGGCAGGCTCTCCGACTGGCCCCCAGGGGAGACTTATGACAGTTCAGGGCTGCGGTTCAGGGCCATAAACGACGGGGAGAACCTTTACTTAAGCGTTTCAGCCCATGAGGCCGGCGCCAAGGCCATACTGACGGGAGAAATACGGCAGGATGTCACGCTCTGGTTTTCGGACGCAAAGATCCGTACCTGGGGTCTGCGCCTGCCGTTCGGCGCCCTCGGCGTCCCGTTGACTAACGGAATGCCGTCAGGTTCCATAATGCCGGAACTGCTCAAAGCGGAGGGAACAAATATTTCCACTTCCCCCCTGCCGGCAAATATAGAATTCGGCGGGGAAATACCCGGGCGCGTGCCTATCTATGAATTGAAGATACCTCTGGCCATGCTAAAGACAGCCGATAACGGCATACCCCTGGATTTCACCACCGCCTACATTTCCGCTGAATTGGAACAGCAGATGAAGGAGCGATTCATTAAAGCAACCGCGCGGGAACCCGGGCAGAACAGTCCCCGGACCGGGATTAAACCGCAGGGCGGCATGTCCGGCCGCGGCGGCGGCAAGATGGGGGGCGGCAAACACGGGGGCGGGGGCCGCGGCGCCGCCAGGGCGCAGCCCGAGTTCCCCTCTCCATTGGAAATAAACTTGACCGTACTGCCGGACGCCAGACCGTAAAGGAACAGAACACCATGAGCATAACCACCCTTGGGAAATTTCTTGCGGGCGGCCTGCTGGCCCTGAGCCTGGGCGGCTGCATGATGGCCGTGCGCGGCGTCGGCGGCACGGGCGAAGAACAGACGGCGAAGGTCCTGACAAGGGAGATCGCCGCTAAAGACCTGAGCCTCTCCCTGGAAGCTCCCCCCATTTCAGCCGGGAGGGAGACCAGGTTCATCCTGAAACTGGCCCGCCTCCGGGACGGCAAGCCCGTAACCGGAGCGGCCGTCGCCTTTATTATCGAGCGCGAAGGGCCCGACGGCGGCGCAATAAGATTGGCAGAACAGGCGTCCGAAGAGATCGCCGGGAAGGGCCTGTACCAGCTGCATTACAAATTCAGGACGCCGGGCAGGTATAAAATAACGGCCAGCGCCGCCGGGCCGGGAGAACCCGCCGCGCAGGCGCAGAGCGTCTCTCTCACGCAGGAAATAAGCAAGGCCAGGACCTCCAGCCTTTGGTTCATCCTGGGCGCCGCGGCGGTGCTGGCGGTAAAATTCCTTGTCCTTTAAATTACGGCAGCATCATGCCCCCGGTCCTGGATTCTCCGATCATCGGTCGCAGATAAGCCTGGGAGATGCACGGGCGGTCAAGAACAGGGATTTTTAATCCGGAGCGCCTCCCCGCGGCGCGCGGGAGCTGGCGCGGTTACTTATATTGCGGATAATACTTCGCGAGGCAATCCGGGCAAATACCGTAGGAGAACTTCGTGGAGGAATTCTTAGAGATATATAACTCCAGGCTCTCGTAGGCCTGGTCGTCGCGCGCACCCGCCGGCAGTGCGAGCAGACGGGGATCAAGTCCTTGAGCACATTAACCTCGGTACCGAGCCTTAAGATCCTTTCCGCCACGCGCAGGCGCACCCTTAGAAGGTCGCCGTTCGCGGGCTTTTCCAGGTAGTCGTCGGCCCCGGCGTCCATGGCAGCCATGAAGTTGATATTGCCTAGCTTCTCCCCGGTCAGCAGCATAAAATACACGTAGGGCCGGTTCGCGGGCCCGGCGCGCAAAGCCTTTACCAGGTCCAGCCCGCTCAGATCCGGCATCATCCAGTCGCTGATAACCACCTGTATCCGCTCGGCTTCTATCACTTTCAGCACCCTGGCGCTGTCCAGGAGGGTTACAGGATCATGCCCGCAGCGCGCCACCTGTCTGCCGGTAAGCCATCATCGTCAACTATAAGTATTTTCATGGCTTATAAAAACCGGGGCAGGCCCGCACTGTTACAGGGATTCCGGGTCAACATCGTAGAGTTTTATCATGCATTTTGGACACAGGCCATGGGAGAACTTCACGTCCGCCAGGTGGTCGCCTATATAAGTCTCCACCGTTTCCCAGTAATCGGCCTCGTTGCGTATCTTCTTGCAATTGGCGCAGATAGGCAACAGGCCCCGGGCCTCCGTCAGCTCCGCGATATCCTCCAAGATGAGGATGGAAAGCTGTTTGCCTTTGATATTGAGCGGGGAAGCCGTTATAAGCAGGGGCACCGAAACCTTGCGAGTGCCCCTGTAAAACTCGTATATGGTCCGTTTTCTGTGTACGTGTTTCCCGGAAAAAGCCTCGGCCACGCTGTTCCTGACTACGCACTTGACGCAGTTCGGGCCGTGCCCGCAACCCTCGCGACTTTCTGTACTGTGTATGCAACGCACCACGTCGCCCAGTTTCCTGGGGTAAGGGACGTCCTCGGACAGTATCTCGCGGGCCGCCTTATTGCGGAACTGTATCCCCATGTCATCATCCACCACAAAAAGGATGGACGGAATCACATCAAGGGCTTCCTTGAAAAAACCGGTAACACCAAGCCGTGTACTCATACCCCCCCCCCGTGTTTATAACACCGCCTACTCATATACAACTTCGAGGTTTTGCAGATAGTCCTCGAGTTCAGCCAGACAGCCGGCGAGCCCCTGCGCGTCCCCGGCGCGTGAAAGGTCTTCCAGCTTTCTGCCTATTTCCGTAAGCCGGTCAAAACCGTAGCCTCCCCCTGCCCCTACCAGCTTATGTCCCGCCGCGCCCAGCGCGGCCAGGTCCCGCGCGGCCAGGAAAGCTCGAAAAGCGGGCAACTCGCCGCGCTTCTTCTCCAGGTATCCCGGGACAAGGTCCCTGAAGTCCGGATCTATACTCACTCTATATGCGGCCATAGTTCCTCCGTGCGCTCACGCATACCCCAGCAGTTCGCCCAGGACTTTCAGGAAGGCCGCTTTCTTCACCGGCTTGGTAAGGAAGGAATCACAGCCCGCCGCCAGGGCCTTGTCTATCTCCTCTTTCAGCGCCGAAGCCGTGAAAGCGATAATATGCGTGGGGTCGCGGCCGTTCTCCTTCTCCCAGGCGCGTATCTTAGCGGCCGCCTCCCGGCCGTCCATTACCGGCATCTGCATGTCCATCAGCACCAGGTCGTATTTCCCGGCGGTGAACTTTTCCACCGCCTCCTGCCCGTTCACGGCGGTGTCCAGGACCACACTGGAGGATCTCAGAAATGTGCTTATTATCATCCGGTTGTCTTCCGCGTCGTCGGCCAACAGCAGCCGCGCCGGGCGCAGCCTGTCCGCCGCCGGCGCGGCCGCCGGCGCTGCGGAGGGTTTGCTCTTGCCTATGGCCAGCAGGATGGCTTCTTTCAATTCGCGTTTTTTTACCGGTTTTACCAGGTATTCCGCTATCCCCATCTGTTTGGCGCGCGAAACGTCGCTGCCGCGGCTGTCGGAGGTAAGCATGAGGATTATCCCGTTAAAAACCTGGGGGCTGCCCTTCAGGCGCCGGGCCACCTCTATACCGTCCATCCCGGGCATGAAATAATCCAGCAGCACAAGCCTGAACGGCTGGCCGGCGCTGGCCGCCGCCTGCAGGGCCGCCAGACCGGAGGGTCCGTCCTCGGCTTCGGTCACTGCCAGCCCCCATTTAACCAGCAGTTCCTTCAGGATCATCCTGTTGGTGGTATTATCATCTATCACCAGGGCGTTCAGCCCTTTCAATTCCGCCGGCTCCGCGGCGGCGGCGGGAACCGCCTTGGCGTCGGACTCCAGGTATTGCGCGGTAAAGAAAAAAGTGCTGCCTTTGCCGGGCCGGCTTTCCGCTATTATATCGCCGCCCATAAGCAGCGCCAGCTTTTTAGAAATGCTCAGCCCCAGGCCCGTGCCGCCGTATTTGCGGGTGGTAGAAGAATCCGCCTGCGTGAATCGGTCGAAGATGGCGCTTATCTTGTCCTCCGGTATGCCTATGCCGGTATCTTTTACCGCGAAAACCAGCCACACTCCGCCGCGGCCGATTTCCCGGCGGCTCACATGCAGGGAGATCTCTCCTTTTTCCACGAATTTAATGGCGTTGCCCAGCAGGTTAACCAGTACCTGCCGCGTCCTTACCGGATCGCCTTTTACCATGGCTGGGACATCGTCGTCGAGCTCGTAACTCAGCTCCAGGCCCTTCTTATGCGCGCGCAGCGCCAGGAACTCGCAGGTCCTCCCCACCAGGTCCTCCAGGTCGAAATCCTCCTGCTCCAGGTCTATCCTCCCGGATTCAATCTTGGAAAAGTCCAATATATCGTTAATCAGGTCCAGCAGGCTTTCGCCGGCGGACTTGAACACGCGCACATATTGCGCCTGTTCTTTGTCCAGGGCGGTTTCCTCCAGCAGTTCTCCCATGCCGATAATGGCGTTCATGGGGGTCCGGATCTCATGGCTCATGGTGGCCAGGAATTCGCTTTTAGCCCTGTTGGCGGCTTCGGCGGCCTCTTTAGCCGTCTTGAGTTCTTTGGCTATGCGCAGGCGCTCCGTGATGTCCGCAAAAGCCACTACTGCCCCGGCCAGCGCGCCGTCCTGCCAGATGGGCGTGGCGATATATTCCACCGGGACCGGCGTGCCGCCCTTCCGCCAGAAAACCTCGTCCGTGACGCGGCGCACCCTGCCGTCGTGCGCCGTGGCGTAGATATGGCAGTCGTGCGAGGGGTATTCCGCCCCGTCCGGCCTGGCGTAATGGAACACTTCGTGAGAATGCTTGCTTGAAAGTTCGGCCAGGGAGTAACCGAGTATCCGCTCGGCCTCTTTGTTCAGAAAAATGGTGTTGCCTTCCAGGTCCACGCCGTAGATCCCCTCGCCGAGGGATTCCAACACAAGGCGGTTGGTTTTCCCGATATTCTCCAGGTCGGTCTGTTCCCGGCGGAGGCGCTGCAACTGCCGGGCGGTCAGCACGTACAGCAGCGGGGCCAGCACTACCGTGAGCAGCAGTGCGTCGGTAACGGCGTTGATGAGCAAAGAACCGCTGTCGAAGGAACTTATGAACAGCATTATCAGAGTTTCCGCCAGGAAAACGGCCGCCGCCAGCGTCAAGAATGTTTTCAATTCCCGCATCATGAATTAACCTCCCGCAAAATACCGCCACGCCTTCAGGCCGCCTGTCCGGCCGCGAGGGCTCTCCCCAGCGTTTCAACCAGTTGCTCCGGGCTGAAAGGTTTATACAGAAAAATGATGCCCGGCTGGTCCAGGCGGCCCCGGAACACGTCCGGGTCAGTATAACCGGACATATATATTACGGGGGTTCCCGGCTTAAGCCGCATGAACTCTTCGGCCAGGGCGAACCCGTCCATGCCCGGCATTACTATGTCCGTCAGGAGCAACTGCGGCTTCCCGGGGAATCCCGCCGTGAACTCCAGCAGTTTTGCCGGTTCCTGGAAAGGCTCTACCTCGGCGCCCAGCGCCCTCAGCATCCGCGTAAGCGAGGCTATCACCGTGGGGTCGTCCTCGGCCAGGAACACCGTTGTTCCCGCGGGGATGGCCGCCGGGACCGGGGCGGGGGCGGCCGCGACGGAGGCCTGTTCCGCCGTCTCCGGCAGAAGCGGGAAATACAGCGTGAAAGTGGTTCCCTGCCCCGGCCGGCTGGCCACGGTCAAGTGGGCGCCGTGGCCCTGCACTATGCCGTGCACTATGGAGAGGCCCAACCCCGTCCCTTTGCCTTTCGGCTTGGTGGTGAAGAAAGGGTCGAAGATCTTGGAGAGCGTGGAGGCGTCCATGCCGCAGCCCGCGTCATGCACGGAGAGCACGGAGTATTCCCCGGCCGGTATTTCCCCCAAAGGCGTCAGCACCGCGGAGGGAAGGCTCTGGCGCAGCACGTCCACGCAGATCTCCCCGCCGCCGGGCATGGCGTCCCTGGCGTTGACCAGCAGATTCATAAGCACCTGGGCCAGCTGGCCGGGGTCGGCCTTGATGGTCCCGGCGTCCTGCGCCGCGCTGATCTTGAGGGTAACCCCTTCCGCCAGCATCCGCCTGAGCATTTTCTCGTTCTCCAGCACCGCGCTGCCCAGCTTGAGCGGCTGGAACAGGGCCTTCTGCTTGCGGCTGAAAGCCAGGAGCTGGCGGGTTATGCCGGTGGCCTGGGACACGGCTTTATGCACCTCCGCCAGGTCCTCCCCGGCCTGCGCGTTACCGCGCAGGGCGGGCGCAAGGAACCTTGCGTAGCAATCTATAGCCATAAGGATATTGTTAAAATCGTGCGCAACCCCTCCGGCCAGCCGGCCTACGGCCTCCATTTTCTGCGCCTGGCGCAACTGCTCCTCCATCAGTGCCAGCGGCGAAATGTCCTGTTGCATGCTCACGTACGACACCGCCTCCCCGTCGCCGGACTTTATGGGGAAGATATTCGCCTGGACAGTGTAGAATGTCCCGTCCTTCTTCCTGTTCACTATCCGCCCGCTCCAGGGAACTCCTCTCTGCATGTTCGTCCACATTTCGGTATAGTACTCTGGGGCATGCTCCCCGCTCTTGAGCAGGTTCGGTTTTTTGCCTATGGCTTCCGTCGCGGGGAATCCGGTGGCCCTTTCAAAGGCCTCGTTCACGTAGGCTATTTTCCCGTCGGTACCGGTAATAAAGATGGCCTCGGAGGACTGCCGGATTATTTCCGACATCCTCGCGCTGTCGGATATTAGGCGTTTTCTCTCCACTATCGAGGCCAGCAGCCCGGCGATATTCTCAAGTTGCGAGACCTCGGCTTCGTCGCGGCGGTGGCCGGCCTCCAGGTAGATATTGAGCACGCCGGTGACCTTGCCACCGTGCCTCATCGGCACGCAGTAGTGGCCGTGGGGCTGTATCCCGGCATAGGTTACCTCGTGGCGCTCGTCCAGATTGCCGGCGAAGACGGTGGCCCCAGTAGCGGCGGCCCGGCCGCAGAGGCAGCGGCCGGCGGGAAGGGCGTCGCAATCGGGTTTAGGCGCGCCTTGCGGGCCGCGCAAAGCCTTCACCGAGAGAGTTCCCGAGACCTCATCGCGCAGGAGAACTGCCCCGCGCGGCTCCGCGGTAAGCCAGGGTATGGCGAAGATTATATCAAGGGCCTTGCCCAAGAAGACATCTACGGAATCGTCGGCGATCCCCAGCGTCAGCAGGGCGGCAGTGATCTCCCGCGCCTTCCTGTCCCTGGCCACGGCGGCGGCCGTCACGCTGAACGCCCTTTGCAGCTCGCCTATCTCGTCGTCCCCGTCGCCGGCCGGGAAGGTAACGGCCGCCCCGGCCCCGAAATCCCTGGCGGCCACCGCCAGTTCTTCCACCGGGGCCAGCAGCCGCCTGTGCAGCAGCGCGACCGAAAAGTAAAACAGGGCCGCCGTTGCCGCGGCCAGCACGAGGAACAACAGGAGTACGGAGTGGACGCGGCCCATTGCTGAACCGCGCAGGGCCCCGGTAATGGCCTGGGCTGCGGCCGACTGGCGCTCCGCTGCCTCGGTAAGCCGGCGAAGGCGCTCTTTGGAAGCCGGGGTGTTGTGCCGGGCAGAGTTCTCAAGAAGCCATTGAAATTCCGGCCTGAAGGCGCTCCAGGCAGCCTCAAGATCTGTCAGTTGCGGACTCACTTGCGCCGGCGCCGGAAGGAGCGGCACCCCGGCCGCCATCCCGCCGTGTCTGAGCGCGCGCAGCGCTTCGTCGAATTCCAGCAGGCTCTGCCTGCCTTCCCGCGCGGCCTGGTCCGGGGCGATGCCCAGCATGTGCGCCCTGGCCAGCATCTGCTGCGTCAGCATGCGCTGCCGCCCGGCCACGTCCACCGCGGGGGAAATGCGTTTAAGGTAGAGCGCGGTCTGCCCCCCGGTCACCAGGCAGACCAAAGTGGAAGAGAACAACGCCGCCAGCAGCAGGAAGGCCTTATCTGAAAGACTTTTTAGCCCGAGAAAGGAAAACAATGTTACGGAATTTTCACTCATAAAACACCCCTGCTCGCATTATACCTAAATCCGCCAAATCCGGATACGCGTCCTAATTCCGGGATAAGGTCACGGCAAAGGCTAACGAAGTGCTAGAACACCAGAACCTTGTCGGACCAGGCGGTCCATTCCGTAAGGATTGCCATGGTACCGCGCTTTGCTCCTTCGGACAACATTTCATCGGTAATGCCGCGCGCATCCATGCAGGAGCCGCAAACGCTTACTTCGCCGCCCTGCTTGCTCACTAATCTGAGCATATGCTCGATGTTGTAATAGCCCTGCGGAGTTTTTTGACCCTTCACGGCACAAGGGGCCGCGTCGCCCATCAGGAACACGCGTATCTGCTCTCCCTGGCCCTTAGCTAAAGATACGGCCAGCCGCAAGCCGTTATAGCTTTTCTCACCGCCATAAGGCTGCTCGTTCAGTATAAACAGGTTTTTCATTACCGCCTCCTTATTTTCGGTACCATGGAGCTGCTATTGCCCCCAACCGCTTATTACCATGCGAAACTCACCACGGCCAGCCTCTTCAACAGTATCATATCCCGCTCTCTTTTGTTCTGGCATTGTGGTATCACAGTACCACAATACACACAAACCGGTCAACATTCCGGCTTTTGCCCCGGTTTTTCCGGCAACCTCCCGCAGAAGCTGCCGCAAAGGTAAAATGTTTCATCGCAGCCCTTTCAGAATTCCACGGTGGCGAGATACCGAAATCCCCTGCCGGGGACGGATTGCAGGCGCGCGGCCAGCGCGGGAGGCAGTTTGCGGCGCAAGTTGTATATATGTGTATCCACAAGGTTCTCCACCGCTACTGTTTTCCAGGCCTTGAGAATGATCCCCGCCCTGGAGAAGATCCTGGGGCTTTCACTCACCAGAAAATTGAGCAGGTCGAACTCGCGGCCTGTCAGGTTATCTATCACCTCTCCGCCGAATCTGATCACTTGGGATTCCGCGCAGATGCTCAATTCCCCTTCAGCATTACCGAGCGGAGGCTTCGCGCCCAGTATGTCGGCGAGCAACGCAGACAAGTGCTCACTATTCAGCGGCCGTGCGGCAGCCTCTCCCATCCGCGCGCCGGCGGAGAACGAGCATATCCCGGCAACGACGCTCTCCGGCAGCACCAATTCCAACATAACGCGGCCGGGCCGGCAGCGCCGCAAGGACGCGGATAAAGGTTTGGCAGCGGCGGCTATACTCATTTCAGCGTGGCATCTCCCCCGGGACAAATTCGTCCCGGACCCGGCGCGCGACCGGGTCGGCGGGAAGAATCAGGTAAAGAGCAGAAGTGGCGAACATATTTCAATCAAAGCCTGAAAATAAGGCCGACGGCGCGGGGCTCTCTTCGGGTCGGGTAAACGGGAAGAGGACCCGCGCCGCCGGTTAAAACCACGGCAACTATGATATCCAGACAGCGGGGCATCCGCCTGAGGCATATGCCCTATCCGCAGGGACCACCCTGCTTAGGAGCGGCTATGAGGCGGGACAACATTACGGTGACACACAACTTAATTGCAATTAAGTTGTGTGTCACCATATCCGGCCTCAATACTCCCCTGGGCGCAGTATCATGCCTCTTTTAACAGCTTCGTCCCCGTTGAACGGGAACCGGCTCTTTTCATTGTAGACGGCGTCGCGCAGGACCGTTCCCCCGAAGTTAGTGGTATTATCGCTGCCGCCATACGCCTCGTAGTTGGTGAAATAGGCGTTGCGCAGGTCAGCGCCTATCAGGGATGTGCCTTCCATCGACGCTCCGTCGCCGTACATGGCGCACCCCCGCATATCGATCCCGTCGAGGTTGGCGAAAGCCATCTGCACGCCGTAAAGCATAACGCCCCTAAACGAGCCCTTCTGCATCTGAACGCGATTGAAGTTGCTGTAGCCGAAAGTGGAATTCTCCACCCAGGCTCCAGTCATTACAGCCTCGGACAGCTGTGTCCAGTACGCGTCCACTGCAAAGAATACTGCGCCGGTAAGGTCCGCCTTATCCAGCCTTACGCCGGGTATGGACGAGTATATGAACTGGGCCCCGCGCAGGTCCGCGCCGGTAAGGTCGAACCCTTTGGGGAGATTCATCCCGGTGAAATTGCCGCAGACCCCGACTTTGGTCCGGGCAAGCTCATCCAGGTCTATGGTGTTATGCCCCAGTGTTCCTTCCTCGTTACGGCAGGAGAACCCGCTGAAGGATTCCGGGTCGGCAACAGGTTCGAAGCCATACGAGCCTTTCCCCGACGAGGCCTTGCCTACAGGCGCCGGCACCGCAACAGGCATCTCCAGTGAGACCTGAGGGCCGGCGTATTTCTTAAGGCCGTCCAGGGCGGAAAGACCCTCCCCGCCGGCGAAAGCCGCGGTCGAAAGCACTACTGTTGAAACAATTACTCCCGCTATGTGTTTACTCATTATATCCCTCCTGATTACTTGCAAACACTATATTAGCGGAAGATAACTATGCGCACATGAGGCAATATGCCTATGCCGAAGGGCCTTTTTACTTAGGAGGGAATGACTGGCAGTAATGAAGCAGACAGAGAGCCTTTTCCTCTCTATCAATTATCCATACAAGTCCGCATCGCTGACCAGTCTCAGAAGCCCGACGCGCTTCCGGGCTGGCTATCGGGCGTCGCAGCCCCCAGCATGCCGCTCTGTCGTTACTTCTTTTTAGGACCTGGGAACGCGGCGCCTGCGCGGGCCGCTATTTCTTTTTTTAATTCTTCCGCTTCCGCCCTGGCGCGGGCCGCGGCTTCAGGCGCAAGGGTGCCCTCAACGGCTGCCATGGCACGGGAGGCGTCGGCGCTTAAAGCGGCGGCGGAGGAACCGGAGGCCAGGACCAGCCACTTCAAAGCCTCCTCGTAATCCGGCGGCACCCCGTCGCCTTTCGCCAGCATCAGGCCGGCGTTGAATTGCGCCTGCGGGTTGCCGCTCTCCGCAGACAGGCGGAACCATTTAAGGGCCTCCACTTTATCCACGGCAGCGCTCCTGCCGTAATAGAGCATTGAACCAAGTTGAAACTGGGAAGGTTCATGCCCGCCAACTGCGGCCTTCCTCACCCAGTCAAGGCCCTGCATTATGTCTTCCGGCATATCCTCCCCGGCGATGTATTTCGCCCCCAGCGCGGCCTGGGCCGGGGCATACCCGCCTTCCGCCGAACGGCGCAGCCAATCCAATGACGCAGGCAGATCGCGCTTTACTCCTGAACCGGTGTAGTAGAGCCCCCCCAGCTTGAACTGTGCAGCGGCATTGCCCTGGCCAGCCGATCTTTTAAACCACTTGAACGCTTCCGCGTGATCCTGTTTCGCGCCCCGGCCGGTAAGGTAAGCCTCGGCCAGCAGGTTCTGGGCCGGGATATTCCCCTGCTCTGCGTATGCCAGCAGCGTGGCGGCGTAGTCTATCTTCTGCGCGGCGGTGGATTGAGAGACGGTCACTTTCCCGTCGCCGTAGGCTTTATAGAGCTTCTCAGCCTCCGGCCCGGAGAACACGCCGTTATCTTTCTCCGGAGATTCCAGGCCCAGCATCCTGCGCACAGTCTCCATGTCCCCCGAGGGAGCTGTTGGGCCGGCAACAGTCAGAGACAGTTCCGGCGAAGCCGCGTCCTGCTTGTGTGAAATACTTTTGCCGTAGCGCGCTATTATCACAACTAACCCCATTAGCGCGACAAGGGCCGTTATGAGTATCTTAATCTTATTGCTAGTCTTCATGCCCGGGGCCCTTATTCCTTTGCCTTGCCTGTTTCAACGGGCGTGGCGGCGGGTTCCGCTACCCGCACGCCCGAATATAGAAGTTCCTTGTATGATCTCTCGGCTTCCGGATCCTTCTTAATAAACTTGTCCATTTCAACCTTATTAGCTTCGCGCAATTTCTGCGCGGCCGCGCGGTGCTTTTTATTCAGGCCGGACATGGCTTTATTGCGCTCTTCCCGCGAGGCGGAGGATAGCCGCCCTATCAACTGTTTTCTTTCCACCGCCTGCGCGCGTTTAAGCGCCGACATGGCCGCGCCGTGTTTTCGCTTAAGTTCCAGCATCGGTTTGGCGGCCGCCCGCAGGGTTTTAATTTCCGCTTCGGTCTTGCTTCTTCCGTCGGCAACTGACCTCCCGCGCTCCGGGGCCGCGGGGGCCTGGGCGCCGGCCAGGGCGCACAAAAAAAGCAAAGCTCCGGAGATCATGATCTTGTTCATACATTCCACCTTTCCTTAGCCGCGCATCAGTATTTCTTTACGGCTTTCAGCCCTTCCCTGGTCCGTATCCTCATCCGGGAAACGCCGTGCGGACTGTCCGTGTCCAGAAGTATTATGCCGTAAATCTCCCCGCGGTTATAGATCCTCAGCCGCGAGTTGGACGCGGGCGGGAGTTCGCAGGCCAGGGAGACCACCGACTCCCCGTCGTATATCCGCAGGCCGCAGTCCACGGCCGCGGCCAGCGGCGGCACCGTAACTATATTCGAAAGCTGGGCGAAGTTATACGCGCGGTCTCCGGCATAAACGGCGAAATAATGAGTGGTATACGGATAAAGGCCTTCCACAGGGACGGTCTGCGCGGTTCCTATAACCGCCTGCGTGGCGAATTCAACTTTGTAGACCGAAGGGGAGAATTCATAGCCGCTGTAAGTGGCGTAATCTATGCGGTACCAGCCGGTTGTTACGGCGCCCACTCCCGGGCCGGTATCCGCCGGAGCCGTCCATATAAGCGTTACGGAAGAATAATATACTGCGGCGCTGGACAGGTCCGTTATGGCGGCCGTGGGAACGGTATCTACCAATATGGCGTAGGGCCCCGCCGTTGTGGTATTGCCTGCCATGTCGGAAAAAACGAATCCTATCTGGTTGGTCGAACCACAGGGATACGCGCCGCCGCAGGCGGCGATACTTGTTGAATTGGCCAGCTCCAGCCCGTAAACGCTGAAGGTCTGCGTGGATACGCTGCCTTCGGCGCCTGTCAGCGAAATGTAGGGCGGCGAAGCCGGCGCGCTGGAGCGGACGGCGGCCCAGTAATTTCCGGCAGAGGAAGAGTACGCCACCAGCAGACCGGCGGACGGATAATCTATGTCGTCCACCCAGGCAGTATCGGGCAATTCGCTGCTCCACATATCCTTGACATATGTCCATGTGAAGGTATGGCGGCCGGCCGTCACCGGGAAGCCGACCTTGCCCCAGGGCACATCCCCGGTCCACGCGTCATATTCCACGCCGTCGATCTTAAAACTCAAATAATCGCCGGAATCGCTGTAAACCTTACGGTAGAACGATATCTCACCGTCCCGCCCTATATCCGCGGTGAACCGCATGTATGTTTCCTCGCCGGTGTCAATAGCGCCGGCCCGGGCGGCATAAGAACCGGAACTGGCGGTATCCGTCTGCACGGACCAGGCCGCCTCCCCTCCCGTGCTCCATTGCCCGCCCAGGCTTCCGTCCTCGAACCCCTTGGCGGCATCGGATAGACCCAGGGCTGTGGGATCATAATAGGCCGTGGACAGCCCGCTTAGAACGTCCTGCGCGTTTATCTGCGCGGTAACCCCGCTGGCGAGATTATTGAACATCCCCTCGCTGATCACTCCCCCCGTGGAGTTAAAGGTCAAGAAAGAACCGGCAGCAGGTTTGGCCCCATCGAAAAGAAAGGGGCCTATGTCACGGCCGGCGCCGGAGCTGTCCGCTACGGAATAAGGCAGCACATGGAGATACCAGGTAGCGGCCCCTGCCAGCGCCTGGGCGTCCAGGACGGCGGCAGAAGACACCCAGAGCGTTTCGTCGCAGGTCCAGTCATATGCCGCGGAATTATTCCAGACATATCTGTAATAGGCGGCCGTCACAAAACCCGAGGTGAACGTAAAGGTGGAGGTGTTGTACCAGACCCCGGTAGACCTGGCGGGGACCACATCGTCGGCGCTGAGCGGCGGCGCCGCCCTTACGGCGTAAGGCCCGGCGGTCGCCACATTGCCGGCCAGGTCGGTGACGTTGAAAACCACCTGGTTGGTGGCCCCGCAGGGCGCGGCCCCGCCGCAGGTTTCAGTATTGGTGGAAGCCGCCAGTTGCAGCACGGCGGAAAGCGTCTCCTGCCCGGTGGAGCCCTCCAGGCCGGTCAGGACGGAAACTGCGGCCGGGGAGAATTGCAGCACGTCCCCGGCGCCGGGAACTCCGGTTTGCCCGGCGTATAGGTTGCCGCCATAGACGGCGAAGGATTTTACGCCGCTGTATGCGCCGTTATGCTCAAGCCGCCAGGCCTCGCCGTCGAAAACGTAGATATCCCCCTCGCCTTCCCCGGCGTTGTCGTCGCCAAGCCCGGCGTACAGCGCGCCCTTATACACCGCAAGGGCCCCTGCGCCGCTCCCGGGCCCGGCAAAACTCAGGTTCCAGCCCGTCCCGTCAAAGGCATAAACATCCCCGTCGCCGGCCTCCAGGCCGTATTGCCCGGCGTAAAGCCTGCCATTGTAAACCGCAAGGCTCCTTATGGCCACCCCGGCCCCGTCCAGGCTTAACGCCCAGGTATTGCCGTCAAACACGTACACATCGCCTTCACCGTAAATCTCGTCCACGCCCCGGCCGGCGTAAAGCCTGCCATTGTAAACCGCAAGCGAGGAAAACCCGGCCGAATTCCCGTCGAAACTCAGCCGCCAGGCCCTGCCGTCGAACTCATAGATATCCCCGTCGCCGTAGTTCCCGCCGTATTGCGCGGCATAGAGTCTGCCGTTGTAAACCGCGAAAGCCCGCATGTAAACGTTAAAGATCTCGCCGTTGTAACTAATGTCCCATTTAACTCCGTCATACTCGTAAACATCTCCCTCGCCTACGTTTTCGCCGGATTCCGCGGCATAGAGTTTGCCGCTATACACGGCCAGGGCCATTATGCCGGTTTTGCTTCCGTTAAAACTGCGGCTCCAGGCCGCCCCGTCGTACACGTATACATCCCCCTCGCCCGCCTCAGTACTCCCCTGGCCCGCGTAAAGCCTGCCGTCATAAACCGCAAGCGCGGAAACGGCCTCCGTAATGCCGTCAAATGACAGGGCCGCGGCCCCGGCCGCCCAACTTTTGCCGGCGTCGGTGGAATAGCGCACCCCATAACCCCCGGCCGGGACCGGGGTTTCACCGGGGGCGGCGGCCGAACTTACGGCCAGGCCGCTCAGCAGGTCCTGCGTTTTCAGCCTTACCGTAACCGCGCTGGCCAGGTCGTTCAGTTGCGATTCGGACAGGAAACCGCCGGTGGAGCTGACGCTGGCGAACTCCGAAACGGCCGGGAGGCCGTTTTCGAACCTGAACGGGCCGATATGGCGCGGCGCGCCGGAACTGTCGGAATTATCGTAAGGCAGCGCATGCAGGTAATACCCCGCGCCCGGCGAAGCCGCCTCGAACGCGACAGCCCCGGAAGCCGAAAGCCATTGCGGCTCGGTATAGGTCCAGTCATGCGAGCCGGAAGTATCCCAGGCGCAGCGGTAATAGGCCGCCGTGGGGAAAGCCGAACTGAAAGTGAACGTGCTGGTATTGTACCAGGCGCCGGCGGCCCTGTCCGGCGCTATATCGCCGGCCGACGGCGCGGGCGCGGTCATTACGGCGTAAGGCCCGGCGCTCACCACATTGCCGGCCCGGTCGGTGGCGCTGAATATGACCTGGTTGGTGGCCCCGCAGGGCGCGGCCCCGCCGCAGGTTTCAGTATTGGTGGACCTGGCCAGGTTTAAAGCCGCCGAAAGCGTTTCTTCCCCGGTGGCGCCGTCCTGCCCTGTAAGGGCGGCGGCGGGCTGTAAAAACCGGAACACCTGGCCATAACCGACGTCCCAGCCGTATTGCCCGGCGTAAAGGCCGCCCTTATATGCGGCCAACGCCCTTACGCCGACATTAGGGCCGTCATAAATGCGCCGCCAGGAGCCGCCGTCAAAAGCGTATATGTCGCCGTTGCCTTGCTCATCGTCGTAACCGAGCCCGGCATAAAGCTGCCCTTTATATACCGCCAGGGAAGCTACTCCGTCTCCGGGGGCCTGTAAGCTGAGCTCCCAGCCGGTTCCGTCAAAGACATAAACGGCCCCATCGCCCGGGTTGTAGCCGTATTGCCCGGCATAGAGCCTGCCGTTGTACACGGCAAGGGCGCCTATAGCGTTCTCAGCTCCGTCAAAACTCAAGTTCCAGGCATTGCCGTCGAACACGTAAATATCACCGTTTCCGGTATCCTCGCTCTGGCCGGCGTAAAGTCTGCCGTTGTAGACGGCCAACGATTCTATCCCCTCCTGCGCGCCGTCATAACTCAGCCGCCAGGTATTGCCGTCAAAAGAGTAAACGTCGCCGTCGCCCGTATTGTAACCGTACAGCCCGGCATAAAGCCGGCCATTGTACACGGCGAGGGCATTTACCGCGGCGTCTGTGTCAGGCGTGAAACCCGGTTCCCAGGTATTGCCGTCGAAGACGTATATCTTGCCCCCGTCACCGTAGCTGCTCTGGCCGGCATAAAGTTTACCCTCATAGACCGCAAATGACCGTATGGCATATTCATCTCCGTCAAAACTCTTGCTCCAGGCCGCCCCGTCGTACATATACACGTTCCCATCCCCCCAGTAATTATCATCCCCCTGGCCGGCATAGAGTTTGCCGTTATAAACCGCAAGGGCGGTAACCGCGTCGGTGCGCCCGTCGAATGAAAGGCTCATGCTTTCGGCGGCCCAGGTACGGCCGGCGTCAGTGGAATAGCGGACGCCGTAGCCCCCGGTCGGCAGGCCGCTGTCCCCGGGCACGGCCTCGTCAGAAACCAGCAGGCCGGCCAGCAGGTCCCCCACCTGCAACTGCACCGTCACTCCCGATATCAGGCCGTTGGACTGGCCCTCCCCCAGGAGCCCGCCGGTAGAGCTTATATGCCCGTAGGCGGAGGCCGCGGGCACGGCCCTCTCCACATTGAAAGGCCCTATATCCACCGGCGCCCCGGAAGAGTCAAATATATTATAAGGCAGCACATGCAGGTACCAGGCCCCGTCGCCGGGGAACTCCAGCCCCAGCGCTCCCGGGCTCCAGACGGTTTCTGAAAAATTCCAGTCATATGCCGGCGAATTGTCCCAGGCATACCGGTAGTAGGCGGCCTGCTGGAAAGCCGAGGTGAACGTTATTGAACCGACGTTAACCCAGGCCCCGGTGGAATAAGTGGCGGCTATGTAGCCGGCAAGAGGCTCGGACGTATATGTCAGAATAGCGTAGGGCCCGGCTATTTTGACATTGCCGCCCAGGTCCGTACCGAAGAATTTAACCTGGTTAGTGGCGCCGCAGGGGGCGGCCCCGCCGCAGGCCTGCGTATTGGTGGAGGCCGCCAAGTTGAGCGCGGCGGAAAGAGTCTGCGCCCCTGTGGCGCCGTCCGCGCCGGTAACAGAAGAGATCGCCAGCGGGGAAAAAGCAAGGACGTCTCCGGAGCCGCTGCTATAGCCCTGGCCGCCGTACAATTTACCGTTATATACGGCCAGGGAAGACATACGCTCGCCCGGGCCGTTAAAATTCTTGCTCCAGGCCTTGCCGTCAAACACAAAAACATCCCCGGTGCCATTGACTCCGCCCTGCCCCGCGTATAATTTGCCGTTGTTAACGGCAAAGGAGAATATGCCGCTGGCCGCACCATCGTAGCTCAGGCTCCAGGCATTGCCGTCAAAAGCGTAAATGTCCCCGTACCCGTCGCTATAGCCCAGGCCGGCGTACAACTTGCCGTTATAGACCGCCAGGGAAAACACATAACCGAACGTGCCGTTATAACTGAGGGTCCAGGCATTGCCGTCAAACGCATAAATATCACCATCGCCGAGTGAAGCCCCCTGACCGGCGTATAACTTGCCGTTATAGACGGCCAGGGCATAGATGGCCTCCTGCGCGCCGTCAAAACTCCGGCTCCAGGTATTGCCGTCAAACACAAAAATATCCCCGTCGCCGGCGACGCTTCCCAGCCCGGCATACAATTTGCCGTTATAGACAGCCAGGGCGTTTATATCTTCCGTTGTGCCATTATAACTAAGGCTCCAGGTATTGCCGTCGAACACATAGATATCCCCATCGCCGGTGCCGGTGCCTTGCCCGGCGTATAACTTGCCGTTATAGACGGCCAGGGAATCTATGTACTCCTGCGCGCCGTCAAAACTCCGGCTCCAGGTATTGCCGTCAAACACATAAACATCCCCGTCGCCGGCGCCGCCCTCCTGCCCGGCGTACAACTTGCCGTTATAGACTGACAGCGCGGCGATATTCGAGTCTGCGCCGTCAAAACTTATGGCCATACTGGCGTCCGCCCAGCTTTGGCCGGCGTCTACGGAATAAAGCACGCCGTGGCCGCCGGCAGGATAAGCCCCGGTAGTGACGGCCAGGCCAGCCAGCACGTCCTGCATATTTATCTGCACCGTTACCCCCGCCAGCAGGGGGTCTATCTGGGACTCCGAGAGGAAGCCGCCGGTGGAGCTTATATGCCCGTAGGAGGAGGCCGCGGGCACGGCCCTGTCCACATTGAACGGCCCTATATCCACCGGCTGCCCCGAAGAGTCAAAGATATTATAAGGCAGCACATGCAGGTACCAGGCATTGTCGCTGGAGAACTCCCTCAACAATGCCCCGGAAGCCCATACCGGCTCAGAGAAGCCCCACTCATATGCCGGCGAATTATCCCAGGCGTACCTGTAATAGGCGGCCTGCTGGAATGCCGAGGAGAACGCTACAGAACTGGCGTTAAGCCAGGCCCCGGTGGAATACGTGGCGGCCACCTCTACCGCGGAAGGGTCCGGCTGATACGCCAGAACGGCGTAAGGCCCGGCGATCCTGAGATTGCCGGCCAGGTCCGTGCCGAAGAATTTAACCTGGTTGGTGGCTCCGCAAGGGGCTGCCCCGCCGCAGGTCTGCGTATTGGTGGAGGCCGCCAGGTCCAGCGCGGCGGAAAGTGTTTCCAACCCAGTAGAGCCGTCCGCCCCGGTAATGGTAGAGACCGCCGCCAGGGAAAAACCAAAGACGTCCCCGTCGCCGGTGCCGCTGCCCTGGCCGGCGTATAATTTGCCGTTATAAACGGCCAGGGAGTTTATATATTCCTGCTCGCCGTCATGGGCCAGGGTCCAGGCGCCGCCGTCGAAGACGTAAAGGTCTCCGTCGCCGGTGGCGCTGCCCTGCCCGGCGTATAATCTGCCGTTATACACCGCCAATGAATTTATGTATTCCTGCGCGCCGTTGTAACTCAGGCTCCAGGTATTGCCGTCGAATACGTAAATATCCCCGTCGCCGGTGCCGCTGCCCTGCCCGGCGTATAATCTGCCGTTATACACCGCCAGCGAGTTTATATATTCCTGTGCGCCGTCAAAACTGAGGCTCCAGGTATGGCCGTCGAATACGTAAACATCCCCGTCGCCGGTATAGCGCCCCTGCCCGGCGTATAATTTCCCGTTATACACAGCCAGGGCTTTCACGTGGTGCAGGGGGCCGGTAGTCAGGCGCCAGGCCTTGCCGTCATATACATGTATATTCGCCTCTCCGGTAAAACTTTCGCTCCCGGCATACAGTTTTCCGTTATATACGGCCAGTGAATATGTGTCGTAGGCGTCGTATTGCAGGCTCAGGCTCCAGGTATTGCCGTCGAATACATATACATCCCCGTCACCGGCGTTGCCGCCCTGGGCGGCGTATAACCGGCCGTCATACACGGCCAGAGCATATATGTCGTAGCCGGCGCCCTCGAAGCTTTTGGTCCAGGCATTACCGTCGAATACATATACATCACCGTCGCCGGCGCCGCCGCCCTGCCCGGCGTATAACTTGCCGTTATAGACAGCCAGTGAATTTATGTACTCCTGCGCGCCGTCGAAACTTAAGGCCATATTCCCGTCCGCCCAGGTCTTTCCGGCGTCCCTGGAATAAAGCACCCTATGCCCGCCGGAGGCATACCCCCCGGCAGTTACGGCCAGGCCAGCCAGCGCGTCCTGCATATTTATCTGTACCGTCACCCCCGCCAGCAGGGAATTAAACTGCGTCTCGGATAGAAAGCCGCCGGTTGAGCTTATGTTCCCGTAGGAAGAGGCCGCCGGGAGGGCCCTGTCAGCGTTGAACGGCCCCAGATCAACCGGCGCCCCGGAAGAGTCAACGAGATTATAAGGCAGCACATGCAGGTACCAGGCCCCGTCGCCGGGGAATTCCAGCCCCAGCGCCCCCGGGCTCCAGACGGTTTCGGAAAAATTCCAGGCATATGCCGGAGAATTGTCCCAGGCATACCGGTAGTAGGCGGCCTGCTGGAAACCCGAGGTGAACGTTATTGAGCTGGCATTAACCCAGGCCCCGGTGGAATAAGTGGCGGCCACCTCAATGGCCGAGGGATTAGGCTGATAAGTCAGTATGGCATAGGGCCCGGCCGTTCTAACATTGCCGGCCAGGTCCGTGCCTAAGAATTTAACCTGGTTGGTGGCGCCGCAGGGTGCGGCCCCGCCGCAGGTTTCGGTATTGGTGGAGACCGCAAGGCTGAGCGCGGCGGAAAAGGTCTCGAACCCAGTGGAGCCGTCGGCGCCCGTGGCCGAAGAAATAGCCGCCGGTGAGAAGGCAAAAACGTCGTCGCCGTCATATCCCTGGCCGGCGTATAACTTGCCGTTATATGCGGCCAGGGAAAGTACGGCAATGGTCAACGCGCTATCAAAGCTCCTGCTCCAGATATTGCCGTCGAACACGTAAATATCCCCGGCGCCCACCTCTAAAGACTGGCCGGCGTATAACTTGCCGTTATAAACGGCCAGGGACTCTATCCCGTCCTGCGCGCCGTTGAAACTGAGGCTCCAGGTATGGCCGTCGAACACATAAATATCACCGTCGCCGGTTGCCCCAGACAAGCCGGCATATAATCTGCCGTTATACACCGCCATGGAGGCTATATATCCTAGCGTGCCGGCATAACTCAGGCTCCAGGCATTGCCGTCGAAAGCATAAATGCCGCCATTGTACTGCCCGGCGTATAATCTGCCGTTATAGACGGCCAGGGCGGACGTATCCACCGGCGCCTCAGGCAGGGTGGCCCAGGTATTCCCGTCGTACACATGGCAATATCTGTCCGCGATCGCGTATAACCTGCCGTTATATACGGCCATGGAATATATGCCTTCCAGCATGGTGTTGAAACTCAAAGTCCAGGTATTGCCGTCAAATACATGAATACTGCCCTGGTCGGAGAAATACCCGCGCTGACCCGCGTATAATCTGCCATTATAAACAGCCATGGTCCGTACCGACCCGAGCTCTCCGTCAAAACTGAGGCTCCAGGCATTGCCGTCGAACACATAAATATCCCCGGCCCCGTAATTCTCGCCTTGTCCCGCGTATAATTTACCGTCATACACCGCCAATGAATATATACCGGCCTCCGTACTGTCAAAACTCAGGGCCATATTCCCGTCCGCCCAGCTTTTACCGGCGTCCGTAGAATACAGCACCCCGTGCCCGCCGGAGGGATACGCCCCGGTAGTTAAGGCCAGGCCTGCCAGCACGTCCTGCATATTTATCTGCACCGTTACCCCCGCCAGCAGTGGGTCTATCTGGGACTCGGAAATAAACCCGCCGGTAGAACTTATATGGCCATAAGACGAGACCGCCGGAGCGGTCCTGTCCGCATTGAACGGCCCTATAGCTACAGGCGGGCCGGAGGAGTCGAATATGTTATAAGGCAGCACATGCAGATACCAGACCCCATCGCCGGGGAAATCCAGTTCCAGCGGCCCGGAAGCCCACACCGGCTCAGCGAAGCTCCACTCATATGCCGGTGAATTATCCCAGGCATACCTGTAGTAAAACGCTTTCTCAAAACCCGAGGTAAAGGCCACGGAACTGGCATTTACCCAGACACCGGTAGAAAGGCCGGTAAGCACCTCAATAGCCGAGGGGTTGGGCTGATATGTTAAAACAGCGTAAGGCCCGGCGGTTTTAACATTGCCGGCCAGATCCGTGCCGAAGAATCTGACCTGGTTGGTGGCGCCGCAGGGGGCGGACCCGCCGCAGGTCTGTGTATTGGTGGAGGCCGCCAGGTTGAGCGCCGCTGAAAGCGTTTCCAACCCCGTGGAGCCGTCCGCCCCGGTAACGTAAGAGACCGCCGCCGGGGAAAAAGCCAGAACGTCCCCGTTGCCCAAACCGCTGCCTTGCCCGGCGTATAGTTTGCCGTTATACGCGGCAAGGGAGTTTATATATTCCTCATTGCCGTTATAGGTCAGGGTCCAGGTGCTGCCGTCGAAAGAATAAGTATCCCCGTCGCCGGTGCCGCTGCCCTGCCCGGCGTATAATCTGCCGTTATAGACGGCCAGGGAGTTTATATATTCCTGCGCGCCGTCATAATTCAGGCTCCAGGCATTGCCGTCGAAAGCATAAATATTCCCGCCGGCGCCGGCGTATAACCTGCCGTTATAGACAGCCAGTGATTTTATACTCCCCCCCGCGCCCTCAAGACTCTTGACCCAGGCATTGCCGTCAAATGCATACACATCATAGTAGGTGTCTCCATGTCCGGCGTATAATTTGCCGTTATAGACGGCCAGGGAATATATGGCCTCCCGTGCGCCGTCATAACTGAGGCTCCAGGTATTGCCGTCGAATACATAAATATCACCGTCGCCGGTTGAAGACCCCTGGCCGGCGTATAACTTGCCGTTATAGACGGCGAGTGAATTTATTGCTTGCCGCGCGCCGTCGAAACTGAGGCTCCAGGTATTGCCGTCGAACACATAAATATCGGCATCGCCGGTGCCGCTGCCCTGCCCGGCATACAATCTGCCGTTATAGACGGCCAGGGCTAATATAGATTCCTGCGTGCCATTAAAACTAAGCCGCCACACATTGCCGTCGAATACGTACACGTTCCCGTCCCCGTAGCTGTTGCCCTGCCCGGCGTATAGCTTGCCGTTATATACCGCCAGGGAATGGACATATTCCTGCGCGCCGTCGAAACTTAAAGCCATATTGCCGTCCGCCCAGCTTTGGCCGGCGTCTATGGAATATAATACCCCGTGCCCGCCGGAGGGATACGCCCCGGTGGTTACGGCAAGGCCGCTCAATATGTCCTGCACGCTTATCTGCACCGTCACCCCTGCCAGCAGGGGATTAAGCTGCGTCTCAGAGAGAAAGCCGCCGGTGGAGCTTATATGCCCATAGGACGAAGCCGCGGGGACGGTCCTGTCCACATTGAACGGCCCTATAACCACAGGCGGGCCGGAGGAGTCAAGGATATTATAAGGGAGGACATGTAAATACCAGTCCCCGTCGCCGGTGAATTCCAGCCCCAGCGCTCCGGGGCTCCACCAGGCGGGTTCTGAAAAATTCCAGGCATATGCCGGCGAATTGTCCCAGGCATACCGGTAGTAGGCGGCCTGCTGGAAAGCAGAGGTGAACGTTATTGAACTGGCGTTTATCCAGACACCGGTAGAAAGGCTGGCAAACACCTCAATGGCCGTGGGATTGGGCTGATATGTTAAAACAGCATAAGGCCCGGCGGTTTTAACATTGCCGGCCAGATCTGTGCCGAAGAATCTTACCTGGTTGGTGGCGCCGCAGGGGGCGGCCCCGCCGCAGGTCTGTGTATTGGTGGAGGCCGCCAGGTTGAGCGCCGCTGAAAGCGTTTCCAACCCCGTGGAGCCGTCCGCCCCGGTAACGTAAGAGACCGCCGCCGGAGAAAAAGACAGAACGTCCCCGTTGCCCAAACCGCTGCCTTGCCCGGCGTACAGTATGCCGTTATACGCGGCAAGGGAGCTTATATATTCCTCATTGCCGTTATAGGTCAGGGTCCAGGTGCTGCCGTCGAAAGAATAAATATCCCCGTCGCCGGTACCGCTGCCCTGCCCGGCATATAATCTGCCGTTATAGACGGCCAGGGAATTTATATATTCCTGCGCGCCGTCGTAACTCAGGTTCCAGGTATTGCCATCAAACACATAAACATCACCGTCGCCGGTGTTGTAGCCCTGCCCGGCGTATAGCTTGCCGTTATAGACGGCCAGGGAATTTATGTACTCCTGCGCGCCCTCAAAACTCTTGATCCAGGTATTGCCGTCAAACACATAAATATCACCGTCGCCGGCGCCGCTGCCCTGCCCGGCGTATAACTTGCCGTTATAGACGGCCAGAGAATTTATGCACTCCTGCGCGCCGTTATAACTCAGGCTCCAGGCATTGCCATCAAACACAAAAATATCCCCGTCCCCGGCGCCGGTGCCGCCGCCCTGTCCGGCATATAACTTGCCGTTATAGACGGCCATGGAATTTATGTCCTTCTGCCCACCGTCATAACTCAGGCTCCAGGTATTGCCGTCAAACACATAGATATCACCGTCGCCGGTCGAGTATCCCTGCCCGGCGTATAGCTTGCCGTTATAGACGGCCAGGGAATTTATGTACTCTTGCGCGCCCTCAAAGCTCTTGGTCCAGGTATTGCCGTCAAACACATAGATATCACCGTCGCCGGTCGAGTATCCCTGCCCGGCGTATAGCTTGCCGTTATAGACGGCCAGGGAATTTATATATTCCTGCGTGCCGTTATAACTTAACGACATATTCTCCGTCAGCCAGCTCTGACCCGCGTCTTTAGAATACATAACGCCGTGCCCGCCGGCAGGGTAAGCTGCTATCGTTACAGCCAGGCCGCTCAGGACGTCCTGCGTATTTATCTGGACGGTAACTCCAGACAGGAGCGTGTTGAACTGCGACTCCGCCATAACCCCGCCAGTGGAGCTTATATGTCCGTAGGATGAAGCCATGGGGACGGTCCTGTCCACATTGAACGGCCCTATAGCCACAGGCGGACCGGAGGAGTCAAAAATATTATAAGGGAGGACATGCAAATACCAGTCCCCGTCGCTGGGGAAATCCAGTTCCAGCGGCCCGGAAGACCATACCGGTTCAGCGAAGCTCCACTCATATGCCTGTGAATTATCCCAGGCATACCGGTAGTAGGCGGCCTGCTGGAAACCCGAGGTGAACGTTATTGAGCTGGCATTAACCCAGGCCCCGGTGGAATAAGTGGCGGACACCTCAATGGCCGAGGGGTTAGGCTGATAAGTCAGTATGGCGTAGGGCCCGGCCATTTTAACATTGCCGGCCAGGTCCGTACCGAAGAATTTAACCTGGTTGGTGGCGCCGCAGGGGGCGGCCCCGCCGCAGGTCTGTGTATTGGTGGAGGCCGCCAGGCTCAGCGCGGCAGAGAGCGTTTCCGGCCCCGTGGAGCCGTCCGCCCCGGTAACGGAGGAGACCGCCGTCGGGGAAAAAGAAAAAACGTCCCCGTCACCGGTGCCGAGGCCCTGCCCGGCGTACAACTTGCCGTTATAGACGGCCAGGGAATGCATGTACTCCTGCGCGCCCTCAAAGCTCTTGGTCCAGGTATTGCCGTCAAACACATAAATATCACCGTCGCCGACGCCGCTGCCTTGCCCGGCGCACAACTTGCCGTTATAGACGGCCAGGGAATTTATGTACTCCTGTGCGCCCTCAAAACTCTTGATCCAGGTATTGCCGTCAAACACATAAATATCACCATCGCCGGTGCTGAGGCCCTGCCCGGCGTACAACTTGCCGTTATAGACGGCCAGGGAATTTATGTACTCCTGCGCGCCCTCAAAACTCTTGATCCAGGTATTGCCGTCAAACACATAAACATCACCGTCGCCTGTGCCGCTGCCTTGGCCGGCGTACAACTTGCCGTTATAGACGGCCAGGGAATTTATGTACTCCTGCACGCCCTCAAAGCTCTTGGTCCAGGTATTGCCGTCGAACACATAGATATCACCGTCGCCGGCGCCGCTGCCTTGCCCGGCGTACAACTTGCCGTTATAGACGGCCAGGGAATTTATGTACTCCTGCGCGCCCTCAAAGCTCTTGGTCCAGGTATTGCCGTCGAACACATAAATATCCCCGTCGCCGGCGGAGGTGTGCCCTTGTCCGGCGTACAATTTACCGTTATAGACGGCCAGGGAATAAATCCCCTCCTGGCTGCCGTCAAAACAGAGGCTCCAAGTATTGCCGTCGAACACATAAACATCACCGGTGCCGGTGTCGTAGCCCTGCCCGGCGTATAGCTTGCCGTTATAGACGGCCAGGGAATTTATTTTCTGCTGCGCACCGTCATAACTTAACGACATATTCTCCGTCAGCCAGCTCTGGCCCGCGTCTTTAGAGTACATGATCCCGTGCCCGCCGGCAGGGTATGCTGCTATCGTTACAGCCAGGCCGCTTAGGACGTCCTGCGTATTTATCTGGACGGTAACTCCGGATATGAGCGTGTTGAACTGCGACTCTGCCATAACCCCGCCGGTGGAGCTTATATGCCCGTAGGACGAGGCTGCCGGCGGTGTGGTGTCGATATTAAATGAATAGGACCCGGACCAGGCGGAATCCTTTACCTGCCAGTAGTAGGTGACACCGTGCGCCAGGACCATCGGCGCAGTGTAGGATATGCTCGAGGTTATAATATCTATAACTGGCGACAGGAAATTAGAATTGTCGTCCACCTGCAGTTGATAATTGGGGGTAGTAGTGCTCCAGAAGAACGTTGGAGAGACCGTTGAGATATAGACGGTATCCTGCGGCGCTATAAGCGTTGGCGCGCAAAAGGCCGGAGATCCCCACGCGAATAGGGTAAATACCGCGTAAATGGCGGCGCGTCCTTTAATAATAAGGCCTGAAACGCGTTCAGGCTCCCGCAATCTCTGTGACATAATACCCATTAAGCTCAAGCGCGCGCCGGAAAAAATTAACTTCGCGCCACCAACGCATTCTTGCCGCGTTAGCGCACGGGCTCAGGCCGGCCAGGATGCTAGTCGACGCGCAACCAGATCTGCCCTACGGTGTAACCGACCGGATCTGACGTCCGGTTCTCTATCACCAGATTATTTATGTTGGTCATGCCCTGGGACGAAATGGCTATACTGTAACTCCCCGGTGTAGTTGAGGTGGACATCTGCACCGAGTTCTTGCCCGGTTCATACGCCAGCACGTGAAATTTCGCCTCCGGCGCCGCAGTTCCTATGCCGACATTCCCCTGGATGAACGTGTTGGTGGTTATGTTCACGCCGCCATAAGGCGTTGCGGCGGCGGCGTTTACAGTAGAGACGAAGATCTCCTCCCCCCCGCCAACGCCGGTAAGCCCGGAACCGTCGCCCACAAAGCGGGTGGCCGTCATAACGCCGGTGGCGCTCATGGAGCCGACTATTACGCCGTCCGATTTGCGCCAGATCTGCGCCATCTCGGTATGTGCCGTGCCGGTACTCACCACGTCCAGCGCCGCCTGAGGGGCGCGGGTGCTGATGCCTATGGTTTTGGCCGAGAGATCCCCGTACAGTATCCCGCCGATATTCAGGTGGTTATTGGTGCCGGCCGCCGGGGTTGTCTTCTCGTACCCGATCACGATATTCCCCGTGCCGGTGGTCACTGTATAACCGGCCTTGTAGCCGAGGAAGATATTGTCGGAGCCTGTCCTGAGCGCGTAGCCGGCCTGGTAGCCCATAAGCGTGGAACTTGAGAACGAAGTGCCGGTAAAGCCCAGGCCCGCCTCGGCCCCGTATATAGCATTAGCGGCCCCCGTTTGAGTTTTGTTCCCGGAGCGGTAGCCCAGAACAGTATTGTTCACGCCCGTCGTATTATTATAGCCGGCTTCGTAACCCATGAACACGTTCTGCCCGCCGGTGGTATTGTCATCGCCCGCCCAGGCCCCAATGAACGTATTGTTATTCCCGGTGGTGTTCGTATCTCCGGCGTAATTGCCAATGAAAACATTCTCCGAGCCGCTGGTGTTGGCGTACCCCGAATACGCACCAACGAAGGTATTCCAAGGGGCAATGTTGTTGTACCCGGAATAGGCCCCAATAAAGACGTTCTCATTGGAGTTATTGGCATAACCTGCATACGCGCCTATACCCACGTTTTTATCGCCGTCGGCGGTAGTATAACCAGCATAGGAGCCCAGGAAAGAATTCTCCCAGCCGATGGTGGCCGAATAGCCGGCAGCGGAGCCCACAAAGACGTTATAAGTACCGGTATTGTTCCTGCCGGCATTAGGCCCAAGGGCAAGGGTTTCCACCCCGGGAAGCGCCAGCACCGTGCTGCCGTTTATCTGGTAATAACCGCTGACATTTACCGTGGAAGCGGCTATGCCGTAATTGGCGGTGATAGTCATGGTGGCCACATGGTCGCCCAGGTTGTCGCCCGAAGGCAGGCCGCTGGCGCCGGAGATGTCGCCGTAGAAGTGGTTGGCGTACAGGTCCCCCAGCACCGTAACGCTGGAGGCGGCCATGTCGCCCACCACTATGCCGCCGATGTTAAGGTAATCGTTGCTGGTGGCGGCAGGCGCGTCTTCGTCGTAGCCGATTATGATGTTGCGGCTGCCGGTGGTCAGGCTGTCGCCGGACTGGAACCCTAAAAGCAGGTTATCGGAACCTGTAGTCACGGCAAATCCGGCTTTATAACCCACTAAAGTTGAACTTGAATATGAATTTGCACTTACGCCGTAACCTGCCTGGGCGCCGAATATGGAATTTGCAGAACCTGTTCTGTTCTCGGATCCCGCTTGATAGCCCAGAATGGAGTTATTTGCCCCGGTAGTATTATCGTGACCCGCGCTGGAGCCGACAAAAGAATTGTTGTCCCCACTGTTAGCATAGCCCGCATTAGAACCAAAAAGAGAACTATGGCTTCCGTTATAACCGTTCCCTCCGGCATACTTGCCTACGAAAGTGTTATCCGAACCGGTTTCATTAGAGAATCCCGCTTGATGTCCTACGAACACATTGCTGAACCCGGAACTGTTATAGTAGCCAACCTCATAACCGACAAAAGTATTATCCGATGCCGTATTAAGATAACCGGCCTTATAGCCAAAAAAGGCATTATCATCACCCCCGACATTAGATTCACCGGCCTGCTCGCCCACAAAAAGATTATAATCGGCATTGGTGCCATTTAAGATTCCGGCGTTTATGCCTATGGCAAAACTCTTATACCCCGGCAATATAGCCATAACGGTGCTTTTATTGATCAGGTAGCGTGCAGCGTCCACATAGCCGGCGGCCGTCACTGTACTGACACCACTAATATTAAACCCCGCCATGTTCAGCGTGGTGGTGGCGATATGATTGCCCAGGTTGTCGCCGGCGCCGGCGGGTAGGTTGGTAAGCCCGGACCCGTTGCCCACGAATTTATCGGCCATCATCACGCCGGTGGCGCTCATGCTGGCCTTAATAACGCCGTCGCCGTCCCGCCAGAGCTGCGCCATCACGGTATGCGCCGTACCGGTGCTCACCACGTCCAGAGCGGCATTCTGCGTAACCCGGCCTATCCCCATGGTCTTAGCCGCTAGGTCCCCGTAAACGGCCCCACCGATATTAAGGTGATTGCTCGCCCCTACGGCGGGGGTAGTTTTGTCATGGCCGATTATTATATTTCCAGTGCCGGTGGTCACGCTATAGCCGGCCTTCCAGCCGAAGAAGATATTGTCCGCCGCGCCGTTAAGCAATGAGTACCCGGCTTGGTAACCCACAAGCGTCGAGCTTGAGAACGCGTTCCCGCTGGATCCATAACCCGCCTGGTAGCCCAGAATAGAATTCCCCGAGCCGGCGCCGTTGTTGCGCCCGGCTTCATAGCCGAGAAAAGCATTATTTATCCCATTTGTGTTGTAGAGGCCGGACTGATAACCGAAAAATGAATTATTCGACCCCGTGGTATTGCCAAAACCGGAGTTAAACCCGAGAAAAGCATTATTGCTCCCGCTGGTGGTGTTGTAACCGGCATAATAACCCAGGAACGAGTTGTTATTTGCCGTGGAGTTCTTTCCGGCGTAATAGCCCACGAACGAATTGCCCGCGCCGGAACTATTTGCATATCCAGCCTGATAACCTATGAACGAATTGAAGCCGCCGGTGGTATTGCCATACCCCGACTGAGAACCAATGAAAGTATTAGAGTTGCCTGAGGTGTTTGTGAGGCCGGCCTGGTAGCCGACGAACGAGTTGCCGCCACCCGCATTGTTGTTTTGTCCCGCGGAATACCCGATGAATGAATTGTATTCTCCAGCGGCATTGGCGTAACCGGCAAAATATCCCACAAAGGAGTTGCCGTTGCCGGCATTAACACGACCGGCGCCTAACCCTATCCCCAGGCTCCCAAAACCCGGCAACAGAGCCAGCACCGTGCTGCCGTTTATCTGGTAGCGCGCGGCGGTGATATTGCTGGAGGTGTTGACGCCGTAGACGCCCATCTGCAAGGTAGTAGTAGCCACGTGGCTGCCCAGGTTGTCGCCCAAGGCGGCACTGCTGGTCCACTGCAGGTAGCCGTCCGTGTTTTTGCTGAGTATCTGCCCTTCGGAGCCGTCTAGTATAAATACCCTGCCGGCTTCGGTAAAAGTAGAATTTCCTGTAAAATAGGCTCCGGAGGAAACGGAGAGGACGCCGTTGACTACAACGTTGCCGGCTCCCGCCACCGCGCCGGGATAAGCGGTTTGGGTGGAGCCGAAGACGGTAAAGCCTTTTATCTCGGTGTCGGGATCAATGGCGGTGCCGGTGGTGCCCATTACGGTCAGGTCGTCCTCTGACCCCAGCTCGGTCTGGGCACGAATACAGGGCGGCATTGAATATGAGACCGCGGCGATGAGAAGCAGCCGGGCGACAAGGCCTGAGAATGCTGAATAGGCGTTGCGGCGCCGGGGATATTCGCGTCTAAATACCATGTTCCTATGATTGTAATGTAAATCCTTTAAGTCCCACATGAGGCAAAGAGCCCACGCGCAGGTGCCTGTTTGCTTAGGAGTGGATTACTGGCTAAAGCCGGTGAATAGGGAGCAATAGATTCGCTATCAAAAAGAACCAATATGTGATTAAATTGCCTAGGTATCATGGAGGCCTGCTATGGGAACCATATTTTCAACGGCGTTGATAAAATACAGGAAAGAAGCCGGATTTAAAACCGCGTATCAATTCTTTCATAGTAACGGCGGCAAGCCGTTCTTTAAGGTCTCCTACAGGATGTACCTGCTTACCGAGCAGGGGAAGCTTCTGCCGCCTTTTAAAAGCATCGGGACGTATATGCACGCGCTGCGCCTGTTCCCTCAAAGTTATGACGGGATCGTGTTCGTTACGGCGTGGCTGAAAACCACGGTCGGCGAAGATCCTTTTGCCGAACTATTGGCGCCGCTCATAACTCTGCCTAAAGAAACGTCCATAACCTCCTCTCTGCATAAAGCGGTGGCAAAACTGCTGACAGAAAAGAAGTTCTATATGACCCGGGCGCAGGTCAATGTTGTCACCAGGAATAAAGGGACGTATTTATGCTGGGCCGCCCTTAATAATGATACCGGGAACTGGACCAGTAAAACCCTGGCCGGGGCGATCGGGTTGTCCCTGCCCGAGGCAAAAAGGATCATTCTGGAGTTCGCCGGGGTTAAATTGATCAAAAGACAAAGAGACGGCAGCTACAAATGCCCGATGGCCGGCGCGATAATAGAATATCCGCGTATGGACATTCTGCACTCGGACGTCCAGAAGAAGATTTTGGGTTATCAGAACGAACTCGCGGCCAGCGGGCGTCCCACATATCTGCGACTGGGTATTCTCAGGGCCTCTTTACTGGAGATCGCCAATTGTTACCCGCTGCTGTCGTTGAACGTTTCGACCGCGGCGACATACGCCATTACGGAAAAGCGGAAAGATTCCGCCCTTTTTACGGTGGAATGCAAGGTTACCAGGATCCGGGATTTTTAATCCGACGTCGGCCGAAAAACCAGTTTTGGTCTTTGAAAAACCGCCTCGGTCAAAGTGCCGCTTTCAAAAATAGAACCGCAGCCAGAGGTCCAGTTTGGCGGAGGCCTGGCGGCCGCCGTATTCGGTGCCGCGGCCGCCGCCGGTGAGGACGGGCCAGGCGATGGCCTCGAAATTAGTAATGGGCTTGTAGCTTAAAGGCAGGCCGGCCAGCCAGCTGCCGTCGGCGGCGTTGAGCATCACATAGGCGGACGGGGTGAAGTAGACCCAGTTGAAGGGCTCCGGCCAGGACACTTTGAGATAAATATAGTCCCGCATTAAATTGGCGGAACCAAAATAGCTCCGGCTCACGGCCAGCGCCGAGGCCGCGGTTACGGAACTGCCGGATACGGCGGCGTTCGCCAGAAAATCATTATAAGCGCCGAACTCGCTTTTGGTAAGACCCGCGCCATTGCGGTAGTATTCCAGCGTGGAAGTCAGGTTCCAGGAGTTCAGCCAGCGCAGGCCCAACAGCCAGTCCTCGCCGTCATAGCTGTCCGCGGCGGCGGCGCCTGCGGCCATGGTGTAGCGCGGCTTATTGGAGAACCAGCTGAACTCTCCGTGCACCTCAAGACTGGGGCCGAGATTGCGGGCGACGGCCGCGCCGTATTTCTCCGGGCTGACGCGGCTGGCGTAACCCATAAAGTCTATGTCGGTATCCCAGGCCAGCAGGGAGAGTTTGGCGGCCAGGTCGGTGGAGCGCGCCTCCGCGGTCTGGGCGTTAAGGGTCTCCGCCGAAGGCACCGCCACCAAATTAAAAGCGGCGTTGGCCACCGGGGCGCCCGAAAAACTTTTTATATATTCATAGCCGAAGCTCATCAGCCCGGCCTGCGACAGTTCCGGGTTCTCCGGGTCTTTTTGCGGGTTCACATAACCCACGGGGTTGAAGGCGTAGCCTTTGCCCCAGCTGTACATCCGTTTGCCGGCCGCCAGCACGGCGCTGTCGCCCAGGGCCAGTGTGCCGTAGAGTTCATGCAGGGAAAGGTCGTTGGAGGCCTCGCTGTAATACTGGGCGTAGGTCTTTGCGTGGAAGCCGGTCTGCCCGGCGCGGTAATCCCCGTTCAGATAAAGGTCCGCGCGGTACTGCGACAGCGTGCCCGCCGGGGCCTGGCCGTAATACTGCAATTCATACAGCGGCGAGGACGTCCTTGAGAATAACAGCGCATAACGGGCGTCCAGGTTGCCGCTCAATTCCAGCTTTCTCGGCGCCTCCTCCCGCGCCGGAACGTCGAAATCATAATCTCCGCCGCTGGCGGCGGGCGCCAGGGCCAGGGACAGCAGAAGCGCCGGTATTAGTTTCACTTGCGCAGCCCTTCCAGCCGGGACATATAGCCGGTGGTGAACACCTCGTCCTTAAATTCCCGGGCTTTCACCTGCGAATAGATCATCAGCGAGCGGTAGCCCTTGTAGAGCGGGCTGAACGTTTCTATCACCGAAGGCCTGCTGAAGCCGCCGCCGAAATCCTTGAGTTCCTTGAATTCCAGCGTCTTTATCAGCATGCCGCTGGCTGAATAGCACTCGATCTTTTCCAGCACCTCGTCTTTGGAGGCCCACATTTTCAATTTATCGTAGGCCACGGTCTTGTTCCTGGCCTTCAGCTCCAGCAGGTAGCCGGCGGCGGAGGCGGAAGCGTTCGCCACGCTGTATTCGGCGGCATAGTCCACCTGCATGATGTCGGCGTTGTTGAAGACGCCGCCGGTGACGGACTGCAGGCTGGTAATGCGCATGGGCCGCCCCACGTTGGGGATATACAGCCACATGTTCTCGCCCAGGCGCAGGGTGCTGCGGCCTTTCTCGCTGGCCGGGGCCAGGTACAGCATGGCCATGGAATCGCGCCCCTTCTTGGCCGTGTAGAAGACGAACTCCTTCTTTTTGCCGTCGGGTTCTATGTTCACCAGCTTGCGATAGGCCTCGTAGCTGGGCGGCATCAGGTTGGCGTCGATGCGCTTTAGCAGGGCGTCGCCGTCCAGGGCCAGGGCCGCACCGGCGGGACTCAGCAGCGCCAGGGCTATTAACAATTTCATGGTTTTCATGGGTTTCCTTATACGTGCCGCAGGGCTTCCACCGGTTCCATCCGCGACGCCTTTAAAGCAGGCTGGAGGCTCGCCAGCGTGGATATTATCACCACCACAGCGAGGGACAACAGCATTTCAGCCAGCGGCACGGCCGGGGCCAGCACCAGGTCCATAGCGCCGAAAGTGAACTTCAGCTTTACGGCCTGCAGGAGCAGCAGTATGCCCGCTCCGGCCAGGCAGCCCAGCAGCCCGCTGAACAGCCCCAGGGAAAGCCCCTCAACCAGGAACAGCGCCAGTATTTTTGAGGGCGGCGTGCCTATGGAGGCGATGGTGCCTATCTCGCCTATGCGCTCGTACACCGACATCATCATGACATTGAGGATGCTGACCAGCACTATGAAGACCAGGACCAGGCGCACCACCAGGATAAGCAGCGTAACTATCTTGGCTATGCTGGAGAAGGGCGACAGCTCCTCCCAGGAATGGGTCTCAAAACCGCCTTTCCCTCCCGGCAGGGCGGAGACGGCTTGTTTCAGCGCGGGATAAACTTTGCCCAGCCGCTTGAAATCCCTGAGCTTTACCGCTATTTCGGTTATCTCGCCGTCCTCTATGCGCAGCAGGGAGCGGGCGTCATCCAAATGGATATAGCCGTCCTTGCCCTGCGGGCCCATGATATTCTCGGATACCCCCGAGAGTTTAAAGGTAATGCCGTTCACCGAGCCCTCTTTGTTGGTGGCCACCAGCACCACGTCGTCTCCGATCTTGAGGTTAAGCCCGGCGGCGATAGTGAGAGGCAGCACCACATGGCCCGGCTTGACAAAACCGGCCGGGTCGGCGTCGCCCTGCTTTATCCGGCCGGGGAGGGCCGGGCAGACGCGGCTTTCTTTCTCCGGCGCCACGGCGGTCAGCCTTATCCCCGTGGTCTGCGCGAAGTTGCTGACCATGGCCCCGAAGCGGATGCGCTCGGAATAGGCCAGCACGTCGGGGTTGGCGTCCAGGATGCCCCGTATGGCGGCCAGGCCCTTTTCCGGAATCGCCAGGTCCAGCGGCAGGTTGTCCATGGAGCCAAGATAGCCCTTTTTATGGATCTGCAGGTCGCCCAGGTTGGAATTGGTGAGGATGCCGGTGACCTCGCTCCTGAAGGAATTGCCCACGCCGCCGAAAACTATCACCAGCGCCACGCCCAGCGCTATCAGCGAGGACGTGAGCAGGGTGCGGCGGGTATAGCGCAGCAGGTTACGCCAGGCTATTTTAATTATGTTCTTCATTTCACACCCCCGGCCACCGCGTTCTCGCGTGTTTCGGTTATCAGGCCGTCTTCTATAGTGTAGATCAGCTCCGCCTCGCCCACTATTTTTTGGTCATGGGTGGCGAAGATGAAAGTGGTGTCGAATTCTTTTTTCATCGCGTGCATCAGGCCTATCACCTTGTAGGCGGTGGCATGGTCCAGGTTGGCGGTGGGCTCGTCGGCCAGGACCAGCCTGGGCCGGGGCGCCAGTGCGCGCGCCACGGCCACGCGCTGCTTCTGCCCGCCGGAGAGCTGCGCCGGGTATTTATGGGCCTGCTCCGCCATGCCGACCTTTTCCAGCATCTCCGTCACTCGGCGGCGGCGCTCCTCCGGCGGCACGTTCTGCACCATGATGAGGGGATACTCCACGTTCTCGTATACGGTGAGCACCGGGATAAGGTTGAAGTTCTGAAAGATGAAGCCGATATTCTCGCCGCGGAATTTGGCGGAGGTTTTCCTGTCCATGGCGCTCACCTCGGCGTCCGCCACGAACACCTTGCCCGAAGTGGGCCTGTCCAGGCAGCCTATCAGGTTAAGCAGGGTGGTCTTGCCGCTGCCGGAGGGGCCGACGAAGGAAATAAATCTTCCCGCTTCGATGGAAAGATCTATCCCTTTCAGGGCGGGCGTGGAGACTTCTCCAGTGATATAGTTTTTACTGGCGTGCTCGAGTTTTACAAGGGGCATATTTATCCTTTAAACGGCTCTTTTTATTCTATCATACCGGCCTGGAAAAGTGCGCTTTACAGGATCAGGAATTTTACAGCCAGCAGCGCCGCGGCTCCGAGGATTAGCCACAGGCTGGTTTTTTTAGTCTTGCCTATCTCCTGCGTAAGCGACACCGTCTGCGCCTGGGCGGCCTCTTCTCCCTCCGCCAGGGCGCCGGCTGTTATTTTGTACCTGCCAGGCTCCTTAAATTTATAATGCAGCTGGTACAAGCCCTTGTTGACTATTTCTTCGGCCCCTTGTTGCGCCACTATCTTAAATTCTCCGGGCGGTTCTTCGCGCTCTATAATAAACGTGACGACCGCTCCCGTAACAGGCCCCCCTCTATTGAGGCGGGCCAGCTTTAAGATCAATCTGGCTTCCCGGCCGGCCGAAAGCGGCGGGGCCTCCAAAGTGAGGCTTAGGTCCTTTGAGTCTATTTCCCTTACCAGGGTTTTTGCGGTCTGCTCTTCTACGGTTCCGCCGGCGCCGCGCACGGCCATCATGCAGCCGCCCAGGCTCAGCGCCAGGAAGCCGCCTGCAAGAAGTTTTCCAATGGTGGTTGCGTTCATGAGCCTTTATTCCTTTTGCCGTCCGGCGCCCGGCAACACAGATAATCGGATTTCCATAGGAGAAGGGAACTCCGGCTGTGCCCCGGAGCCGCCGCGGCCGCCGCCTCCGCCCTTACCGCCTCCGCGCATGCCGCCGCCCATTTTGCCGCCGCCGCGGCCGGACATCCCGCCCTGCGGCTTCATCCCCTCCGGCGGGCCGCCCTGCGCGCCGGAGCGCCGCTCGGCGGCTTTCTGGAATCTCTCTTTCATCTGCCGCTCCAGTTCCGGTGAGGCGTAGGCGGTGGTGAAGTCCAGGGCTATTTTCCCGTCGGCTGTTTTCAGCAGGGCCAGCGGGATCTTTAATTCATAAATGGGCACACGGCCGGGGATTTCCCCGCCGAATTCTATATTTCCCGGGAGCGGGGCGGTGGAAACGGCCGCTCCCTCCGCCGTGAGCAGTTCAGGCTCTATTGAACCGGCTTGCAGTCCGTTTTCCCAAGGGAGCCCCAGATTGCCGAAGGGCAGGCGCAGGCCCAGGGCACGGGTCTTTCCGTCCAAAAACCAGAGCGTGACATCCTGCCTGATCTCTCCGGTCAGTACGGCCTTGGCGCCGGCCTCATGGGCTGAAACTGTTAAATAAAGACTTTCTCCATCATTGAGCGCCCTGAACCGCAGCCCGGACGCGTCATAGGTTTCGCCGGGCGGCCAGTCGGAAATTTCCCCGTCCACGGCTATAGCGGCCTGGCTCCAGGGCGCCGACAGCTTGCCGCGCCCCCAGATAGCCGCCCGCGCCGTGCCGGCGCAGACAGCCGCCAGCAGCGCCGGCAGCAAAATAAACACCAGTTTAAAAGCCATTTTCATCATAAATTTACAACGCTGCGGAGGGCCCGCCTATTGCGAACATTCTTCCCGTCCTGTATTCAGACTCGCCACACTGAAATAAGTGTCGCTCCGGCAAAGCCCTGCCGGGCAGGGCGTGGCCGCGCGGAGACACTTTTACCGGCCGTATCCGTCCAACCTATGGCCGCGGAATGCGGCGCTTCAGAACTGATGGACAAGGAGATCGGCACATGAACACGAGCATAAAACTAACAGCGGGAGCAGCATTACTGTTCTGCGTTTTCGGCGCGGTAACAGCGCAGGCGATGGGACGGCCCTGTAAAGCGGATATGGATAAGTTCTGCAAGGAGCTTAAACCGGGCGAGAACCGCATGGACTGCATGAAAGCCCATGAAGCCGAGCTGTCGGAAGGCTGCAGAGCCATGGTCGCCGACCGCAAAGCAGGCGGGAAAGGGCGCGCCGTAAAAACCATGGAGCCCTGCAAAGCGGAAGCGGAGAAATTCTGCGGCGCCGGGAGCGGCGCAGCGGAACCGGGCTGTCTGAAGAAGCACGAAGGTGAGCTTTCTACGGGCTGCCGGGCCGCAATTGCCGCCCGCAAAGAGAAGATGAAAAAGGAAAACCCGTGCTTCGCCGACGCGGAAAAGTTCTGCAAGGACGTGAAACCGGGGCAGGGCGGCATGGCGAAGTGCCTTAAGGCGCATGAAAAGGAATTGTCCGGGGCCTGCGCCGCTTTTAAGGGAAAGCATCCCGGGATGAAGGGGCCGCATGGAGGCGCGCCAAACTCCGGAGAATAAAACCCCGAATCCGCCCTGTTCTGGAAGGGCAGAAGAGCGGCCCGACAGCGGGCCGCTATACCTTGCGCGCAGCCATTCGGAAGCTTCCCTGGGCGGGCTGGTTTCCGGAGGGAAGACATTTCAGTCCGGACTTCCCTGGCCGTATCCGCGCTGTGTTTGACAGTTCAGAACAGCGGGGGTATACTTTGTTTAGATAGATGCATTGAAATGGCGACACTTTTTCCGCGTCTAACCGGTCTAAACCATGTTCAGGACTTTTTAAGACTTAATTTACCGCCGTTATAGAGGATTGTTTATTGTGCCATCACCGGAAGAAAGAAACGACGGGGAGATAATCTCCGCCGTGCTGGGCGGCGACAGGGAAGAGTTCGCCGTGCTGGTTAACCGCTACCAGAACAGGATCCGGGGATTCTGCCTGTCCCTGCTTTCGGAAGACGAAGCCGCCCGCGACGCGGCGCAGGAGATATTTATCAAGGCCTTTAAAGGGCTTGAAAAGTTTCGTGGAGACTCGTCTTTTTCCACCTGGCTGTACAGGATAGCCTATAACCACTGTCGCTCCCTGCGCGGGAAGACGGCCGGCCGGCGGACCGAGAGCCTGGACGCCATGTCGGAATTCGATAGGGAGAAAGCGGAAAAGCGCCTTGAAGCGGCGGTGCCCGCCGACGGGGACCTTGCGGGGCTTGCCGCCAGGGCCATAGATTCGCTCCCCGCCGCATACCGGGCGGCCGTTCAACTGCGCCTGCAGGGTGCCGATTACCAGGCCATAGCCTCGGCCCTGGGCGTTTCTCCGGATTCGGTAAAAGCCAGGCTGAGGCGGGCGCGGGTTATCCTGCGCGCCAGGCTGCGACACTTTCTGCCGGACGGACTGTCAAAGGTTAAGGAGCCGCTGAAATGACACATGAAGAGATAAAAAAAAGGCTGTCGGCCTTTCATGACGGAGAGCTGCCGCGAGCGGAAACACTCCTGATCGAAAAGCATCTTGGCGGGTGCGCGGAGTGCGCACTGGAACTTGCCCGGCTGCGCGCTTTTGACGAACTCCTTGCGCCGAGGGCGCAGTGGGAAGACGACCGGGCGTTCACATCGGAAGTGCTTGAGCGCATCAGGGAACCGCGCCCCCCGGCCGCCGCCGGGGAGAGGTCCCCTTTCCGCGGCTGGTGGGAAGTCCCGGCTCTGGCGCTGGCCTCCTTCGCGCTATACGTTCTCTATGTGGAAACAGCCCTGTTGCCGGCCGAGTCCGATTATCTGGCCGCCGCGCTGGCCGCGCAGAATAAACCGCAGAGTTTGTCCGACCTGTTATTGGGGCACAGCCGCACAGACGATGAAGTGATACTAGCTATGGTCCTTGCCGGAGGAGAAAAATGAATATCAGATGGAATCAAATAGCTTTGGCCGTGGCGGCTGGTTTTCTGCTGGGAGCCGTTTCAGCCGGGATTTATCTGGTGCATCGCTTCCATAGCCTGCCGCCGTTCGCGGGAGGCGGTCCAGTGGAAATGTTCTCCAGGCGACTCGGGCTGACGGAACAACAGAAAACAGAAGTTGCCGCCGTCTTTAAAAAGTACGCTCCCGAAATAGAAAAAGTAATGCAACCCCGTGAGCCTCAATTACAGGAACTCTTAAAGCGCATTAAAGCGGAACTTGTTCCGATCCTGACCCCGGAGCAGACGCGAAAACTGCAAAAGCTTGAGGAAAAGATAAGGTCGCGCCATAAAAAGCTCTCCGGCCGCTTCGGTAAGCCCGGGCTTCACGGAGCCTGGACTGAATAAAGGCGGGCCGGGGCGGCGGCGGAGGCCAACCGAGGCCGGAGCTACCGCCTTGGCCTTTCATCATTCTCTTCACAGTTTCCACCTCTCCCGGCGGCCACTATTCAAAAAAGACCATAACTCGGCCGCAGCAGCAGACACCGGGGCGGTGCTTTATCAAGTCGGGACCACCGGCATAAATGCGGCTCATTATCAGGAGCGGACCCGTGACGCGAGCAGAATTTAGGCCCAAATTGGCGGTGTGGGTGAATCTGCAATAAAGCTTCCCACTTCGAGGGAGAGGCCCCCGCCTTCGGCGTCAGCTTTTCCCCGTCAGGCCCCGGAGTTCAGGCCTTTATCATTATCAGCGCCATCTTGAACTTTTTGGCGGCGTGCAGGGCGTGGGGCCTGTTGGCCGGCATAATGATGAACTCGCCCGCCTTCACTTTCACGGGCTTTCGGTCTATGCTGATCTCGGCCTCGCCGTCGAGTATCTGCACCATCGCGTCGAAGGGAGCGGTATGCTCGCTCAAGCCCTGCCCCTTGTCGAACGAGAAGATGGTCACCGTGCCTACCGGCTTCTGGATGATCGTGCGGCTGACCACCGCGCCCTTGTCATAACCCACTAGGTCTTTAGCCTTCAGGGCTTTCCCGCGCAGGTCTTCCGTCTTTTCAATTTTAGCCATACATTCTCCTAATTAAGCGTCTGTCTGAATCTGCCGTAAGCGGCCGCGCCGGCGGCCACGGCCATCGCCGCCAGGGCTGACATGTTAAAAACGAAAACCGCATGGTCCCCGCCCTTCAACAGGATATTGCGCAGCAGCGTGGTGAAGTAATAGAGCGGGTTGGCGTAAACCACGGGCTTGAGCAGGGCGGGCATGTTCTCCACGGGGTACATTATACCGCTCATCAGCACAGCGGGGAACAGGAAGATGAAGCCGCCAAGCATGGCCTGCTGCTGGTTTTTAGAGACGGTGGAGATCAGCGTCCCCACACTCACCGTGGTGATGACGAAGGCCAGCGCCGCCGAGAAGAGCCGCCAGAGATCGCCCCTGACCGGCACGCCGAAGATGAAAAAGCCGGCCGCTATCACCAGGGCCGCGTTCGCCAACCCCAGCACGATATAGGGCAGGGTTTTCCCCAGCAGGATCTCGTAGTTCTCCAGGGGGGCCGAGACTATAGTCTCGAAAGTGCCCAGCTCGCGCTCGCGCGTCAGGGACATGCTGGTGAGGATGATGGTGACCAGGCAGACTATCATGCCCATCACACCCGGCACCATGAAGACCGGCGATTCCATCTCCGGGTTGTAGATTATCCGCACGTCGAAACCGAACGGGGCCGCGGAGACGGGCAGGCCCGCCTCGGCCGCGGCGTGCGCGGCGAAGATAGCGCGCGCGTAGGCCTCCACGCTGCGCGCCCTGGTAACACTGGTGCCGTCCACCAGCAGCTGCACGCCGCCGCGCCCGCGCGCTGCCTGGCGCGCGAAGCCCCCGGCCGGGAACACCAGCGCCGCGTCGGCGGCGCCGGAGACCACCAGGTCCTCGGGGGCGAGCCCTTCCGCGGCCACCGGAAGGAACCACCCCGAGGCGGTAAAGCGCTGCGCCAGGCGGCGCGCGGCCGCGTCCGAAGGGGCGTACACCGAGGCCAGCTTGATGTTCTTTATCTCGCTGGAGAGGGCCAGGCCGAAAACCGTCATCTGGATCATCGGCATGACGAACAGGATCAGCTTCATGCGCGGGTCCCGCAGGGCCTGCGCGAATTCTTTCCTTATAAAAGCGAGCAGGGTGCGTTTCATGGTTCCAGGTCCGTTTTGAATTTCTTGAAGGCCGCGGCCAGCAGCAGCGCGCAAAGCGCGGCCAGCGCCGCCAGCGGCAGGGCCAGGTCGGCCGCGCCCGCCCCGCGTATGGTCACGCCGCGGGCGATCTCCATGAACCACCGGGGCGACAGTATCATGGTGAAATACCTGAAAAAGACCGGCATGCTCTCTACGGGGAAGATGAAACCCGACAGCAACAGCGAGGGCAGCAGCCCGCTTATCATGGAAAGCTGCATCGCCAGCTGCTGCTGGCGCGTCACCACCGAGATCACTATGCCCTGGGACAGGGAAGCCAGCGCGAAGAGGACCGTGCCGCCCAGGAAGAGCAGGTGGCTGCCCCGGAAAGGCACCCCGAAGCCGAACCGCGCCACCAGGTTTACGAAGAAGACCCCGGCCAGGATAAGCCCAACGTAAGGGGCGATCTTGCCGGCTATGATCTCGGCGGGCCGCAGCGGGGTGGAGAGCAGGAGTTCCATGGAGCCGTTCTCCCATTCCCGCGCCACGGTGAGCGCCGTCATGAGTATGGACAGCAGCCCGATGATGATGACCGCCAGGCCGGGGATCACGAACCAGCGGCTGTTGAGTTCGGGGTTGTACATGAAGCGCGTCTTGAGCGGAACCGGGTCGGCCGGAACCGCGGCGCCGAACTTGCGCAGCGCCGCCCCGGTGAGCCCGGGCAGGTAGCCCAGCACGGCCTGCGCCTTGGAATTATCGGTGCCGTCCACTATGAACTGCACCCGCGCCCGTCCGCCGCCCCCCAGCCCGCGGCCGAAGCCCGGCTCCACCAGCAGGGCCGCCGAATAGCGCCCGGAGTCGAGCCCGCGCGCGGCGGCGGCGGGACTGTCCACCGCGCCGGGCAGGAAATAACCAGAACTCTCGAATACCGAGACCAGCTGCCGGGAATGGCGGGTATTGTCCCTGTCGTAAACGCCCAGGGCCAAATTCTTGACGTCGAAATCTATGGCGAAGCCGAAGAAGACCACCAGCACCACGGGCAGCCCCAGCACCAGCGCCAGCGTGAAAGGGTCGCGCAGGATATGCATGACCTCCTTGCGGGCCACGGCCGCGGCCCGGTGCAGGTCGAAGCCGGTCATCTTTCCGCCCCCTCTACCAGGCGGATGAAAACGTCTTCGAGCGAAGGCTCGATCACGGCGCGCGAGGCGCCGGGCGGCAGGGCGGCCAGCGCGGCCTCCATCGCCGGCCTGTCCCTGAAGGCGGCGTGCCAGCGCATGCCGTGCGGCGAGAGTTCCAGCAGGCCGGCAGCCTTTCCCAGGCCGCCGAGGGCGGCCGCCGGCGCGGGGCCGTTGAAATCCAGTTCGACCATGGGGCCGGGGAAAGCCGCGCCCTTCAGTTCGGCCGGAGACCCCAGCGCTATGAGTTTGCCCGTGCGCATCAGGGCTATGCGGCCGCATTGCTCCGCCTCGTCCATGTAATGAGTGGTGACTATGACCGTCTTTCCCAGTTCCGTCACCTTGCGTATCAGCGCCCAGAAACGGGCGCGGGAAGCTGGCGAGACGCCCGCCGTAGGCTCGTCTAGGAAGACGATCTCCGGGTCGTGCAGCATGGCCGCGGCCAGCGACAGCTCCTGCTTAACGCCACCCGGCAGCGAGGAGACCATGGTGGAGAGGGGGCTGTCGAAAGCTATCAGGTCGAAGAGTTCCCTTCTGCGCCGCAGGGCGTAGGCCGGCGAGAGCTTGCGCAGGCCGGCCGCGAAATCCAGGTTCTCCCCCACCGTCAGGTCGTTGTAGAGCGTGAACTTCTGCGACATGTAGCCGACTTTTCCCTTTATGCCCTTGCCGCCGTCGGAGAAATCCAGGCCGCCGACCGTCGCGGAACCCGAGGTGGGCAGCAGCAGGCCGCAGAGCATCCGGATGGTGGTGGTCTTGCCGGCGCCGTTGGCCCCGAGAAAACCGAAGATCTCCCCCCTCTTAACGCTGAAAGAGACGTCGTCCACTGCGGTAAAATCGCCGAACTTGATGGAGAGCCCCCTGACCTCCAGGGCGGGGCCGGCGTTCATACGGCGCCCCCCTTTATGAAGATCTCCTCGAAACTGGCCGCGCCGCGCTCGCGCAGCAGGGCCCGCGGCTCCCCGGCGGCCAGCAGCCGCCCCGAATCCAGCAAATTCACCCGGGCGCAGCGCTCGGCCTCGTCCATGTAGGCGGTGGAGACTATGATCAGCATGCCGGAGCCGCTCTGCGCGTACAGCAGCTCCCAGAACTCGCGGCGGCTGATCGGGTCCACGCCGTTGGTTGGCTCGTCGAGCAGCAGGGCCGAGGGCGACTGCAGCAGCGCGCACATGAGGCCGAGCTTCTTGTACATGCCGCCGGACAGCTGGCCGGCCCGGCGCTCCCTGAACTTCCCCAAGCGCGTGATTTCCAGCAGTTCCGCGGAACGTTTTTTAAAAGTGGCGGCGTCGAGCCGGTAGAGGTCCCGGAAGAATTCCAGGTGCTCGGCGACGGAAAGGTCGGGGTAAAGGCTGGCCTGCTGCGGCATATAGGCCAGCCCCGGCCGGAACTCGGCGAAGGAAGACGGCCGCCCGTCCCTAACGTATGTCAGGCTGCCGGCCGCCGGGCGCAGCAGGCCGGCCAGCAGGCGCAGCGTGGTGGTCTTGCCTGCCCCGTCGGAGCCTATAAGCCCGTGTATCAGGCCTTCCTGAAAATCAAAGGATACCCCCTTCAGCGCCTTCACCGCGCCAAAGTTCTTTTCAAGGGTATCCGTCTTTATAGAGTAGCCAGCCATAAATTAAACCGGTAACCTTGCTCTTATCCGTCATTCCGGCTCAAGCCGGAATCCAGTCTTTTGTGCCCTGGGCCCAGGCTTTCGCCGGGGCGACGGGTCCCTACTCCGGGAGCTTCACCTCCACGGTCATGCCCGGCTTCAGCGTGCCGTCCGGGTTGGGGAAAGCGACCTTGACCGCGAAGACCAGCCGCGTGCGCTCCTGGCGGGTCTGCACGTTCTTCGGCGTGAACTCGGCCTCGGGGTAAATGACCGAGATGCGGCCCGGGAAAACCTTGTCGCCGGCCTCGGGCAGGTAGCCCTTCAGCTCCATGCCGGTTTTCAGGGCGGCCAGCGCGTCGTGCGGCACGTAGATATAGGCCCAGACCTCGGAGAGGTCGGCCACCGTGGCGAGCTTCGTGCCCGGCCCCACCAGCTCGCCTTTTTCCTTATAGGCGTAGAGCAGGCGGCCATCCACCGGCGACTTTATGGAGCACCAGTCCACCTTCAGGGCGCTGTCGTCGCGCTTGTATTTCAGCCTGTCGTAATTTTCCCTGGACACCGAACCGCCCTGATAGAGCTCGTCGGACCGCTTATAATCCTGCTCCGCCATCGCGGCGGCCAGGCGCAGGTCCGCGCAGTCGAGGGCCGTTATCACCTGGCCCTTCTTCACCTCGTCCCCCTCGCGGGCGCCGTAGCGCTCTATCACGCCGGAGATGCGGGCGGACAGGTCGGTCTCGGTGGCCTCTATGGTGCCCGCGTAGCGGAAGTCCCCGCCGCCGCGCACCTTCAGGAAAACGGCAGCCGCGACGGCGATCAAAAGTACCAGCGGTATGATTATCTTTTTCATGTTAGTTCACGCTCCCGGTAAGGCTGTCCAGTACGGCCAGCCTGATCAGTATCTCGGCGTTGGCGGTGGCGGCCGTGGTCTTGGCCTGCAGCGCCTTTACGTTGGCGCTCTCCACCTCCAGCCAGGTGGCCCCGCCGGCCTTGTAGGCCGCGTAGGACAGCCTGGAGGCTTCCTCGGCGTCGTCCAGCGCGTCTATGTTGATGGCCTGCTCGGCCAGCAGCGCCGCATAGGCGTCCAGCGCCTTCCGGTACTCCTTCTCCGCCACCAGGGCGGCCTCGTCCCGGCGCTCGGTAGCGGCGGCCGCGTTCAGCTCGCTCTCGCGGCGGCGCTCCAGCGAACGGCCGCCTTCGAACAGCGGCAGGTTCAGCGACAGGAAGGCGGAATTCTGCCAGAAAGAGTAGAGATTGGGGCCGTTGGGATAGTCCAGCGAGGAACGGGCCCCCAACTGCAGGCGCGGCAGCCGCTCGGCCTTGTAGCCGCCGGCCGCGGCCCGGTGGGCCCGCGCCGAATTTTCCAGCGCCGCCACGGAGGGCAGGGCGCCATCGAGAGCACCGTCGGCCGCCGGCAGCAGGCGGCCCAGTATCTCGGCGTAAGGCTCCGCCCTCACGTACAGGTCCGCCGCCTGTTCACCGCCCAGGTCGCGGCCGGCCAGGCGCGCGTCCAGCGGCAGAGCGGCGCCGTCCGGCGGCGCCATGCCGGTGGCGAAAGCGAACTCCCGCAGCGCCTCGCCCAGGCCGGCGCGGGCCCGCACCAGGTCGCGGCGGCGCGCCAGCGTCTCCTGCCTGGCGCGTATCTCGTCGAGCCGGCTGCGCGAGCCGGCCTTGGCGGCCAGCGAGATGTCTTTGAGCTGCGCCAGGGACAGCTGCAGGTTCTCGCCTATCAGGTAAACACGTTCCAGGGCCAGCTGCAGCTGGAAATAGGCCGTCCTGGCTTTCAGCAGGGTCTGGCGGCGCGCCTGCTCCGCCTCCGCCCTGCGGGCGGCGGCCGTCTCTCGGGCGGCGCTGCGGCCGGCGCTCAGGGCCCCGCCGTCGTAAAAAGTCCAGTAGGCTGAAGGCCCCAGCGTATAATTCCAATTGTCGCCCAGCGGCCTGGCCCCGCCCAGCGCGGCCGGCATGCCGATCTCCGCCACCTCGGCGGCATAGCGCAGGCTGCCCTCCAGGGCCAGGCGCGGTTTCAGCGGCGCCCCCGCCGCCCGCGCGGCCGCCTCGGCGGCTTCGGCGGCGTACTTGGCGGCGCGGTACTGGTTGGAGGCCGCCAGCGCGCTCGCCTCGGAATCCCGCAGCGTCACCGAAAGTTCGGCCGCGCCTGCCGGCGCCGCCAGTATAAGAAGTATCAATATTAGTCTCATAACCCTATGCCCCTCAGCGCTATCTCGGCCCGTTCCGCTATTCCCTCTTCCGAAAAGATCTCGGTCCTGAGATCCTCCAGGGTCACCCCGCCCAGCACCTTCACGCCGTTGCGCTCCATTATGCCGCCCACGATGACAGGGAAGATCATAACCGGGATCAGCGATGCCAGAATGAAGGGGACGGAACGCTCCTTCACGGCGGAGCCCGGCCGGCATTCTTCCGCCAGGACGGAAATGTGGCGCACGTGCTCGGTCAGGTTGGCGCTGGCGAAGGAGAAAGCCTCCTTTTTGCCGTGGGCCATGTCGGCGAACAGCATGGGCGCGGTTTTGCGCATGCCGAGCGCGAACCGGCCCACTTCCACCAGCGCGTTCTTAAGTCTTTGCCGCGGCGTGCCGCCAGCGGATACCCCCGCCTTGAAATTTAGCATAAATTCGGCGTACATTTCCTTGAGCACGGCGTGCAGGAAATCTTCCTTGGAGCCGAAATAATAGTGGAACATGCCCGTGTTCACGCCAGCCCTGCGGCAGACTTCCCGCACGGCAAGGCCGGTTATGCCTTTCTCCAGGAGCAACTGCCTGCCCGCGGCTTTAAGTTTGAGATCCGCTCCCGACGCTGGTCTGGCCATATACCTCCATTGTTACACTCTCGTATAATTATACATTCGTATAACATCCCTGTCAAGCCTGCCGGAACTAATAAATAGGGACAGCGCCCTATTTCTAAATAGGGCGCTGTCCCTGGTTTACAAAAAAACCGCCGGCCTTTTGAGGGGCCGGCGGTTAGAACCGTTAAAGGATTCTGATTACCACTTGTCGCCGCCGTAACCGCCGCCGCGACCACCGCGATCGCCGCCGCGGCCACCGCGGTCACGGTCGCCGCCGCCGAAACCGCCGGTGCGGGGGCGGGCTTCCATCGGGCGAGCCTCGTTCACGGTCAGCTTGCGGCCGCCGAAATCGGAGCCGTTCAGCTTTTCCATGGCGGCATTGGCTTCCTCGTCGTTCGGCATCTCAACGAAGCCGAAACCGCGGGACTGGCCGGAGTACTTGTCGGTGATCAGCTTGGCGCTGGAAACCGCACCGTACGCCGCGAAAAGGGTGTTCATTTCCTCTTCGGTGGTTTTAAAGGGCAGACCGCCCACGTATATTCTCTTGCTCATTGTACTATCCTCCTAGCTATCTTTACCTGATCTCAACTCTCTCTGCGCTTTCCCAACTCTACTGCCAGTAGGATAGGCTTCGAAAAATCTTGAGCTCTCGGTTTAAACTACCCCGATATTATGACATTTAACCGGCCCCGGGTCAAGCGGCCGGGGGGCGCGGGCTAGATCTTTCCCCTCTGGATGAGCATGCGCGCCCTTATGGCCCCCTCGAGGGCGTCCAGGTTGGGCGGCTTGGCCGTATAGTCGAAAGCGCCCTTGGAGAGGCAGGCCCTGGCTATCTCCTCGTCCTCGTTGCCGCTGACCATCATAACTCCGGTATCGGGCAGCCGCTCGCTGAGCGTCTGCAAAACCTCCACCCCGTTCTTGCCCGGCATGAAGATGTCCAGCAGCGCTATATCCGGGCGCTGCTCGAGGGCGAGGCGCTCTGCGGCCAGGCCGTCCGTGGCCGTTATCACGGTGTAGCCGGCGCCGCGCAGGCAGCTGGAGAGCACCCCCAGCATGCTTTCGTCGTCGTCTGCTATCAGCACCAGGCCGGAGACGTTGCCGCGTACCGCGGCAGGGCGCGGCCGGGCCGCGGCAGCCGGCGCGGGCGAGGCCGACGGTTTCACCCCCAGCACCCGGTCTACTTCGGACAGCACGTTGGACAGGCCGTCGCCCTTGGAGAGGAAAGAGGCGGCGCCGTGCTTGAGGTATACGGCGGCTTCTTCGGGCGCGTCATAGCCGGTCAGCACTATGACAGGAACCGTAGTGGAGATCTTGCGTATCTCCTCGAAGACGCCCGAACCGCTGAGGAAAGGCAGGTTGCGGTCGAGGATGACCAGGTCGGGGATATCGGATTTGAAAACCTGTATACCGTTCGCCCCGTCGGCGGCGGTAACCACGTGGTGCCCGGCCCGCACCAGGAAAACGGTCAGCGCGTCCCGGACTATGCCGTCATCGTCGATCACGAGTATTTTAGCCATATATTTTCAAAATTATAGTATAAAGTAGCCCCCTCTGTTCGCCTGCCTCCGCGCGGCCTAGTCCCTGCGCCTGTCTTTAAGCCAGGCGCTGCCGCCCCCCGCGGGCCGCCCCTTCAGGTGCTTCTTTATCTCCGCGGTTATATCCGCCATCTTGGCATAATGCTCCAGGGTCCTGTTCTCATTGGTAGCTATAGCTATGGTCAGGGACATCAGCGGGTACTGTCTCTCATTGCCGGCCCTGTCCCTGGCCGCGATACCGCCTCGCACGCGGTCCTCGGGGCTGTACAGACCCGGGGCGGCCGCGTCGAATTTCAGCACTATCGAAGAGGCCACTTCCTCCGCCCTGGCCGGATCGCACATCAGCACGAAGTCGTCCCCGCCTATATGCCCCACGAATATATCCTCCCCGGCGAAACCGCTCTGCACCTCGGTCAGCACCCGCGCCGCCAGCCTTATGGCGCCGTCGCCGTTGAGGTAGCCGTAATTGTCGTTATAGGCCTTGAAGTTGTCTATGTCCAGATAGAAAAAGGCCAGCGGCCCGCCGGCCCGTATCCTGGAGAAAGCCTCGTCCTCTATGGCGGGACCGCCGGGCAGGAAGGTCAGCGGGTTGGCGGAGAGCATGCGGCGGGCCCTGCGCAGCGCGCCCTCTATCCTGGCTGTCAGTTCCGAAGCGTCGAAAGGCTTGGCCACGAAATCGTCCGCCCCCAGGTTGAATTCAGCCGCCTGTTCCTCCGGACCGCTGTCGCCGCTGATGATTATCACCGGGACAAAGGCCGTGCAGGGATTGCGGCGCAGCTCCGCCAGCAGCTCGCGCCCGCCCATCCTGGGCATATTGAGGTCCAGCACTATGACATCCGGCGTCCCCGCGGAGATCTTCTCCAGGGCGGACACCCCGTCCTCCGCCGTGGTCACTTCCCACCCCCGGCCCTCGAAAAGGCGGGTTATCAGGCCGTGAAAGGCCTTGTCGTCGTCGGCCAGGAGCAGTTTATTTTTCATAATTCCCCCGTTACTTGATGCCGCAGCGGTCTATCACGCCGCTCTCCCGCCCCATGAATTCTTCCAGTTTGGCGGCCTGGCCGTCAGAGAGGCCCGGCGCCTCCTCCTCACCGTAATACCTGGTAAGCAGGTCGTAGAATTTCTGTTTCAGCTGCGGGTCGCGTATCTCGCTGCCGGGGTTGCGCGTCAGGCTGCCCATCACGAAGCCACGCTCCTTCATCTTGGCCGCCCAGTAGCGGGCCTTCAGTTCCGCCGCGCCGGCGTTCACCCTGTCCATTTCCCTGAACGCGGCGGAGCAGTTGAAGCCGCCGTCCGCGGGAGCGTCCCTGAATGGGTCTTTTACCGCGGCCACGGTCGGTGCGGACCCCCAGTCCATATCCGGCACCGGGGGCAGTTCGGAGAAGCGCACCCTGGATACGGCCTGCAGCGACGCCAACACCCTGCCGGTGGAGGCTTCCACCAGCCTGGCCATAACGGTTATCTTCTCCCCTTCCTTAAATACGGTTCCCTTGACCAGGGCCTGGGGCCGGGTCCTGGCCGGCAGACGCGCCAGCCAGCCCTCCCTGCCGCCGGCCGCCGCTTCCAGCACGGCCAGGTCCAGGAACTGTATGCCGGTCCCGGCGGCCAGGCCGGCGGCGGTCTTCTCCGTGGCGAAGCGCGCCTCCTCCTCCGCGGAGGCATTCGCGGAGGAGAAGGCGCCCATGGCCACGCGGGACAGGCCGTGGCCGACCGCGGCCTGGGCGAGGCCGGAGGCAAGTCCGGAGTAGTCGCCGGCGCCCTGCGCGGAGGCGCCGGACAGCAGCCCCGCCGTCAGCAGAGCCGCGCCGAAATTCAGGAAATTTTTTTTCAAGTTCATAGCTCCCCCTGGTTATAGTCTAGGGTAAGCCGCTGCTTGAAACTTCAGGATATGTTCAGGTTTTCTTCAGATCTTTAAGGCAGGCGCTGATGGCCGCCAGCAAGGCGTCTATGGCGTAAGGTTTGATCATGAACCGGCAGCCCAGCCGCTCTATGGCGTCCATAACAGGACCGGGCTGCACGTAGCCGCTGGCGAAAATGAAACGCGCGCCCGGGTTGAGCTCCCTCATCGCGGCCGCCATTTCCGTGGCTGTTCCGTCCTTAAGCACTACGTCGGCGAAGACCAGGTCGAAGGCCCCGCCCGCAGCCTTGAAGAGGGACAGCCCCTCCACGGCGCCGGCGGCGCCGGTTACGGTGTAGCCGGCCGCGGCTAGGGCCTTCGCGGCCATCCTGCGCAGGTCTTCGTCGTCCTCCACTATCAGTACGCTCGCCCCGTTGCCATGCGCCGCGGGAGCGGCCGGCGGGGATTCCGGGCGCGGGGCCGCCGGGGTTGCCGGGGTCAGCGCTCCGGCAGGCAGAAAAACCGAGAATTCAGAACCTTTGCCCTCGGAACTTTTTACTTCCAGCCAGCCGTTGTGTTGGCGGGTTATGCCGTAAACCGTGGAAAGCCCCAGGCCGGTGCCCTTGCCCTTCTCCTTGGTGCTGAAGAAGGGCTCGAAGATATGCTCCATTACCTGGGGGGACATGCCGGTGCCGGTATCGGCAACCCTTATCCGGATGAACAGCGTGCCTGCCGTTTCCGGGTTGGGGGAGCGTACCTCGTACGGCTCCCGCTTCACCGCCTCAGCCCTGACGCCGATGGTGCCGCCGCCGGGCATGGCGTCCCTGGCGTTGAGGAAAAGGTTGAGCAGCAGCTGGTCCATCTGCCCTGCGTCGGCCATCAGTTGCGGCAGGCCGGGCGCAACCTCCGTCTTCAGTTCTATATTCTCGCCGATGATGCGCTTGACCATGTTGCGCAGGTTCTCTATCAGCGCGTCCGGGCAGAGCGGTTCCTTGCGTATGGCCTGTTTGCGGCTGAAGGCCAGCAGCTGCTTGGTCAGCGCCGAAGCCTTGGCCACGGCCCGCCGTATCTCGCCGAGGTCCCCCCAGAGCGGATCCGTCTCGGAGAGTTTGCGCATGCCCAGCGTGGCGTAGCCCTCTATCGCGCCCAGGATATTGTTGAAATCGTGCGCTATGCCGCCGGCCAGGCGCCCTACGGCCTCCATCTTCTGCGCCTGCCTGAACTGCGTTTCCAGGGCGCGCTGCTCGGTGATATCCCGGAATATGCCCTGCAGGTAAAGCACCCGGCCGCCCGCGCCGCGCGGATAAAAAGCGCCCTGCACGGCCATCTCCTTGCCGGCGGCGGAAACGAACGCGGTCTCGAACTGCGCCGGAGGCTCACCGGCGGCCGCCGCGGCTACGCGCGCCGAGAATCTTTCCCGCTCGGCGGCGGGGACCAGCGCCTCCACCCTGAGCGCGGCCAGCTCGGCCGGCGCTCGGCCCGCCAGCGCCGTGAAGGCCGGGTTGCCGATGGTGATGGCGCCGTCCAGAGAGACCAGAAAGAGCAGGTCGGTGGAGCACTCGAAGAGTTCCCGGTAGCGCGCCTCGCTCTCCTCCGTATCCCGGCGCGCCCTGTCCAGTTTGAGCCGCTCCTGCCTCTCCGCAAGAGCCCGGATTATGGCCGTGGGCAGCCTGGAGAGCCTGTCCTTTATGACATAGTCGGTGGCGCCGGAGCGCAGCAGTTCCACGGCCTGCTCGTCGGGCAGCGTGCCGGTGACTATGATGAACGGCAGCCCCGGCGCCAGCCGGTTACGCAGCTCCAGCAGGTCCTCGGCGTCGAATTCTTTGAGAGCGAAATCCGAAAGAAAAATATCGAACCCCCCGCCTTTGAGCAGGCCCTCTATCTCCGCCAGGTCGGCGCTGACCGTGCATTCATGGGCCAGGCCTTGGCGTGTCAGCTCGTGCCGGGTCAGCTCGGCGTCCGAGGGCGTATCTTCCGCGTATAGTATTTTAACGTTATCAGCCATGATCCGTCCCTTAGTCTTTTCCGTTAGGCGATTATGCCGCCAAGTTCCCGCCACTTTCAGCCGCCGGCAGGGTAAAACAGAAATCAGCGCCGCCGCCTGGCCGGCCGGAACCGCGCACCTGCCCGCCGTGCCGGGCGGTTATGCGCTTGACCATCGACAGCCCGACGCCGTTGCCCGAAAACTCCTCGTCCGTATGCAACCGCTGGAAGATACAGAAAAGTTTAGCCGCGCGGGCCTGGTCGAAGCCGGCCCCGTTGTCGCTCACGCTGTATTCTACCATGCCGCCCCGCGCGGCCGCGCTGACGCGCACCGCCGGGGCCGGGGTGCGGGAAGTGAACTTCACGGCGTTGGAGAAGAGGTTCAGCCACAGCTGCCTGAGCATGGCCCCGTCCCCGCGGGCCGGCGGCAGGGCGCCGAGCTCGAAAGTGCCCGCCCAGCCCGGCGGGACTACCTCGTCCCAGGCCGCCAGCGCGAGCGCCCGCATGTCCGCCGTGCCCAGCGTCAATTCTTTGCGCGCCAGCCTGGCGAAAGAGAGCAGATCCTCTATCAGCTGCCCCATCTTTACCGTATTACCCCGTATCACTCCGGTCACCCTGCGGCCTTCAGCGTCCAGCCGGGAGCCGTAATCCTCCTCGAGTATGCGCGTAAAACCCTCTATCGCCCGCAGCGGGGCCCGCAGGTCGTGGGAAACCGAATAGGAGAAAGCCTCCAGTTCCTCGTTGGCCTCCTGCAGCTGCGCGGTGCGCGCCGCCACGCGCGCTTCCAGCGTGCGGTTGAGCTCGCGCAGGCGTTCCTCGGTGGCCTCGCGCACCCTGGTCTCGGCGCGCAGCAGGACATAGAAGAGGACGGCGCTGGCGGCGACGTAGGCCCAGCCCTTGTAGGTCTGCAGGGCGGCCTGCCGCGCCGGGTCGGAAACCGCGAGATAAAGGAACCTGTCGCTGAAAAGTATCCACAGCGCGCCGAAAGCCAGGTAGGCGGCCGTCACGCGCACCTCCGCCCGGGCCGCCAGCAGGGTTAAACGCTTTTTAAAAGGCTCCATTCCCCTCGCCCCTCTTGCTACTCGAATTTATAGCCGTGCCCGGTGACGCTCTGTATGCGCTCGCCCAGCTTGCCGCCCAGTTTCCGGCGCAGCGAGGAAACGTGGGTTTCCACCGTATGCGGCTTGTCGTAGGTGGCCATGTCGTAGCCCCACACCGTCTCCAGCAGGTACGGCACGCCGAGCACGCGGCCTTTTTTCTCCAGCAGCAGCGTCAGCAGGTCGAATTCCTTGCGCGTCAGCTGCACGGGCTTGCCTCCCACCTTGGCCGTCCGGCCCTCCGGGTCCAGTTCAAGGGCTTTCTCGCGCAGTACGGCGCTGCTCCGGCCGGCGCCGTAACGCCGCAGCACGGCGTTGATCTTGGCCGTGAGCACCTGGAAATCGAAAGGCTTGGCCAGGTAGTCGTCGGCGCCGCGGTCGTAGCCCTCCACTATATCCTCGTCGTCGGTGCGGTCCCCCGAGATGAGGATGACCGGCATATGCGCCGTCTCGGGAGAGGACTTGAGGACCCGGCACAGCGAGAAGCCGTCCAGCCCCGGCAGGTTGGCGTCCAGCACCGCCAGGTCCGGTTTGGAATCCTTCGCCATGATCAGCCCCTCGGAACCGTTGTCGGTGAAGATGACCCTGAAGTCATGGTTCTCCAGGTACTGGCGTATCACGTCCAGCATCTGGGGGTCGTCCTCCACTATCAGTATTTTAATGTTGCTCATTTCTCCTCCATATGTTGCCTTATTTGCGCGCCAGCCTTGAGAGCGTCTCGGCCAGGTCCTCGTAGCGGTACGGCTTGGGCAGCACCGCGTCGAAACCGAAAGACTTGAAGTCGGCCATCACCGGCTCGTCCGAATAGCCGCTGGAGACTATGATGACGGCTTCGGGGTGCCTCCGCCGCAGTTCGGCGCCGGCCTCCTTACCGCCCATGCCGCCGGGTATGGTCAGGTCCATGATGACGGCGGTGAAGGGCCGGCCGGCCGCCGCCTCGGCGTCGTAGCGTTTAAGGGTTTCGGCCCCGTCCTCGGTGACCTCGCACTCGTAACCGAGCTCGGAGATCATGCGCCTGGCCGCCCTTATCACTATCTCCTCGTCCTCCAGCATCAGTATACGGCCGGCCCCCTTCTCTATCTCTCGGTCCCGGGCCGTTTCAGGCTTGATATTCCTGCCGGTGGCCGGCAGCAGTACTTCGAACTGCGTGCCTTTCCCGGGCTCCGAGGAGGCTTCCACGTGGCCGCCGTGGTTCTTGACCACCGACCAGGTCATGGAAAGCCCCAGGCCGTGCCCCTGCGTCTTGGTGGTGAAATAAGGCTCGAAGACCCGCGCCAGGTAATCTTTGGGGATGCCTATGCCCGTATCCGCCACGGTAACGCGCACGTATTTTCCCGGCGGCAGCACCGCGCCGCCCGCAGTGAGCTCGGTGTTCTCCGCCGCCAGCGTCAGCGTGCCGCCAGACGGCATGGCCTGCAGGGCGTTCACCAGCAGGTTGTTTATGGACTGCTTGATCTGCCCCTCGTCCCCCTCCACGCTCCAGAGCCCTTCGCTCAAGCGCAGGTCGTGCGCGGCCTTGGTGCCGCGGGTGGCAAGCGTGAAGATATCCGCGAGCGACTTTTCCATGGAGAACTCTTTCTTGACCGGCTTGCCGCCCTTTGAGAAAGCCAGCAGGTGGGTAGTGAGCAGCTGCGCGCTGCGCGCGGCTTCCAGGGTGTCGCGGATGATGTCGGCGTTCTCCCCGCCGCCGCTCCTGGCCGATAGCAGCGAGAGGTTGGCCATGATGCCGGTGAGCATGTTGTTGAAGTCGTGCGCTATGCCGCCGGCCAGCGCCCCGAGGGATTCCACGCGCTGCATGTTGGCCATCTCCGCCATCATGCGCTCAGCGTTCTTGCGCTCGGTGATATCGGAGGAGATGCCGCAGACGCCGTAAGTCTTGCCGGCGGCGTCCTTGAGCGGGAACTTGACCGAATAGTAGCAGGAGACGCCGCCGGTCCCGGCTGCGGTCTCTTCGAAAACCAGAGGCTTGCCCCCGGCGAAGACCTGCTGGTCGTTAGCCTGGTGCTCCCGCGCCGTCTCGGGACTCATAAAGTTCTCGCGCGGCTTGCCTATTATCGCCGCCGGCTCCGTTCTGAGGGCGGCGGCGAGGGATCTGTTGGCTATAATGAAGCGCCCCTCGTCATCCAAGGCGTAGATGAAGGAGCTGCTGTTGTCCAGCACGTCCTGGAAGAGGCGGCGCTGCTTCTCCAGTTCGTCCGCGGCGTGCTTGCGCTCCGTCACGTCGTTGGCCACTGCCAGGAAGAAGCGCTCGTCCCCGTTCTCCACCAGCTGCAGGCGGAGTTCCACCGGGTATGTAGTGCCGTCCTTGCGGGAAAGCCTGGTCTCGAAGAGCAACATATGCTGCTCCTTGCGCAGCAGCGGCGCCGCGGCCGACTTGAACGAAGCCTCCGTGAAGTCGCGCTTGAGCTCCCACGGCGTCAGCCGCTGCAGTTCCGCGGCCGTGTAGCCGAGGTTCTTGAACGCGCTCTGGTTCACGAAAATATAATGAAAATCCTGCGGGTCGAAGATGTAGACCTCGTCGAAACTGGCGCTGATAGCGTCGTTGAGCAGCCGCATGCGCTTGTTCTGCTCGCGGGTTTCCGTGATGTCCGTGAAGACGCAGTAAGTCTGCCTGAAGGAGCCGTCGGGGTTGTGCGCCACCTTGCCGCTGTAGTTCAGCAGCCTGCGGGAACCGTCAGCCCTGAGTATCTCCAGTTCCAGGTTCTCCTGCGTGCCCGCCCGCTTGAACTTTTCGAAGCTCTCGGCGAACACCCCTGCCTGCCCCGGCGCCAGGAAGTCCGTCATCGGCCGGCCTATCGCCTCTTCGCGGGTGAAGCCGAAAACCTTGCACCAGGTGTCGCTCACCGCCAGCAGCCGCCCCCGCTCGTCCATGGACTGGTAGCCGACGGGGGTCTTCTCGAACAGCTCCTGGAAACGGGTCTCGGATTCCTTCAACCGGGTGATGTCCGTCCAGGAGCCGGTCACCTCCCGGCCGCCGCCGGAGGCATTGAGCTGCGCGTGCACCCAGAAATACTCCCCGCCCTTCCTGCGAAAGCGAAAATCCTGCGTGACGCTGCCGCGCTCTAGAACCTGCCCCTGGCTGAGCATCGCCGCCGGCCGGTCGTCGGGGTGTATGTTCTCGCTCCACCAGCCAGGGGAGAACATCTCCTCCGGGGAATAGCCGGTGAGGGCCGCGGAATTGCCGCTGACCCAGTCCGGCGCCAGCGTCCCGTCGGCCGAGGCTTTGAGCGTGAACAGGATGATGGGCGTGACGTCCATTATATGCGCCAGCTGCGACGAGGTGCGCTCCAGCGCGGCCTGGGCCACGGCCCGCTTCTCCTCGGACGCTATCGCGTCGAGCGCCAGCGAGATGTCGGCCCTGATCTCGTCGAGCAGTTTCAGCTCGGCCCCGGAAAAGAACCCGGTCTCCTCCGAATATATGGTCAGAGCGCCGGCCAGGCGGCCGTTCTCCTCGAGCGGTATGGCGGCCGAAGACCTGTAGCCGCGCGCCAGCGCCTTCTCCCGCCAGGGGGCCAGGGTGGGATCGGTGGCGATGTCGGCGCAGGCCTGTATCCTGCCCAGGCGGGCGGCCCGGCCCGTAGGCCCGTTCGACTCCGGGGCACTGCCCGATACTTCTATCCTGAGCCCGTCCAGATAGCCGTCCACGGCCCCGGCCCAGCAATGGGGCAGGATGCGGCCCAGGTCCTGGTCCAGCAGGCCTATCCAGGCCATGCGCAGGCCGCCGTCGCCCACGGCCACCTCGCAGATCCTGCGGAACAGCGCCCCGCGGTCCCTGGTCTGGGTGGCCGCCAGGTTCATTTGGGCGAGGAAAGTGTAGAGGTGCAGGTTGCGGGCCGTGCTCTTCTGGGCCGCCTCCAGCTCGCTCAGCAGGGCTATCTTCTCCAGGGCCTTGGTCACCGCCGGCAGCAGGTTGTCCAGGAAATCACCGTTCTTGACTAGGTAGTCGCAGGCGCCGGCCTTCATGGCAGCCACCGCCACCGTCTCGTCGCCGCGGCCGGTCACCACCATGAAGGGCGGCATGGCCACGCCGCGGGCTTTCACCGTTTCCACGAATTCCAGCGCGTTGGTGCCTGGCAGCGAGTAATCCACCAGCATCAGTTGCGGCGTGCCGGCCAGCAGGGCGGCCATGGCGGCCTCGACGCTGTGGCATTTGGTTATCTCCAGCCCCAGCGGCTCCAGCCGCTGGGCTTCCAGCTCGCAGGTGCCCTTATCGTCTTCCAGCAGCAGCAGGCCGCCGCCGCTTTCTTTGGAACGCTCCATATCAGCCCCTCATTTCAGCTTGTCAACTTTCACAACCATCAGAAAAAGTCCGAGCCTCTTTATCACTTCGGCGAACTTGTCGAATTCCACCGGCTTGGTCAGGTAGCTGTTGCAGCCGTAGCTATAGCAGGCTTCAACTTCCTTGGGATCGTCTGTAGTCGTCAGCATTATCACCGGTATGGTCCTGAGCCGGGGATCGCCTTTGATGCGTCTGAGTATCTCGATGCCGTCCAGGCCGGGCATGCGGATATCCAGCAGCAGCAGGTATTCCCCGCCGTTCCTGAGCTCCGGCCCGGTAAGGTAAGCCCAGGCCTCGGCCCCGTCGCGGAAGCGCACTATGGGGTTCTTCACTCCCACACTCTCGAAGCGCTCCTCCACCAGCCGGGCATGCCCGTCGTCGTCCTCGGCCATCAGTATAGTAAGTTTCTCGCCCATACGTTCCCCCTTCTCTAAGCGAGCGGCAGTTCCACTACGAACACCGTGCCGCCCCCCGGCGCCGCGGCCACGCTTATACTGCCGCCGTTTCTCTCCGCTATGCGCCGGCACATGGGCAGGCCTATACCTTCCCCGTTCTTCCGGCCCGCGCGCGCCGGCTTGTAGAAGATGCTCCAGAGCTTCCCGTGCTCCGCTTCCGGTATGCCCGGCCCGTTGTCGGCCACCCGGTAAACGGCCTTGCCGGCTGCGGCCTCGCCGCTCACCTCTATCACGAGGCGCCGCTGCGGGTCCCTGTATTTTAATGCGTTATCCAGCAGGTTGCTGAAAAGCTGGCTGACGGAAACGGCGTCCGCCCGGCAGGGCGGGAGAGCGCCTACCTTAACTTCGGCGCAAGCCTGCTCCACCTGGAACCGCATCGTGTCCACTATGCGCCGCAGCACCGGCCCCATCTCCAGATTTTCAGGCTTCAGTTCCTGCCTGCCCATGCGCGAAACCTTGAGCAGGGCGCTCAGCAGCGCGTCCATCTTGGCCGAGCTCTCCAGGATAAAGCCCAGGGCCTCCGGAACCTTCTCGCCGTAAAGTCTCGCCGCCCGTTCCCCGTCCTCCGGTCCCAGGCCCGCCCCGGCCAGCACCTGCCGCATCTCGGCGAGGTAGCCCTGCAGGTTCTGGCTGAAGCCCTGGATGTTGACCAGCGGGCTGCGCAGGTCGTGAGTGGTGATATAGAGGAAATTCTCCATCTCGCTGTTCTTGGCGGCCAGCGCCTTGTTGAGCCCTTCCTTCTCCTGCTCCGCCTGCCGGCTCTGCGCCAGCGCCCGCGCCAGCTTTATCTTGCCATAGCTCAGCGTGGAGATCAGTTCCGAGAACTTGGTGTAGAAGCGCATGACCGTGTCCACCTGCTCCCTGGTGAAGCGCGGCAGCCGCTCATAGGCCGCCACGTACGCCTCCTCGTCGAAGCCGTAGCGCCGCGCCTGCTCCCTGAACAGTTCGGGGTTATAAGGCTCGTCGGTATACAGGAACTGCCCCAGGAAAAGGTTCCCGAGGTGCCTGCCTCCCACTACTATCGGCGTCGCGATGTCCCGCAGGTTGTTCTTGCACAGGTACGACTTGCATTTGCCGCGCTCCACTCCGTCGGAGAGGATGGTATCGCTCTCCACGCAGTTGCGCGCGGTTTCGGGATTGACGCGGTGGAACCTGGTGCAGATCTCCTGCCAGCCCGTCCCCACCAGCACCTTGCCCTTCATGTCTATGATGCCTATGCCTATCTTCGTCAGGCCGTAGAACTCGTCCATTATGGCCTGCAGTTCCGGCACGTCCAGGATGTCCCCCAGCTCCAGCGTCCCCGGTTCCCCTTCCGGGGAGAGCAGCGCCTGAAGCTTGGAGCGCACGGCGGCCTCGCTCTTGATCAAGGCCTCCTCGGCCATCCGGCGCTCGGTGATGTCCTGCACGGTGCCCACGGACCGCAGCGGCTTGCCGTCCGCGCCGTAGAAGGTCTCGCAGAACTCGCTGACGTACTTCACCCGGCCGTCCTTCATCAACAGGCGGTGCACTATACTGTAGGGGGTCCTGTTCTTCAGCGACTCGGTATAGGCTTTATTGACCGCGGCCCTGTCCTCCGGGTGTATCCCGTCCAGGAAAGCCTCATAAGAAGCTTCGAATTTATCCCGGTCTATCTCGAAGATGCGGAAGATCTCTTCCGACCATTCCAGCTTGTTGGAGAGCAGGTCCAGCGTCCAGTTGCCGAGGCGGGCGAGCCGCTGCGCTTCTTTCAGGTCCCTCTCGCTCTTGCGCAGGGCCTCCTCGGCCAGTTTGCGGTCCGTGATATCGGTGATGATGCCGTGCCAGAGCGTGCCGCCGTCGGGCAGGCGCTCGGGGCGCGCGTCGCAAAGGCGCCAGCGCAGGCCCTGCCGCGGAAGGATTACGCGAAACTCCCAGTGAAAGATAGAGAGACTGCGGGCCGACTCGGAGATGGCGTCCCCGGTGCTTTTCAGGTCCTCCGGGTGTATGCGGCCGAACACCGGCGTGGCGTCCCCGCGCACCTCCTCCGGGCTTACCTCGTATATCATCTCTATCCCGGAGCTGGAGTAAGGGAAACAGGACCGGCCGTCGGGGTAAAGGCGGTACTGGTAGACCACCCCGGGCACCTGGTCGGTAAGACGTTCCAGCAGTTCCTGCGATCTTTTCCTCTCCGTTATGTCCAGGTTCACGCCCACCATGCGCACGGGCCTGCCGTCCGGCCCGCGGAAGACGTCCGCTACAGCCTTCAAGTGGCGGACCGTCCCGTCGGGCAGCAGCACGCGGAATTCCGTGTCGTAGTTCTTCTCTCCCTTCAGCGCCAGCTCGCTCTCGCGTTCGCAGCGGGCCCTGTCCTCGGGAAGCAGCCCCTTCAGCCAGGCCTCGTAGGCTACCGGAAAATCCTCCCGCCTCGCGCCGTAGAGCTCGAACATCCTGTCGTCCCAGCTCAGCCTGTTGGCCGGGATGTCCCAGTCCCAGATCCCCAGGCCGGCGGCCCTGGCGGCCAGGGTGAAACGCTCGTTGCTGTTCCTGAGCTGGTCCTCCGCGCGCCGGCGCTCGCTGATATCCCGGACTATCACGAACATCGTTTTCCTGCCGGACAGGTCCACTATGCTGGAACTGATATCCACCGGGAAAACAGAGCCGTCCTTGCGCGCGTGGACGGCTTCGTAATGGCCGCCGCCGTCGGCCATGGCCCCGGCGATGCGCCGCCCGAAGGCCTCCGTGTCCTGCGCGGGGATCACTGCCCCGGCCTTAAGCCCCTTCATTTCCGCGGGGGTATAGCCGTACATCTCGCAGGCCTTGCTGTTGGCCTCCTGCACAGCGTACGTGGTCATATCCACGGTAAGGATTCCGTCGTTGGCTTTTTCGGCGAGCAGGTCGTAGTTGCTTTTTATGCGCGCGTAAGAGCGCTCGTATTCCAGCGCCTGGCGCATGAACACCAGGTAGGCCGCGGCGCCGGCCGCGCCCAGCAGGGCCAGCACCAGCAGGGCCAGCAGGACGGCGAGCGTCCCCGTCCCTTTCAGCACCTCGGCCATGTCCAGCTTGGTGACCAGGGCCCAGTTGGTGCCCGGCACCGGCTCGACGGCGGCCAGCACTGCTATGCCGCGGTAATCCTTCCCTTCGACGATATCTTTTATCCCCCGCAGCCCCATGGCCGCGGGCAGCGCTTCGGAACTGAGCGGGCGGCGCAAGCGCATGGCCGCGTCCTTGACGTGGCGCAGGTCGTTGAGAAAGACCAGTTCTTCCCCGTCGCGGGCGACCAGCAGTATTTCCCCGGTATTGCCGCGGCCCGACCAGGTCTGCAGCAGCGGGTACAGGAACTCCGCCGGGTCCACGCGCAGCAGCAGAAAAAGTTCACTGCCGCCGGGGGCCCTGGCTGCCGGGGTCACGATGTCGATGTGCGGACTAACTTCTCCGGGGTGCAGGTAGAAATCGCCTATTTCCGGCCGGCCGCTGGTCCTGGCGGCCGAGATCAGGACCGGCACCTGCCGGCACAGCGGCTCCGGCTTGCCGCCGGTATGCAGCAGCAGCTTGCCGTCGGCCCCGGCGAGAGCGGCGAACTGGTATTTATTGCGTTTGAGGAAGGTTTGCAGCCTGGCCCGCAGGCCGGCGGCCGCAGCCTTGTCAGCGGGGTTGGCCGCGAAGTCGCGCAGATAGCCGTAAACCAACTGGCCGTCCAGCAGCGACAGGGCGCTGTTAGCCCTCTCCTCACGCCAGAGCAGCAGTTGCTGCATCTTTATCTGCTCAATGGAAAGCAAGAGCCGCCTGGCGTCGCTGCGCAGCGAAGCCTGGTAATGGGCGTGGTAAGCTATGCCGCCGGCTATCAGCAAACCGGCTACGACGGCAAATACCGCCGCGAGGCGGCGCTTCAGCCTGGAAAGGTCTGAGCTTGCGGAATTTCCCAATTTCCCCCCGGTCTTCCCTTGCGAACAAAGGTTGCCAAATCCCCTGACGGGATTATTATATACATAATAAAGCTGCGGTGTATAGCGGGAAAAACCTTTCCCCACGCGCCCGTTTTTTGTATAAAGTCCACGGGGGTGCTATGAACGACAATTTACATATCTTCCTGCTGGAGGACGACCCGGTTTCAGCCGGAATCAGCTTGCGCATGCTCAGGGAGGCAGGGCTGGCCCTGGAGGTAAACCGGACGGCCACGCTGGCGGAGGGCCTGGCCGCGCTGGTGGACGGAGGGGCCGACGTGGCGTTGCTGGACATGAACCTGTCTGACAGCTCCGGACTGGAGACGGTAAAGGCGGTCTGCCACGGCTTCCCCAAGCTGCCGGTCATAGTTATGACCGGCACCGACGACGAGGCCGTGGGGCTGGAAGCCCTGAAGCACGGCGCCCAGGACTACCTGGTAAAAGGGCAGTTCGACGACAGGGAATTAAAGCGGGTGATACGCTACGCGATAGAACGCAAAGAGCTGCTCAACGAGAAGGAAGAATTGATAAGCAGACTGCAGGACGCGCTGAAACGGGTTAAGCTGCTGACCGGCCTGCTGCCCACCTGCGCCGATTGCAAAAAAGTGCGTTCCCCGGACGGCGAGTGGATACAGATGGAATCGTATATCTCCACCCATTCGGAGGCGGTCTTCAGCCACGGCTTCTGCGACAATTGCTATCAGCGGCGGATGGCGCAGATCAGGGAGGCTGACGGACGGAAAGGGAACAAAGACTGACGGACGGCTATTCGCCTATGTCTTCGTTCCAGAGCTCAGGCCGGGCGGCGATGAAGTCCGTCATCATTTGTCTGCACTCCGGCAGGTCCAGGTTTATCAGGTTCACGAACTTTTTGGAATAACTCTCGGGGCCTTTGAAGGTCCGGTTCTCGCCGATGACCACGGTGGGGATCTTGTAGAGCAGTATGGCGCCGGTGCACATGGGGCAGGGCGAGAGGGTGGAGTAGATCTCGCATTTCTTATAGTCGGCGGCCGCCAGGCGGCCGGCGTGCTCCAGGCAGTCCATCTCGGCGTGCAGGATGGCCGACTTCTTCTGCACGCGGCGGTTGTGGCCCCGGCCGATGATCCTGTCGCCCTTCACCAGGACGGCGCCTATCGGTATCCCGCCCTCTTTCAGCCCTTTGCGCGCCTCTTTAACGGCCTCCGCCATGAATTTCAAGCGTCGGAGGTTTAAGTTCTTTTTCGGCATCGCTGCCCCCTTTTGCACCTTTTTTAGCCCCGCTTTTGGCGGGCTGCGGCGAAACTCTGCGAAATTTACCGCGGGAAGTACCCACCAGCGCCGAGGCGTCGAAGACGGCCGTGCGCTTGTCCTCGCTGATCTTGACGGAGCCGTTGAGGAAGACGGATTTCAGCCGCACCTCGGTCTCGCTGACGAAGCAGGCCAGGAAGGTGAGCCTGGGCAGGCCGGGCACGCCGGCGTTGACGGTATAGCAGTTGTACTCGCCGGCGGGGCCGGCGGTGAAACTGCCGGTGCCGCTGCCGCAGGGGCCTTTGAAGTTGAAGGACCCCATCATCAGGTTGTTGCGCTCCTTTATCCGCGAGTTCACTTTCCAGGAGCAGGCTTTGGGCGTGGTCTGCACGGCGCCCGTCCAGGCGCCGGCGAAGTCGGCCAGTGTTGCCGCGCCCGCGGGCGCGGCGGCCAGCAGCAGCAGCGCTAGAACACCCGGCAGGAGATGCACTTGAGGTATTCCCCCTCGGGATAGTCGGCCGCGACGGGATGGTCGGGGCCGGCGCCGGATTTCTTAAGTATCTGCACGCGGCGGCCGGCGTTGGCGGCCGCGCCGCGCAGGATGAAGGAGAATTCCTCCATCGACACCATGCCGCTGCAGGAGCAGGTGACGAAGATGCCGCCCTCCTCCACCAGCGACAGGGCTATGCGGTTGAAGTCGCGGTATTTGAAGATGCCCTTGTCGCGCTCCTCGCGGTTGGAGACCAGCTTGTACGGGTCCAGCACGACGAGGCCGTACTTGCGCTTAAGCTCTATCATCTGGCGCATGTAGGTGAAGGCGTCGGCGCAGACGGCGTCCACACGGACCTTGTTGATATTGGCGTTGCGCTTGCACATCGCGCTGGCCTCGGGGTCCAGTTCCACGCAGGTGACGTCGGCGGCGCCGCCCAGCTTGGCCGCGTAAATACCGAAGCCGCCGGTATAGGCGCACAGGTCTATGACGTTCTTGCCGGCCGCGAGCGTGGAGGCGAAAAGCCGGTTCTCCCGCTGGTCGCAGAAGAAGCCGGTCTTGTAGCCGGCCTTCATGTCGATCTCGAACTGCACGCCGTTCTCGACCACGCGGGTCTTGCGGCCGGGGCCTTCCTCCGGCTTGATCTTGAACCCTTCCATTTCCTGCGTGTAGGAGCTGGCCCGGTGCTGGAAGGACGCCTGCGGGAAATGCTTCTTAAAAGCGGCCTCGATGTTGGGCCAGAGGCGGTACATGCCCAGGGAATAGAATTCCAGCGAGATCTGGTCGTTGTAGATGTCCACCGTCAGGCCGGGCAGGCCGTCGGCGTAGTCGTGCACCAGGCGGCAGGCGTTGGTCTTGTCCTGGAGTTTGAGCACGTCCCGGCGCAGCGAGACGGCGCGGGTGACGCGCTCGTCGAAGAAGCGGTCCACCTGGAACTCTTCCGGGTTCTCGCGGGTGAAGATGCGCAGCGTGATCTGGCTGCGCGGGTTGTAGATGGCCACGCCGTAAGGGTTGTTGTTCTTGTCGTAGACGGCCACCATCTGGCCGGGCTCGGCGCGGTCGGCGATGTCTATCATGCGCTTGAAGGCGTTGGGCCCGGCGGGCGCGTGCGAGAGCTTTACCCTGGGCAGGCCGCCGGCTTTGGAGAATATTTTTTCAGCCATATCTGGATTATACACCTTTGACGGGGAAGTTCTCTCCCCGTCACTTTCTGAGTATGTCTATGCGGCGCCACAGCCCCGAGCGGAAGCGCAGCCCGAAGAACACGAACAGCAGGAAAATGTAGAAGCCCGCCCAGGCCCAGGCGTGGATCAGCTCGCCGCCGCCCTGGTGCGTGATGTACCAGATGCCCGGGACGAAGAGGAACCAGGCCGCGGCGCTGGCCCCCAGCATCTGGAAGCGGGTGTCGCCGGCGCCGCGCAGCGCGTCGGCGTAGATCATGCCGATGGCGTCGAAGAACACGAACACGGCCAGCACCTTCATCACCGGGCGGCTCGCGGCCAGGATCTCCGCGTACTCGTCCGAGTGGCCGGAGCCGAAGATATTGACGAACAGCCCCGGCACGGCCACGAAGAGTATCCCCAGCCCCAGCGCGTAGAGCGCCGCCATCCGGGCGCCGTTGTGCGTCACGCGCACGGCCACGTCGGGCTTGCGCATGCCGATGTACTTGCCGGCCAGCGTCAGCACCGCCATGCCCATCCCGATGACCGGCATGAAGGCGATCATGTTGACCGAGGCGATGATGTTGCTGGCCGCCAGCGAGACCTTGTCCAGAGCGCCCACGATGAAGATGAAGGCGCCGAAGGCGGCGATGTCGAGGAAGAACCCCACCCCGTTGGGGGCGCCGTACTTGATCAGCCGCAGGAAAAGGCCCTTGTGCACGCCCACCAGCCGGGCGGTGCGGTAGCGGCGGCGGTTATAGGGAGAGAAGATGAGCGCCAGGTACAGCCCCAGCATGATCGCCTGGCCGGCCACCATGGCGTAGGCCGCGCCCCTGATGCCGAGGGACGGCACCGGGCCGGCGCCGAACACCAGCAGCCAGGAGAGCAGCACGCAGACGGCGTTGCCGGCCATGTTCACCGACATCGGCACCTTGGTCAGGCCCCGGCCGGTGAAGAAGGCCGACAGGGCGGCGCTGGCGAGGAACACGATGCCCGAACAGTTGAGGATCAGGAAATACTGCTTTTCCAGCTCCACTACGGACGGCGCGTGGCCGGAATGCTCGATGATGAAATACCCCAGCGGCGTGAGCAGGACCAGCAGCAGGCCGGAGGCCAGCGCCAGCCAGACGCCCTGCCACACGGCCACCGAGACGCTGGCCGACTTGCCCCGGCCGAAATACTGGGAGACGAAGGCGTTGGTATAGGAGACGACGCCGAAGAAGAAGCAGGCGAACACGAAGGAGAGCAGGCCGGCGGGCACGCAGGCGGCCAGCGCGTCGGGGCTGTAGCGGGCCAGGAAGACGCGGTTGATGAACTGCATTACCGTGGAGGAAGCGGTGGAAAGGATCAGCGGGTAGGCCACCGTGAGCAGCTCGCGGGCGCCGCCCTCGCCGCGGGTGAATAGCTTCATAGCATGTCCGCGTAGGCGCCGGCCAGCAGGTCGGCCTTCTTTATCCCGAGAGCTTTGATCAACCCGGCGGCTTCGCGGCGGCCGGCGGCGGCGCTTTCGCCCGGCTTCAGCACGACTTCCAGTTCTATGAAGCGCCCGAGGCCGCGCACCTCGTCGAAGTGGATGCGCGTGCGGCCGGCGTGGCAGACCAGCCGTTTCTTGAAGACCTTTTTAGTGACGCCCAGCAGGCGGGTCAGCGACCGCCGGGTCTTCGCGGCGTCTGGCACGGGCACGAGGGTGTACTCGCTGGCTTTGGGGCCCTTAACCCCGGCCCGGCGGTAGAAGACCAGGTAGTCCTCTCCCCCGCGCTGCTCGCGCAGCTTCAGCCGGCCGTTGGAGCAGTTGAAGAAGGTGTCGGCCTGCGCCAGGCGCTCGGTCCTGTCGGCCAGCGCCAGCCCCGCCTTCAGCTGGGCGGCCCAGCCGGCCGCGCGGGCTTTGATCTCGATGTTGGTAGCCATTTAGAATCTTTCAAGGATGAACGGCGCCGCCGTCAGCAGCGCGCCGACCAGTACCACGAGCAGCGTGCCCGGCACGAAGTAGGGGTAGGCCATCAGCGCTATGCCGCAGACCAGGCGCACGGTGTCGCCGGCCGCCCGGCCCTGCCGGAAGTAGACGAACCCGACCATGGAGAAGATCAGGGACGCCAGCAGGCTCCAGGGATCGAACATGGCGAGTCCTAGTCGTATTCCTTCTCGCCGCGCTTGCGCTTGCTGTGGTCCAGCACCTTCTTGCGCAGGCGCAGGCTCTTGGGCGTGACTTCCACGAACTCGTCTTCCTCGACGTATTCTATGGCCTGCTCCAGGCTCATCTGGCGGTGCGGGGTGAGCGTGATGGCCATGTCGGCGGTGGAGGAGCGCATGTTGGTCTGTTTTTTCTCCTTGCAGGGGTTGACCACCAGGTCGTTGGCCCGGCAGTGCTCGCCCACTATCTGCCCGGCGTAAATGTCCTCGCCGGTCCCCACGCACATGATGCCGTGGTCCTGCAGGCTGTTGAGCGCGTAGCCGGCGGAAGTCCCCGGCTCTTTGGCGATGAACACGCCGTTGCGCTTGGGCGCCGAGAACTTGCCCTCGGGCAGGAAGCCGTGGAAGCTGTGGTGCATCAGGCCCGAGCCCTTGGTGAACGACATGAACTCGGACTTGAAGCCGATCAGCGCCTTCGAAGAGATGACGTATTCGAAGCGCACGCGGCCGTCTTCGCCCACGCTCATGTTCTTGAGCTGGGCGCCGCGGCTGCCCAGGCCGTTCATGACGGACCCCTGGTATTCGGCGGGGCAGTCCAGCATCAGCATTTCCACGGGCTCCACGGTGACGCCGTTCTCCTCGTGGGTGATGACCACCATCTTGGAGACGCAGAGCTCGTAGCCCTCGCGCCGCATGGTCTCGATGAGGATGGAGAGGTGCAGCTCGCCGCGGCCGGAAACTTTGAAGCCGGGTTCGCCGGGGATCTCCTCTATCTTCAGGCCGACGTTGATCTGCTGCTCCTTGTAGAGGCGGTCGCGGATCTGCGTGACGGTGACGAACTTGCCCTCGCGGCCCGAGAAGGGACCGTCGTTGGGATAGAATTCCATGGCCAGGGTGGGCTGCTCGATCTCCAGGCCTGGCAGGGTGCCGGGGTTCTCCATGTCGGAGACGGTGTCCCCCACCTCTATCCCCTCGAGGCCGGCCACGGCCACGATGTCGCCGGAGTGCGCTTCCTTGATCACCACGCGCTCGAAGTTCTTGTAGCCCATCAGCTGCATCACCTTGCGGTTCTTGAACGGGGTGCCGGGCGAAGCCACGGCCACCTGCTGGCCGGCGCTGATGCGGCCCTGCACTATGCGGCCTACGCCTATGCGGCCGGTATAGGAGCTGTAGTCGAGCATGGTCACGAGCAGGCGCAGCGGGTACTCGTCGAGGTCCAGCGGGCCGGGGACGTGCTTGATGATGGTCTCGAAGAGGTGGCTAAGGTCCTTGGCGGGGTGGTTGTAGTCGGCGGAGGCCCAGCCGTCGCGGCCGACGGCGTAGACCACGGGAAAGTCCAGCTGCGCGTCGCTGGCGCCGAGCTCCATGAACAGGGAAAAGACCTTGTCCAGGGCGGCGTGCGGGTCGCAGTTGAGGCGGTCGACCTTGTTGATGACGACGATGGGGCGCAGGCCGAGGGCCAGCGACTTCTTGAGCACGAAGCGGGTCTGCGGCATGGGGCCGTCGAGGGCGTCCACGAGCAGCAGCACGCCGTCGACCATGCGGAGCACGCGTTCGACCTCGCTGCCGAAGTCGGCGTGGCCGGGGGTGTCGACGATGTGGACGGTGGTGTCTTTATAGCGGACGGAGGTGTTCTTGGAAAGGATGGTGATGCCGCGCTCTTTTTCCAGGTCGTTGGAGTCCATGATGCAGATGGCTTCCTCGCCGCTTTTATCGTGGTAGGCGCCGGTCTGCTTGAGCATGGCGTCGACGAGGGTGGTTTTGCCGTGGTCGACGTGGGCGATGATGGCGATGTTGCGCAGGTCGGGCCGGCGCTTGGCGTTGTCTTGTTGCATGTGTTTTTTGTTGCTCCTTAAAAGCTTACTGCTGCGCGGAGGCCGTTTCGCCGGCCGCTTCCAGCGCTTCGAGTTCGGAGGCGAAGGCGGCGATCTTGGCCTCGAGGGCGGTGATCTTGTCTCCGAGTTCCTTGACCTGCTTGTAGTCGGCGTGGATCTCGGGCGCGGACAGTTTGGCGGCCAGGCTCTCCACCGTCTTGCGCGAGTAGGCTATTTCCTTCTTCAGCGTCTCGGCGCGGCGGGTCTTCTTGCGGGCCTCGGCCTCCTGGCGCTTCTTTTCCTCGTAGTCCGCGGAAGGGGCGGCGGCCCGCTGCTCGGGTTCGGCCTTCTTCTTCTGGCCGGCGGCCTCGCGGGCCAGCTGCTCCTGGCGGTAGCGGAAGTAATCGTAGTTGCCGGGGTAGACGGTGGTCTTGCCGTGCTCGACGTGCACCACGGAGTCGGCCAGGGCGTTGAGGAAATAGACGTCGTGGCTGATCATGCACAGCGTGCCCTCGAACTCCTTGAGGGCGGCTATCAGCGCGTCCACGCTGGCCATGTCGAGATGGGTGGTAGGCTCGTCCATCAGGATGACGTTGGGCGGGTCCACCAGCAGCTTCACCAGCATCAGGCGGCTCTTCTCGCCGCCGGAGAGCACCTCGGTCTTCTTGTAGACGTTGTCGCCGGGGAACAGGAAGGTGCCGAGCACGGTGCGCACCATCAGTTCGGGGTTCATCCGGTCGTTGTCCATCGCCTCCTGCAGCACGGTCTTGCGCGGGTCCAGGATGCCGTCGCGGTGCTGTGAGAAATAGCCGGTCTTGACGTTGAGGCCGAGCACGCGCTCTCCGGAGTCGGGCTCGATCACGCCGGCGAGCATCTTCAGCAGCGTGCTCTTGCCGGCGCCGTTGTGGCCCACGAAGGCCATCTTCTGGCCGCGCTCGAGGGAGAAGTCGAAATTGTCGTAGACCTTGATGTCGGGGTGGTCTGCCACCTTGTAGGTCTTGCTGATCCCCTTGAGCTCCAGCACCTTGGTGCCGGTGCGGCTGGGCTGCGGGAAGCGCATCTTGACGGTCTTGGTCTCGGCCGGCAGCTCGATGCGCTCCATCTTCTCCAGGCGCTTGAGCATGCTCTGCGCCCGGTTGGAGGTGCTGACGCGCGCCCGGTTGCGGGCCACGAAGTCCTCCATCTGGGCGATCTGCTCCTGCTGCAGGCGCCAGGCGGAATAGATCTTCTCCTTCTCGGATTCGCGCTGGGCGAGGAAATGCTCGTAGTCGCCGTGGTAGACGCGCAGTTTGTGCTCCTGCAGCGAAACGATGGAGTTGCAGATCTTGTTGATGAAGTCGCGGTCGTGCGAGATGACGAAGATGGCGCCCTGGTAGCTCTGCAGGTACTCCTCCAGCCACAGCAGGGAGTCCAGGTCCAGGTGGTTCGTGGGCTCGTCGAGCAGCAGCAGGTCGGGCTTCTTGAGCAGGAGTTTCGCCATGGCCACGCGCATCGCCCAGCCGCCGGAGAGGGTGTTGACCCTGCGGGTGAAGCCGTCCACCTTGAAGCCGAGGCCCATCAGGATGGCCTTGCCCTCGGCCTCTATGCGGCCGTCGTAGTCCTCGGCGCCGTCCAGGATCTCCTCCACCACGGTCTTTTCGGAAGTGGGCGGGTTCTCCTGCGGCAGATAGCCCACCACCACGCCTTTCTTGAACTGTATGTCGCCGTCGTCGGCCTCCTCGGTGCGCAGCATCATCTTGAACAGCGTGGACTTGCCGGCGCCGTTGGGGCCGACCAGCGCGAAGCGGTCGCCGTCGTTGACCTGCAGCGAAGCGTCCTCGAAAAGGACCTGGGAAGAGAAGGATTTATGTACGTTCCTAAGCGTTATCATAGGTGTGGGGCCCGCCCGCGCGGGGATTAGCAGTAAAATTTTCCGGAGACTGAACGGAACTGCGGGATCAGGATGCCGGGACTGCCTACCTGTATATTTTATCATTTTTACCCCCCCGCCTTTCTTTTGATACTTAAAAAATATAAACTACGCTTAAGTTAACGGAGGTTCTTATGCTCGACACTGTTATCAGCGTAGCCTGGGCCCTGGTTTTCGCGCTGGCCGGCGGCACCGCGGGCGCTTTCCTGCTGATGTGGCTCTCCGCGCGCATCCCGGCCGTTTTCGAGCGCATCACCCCCGACCTCGACGAGGGCAAGGAGATCATCCGCGGCAACCGCGCCGTGGGCGACTACTTCGGACGCATCGTCTCGGCGGCCATCCTGGGCGTCAGTATCATCATCGCCGCGGCCGTGCTCGGCGGCCTGCTGGCGGGCCTGCGCTAAAATGAAAGCCCTGCTGCTCGCGGCGCTGCTCGCCTGCGGGGCGGCCCCGGCCCTGGCCGGCGGCCTGCCGGCCGGCACCCCCGTCCTGACCATAAACGGCAGCGTGCCGGTGGAGGATGTGCGCCCCGGAGACCGCGTGCTGGCCTACTCCAACGAGAAACTGCTGCAGGTGGAGGTCAAGGACATAGAGAAAAAGAGGACCCGCCTGCTGGTGGTAAAGACCTCGCGCGGCTCCCTCAGGGCGGCGCCGGAACACCCGGTGCTCACCCGTTTCGATTTCACTGAAATGCGGGCCCTTAAGAAGGGCGACGACGTGGCGGTCTTCGAAGACGGGCGCCGCGTGTGGGCCAGGGTGCGCTCCGTAAAGACGGCCGGCGTGGCCGAAGTCTATAACCTGGCCGTGGACCCGCCGCATACCTTCATAGCGGGCGGCTTCGTAGTACACAACTACTACCGCAGCAGCTACCGCCGCCGCAGCTACGGCCCCTTCGACCTGGTCATCTTCGGCATAGCCGCGATAATAGTTTTCCTGAAGAACCAGTTCCGGCGCACCTCCTACGGCCGCGGCGGCTCGTACAATTCCTACGGCTCTTACGGATCGGCCGGCGGGTACGGCACGAAGGGCTCTTACAATCCCCCCAGCGCCTACCGGCCAGCCGCCGCGGCCGTCGCCGGGCGGCTGCAGGACAGCGCCATAGTGCCCCGGGCGCAGGCCACGCTGGCGATACTGCAGACCCTGGGCGCCAGGGACCCGGACTTCAATCCCGACGAGCTCGCCGCCTTCGCCCGCAAACTCTTCACCAAGTTCAAGGCGGCCCAGCAGGCCCGCGACTTCTACGCGGTGCGCGGCCTGCTAATGCCCAATATCCTGGCCGCGCACAGCGCCAGGGCCGAGTCGCAGCGGGTACGCGGCGAGGTCAACATGATCGAAGACCTCAAGGTCCTCGACGTGGATTTCATGCACGTGCGCTGCCCCCGCGAGAAGGAGGGGCGCTCGTTCACCGTGCTGGTCTCGTACGTGGCCAAGGACTACCTCGTCAGGGAAAGCGACAACATAAACTTCCGCGGCGTCTCCGAGCCCGCCTCGCGCCTGCAGGTGGCCGGCGGCAGTCTGGAGCCGCAGAATTTCCAGGAATACTGGACCTTCAACCAGTTGAACGGCAGCTGGGCGCTCGCCCGCATAGACCAGCCCGGCGAGATGGATTTCATCAACGCGCCCAACCTGCCGGACACGCCGCAGGCCGCGGCCTCTTTCCCGATGGCGGCCGGCGCCGCGGCGGTAGTCGCGGCCGCCGCCGGGCCACGCGACCACAGCGCCTACATGCCGCCCGGCTCCACCGCCCCGACCCGGCCTCAGGCCAGGCCGGCAGACGCGCTGCCGCCTGCCGAAGCCAGGCCGGCCCCCGCCGCCGAGGGCGATCACTGGAACAGGCAGAAGATGGAGATAGCCGCCACGCTGGCTTTCGAGAGCATCTACGAGGCCTGGGGCAGGAACGACAGCTCGCTGCTGACCGGCGAGTACGTCTCCGCCGAGGCCCTGGCAAAACTTAAAGCGGTGATGGACGCCCGCAAGGCCGAGGGCCTGACTTTCGAGTTCAAGAACCTGTTCCCTCGCCGGGCCGAGATAGTGCTGACCAGCCCGGCCGCCAGGAGCAAGCTGCACCTCGACGAGTTCACCGCCCGCATCACGGCCACCGCCGTGCGGGCCATGTCGCGCAACGGCAAAGTGCTGCACCGCGACGAGGCGCCAGAGCCCTTCACCGAGTACTGGGTGTTCGGCAGGCAGGACAAGGCCTGGAAGCTGCGGGACATACTGCCGCGCATGGACCACGAGGCCGACCGCACCCAGGACGGAGCGCCCGGCCCCGCCCAGATAGAGTGGTACTGGCATTCCTAGCGGCGCCAAAGAAAAAGCCCGCGCTTCCCTGGGAGGCGCGGGCTTTTTTATTTACGGCCTTTTACTTTACGCGGTTGAGCATGGGCACCACCGCGTTGATCTTGCCGGCCAGCACGCCGTGCAGGCCCAGCGCCCTGCGCAGCGCCTCGAGGAACTTGTGCTCGGGGGCTACCACCTTGCGGTCCGTGGCCACCATGTAGACGGCCCAGGCGTAGGCGGTCTCGCGCAGCGAGGGGCTGAGCAGTTCGGCCGCCCGCTCCAGAACGGCGTCGCGGCCCTTGTCGGCGATGGCCGAGGCGATGCAGCCCATATATTCCCCGGCGTCCTCCACCTTGCCGAACAGGGGGCTGGAAACCAGCACGCCCTTTAGATTGTCGATTTCCCTGTCGTTAAGTTTACCGTCGGAGGAGACCGCCAGTATGGCCACGGCCATCAAGGCGTCGGCCGGGCTCAGCAGCGTCTCCTGCTGGCAGCCGCAGGCGCAGCCGCATTCTTCCTTGTCGGTTTTCTTTTTCATGTTACCTCCTGTCCACAGTTCTTTTTAGCGGATCGCGACACATCGCTTTTCAGCCCAGCAACCGCACCTTGTAGCCGGCGGCCTCCAGTTCCTTCTTCACGAAGTCCCGGCGGTCGCCCTGTATTTCCAGCACGCCGTTCTTCACCGCCCCCCCGGCGCCCAGGCGCTTCTTGAATTTACTGAGCAGCTCTTCCTTGCCGGCGGGGTGCATGGGCAGGCGCTCCACCAGGGTCAGGCCGCTGCCCTTGCCGGTCTTCTTGAATGAGATGCGCACCGGCTCGGTTTGGTTTCGCTTGCGCACCTCCCCGGCCAGACCCTCCGCGCACTCGCACGGCGTCTTGCCGCAGTTGGGGCAGGAGACCTTGCCGTCGGGCCCCGTGGAATAGACCAGCCTGTCGTTGCCGCCCATTATTTGGCCTTCCCGGCGGCGGCCTTCTCCCGGGCGGCCGCGGCGGTCTTGCTCTTGTCCAGCATACCCCGCAGCGCCCTCATGTCGGCCCTGAAGGCCTTGCTCTTTGAGTAGGCCGCGAACAGCCGGTCGGCCAGCCGCTTGCCGGCCTCTATGTCGGCCGGATGGTGCACGCCGCCTATCACCCGGTCCAGCGCGGCCTCGTCGGCGCGCCTGAGGAATTCGGCCCGCCGGGCCGGCGCCAGTTCGGCGAGCATCAGCGCGAACAGCCTGGAGATCGTGGCGTGGCCGCTGGGGTAGGCCAGGCCGCCGGTCCGTCCCAGGCAGGGCTCGAGCGCCGGGTCGCGCAGGAAAGGGCGTTTGCGTTTGAACAGGTCCTTCACGTCCGCGGCGGCCCCGTCGGTCTCGGTCTTGACCCGCTGGAAGATAGCGGCGGCCTCGGCCGGCAGCGGCGCCGGGAACGGGGCTATATCGCCGAAGAAATTATCGAAGTCCGCGTGCGCCGCGCCGGCGGCCCGCGCGCACTGTTCCGGCGTACGCTTGCGCTGCCAGTCCAGGACGGCTTTCAGGTCGGCCCGGTCGGCGGCGGAACCCGGCTCCGGCGGCGGCATAAAATCCGGCATCCGCTGCTGTTCAGCGGAAATATAATAGGTGGTCCTGGGGATTATCCATTCCTCGCAGGCCGCGGGCGCGGCCGCCGCCAGGGCCGCCAGGACTAAAAGGAGTTTATAAATAAGCATGGTTAAATTTTACCAAATCCCGGCTATTCCCCCCCGCTCGGGCAAAAAGATATAATTACTCCATTATAGCGGCAGGAGACCATATGAGCGCAATAGTCAAAGAGAGGGCTAAAACCATGAAGAACGATTTCAAAGTCAAAGATATCGGCCTGGCCGCCTGGGGCCGCAAGGAAATAGACATAGCCGAGAAGGAAATGCCCGGCCTGATGGCCATCCGCGAGAAGTACGCCGCGAAGAAGCCGCTCAAGGGCGCGCGCGTGATGGGCTCGCTGCACATGACCACGCAGACCGCCGTGCTCATCGAGACGCTGGCCGCGCTGGGCGCCGAAGTGCGCTGGTGCTCCTGCAATATTTTCTCCACCTCCGACCAGGCCGCCGCCGCCATCGCCGCGGCCGGCATCCCCGTATTCGCCTGGAAGGGCGAAACGCTGGCCGAGTACTGGTGGTGCACCGAGCGCGCGCTGGACTTCGGCGGCGGCAAGGGTCCGCACCTCATCGTCGACGACGGCGGCGACGCCACGATGATGATACACCGCGGCGTGGACGCCGAGAAGGACGCCTCCGTCCTCAACGTGAAGTGCGGCGGCGAGGACGAGCAGGAACTCAACAACTGCCTCAAGACCATCCTCAAGAAGACCCCCCAGCGCTGGCATAACGCCGCCAAGGACTGGCGGGGCGTCTCCGAGGAGACCACCACCGGCGTGCACCGCCTGTACCAGATGCACGAAGCGGGCAAGCTGATGGTGCCCGCCATCAACGTCAACGATTCCGTGACCAAGTCCAAGTTCGACAACCTCTACGGCTGCCGCGAATCCCTGGCCGACGGCATCAAGCGCGCCACCGACGTGATGATCGCCGGCAAGGTCTGCGTGGTCTGCGGCTACGGCGACGTGGGCAAGGGCTCCGCCCGCTCCCTGCGCGGCTTCGGCGCGCGCGTGATCGTGACCGAGATAGACCCCATCTGCGCGCTGCAGGCCGCGATGGAAGGCTTCGAGGTGAAGACCGTCGAGGACACGCTGGGCGAGGGCGACGTCTACGTCACCACCACCGGCAACAAGGACATCATCCGCCTCGAGCACATGCTCAGGATGAAGGACCAGGCCATCGTCTGCAATATCGGCCATTTCGACAACGAGATCCAGGTGGAAGCCCTGAAGAACGCCAAGGGCGTCAAGCGCCTCAACATAAAGCCGCAGGTGGACCGCTACACCCTGCCCAACGGCCGCGCCATCTACCTGCTGGCCGACGGCCGCCTGGTGAACCTCGGCTGCGCCAAAGGCCACCCGTCCTTCGTGATGAGCAACTCCTTCTCCAACCAGACGCTCGCGCAGCTCGAACTCTGGACCAGGAAGCACGAGATCGGCGTGACCCGCCTGCCCAAGCACCTCGACGAGGAAGTGGCCCGCCTGCACCTCGAGAAGATCGGCGTCAAGCTGACCAAGCTCACCAAAGAACAGGCCGACTACATCGGCGTCAAGCAGAGCGGCCCCTACAAGCCGGACCATTACCGCTATTGAGGCTTCGCCTCGATAGAAAAGGAGCCCGGGGCTAAAACCCCGGGCTTTCTTTTTTCCCTCCAGCGGCAGGCAGCAGCTCATTTTCATATGAAAATACAGATTTTCACCTGAAAACAAACGCCCTCTCCCCCTACTTCCGCCAAAGGGGACAGCCGCCCCGCGCCCTGGCATTAAAATTGCTTCGCATAGGCCATGACGCAGAGAGGGACAAGGAGAATGGAAATGACGAAAAGGATATTATTCGCGGCCGTAATGGCCCTGGCAGCCGGCGCGAGCGCCGCCCAGGCGCAGACGCAGATAGATTTTGACCGCGGACAGGGCTCTCAGTCCCTGGCAGGCATGGTCAGGGAGGCCGCCCCCGCGGCCGCCGTGCCCGCGGTGCCGGAGCCCAAGCAGGAAGACCTGCAGAAGGGTTCCTTCGACAAGCCCAGACAGTGCACAACCTATATCTTCAAGAGCGGCGGGGCGTACCGTCAGTATGTGAAGTTCCAGACCTCCTATACCGAGCAGGTTTGCCACGATACTTATATCAACTCCAACGGCAACTACACCACCATCTCGCAGTGCCATAACGAGAACCGCTGGTACACGGCCGGAGTGGAACTCTATATCGGGGCCAGGGATTACCGCGAGGGCGAGACCGAGGAGATAAAGTTCTGCTACGATTTCCCCAACCTCAAAGGCTCGGTCAAGGTGATGAAGTCCGCCTTCGAGTACACGGCCCGCGTGAACAGCGAGGACAATTACTTCCACTCCGAGACGCTGACCCCCGTGCGCCGCAAGCCGGTAGACCCCGACGGGTCCATAGTGACCCTCCGCTCCTTCAAGTACGACGAGAGCGCCCGCGAATTCACGCTGGACATCGCCGAAAACATCCTGGGCTTCGGCAGCGACTACTTCGGCCAGACCATCGTGATAGGCGCCGAGCTGGTGCAGGACAAGCTCTTCGACTCGTCCAGGGGCACCAAGTATTTCGAGTTCCCGGTCAACTGGCTGACCTCCGGCTTCACGCTCAAGTTCAAGGAGGGCGACTTCGACGGCGACAAGGACGCCGGGGATAACCGGGCCAAGGACAAGAAGTTCTTCGTAAAATGGGGCTTTAAAATGAAGAGCGGCCCCTTCACTGACAAGTTCGTGGACATGGGCAAGACCGAATCCGTCATCGTGCGCTGACGGCCGCAGCGGGGCCCCCGGGAGCATACCCGGGGGCCCCTCTATTTTTGCGGATGAACCGGCCGCCGCAGTTTTGTAAGATATCCCCGGGGGAGCATGAAGATAAATTTTCTCACCATCAACGCCCACAAGGGCTTTTCGCATTTGAACCGGCGCTTCGCGCTGCCGGAGCTGCGCGAATGCGTGCATGACTCGGGCGCGGACATCGTCTTCATGCAGGAGGTGGTGGGCCAGAACCTGCGCCACGCCGAGCGCTACTTCGGCTGGCCGGTAAAACCGCAGCACGAGTTCATGACCGAGGTCTCCGGCTTCAACCACGCCTACGGCAAGAACGTGGTCTACACCGCCGGCCACCACGGCAACGCCATCCTCTCGCGCTTCCCCATCCTGCATTCCGAGCGCGTGGACATCTCCACCAACCGCGTGGAGAAGCGCGGCCTGCTCTACGCCAGGATACAGCTGCCCGGGGGCAAGCCGCCGCTGCACTGCGTCTGCGTGCACCTGGGCCTGCTGCGCAGGTCGCGCGTAAAGCAGTTCGCCAGGATCTGCGAGTTCGTCAAAGCCGTGGTCCCTGACCACGAGCCGGCGGTGGTGGCCGGCGACTTCAACGAGTGGCGCAAGGGCAAGAAGGACGAGCTGGAGACCTGCCTGCTGATGAAGGACGCCGGCCTGTCGCTGCACGGCCGCAAGCTGCGCACCTTCCCGGCCGCCCTGCCCGTGCTGCCGCTGGACCGCATTTACACTCGCGGCTTTAAGGTGACCAAGGCGCAGGTGCTCAGCGCCGGCCCCTGGCGGGATGTCTCCGACCACGCCGCCTTCCAGGCCGAGGCCGAATACGACTGGAACCCTGCCCCTAAACTCTCCGCCTAGCCCGCGCCCCGCCGGGGCCTTTTTTTTGGGATAATATACGCGATGTTATTGCCGATACAGCAGAACGCCGCCCAGCTGATCAAAGCCGTCTCCGCCGGCCGGCGCCTGATCGTTTCCTCCCCGCCCGGCTCGGGCAAATCCACCAAGGTGCCGCAGATCCTGCTGGACTCCTGCGGCCTCAAAGGCCGCGTGGCGGTGCTGGAGCCGCGCCGCCTGGCCGCGCGCATGCTGGCCGACCGCGTGGCGCGCGAGCGCGGCGGCGCCGCCGGGGGCGAGGTGGGCTACCGGGTGCGCTTCGAGGACAAGACCGGCCCGGCCACCCGCATAGTCTTCGAGACCGAGGGCATACTGCTGCGCGAGCTGGTCTCCGACCCGCAGTTGAAGAAATATTCCGCTATCATCCTCGACGAGTTCCACGAGCGCCACATCCACGCCGACATCACGCTGGCCGCCTGCCTCGAGCTGCAGCGCACCTCGCGCCCCGACCTGCTGCTGGTGGTCATGTCGGCCACCCTCGACGAGAAAAAGCTGGCCGCCTGCCTGGCCCCCTGCGAGACCGTGCTGGCGCAGGGCAGGGCCTACCCGGTGAGCGTGGCCTACTGCGGCCCCGAGACCGCTAAACTCAAGCCCTGGGACGCCGCGGCCCGGACCTGCGCCCAGGTGATGGCGCAGGTAAAAACAGGCCATGCGCTGGTCTTCATGCCCGGCGCCTACGAGATAGGCCGCACCGCCGCCGAACTGGCAAAAATACCGTCTCTGGCCGGCTTCGCCGTGCGCCCGCTGCACGGCGACATGCGGCCGCAGGACCAGGACGCCGCCGTGGCCCCCTCGGAAGGACGTAAGATCATCATCGCCACCAATATCGCCGAGACCTCGCTGACCATAGACGGCGTGACGGCCGTGGTGGACAGCGGCCTGGCCCGCGTGGCCCGCTACGACGGCGCGCGCGGCATCAACACCCTTTTCACCGAGAACATCGCCGCCCCGTCGGCCGAGCAGCGCGCTGGCCGCGCGGGCCGCACCGCGCCCGGCGTCTGCGCCCGCCTGTGGACCGAGCGCGACAACGCCGGCCGGCCACCCGCGCTGGAACCCGAGATCCTGCGTCTCGACATCAGCGAGGCGCTGCTGACGCTGAAGGCCTGCGGCTTCAAAGATTTCGGCGCGCTGCGCTGGCTGGACCCGCCGGCCGCCGAGGACGCGGAGCGGGCCGAGCGCCTGCTGCGCGAACTGGGAGCCACGGACGCCGCCGGCGCGCTGACCGCCGACGGGCGGGCCATGGCGCGCTATCCGCTGCACCCGCGCTACTCGCGCATGATGGTGGAGGGCGCGCGGCTGGGCTGCGCCCGGGAATGCGCGGTGATAGCCGCCGCCGCGCAGGGCCGCGGCCTGTGGATCGGCGAGGCCCGGCGCGCGGAGAGCGGCGCCGGCGAGATCCGCTCCGACCTGGCCGCGGTAGTACGGGCGCTGGAGCGCTGCGCCGCAGCCAACTTAGATTTCTTCACCTGCGAGCGGGCCGGCGTAAAGCAGAACGCCGCGCGCGACGCCTGGCGCCTGGCCGGCCGGCTGGCCGGTGGCGTCCCCCCCGCCGGCGGGAGGGCCCTGGCGCTGGCCTCCAAATGTTTCCTGCGAGCCTTCCCGGACCGCGTGGGCGCCCTGTACTCGGCCGGCGGGCGCTACCAGCTGCCCGGCGACAGGCGGGCGCAGCTGTCCCAGTTCAGCGCCGCCGCGGGCGCGCCGCTGCTCTGCGCGGGCGAGGCGCTGGAAAGCCTCAAGAAGGGCGGCGCCGATATCACGCTGTCCTTCGCCGCCGAGATAAAAGAGGAATGGCTGGCCGAGGCCTTCCCCGGCGACATGCAGACCGTCTCGCGCCCCGCCCTCGACGAGGTCATGCGCACCCCGGTCACCGAAACCCTGACCCTCTACCGCGGCGTGACGGTACGCCGGGAGATAACCGCCGCCAGGCCGGCCAAAGCGTCCTCCGAACTGATAGCGGAAGAATTCATCAGCGGCAGCGAGAAATTACAGAAGTGGGACGAGGAAGTGGAGGAGTGGCTGGCGCGGGTGGATTTCCTGGCCAGGGCCTGCCCCGACCTGGGCCTGGAGCCGCTGTCCGAGGAGGACCGGCACCTGCTCATCGCGGATATCTGCTCGGGCGCGCGCTCCGTGGCCGAGGCCAGGACCCGCCCGGTGCTGCCTGCGCTGCAGGACTGGTACGGCTGGGAGAAGGTGCGGCTGCTGGACAAACACGCCCCCGCGAGGCTTGAAATGCCAGGCGGCCGCCGCGCCAAGATCCGCTACCCCAGGAACGGCGAGCCTTTCCTGGAGGCGAAGATACAGGACCTGTTCACGGTAAATGAAACGCCCCGCGTGGCCGCGGGGCGGGTACCGCTGGTGGTGCATATACTCGCCCCCTCCATGCGGCCGGTGCAGGTCACCAAGGACCTGAAGAGTTTCTGGGCGGACAGCTATCCCAAGCTCAAGCCCGCCCTGGCCCGGCGCTACCCGCGCCACAAGTGGCTATAGCTTAAAGAAATCCCTTATCCTGGAGAGCAGGTTCTGCTCTTCGCTCTTGAGGCCGGCCGCGGCGTCGCCTGCCAGCTTCTCGCGGGCGGCCGAAAGTTCCAGCCGGCGCTTGGCCATGATGGCCGCGATGGCCTCGGCGATCTCCGGGCGGCTGGCCAGCACGCCGCGGAAGCTGTCGCGGTCCAGGCGGTAACAGTTCACTTCCTCGGAAGCCACCACGGTGGCCGTCCTCGGCTCTCCGGTCAGCAGCCCCATCTCGCCCAGCACGTCGCCCGGGCCCAGTTTCTTGACCACGGTATAAGAGCCGGAGCCGGCGGCGCTCACCTGCACCTCGGCCCCGCCGGAGCTGATTATATAGAGGCAGTCGGAGGCGGCGCCCTGCACGGTTATCTTTTCCCCGCTGGAGAACGGCGCCGACTTCAGCTTGCCCGACAGCAGGGACAATTCGGCCTCGGTAAGCGGCTCGAAGACCTCCACCTCTCGCAGCGCGTCCAGGCGGCGCTCGCGCTCGGTCTGCAGGCCGCGGTCGGCGGCGTCGCGCGCGGCCTCGCTGAGCACCAGCGAGCGGTTATGGACCGACAGCTTTATCCCGGCCCTGGAAAGAGAGTAGAAGATCTTGGAGCGCACCCTGGAGTCGGTGCCGCCGGGTGAGGAGAGGTCCGAAAGGTAGTACCTCAGCTCGTACACGACGCAGTTAGGCTGGAAATCCTTTATGCCGCAGTAAGGCACGGGGGTCGGGGCCACCCCTGCCGGCAGGTCCTCCCTGAAGGCCTGGTTCACCACGGCCTCCACCTCGCCGGGGGAGCGGTCGTAATAGACGTTGAAAGGCACGGCCCGCCAGCGGGTGTTGTTGGCGGCGCGGCCCTGCACCATCACCGGGCTCTTCATCAGGATGATGTTCGGCACTATGACCATGTCCCCGTCGAGCGTCTCTATGCTGGTCTGGCGCCAGCGCACCTCGCGCACTATGCCGGCGAATTTCTCTATCTCTATCCAGTCTCCGGGTTTAAACGTGTCCTCCAGGTGCAGCACCATGCCGCCTATCACGTTGCCCAGCGTGTCCTGGAGCGAGAAGGCGACCACGCCGGTGACCACGGCGGAGGTGGCCAGCACGCCGCTGAGGTCGGCGCCGGAGGCCGAGATGACGGCCAGGCCGCCCACCAGGTAGGCGCCAGCGAGGATCAGGTCCTCGACGAACTTGGAGACGCGGGTACGCAGCTTGGGCATTACGAGCGAGAAGCCGAGCACGCCCACCGCGTTGATCGCCGCCGCCATGGCCAGCATGCGCGCGGCCACCTCGATGAGCTTGGAGAGGTGGCCCGCGGCGGAACCACCCATCACGCGCGCCGTAAGGATGCCGGCTATGGAGAACAGCGCCATCAGCGCCGTGCCGCCCAGCCGCTTGCGCGCTCCGGGCACCGCGCGGTAGAGCAGGGCGGTCAGCAGGAAAAGCAGCGCGTAGAAGCCGATTATCCAGGGGCCGAACAGGGCGGAGATGTTTTGCATATCGATATTTTAGAAAATACTGCGGGTTAACGGGCGGCGAAAGCCGCCACCAGCGGCAGCTGCGCGGCCAGCGCCACGGCGCTGGCGAACAGAAAAAAGCGGTACTTGCGCGCCGTGACGCGGGCGTGCAGCAGGATCTGCGCTACGATGTCCTCGTAGTAGCGCGTGGCCGTGATGCCGCCGCCCAGGTAGCGGTCCAGCAGCGTCACCAGCTCCATGTGCGGGTACCGGGCCAGGTCCCGGGCCGTGATCAGCGAGTCGCCTGGCTGCGGCTTCATCAGGCCGTCGAGGGCGCGCACCGGGCCCTCGGCCTCGATGAACGGCGAGAAGGCGAACAGGCACAGCGGTATCACCGCGCAGAGCAGCAGTATGGCGGCGTAACCGGCGCCGCAGCGCGGCCCGCCCTTCAGCAGAGCCAGCTCCAGCGCGGCGAACACCGCCAGCGCGGCCAGCTTCAGGTCGGTGCGGTCGGCGGCCAGGCGCACTTTTTCGTGTATGATCCAGAGCCGGCGCTCTGGTTCTGGATTCAGGTGGGAGGATACGCTCATTTATTTCTCCGTGCGTAAGTATCGTAAAAAACTGCCGGGCTAGCCCGGGAACACCAGCGCCGCCGTATCGAAACCGAGCTCCGCGGCGCGCGCCTTCAGGCGTTCCAGCACCTCCGGGTCCAGCTGCGGCTCGCGGGCCAGTATCCACAGGTAAGACCTATCCGGACCGCAGACCAGCGCGTAGGAGTAATTTTCCTTGTCTAGTTCGACGATATTATAGCCGCCGTAGAAGGGCCGGAAGAAGGAGACCCTGAGACTGCCGACGCTCTTGTCGCCGTTGAAATAGGCCCGGCCCTCGGCCTGCTTCCACTCTCTCTTCGCGGCTTTATAGCCGCGGTTGAGCACGCGAACTCCGCCGTCGCCGCGCAGGGAATATTCGGCGGTGACCTGCGTCAGCCCCCGCTCGAAGCGGTGGTCCAGCCTGGCTATCTCGTGCCATTTCCCGAGGTAGCGTTCCAGTTCGAAGCCGGAGACAGGCGTTACGCCCTCCGGCGCCCCAAGGGAGCAGCCGGAGAGCAGCAACGGCACCAATAAAAGCAGTTTTTTCATGGTCTTTCCCGTCCCCGCCTGAATCATGAACATATCTTAACAAAAACCCGGCCGCCGGTTTTGGTAGAATCACCGCATGCGCATATTACTCACGGGCGCCACCGGTTTTGTGGGCGGGCACGTGGCCGCCGCGCTGGCGGCCGGCAACACGGTGATCTCCCCGGCGCGAGGCGCCGGCGGGGCGCTGCCGCCCGGAGTGGAACGCGTGCCCTTCAGCGAGGACCTGGCCGGCCTGGTGGCGGCGCACAGCCCCGACGCCGTAGTGAACCTGCTGGGCATAATCTCCGGCGATTTCGACCTGGTGCACGTTGAGTATACCCGCCGCCTGCTGGCCGGCGCGGCCGCGGCGGGCGTAAAGAAGTTCGTGCAGATGTCAGCCCTGGGCGCGTCGGAGACTTCCCCCTCGGTTTACCAGCGCAGCAAGGCCGCCGCCGAAAGATTAGTAGCGGCCTCCGGCCTGCCCTACGCCATAGCCCGCCCCTCCCTCATCTCCGGGACCGGCCAAAAACTTACCGGCCGCCTGGCCGCGGCGGCACGCTGGACGCCGCTGCTCGCCGCGCCGGCCGGTCTGCGCGTAGCGCCGGTAGCGGTGGAAACCGTCGCCGCCTGTTTCAAGCGCATGACGGAAGATCCCGCCGTGAACGACGTATACGAGCTGGCGGGGCCGCGGGAGATGAGCATGAGCGATTATTTCCGCGAGGCCCTGCGGGGCGCCGGGGTACGCCGGCTGGTAGTCCCGGTGCCGCGCGCTCTCTTCCTGCCGCTGCTGCCCCTCTTCGCGCTGCTACCGGACCCGCCGCTCACGCTGGACCAGTACCGCATGCTGGCGGCTGATAACGTGCCGTCCGGGCAGTTCCCCGGCGTCAGAGAGCTGCTCGGAGGGACGCCATGATACGTTTGGGACTTTGCTGCAAGTTCAACGAGGAACCCATAAAGTTCCGCACGGCCACCGCCACGCACTTGCTGACGCTGACCCCGGCGGCGCGGGCGGAGAAGCTGGCCGGTATCTGCCGCGACAACGCGGCGGCACTGCGCGCGGCTCTGGACTTCTGCTCGGCCAACGGCATAGGCAGCTTCCGCGTCAACAGCCAGCTGCTGCCGCTCAAAACCCACCCGCGCGCCGGCTACGACCTGAAGGCTCTGCCCGGCGGAACGGCGACGGTCTCAGCCTTCAAGGCCTGCGGCCGCCGGGCGAAGAGCCTGGGCCTGCGGCTCACCTTCCACCCGGACCAGTTCGTCCTGCTCAGCTCCCCCGCGGCGGGCGTCACGAACGCCTCGCTGCTGGAGCTGGAATACCAGGCCGAGGCCGCCGAGTGGACCGGCGCCGACGTGATAAACATACACGGCGGGGGCGCCTACGGCGACAAGCCGGCCGCGCTGCGCCGGCTGGCCGCCGCGTTAAAGCGCCTCAGCCGCCGGGCCCGCGCGCGCCTGGCGCTCGAGAACGACGACCGCACTTATTCTCCGGCCGACCTGCTGCCTTTCTGCCGCGAGCACGCCCTGCCCTTCGTCTACGACGTGCATCACCACCGCTGCCTGCCCGACGGGCTTACGGTAGAGGAAGCAACCAGACAGGCGCTGGCCACCTGGGGCGCCCGCGAACCCCTGTTCCACCTCTCCAGCCCGCGCGACGGCTGGAAGAGTAGCGACCCGCGCCCGCACCACGACTACATAGACATAAAGGATTTCCCCGCCTGCTGGAGGAAACTGAGCATCACGATAGAAGTGGAGGCCAAGGCCAAAGAAACGGCCATCGCCCGCCTGCGCAAGGACCTGTCCATATAATCCTGCGGTTCCGGAAGGCCCCGGCCCGGCGGAGTAGCCGGCTAGTTCCCTCCGCGGCGCAGACCTTCGAAGCGCGCGCGGATCCGGGCGCTGCCGGGATCCAGGTAATGCGCCCGGGTGACTTGAGCCGCCGTGCGGGCCCGGCCGTATACGGCCATGGCCCCCACCTGCCCGGCGCTGCGCAGCAATGCCGCGGCGCCGACTATGGCCACCCCGGCCAGCAGCCGCCGCCGTGCGCGCTGTGACAGCGCCCGCGACCAGAACACCGGCGAAGGCGCCGCGAGCGCGCCGAACAGAGCCCAGCAGATAAAGGCCGGGGCGGGCAGCAGCAGAACCGCGTCGAAGGCGGCCACTATGCCGGTCACTACCAGCGTAGCCGCCAGGGCCAGGCCTTCCATATATTCGCCGCTGGTAACGGCCGCGACGGACCGCCGCCAGCCCCCGGCGAGCAGGCCGCCCAGCACCAGCAGCAGCGCTGTAAGCGCCGGCACACCGCGCTCGGCGACAATGGCCACCCAGTCGCCGCTGGGCCAGGGGTTTATCGTAGTCCCGGTGAAATAATCTATCGACGGGTCATAATACTCGGAGAATTTCGGATAAACTACCGCCCAGTTGCCGGGGCCGGCGCCCAGCAGCGGATGCGCGGCCGCCATGCGCAGCGTCCTGGCATACTGCACCACGCGGCCATGCCCGCTGCCTTCCTGATAATTCACCATGCCGGCGACAGTGTCGAGGTACGGCGAGCGGCTCTTCCATTCCAGCCTGTTGGGCAGCAGCAGCGCGCCGAGAACACCTACGGCGGCGGCCAGCGCGAGGGCCCGCATGCGCAAAGCGTTCCGCGCGTCGTTCCAGCGGCCGTGCGCACGCCAGGCCCCGTAGGCGAGTATGGCCGTCCCGGCGGCCAGGCCCAGATAGGCCGCCCGGGACCTGGAGAGCACCAGCGCCGCCGCGAGCGCGGCCATCCCCGCATAGCCCGGCGCCGCGGCCCAGGAACGGCGGGCGGCGACAGTGGCGAGCACCAGCGCCGGGGCGCAGATGGCGGCTAGGTGGGCCATGAAGTTGCGGTTGCCGAAAGTGCCGCCCGGCACCCGGTGCCGGCTGAAGAAGTCGCTGTCGAGACCGTAGGCCTGCGCGAGCGAAACAGCGGCGCCGATCACGCCGGCGGCAGCGACGCCGGCGACGATGGTGCGGCGCCCGCCGCCATCGGCCGCGGCGCGCGCGGCCCAGAAAATAGCGGCGCCGGAGAGCGTTATGGCCAGGGCGCGCGCGGCCAGCCAATGGTCCGGCGCGAACAGAGCGCTGACGCCGCTGAGCGCCAGGTAGGCCGCCAGCAGCAGGTCCGTCCGGCTGAATTCCAGCGCCTTCAGCCGGCGCAGGCCCGGCAGCGCCAGCGCGAGGGCCACGGCGTGCAGCGCCATTTCCTTGGGCGCCAGGAAGCGGTCCAGGTCGAACAGGCGGTAAGGAGCGGCGGCCGCCACCACCAGCAGGGCGCCGATGACCAGCAGGGCCGGGCCCGCTTTGCCGTCGTACAGTGAAGTGTCCCTCGTCTCGCGCATGGCTATTACTATATCAAACAAGAAAAGCCGCCGCCAAAGCGGCTGCGGCCGGTTGAGCCGGCGTCCTTTCGCCGGATAAGGGTTTCTTTGTATTATAAATACGTTTCCGAAACTCCCGTGCCGAAGACACTGAGGTAACTACGATGAAAGATCTGAATTGGCGTTTGCTGTTGCTGGGCGGACTGTTATGCGCTGTGGCCGCCGCCGCTACCCCTTACGTAACCCTGAAGCTGGGCCAGAGCGTGGACCTGACCATGGGCGGCATGTTCCTGGCCGCCTTCGTGCTGGGCAAGCGGATGAAGGGCCAGGAGCTCGCCATCGAGCTCAACATCATCCAGGCCATGATAGGCCTGGTGTCGAGCATCGCCTTCATGGTGGTGATCCTCTCGGCCTTCTTCTATATACAGAACGTCTTCGGCCGGGACATCGGCTTCAACCTGAGCGTCTGGCAGATGTTCCTCTGGCTGATGGTCTCGGCGAGCCTCGGCGTGTTCATGGGTATCTTCCCCCGCGGCTCCCTGCTTAAGGACCACTCCATCCCCTGGCCGGGCAGCAAGGCCACTCTGGCCGTGGCGCAGACGCTGACCGATCCTAACGCCACGGAAACCACAAAGCGGCGCCGCGACGTGCTGATGGTCAGCACCGGAGGGGCCGGCTTCCTGACCTTCCTGCGCGACGGCATGGGCGTGCTCCCCCCCATTGTTGGCAACCAGGCACTCAACATCACTTTCGGACTGGAATTCGCGGCCTTCGGCATCGGCATGCTGGTACCGCTCTCCGTAGGCCTCTCCGGCCTGCTCGGCACCTGGATAGTCAGCGCCTTCGGCGACCAGGTGGCCAGGTACGCGGCCCTCTCCGGCGTGACCCCGGAGAACTTCTCGGCCTGCCTGAACACGCTCAACTCCGTGGGCGGCCTGGAAGGCGCGCCCAAGGCGCAGGCCATGGACTTCCTCAACGCCACCTGCGGCAAGGCGACGGAATTCCTGGGCGCCGGCTCCCACTTCAAGTACGTGGTGCAGTGGATGATGTGGCCCGCCACGGCCATGATGATAGCAGCCGCGCTGACCAGCGTGCTGGTGCCCATCGTCAAGCATTTCTGGCAGAAGCGCGAGGTGAAATACGAGAAGCACGAGTTCAAGTCCCTGGCCGACGAGGAGATACCGCTCTGGTGGACCGTCACCGGCATCTCCGTCTCGGTCACGCTGCTGATCTGGATGACCAGCGCCTGGTTCAATATGCCCTGGCAGGAAGTGACGCTGGCCGTGGCCATACAGCCCGTGCTGATCGTGGCCGGCCTGCGCGTGCTCGGTATCACGGGCTCCGGCCCCGTCTCGCTGATGGCCAACGCCACGCAGTTCCTCTTCGGCCTCATCTGGCCCGCCCAGATCCGCTCCAACCTGGCGGCGGCCTACGTCAGCGCCAACCCGCAGGCCACGTCGGAAAGCGTGGTGCCGTCGTTCTGGGTGGCGCAGCGCCTGGGCGGCAGGTTCAAGACGCTCATCCTCGCCATGCTGGCGGTGATACCGATAGGCGCCCTGCTTACTCCCATCATGTTCAACATGCTCGAGAAGACCTACGGCATAGGCCTTAACCCCGGGCAGCTCGCGGCCCCGACGGGCCTCAAGATAGCCACGCTCGCCATAGTAATGGAGAAGGGCATCTCCTATCTCCCCCACGGCGCGCTGCAGGCCTCCGTCATCGCCATCTTCATCGGCGTCTTCTTCGAGCTGATGCTCTCGGTCAAGAGGACCAACGAGCAGGGCCACGAGGTGAGCCGCTTCTGGTTCATCCCGATACCGGCGGCCCTGGGCTTCGCGCTGATCCTGCCGGCCTCGCTGAACATCGGCATAGCCTGCGGGTCAATGATCTCGGCGGTCTGGGGCCGCTTCTCGCCCGGAGAGAAAGGCTCCTTCGGCCAGTACGGCACGCCGCTGGCCTCCGGCCTGGTGGCCGGCGAGGCCATGGTGGGCGCCATCCTGCTGCCCGCCCTCGCCGCCGTGATGGACCTGCTGAAGTAAATACGGCAGCAAAAAAATCCCCGGCTGAGAGGCCGGGGATTTTTTTAGGGGACGCTGATGACTATATGACTATTTATTGAGACCAGACACAGAAGTGCAAACGATTAGGAATACAGTCAAGCGTCCCCGAAACCACGGGGCGGCTAACTCACCTTCAGGACGTCGGCGATGGCTTTCTCCAGCGCGTCCTTGGGCAGCGCGCCGTGCGCCATCTGCGGCTTGCCGGCCATAGGGATGAACAGCATGCTGGGGATGCTCTGTATGCCGAAGGCCGAAGCCAGCGCCTGCTCCTGGTCGGTATCGATCTTGTAAACGTCCAGCTTGCCGGCGTATTTCTGCGACAGCTCGTCCAATACCGGCGCTATCATCTTGCAGGGGCCGCACCAGTCGGCGTAGAAATCCACTATGCACGGCTTATCGCCGGCGTACTTCCATTCGTTGTTCTTTTCGTAATCGAAGACCTTGGTCTTGAACTCTTCGGTAGTAAGCTTTTGCATGTTTTTCCTCCGTTAGCGGCCCAGCGAGAATGTAGCCCCAAGCAGCGCGCCCCATACCACGCTGAGATACGGGTTCCTTACTATGGGGCAGCCGCCGGTAGAGCAGCCAACCAGCCTGTGCCAGAGATAGCCCAGAACCCCGCCAGCCGCCGCGCCCGCCGCAGTTTCTATGCCTGTCATTCTCTCTCCTCCGCCTGTTTTATCCCGCACTTCTTTGATGCGCCCCCTGCCCAAAAGGTTTCACCCAGAAAGAACAAGGGGACGCTGCTTCCTATCTTCCTAAACATGCCAAACCCAGACAATTAGGAAGATAGGAAGCAGCGTCCCCTGTATGGAGTTAACCTCTAGGCCGCAGGCTGCATTCCACGGCTTTAATGGCGTCTATGGCGGAGCTGGTTATGCCGCCGGCATAGCCGGCGCCTTCGCCGATAGGATACAGGTTCCCGATGTTGGAGGATTCGCAATTATCGTCACGCAGCACCTTGACCGGGCAGGAAGTCCTGGTTTCCGGGGCCAGGAGGACTGCCTCGCCGGAGACGAAGCTTGGATAACCTTTCTTGAACTCGGAGAAAGCCGTCAGGAGTTCATCGCTCACGAAGCCCGGCAGTATCTGCCGCAGGTCGGCCGGGGCCGTACCGGTGCGGCAGGAATTTTTATTCAGGCGGCCTGACATCTTCGCGCTTAAAAAATCCTCCAGGTTCTGCGCCGGCACCGTCCAGTCGCCGCCGCCGGCACTGAAGGCGCGGCGCTCTATGTCCTCCTGGAAACCGAAGCCGGCCAGCGGGCCTTCGGCCTTGTAGTCCTCGGCGCGGCAGGTTACCACCAGCGCCCCGTTGGAGAAACCCCCGGCGCGGGCTGCGCGGCTCATGCCGTTGACCGCCAGCAGCCCTTGCGCCGAAGAAGCGTTCACTATCTCCCCGCCGGGGCACATGCAGAAGGTATAGGCACCCCGGCCGCTGGCCCGGTCGGTATGGTTAAAAGAGTAAGTGGCCGCCCCCAGGCCGGGATGACCTTTATACTTCGCGCCGTAGCGGATAAGGTTGATGGTCGCGGCAGGGTGCTCTATCCGGACGCCCACGGCTATGGCCCGGCGCTCCAGCGCCGCGCCTTTTTCCCGCAGCAGTTCGAAGGTATCGCGCGCGGAATGGCCCACCGCGAGGTAGATATGGGAAGAGGCGTATTCCTGGCGGCCGTTGATCACCACCCCGCGGGCCTTGCCGCCGGCCAGGAGCAGGCCCGTCATTTTAGCGCCGTAGCGTATCTCGCCGCCCTGGGCGAGGATATAATTGCGGATATTGCGGACTATCGCGCAGAGCACGTCCGTCCCGACGTGGGGTTTGGCCAGCCAGGCTATATCCGGCCGCGCGCCGAACCTGACAAAAGTATCCAGCACTTTATTGCCGCGGGCGGAATTGTTGATCCGCGAGAACAGCTTGCCGTCTGAATAGGCGCCAGCCCCGCCCTCGCCGAACTGTATATTGGATTCAGTATCCAGCGCCCGGCTCGCGATGAACCGCTCCACGTCGGCGGAGCGCTCCTCTATCTTTTTCCCCCGCTCGAAGATCAGGGGCTTGAGGCCGCGCTCTATAAGTTCCAGCGCGGCGAACATGCCCGCCGGTCCGAAACCGATCACAATGGGGCGCTCTTGCAGCACAGCGCGCGGCAGCGCCGCCGGAGCCGGCGCGGCGAAGACCGGGAAGTTGCGGGGATTCTTATAGGCGGCCGGAACGGCCACCACCAGCGTCAGCACCAGGTAGAACTGCTCCTGGCTGGCTATATCCGGAGCCTGGGACAGGATTTTCACCAGTTCTATTTCACCCGCTTCGAGGCCCAGCTCGGCGGCAGCGGCGCTGCGCCGGGCGGCGCTGCCGTCTGCCTCTATAGGGATGCGCAGGCCGGCTACAGTCAGGTAAACCGTGCCGGGCCGCGGCTGATCTGGGAACTGGTTCATCAAGATACTATAATACTTTAGGAAGACCAAAGGACCGCACCGCCATGACCACGCCGCTCAAGTTCATCCTGTTAAAACCCCGCAACCCCGACAATATCGGCGCCTGCGCCCGGGCCATGGCCAATTTCGGCCTGGCCGAGCTGGCGCTGGTAAGCCCTTTCGAGTCCGACTGGGAGGAAGTGAAGCGCTGCTGGCGGCAGGAAGCTTCGGTCTCGGCTATAAACGCGATGGATGTGATCGACTCGGCGCGCATCTATGAAAGCGTCCCGGAAGCCGCCGCCGACTGCCAGCTGCTGCTGGGCACCTCGTCGCTGCACCAGATAAAGCCGGACAGGGACGTGCTGCTGCTCAAGGACACGGCCGGCTATATAGCGCAGCGCGGCGTAGAAAAGGCGGGCATACTGTTCGGCCCCGAAAAGACCGGCCTTACAAAAGAGGACCTGTCGCTTTGCAGCGCCGTGATAAACATCCCCACCCAGCCGCGGCAGCCGTCCATGAACCTGGGCCAGTCCGTGGCCCTGCTCGCCTACGAGCTGGCCGCGCGAAGCGAAGGCGCGCCGGCCTTCACCCGCGGCAAGGTGCCGCAGCCTTCCACCTACGAGATAGCCCGCCTGACCGACGGTATCTGCGCGCGGCTGGAAAAGCTGGGCGCCAAGATCGGCACCTACCAGTCCACGGCCATAAGCCGCGGCCTGCTGGACGCCCGCCTGACCAAAGAAGCAGTGAACCTGCTCAAGCGCCTGATCAAAGACTGACCCGGCAGGCGGCGGCCTATCTTTGATATACTGCAAGAGGGTTGGGAATGAATAAATTCGACACCGGAAATACCTGGATGGCTTACGCCGAGGCCGGGCCTGAAAAGGGCCGGCCAGTGGTATTCCTGCACGGCGCCACCGTGGACCATGTCTCGATGAAGAACACCTTCGAGCCGTATTTCACCGGCCCCGCCGCCGCTTACCGCCGGGTTTACCCGGATTTCCCCGGGCACGGCGCTTCCGACTCCCCGCTGACCCGGGCAAACATAACGGCCCTGCTGGAAGACACCGCGGCCTTCTTCCGGGGGAATTTCTCAAAACCGCCCGCCGTGGTCGGCTACTCGCTGGGCGGTTTCGTAGCCCTGAAGCTGGCCGAGAAGATCCGCTTCCCCTCCCTCTTCCTCATCTCCCCGCCGGTGCGCACCGACAAGGCGAAGATCCGGCGGCCGGCCGCGGCGACCATAATCACCGACGAGCTGACACAGGCCCAGAAGAAGACCGCCGACGCCCGCTACCTGAAACTGGCCGTAAAGCGGACCGCGCAGACGCTGGAGAAATACATCGCCGACATCCCCTCCGGCTTTTACCCGGGCCGGCTGACCTACCAGGCCCTGCTCACCAGGCGCGCCGCGGCCGCCAACCTGGGAATCAAGCCCGACCTGATAGAATCCAGCACCACCTTCCTGGTGGGCCAGCAGGATACGCTCACGGGCTACCTCGACCAGTTCAAACTCTCCACGCGGCTCAAGGACAGCGAGTACCACTCCTTCTACGACTGCGGCCATTTCCTGCCGCACGAATGCCGCCAGTTCGAAACCCTGTTCCGCGAATGGCTGCGCATGGGCGGCCCCCCCGCCTGACGCCCTCCAGGAACAAGCCGCATTTCCCCAATAATAGATATAATTAATCCTGAACGAGGCAAGAAATTGGACGCAGGCAGCTTCTTTATTTCCCCTATGAAAATATATTGCGTTAAATGCTACACCACCCATGACGACAGCCTGCCGTGTTACGACGCTACCGCCCAGGCGAAAAAGGACATGGGCGTAAAAGAGAAGGCGGAACCGTCTTCCCCCGAGCAGAGGCGCCGCGATGACGCCGCCCTCTCCAGGGCCGTGCTGCTTATGATCGCGGCCGCGGTGCTCCTGGTAATCGTCGGCGCGTTCATCTTCGCCAGCTAGCCCGCCCCTTTCACACAAAAAGTCAGGCCCCTTGTTACAGGGGCCTGTGTTTTTCTCTGGGAAGCTGACAAATTTCGCAACCGCCTTGCAGCCAACCAGCTTACCGCGATGGTGCCCCCACCAGCCTGAACATCTCTACGATAAGCCTTGTGTCGTCGGTCAGTTTTACTTTTGCCCGGGCAAGAAGGTCGTCCCAGACATGGAGATGGGTCTGTTTAAATTCCTCAGAAGTAGTGAAACCTTCACCGCGGAACAGTTTTCCGTGCGGTGTTCCAAAGCGGGTTTCGAACACCTCCGTCTGGAGTATCGCACATCTCGGCCGACCTGTCTTGTCTATAACGGTAACCCTGTGCCCCACACTTTCATAGAGCTCTTCTATTTCGGAAGGCGAATACAGGGACTTCGGACATGCGGTGGCTGTCTTTTCGCCTTTGAGTATCTGCCTTATCAGGCGCTCTCCAAGCCCCCGGTCTCCTTTCCAGCCGAAAACCGATTTCCTTCGGTATACTCTCATGATTCAAAACTATACCAAACAAAAAGACCCCGGCAAAACTGCCAGGGCCTTGAAATTGGGAACTCCCCTACCTGAACACAACGGGGAACCATTTGATCATAGTTTTACAGATTAGGATGCAATAATCACTACATTTGGCCCCAAATCCGCTAGTTTTAGCTCGCAATATCTCCCGAATCTATTTGCCATGCCTTTTCAAAAGCTTCTTCGCTGAATGTTTCTATATTTGAAGAATCAATTTGTGCCAAATCAAATATTCCGTACTTCCCGAATCTGGAATCACTTGACGGCCATTTATGGATAATCTTACCTTTGAAATCAATCCCTATTTCCCTGACAACCCATCCATCCCCGTCAACCTCTGTATAAACACAAGCAATCCCATCGATGTTAAGTCCGCGCACATCCGTTTCTTCCCATTTAAAATACCGCATCTTTCGAGCATCAACTTTTGTGATTCCCCCGTCATCTCGAACAATATCACTACCGAACAAGTAGGTGCAGAGAAATAATAACCCCTGGAAGAGAAGAAGAGAAAATACTGTGATGAGAATTATTTTCAGATTATCCACAGAATAGAAAGGCACGTCTTTGACAATACCTGTATAAAAGAATCGGCCGAGTATCTGAATAATACCCACACCACAAAGGGAAAACAAAAGTAATGCCTTAACAATTACTTCGAGTTCCAGGTTTCGCAGAAATTTGCGAATCAAAAACAAATACCCCAAAAGCAACAAAGCAACAAGTATATACTTATGGCTCGCACCTTGAAATAAAGCCGCTAGGTGCGCATATGAAAGAATACCCGCTATTTCCAATATCAACCCAAATAAAACATATCGCACTATTTTCATAATCATCTGGTTACAAGCATTATCCACCCCAAAAATGGAGGCAAGTCGTGAACTTAACAGTTCCCTCATCGCTCCACGTTCTTCAATATACAAAAAAGCCCCGACAGAATGTCAGGGCTAAAAGTGGGAACTCCGGGACTAGGATTCGAACCTAGACAAAGAGATTCAGAGTCTCTCGTGCTACCGTTACACCATCCCGGAATATATTTGTATTATATATTTTTCTGCATCCTAATTGAAAGGGCGGGAGCGAATGCAAGATTTTTCGACGGAATTGACAGTTATAGCCGTGATGCTGGTACTCAACGCCGGCTTCGCCGCTTACGAGATGGCGCTGGCCTCGGTGTCCAAGGCGCGTATACGGCATCTGGCCGAGAAGAACGTGCCGGGCTCTTCCTCCGCCAGGTTCATGAAGGACAGGGTGGCGGCCAGCCTGTCGCTTATACAGCTGGGCATCACGCTGGCCGGCGCCGTAGCCGCCGCCACCGGCGGCGCCGGCATCAACGAATACATAGCCCCGCTTCTGAGCGCTCACTTCACCATAACCGAGGGCACGGCCGAAGCCCTGGGCATAGCCCTCTTCGTGCTGCCGCTGAGCTTCCTTACCATAGTCTTCGGCGAGCTGGTGCCCAAGGTGTTCGCCATCGAGAACAAGGAATTCATCCTGCTCACGTTCTCCCCCTTCTTCCGCTGGCTGTACCTGCTGTTCTACCCGGTGCTGGCGGTCTTCGAGGCCATCATTAAGTGGGTTATAACCCTCATCAACGCCGTGCTGCCGGCCAAGCGCCAGTACAACGAGAAGGCCGGCCTGTCCGAGCTGCGCCAGGCCGCGGCGCAGGCGCGCGACGACAGCCTGATAGGCCATATGGAGGAGAAGATAGTGAACGCGGCCGCCGCGCTGTCGCTGCGCAAGGTGGAGGAACTGATGATCCCGCCGGCGGCCATCTCCTACATCCCGGCCACGCTGCCGCTGGCCGAGGCGCTGGTGCGCGCCCATATGGACCTGCACACCCGCTTCCCGGTCACCAAGCGCGACGGCGCCCCCGAGGAGATCATCGGCTATATCAATTTCAAGGACATAGTCACCGCCCTGAAGATGCACGCGCCCACTTCCGACGTGGCCGGGATCACCCGCCCGATAGAGAAGATCAGCGCCGGCACGCTGGCGCCGAAGGCGCTGGAGAATATGATGGCCACGAGCGTGCACATAGCCGTGGTCACCGGCAAGAACGGCGCCATGCTGGGCCTGCTGACTCTGGAAGAGATCATAGGGCAGCTGGTGGGCGGGCCCATCAAGGACGAATACGACCGCCTGCCCGCCTACCTCTACGAGGCCGGCGGCGGCCTGATAGCTGGCGGCGGCTCCGACATGGCCGAGGTGATGCGCAAGCTGGGCTTCAAACCGGAAACCGGCAACATTACCCTGGCCGCCTGGCTGGAGAAACAGATAGGCCGCAGCCCCCGCGGCAGCGAGGTGCTCAAGATAGCGCCTATAGAAGTACTGGTGAGGAAGACCCGCCGCAACCGCGTCTCGGAAGCCTTCATCCGGAAGCTCCCGCCCGCTATTTAGTAGAATATCAACTCAGCGCTGCCCCGGGCGTCAGTCCGGGGCCTTTATCGGGGCATGGTGGAATGGTATCACGCGTGCTTTGGGAGCATGAATCCCGGGTTCGATTCCCGGTGCCCCGATACAACTAATCAATCCCTACAGTTTTAAAGAACCTGGCCAGGCCCCGCTTGATGGCGGCGCCGATGGCCCGCCTGTTCTCCTCGTCGAGCAGGAAGGCGCGGCTCTTGTCCAGGTCGCCGATCTCCAGCAGCACGCGGTAGGGCGCCTTGTTCACGTTCTCGTCCACGCTGTAAAAGCCCAGGCGGCCGGTGGCGGCGCAGCGGTAGTCGTTGCGGCCGGTACTGCTGTCGAGGTGGGTGCCGCGGTTCTCCAGGTCGGTGGCGCGGGCTATCTCCTCTATCAGGATGTCGGAGAGGCGGCGGTTCTCGGCCTCCATATTATCCCCGTCGTGAATATAGCCCCAGACGGCGTGGCGGCCGGTGCCGCCGTTGTTGTGCACGCCTACGAAGAACAGCGGCGCCAGCGCGTTGGCCTGCCGCAATTCCCAGGCGTAGCCCGAGAGCTTCCCGTCCTCCACGGCGGAGGTATGCGCCTTGAGCGTATTGGTGCCTACGTCGGCGTGGTGCAGGCCGGGCTGGAAATAGCTCCACACCTTGGCCGAGCCGAACTGAGGCTCGGCGGCCATGGCGTATTCCACTATGGCGTTGCAGGTCTGGGCCTCGTTGTAATTCACGCCGGTGTCGCTCTGGTGCGAGGGTTGGAAGACCACGATCTGCGCCGAGGCCGGCAGCGCCAGGAGCAGCAGCGGCAGCAGCAGGCGCGTCATAAGCCCAGCAGGCCGTTCTTCAGGGCCTGGTCGGAGGGCTTGGGGCCCAGCCAGACGCGCAGCAGCGCATCGCCGAAGTCCTTGCCCTCTATCACGCCCAGCTTCTTCTCTCCGGCGGCCACTTCCACGCCGGCTCCGGGGCGGTAGGTGAAGGAAAGTTTGTCGCCTTTTTTAACATTCGGTATGAGTTTCTCGAACTTGGCCACGCGGTCTTTTATGGCGGGCAGGACCTCGCCGGCGTTGTTAGTGAAACCGTCGCCTATGGCCTTGGCCACGTCGGCGCCGTCCACCGCGCGCAGGAAGACCAGGTCTATGCGCTTGAGCTGCTCCGAGGCGGCTATGGCCAGGCCGTCACGCGAGGGCTTCTCGAGGTAGAGGCCGGCCACGTAGACCTTGAACACCACCTTGGTGCGCAGGCCCAGGCCGTTGAGTTCCAGCTTTTTGCCGTCCAGCTGCGTGACCGCGGGCAGGGTCACGCCTTTCAGGGTTTTCTCTCCCTCGGCGGCGTAAAGCCAGGCGGGCAGCAGCAGCAGCGAGATCAGGGCGATCTTCTTCATCGTTCTCTCCTTAACTTACGGCGGAATAGTTAAATCATATATATTATGACCGGCACTTTCCAATTTTGTAGGATAACGGGTAAAGACTATGAGCGACAAAAAGACCAACCCGCCGCAGCGCTCCTGGACGCTGGTCCATTTCCTGCCCGGCGATTTTAAAGGTTTCCGCCTTGTTAACCTTAACGCGCAGCCTTATCCCGCCGGCGCTTTCGGCGTCGGCGACCCGCGGCGCACGGCCTCGCTGACCTCGCCCGCCATCCCAGCCCATTTCCCTTTCGACCAGCTGCTGCTGTCGGCCAGCGTCGGCGGCGCCGCTTTCGGAGCGGAGGCCAGCGTCAGGACGGCGGCCGGCTGGAGCCCCTGGTTCAACTGGGGCAGGTTCACGCCGGGCAAGGCCGCCAGCGCGCCGGTCAAAGAGAACAGATTCGGCAAGGTAGACACCGACATACTGAAGCTGGTAAAGAAGGCCACGGCCTTCCGCTACCGCCTTAAGCTGGAACCGTCCGCCAAGGCGGCGGTAGTGCGTTCCGCAGCCGTTTGTTATACCGATTCCACGCTGCCCTGCCCGCCCGAAGGCCGCCGCGCCCCCGGCGCCGCCCTCAAGCTGGCCCTGCCGCGCTACTCGCAGATGGCCCAGCGCGTGCCGCAGGCGCGCGACATCTGCAGCCCGGTCTCGCTGAGCATGGTGCTCGCCGGCCTGGGCGCCAAGGCCGGCCCGCTGGACACGGCCGCCGCCGTGCGCGACCACGGCGCGCAGCTCTACGGCAACTGGTTCTTCAACACCGCCTACGCCGGCTCGCGCGGCTTTCACGCCGTGCTGGCGCGGCTGAACTCTCTGGAGGAAGCGCGCGGCTTCATACAGGCCGGCGTGCCGGTGATAGCCAGCCTCACCTTCGGCCCCGGCGAGCTGAAGAATTCCCCCATCAAGCAGACCCGCGGCCACCTGATGGTCATCACCGGCTTTACGGCCAAAGGCGACGTGATAGTGCATGACCCCGCGGCCGCCGTTCCCGCCGCAGTGGAGCGCGTCTACGACAGGGCCCAGTTCGCGCGGGCCTGGCTGGCCAACAAATACGGCCTGGCCTACATCGTCGCCAAAGACCTGGGCGCTTTCCTGGCGGTAAAGGAAAAGGTCACCGAACTCTATTCCACCCCGCCGGCCGGAACGAAGGACCGGAAGAAATATATAGAGAGCCAGCTGGTCTATAACGAGCGGGTAGAACTGACGGAGATCTCCGGCCGCTGGGCCAGGGTGCGCGCCGTAGAGCAGCAGAGCCTGAAGGCCGACGGCAAGAACCTCGCCCCTTACGTGGGCTGGCTGGAGGCGGACCACATAGCCTTCTGCCCCCCGCCCGACCACGCCGTCATCGTCCGGTCCAAGACCGCCAGGGCGGCCGGCCCGGAATTTTCTCTGGGCGTGAAGCTGCGCCACTCCGGCGGCCTGCACGCCAGGCATCTGAACCCGCTGCCGGGCCGGGCGCCCGCCGCCTGGCTGCGCCGCAAGGTGCTGGCCACCGCGCGGCTTTTCCTCGGCGACAAATATTACTGGGGCGGCCGCTCGGCCTGGGGCGTGGACTGCTCCGGCCTGGTGAACATAGCTTTCCGCGCCTGGGGCCTGGACCTGCCGCGCAATGCCGGCGACCAGCTGGCGGCCTCCAAACCGGTAAAGCGCGCCGCGCTCAAGCCCGGCGACCTGATCTTCTCCGCCGCGGCGGACCGGCCCGCGGCCATCACGCACGTGATGCTCTACTCCGGCGGCGGCCGCCTGATAGAGGCCACCGGCGACACCGACTCCGTGCGCGAGGTCAGCTTCCGCGCCAAGTTCGGCGTCAGCTTCGCCGGCGCCGAGCACGGCATGACGGCCGGCGGCAAAAAGATCTATTTCGGCAGGGTGATAGACTAGGAGGGACCATGTCCATAGAAGCCAAAGTACAGAATATTTTCCCGCTCGAGGCCGACGTGCCCAAGACGGCGCGCATAGCCCCGCTGGAGCAGAAGGAATACCTGGTCAACGGCCGGATCAAGGCCTGGTCCGGCCCCCGCCACGAGGTGCTCTCTCCGGTCTGCCTGAAAGGCAAGAAGGGCCTGGCGCGCGTGCGGCTGGGCTCCTACCCGCTGATGACCGAGAAGGAGGCGCTGGAAGCGCTGGACGCCGCGGCGGCCGCCTACGACGAGGGCCGCGGCCTCTGGCCCACCCTCAGCGTGGAGGCGCGCATAGCGCACATGGAGGATTTCGTCTACCGCATGAAGGAGAAGCGCGCCGAGGTGGTGAACCTGCTGATGTGGGAGATCGGCAAGTCCGCCGAGGACTCCGCCAAGGAGTTCGACCGCACGGTGGAATATATCGTGGATACCATCAACGCGCTCAAGGAACTGGACCGCAATTCCTCGCGCCTGTCCGTAACGCAGGGCATCATGGCGCAGATCAAGCGCGCGCCGCTGGGCGTGGTGCTGTGCATGGGCCCCTACAATTATCCCCTCAACGAGACCTTCACCACGCTCATCCCCGCCATCCTGATGGGCAACACCGTGGTCTTCAAGCCGCCCAAGTACGGCGTGCTGCTGCACCGCCCGCTGCTGGAGGCCTTCCGCGACTCCTTCCCCAAGGGCGTCGTCAACACGCTCTACGGCGAGGGCCGCAAGATCATCGGCCCGCTCATGAAGAGCGGCAAGGTCAACGTCCTGGCCTTCATCGGCTCGAGCAAGGTGGCCGACCTCCTCAAGCAGCAGCACCCGGCGCCCCACCGCCTGCGCTGCGTGCTGGGCCTCGACGCCAAGAACGCCGGCATAGTGCTGCCCGACGCGGACATAGACCTGGCCGTCGGCGAGACCATCACCGGCGCGCTGTCCTTCAACGGCCAGCGCTGCACCGCGCTGAAGATCCTCTTCGTGCACCGCTCCGTGCAAAGCGAGTTCCTGGAAAAACTGGTGACCGGCATAGAGGCCATCAAGCTGGGCATGCCCTGGGAGCCCAAGGTGAAGATCACCCCGCTGCCCGAGGCCGAGAAGCCGCCCTACCTGGCCGAGGTGATAGCCGACGCCCGGAAGCACGGCGCCAAGGTGATCAACGAGGCCGGCGGCGCCGCCAACGGCACCTTCGTCTACCCGGCGGTAATCTACCCGGTGAACGCCAGGATGCGCCTGTGGAAAGAGGAGCAGTTCGGCCCGGTCATCCCGGTGGTGCCGTTCAACGACGTCAAGGAACCGCTCAAGTACGTGGTGGAGTCCAACTTCGGCCAGCAGGTGAGCGTGTTCGGCAAGGACCCGGACACGATAGCCGCGATGACCGACACGCTGGTCAACCAGGTCAGCCGCGTCAACATCAACAGCCAGTGCCAGCGCGGCCCCGATATCTTCCCGTTCACCGGCCGCAAGGATTCCGCCGAGGGCACGCTGTCCGTCTCCGACGCGCTGCGCGTATTCTCCATCCGCGCGCTGGTGGCCGCCAAAGAATCGGACGCCAACAAGAAGCTCGTACGCGGCATACTGCGGGGCCGCAAGTCCAAGTTCCTGTCCACGGACTTCATACTGTGAAGCGGGCCGCGACGCAGCTGCCCGCGCTGTTGAAGGCGCTGAAGAAGGCCTACCCGGAGGCCTTCTGCTCGCTGGACCACCGCAGCCCTTTCGAGCTGCTGATGGCCACCATATTGTCGGCGCAGTGCACCGACGAGCGGGTGAATCTGGTCACGCCCGCGCTGTTCGAAAAATACCCGGGCCCGGCGGAGATGGCGAAAGCCCCCCTCCCCGACCTGGAGCGGCTGGTGCATTCCACCGGCTTCTACAAGAACAAGGCCCTCTCGCTGAAAGAGGCCTCCGCGGCCATCGTAAAAGAGTTCGGCGGTAAAGTGCCGCGCACTATGGACGAGCTGCTGACCCTGCGCGGCGTGGCCCGCAAGACGGCCAACGTGGTGCTGGGCTCGGCCTACGGCATAGCCGCCGGCGTGGTAGTGGACACTCATGTAAAGCGCCTGGCCTTCAGGCTGGGCCTCACTAAGCACACTGATCCTGGCAAGATAGAGCAGGACCTGATGGGTGCCGTCCCCAAAGAGGACTGGATCTGGTTCGCGCACGCGCTGGTGCTGCACGGCCGGGCCGTCTGCGACGCCCGCAAGCCGCTCTGCGATACCTGCCCTGCCGCCAAGCTCTGCCCTAAAAACGGCGTAGCCTGATCACTCCTGGTCAAAAAAGGGGCTTCTTGCCGCCTCCAAGGCGGTAATTTCATTTGCGCTCAGGCGCGCAACGCAGAGATATATGGATTTCTCTTTTCTGCTGGCCGCTCAGAGCGGCGGTTTGTACTGCGGGTAATGCTTCTGCAGGCAGGCCTTACAAATACCATGAGAGAAGTTAACAGCCGCGTGCCGGGAGACATAGGCTTCCACGCTTTCATAAGCCTTATCGTCCCTCAGGATCCGCTTGCAGTACGAGCATATATGTATCAGCTTGCGCAGATCGTTAACCTCTGTGTCCAGGCTTAATATGCGCTGGGCCACCCGCAGCCTTATCCTAAGCAAATCCCTATTAACCGGCTTCTGCATATAATCGTCGGCGCCGGCGTCCATGGCTTCCATAAAGTCGATGTTGCCGATTTTGGTGCCGGTAAGGATTATGAAGTAGACATAAGGTTGCAGGGGATTCTCCCGCACGCCGCGCACCAGGTCCAGGCCGGAAAGTCCGGGCATGACCCAGTCGCTGACCACAACCCGTATCCCTTCGCGCCGGATGGTTTCCAGGGCGAGGGAACTATCGGAGACCGCGAGCGCCTCGTGTCCGCACTTTTCGACTACGAGCTTGCTCAGCAAGAGGCTGCTCTGGTCGTCGTCAACCACCAATATTTTCATAGCGTTATGCGCCTTCCCGGGAGCGGCTGAACTACAGGTTGGTGATGTCCTGGAAGATGATGCCGGCGCCGATGATCTTGCCGTCCACGCCCTTGATGTTGATGGAGCTGTAGCCGATCACCTTCTCCTTGCCGTTCACCTTGCACTTGAACTCCTGCCGCCGCACGGTCTTGCCCTGCTTGAGCACGTCGCCGATGGCGCCCACCACGTCGGGGCAGAGCTGGAACAGCTCCACCACGGGCTTGTTCAGGTATTCCTGGCCCACCTCGAAGATCTCGCTGGCCTTGAGGTTGAAGAAGATCACCTTCCCCTCCATGTCGGAGCCGATGAAGCCGCCGGACAGGTTGTTGATGGTGCTCTCGCCCTTGAGGTTGATCTGCCTGATCGTGGCCTCGAGGCGCTTGATGTACACTTCGCGGGCGGTCAGATCGGTCAGCACGCCCGCCGCCTTCAGTTCGTCCTCGGTAAAAGCGCCCGCTATGGAATTGATGTACTCGATCACGCCCAGCAGTTCGCCGTTGGCCACCGCCGGCACGGCTATCACGGTCTTGGTCTGGAAGCCGGAGCCTTTGTCCACTTTCTTGGTGAACAGCGGGCTGGTCTCGGTGTCGTTGACCAGCACCGGCTTGCGGCCCTCGGCGCAGAAGCCTACCACGCCCTGGTAGCCGAAAGCCAGGCCCACCAGGTCCCCGCCCACGGGGCCGATGCTCTTCTTGAAGGTCAGGCGTTTCTTCACGTCGTCGGCCTCGAAGAAGCTGGCCGCGTGGCAGTTCACTATGCCGGCGCCGCGGCGGGCCAGGTATTCCCAGAGCGCGTCCTCGCCCTTGGCCGCCTCGGCCGGCAGGTCCGCCGCGAACTTGGAGATGAATTCAAGCATGTCGTTCATTACCTTGCCTCCAGATTGGTGCCCCGATCGGCGCTCCGCCTGGCGCCCCGAGCCGGAGCGGGTTTCCCGGGGACTCCGAAGAAATCAAGCACCCCTTCGGCCGTCGCCGCGGCCAGCCGCTCCTGGAAGGCCGGCGTGTTCAGCAGTTCCTCCTGACGGGGGAGGATCATGTAGGCGTGCTCTATGAGCGCCGCCGGCATCCAGGTCATGCGGGCCACCAGGTAGTCGCCGTAGCGCATGCCCTCGTCGGGCAGGGGGATGTCGCGCAGAAAAGAGCGGTGTATGGCCGCGGCCAGCGGCAGGCTGTGGCGGTGGTAGTGGTAGACGGAGAAGCCGCGCGGCTTGCCGAAGGGGTCCTCGCCGTCGCCGATGGCGTTGTTGTGCAGGCTGAGGAACAGGTCGCCGCCCAGGTCCCTGGCCAGTTTGGGCCGGTCAACCAGCTCCACGTTCTCGTCGGCGGCGCGCGTCATTTTAACCGCCGCGCCCAGCGCCTCCAGTTTCTCCTTGAGTTTCCGGGCGATGTCCAGGTTCACGTTGACCTCGAAAGTGGCCAGCGGGCCCACGGCCCCGTCCAGCGAGCAGCCTTCCGGCATGGCCGAATACGGGATATCCTTCATCGGGACGCGCTTGTTGTCGCGGCATTTATAATAGACGGAGTGGCCGGGGTCCAGCACCACCGTGAGGCCGGAGAGGGGCTTGGGCCAGGCCAGCGGGGCCTTGGGCCGCGAGCGCAGGTCCACCTGCATCGCCGAGCCGCCGTTCGGGTAGGTGACGTCGTAGCCCCAGATCGCGCCGGGCCCGGTCTCGAAATCGATCTCCACCTTGTTGAAGGCGACCTGCCTGAAAGAGACGTTCTTTACCAGCGTGTCCGCCGAGTCGTAGATCACCCAGTTGGTATGCAGGTTGGCGTAGTACAGCGTGACGCGCAGACCCCAGGGCTTCAGCTCGGCCGTAAAGGGTACCCGGTCGTAGAGGGTTATAGCCGCGGAGGAGCCGAAATCGGTCTTGGTAAGGCGTATCGCCCCCGTCTCGCTGCCGATGCCGCCGACGAAGCCGCCGGGCTTGAGCTGCTGCACCTTGGAGTCGTCCACCCAGCCCAGCTCGTCGTTGGAAAGCGAGACGCGGCGCTGGCCGTTGGCGCGGCCGTTGGAGTACAGCCGGACGCCCTTGGGCAGGAACATCATGTAGCCGCCCTCCGGGGCGTTGCGCAGTATCACTGTGTCGGTGGACGTTTCCAGCAGCGTCAGCGCCGACTGCACCCGCACCAGCCCCTTGGCCTTCGCCGAGGCGCCGCGGCCGAACAGCCCCGCCTTGAAGCGGGCGGTAGTCCGGCCGCTTTTACCGATATCGGATTCCCGGAGCGTGAACTGGGCGAAATACCGGCCGGAGCCGGCGGGGGCCTCGCTCATGGGCAGGTCCCTGAAAATACCTTCCAGGGAGCAGACGGCTTCACGGCCGGGCGTGCCGACCGCGGTGACCTTCACGGCTTCGCCCCTGGACAGCTCGGTGTCGGAGGCGTAGGAGGTCAGTTCCAGGCGCAACGGCCCGGTGGAAGACCGGGGCGGCTCGTCCTGCCGCACCTTTAAAAGCCGCTGGGCGGTGGTGCCGTCGGACAGGCGGCCGGCGAAGGCGAACTCCCCGGCGGAGACGGGCAGGTAGGCGATAAAGCCGCCGTTGGAATGCACCGGCACCGTGGCGCCGTTGATGGTAAAGACGGCCGTGGAGGGCGCGACATTGCCGAACACGAAGGTTCTGGTCACCGCGGGGAGGGTAGTCCCTTCCGGGGGATAGACGAAATTTATCTGGCCCGCCGCGGCGGGCAGGACGGGCAGCGCGGCGAGAGCGGCGAACAGCAGGGTTTTGTGGAGCATTGGGATAGGGTTTATTAAAGAAAACGAAATATATATTTAATATCGGCCGAGTACAATTATAATATATTACCGCGACTATGAATAAAACCACGCTTTTAACGCTCGCCGCGCTCTGCCTCTTCCCCCCCGCCGCCGGGGCCGCGGATTTCACCTTCATGAAGCCCTGCGCGCGGGCCAACGCCCTCGGCACGGCCTTCTCCACCGTGCAGCAGGACGCCTGCGCCGTTTTCTATAACCCCGCCAACCTGACCACGCTGGAAAACCTGGAGGTGCGCCTGGAGACCGCCCGCCGGCTGGTCCCCGGCGCGCCGCAAGGGGAGGTTTCGCTGGCCTATATACGCCCGGTCCCCGATACTGAAGGCAAGGTGGCCGGCCTGGGCTACTACTCCGCGCGGCAGCAGGGCGGCAAAGCCATAGATTCCATGGTCTTCAGCACCGGCAACCGCGCCGTGCTGAAATACCTGCAGAAGCCGGTCTATTACGGCTGGGGCTTCAAGATCATGAGCCTGCGCGGAGAGAAGAGCCACCTGGCCCTCGGAGCCGAGGCAGGCCTGCAGCTGGAGAACAGCGCCGGGCTGCGCACCTCCCTGGTCTTCTCCGACCTGCTGATGGGCGCGGGCCGCTCCATGCTGACGGTAACGCTGGGCAATTCCTACAGCGTAGGCCAGACCGCCCTGCTCGCCGACATCAGGGCCCGCGGCTCCTACACCGAAATTTTCTTCGGCGCGGAGCGCACCATGCTCAACGGCCTGCTGCAGGCGCGCGCCGGCAAGGGGCTGGCGCTGGACGGCGGCAAGTTCCTGGCGCTGGGCCTCGGCGTGAACCTGCTGCCCTGGACGATGGACCTGGCCTGGTCGCTGCCCTGGGGCGGCTACCACGAGAGCTACGGCTACTACGGCTTCAACGTCGGCTACCGCTTCGGCTCGGCCACCTTCAGCGAGAAGCTGGTGGGCGACGCGGCGCGCGAGGCCGAGAACCTGCGCTCCGAGATAGACAATCTGCGCATACAGCGCGCCAATGTCGAAAGTTCCATCGCCACCTACCGCGTCAACAAGAGCATGCTCGAGACCGACCTGACCATGATGCAGCTGCGCATGCGCGAGCTGGAGAGCAATATCAAGGAGCTGCAGGTGCAGACCATAGAGGAGCAGTACCGCAAGGACAATCCCAAGCCGTTAAAGCCCTATGTCGCCCCCGCGCCCGAGCGCTGGCCCAAGCTGCACAAAGTGCAGCCCGGCGAGACCCTGCGCTCCATCGCCTCCAAGTATTACGGCAACCCCGCCCTGTGGGAGCGGGTCTACCAGGCCAACGAGAAGAACGTTTCCCGCGGCCTGCCGGTGGAAGGCTCCGTCTTCACCATCCCGGCGCCGCCGCGCAAGGAATAACAGCATGTTCAACACCATACAGGTAATCTGCGCCTCCGAGAAGGACCGCGCCATACTCAGGGGCATCTTCAAGAACCTGGGCGCCGACGCCGTATTCTCCCTGGACCTCAACGACGCCCTGGCGGTCTTCGAGAAGACCCGCCCCGCGGCCGTGTTCACCGTCGACGGCGAGGAGCCGCCGGCGGAGATACAGCTGCGCGAGCTCAGGCGCGTGGCCCCCTTCCTGCCTATCGTGCCGCTGCTCAAGCGGCGCGACGCCACGCGGGCGGTAGGGCTGATGAAGGCAGGCGCTCTGGACTGCGCTCAAAGCCCCTGGACCGAGGAGGAACTGCGCCCCCTGTACCGCAAGGCGCTGAGCCTGGGCGGCACCTCTCTCGAGCTCGACAGCCTGGCCCTGCGCCGCGGCCGGCGCCTGTTTACGCTGGGCCTGGCGGCAGCCGTGGGCTTTGCGGCCTTCGCCGGCGGCCTCTACCTGGGCTTTAAGAAGTTTTCCCCCCGCGCGCAGCAGCTCCACAGCTTCTACCTGCCCTACGCCCACCCTACGGGCATAGTGGCCAGGGCGGACTCGGTGCTGGTGAGCGACTGGTACAGCCAGGGCCTCTACGAGCACAATATCAAGACTTTCGGCATCAGGCGCGTGACCAGCCTGCCGGACCTGACGCCGGTGGCCATGGCCGCCAGCGCGGATTCGCTCTGGCTGGCCGGCACTGACGGCGTGATAGAGCGCCGCCTGCTGGACGCGCGCTACACCCGCGCGGCCAGGACCAAAGCCTTCAAGCCCGCCCCCGACGGGGCCTGCTTCGACGGCCTCTATTTCTGGACCGCTCACACGGCCAGCGGCGCCATAGTAAAACGCATGCCCGGCGACGCGCTGGAGGAGATGAAGACCTTCAAATACCCGGGGCGCAAACTGGGCGCCCTCACCTGCGACAAGCGCTTTCTCTGGGCGGCCGACCCCGGCCTGAAGGCGCTGGTCAAGCTTTCCCTCGACGACCCCGAACGCATCATCTCCAGCACGCCGGTGGAGCAGTACGCCTCGCGCGCGCTAAAGATCACCGCCATGTCCGCCGCCGACGGCAGGATCTGGTTCGCCGGCGAGGACGGCGACCGGGCCCTGGCCTTCTATAAAGATGAACCCAAATAAAGCCGACTCGCAGATCCCCGTCGTCATAACGACGTCGCTGGACCTGCCCCCGCTGTGGGGCCGGCTGGCCGCGCTGTCCCCGACCGAAGCCGAACTGGTCAGCCATTTCGAGCTGCCGGCCGGCAAGATGGTGGCGCTGGCCTTCGACCTGGGCGGCGCCGGCTTCGAGGACATGCGGGCCAGGATAAAGACAGCCGCGCGCGACGCCGACGGCTACTACAATTACGAGCTGGCCTTCGTTGACCCGGCCCAGGCCGCCCTGCTGAAAAGCGCCATAGCCCGGGCGGCTCCCCGCTGACCGGCGGTCCCCCAGCCGCCCCGCAAGCCGGAGTCCGGCGGCGACCTCTCCATTGAAGCGCCGCGAATAAGAACCTATAATTTAAACATGCCGTTAACCCGCGCGCGCGTTCTGCTCGCCCTGCTCCTGCTCGCCGCCGCCGGCGCCGCGGGCTTTGCCTATTCCAAATACCGCAAGATCTCCGCCTACGTCGTGGACCAGATCAGCGACCAGGCCTCCAGGAAACTGGGCCGGCAGGTGCGGTTCTCCGGCGTCGCCTATTCCCCGTTCAAAGGCATAGTGCTGCGCGACGCCTGCCTCTCCCGGCTGCCGGATTTTTCAAAAGGCGATTTTTTCTGCGCGAAGAAGACGGTGATACGCCCGCGGCTGCGCGCGCTGCTGCGCAACCGCGTCAGCTTCTCCGGCGTGGTCTTCGAGCAGCCGGTGCTGAAGGTGCGGGAAAAGGCGGGCCGCTGGGACTTCGAGGACCTGCTGGCCCTGCTGCCCGATACGGACAAGGGCCTGTACCTCACCTGGAACGCCAGCGAACTGGTCATGCGCGGCGGCCGCATTGAAGCGGACCTGGAAACCTCGGGGCTTTCTCTCGCTCTCGAAGACCTGGACCTGGAACTCGACCATCACTCCTCCTACGGCGGCAATTTCGGCCTGCAAGCGGCATGCCTGGCGAAGACGGTATACAAGGGCAAACTGGTTTCCGCCGGCGTCAGCCTGAAGACCGAAAGCAATTTCGCCTACGGCGGCCTGGCCTCGGCCAGGGGCGAATTCAGGGCGCGGGACATTTCCTACGGGGCCATGACGCTGCAAACCTTCGGCGCCGATTGGGACCTGTTCAATATGCGCAAGCCGCTCGGCGAGAAGAACTATTCGGTCTCGGTAAACGCGGAGGGTCTGCTGCTGCCGGCGCAGGAGAACGCGGCGAGGGACGGCGTGGCCCGCGGCCTGGAGCTTTTCTCGGCCGCCATGGGCCGCAGCGTCCCGAAAATAGAGGACATAGAGATGAGGAGTTTCGCCGCCGCCTTCCGGCTCGACGACTCCGTCCTCGCCGTGAAGGACATAGCCCTGCGCACCAATTTCATGGAGCTCGACGCGGCGCTGACCATCTTCGGCCCGCAGCGCAAAGCCGACGCGAGCCTTAAGGCCGTAGTCGGGGACAGCCGGCTCGAGATGTCGGCCGCCGGCCCGCTGGACGCCCCCAGGATAAAGCCGCTGCTCTCGTCCACGCTGACGGCCAGGTTTAAATCGGCCCTGGCCGCCGCCGAAAACTCGCTTTTAAAGCTATTCCCGGTAACAGGAGAGTAATATGTCAAAGAAAGTCATCGTCATAGGTTCAGGTCCCGGCGGCTATCCCGCCGCGCTGCGCCTCAAGGAACTGGGCGCGGACGTGAGCATAGTGGAAGCCTGGGATTTCGGCGGCACCTGCCTCAACCGCGGCTGCATCCCGTCCAAGGCCTTCCTGGACACCGGCCACCGCGCGCACGCCTTCGAGGGCCTGCGCGGCCTGCTCAAGGACGGCTCCGGAGCTAATTTCTCCACGGACATGCTCGACTGGGAGAAGATAAAGGCGCGCCGCGCCGGCGTGATCGCCAAGCTGCGCTCGTCGCTGGAGAAGCTGTTCCAGGCCAGGCGCATCGAAGTCATCCGGGGCAAGGCCGTTTTCTCAGGGCCTAACGAGGTGACCATCACCGGGCCGCAGGGCGAGACGCAGAAGCGCGCCTTCGACGCCGCCATCCTGGCGGCCGGCACGCGCCCCTCCTTCCCCCCGCCCTTCCGCGATTACCAGGCCGAGCTGACCGACTCCGACCGCGTCTTCGACCTGCCGCGCCTGCCCAAGTCCGTGCTGATAGTGGGCGGCGGCGTGATAGGCCTGGAGTTCGCCTGCTTCTTCAACGCCATCGGCGTGAAAGTTGAAGTCCTGGAACTGCTGCCGGACATCCTGGCCGGCGAGGACCCGCAGGTGACGCGGGCCGTGCGCTCGTCGTTCGAGAAGCGCGGGGTAAAGTTCCACCTCGGCAAGAAGACCGTGAAGATAGAAGCCGCCGGCGAGCTCAAGACCGTGGAGCTCGAGGACGGCACAAAGCTGCAGGCCGAAGAGATCCTGGTGGGCGCCGGCCGCGCCGCCAACCTGGAGGGCATGGGGCTGGAGGCCGCGGGGCTGGCCTGGGACAGACGCGGCGTGAAGGTGAACGACCGGATGCTGACCGCCGTCCCCGGTATCTACGCGGTGGGCGACGTCAACGGCATCTCGCTGCTCGCCCATTCCGCCAGCCGCCAGGGCGAAATAGCCGCCGACAATATCATGGGCGGCGACCGCGCCTTCGACGATACCATCGTGCCCAAGTGCGTCTACGCCTGGCCCGAGGTGGGTTCGGTGGGCCTGAACAAGGCGCAGGCCGAGGCCAAGGGCCTGGTGGTAAAGACCGCCCGCGCCTTCTACCTCGGTATCGGCAAGGCCGTGGCCACCGACGAGACGGAAGGTTTCGCGCAGCTGGTGTTCGGCGAGGACGACACGGTGCTGGGCGCGCAGCTGGTGGGCGGCCCCGCCACCGAACTCATCCACGTGCTGGCCCTCGCCGTGAAACTGAAGCTCAAGAAGGGCGACCTGCGCGAGCTCATCTACGCGCACCCGACCATGGCCGAGGCCATACACGAGGCGCTGCACAAATAATATGCCGATAAAACTGCTCTCCTGGAACGTCAACGGCTACCGCGCCGCGCTCAAAAAAGGCTTCGGCGAGTTCCTGCTCGCTTCGGGCGCGGACGTGCTGGGCCTGCAGGAAGTTAAATCCTGCCCCGAGCAGCTCTCCCCCGCGGACACCAGCTTTCCAGGCTACCAGTGCTCGTGGAACTGCGCGCAGCGCAAAGGCTACAGCGGCGTGGCCGCCTTCTACAAGGCGGCACCGCTGGCGGTGGCCAACGGCTTCGGCGAGGAGCGCTTCGACGCGGAAGGCCGCGTGATCACGCTGGAATACCCCAAGTTCTACCTGCTCAACGTCTATTTCCCCAACGGCGGCCAGGGCCCGGAGCGGCTTAAGTACAAACTGGACTTCTACGAAGCCTTCCTGGACCACATCGAGGGCCTGCGCAAGAGCGGCAAGGCCGTACTGTTCTGCGGCGACGTGAACACCGCCCACAACGAGATAGACCTGGCCCGCCCCAAGGAGAACGTGGAGAACTCCGGCTTCATGCCGGTGGAGCGCGCTTGGCTGGATAAGCTAACGGGCAAGGGCTGGGTGGACACCTTCAGGACTTTCCACTCCGAGCCGGGCCAGTACAGCTGGTGGGATTACAAGACCCGGGCCCGCGAGCGCAACGTGGGCTGGCGCATAGACTATTTCTTCGTGAACAAAGAAAAAGCGTCCCTGGTAAAGGACGCTTTCATACTGCCGGAGGTGCGGGGCTCGGACCACTGCCCCGTCGGCGTTACGCTTGAACTGTAGGCCGCCTTGTTCCGGCGAATAAAAAACCCCGCCTCCGCGGGGTTTTTTATTCCTGCCGGTCTTCTGCCGGGCCTAGTCCTCTTTCTTTACGTATTTGCGGAACCACTCCAGTGATTCGGCCAGGACGGTCTCCACCGATTCCATAGCGGTATAGCCGTGGTTCTCGTGCGGCAGCATCAGCAGCCGCACGGTGCCGCCGTTGCCGCGGACGGCCTCGAACAGGAACTGCGACTGCATCGGGGTGGTACCCGGGTTGGCGTCGGCCAGGCCGTGCACCAGCAGCAGCGGCTTCTTTAGCTTGTGGGCGTGGTGGAACGCCGAAACCGTGCCGTATACCTCCGGCGCTTCCCAGAAAGGGCGGCGCTCGTTCTGAAAGCCGAAGGCGGTCAGCGTGCGGTTGTAGGCGCCGCTGCGCGCCACGCCGGCCTTGAACAGGTCGGTGTGGATCAGCAGGTTGGCGGTCATCAGAGCCCCGTGGCTGTGCCCGGTTACCCCGATGCGCTCCCGGTCCACGCCCAGTTCGACGGCTTTGTCTACGGCCGCCTGCGCGCCGGCCTTCAACTGTTCGAGATAGTTGTCGTACATCTTGTCGGTGTCGCCCACCACCGGGATCTGCGCGTTGTCTATCACGGCGTAGCCGTCCAGCAGGTAGTACAACTGCGACGCTCCGTAGAACTGGGTGAACCGCTGGTCGGAGCCGGCCACCTGCCCGGCCATCTTCGGGTCCGCGTAGTCCAGCGGGTAAGCGTAGAGAACCGCGGGCAGTTTTTGGCCCTCCTTGTAGCCGGGCGGCAGGTAAAGCGTGAAGGACAGGTCTATCCCGTCGGCGCGTTTGTATTTTACCAGCTTCTTCTTGATGGCGCGCAGCGCGGGGGCGGGGTCGGGCAGGCGCGTTACGGCCCGGCGGGAGGATTCCCAAACGGCCTCGCCCTCTTCGGCCGGCTTCTTGTCTTCCAGGGTCCGTACGAAGTAGTTCGGCGGTTCCTGCGGCGTCTCGCGGCGGGTCAGGAATTTGCCGGCGGCGGGGTCAAGCAGCGCGGCGAAGCTCTCGTAAGCCGTGCGCTCGCTGCGGAACAGGCGCTCGCCCCGGCCGGTGCCGAGGTGAACCTTGTCGAGGAAGGGACGATCGCCCTCCGGCGAGCCTCCCTGCCCGCTGGTGTAGAAGTGATCCCCCTCCTGCCGGATCCGAAAGCGGCCGTCCGGACTGACGCGGCCGACCAGCCAGCCGGGGTGCTTGTATTTCTCGTCGGTGCTGAAACTCCACAGGGTACGCAGCTCCGGTTCTGGCGCGCGCAGATCGGTCACGTAAGTGTGCCACCAATGGCCGGGGGTATCCTCGTCGTTGATGAAGACGGTGTCCTCCCGCTCGCCCCAGACGATATAGGTCAGGCGCTGCGGAATTTTCAGCACCTCGCTGGGTTCCCCGGTGAAAGGCGCTTTCAGCGCCATCAGGCGGTCCCGGAAGGGAACCTTGTTCTTCCAGTTGCCCTCGTCGAGCGCCTCGGCCCAGTAAAGGGTTTCGTAGCCGTTCTGCGCCCACTCGAAATCGCGCGGCCCCGTAGGCACGCCCCAGATCGGCACGCTGTCGGCCAGCGGACTGGACGCCACGGCGCGCAGCAGCTTGCCGGAGAAATCCCACAGTTCCGCCTCAGAAGGGAACCGGCGGTAGGTGGTAATGTAAGAATAAGGCCGGTGTACCCGCTCCGTCAGCAGGTATTTGCCGGACGGGGCCGGAGCCAGCCTGGTGTAGAGATCGGGCTTGCCCAGCGGCTCGACCTTGCCGTCGTCGGCGTCTATCAGGACCAATTGGGACGCGCCGTAATGATCGAACAGGGCTTCGTCATAGGCGGACTTGAGGGTATCCCTGGCTTCATAGGTGCTGCTCGGCCCCTTCCTGCCGTCGGCTTCCTGTATCTCCGGGCCGGGCGGGGTTTCGGGCTGCGCCGGCTCCGGTCCGAGGCCGGGCGGCACGGTCTTCGCCAGCAGTTGATGCCGGCCGGGCAGCCACTGGAAGGTGTAGCCCAGCGTGGGGTTCAGCGTCACGCCCTCCACGCGCCGCGCGACCGCGGCCCCGGCGTCCAGGGTCCAAAGCTCGGTGGCGCTATCGGCGATTACGGCGAAGGCGGCCAGCTTGCCGTCGGAGGACCAGGACGGCATGCCCGCCCGGAAGCCTTCGGGCAACCGGACCTTACGGGTCTCGCCGCCGGGGACGGAAACCAGTTCAAAAGAGTTGAAATAGATGGCGCCGTGCTGCGTGCGGGTGCGCGGATTGATGCGCTGCCCGGCCAGTTTCAGCATGGGTTGGGCGACATAGGAGATCGGAGGCTGGCGCACGGCGGTGCCCAGCAGCAGCATATCCTGCGGCGGGTTGATTATGGCCGTGGGCGACTGGGGCGCGTGCAGCACATCCAGCACCGGCTTCGGCGGCTTCTGGTAAGGCGAGGCCGACCAAACCGGGGCAGCCGCCAGTAATAGTGCCGCAAAGATATTCGTTGTTTTCATGTCCCCTCCAAAGTTGCTGTCTCGGTAAATTCAGTAATTCAGGGAAGGTTTCCGGACTCGGGCTGCGCCCCGGGGTAGCTGACGGAGATTATCTCCAGCTGCACGGCGCCGCCTTTGCGCTGCAGCGCCACGCGGGCGCCGGCGGAGGCGCCCAGCAGCGCGGCGGCCAGCGGCGAGCCCCAGTTCAATTTGCCCGCGGCCGGATCGGCCTCGTCTTCCCCCACTATAATATACTCGCGCGCCGCGCCGTCCTGCTCGCGCACCTGCACCGTGGCCCCGAAGCGCACGTCCGTGGCCTGCAGGCCCCGGTTGTCCACCAAAATGGCCCGTTTGAGCTGGGCCTCGTAATACTCCAAATCCAGTTCGGCCTGCCGCAGGTCGAAGCCGCGCGGCTCGTCGAGCCGCTGCTTGGAGACCAATTCGGCGCGCCGCCAGGTCAGCTCCGAAGCCTTGGCCCTGAGCGCCTCCAGGCCGGCCGGCGTTACATAGTTCGGCCGCCCGCTGGCCTGCCGCTTTACCGGCTCGCCCGCGTCGTCCGTGTCCTCTTTAACGAAAGCCCTGCTCATAATTTTCCCCTCCCCATAATACCAAACTCCCTCCCCCAATAAAATCCCCTTTTCCGCTTCCGCCTTTTCCCCGACATTTTGCAAGCCATGGCTGGCAGGGGGCCGGGTTAGCAAACCCGTCACGGAAGGAGGAGCTTGCGTAAGCGCGACGACTGGGTGGAGCGAAGCGACACCGCAGTGTGACGAGGCGCGCGCACGGTGTGCGCGACGCCGTGGTTTGCGTTCCGGCCCCCTGCCAAGCCCAGCGCCGCCCTCTTCCTTGCTCCGGCCCTTTTATATTTGTTATAAATTTATATACCTTTTCCGTAAAAATCCACAGGAGGAACTATGTCCACCGCAACTACCGTACGCCGTACCGCTTTGAACGAAACCATGAGGAAAGCTGGCGGCAAGATGGTGGACTTCCACGGCTGGGAACTGCCGATAGAATTCGCCGGCATCCTCAAGGAGCACGAGGCCGTGCGCAAATCCGCCGGCATCTTCGACGTCAGCCACATGGGCCAGGTCTTCGTCACCGGCGCCGACGCCTTCAAGCTGCTGCAGCTGACCAACGCCAACGACCTGCGCAAAGCCACCCCCGGCAAGGGCGTCTACTCCCACGTCACCAACGAAAAAGCCGGCCTGGTGGACGACATCATCGCCTTCTGCCTCGCCGCCGACCGCTATTTGGTCATCGTCAACGCCACCACCTCCACCAAGGACTACGAGTGGTTCAAGGCGCAGGCCGGCAAGATGCTCGTCAAGGTGGAGAACAAGAGCGACGATTACTCGATGATAGCCATACAGGGCCCGAACGTGCCCAAAATGTTCGACACCTTCGCCCCCGAAGCCCTCAAGCTGCCCCGCTTCGGCATAGTGGAGAAGGACCTGCACGGCGAGCATTGCTATATCAGCCGCACCGGCTATACCGGCGAGGACGGCTTCGAGATCACCGCCCCCCACTCGATCATCAACAAGCTCTGGGACGAGATGATGGAGCTGGGCAAGCCCTACGGCATAGTACCCTGCGGCCTGGGCGCGCGCGACACCCTGCGCCTCGAGAGCGGCTACCTGCTCTACGGCTCCGACGTGGACGACGTGCACACCACCTACGAGAGCGGCTACGGCTGGGTGGTCTCCCTCGACAAGGGCGACTTCATAGGCCGCCAGGTCCTGGTGGACCAGAAGGCCAACGGCGTTAAGCGCCGCCTCACCGGCCTGACGCTCACCGGCGGCGTGCCCCGCACCGGCTGCAAGGTTTTCCTCGACGGCAAGGAGATAGGCGAGCTCAACAGCGCCACCTATTCCCCCACCCTGAAGAAAGGCATCGGCGTGGGCTACATGACCCCGGCGGACCTCAAGCCCGGCACTCCCCTCGAGGTGGAGATCCGCGGCCGCCGCGTGAAAGCCGAAGTGGCCCGCACGCCCTTCCATAAGGGCACCGCTTTCAGCAAGGACCTTTACACCGGCAAGCAGTAAATTTTCAGGAATTTAGCGACTTCAAGGAGAATAACATGTCCAAACCCGAAGAACTCAAGTATACCAAGACCCACGAGTACGTACACCCCGGCGCCGAGGCCGTGGTCGGCATCTCCGACCATGCCCAGCACGAGATGGGCGACGTGGTCTTCGTAGAACTGCCGAAAGTGGGCCAGAAGCTCGAGAAAGAGAAGCCCTGCGCGGTGGTCGAGTCGGTGAAATCCGCTTTCGACATCTACTCCCCGGTCTCCGGAGAGGTCACCGCCGTCAACGCCGCCGTCACCGGCGAGCCGGCCCTGCTCAACCAGAGCCCCCTCGAGAACGGCTGGCTGTTCAAGATAAAGCCGTCCAACCCCGCCGAAGCCGACGGCCTGATGGACTGGAACGCCTACCAGGAATTCGTAAAGCAGGCCGCGCACTAAGCGCGCGCGGACCGCGGCCAGGGAGGGACGGTTCAGCCGCACCCCCTGGCCGACGGCCGTTGTGGTTCCCTAAGCCGCACCCCCTTACAGGAGTCCCCCATGTATACCCCGCATACCAAGAAAGACAGGGAGGAGATGCTCAAGACCATCGGCGCGTCCTCCTTCGAAGAACTCGTCAAACAGGTCCCCTCTAAATTTCTCTGGCCCAAGTTCGACCTGCCGCAGCAAAGCCTCGACGAGTCGCAGGCCGCCGCGCTGCTCGCGGGCCTGGCCGGCAAGAACTGCCGCCCGCTGAACTTCGTCGGGGCCGGCGCCTATGAGCGCTACACCCCCGCCGCCGTCGGCGCCATCACCTCGCGCACCGAGTTCCTGACCGCCTACACGCCCTACCAGCCCGAGGCCAGCCAGGGCACGCTGCAGGCCATCTACGAGTTCCAGAGCACGGTCTGCGCGCTCTACGGCATGGACTGCGCCAACGCCTCCATGTACGACGGCGCCAGCTCCTTCGCCGAGGCCGTGCGCGCCGCGGTGCGCGTGACCGGCCGCAAGAAGATCGTATACGCGGCCGGCGTTAACCCGCAGTACATGGACACGCTCAAGACCTATTTCGCCCATTCCGCCGAATACACCTACGTCAAAGTCCCCATGAAGGACGGCGTGATGGACCGCGCGGCCCTGCCCGCCCTGCTCGAGGGCGCGGCCTGCCTGGCAGTGCAGACGCCCAACTTCCTGGGCATGATAGAAGACATGGCCGGCGTGGCCGACCTGACCAAAGCCGCCGGCGCCCTGCTGGTGGCCGCTGCCGACCCGGTGAGCCTCGGCCTCCTGGCCGCGCCCGGCGAGTACGGCGCGGATTTCGCGGTCGGCGAGGGCCAGAGCCTCGGCCTGCCGCTCGCCTACGGCGGCCCCTACCTGGGCCTGTTCTCCTGCAAGAAGGAGCACGTGCGCCAGATGCCCGGCCGCATCTGCGGTCTCACAAAGGATAAGGACGGCAAGCGCGGCTTCGTGCTGACGCTGCAGGCCCGCGAGCAGCATATACGCCGCGACAAGGCCGCCTCCAACATCTGCTCCAACGAGGCGCTGTGCGCCCTGGCCGCCACGGTATACTCGGCGCTCTACGGCCCCGAGGGCCTGAAAGAACTGGCCGAGGCCAACGCCGGCGCGGCCGCCTTCGCGGCGGAACGCCTCTCGGCTATAAAGGGCTGCTCGCTCAAGTTCAAGGGCCCCTTCTTCAACGAGTTCGTCCTCGTCGTGCCCGGCAGCGCCGCGGCGCTGCGCGAGAAGGTGCTGGCGATGAAAGGCATCGATATCGGCCTCCCGCTGGCCCCGCTGTACCCCGAGCTCGGCGAAACCCTGCTGGTCTGCGCCACCGAGACCAAGACGGAAGCCGATATCCTTAAGCTGGAAGCCGCCGTAAAGGAGGCCATATGATCTGCGCCGCTACCGACAACCAGCTGAGCATCGAGAAGTCCGCTCCCGGCCGCCGCGGCCTGCACGCCAAGAACCCGCTGCGCACCCGGGCCGACGTGCCGGCCAACCTGTGCCGCAAGACCGCCCCCCGCCTGCCCGAGCTCGCGGAGCTCGACGTAATGCGGCATTACACGCGCCTGTCGCGCCTGAACTTCTCGGTGGACACCCACTTCTACCCGCTGGGCTCGTGCACCATGAAGTACAACCCGCGCTTCAACGAGGCCGCCGCGGCCCTGGAAGGCTTCGCCGGCCTGCACCCGCTGGCCCACGACGTCTGCGCCCAGGGCACGCTGGAACTGCTCCACGACCTGTCCGCCCGCCTGACGGAGCTGTGCGGCCTGGACGCCATCACGCTGCAGCCCGCCGCCGGCGCGCACAGCGAGTTCACCGGCCTGCTGCTCGCGAAGGCCTATTTCGAGAACAAGGGCGAGACCCGCACCGAGATCGTGGTCCCCGACTCCGCGCACGGCACCAACCCCGCCACCGCGTCCATGATGGGCTTTACCACCGTCAATATCGCCTCCAAGCCCGACGGCCGCCTGGACGTGGCGGAGCTTAAGAAGCATATCGGTCCCAAGACCGCCGTGCTGATGCTGACGGTGCCCAACACCCTGGGCATCTTCGAGAGCAATATCGAGGAGATCTGCCGCGCGGTGCACGAGGCCGGCGCGCTGGTGTACATGGACGGCGCCAACCTCAACGCGCTCATAGGCATGGTCAAGCCCGGCGACCTGGGCATCGACATGATGCATCTGAACTTCCACAAGACCTTCTCCACCCCGCACGGCGGCGGCGGTCCCGGCGCCGGCGCCATCGTGTGCCGCAAGCACCTGGCCCCGTTCCTGCCGGTGCCGACTGTGAAGAAAGAAGGCTCCAGGTACGTCTCCGACTTCGGCGACGCGCGCTCCATCGGCAAGGTGAAGGCGTTCTTCGGCAACACCGGCGTACTGGTGAAGGCCTACGCCTACATGCTGGCGCATTCGGCGGAAGAGCTGGGCGACATCGCCCGCTATTCCATCATCAACGCCAACTATATCCGCGCGCTGCTCAAGGAGATGTACCCGTCGTATTCGAGCGAGTACTGCATGCACGAGTGCGTGCTGACGCCCGGCAAGGACATGCTGGACAAGGGCCTGAAAACGCTGGACGTGGCCAAGGGCCTCATCGACCGCGGCTTCCACGCGCCCACGATCTACTTCCCGCTCATCGTGCACGAGGCCATCATGATAGAGCCGACCGAGACCGAGTCGAAGGAAACCCTCGACCAGTTCGCGGCGGCCATGAAGGACGTGCACGACAGCGGCGTGGCCGACCCGCAGGCCCTCAAGGACGCGCCGGTGACGCTGCCGGTCAAACGTTTAGACGAAGTGCAAGCCGCCCGCCAGCCGAACCTGCGCTGGTAAGTTGAGCAGACTGCCGGCTGAAGAGGGGGATGGATTAGCAAAAGCCCCCCGGAGGCCGAGGCTTGCGCAGCGCCGCGTGGAGCGCAAGCGACACTTTCTTGCCCGAGGGCGGCAGGCGCGCGCACGGTGTGCGCGACGCCGATTTTGCGATCCATCCCCCTCGGCGGCCGGCGAACATGGACTACTAGAATGGAAAAAGGGCTTATCATTGAGACGCAGCCGCTCGACGTATACGAGCAGATGGCTTGCGACGAGGCGCTGTGCGAGGCGCTGCCCGCGCCCTATGTGCTGCGCTTCTACAACTGGAAGGAGCCCGGGGTAACCTTCGGCTACTCCCAGCGGCGCAAGTCCGTGGGCGAGGCGGTGGCCGCGGCCGGCAGCCCCCTGACGGCCATAGTGCGCCGCCCCACCGGCGGCGGCATAGTCTTCCACGAGACCGACCTCACCTTTTCCTTCATCTTCCGCTCCCCCGGGGTCTATTTCGAGCCGGGCAAGGTCTACGAGCGGCTGCACAGCGCCATCAACGCCGAATACGCCCGCCAGGGCATGAGTTTCGACCTGCTCAGCGAGAAGACCAGGGACTACGCCGTCAACGACCCGGTAATGAGCTGCTTCTCGAAACCGGTAGATAAAGATATATTGTATAATGGAAAAAAAGTGTTGGGCGGCGCGCTGAGGAAGCTCGGCGATTATATGCTGTACCAGGCCTCTTTCCAGGCCCCGGACGCCCGGCCCAACGCCGCTACCCACAGGAACGCCATGATCAAGGCCCTCGGCGGTGAATTCGGCCTGACCTGGGAAAGCGCCGCGCTGGCCCCCGGGCTCGCGGAGAAGGCGGCGGAGATAGCGGCAGGCAAATATCGCACGGCGGCGTGGAACGAGCGGATCTAGGAGGATATCATGATAGCTTTTGTGCTCTGCAAACTTGTGGCCGGCCTGGAACAGAAAGCCGTGCAGCAGATAAAGAACATCCGCGGCGTCAAGGACGTCTACATGACCTTCGGCGGCTGGGACGCCATCCTGGTGGCCGAATCCGACACTATCGACAAGCTCAGCGGCCTGATCGTGCGCGAAGTGCGCGGCATACACGGCGTGCAGACCACCGAAACCCTGGTCACCACCAACGTTTAGGCCACCGTTAAGGAAGCAGAAATGGAAAACATCGCATTCGGCAAACCTTCGGACAAGCTGGTGCTGATAGTCGACGACGACGACTCGGTGCGCGAACTTATCGAATTCATCGTCAAGAAGGAAGGCTTCCGCATAGAGAAGGCCGCCGACGGCGAGGAGGCGCTCGCCAAGGCGCGAGCCGTCAACCCGGACCTCATCCTGCTGGACCTGATGCTGCCAAAGTTCGGCGGCTTCGAGATCCTGCGCGAGCTCCAGTCGGACGAGACCGGCACCATCCCGATAGTCATCATCACCGGCCGCTACACAGACCGCTCCACCTCCGACATGATAAAGCAGGAGCCCAACGTCAGGGACTTCATCGAGAAGCCGGTGAAGCCGCAGGTGCTCAGCGCGCTGATACACAAACTCCTCAAGACCCAGCCCGCGCTGAGAAAGCCGGGGTTCTAACCGTGTTCCGGACGCTGTTCAAGCGCCCGGCGGCCTGGATCGCGATAGCGGTCCCGGCCTTTTTATTGCTGGCCGCGGCCGACCTGGGCCTGCGGTCGCGCGGCGCGCTGGAGCGGGCCGGGCAGCACGCCCGCTGGCGCGACTACCCGGCGGAGAAAGCCGCCCATTTCAACGGACTCTTCGACCTGAAGGCCGCGGACCTCCGGGCCCGCGAGGCCGCCGGCGGCCTGACGGCGGAAGGCGCGGCGCGCGAACTGGCGCTGGCCGCCGCCGAGAGGGAGTTCCGGATCTCTGAAAGTTCGGCCAAGCAGGCCTATATCTGGTACCGCTCGGCCGCGCGCGATTTTTCCTCCCCCTTCAACCCCTGGGCGGCCAGGGCGGAGCGGGAGCTGCCGGCCGCGCTGGCGGCCTGGCGGAGCGAACTGGAGCGCGGCGGGGCGAGGGCGGAGCCCTGGATGCTGGAATAATGCACGCGCTCAAACCGGTGATAGGCGTGCTGCTGGCGCCTGCGGCCCTGGCCGCGGCCTGGGCCACGGGGTCCGCGCTGGCGCCCGCCCTGGGGAAGTTCGGCGTCACGTTCCCGCTGCTGGGCGGGGCCCTGGCCTGCCTGTTCTTTCATTGGCTCGGACGCGGCAGGCGGCTCTACGTGGCTGCTCACGAGCTGACGCACGCGCTCGCCGCGGTGCTGGTCGGAGTGAAGGTGCGCAAGATCTCGGTAAAGAAGAACAGCGGCTACGTGCTGCTGGATTCCACCAACGCTTTCATCTCGCTGGCGCCTTACTTCGTGCCGTTGTACACGCTGGGCGTCGCGGCGCTGTACTGGACGGCGGGGCGCTTCTGGAACGTGCTGCCGCTGCGGCCCTGGTTCCTGGCCGCGGCCGGCTTCACGCTGGCCTTCCACCTGCTGCACACGGCCGACATACTGGCCGGCCCGGTGCAGAGCGACCTACGGAAGGCGGGCGGCCCGGTCTTCTCGCTGCCGCTGCTGCTGCTGCTCAACTGCCTGGGCCTGGCGGCGGCGCTTAAACTGCTGTTCCCCGGGCTGCTCAGTCTGCGCGCCTACGGCGCCGGCGTGCTCCAGGCGCAGGGGGCGGCCTACGCCTGGCTCTACGGGGCCGCGATGGAAGCGTTCAATACTGCTAGAATATATTTTAATAAATGAAATTGCTGAAGCAGATAATGGCCAGGGTGATCTTCCTGCCGCTGATACTGGCGGCGGGCATCGCCGCTACCGCCATGTTCGCCATCAAGGTGATGTTCGAGCCGGCGGACCTGGAGGCCATCGTCACCAACCAGTTCCAGGAACTGCTCAAGCGCCCGGTGCAGATAGAGTGGGCCAGGATGTCCTATACCGGCGAGATAAAGGTGAAGGGCCTGCGCGTCACCGAGCCGGGCCCGGAAGCGATGAATTTCATAGAGGCGGACTACATCTACGCCACCTACCGCTGGCTGCCGCTGCTCAAGCGCCGCCTGGAGATAGACAGCGTGGTGCTGGTCTCCCCCTCCATCACGCTGCTCAAGCGGGCCGACGGCACCTGGAACGTGGGCGACATCTTCGCGGCCTACCGCACCGGCGGCGGGCGCAACCTGCTCAATAAGATCGACTCCGCCGAGGTCAAGGACGGCCGGCTCTCCCTCGCCTATATGCCGTCCAAGGCGCGCTACACCTTCGAGAACTTCAACGCCACGGTCACCGATTTCGAGCCCGGCGCCGACACGCCGTTCTACGCGTCGGTGTTCTTCAAGAGCAACGCCTTCAGGAAACCCGTCACGGGGCGCCTCTATGCCGAGGGCAAGGTGAACTTCGCCGGCTTCAAGTGGGACGAGTCGGAGCTCAAGGACCTGCGCGCTGACCTGACGCTGCAGGACAAGACGGCCCGCTTCACCGGCGGGATGAAGAACTTCCGCCGGCCCGAGTTGAAATTCACCGCCGAAACGCCGATGTTGCTCAGCTCCGACCTGGCCTACCTGTTCAAGGCCCCCTTCAATTTCACAGCCCCGCGTTCCTCCTGGGAGATCGGCGCGGTATTCACTTCGTCCAAGACCGTCGAGACCCGCCTGTTCACCCGCCCGCTGAACATCAAGGCCGAAGGCGCCTTCGACCTCTCCAAGTCCACGCTGGCCTACGCTTTCACGGTCTCGGCCCCGCCGTTCAAGCTCGACCAGCTCAAGCGCTACGGCGCGGCCCTGCCGGTGGACGCCCCCTCGGGCCAGGCGCAGCTCCGGCTGCGCGTCACCTCCAGGAACGCAGTCCCCGTGCTCTCCAGGCTTTTCATCAACACCTCGAAGACCGGCTTCAAATACCATACGCTCTCCGTCTCGGGCCTCGACGGCGCCGCCCTGCTCTCCGAGAATTTCGCCAACAGTTACGCCAACGCGGCCGGGGGCAGGCTGGAACTGGGCCGCAACACCCTCTCCGGGCTGAAGCTTAAGACCGACATCTCCAAGTCCGACATGCTCTTCAACTATTCCGGCAAGTTCAACGCCACCCCGGCCAAAGGCCGCATCCTGGTGAAGAAGGCCTTCAGCCCGGAACGCACGCTGGATTTCACCGGCTACTCGCACGACGTGATCTTCGCGGACCTGAAGGCCCTGATCCTGGACATCAAGGACCTGCTGGGGCCCCGCCGCCAGAAGCCCGTCTACGACTCCGAGCTGGCCTGGATGCGCACGCTGAAGAACTCCATCCCCAGCGGCTACTCCTCGGCCAAGATCCTCTACAAGACCGACCATTTCAAGCACGACTACTTCTCTGCCGCGGACTTCTACCTCTCCGCCTCGCTCAAGGAGATCACCGGCGACATCGCCTCGCTGCGCGGGGACGTGGCGATGCGTTCGGGCAGCGGCACGTTCTACGACGTGCAGCGCAACTCGGAGAAGGACCGCGTCTTCTACATTTTCTCGCTGCCGCTGACCTTCATCCACCGCCTCAACCGCACGGGGGCGCTGAAGTTCGGCTACGAGGTCCGGGACGTCTCGTTCAGCTCCATCGGCGGCGACTATTCCGTGGCCGACGGCAAGGTGCAGATCAGGAACTTCTACATGGAAGGCAAGGAGTTTTCCGCCCATGTCACCGGCTCGCTGGATTTTTCCAACGAAACCATGGACGTAAAAATTTATACAATATCAGGTAAGTATTATTCTATGGGCAGCCTGCCGGAGGCGCTCACGGACGCCAGCGGCAAACCGGCGCTCGCTTTCACGCTGCACGGCAAGATGGCCGACCCGGAGTTCAAGATGATCAGCCCCAAGGAAAGCAGCGCGGTGATCAAGGAAGCGGCGCGCAAGGGCGTTCCCATAGATTTCGACAGGCTCGACAGCTTCGCAGGAGGAAAAAAATAATGTCCAAGCTCGGCAAATTCGACGTGGTCGGTCTCCTTCAGGAGCACGGCGCCATACTTAACGGCCATTTCCAGATCCCGTCCGGCTTCCACACGCAGACCTACATCCAGCCCTCCCTGGTGCTGCAGTACCCGCACCTGGCCCAGAAAGTGGCCAAGGAGATGGCGGCCAAGTTCCCGCAGGAGATCAACGTGGTGATCTCCCCCTCCGTCGGCTCCATGGCGATAGGCCAGGAAGTGGCCCGCGTGAAGAAGGCCCGCTCCATCTTCACCGAGCGCATCAACGGCGTGATGGTGCTCAAGCGCGATTTCAAGATCTCCGAGGGCGAGCGCGTGCTGGTGGTGGACGACGTGCTGAACTCCGGCCGCATGTGCGGCGAGGCCATCAATCTGGCCCGCGGCTACGGCGCCAAGGTGATCGGCGTGGCGGCCATCGTGGACCGCTCCACCGGCGACCTGACGCTCAACGTGCCGGTGCGCGGGCTCATCTCCTACCCGCTGCAGCTTTTCCCCCCGGACAACTGCCCGCTCTGCCGGCAGAAGCTGCCCCTCACGATACCCGGTTCCACCGTGCATCACGTGCACGGCCAGGAATAAGACCTCTACTCCCCGCCGGGCGGCGGGCGCGAGCCCCCGCCCTTTCCCGTTTTACCTATGAAGACAAAGCACATAGCGCTGCTCTCGGATTTCGGCACCCATGACCCCTTCGTCGGGGCGATGAAGGGCGTGCTGCTGTCCAAGGCCCCCGGCCTGACCATCATAGACATCACGCACCAGATCCCCCCGCAGGACATACAGACCGCGGCCTTCTACCTGATGGCCGCCACGCCCTATATGCCCAAGGGCACGCTGTTCATGTGCGTCGTGGACCCCACGGTGGGCACCGGCCGCGGCATAGTCTGGGCCAGGACCGAGAACCACCAGTTCATCGCCCCCGACAACGGCCTGATCAGCTGGGTGGACCAGAAAGAGCGGATCATAGAAGCCCGCTTCATCAGCAATTCCTCCCTTTTCATGGAGAACATCAGTTCCACCTTCCACGGCCGCGACATCATGGCCCCGGTGGCGGCCGCGATAGCCAAGGGCCTGCCCGAGAAGAAGATCGGCCCGCTGTTCCCCGCCTACCGCCGCTTCCCTTTCCCCGCCCCGGTCAAGGCCGGCAACAGGATTACCGGCCAGGTGATAGCCATAGACCATTTCGGCAACGTCGTGACTAACATAAAGCGCGACTACCTGAGCGCGCGGGCCGTCTTTAACATAGCGGACCGCATGATCAAGGGCCTGAAGCTTACCTACGCTTCGGTGCCGGAGGGCGAGGCGCTGGCGCTGGTCGGCTCTTTCGGTTTCCTGGAATTCTCCGTCAGGAACGGCAGTTTCGCAAGGACTTTCGACGTAAAGATAGGTTCCGTGGTGGAGGCAATAATACTAGATGAATAACCTTAAAATCATGAAACTGCGCCGCGAGGCCGCCAAGCGCAGAACGCCGGGGCGGATCTGGGTCTTCTCCAACGAACTGGAGACCGTGGACACCTCGGTGCCGCCGGGCACGATCTGCGGCCTGGCCTACCCCGACGGCAAGCCCGCCGGCGTGGGCTTCTTCAATCCCAAGAGCCTCATCGCCATGCGCCTGCTGGCGCAGGACACGCACCAGCTGCCCGAGGGCTTCATCAAGGAGCGCCTGGCCGCCGCGCTGGCCTACCGCGAGGAACTGGGCGTGGACCGCGCCTGCCGCCTCAGCTTCGGCGAGTCCGACGGCCTGCCCGGCCTGGTGGTGGACCGCTACGGCGACGCCGTAGTGGTAGAGATCCTTTCCGCCGGCATGGAGTTGCTCAAGGACGAGGTTACCGCCGCGCTGGTGGACCTGCTGCGCCCCAAGGGCGTAGCCTACAAGAACACCCACCAGTTCCGGGAGCTCGAAGGCCTGACCTCCTACGAGGAGACCGCCTTCGGCGTGATGCCCGAGACCGCCGAAATAGAAGAGAACGGCCTGAAATACCGCGTGGCGATGGCCGGCGGCCAGAAGACCGGCTGGTACTTCGACCAGCGCGAGAACCGCGCGGCGCTCGTGCCCTTCTTCAAAGGCCGCAAAGTACTGGACCTGCACACCTACCTGGGCGCCTTCGCCATCACCGCGGCCAAGGCCGGCGCGGAGACCGTCTGGGCCGTGGACTCCTCCGAGAAGGCCATAGAGGGCGCGCAGCAGAACGCCGCCCTTAACGGCGTGGAGGACAAGATAGCTTTCCGCAAGGAGAAGGCCGAGCGGCTGCTGGAGGCCATGGAGGCCGGCCAGCTGCCAGAGACCCCTGACTTCATCCTGCTGGACCCGCCGAACATCGTGCGCAACAAGAAGTTCCTGCCGCAGGCGCTCAAGATGCTGTCGCGCATGGCCGGCGCGGCGTTCACGGCGCTGCCCAAGGGCGGCTACCTGGCCGTCTCCACCTGCTCGCACCACATCTCGCGGAGCGTCTTCATGGAAACCATCGCCGCCGCCGCGGTAAAGGCCGGGCGTGAAGCCATGCTCGTGGACCTGCGCGGCCAGGCGAAGGATCACCCGATCCTCCTCAGCATGCCGGAGACCGAGTACCTGCACTTCGCCCTGCTGCGCGTGGTGTAGGCGCGGGGACGCAAAAAAGAAAAGGGCCCGAGCGGGCCCTTTTTCTTTTGCGCGTGCGCGGCTTAAATGATGCTTTTAACGACTTTGAGGATCTCGGATTTGCTGGAAGGCTTGGTGATATAGGTCTTGGCGCCGTAGGAGATGGCCTGCTGTATCTCGTTGATGCTGCCCTCGACGGTGAGCATGACCACGGGGATGCCCTTGGTGACGCTGTCGGTCTTTATTTCCTTGCAGGCCCGCAGGCCGTCCATCACCGGCATGTGGATGTCCATCATGATCAGCGCGGGCAGTTCCTTGCGGGACATCTCCACGGCTTCCTGGCCGTTCTCGGCGTTGATGACCTGGTAGCCCTCGGCTTCGAGCATCGAGCTGAGCGTCTCGCGCATCTCGTTGTCGTCGTCGGCTATCAGGATCTTGTTGTGGAGGGGCATAAGCTTCTCCCGAAATGGAAAATGCCGCGGGTTGGGATCGAACCAACGACACCTGGTTTTTCAGACCAGTGCTCTACCACTGAGCTACCGCGGCAAGTGTGGTATGACTACGTAGTTAATCTTATCATTTTTTGAAAAACCTGTTAAGGTTTCAGTTTCTCGTTTTACTTTTGCCGGCCAGGCGGGCCTTATCCGCCGGGGGCAGCACTTTGTATAATTTCTTCATGGGCCGTCTTTCCAAGGGCAACAAAATACTTATACTGAGCGCCGGGGCGGTTCTGCTCTCCTGTTGCGGCGCTGCAGGAGCCGTTTTCTCCGTCATCGGGCCCTGCTCCGAAAATCCGGTTTTTGAACTGGAGTTCCCCGCGGCCGGCGCCGGCGACACCGCGGGCCAGATCTCGGAACGTATCTTCAAAGAGAACGGGTTGCCTTACGAAGGCGGGGCCGGCGGCTTTACCTCCATACTGGGTTCGCCCTCCGGCCTTGCCGCGGTAGAAGTCGTATCCGCGAAAAAAACGCGCTTTTACGGCTGGTGTTTTTCGTCGGACGGGGTACTCCCGGAAGTCACTCCTGACGCTTTTTACCCGGACGCCACGACCGCAAGGTTGACCTGGTTTTACGCTTTCTCGACCTATGAGAACGGCAACTGGACAGATTCCTGCGTGCCATCCTATACGGTTAAGGCGGCACAATTCTGCGGCCCTGAAGCGGGCGCATGGACGATCAACTGGAAATCCGCGCGAACCCGGAGCGGCAGCGGCTATGCCGCCCTGGAATCGGCCGCGGCCAGGTCCGTCTCTTTTTTTACGGGCCGGCAGCCATGAAAGAAAAGATCAACGAACTCCTGACGCGCATTTCCGCGCTGGAAGCCCAGCTTCAGGAGGAATACCGCAAGGCCGGAGACGATTTCGCGCGCAAGCGCCTCGCTATGGCCGGCGAGTTCCTGCGCCAGCAGCGCCGCTACAAAATAGGCCTGTTCCGCTTTCTCCTGCGAAGCCGGGTGCCGGTCCTTTTAACCGCCCCGGTTATCTACCTCGGTTGGGGCCCGTTCCTGCTGATGGACCTGTTCGTTACGATATACCAGCGGCTCTGCTTCCCCATCTACCGCATACCGCGCGTGCGGCGCGCGGACTATATGGCCTTCGACAGGGCCGACCTGCCGTACCTCAACCTGATAGAAAAGTTCAACTGCCTCTACTGTTCTTATGGGAACGGCGTGGCCGCCTACACCCGCGAAGTAGCTGCCCGCACCGAACAGTACTGGTGCCCCATAAAACATGCGCGCCACATAAAGGCCGCGCATGAACGCTACAGCATTTTTATCGATCATGGCGACGGCGAAGCCTACCGTCAGGGCCTGGCCAGGCTGCGCCACAAGTTCGACGAGGATAAACCCCGGAGAACCCCGCTGAAAGCTGAGGACTTAAATCCGGGATCACTTGCGCCGCTTTAAAATAACGCCGGCTGTTTTCCCGCTCCTTGCGGCGGCGCGCCTTAAAGCTCCAGCACCTCGTTGAGCCCCGGGCCGTAGGAGATCAGCGCCACTTTCGGGTTCGGGTAGGCGGCGCAGACCTTCGCGAGCGTGCCCATGAACTTCTTCGCTTCGCCGGTGAAACTCTTCACGCCGCGGGAGATATCCGCCCCCTCCAGCATGTCGATATGCGTGATGGCCAGGCGCGTGGCGGAATTTATCCGCACGGTCTGCAGCGCCACGTCCATCTCGAACTCGCCCACGCGGCGCAGGCGGCCGCTGACGCTGCCCACCTCGCGGCCCGCCGTGTGGTACTTATTGAGCTTAACCTTGTCCTTCATCTCCCTGGCCACCAGGCCGGGGCCCACGCGGGTGACGTAGGGCTTGAACACGGCGTAGACCTCGCCGGCGTATTTCGGCCCCAGGCCGGCCTCGCCCATGAAGGTGGAGGCGGTGGTGTCGCGCGAGGTGACGTACGGGTACTCGCCATGCAGGTTGGAGAGCTTCATGCCCTGCGTACCCTCCAGCAGCATCTTCGAGCCCTTCGCGAGCGCCTTGTTGAGCAGCTCGGGCACGTCCTTGACGTATTGTTTCAGCCGGGGCTCGTCCTTGGCGAAGCGCAGCGCCTTGCGGTCCACGCGGTCGCGCAGCGCGGCGCCGAGGCCCGTGCCCACGCTGCCTATCTTGTCCATCATGCGCGCGTCGGCGCGCTCGGCGGCGGTGTGGCGCGGCTCTATGATAACGGCGTGCGGATCGATGATCAGCCGGTGGCCGGCTTTGGTCAGCGCTATCTCCTTCTCCAGCCAGTCGGTAATGATATAGGTGCCGGCGCCCAGCACCAGTTTGGTCCCCGGGTTAACGAAGCCGCCCGGCATGGTCTTGAGCGTATAGATCTTGTCCTTGAAGAAGATCGTATGCCCGGCGTTGGGACCGCCCACGCGTATGGAATAGTCGTACTTGTTCTTTACGGCGAGGTAGGCCGAGATCTTGCCCTTCCCCTCGTCGCCAGCCTGCCCGCCCACCACGATGTCTACCGGCATAGTTACCTCCGTCCTTTGGCCAATTCAGCCGAAAGCCCCGTGTAGTTCAGGGGCGTCAGGCGCTTGAGCTCCGCCTTCACCGCCGGCGCCAGCTCAAGGCCGTCTATAAAATCCCTCAGCTCCGCCGCGCTCACCGCGCGGCCGCGCGTGAACTTGCTGAGCAGCTCGTACGGGCCGCCGGCCCGCTCGCGCCGCAGTATGGTCTGTATGCCCTCGGCCAGCACCTCGGGGTGCGCCTCCAGCTCGGCGCGGGCAGCGGCCTCGTCGGGCGTGACCCGGGAGAGGCCCGTCATGACCGACTTGCAGGCCGCCAGCGAGTGGCCGAAAGCCGCGCCGAAGTTTCGCTCCACGGTCGAATCGGAGAGGTCCCGCTGCAGCCGCGAGACCGGCAGCTTGGCGGAGAAGAAGACCAGCAGCGCGTTGGCCAGGCCGAGGTTGCCCTCGGCGTTCTCGAAGTGTATCGGGTTCACCTTTTGCGGCATCGTCGACGAGCCCACCTCTCCCGCCACAGCCCGCTGTTTTATAAGGCCGGCGGAGATGTAGCGCCACATATCCTGGCAGAAGGCCAGCAGTATGGTATTGGTCCTGCGCAGCCCGTCGAACAGCTCGGCATAGGAGTCGTGCGGTTCTATCTGCGTTGTATAGGGGTTGAACTCCAGGCCGGCGAAGCTCTCCACGAAGCCGCGGGAGAATTTCTCCCAGTCCACGCCGGGGTAGGCGGCGGCGTGGGCATTGTAGTTGCCGGAGGCGCCGTTGAGTTTGGCGCAGACCCGCGCGGCTTTAAGCTGCTTCACCTGGCGCCCGAGGCGGGCATGGAAAACCCGGAACTCCTTGCCGAAGCTGGTGGGCACGGCCGGCTGGCCGTGAGTGCGGGCCAGCAGCGGCGCAGCCGCGTATTTGACGGCCAGCGCGTCCAGCGCGGCCAGGATCTCTTCGAGCGCAGGCAGCAGTTCTTTGTGCAGACAATCGCGCAGCATGAGCGCGTAAGAGATATTATTGACGTCCTCGGAGGTGAGCGCGAAATGCACCAGTTCGGTAAGGTCGCGCAGGGAGGTGCGGCGCAGGCGGCTCTTGAGGAAATATTCCACGGCCTTCACGTCGTGGCGGGTGGCGGGCAGGCCGCCCAGGCCCTTTTCCTCTATCGCTATGATCTCCAGCACCTCCGCGTCAGAGAGCTCCGGCAGCCGCTCCAGCGCCTTCTTTTCGGCGGCCGTCAGCCGGCGGGCCTTCACGCCCGGGGTGGCGCAGAGCCTGGCCAGGTAGCGGCATTCCACCAGCGCGCGGTAGCGGGCCAGGGCGCCCTCTCCGGTCAGCCGGCCCAGGCCGGCCGCTTTTTCGGCGTACCTGCCGTCCAGGGGACTTACCGCGTTGATGTTTCGCTCTTCCGCCATATTGCCTCCGTCGCCCCTGCGGGGGCCTGGTAGTATTATCCCAAATCACAAGGGCAAGTAAAACCGGCTTTTGCTACAATATCCGCATGGAAAAGAACCCGGCTATCGCCGATATAGTGATGCAGTGCCTGGCGCAGTCCTGCGAGGTCTTTTTCATAACCGACGCCGAAGGCGTCATCATCTACGCCAACCCCGCTTTCGAGACGCTCACCGGCTACTCGCGCGCCGAAGTTATCGGCAAGAACCCCCGCGTGCTCAAGAGCGGTGAGAACCCCCCGCAGGTCTACGCCGCCATGTGGGCGGACCTGAAAGCCGGCCGCCAGTGGACCGGCCGCCTGCGAAACCGCCGCAAGGACGGCTCCGTCTACCTCGACGAACAGCGCATCTGCCCGGTGAAAGACGCCGCCGGCGGGGTTAAATACTATTTCGCCACCCGCCGGGACGTTACCCGCGAACTGGAGCTGGAGGGCCAGCTGGGCCAGAGCCAGAAGATGGAATCGCTGGGCCTGCTGGCCGGCCAGATCTCTCACGACTTCAACAACCTGCTCACCGTGATCATCGGTTCCATGGAACTCATCCTGGAGGACCTGAAACCCGGTTCCATCGGCCACAAGCTCTCCACCGAGATCCTGCGCTCTTCCAAAGAGTCCACGGCCATGATAAAGAACCTGATGGTCTTCGCCCGCCGCCACGACAGCCACCCGGTGGACACCGTGCTCAACGAACCCGTCAACGAGATGAAACTGCTGCTCGACAGTCTGCTGGGCAAGGGCATTTCCGTGCTCTACGATCTCGACGAGGCCCTGGCCCCGGCCAAGATAGAACCGGAGAACTTCAAGCAGGCCATCATGAACCTGGCCATCAACGCCAAGGACGCTATGGACGGCAAAGGCGCGATTTCCGTAAAGACCTTTAACGCCGGCCCCGAAGGGCTGCCCGCCGCCCTGATAGGCGGCGTCTACTCCGCTTTCGAGATCTCCGACACCGGCCCGGGCATACCGCACGACGTGCTGCCGCGCATCTTCGAACCTTTCTTCACCACCAAGCCCAAGGGCAAGGGGACCGGCCTCGGCCTCTCCACCGTCTACGGCATGGTGCACCAGAACGGAGGCCGTATCTTCGCCGCCAACCGCCGCGAGGGCGGCGCCGTGTTCACCATCTACTTCCCCGCCGCCGAGTGACCTAGTGCCGGAAATGGCGCAGGCCGGTCAGCACCATGGCCAGCCCCAGCCGGTCGGCCGCCTCTATAACCTCCCTGTCCTTCACCGAGCCGCCCGGCTGTATCACGGCCGTCGCGCCGATGCGCGCCCCTTCTTCCAGCGCGTCGGGGAAAGGGAAGAAGGCGTCCGACGCCATCACCATGACCGCGGGTTTGGGGTTATCCTTTAAATAGGCCTGGTACTTGTGGCCGGCCATGAACACCGAGTCCACGCGCGACATCTGGCCCGCGCCTATGCCCACGGTGCGGCAGGTATCGGCGAACACTATGGCGTTGGAGCGCACGTACTTGGCGGCGGCCCAGGCGAAGCGCAGCGCCTCTTCCTCCTGCGCCGCGGGCTTTCGCCGGGTGGGGACCTCCCACTTGTCGCCCAGCAGCTTGTCGTCGTCGCCGCTCACCAGCACCTCTTCGCCTACGGAGCGCAGCACCCGGTGCCCCGCCGGGAAGCCGGCCCATTTGAGCAGGCGCAGGTTGGGCTTTTTGGCGAAGACCTCCAGCGCCCTGGCGTCGTAGCCGGGCGCGCAGATGACCTCCACGAACCTTTTGGCCAGGAATTCCGCTATGCGCCCGTCCAGGTCGCGGTTGACGGCGATGATGCCGCCGAAGGCCGACAGCGGGTCGCCGGACCAGGCGCGCTCGAAGGCCTCGGCCACGTCGGCGCCGGTGCCCAGGCCGCAGGGGGTCACGTGCTTAAAGATGACGGCTGCCGGCCTGTCGAATTCGCGCACCGCCTGCCAGGTGCCGTAGGCGTCGAGGATATTATTAAAGGACAGTTCCTTGCCCTGCAGCTGCTCGAAGGGCGGCTTGTCCCCCCTGGTGTAAAGAGCGCAGGCCTGATGCGGGTTCTCGCCGTAGCGCAGGTCATGCACCTTGTTCAGGGTTATCTCGAGCCGCTCGGGGAAAGCGGCGGGGGCCGGCGCGGCCAGCGTGCGGGAGATCTCGCCGTCGTAAGCCGCGGTGTGGGCGAAGCTTTTTACCGAGAGTTCCTTCTTCAGCGCCTCGGGCAGGCCGCCGTTGGCCCGCAGCGCCGCCAGCACCGGGGCGTAGTCGGCCGGCGAGGTGAGCACGGCCACGGACTGCCAGTTCTTGGCGGCGGCCCGGATGAGCGCCACGCCGCCTATGTCTATGTTCTCGATGAGTTCCTCGGACCAGGGGGCCGCTTTTTTGGCGGTGGCGGAGAACGGGTAGAGGTTGACCACCACCATGTCTATGGGCTCTATGCCGAACCTGAAAACGGTCTCGGCGTGCGCGGGATCGTCGCGGCGGTAGAGTATGCCGCCGTGCACCGCCGGGTGCAGGGTCTTTACCCTGCCGTCGAGCATCTCGGGGTAGCCGGTCAGCGTCTCCAGGGCTCGCACCGGGATCCCGGCGTCTTTGAGAGCCTTGAAGGTGCCGGAGGTGGAGACCAGTTCAACGCCCTCCTGCGCCAGGCCCCTGGCAAAATCGACAAGGCCTGTTTTATCAGAAACTGACAGCAGCGCGCGGCGCACCTTGCCGCTTTCCGGCAGCGGGCCGGAAATGTTCACCCTCCCCCCTTCGATGGCGAGGCGGCCGGCGCAGAACAAGGCGGCGGCGGCGGGATAGATGGCATGTTCGGCCGTCAGCACGCGGGCGGCCAGGGTTTCGGCGGTGTCGCCGGGCAGTACCGGCACGGGCTGCTGCAGTATGATGGGGCCGCGGTCGTAGTTCTCGTCGACGAAGTGCACCGTGGCGCCGCTGACGCGGGCCCCGGCGGCGAGCACGGCCTCGTGCACTTTCAGGCCGTAGAAGCCTTTGCCGCCGAAGGAGGGCAGCAGGGCCGGGTGGACGTTGAGGATGCGGGCCCTGTATTCGGCGAGCATCTGGGGGCCGAGCTTGAGCATGTAGCCGGCCAGGCAGACAAGGTCGGCCTTGTGGGCGCGGCAGAGCGAGGCGAGGTGGGCGTCGTAATCGCCGGGGGCGAAATCTTTGGGCGGAGCGGAGGCGGCGGGGATGCCGGCCGCGGCGGCTCTCTGAAGGGCCCCGGCGTCGTCCTTATTGGAGACAACGAGGACGATCCTGCCGTCTATGCGGCCATCCCGGGCCGCGTCTATCAGCGCCTGCAGATTGCTGCCGCCGCCCGAAGCGAACACGACGATATTCTTCATAGTCCTCCAGTTAAACCTACGCGCAATGGCTTTGCTCAGAGTTCGCGCCGCGCCAAGGGGGTCGGAACGCAAAAACGTGGTCACTGCGGTGTCGCTACGCTCCACCCGCACACCGTGTGAGGCCCGGCTTTAGAGCGAGGCATAATTATGCCTCGCGTCCGGGCCGCAAGGGCGGAGGCGATTTTTACAGCGAAAAATCGCCGAGCCGGGGTCGCGGAAAGCCGCTATGCGGCTTATCCGTGACCGCCCCTCATAATGTCTCAAGGGCCTATTCATTTCAAAAACACCTCGTTCTTGCCTTTTACTACTTCGCCGATGACGACGGCGCCCTTCAGGGTTTTGAGGGCGGTTTTTACGGCGGCGGGGCGGACTACGGCTATCATGCCTATGCCCATGTTGAACGAGTCCCACATGTCGGCTTCGGGGATATTGCCCAGTTTCTGCAGCTCGCGCATGATGGCGGGCACCTGCCAGGAGTCCCGCGTGACCACGGCGCCGAGGTGTTTGGGCAGCACGCGCGGAAGGTTGCCGGGGATGCCGGCGCCGGTGATATGGGCCAGCCCCAGCACGTCCTGGCCCTGTTTGCGGAGGGCGGCGCGCAGCTTGTTTACGTCCTTGACGTAGATCTTGGTCGGGGTGAGCAGGCGGGCGGCGTACTTTTCAAGCAGCTTTTTGTCGCCGAGCACTTTGCGTATCAGCGAGAAGCCGTTGGAGTGGAAGCCGGTGGAGGGCAGGCCTATCAGCACGTCGCCGGCGCGCACCCGGCGCCCATCGAGCGTCTCGGAATTCTTCACTATGCCCACGGAGAAGCCGGCGAGGTCGTATTCGCCGGGCTGGTAGAAGCCGGGCATCTCCGCGGTCTCGCCGCCCAGCAGCACGCTTTCGCCCTGGCGGCAGCCTTCCAGTATGCCTTCTATCACTTTCTTGGAGCGGGCCAGGTCCAGCCGGCCGGTGGCGTAGTAGTCCAGGAAGATCATAGGCCGCGCGCCGCAGCAGAGCAGGTCGTTGACGCACATAGCTACGAGGTCTATGCCTATGGTGTCGTGGCGGTCCAGCAGGAAGGCCAGCTTTAGCTTGGTGCCTACGCCGTCGGTGGAGGCCACCATGCTGTACTCGCCGCGGGTCTCGGGTATGCTCAGCAGGCCGGCGAACCCGCCTATGGCCTTGGACTTCTTCTCCAGGAATTCGGTGAACTTGTCGGCCAGTTTTATATCCACGCCGCTTTTCTTGTAGGTGGTCATCGTATCTCCTTAAAGCCCTATGTCCTTGCGGTACTGCATGCCTTCGAATTTGATGCCGGCGAGGGCCGCGTAAGCCCGCTCCCTGGCGGCGGAGACGTCCGCGCCGCAGGCGGCTACGGCCAGCACCCTGCCGCCGGCCGTGATGTACGCGTCGTCCTTCCTGGCGGTGCCGGCGTGAAATACCTGCACTCCGGGCGCCTGGTCGTAGAGCCCCGTTATGGGCCGGCCCTTCTCCGGAGCTTCGGGATAGCCGGCCGCGGCGGCCACCACGCTCACGCAGGTCTCACCGGTCAGCTCCAGGCCGCGCCCAGCCAGTTTCCCCTCCGCGCAGGCGGCCAGAGCCGGCAACAGGTCGCTCTTGATGACCGGCAGGACGGCCTGCGTCTCCGGGTCGCCGAAGCGGACGTTGAACTCCAGCACCTTCGGCCCTTCGGGCGTGAACATCAGTCCGGCGTAGATCACGCCGCGGAAATTCAGGCGCTCCTTCTTTACGCCTTCCAGGAAGCGCTGTATGACCTCGGCGCGTATGATCTCCATGTCCGCGTCGCTGATCTCCACCGGGCAGACGGCGCCCATGCCGCCGGTATTGGGGCCGGCGTCGCCGGCGCGCAGGCGTTTGTGGTCGCGGGCCGCCGGCAGCAGCAGGGCGCTCTCCCCGTCGGTCAGCGCCATCACCGAGGCCTCCCTGCCGGTCAGGAACTCTTCCAGCACCACCTTGGAGCCTGCCGCGCCGAACACGCGCCGCTCCATGAAATCCTCCACCGCCGCCAGGGCCTCGGCCTCGGAGGCGCAGATGCGCACGCCCTTGCCGGCGGCCAGGCCGTCGGCCTTTATCACCACGGGGTATTTTTTATTGGCCGCCAGTCTCTCCCGGGCCGCGGCCGCCGAGTAGAGCACGGCGTAGCCGGCCGTCGGTATGCCGTTGCGGTCCATGAAATCCTTGGCGAACTGCTTGGAAGCCTCCAGCATGGCACCCCTCTGCGACGGGCCGAACACCTTTATGCCCTTGCCGGTCAGGAAATCCGTCAGCCCGCCGGCCAGCGGCGCTTCGGGGCCTATGACCACGAGGCCGATGTCCGCGGCCAGGCAGTAGCCGTAGATGCGCTCGTGATCGTCCTGCGCTATCTCCGGGCAGGCGGCCAGGGCTGCTATGGCGGCCGAGCCGGGTATGCAGTGCAGTTTGCCCAGCAGCGGGCTCTGCTTCAGCTTCCAGGCCAGCGCGTGCTCCCGGCCGCCGGAACCTATGATCAGTACGTTCACGGTTTCTCCATATATTTGCCGGTAAAGCAGGAAACGCAGAAGTTCCGGTCCCTGCGGTCGCCGCAGGCCTCTACCAGGCTCTCCAGGCTCAGATAATGCAGCGCGTCCGCGCCTATGAAGCGGCGTATCCGCTCCAGGCTGAGCTGGTTGGCTATAAGTTCCCCCTTCGTCGGGGTGTCTATGCCGAAATAGCAGGGCGAGACGATGGCCGGCGAGGCTATGGCCATAACGATCTTCCCGGCGCCGGCGCGCTTGAGGTTCTTTACGATCTGGCGCGAGGTGGTGCCCCGCACCAGCGAATCGTCTATCAGTATGATGGTCTTGCCCTTTATCACGTCGCGGATCGGGGCGAGCTTGAGGTGGGCGGTGAACTCGCGCAGCTTCTGGTCCGGCTGTATGAAGGAGCGGCCGGTATAATGGTTGCGCATGAACACGTTCTGGTACGGTATGCCGGACTCCTTGGCGTACCCCAGCGCGTAGACGGTGCCGGAGTCCGGCACGCCGGAGACCAGGTCGGCTTTCACGTCCTTCAGTTCCCCGGCCAGCCGCGCCCCTATCTCGTAGCGGGCGGTCTGCACCGAGCGCCCTACCGCCACCGAGTCGGGCCTGGCGAAATAAACCTGCTCGAAGATGCAGCGCGTGAACCTCTTTACCGGCGCGAAGCGCTTGAATTTTATCTTCCCCCCGGCGATCACGGCCATCTCGCCGGGCTCTATCTCGCGCACCACGCTGCCGCCGGCCACTTCTATGGCGCAGGTTTCGGAGGCCAGAATATAGGATCTGCCGAGCCGGCCCAGCACCAGCGGCCTGTAGCCGTAAGGGTCGCGGGCGCCTATCACCTTGCCCGGGGTCATGAACAGGAACGCGTAGGCTCCGGAGAGCTTGGGCAGGTTCCGGGCCAGCGTGTCCTCCAGGCTGCGGCCCTTGTGCCTGGCCGCCAGGTGGAGAATGACCTCGCTGTCGCTGGAGGACTGGAAGATGGCCCCGTCTTTTTGAAGCTTAGCTTTGATCGCGTCCGCGTTGGTTATATTCCCGTTATGCGCCACCGCCACGTTGCCGAGGCAGGAATTGAGCACCAGCGGCTGGGCATTCTTGATATGGCTGGAACCGGTGGTGGAATAGCGGATATGGCCGACGGCGTTGCGCCCTTCCAGTTCCCCGAGAACGCCGTTGTCGAAGACCTCGTTGACCAGGCCCATGCCGGTGTACGGCAGCAGCGCGCCGTGGTCGTCGGTCACGATGCCGGCCGATTCCTGGCCGCGGTGCTGCAGCGTGAACAGGCCCACGTAGGCCAGCCGCGCCGCGTCCTTATTGTCGGTTATGCCGAATATTCCGCACATAGTTTTCCTTTTACCGAACGTAGTCCACCGCGTTCTTGAAGAACTGGTACCCCGCCGCCTCGGCCTCGCGCGCCGCCGCGGGCCGGTCCGGGTTCTGCCACGCGAAGAAGTTTCGCTCCGGGTGCGGCATCAGGCCGAAGCAGGTGCCGGCCGGGCTGCAGATGCCGGCTATATCCAGCATGGACCCGTTGGGGTTTTCGGCGTAGGTCAGCGCGTGCAGGTTGCCGGCGGTTATGGCCGCCAGCTCCCTCCTGTCCTCCACGATAAATTTCCCCTCGCCGTGGGCTATCGGCAGGTCTATCTCGTCGGGCAGGCCCTTGGTGAAAATACACGGGCTCCGCTTATTAACCTTCAGCCGCGCCCACTTCGCTATAAAATGCCCGCAGTCGTTGGTGTACAGCGTAGAGACCTGCGCGTTGCCCCTGTTCTCCGGCAGCAGGCCGGTCTTGACCAATATCTGGAAGCCGTTGCAGATGCCTATCACCGGGCGGCGGCCTTTCACGAATTTTTCAAAATCCCCGGCGAGCCTGGCCATCTTCACGGCGTAGATCTTGCCGGCCGAGATGTCGTCGCCGTAGGAGAAGCCGCCGGGAAAGGCCATCAGGTCGTAATCCATGACCTTCCGGCCGCCGGCCAGCAGCTGGTTGATATGCACCAGCTCCGGCTCTGCCCCGACGTATTTGAGCGAATTGAAAGTCTCTATGTCGCAGTTAGTGGCCGTGCCGCGCAGTATGATGGCTTTGGGTTTCTTCATATCAGTTCCTTCCGCCAGCAGGCTTTGAGCCTGGCGATATCAGCCGAGAAGAGGCGGCTCCCGCCGTCCGAGACCGAAAGCTCTGGCTCTTCCTTCACATGGCCTATCTCGGCCGCCGGCAGGCCTTTCACAAAGCCCAGGAATTCTTTTTCCCTGCCTTTGACCACTTCCAGCGCCAGGCGCGCCGGGCTCTCGCCGAACAGCAGCTCTACGGCGGTCAGCCCCCGCTCCCGGGCCGCGGCTGAAAGGTCCAACCTCGCGCCCAGCCCGCCGGAGAAGGCCATCTCGGCCAGCGTCACGGCCAGGCCGCCCTGCGATACGTCGTGGGCCGCCGCCACGCAGCCGGCCCGCATGGCCCGGGCGATGGCCGCGTAGAGCTTGACCGCGGCTTTCAGGCCCAGCGCGGCCACGGCGTTGTTGCCGGTATCGGTTATCTCGTTATAGACCGAACCGCCCAGGCCGCGCAGGCTGACACCGGCGAGATAAACCGGGTTGCCGGCCTCCTTGAAGTTGATGGTTATCGCCCGGCGTACGTCCTCCACCGGGGCCGTGGCGGAGATCAGCAGCGAGAGCGGTATCGGGTATTCCTTACCGTCGGCGTCCCGCGACTGGTTGTAGAAGCTGTCCTTGCCGGAGATGAAAGGCGCGCCGTAGGCCAGGGACGCGGCGAGGCAGCCCTCGGCGGCCTGCACCAGGTCCCCCATCACGAGCGGATCGCGCGGGCTGGCGGCGCAGAAGTTGTCCAGGATGGCCGTGCGCGAGACGTCTGCCCCGGCGCACAGCAGGTTGCGCACCGCCTCGTCCACCGAGTGCAGCGCCATCTGGTAGGGATCGACGCGGCCTACCGCGGGGGCGAAGCCGTGGCCTACAGCGAAGCCGGAGAAATCAGCCAGGTCCAGCGTGGCGGCCTGCGGCCAGATGACGGCCGCGTCGCCGGGGCCGTCGCCGTACCTGCCCTGCAGCGGCTTGCCCACCGTGCCGCCCTGCACCTCGTGGTCGTACTGGGTTATGACGGAATGCCGCGAGCAGACATTGGGGTGGGCGAGCAGCGCCTCCAGCGCTTTGCCCCAGTCCTTCGGGGCGGCCGGGGCTTTGGAATTTATCGCCACGGCGCGCCGTACGGCCGGCTTCTCGAAATTGGGCACGCCGCCGTGCAGGAAGGCCATCGGCAGGTCCACCACGCTCTCCCGCCCGTGCGTCACCAGCAGGCGGCCGTCGCCGGGAAACTCGCCCAGCACGCAGTACTCGCAGTTCTCGGCGTCCAGTATGGCGGCCAGCCGCCTCAGCTTCGCCTTCGGCACGGAAAGTATCATGCGCTCCTGGGATTCGGACACCCAGATCTCCCACGGCTCTATGCGGGTATCCTTGAGCAGCGCTTTTTCCAGCCGTACGCGCGCGCCGGTCTCCGAACCGAGCTCGCCGATGGCCGAAGAGAAGCCTCCGGCGCCGCAGTCGGTCACGGCATTGTAGAGGCCCAGGTCGCGGGCCCGCATCAGCACGTCCAGGGCCTTCTTCTCGTTTACGGCATGGCCTATCTGCACGGCCGAGGAGGTGGTCTCCTCGTCGATATTTGCCGAGGAGAAGGTGGCGCCGTGTATGCCGTCGCGGCCGGTGCGGCCGCCTATGGAAACGATCAGGTCTCCGGGGACCACTCGCTTCTCTATCTTGTCCACCGGGATGAGCCCGGCGCAGCCCACGTAGACCAAAGGGTTGAGCAGGTAGCCGTCGTCGAAGTAGAGGCCGCCGGCCGCCGTCGGGATGCCGATGCGGTTGCCGTAGTCGCGCACCCCCTCCACCACGCCGCGCATGATGCGCTCCGGGCCCAGGGCGTTCTTGGGCAGCCGGTATTTCCGGTCCAGCCGGCCGAAGCAGAAGGTGTCGGTGTTCAGCACGGGCTTGGCGCCCAGGCCCACGCCCAGTATGTCGCGGATCACGCCCCCCACGCCGGTCTCGGCGCCGCCGTAAGGCTCTACGGCGCAGGGATGGTTATGCGTCTCGGCCTTGAAGGCCAGCCCCCACTTGCCGCTCTTGCCGAATTCCACTATGCCGGCGTTGTCGGTGAATACCGAGAGGCACCATTTTTTATTAAGGGTTCTGGTAGCCTTGACGATGGTCTCTTTGAAAAGGTTTTTATATTTCTTCGTGCGCTTCCCGTCGCGGTAGAGCACCGGGCCTGAGAAGGTCTTGTGCTTGCAGTGCTCGGACCAGGTCTGGGCTATGGTCTCCAGCTCGCCGCGGGCGGGCTGCCGGCCCATGCGCCTGAACTGGCGCTGCGCCTCGGCCAGCTCCAGGGCGCTGAGCGACCAGCCGGCGGCGCGGTCCATGGCCTCCAGTTCCTTCGGGGTCAGCGAGTTAAAATTGGAAAGGTCTTTCATATTTTCTCTATCCCGAACTTGTTGACGGTCTCGTTGACCAGCGTTTTCGCCACGGCGTGCCGGAGCTTCAGCCCGGACTCGCAGGCGACGTAGTAGGCATGGCCGAACCTGACGGTTTGCGGCTCCTTGCCCAGCACGTCAGCTACCGCGCCTTTCACGCTCTCGCCCACCACGTCGGTGACTGAGTCTTTCAGCCAGACCTCCACGCGCCAGCCTTTAAGGCCGGCCCGCGGCCTGGTCAGCGAACAGGTCTCGGTGATCGGGTCCGTCAGCAGGTCGGCGCCCAGGCGGCCGAACTCGGCCCGGCTGAAATCGCCTTCCACCCGGTACAGCCGCGACAGCCGCGCGGCCTTTACCTTAAGGCCGGCGTGCGCCATGCGGCCGATGAAGCCCGCCTCCTCGTTCCCGGCGTATTTCTCTTTGGTTCTTATCTCTATGATCATAGTGAGCACCTGTGTCGAAAAAGCAACTACCGAGAGTCGGCAAGGGTATGCCTTCGGAGGGGCCTCGCGTAGGCGAGGCTTGCGTAAGCGCCGAGCCGGAGCGAAAGAGCGAGGCCACGGTGTGGCCGAGCGTACCCGGAGAAGGCGTACCCTTGTCGGCTCCCAGCCTTCACATTCTGCGTTAATGTTTTAGCCATAAAAAGAAGAAGCCGGGTGGCAATTCACCCGGCTTCGGTTATTTTCTGCAGGGCTTCCTCGTATTTTTTGAGGGTGCCCTGCACTACTTCTTCGGGCAGCGCCGGCGGCGGGGACTTCTTGTCCCAGCCGCTCCCCTCCAGCCAGTCGCGCACGTACTGCTTGTCGTAGCTGGCGGGGCTGGTCCCCACCTTGTACCTGGCAGCGTCCCAGAAGCGGGAGGAATCGGGAGTCAGGGCCTCGTCTATCAGGATCAATTCTCCGTCCAGCAGGCCGAACTCGAACTTGGTGTCGGCCAGTATTATGCCCGCCCGCTCCGCGTGCTGCGCCGCGAATTCATAAAGGGCCAGGCTTTTCTCGCGGATAGTCTCGGCCAGGCCGGGCGGCAGGGCCGCGGCCATAGTCTCGAAGGTCACGTTCTCGTCATGGCCCTGGTCGGCCTTGGTAGTAGGGGTAAAGATGGGCTCGGGCAGGCGCTGGGCTTCTTTGAGGCCTGGCGGCAGCGGTATGCCGCAGACGCCGCCCAGCTTCAGGTATTCTTTCCAGCCGGAGCCGGTGATATAGCCGCGCACCACGCATTCGAAGTCCACGCGGCGGCAGCGGCGCACCAGCATGGCCCGGCCGCGCAGGGATTCCCAGTCGAAACCGGCCGGGGCCGTCACCAGGCGTTTTATTTCTTCTATCTCCGCGGAAACGATATGGTTCTTTATTATCTGGCCGGTGCGGCCGAACCAGAACAGGCTGATTTTATTAAGGAGGGCGCCCTTGCCGGGGACTGGCGTGGGCAGGACGAAATCGAAGGCCGAGATCCTATCGGAAGAGACTATAAGGAGATACTTCTCCCCCGCCGCGTACAAGTCGCGCACTTTCCCCTGGTGTATCAACTTCAGCTCCATGCCCATCTCCTTTCGGTAGACCGCCGGTACGCTTGCAGCTGACCGCTATTTCATCGTTTCCAGGTACTTCGTGTAACCGAGCTTGCCGAGCCTGGCGTCCTTGGCCAGCACTTCCTTGCGCATCGTTTCCCGGTAAGCCTTAAATCTGGTCCTGAGGGCCTTCTCCTTGACGGAGAGTATCTGCACGGCCAGCAGGCCGGCGTTCCTGGCGCCGTTCACGGCCACGGTGGCCACCGGTATGCCGGCCGGCATCTGCACTATGGAAAGCAGGGCGTCCAGGCCGGCCAGCGGGGTGGCGTTCACCGGTACGCCTATGACGGGCAGCGGGGTGGCGGCGGCCAGCACGCCGGGCAGGTGGGCGGCCCCCCCGGCGGCGGCTATGATCACTCCGAACCCGTTCTTTTCGGCTGCGGAGACGAAAGCCAGCGCCTCGCGCGTGGTGCGGTGGGCGGAAAGTATCTTTATTTCGAAGGGAACTTTGAACTGTTCGAGGACCTTGGCGGCGGCCGATAATACTCCCAGGTCGGAATCGCTTCCCATGATGATGGCTGCTTTCAGCATACGCACCTCTTGACCGGGAAAGTGTAAGTATTAAGCCACGGATATTCTACGATTTAAAATCCCCCGGCACAAACTTTTTCGATTTCTCCCGTCGTAAGCCCCATAAAACAGCGCAACGCTCTTTTTTTGCGGGCCGGCAGGGACTTGACAAAACCGAATTGTAGTGGTATAGTTATACCACAATACCAGTTAGAACAGGACGACACATGCAGACCATACTCAAACTTTCGGAAGCCGCGGCGATAGCCCTGCACGCGGCCGATTACATGGCGCAGCGCCCGGGCCTCCGCTCGGCTCAGGAGATGGCCCAGGCCCTGGGCGTTTCCTACAACCATCTTTCCAAGGTGCTGCAGCAGCTTACCAAGGCCGGCCTGGTCAGCCCGGTGCGCGGCCCCAAGGGCGGCTTCGCCCTCTCTCCCGCAGGCAAGAAGGCCGCGGTGCGCGCGTACATCACCGCCATAGACGGCCCCCCCGCCCTGCACGAATGTCTGATGAAGTCCAAGGTGTGCCGCCACAGGAACTGCCTGTTCGGCAAATTCCTGCACGAGACCAACAAACGGTTCGAGGCGGTACTGGACGGCAAGATCTCGGAGTTCTCGAAGGGCAAGTGACTTTAGGTTAGGATAATATAATTAAGGAGATCACAAAATGAGCGACGATATGTTCTGTTACCAGTGCGAGCAGGCGGCGAAAGGCACGGGCTGCACCGTGCAGGGTGTCTGCGGCAAAGACCCGGAGACGGCCAAGATGCAGGACCTCCTGCTCTGGCAGGCCAAAGGGATAAGCCAATATGCTCACCGCGCCGCCGCCGCCGGCAAGCGCGACCGCGCCATAGACGTGTTCGTGGTGGAGGCCCTGTTCACCACCGTCACCAACGTCAATTTCGACCCCAAGAATATAGCTCAGCAGATACAGAGGGGACAGGAAGTGAAGGCCAAGGCCCGCGCCCTGGCCGGCAACCCCGCCCTGGGCGGACCGGCGGCCTGGACCGCCCCCTCCGACTATGCGGCCCTGCTGGCCGAAGCCCCCGAACGGGGCATAGAGGCCCGCAAGAAGGCCCTCGGCGACGATGCCGCCGGCCTGCAGGAACTGCTGGCCTACGGCCTCAAAGGCATGGCCGCCTACGCGGACCACGCGCTCATACTCGGCCAGGAAGACGAGAAGGTCTACGCCTTCATCCACGAGGCGCTGGACTTCCTCACCAAGCCCAACCCCACCGTGGACGAACTCGTCGGCTACAACATGAAATGCGGCGAGGTGAACCTGCGCGTGATGGAACTGCTGGACAAGGCCAACACCACCGCCTACGGCCACCCCGTACCCACCCCCGTGCGCATAAACCCCCTCAAGGGCAAGGCCCTGCTGGTCAGCGGCCACGACCTGAAGGACCTGGAGAACATCCTTAAACTCACCGAAGGCAAGGGCGTCAACGTCTATACCCACGGCGAGATGCTGCCCGCCCACGGCTACCCCGGCCTCAAGAAATATAAGCACCTGGCCGGCAACTACGGCGGCGCCTGGCAGGACCAGCAGAAGGAATTCAACGCCTTCCCCGGCTCCGTGGTAATGACCACCAACTGCATACAGAAGCCGCTGGACGGCTACAAGGCCCGCATCTTCACCACCGGCCTGGTGGAATGGCCCGGCGTGACTCACCTCAAGAACGGGGACTTCGGCCCGGCCGTGGAAGCCGCGCTGGCGGCCCCCGGTTTCGCCGAGGACGGCGACCCCAAGACCATTCTGGTGGGCTTCGGCCATAACACCGTGATGGGCGTGGCTGGCACCGTGATAGACGCGGTGAAGGCCGGCAAGCTCAAGCACTTCTTCCTCATCGGCGGCTGCGACGGGGCCAAGCCCGGCCGCAACTACTACACCGAGTTCGCCGAACAGGCCCCCAAGGATACCGTCATCCTGACGCTGGCCTGCGGCAAGTTCCGCTTCAACAAGCAGGAATTCGGCGACATCGGCGGCATCCCCCGCCTGCTCGACATGGGCCAGTGCAACGACGCCTACTCCGCCATACAGGTGGCCGTGGCGCTGTCCAAGGCCTTCGGCGTGGGCGTCAACGACCTGCCGCTGTCGATGATCCTGAGCTGGTACGAGCAGAAAGCCGTCTGCATCCTGCTGACGCTGCTGCACCTCGGCATCAAGAACATCCGCCTCGGCCCGACACTGCCGGCCTTCGTGACCCCGGCCGTGCTGAAGGTGCTGGTGGAGAAGTTCAACATCATGCCCACCACGACCGCGCAGAAGGACCTGGAAGCCATACTCGGCGCTAAAGCCGGCGCTTAACAGCTAGTAAACGGGGCGGGACCGGAGAGGAGAGACTCTGGTCCCGCCCTTTTATCACCTGCCGATATGACAAGCGCGCGATATATACGCCTGGCCTCGCAGTCCGCCTTCCTGGCGCTGATCCTGCTGACTGGCTGGGAATTCCATAAGTTCGCGCAGGCGGCCCTCGCCGGCGGAAGTCTGCCGCAACGGCCGCCGGCTGTAGAGGGCTTTCTGCCCATCAGTTCGCTGATGAGCCTGCGGCTGCTGCTGCAGACCGGGGAACTGCACCCCTTCCACCCCGCCGGCCTTTTCATACTGCTGGGCGCCCTGGCCATGTCCTTCGCCCTGCCAAAATCCTTCTGCGGCTGGGTCTGCCCCTTCGGTTTCCTCTCCGAGGCTATTTGGAGCCTGCGCCGCCGCCTCAAGGTCCGGCTTTACCCTCCCCCCTGGCTGGACTACCCGCTGGCGTCGCTGAAATACCTGCTGTTGGTCTTCTTCGCCTGGGCGATAATGTCGATGGACCTGGCCTCGCTCAGGAGCTTCCTGGACGGGGACTACAACCTGATAGCCGACGCCAAGATGTACTTCTTCTTCTCTCAGCTCTCCCCGCTGGCCTCCGGGGTGATAGCGGCCCTGCTGGCGCTCAGCCTGGCCATACCTTATTTCTGGTGCCGCTACCTCTGCCCCTACGGCGCCCTCCTGGCCCCGGTCTCCCTGGCGGGGCCGTTGCGGGTGCGCCGAGACCCCGCGGCCTGCACCGGCTGCGGAGCCTGCTCCCGCGCCTGCCCGCACGCCATCCCGGTGGCGCGCCTGGCCGCCGTCCGCTCGGAGAAATGCGTCTCCTGCGCCCGCTGCGTCGAGGCCTGCCCGACCCCGGGCGCGCTTGGCTTCAGGCTCTCCGGGAATGACCCCGTGCTGCGACCGGCCCTGCTGCCGCTGGCCGGCCCGCTGCTGCTGCTCGCCGCGGCCTGGCTGGCCATGGCCGCGGGCCTCTGGCGCAGCCCGGTCCCTAACGCCGATCACGCCCGCGTCCTGCGCTCGCACGGGTCGCTGGGCCACCCCGGCAGGCCCTGAACCGCCGGGTCTTACGGCCCCGGTTTATATTGAGATGCCCATTCCAGATCGCTTATTGCCGCGAGAGCGGCGCACTACGGAGACAAAACCATGAACGACAATAACACGGAACTCAAGAACAGGGTGGAACGGGCGCTGGCCCAGGTGAGGCCCTACCTGGAGGCCGACGGCGGCGGGGTGGAACTGGTGGACGTGACTGCCGCCACCGGCAAAGCCCGGGTAAGGCTGACCGGCGGCTGCGCCTGCTGCCCCTCGGCGGGCCTCACGCTGAAGAACGGCGTGGAGGCGGCCATACGCAAGGAAGTCCCGGAGATCAGGACCGTAGAGGCAGTTTAAGAGGCCGCCGGTGGGAAAATACCTGGGCCGCAACATCAAGAGCCTCATCGCGGAATTCCCCGAAGCCGCGGCGGCGCGCCTGGAAAGCGCCGCCGGCGCGCTGCGGCAGGCCTGAACCTGGCCGGCCAGCTACTTGCTATAATCAGCCTATGAAACCGACCCGATCCATGCTTGAGCGGACCTACCGGGAGATGAACCGGCCGGAGTATATACACCCGGACCCGCTGGAATTCGTCTGGCGCTACAAGAGCGCCGCCGACCGCGAGGTGGTCGGGCTGATAGCCGCCTGCCTGGCCTACGGCAACGTCAACCAGATCCTCAAGAGCGTGGAGAAAGTCCTGGCCCCCATGGGCAAGTCGCCCGCGGCCTGGTTGGAGAAGACTCCCCCAGCCGAAGTACGGAAAGCGCTAGGCAGGTTCAAGCACCGCTTTACCACCGGCGCGGAGATGGCCGTTTTCCTGCTCAATATCAAACGGGCCATGAACGATCACGGTTCGCTGGAAAAACTCTTTCTTAAAGGCTACCGGCCGGAGGAGCCCACCGTGGAGCACGCCCTCTACCGCTTTATCGACGCCTTCAACGCGCAGGCCTGCGCCCCCACGCTCACGCCCTGCACCGCGCTGAAGAGCTCGTTCAAGCGCGTGAACCTGTTCCTGCGCTGGATGGTCAGGAAGGATGCGGTGGATCCGGGCGTCTGGACCGGCATTCCCCCCTCCAAACTGATCATCCCCCTGGACACGCATATGCGCCAGGTCTCCATGGGCATGGGGATAACGAAAAGGAAAGATACCTCCATGAAGACCGCAGTGGAGATCACGGCCTTCTTCTCCGGCGTGGAGCCGGCCGATCCCGTGAAATACGACTTCGCGCTTACCCGCGCCGGCATCCGGGGGAACAATACCTGATTTTTAGTAGAATATAGTCTCTCTCTTTCGCTGCCGGCTGGGTACCGGTAGTGTTTTTATCTAAGCCAGGAGGAAAAATGAAAATTAAAGGTTCTAAGACCGAACAGAATCTGCTTGCCGCTTTCGCGGGCGAATCGCAGGCCCGCAACCGCTATACTTATTTCGCCAGCGCCGCGAAAAAAGAGGGCTATGTGCAGATAGCCATGGCCTTCGAAGAGACCGCCGCGCAGGAGAAGGAGCACGCCAAGCGCTTCTTCAAGTTCCTCGAGGGCGGGGACCTGCAGATAACCGCCACCTTCCCCGCCGGCTGCATCGGCGACACCGCGGCCAACCTCAAAGCTTCCGCCGACGGCGAGAAGCACGAGTGGGGCAGCATGTACCCCGATTTCGCCAAGACCGCCCGCGAAGAGGGCTTCGAGCCCGTGGCCAAGGCCTTCGACGCCATCGGCGTGGCCGAGAAGCAGCACGAGGCCCGCTACCGCGGCTTCCTGAAGAACCTGGAGGAAGGCAAAGTCTTCCGGAAGGCCAAGAAAACAACCTGGCGCTGCATCAACTGCGGCTATACCCACGAGGGCGAAGAGGCCCCGGAGAACTGCCTGGCCTGCGCTCATCCCAAGGCCTATTTCGAAGTGCTGGCCCAGAACTGGTAAAGGACCAAATGGAAGATAATACCAACGAAGAAATCAAGAAAGAGGCGGTAAAGCGCACGGTGACCATGCAGGGCCGCCCGATGGCGCTGGCAGGCGACGAGATCAAGGTGGGCATGCCGGCCCCCGACTTCAAGGTCACGGACAACGACATGCTGCCCATGAAGTTCTCGCGCTCCTACGGCGGCAAGGTTGCCGTGGTCGTGGCCGTGCCGTCCCTGGACACCTCCGTCTGCGACCTGGAAGCCCGCCGATTCAACAAGGAAGCCGAGATCCTCGGCCCCGACGTGGGCGTGCTGGTGGTCAGCATGGACCTGCCTTTCGCGCAGCGGCGCTGGTGCGGCGCGGCCGGCGTAAAGGCCGTGCGTGTTTTCTCGGACTACCAGAAAGCCGATTTCGGCAAGGCCTGGGGCGTGCTGATCAAGGACCTGCGCCTGCTCGCCCGCGCCGTGTTCATAGTGGACAAGGACGGCATAGTGAAGTACGCGCAGATAGTTCCCGAAGTTTCCAAGGAACCGGATTACGACGAAGTATTGACCGCGCTCCGCGCGCTGGTATAATTTGGGAAAGGGTAAGGAGGATAAAATGGCTGAAAAAAGAGAAGTTTACAAATGCGACGCCTGCGGCAATATCGTGGAAGTGCTCCACGGCGGTCCCGGCGTGCTGGTCTGCTGCGGCTCCGACATGAGGGCGATGTTCGAGAACACCTCGGACGGCGCCAAAGAGAAGCATGTGCCGGTCATAGAGAAGACCGACAAGGGCGTGACGGTGAAGGTGGGCTCCGTGCCGCACCCGATGCTGGCCGAGCACTTCATAGAGTGGATCGAACTCGTGGCCGACGGCCAGGTCTTCAGGCAATACCTGCAGCCCGGCCAGGCGCCCGAGGCGACCTTCTGCCTGTGCTTCACGCCCAAGACGCTGGAAGCCAGGGAATACTGCAACCTGCACGGACTCTGGAAGGCCTGATGAGCGCTTCGCTGGCCTACGCCGAAGCCCTGACCGCCGCGGTGCGGGTCGAGGAGAACGGGGCGCTTTTCTACCGGAAAGCCGCCGCCGGCGCCTCCGACCCGGCCGCCGCGGGGGTCTTCGCCAAGCTGGCGGAGATGGAGGAGGAGCACCGCGGCTATTTCAGCGCCCTGAAACTGGAGCTGGAACAGCGCGAGGCTCTCTTCGTAAACGATCCCAAGGGGACGTTCGCGGCCTCGATAAAGGCCCTTGCGGATTCAGGCGTGTTCGCGCTGGCCGGAGAGCCGGCGGCCTTCTTCGAAGGCGCGCGGACCACGCGGGAAGCGGTAAAGTTCGCCATCGGTGTGGAGAAAGATTCGGTCATCTTCTACCTGGGCCTGCAGGAGGCCATGGCGGACAGGGAAGAAGCCGATAAGCTGGGCGGGATAATCAAAGAGGAGCTGCGGCACCTCGCGATACTCACCGGCCTGCTGAAAAAGATCAAAGAGTAAATATTCAGGAGGAAGAATGAAAAAGTACGTCTGCAAGCTTTGCGGTTACATCTACGATCCCGCCGTCGGCGACCCCGACAACAATATCCCCCCCGGCACGGACTTCGAGAAGCTGCCCGAGGCCTGGGTCTGCCCCGTCTGCGGCGCCGGCAAAGAGGAATTCGAAGTGGTGAACTGAAGCCGGCTAATGAAAAAGCGGCGGAGGCCAGGCCTCCGCCGCTTTTTTTGTCCCGGCCTTCAGCGCGCCGGAGTCCAGTCGGCCAGCCCAGCCCCTTCGGTTATCTTAATGTAGCGGTCGGCGGAAATATCCTTGTAAACGGCGGTGCCGGTAACCCAGCGCACTTCTACAGAATCTGCGCTGCCGGCCTTGCCCAGGCCGAAATGCAGCAGCTGCTCGTCGGCCAGGCCGGCGTGCCCCTGGGAAGTGCGGATCTCCCTGGTCTGCAGCAGGCGCCCGGCCTTTACGGTCACCCTGACGCCTACGCCTCCCCTGTTGGTAGCCCCGGCCCCGCGGCCTTCCAGCTTTATAGCCAGCCAGTGGTTGCCGTTGGCCAGGCCGTTGCGCAGCAGCGCGGGCGCCGGCAGCGGCCCTTTACGCCTGTGCGCCGGCATGCGCATCCAGGACTTGCCCGCCAGTATGTCCAGGTCGCCGTCCCGGTCGTAGTCGGCCACCGAAACGCCTCCCGAACTTTCCCAGTCCAGGCCGGCCTCGGCGGTGATGTCCCGGAATTTGCGGAGCTTGACCTGCCTGAACAGGCGCAGGTACTGCCCGTCGGGATAATCGCCGCTGGCCAACAGCAGGTCCTGCAGCCCGTCGTTGTCGAAATCGGCCCAGGCCGCCCGCATATCCCCCTGGTTCCAGGTCCTGGTATCCTGGTGCACCCGGTAGACCAGCTCCGGCCGGCGCCGGAACTTGAAATCATTTTTTTTGCCGAGATTCTCGAGCACGCTGGAGCGGTCCGAGGCTTCGCCGGCCCAGGCATGGGTGATCTCGCCCAGGAACACGTCCGTGTCCCCGTCGTTGTCATAGTCCGCGCAGACCGCCGAGAAGGTGTTGCCGTGCGAACGCCATTCCGGTTCAGGCTGCCTCTTTGCGCCGTCCGGGTAGCGGCCATGGCGCACGGCGTCGCCATCGAAGCCGGAGGCGGGCCCCGTGTCGCTGAAGGTGCCGTCCCCGTTATTGCGCCACAGCCGGTTGGCCTGGCGCCCGTACACGGCTACCAGCAGGTCCTGCCGCCCGTCATCGTCCCAGTCGCAGTGGGATACGCCGTAGACCGGGCGGCTGGAATCCGGCCGGCCCTCCGTGGCCGCAGTCAGCAGCCCGGCCGCGGCGGTAGTTTCCTCGAACATGCCGTTGCCCAGGCCCTTGTACAGCCGGCTGGGGTAGCACAGGAAGGAGACGCCGTACTCGCGGTACCAGTTGCCGGCGTACAGGTCCAGCACGCCGTCGCTGTTGTAATCCAGGAAAGCCGCCGAGGTGGCGGTCTCGGGCGGGTTCTCTACTCCCGCCCGCTGCAGGTGCGAGAACCGCCCGCCCCCGTCGTTGAGCAGCAGCGCGGAGCGCAGCCCGTCGTCGGTGGTCTCGTAGACGGGGTTGCCGTCGGCGCCGCGCACGATCTCGCCCGCCGGGGAAGCTTTCGGTTTCTCGAACTCGCCGTAGCGGGCGCTGAAAACGTCCAGGTCCCCGTCGTTATCGGCGTCGCCGAACACCAGCGCGCTGCCGGCGCGCGGGGCGGTGCTCGGGGCGGGCGCGGCGTTCAGGCCGGAGTCCGAAGTGAAATCGTAAAAGGCCCGTTCGCCGCCGGCGGCGGAGGTGCTGAGAAAGACGCAGGTGGTCTTGCCTCCGTGCGTGCTGCCCAGCACGGCGTCCGGCCAGCCGTCCCCGTTGAGGTCCGCCCAGACCGGGTTCTGCGCGCTTACCCCGGCCAGGCCCGCGGGCGCGGCCTCGTCGGTAAAGCGGGGCCCCTCCCCCGCCCGCAGGGCCGCGGGGGCCAGCAGCAGGCACGCCAGGAGCAGGGTCCTCACCGCTTTACCGCCAGGGCTTTAAGCTTCTCCAGGTCGGCGCGGAAGGCGGCCTCGCGCAGCATCCCGGCGTAAACGGCGTCGCCCAGCAGCTTGCCGGCCTCTATGTCGGAGGGATGGTGCGCCCCGCCGATGACGCGGTTGAGCGCCGCCCGGTCGGACCGCGCCAGAAAATCGGCGCGGCGCGCCGGAGCCACGTCGGAGAGCAGCAGCGCGAACAGGCGCGAGACCGCGGCGTGGCCGCTGGGATAAGAAAGGCCCGGCACCTTGCCCAGGCAGGGCTTGAGCGCCTTGTCCCGGCGGAAGGGGCGTTGGCGGGCGAAGCGTTCCTTGGCGGCCCCGACGGCCATGCCGCCGTCGAAATAGACCCGAAAAAGTATCTTGGAGACATCGGGCGGCAGCGGATCGGGGAACGGCGAGATGTCGCCGAAGAAAGCGCCGTATTCCGCCCTGGCCTGCGCCAGCGCGCCGGCGCAATCGGCCTCTGAACGCCGGGCCTGCCAGTCGAACAGCGTTTGAAAATCCTTCTTGTCCTCCTCGGAGCCGGGAGCCGGGGGCGCCGGCACGGCGCCGAGGACGCTGGCGGCCGCCACGTAATGGTGGTCGGGGCCGAAGAGCTTATAGAGGTAGAACTGGGCGTAACCGCAGCCGGAAAGCAGCAGGGCCGCCAGGCCCAGCGCCAGGTGTTTGCGTAATTTCATGTTAAAAGTATACAAACTCCCGCGGCCGGAATAAATCCGGCGCGGGAGACCTGGCTACTCGGCCCGCAGGGCGTCGGCCGGCTTCAGGCCGGCGGCCACCCAGGCGGGGTAGATGGCGAAAGCGAAAGCCGTGACGGCGGCTATCAGTATGGAGATCAGCGGCATCCAGGGCTTGATAGGGCTGGCCCCCATGTTCAGTATAACTTTCAGCGGCACGCCCCACAGCCAGCCCAGGGCCGACCCCAGCACGCCGCCTATCAGGCCCAGCAGCACCGCCTCCACCATGAACTGCAGCATGATGTCGCTGCGGCTGGCGCCCACGGCGCGGCGTATGCCTATCTCCTTGGTGCGGGCGAACACGGTGGCCAGCGTGACGTTCATGATGCCTATGCCGCCGGCGATGAAGGCCAGCATGCCCAGCGAGATCGTCACGAAGGCGTCCTTAAGCCTCGCGGCCATGTTCTTGCGGATCTGCTCCAGCTGGTTCTCCACCAGGAAGAAGTCGCCGTCGCCGAACGTGATCTTGAGGAAGTTGTTGACCTTGCGCAGCGCGTCATCGAAGCCGGCCTCGGGCCCGGCGTCGATGCTGACCTCCATCTGCCCCCCGCCCCGCACCAGGCCGTAGTTGGCGGCCGTAGTGATGGGCACCAGCAGCTTGGCCTGCTCCCGGTAGCCGCTGAAGCTCTCCATCCTCTTCGAGAAAGGGAACTCCTCGGCCACGCCGATAACGGTGAACGTGATGCCGTCTATCTTCACCGTTTTGCCCAGCAGGTCGTTATGCGTGACCAGGTTGTCGTAAGCCGCGGTGTAATTGTAAGCCTTGCGGGTGGTCTTGGACCCGGGCGGGGGCGGCGCCCGGCGTACCACCACGCAGACGCGCAGCTTCTCGTCTATGTCGTGCCAGGTAAAAAACCGGCCCTTGAGCGTGTAGCCGAAGTCGCGCTTCATCCATTCGGGGGTAATGCCGTTGACGGAAGACACCACGCGCTCGCCGTCGTACTCCATTATGTTGCGCCAGGAGCGGGACTCGCCCGAGATCATGTGGAACTCGGGCGCCTGCTCGCGCAGCTTCTTGAGCTGCTCGTAACCGAAGGTGGGCGGCTCCACGTACTCGTCGGCGGAGGAGTAGCTGGCAGCCTGGTTCTGCATGATGTGCATCCGGGCCAGGCCGGAAAACTCGCGCTGGCGTTCCAGGCGCTCGTAGGTGTGGAAAATGGCGGAGAAGGCGTCTATGAAGACCACGGAGCCGACCGCGATGGCCAGGAAACTGAGGATGGAACGGGTCTTGTGCGCCCAGATCTCCGCGGCCCCGCTGCGAGCCGCGTTGAGCATTGACCTGATCATGATTCTATCCTCCCGTCCCGCATCCTGATGTTGCGCCCGGTCCGGGCGGCCAGTTCCTTGTCATGCGTCACCATGACTATCGTGATGCCCTCGGCGTTCAGGGCGAACAGGGAATCCATGATCTCGCGGCTGGAGGCCGAATCCAGGTTGCCGGTGGGCTCGTCGGCCAGGATGATGCGCGGCGAGTTGGCCAGCGCCCGCGCTATGGCCACGCGCTGCCGCTCGCCGCCGGACAGTTCCAGCGGGGTTTTCTTTTCCTTCCCGTGCAGGCCGACGCGCGCCAGGAGCGCCGCGGCCCGGGAGCGCATCTCGTCGCCCCCGGCCCCCGCGTAGCGCAGCGGCAGGCAGACGTTCTCCAGCGCCGACAGCCGGTTGAGCAGGTGGAAGGACTGAAAAACGAAACCTATCTCGTCGCGGCGCGTGCGCGACCGCTCCTCGTCGGAAAGCGTGAAGACGTCGCGGCCGTTAAGGCGGTAGGCGCCGCCGGAGGGTTCGTCGAGCAGGCCGATGATGTTGAGCAGCGTGGACTTGCCGCAGCCGGAGGGGCCGGTCACCGAGACGAACTCTCCGGCTTTTATCCCGAAGGAGAGCCCGCGCAGCGCCGGCCAGCCGGACTTGCCGCCCTCGTAGACCTTGGCCAGGTCCGAGCAGTGTATCGTCATTTGAGCGACTCCGGCATGGCGGTGAAGAACTTGTCGCCGGCTTTTACGCCGCCGGCCAGTTCCACCTCGGTCTCGGAGCGCAGGCCCGGGAACACCTGCACCTTGTCGTACTCGTAGCCCTCGCGCTGGCGGTAGACGTAGTAGTTCAGGCCTTCCTGGAACAGCGTCTCTATGGGCGCTTTCAGCACGCCCTTCTTGGCGTTCAGGTTGGCCGTAACCACCGCGCTCATGCCGACGCGCATCTTCTGGCTGGTACGGTCGAGCGTGATCACCACGCGGAACACCCGGCTGCTGTTGCCCCAGGGGCTGTTCTTGGTGTCGGCCGTGGGCGCGATCACGTCGATGCGGCCGGCGAACTTCTCGCCGGGGATGGCGGTGAAGGTTACCGAGACCGGCATGCCCTGGCGCAGCTTGAAGATATCCACCTCGCTGATCTTGAGGTTGACGGCCAGCGTCTTCATGTCCACGATGCGCGTGACGCAGGTGGAAGCGGCGTCGATGCGCTTGCCGGCGCGTATTTCCTCGGCGTCGGAGTAATAGTTGCGGCTCACACAGCGGGTCAGCAGGCCGTCGCGGGTGGCGGTGACCGGCACCGGCACGTACTGGTCGGACTCCATGCGCTCGCCGCCCTTGAACATCATGATCTTGTCGCCTTTCTTCACGTATTCGCCCTCTTTGCGCAGGACCTCAACGATGAAGCCGCGGCCGGGCGGAAACACGTCCACCGCGTCGCGTGAGACCAGTTCGCCGGACTCCTGCAGGTCCAGCTTCAGGTCGCCTTTTTCGGCGGCCTTGACGAAGTCGGCCAGGTCCTGCCGGACCAGCATCTTCTTGTAGCGCGTATAGCCGGCGAAGGCCAGCGCGGCGGTAACCGCGAGCACAACTATCCACAGCGAGTGTTTTCCAATGCGTTTCATATGTCTCCCGTTACTCCCAGATCTTTTCGCCCAGCAGCACCTTGTAGTTGGCCAGCGCCAGGTCCAGGTCGTTCAGGGCCGTGATCTGGCTGTTGCTGGAGTCGAGGTACTTCGTCTGCGAGCTGTCGAGCTGCAGCGACGAGGCCCCGCCCAGGGAATACTCCGACAGCAGGTTGTCGGTGGTGTCTTTCAGCGCCTTTACCTGGAATTCCAGCAGCTGCCGGGACTTCACCTGCAGCGCGATGTCCGCCTGCGCGGAGAGCACCCCGGTCTTGAGCGTGCGCTCCGAGTCCTCCAGTTCCAGCTCCGCGGACTTCAGCGCGTACTCCTGGGTGCGGATATCCAGATAATTCTGCGCGCCGAGGAAGCCGAAAGGGAAGGAGAGCGAGGCGCCGAGACGGTACGACGGGTTGCCGTCCCAGGAACCGCCGGGAGTGCCGAGAATGCCCAGCGCGGTCTTGGTCCAGGAGGCGTCCACCCGCACCCGGGGCAGGCTGGCCAGCACGGCGGAGCGGTTGGTGATGCGCGTCTTGTCCAGCGCCAGCCGCTGGCGGCGCAGCGCGAAATTGTTCTCCAGCGCCCTGGCCACGTCCGCCTTGGGCAGCGGCAGGGCGATCTCGGCGGAAGTGGTGCTGACCTCCACGGCCTGGGCGGCCTCCGGCTCGGCGTTGATGAGCTCGTTGAAGGCCATCAGCGCCTTTACCGCCGCGGCCTCGGCCTGCGCCAGCGCCAGTTCGCTCTGCAGTTTGTCGCCTTCGCTCTGCGTTACCTCTATCTTGCTGCGCGTGCCGGACTGGAACTGCTCGTTGGTATCTTTGTACTGCCGCTCGCGGGAGGTCAGGTTGGCCTTTGCCGTCAGGATCTTCTTTTGCGAGGAGTAGAGGGAATAGAAGCGGCCCAGCGCCTTGAGCGCCTCGTTCTGCCTGGCTATATCCAGCGTCAGTCCGGCGTAGGCGTAATCCAGCCTGGCCGTCTTCACCCGCTTGAGCGGGCTGTTGACAGAATCGTAGAGGTTCCAGGAGGCGGACAGGCTGGAAGAGACGTCCCCCCGCTCGGCGCGCAGGCGGGGTTCCTGGTCGTCATAGAAGGGTATGTCCGCGTTCAGGTTGAACGAAGGCAGCGCCGCGTCCAGCAGCGAGGTGCGGTAATTGTTCTCGGCCTGGTGGTAGTCCTGCTCGGCCCGGCGCATGGCAGGCGAGGCGTCGATGACGGCCTTGATATAGGTCTTCGGCGTGAACGGCACGGCCACCGTCTGCGTGGAAGCGGTCACCGTCTGCGTGGAAGCGGCCAGCGTCTGCGTGGAAGCGGCCACCGTCTGTGTGGAAGCGGCCATCGTCTGTGCGGAAGCGGCCGCCGCCGGGAACAGGGCGCAGAGGGCGGCCAGCGGCAGGCGCATGCGCAGGCTGCGGTAAGGGCGGTAGGTCTGGTTTTCTTTGATCATAGTTGTATGGTCCCGCATACGGGCTCGCTTCACACGCAGCAATTATTATGCCAGCGGCTAAAACTCCGGGTCCCCTTATGCGGCCGCGCGGGACAGCACCGTATATTTTCAAATGAAAATATTCCTTTCAATTGAAAACAATCGTCTACTGGTAAGCCCCCAGGGATTCCCTGATGGTAGTGAGCAGCAGGGGGCATTCCGGGCAGTCGGCCCCGGAGCGCTGCGCGTAGCCCAGGTACAGGTCGGCCTCTTTATACATCTTCAGTTCGAAACAGACCATGCCCATCTGCTTGGCGGTAGCCGCCAGCACCGGGCGGGGGGCCTTGACCTTCAGCGCGGCCTTGAGCGCCGCGTAGGCATTGCTGTAGTCACCCTTGCCGCTGTAGGCGGCGGCCAGGGCGTTGTAGTAGGCGTGATTCTTCTCCAGGCCTTCGGCCTTCTCCAGCAGCGCGACGGCCTCGGCGTGGCGCCCCAGGTCTATATAGGCGCCGGCCAGGGCGAGATACACCGCCGGCCCGGAACCGCCGGTCTGCACCGCCAGCTCCGAATACTTCAAGGCCTTCTCCGCGTCGCCGCCGCGGCCGTAAACCGCGGAAATGGCCGCGTAGATCTCGGCGCGCAGGGCGGGCTTTATCCCGGCCGAATTGATCACCGGCAGGATGGCCTCCAGGTCGGCCCGCTCGCGCTCGTGCAGCTGCTGCCTGGCGTAGAGGCGGGAACGCTTGAAAAGGGCTTCGGTCTTGTTGTCGCCGCCGCCCCATTTGACCACGAAGGAGCAGGCCTCCATGGCCGGGCGTCCCTCTCCGGTAAGGCAGGCTTCTTTCTGGGTATTGCCCATCACGCGCAGCGCGGCGTAACCGGCGGCCACTGCGGCCAGGGCGATGAGGGCCCACTTGACGATGTTGCTCATGGTTTTTCTCCGCCGGCGCGGCCGTACAGGCACTCGGCTTCCTCGTTGCGCCCCTCCCTGTCGAAGAGGGCGGCCAGGCTGCGCATCCCCTCGGGGTCGCCGGCCAGGTCGTAAAGGAAAATGGAATGGCCGGCGGCAAAGACCGGCTTGCGCTCCTTGAGCCAGGCGAAGCTGGCCTTGTCGGGATAATACGTACCCTGCAGGTTGGTAGCTGAAACGGCCAGCAGCAGGTCCCTCATGCCGCAGACCCGCTCGCCGGTGCCGCGCATCTCCACGTTGGAGAGCAGGCCCAGCGGCGCGTACTTTATGCCGTAAGCCTCTGGCCGAGCGGTACCGAAATAGGCGAAGATCACGGGGGGGTTGCCCTTTTCTTTCAGGTGGGCGGCCAGTTCTTTAACTCCCTGCCCCCAGTCCAGGTTGGAATCCACGAAATACTTGTAGCCTTCCGACGGCCCGCCGGAGAGTTGGTTGAAATAAGCCAGGTAATGCGGGTGGGCGGTCAGCGCCGAAACCGGGATAAGGACGGCGAAAATGCCCGCCAGCCAGGCGCGACGGGCGCCCATGGCAGCGAGACGCGCCAGCGCCAGGCCGGCCAGGGCGGCCAGGAAAGGCATCACCGGCATCACGTGGCGGTAACCTATCTGCACCTTGGCGGTCAGCGCCGCCGCGAAGAAGACCGCCGGCGGCAGCAGCAGCCACAGGTAGTCCTTCCTGAATTTTCTTATAGTCACCCAGGCCCCGGCAGCCGCGGCCAGCAGCACCAGCAGCGGCGTCTTGAGCGCCACCGCCGCCGGGAAATACCACCAGACGCCGTGCAGGGTATGGCGCCCCATGACGAAAGAGGAGCGCCCCGCGTCCAGCCGGCCCAGTGTGGCCGAGAGCCCGGCCCAGTACAGGCCGAGGTCGAATTTGTAGACCAGCGCCACCGTCAGCACGCAGGTTGCGGCGTACAGGGCGATGTAGCCCAGCAGCCTGGACTGTTTCATCCGGGGCCAGAAATGGTTGTCGGCCAGCCAGAAGGCGGCCACCAGGGGCGGGACTATGAACATGCTGAACTTGGAGACCAGCGCCAGGCCCGAGACGGCGCCGGCGAGGACGGCCCACAGCCAGGGGCGTCCGCCCTTTTCCCCCTTCCTGCCTCCGGACGGTTTCTCCGCCGTAAAAAGCCAGCCCAGCGCGAAGGCGCCGAAGTAGAAAGCCGAGGCCGCGGCGTCGGTGCTGATCAGCGCGTGGTTGGAGATGAACACCGGCATGCCCGCGAAGGCGCAGAGCGAGAAAGCGGCGGCAGCAGGCGACTCCAGCCGCGACAGCAGCAGCCAGAGCAGGCCGGCCAGTACGGCGGTCCAGACCAGGAAAGTGAAAGTCCGGGCCGTGTTCAGCAGCCGCTCATGCGGGACCGTGTTCTGGTACAGGAACAGGTCGCCGTAACTGTACGGCATGAAGTTGGCGAAATAGGGGTGGCCGGTGAAGGCCTGCGGCCTGAGGGCAAGCAGCGGCAGAGCCGACAGCATCTCCGAAAAAGGCGGGTGGTCCATGATGTTCATCACGTAGCGGCCGGTATGCAGGTAGGAATAGCCGCTGGCCAGGTGTACCGTCTCGTCATAGGTGGCGGCGGAGGAACGGATGAAGGAGAACCCCGCGAAGAGGTGGAAAGCCAGGGCGGCGGCCGCCAGCAGCGCGGGAAAGATCTGTCTTTTACCCATGATTTACTATATGATACAAAATTCCGCTTCCCGCCTCTCTGCCGGGCCGCCGGCCGCCAGGCGCCCCGGAGCCGTAAAGCCGTCCGGCACGCGGCTTTTTCTTCGCCCGGGCCCGCTTTATGACGCACGCTAAATCTGCTATATTTAGTGCTTAATACGCAGGAATAAACAGGAAACTCTATGAAACTATCCGAATTCATCCGTCCCGCCAGCCTGCCCGAAGCCCGCAAGGCGCTGCGCGCGCTGGGGCCCAAGGGCATGGTGCTCGCCGGAGGCACCGCGCTGCATTTCATGCCTGGCAAGACTACGGTCACCGCCGTGGACATCACCGGCCTGGGCCTGTCCTATATAAAGCAGAAGGGCGACTATTTCGTCATCGGCGCGGCCACGCCCCTCTCCGACATACAGCGCCACCGCGGCCCCCGCTGGGCCATGCACGAGATCTGCCGGCGCATCTCCACCCACCAGATCCGCAACGTCTCCACCATAGGCGGCAACATCGCCCGCGTCTTCCCCTGGGCCGACCTGCCCGTGGTGCTGCTCGCCATGAACGCGCGCATGGTGGTCTACTCCGGCAAGGAAAAGGACATACCGGCGGACGAATATTTCTCCTCGCAGCCGGCGCGCCTCTTCCGCGGCGGCGACCTGCTCACCGCCGTCAAGATCCCGGTGCTCAAGGCCCACCACGGCTTCGGCTCCGTAAAGGCCACGCGCAACGCCACCGCCTTCTCGCTGGTTACCATCGCCGCCCTGCTGGAGCTGAAGAACGGCGTCATCAAGTCGGCTCGCGTGGCGGCCGGCAGCGGCATCCCGTTCCCGCAGCGGCTTAAGCCCGTGGAGGACGCCCTCGCCGGCAAAGAAGCCTCGACCGCGGTCTTCAAAGAAGCCGCCGCGGCCGCCGGCGCCGCAGCCCGCTGGGTGGGCGGCGAAGGCATGAGCGCGGATTATATACGCCAGCTCGCCGAAGTTTCCATCCTGGACGCCCTGGAAAGGGCCGCCGAATTCGCTCGCGGGAGGGCCGCATAATGACCAAGACTACCCATACCGTTTCCGTCACTCTTAACGGGGAAAAGAAGACCTTCGGCACCAGGCCCGACGAGAAACTGCTCGCCCTGCTGCGCCGCGAGGGCTACCGCGGCACCAAGTACGGCTGCGGCCAGGGCACCTGCGGCGCCTGCACCGTGCTGCTGGACGGCCGGGCCACCTACGCCTGCCTGCTCTACGCCATGCAGGCCGAGGGCCGCGAGGTGCGCACCATCGAAAGCGCGGGAACCTTCGACAACCCGTCGGTTTTCCAGAAAGAGCTGGTCGCGGCCGGCGCCGTGCAGTGCGGCTACTGCATCCCCGGCATGGTCATGAGCGCGACCGCCCTGATGGAGACCGAGAAGGTCCTGGAGGATGAGATAGTGAAGGAATACATGGACGGCAACCTCTGCCGCTGCACCGGCTATGAAAAGATCTGGGTAGCCCTGCGCAAGACCCTGGACCGCCAGGCCGCCGCGCCGGCCAAAAAGCCCGCGGCCAAAAGCAAATCTTCCGCGAAGGGTGGCAAAAAATGAACAGGCACGAAAAAGCCAAGAACTTCAAGCAGGTGAACCACTCGGTCACCAAGATCGACGCGCTGCAGCTTGCCCTGGGCAAGGACTCCTACGTCGCCGACTTCGTGCCCAACGACGCCCTGATCGTCAAGATGCTCTGGAGCCCCCACGCCCACGCCCGCATCAAAAAGCTGGACGTCAGCAAAGCCGAGAAAATGCCCGGCGTGAAGGCCGTGCTCTGGTACGGCAACGTGCCGCGCATCGCCCACTGCACCGCCGGCCAGGGCTTCCCCGAGCCGTCCCCCTACGACACTTTCATGTTCGATAAAAAGGTCCGCTTCGTAGGCGACCGCGTGGCCGCCGTGGCGGCCGAGACCGAGGAACAGGCCCTGGCCGCCCTCGAGGTTATCAAAGTAGAGTACGAACTGCTCAAGCCCGTTTTCACCCTGGACGAAGCCATGGCCCCAGGCGCCCCGGTCATCCACGACGAGGCAGAGGCCCACGTGCCGATCCCTATCCCTTACGAGCCCAAGAAGAACCTCGTGGCCCACGTGGCCTGCGAGGCCGGCAGCTTCGAGAAAGGGCTGAAGGAAGCCGACTTCACCTTCGACCAGACCTTCGAGACCCCCTACGCGCAGCATTGCCCCATAGAGCCCTATACCTCCCTGGCGCAGATAGCCCCTTCCGGCCGCATCCACATCACCACCTCCACGCAGGTGCCGTTCCACTGCCGCCGCATCGTAGCCAAAACGCTCGACGTGCCGGTGCAGAAGATCCGCGTGGTGAAGCCCCGCATCGGCGGCGGCTTCGGCTGCAAGCAGGAAGTGCTGCTCGACGACGTTACGGCCATGTTCGCGCTGCGCACCGGCCGCGCCTGCCTGTGGCAGTTCAACCGCGAGGAGACCTTCCGGACCGGCCGCACCCGCCACCCCTTCCGCATCCGCCTGAAGGCCGGCGTCAAGAAGGACGGCACCATCACCGCCATCGACATGGAGGCCATCAATAACACCGGCGCCTACGGCGGCCACGGCCTCACCGTGGTCTCGTGCGCGGGCTCCAAGGTGCTGCCGCTCTACCACTGCGAGAACATCAAGTTCGACGGCAAGTCCTACTACACCAACCTGCCCGTCGGCGGCGCCTACCGCGGCTTCGGCGCCACGCAGGCCTTCTTCGCCATGGAGTCGCTCATGGACCAGATGGCCGAGGCGATCGGCATGGACCCCATGAAGTTCCGCCAGATCAACCATATCCGCGAGGGCGAGGGCTCCCCCATCTTCGCGGCGCTGGGCGAGGGCCGCGAGGGCACCCCCATGACCGTGGGCTCCAACGCGCTGGCCGAATGCATAGTACAGGGCGCCGAGGCCATAGGCTGGGAGAAGCGCCGGGACTGGCGCGGCAAGACCGGCCGCTACCGCCGGGGCATCGGCATGGCCTGCCTGATGCAGGGCTCGTCGATCCCGGACATAGACATGGGCGCGGCCTCCATCAAGATCAACGACGACGGCTCGTTCAACCTGCTCGTCGGCGCCACCGACCTGGGCACCGGCTCGGACACCGTGCTGGCGCAGATCGCCGCCGAGGAGCTGGAGACCGCCACCGCCAAGATGATAGTCTACTCCTCCGACACCGACCTGACGCCCTTCGACGTGGGCGCCTACGCCTCGTCCACCACCTACCTCTCCGGCGAGGCGGTGCGCAAGGCCGCGGCCGACGCCAAGCGGCAGATCCTCGCCACCGGCGCCGAGATGCTGGGCCTGCCCGTAGACCAGGTGTTCTGCGAAGATTCAGCCGTGCGCAGCAAGGACGACAAGCACAAAGTCACTTACGGCGACATAGCCAAGTACTCGCTGTACCAGAAGAACCAGTACCAGATCATGGGCACCGCCTCCCACATCACCAAGAAGTCCCCCCCGCCGTTCGCCGCGCATTACGCGGAGATAGAGGTGGACACCTGGACCGGCTTCATCAAGGTGCTCAACTATGTCTCGACCATAGACTGCGGCACCGCCGTGAACCCGGCGCTGGCCGAGGGCCAGACCGAGGGCGGCACCCTCAACGGCATCAGCTACGCGCTGACCGAGGAGTACCTCTTCGACGAGAAGGGCAGGATGCAGAACGCGTCGTTCGCAGACTACCACATCTACTCGATGCGCGACCGGCCGCCGCTCAAGACCATCCTGGTGCCCTCGTACGAGGAGACCGGGCCGTTCGGCGCCAAGAGCGTATCGGAGATCTGCATCAACGGGGCCGCCCCCGTCTTCGCCAACGCCCTCTACAACGCCACCGGCGCCCGCCTGCGGGAGTTCCCGCTCACGCCGGAAAAGGTGCTGAAGGCCATCCAGGCCGTGGAAGTTAAGAAGTAAATACCAGGCAAAAAGAGAACCGCCGCCGTTCCCGCAAGGGCCCGGCGGCGGTTTCTTTTGGAGCGCTATATCAGCCGCCGGAGAACGGGGAAAGGAGGGTGACCAGGTCGCCGTCGCTGATGGGGGCGTCCCAGTCCACGAACTTGTCGTTGATGGAGGCCTTGGAGATGTTGGTGGTCAGGGGGATGGCTTTCCCCTGCTGCAGTTCGTGCAGCAGCTCGCGGGCGGTGGCGGCCTCGGTCTCGTAGGGGTCGTTCTGTATGCCGCGCCGCTCGCCTATCAGGGCGAAGTAGCGCACGGTGATCTTTTTCTTCATTCCCCCTCCTCCGGGCCGTGCAGGTACATGAATGCCCGTTCCGGCGTGACCGGCAGCGGCGGAATGGCCTTATCCCTGCGCACGCCGCGCAGCGCGTCCGTCAGCGCCAGGTAGGCGCCGAGGCCGTGTATGAAGGGCGGCTCGCCTATGGCCTTGGAATTGCAGACGGCGAACGGGTTGCGCGAGTCCTTCAGCAGCGTCACGCCGAAATGCTTCGGCACGAACTTGATATCCGGGATCTTGTAGGCGTTCACGCCCGTCAGCACCCGGCCGTCGGCCGCGTAGCGGATCTGCTCCATGGTGGCCCAGCCCAGGCCCTGCACCACGGCGCCCTCCACCTGGCCCCGGTCTATGGCCTCGGACAGCGATTCGCCGGCGTCCTGCACCACCTCCACGGCATCTACGGTATAAGTGCCGCGCGCGCAGTCCAGGGTCACCTCGGTCAGCGAGGCGCCGTAGCTGTAATAGGCGAAAGGCCGGCCCTGCTCGGACTCCATGTCGTAATGCAGGTTGGGCGTGGCGTAGAAAGCGTGCTCGGACAGGTCCACGCGCGCCCACTGGGCGGCGGCGGCCAGTTTCTCCCAGCTCATCACCGGGCCCTTCTCTCCGACGTAGACCCCTCCGTCGCGGATAGAGACGCCGGCGGGGTCGTCGCAGCTGAGGTGACGGGCCGCGAATTCCAGCAGCCGCTCGCGCAGCCGCTCGCAGGCGTACTTGGTGGCCATGCCGTTGAGGTCTGCCCCCGTGCTGGCCGAGGTAGGCGAAGCGTTGGGAACCCGGGAAGTATTCGTGGTCTCCACGCGCACCCGCTCCAGCGGTATGCCCAGCGTGCGCGCCGCGACTATACGGATCTTGGCGTTGACGCCCTGGCCCATCTCGACGGCTCCGGTGCTGACGGCCACGCTGCCGTCCACGTAAATATTCACCAGCGCGCCGGCCTGGTTGAGGGCCGTCTGGGCGAAAGAGATGCCGAAGCAGACCGGCACCACGGCCAGGCCTTTTTTGGTATCCGTGTGGGCCCTGTTGTAGGCGGCCGCTGCGGCGCGGCGCCCGGCCAGGCCGGTCTTGCCGTCCAGCGCCTCCCAGCAGCGGGCGGCATTGACCAGTTCAAGCTTCACGCCGTAAGGCAGCGTGTCCCCGTCGCGCAGCAGGTTGCGGCGCTTGAGCTCCTCGGCCGGCACGCCCATCAGCTCGGCCGCGTGGGTAAACGCCGCCTCTATGGCGAAAGTGCCCTGCGGCACGCCGAAACCGCGGAAGGCGTTGTTGGGCGGGATATTGGTGCGGCAGCTCACGCCGGAGACGCGCATATTGGGAACGTGGTAGGAGCCGCTGACATGCAGAAAAGACCGCCCGAGCACGGCGGGCGAGATATCGGCGCAGGCTCCGGCGTGCTGGTAGAGGTCTATCTCGTAGGCCAGGATCTTCCCCTCGGCGTCGAGGCCCAGTTTATAGTCGTATTCGTAGGCGTGGCGCTTGCCGGTGGTGGCAATGTCCTCGTTGCGCCCGAGCGCCAGTTTGACGGGGCGCTTGAGCAGGAAGGCGGCCATGGCCGGGGCCGTTATCCAGACGGCCGTGGATTCCTTGCCGCCGAAGCCGCCGCCCAGGCGGCGGATGTCCAGCTCCACTTTGTGCATGGGGATCCCAAGCACCTCGGCGAGGTGGTGGTGGAAAGCGCCGGGCGACTGGGCGCTGGCGTGCACCTTGATGGTGTCGTGCTCGCCGGGCACGGCCAGGGCGCGCTGCGTCTCGAAATAAAAATGTTCCTGGGGGCCGCTGAAGAGTTTGCCCTGGGCCACATATTTGCACTTGGCGAAGGCGGACGCCGGGTCGCCGGTCACGCGCTCGCGCCGCTTGCCGTGAATAAGGCCCTTGGCCGCGGCCTCGCGCGGGCTGAAGACGGCCGGCAGCGGCTCTATGTCGGCCTTTATAAGTTTCAGGGCCAGCCGCGCGGCGCGCTGGGACTGCGCCACCACCAGGGCTATGGGCTGGCCTATGTATTCCACGCTGTCCACGGCCAGCAGGGGCTGGTCTTTAAAGATGTGGCCTACCTGGTTGAGGCCGGGCACGTCCTTGTGCGTGTAAACGGCGGCCACGCCGGGAGCCGCAGCGGCTTTGGACACGTCTAAGGACTTGATTTTGCCGCGGGCCACGGGCGAGGTGAACAGAACGGCGTGCAGGCAACCCTCGGGCGCGGGGATGTCGTCGACAAAGCGCGAGGTGCCGCGCACGTGCATCAGCATGTCTTCGTTCTTCATACGGCCTCCCCGGCGACGGCGGGCACGGCGAAATGAGCGCGTACCAGCCGCCCCAACAGCAATTTCTTATAGGCCGCCGAGCCGCGTATATCGTCGATCGGTCTGGCTTCGCCTTCCGCGGCTTTGGCGATGGCCTCGATAGCGGCGGCGTCGGGTTTGCGGCCCTTGAAAGAGTCCAGGTGCAGCAGCAGCGGCACGGCGGCCACGCCGCCGGCGGAGATCCGCAGATCGGCGATGGTGCCGTCGGGCGAGGTGGAAACGCGCAGCGCGGAATTTACGGCCGCTATGTCCAGCGTGGTCCGGTTGGACACCTTCTCGAAACTGTAGCGGGCGCCCGCGGGCAGCAGCGGGATTACGATCTCGCTGACCAGTTCGCCGCAGGCGAGATCGGTCTTCTTGTAGCCGAGATAGAACTTCGACAGCGGCACTTCCCGGGAGCCCTTTTCCCCGGCGATGACCAGACGCGCGTCCAGCGCCAGCAGGATAATGGTGGCGTCGCCTATGGGGGAAGCGTTCACCACGTTGCCGGCCAGGGTGGCCTTGTTGCGCAGTATGGCCGAGGAATGGAGCAGGAAATCCCGCTCAAGGGCCGGGAAATGCCGGCGCACCGTCGGCGACAGGCGGAAATCCTCTATGGTAACGGCCCCGCCCACGCGCAGCACATCTCCCTCGACGCGGACGTAATCCAGGTCGGGGCGCTTCGAAAGGAAACAAAGTTCGCTCTCCATCAGCTGCTCGGGCCTCTGCACGAACAGGTCCGTGCCGCCGGCCACCAGTACCGCGTCTTTGGCGGCGGCAGCGGGAGCGGCCCGCAGCTGCGCCAGCCGCGCCGGGATACCGCCGAAATAGCCGGGGACCACGCCGGAGCCGATGAGCGCGGCCAGCCGCTCCGCCGGGGCGTCGTTCATTCCGCCAAGCTTTTCGCACAGCGCGCGGGCCGCGTTGCGTATGGCCGCGTAGCCGGTGCAGCGGCAGATATTGCCGTCCAGCGCGTCCACGGCGCCCTCATAGGAAATTTTTTCGGCGCCCAGGCAGAAACCGGTGAGGGACAGGACTATGCCGGGCGTGCAGAAGCCGCACTGCGAGGCGCTGTGGTCCACTATGAGCTGCTGCACCAAAGTCAGGGTCCCGCCGCCGAGGCCCTCCACGGTGACCACATGGCAGCCGTCCACGTCGCCGATGGGCAGCAGGCAGGAGGCGCAGGCCTTGTAAACCATCCCGCCGCCGGGCTGCCGCCGGCCGACGAGAACGGTGCAGGCGCCGCATTCGCCCTCGCGGCAGGCTTCCTTGGTGCCCGACAGGCATTTCACGTCGCGGACGAACTCCAGCAGCACCATGCCGGGATGCTCGTCAGTGCTCACCAGTTGATCGTTAAGGATAAAGCTCAGCATATCGCTCCTTGGCAAAGTCAGCTCCCGATGTATTTCGCCAGCAGGCTCCTGGCCTCGGCGGTGTCCCTGGTACCTTCCACCAGCACGCGGCCGTCAGGGAAGACCACTAGGCGGCGGTCGCCGGCGGTAAATTCCAGCACCATGCCGTTGAACCTGACCGCGCCCAAGGGGGTCAGCCGCTCGCGCAGGCGGCCGAAGTCCGGGGCCTGCCTGCTCTCGGGCGTGATCTGCACGGCGTTCCTGCCGCAGAAGACGGCGGAAGACGAGGAACCCCGTTTGGAATCCAGGAAATCGAAACGCCGCTCGCCGCAGCAGGCGCAGCCGGCCCGGCGGTCGGCGGCCACGGCGGTGGCCGAGCCGCCCCAGATGTCGAGGATATGCAGGCTGGTACCCGCGTCCCCCCCGCCCAAGAGCAGCTTTATGGCCTCGCTTACCTGCAGGGCGGCCACCCAGGCCGCGGCGGCGTTGAGGACGCCGAAAGTATCGCAGGTGGGACTTTGCCCCAGGTCCGGCGGGGCGTCGAAGAGGCAGCGCAGGCAGGCCCCCCGGCCCGGGCGTACCGCCATCACCATGCCGTCGGTGCCCAGCACGCCGCCGTACACCCAGGGCTTGCCGGCCTTTACCGCGGCGTCGTTGAGCAGGTAGCGGGTCTCGAAATTATCGGTGCCGTCGAGCACCAGGTCCGCCCCGGCCACGAGCTCGGAAATGTTAGCGGCGGTGACGTCGGCTATCACCGGTTCTATGGCGATGCCGGAGTTCACCGCGCGCAGGCGGCGCGCCGCGGCCTCGGCCTTGGGCAGGCCCTCGGCGACGTCGCGCTCGTCGTAAAGGAGCTGGGTGGGCAGGTTGCGGGCCTCCACTATGTCCCGGTCCGCCAGGACCAGCCGGCCCACGCCGGCGCGGGCCAGGAGCATGGCCTGCGAGCTGCCCAGGGAACCGCAGCCGAGCACCAGGGCGGAGGAGGCGGCCAGCTTGCGCTGGCCCTCCTGTCCTATCCTGTCGAGGAGAACGTGCCGCGAGTAGCGGTCGGCGGCGGGAAAAGTGGTGTCAGGCATGGCGGTCTCTCTGCATGTTCTGGCGCGGCGTAAAAAAACCGGGGGCCGCCGACAGCGGCCCCCGGCGTAAGGCGTTAAGAGGGTCTTAATTTCCCGCTTACAGACCGAACCCGAGGCCCAGCACGAAGCGCATGCCGGAGGAGGTGATCGTGTCGCTCTCCGTGGCGATGGCGCGGTCGAAGAACACGGTGTTCATCTCATAGCGCAGCTCGGCCATCAGGTGAAACTTCGGGTCGAACTTTATGCGCATGCCAACGGGCACGCGCAGCATCAGGCCCACGCCGAAGTCGTCCACAGGGCGGCTGAAGACGGAAGAGTTGGTGTAGCCGTACACATAGGGCATCTGCACGCGGTTGAGCGAGATGCCCAGGCCCATGCCGATATACGGGTCCACCTTCTTGGTGGGCACGCGGATCAGCAGGTCGCCGCTGAAGCCGAAAGAGGTCATCTGCAGGTAGTTGCCGCCGGTGGGCAGGACGAAGTTGGTAGGCAGGCCGTTGCGGGTACCCGCGGCCTTCTGCGGCTCCACGTCGTGGCGGCTGACCGAGAACTCGAAATCGCCGCCGATGGCGCCTTTGCCGAAACCGCCCACGCGGATGCCGACCGGCCCCATGCCCACGCCCTGCAGGTCCTCGATCTTGATCTCGCTGTAGGGGCCGTTGGAGATGCCGGAAGCGGTGAAGCCTATCTGGTTGAAATAGATGCCGTTGCCGCTGTTCTCGTAAGCGATGTCTATAGTGCGGTTGCCGCCGCCCATGATGATGTCGAAGAAGCCGTACTCAAACTCGCCGCGGGGGGCGCGCGCCACGGGCGCCGGCTGGGGCTGCTGATATGTAGTCTGCTGGTACACGGGCTGCTGCACCGGCTGCTGGTAGGTCTGCTGCGGGGCGGAGGAGGCGTCGCCTATCCAGTCTTTCCTGACGGAGATCTGCGAGGCGCCGATGGCCTGCGCGGTCTCGGTCTTGATCAGGCGGGCGTTGACCTCTATCTCGCCGGCCTGCATCTCCACCAGGGTGCCGGTGATGATGGCTTCCACGCCGAGCACCTTGCCCAGCTGCTGGGCGGAGGAGGCGTCTATGGTGCCGGAGGCCTGCAGTTTCAGCTCGGCCATGACCTTGTCGAGCACGGAGCGCTCGATGATCTCGAACTTGTGGGAATTGATCATCTTTATAGCCAGGCGCTCGGAGATCACAGAGCCGTCCTTGGACACGCCGGCGCGGCCGTCGGCGTACGAGAACGGTATGATGGCTATCTTCTTGCCGTGCACCGAGGCGCCGGCGGCGATCAGCTCTTTGGAGAGCTGGTCGTACTTATCCTCGGCGTAGGCGCCGGCCGCAAGGGCCAGCATAAGCGCGCCGAACAATATTTTCGTGAGGTTTTTCATGCACTATTTCCCCTTACCCTTGTTTCGTTCAACAAAATTCGCCTGAACAGAGGCGCCCCCATACCGGACCGGAAAGGTCCGGCGGTTGCGGTATCCTGTATTTATATCATATTCGGCTTTATCAGCGGTAGTAGCAATTGGTTACACTCGCGCGGGCCGCCGGCCGTTTATTTCTTCTTCAGGTCCCGCATGTGGGCGGCGTCGCGCCTGTAATGCACCGCCATGATCTCGGCCAGCACCGACACGGCTATCTCGCCGGGGGCCTTGCCGCCCAGGTTGAGGCCCACCGGGGAATGCACGCGGGGGTCCTTGAGCGGGTAAAGTTTCTTCTTGCCGAGCAGGCGGAAGATCTCCCCCACCTTGTCGCGGCTGCCTATCATGCCTATGTAGGCGGCCGGCGTGCGCATGACGGCCTCCAGGCATTCCTTATCAAGCGAATGACCGCGGGTGACGATGACGGCGCAGGTCTCGGCGTCCACCCCCGCGGAGGCCACGGCCTTGTGCGGCATCTCGTTGATCACGGCCATGGCGCCGGGAAAGCGCTCGGCGTTGGCGAACTCCTTCCTGTCGTCGGCCACCGCGTAGGGGTAGCCGGCCAGCCGGCAGGCCTCGGCTATCTTCACGCCCACGTGGCCGGCGCCGAGTATCAGCACCTTGAAAGGGTTCTTGTAGACGTCGATATAGACTTCCATCCTGCCCATGCAGATCATGCCGGTATTGCCCTGCGGCTTGAGGTCGAAAACGAACTTGCCGCCCTCGCCCTTCCCGAGGCACTGCACGGCCTGTTTTATCGTCAGCGCCTCTATGGAGCCCCCGCCTACGGTACCCTCGATGGAGCCGTCGGCGTAGACCAGCATCTTGGCGCCGGCTTCGCGGGGCGTGGAACCGTCCACGGAGATGACGGTGACGAAGGCGGCACCCCGGCCTTCGTCTATGGCTTCGGCCAGCAGTTTGATGATGTTCTTGTTATCTTTCATGGTCCTATGATTTTACTATTTCAGACGACTTTGTATATCTCCAGCGTCTCGGACTTGCCTTTCAGCGCGGCCTTGCCCAGCGGCTCGAACTTAATCCCTCCGCCCAGAGAACCGCGCGCCCGCTCCATCGCCGCGGCGCTGACTATGATGTCGGTGTCGAAGTCCCTGGTCTTGGACTCCAGCCGCGAGGCGATATTGACCGTGTCGCCGATGAAAGTGTATTCCAGGCGGGCCTTGGTGCCTATATTGCCGGCCACCAGCTTACCGCAATGTATGCCCACTCCGAACTCCACGCGCCCGGGGGCCTGGCCCGAGGCGTTGAACTCCGCCAGCGCGGCGCGCATGCCCACGGCCGCGCGCACCGCGTCGGCGGCGTAATCGCCCGAGCCCAGCGTGGGGGTGTAGATGGCCATCACGGCGTCGCCGAGGAACTTATTGATCACGCCGTTATGCTCCGCTATCGGCGGGGTGATGTAATGGAAATACTTATTGAGGAAGTCCACCAGCGAGCCGGCGCTCATGGTTTCGGAGAGCGGCGTGAAGTTGCGGATGTCGCAGAACATCACCGCGGCCTCCATATCCTCGCCGCCCAGGTTCACCTTCTTGTTGTGTATCAGTTCGCGGGCTATCTCGATGGAGAGGTATTTGCCGAAAGTGTCCTGCAGTTCCTCGCGCTCCTTGAGCCCGTCCACCATGTCGTTGAACCCGGCCTTGAGATAGGCGACCTCGTCGGAGAAATAGATGCGGGACTTGGCGTAATCGCCGCCGGCCACGCGGCGCATCCTGTCCACCAGCCCGTCCAGCGGCTTCTGGATGCCGTTGTAAACGCTGGTGAGGCCATTGAGGAGCAGCAGGGAGGAGAGGAAGATCATGAAAGTCATATCCCCCCCGATCGTCTCCCACGGCACCCGGTTCTGGAACGCGGTGTAGATCAGCAGAAAAGGCAGGATGGCGAAGCCGATCACCAGCGTCGAGATCTTTATGTAGATCGGGGGCGAAAAGCCCGGGCGCAGCCTGGCCAGGTCCTCGGGCGCGTACAGCGCCCGCATCAGCATTTTCTGCTTGGAAAGGTGCGCGTCTATGTAGACGACCAGCAGCGCGGCCTGGGCCAGGAAGGCTACCGCGAAAGCTATGTACGCGGCATGGCCGGCCGGCCGGTCGCCCGCGGAGAAGAGCACCATGGTAACAGCCTGCACTATAAGGATCATCAGGAAAGCGTCCCTGTAGATATTGCCCAGCCTGCGCCGTATCTTGGCCTTCAGCAGCTCGTCGGGGTTGGTCACATAGAGGTGGGCGGGCCGGCCCCAGAGATAGACCAGCAGGCACATCAGGCCGAACGGAAAGCCGAAGTGCAGGCCGAAACCTGTCCCCCCCGCGTTGATATCGGCCAGACCGCGGGCGGTGCCGCCGGGAGCGCCGCCCAGCGCCAGCATCGTCATATTGAAGAACGCGCCGCTGACCCAGGACAGGAAGAACGGGATGAACAGGATATTGAAGAACTCGTTAAGGCTCTTTTTTCTATCGGCCTTATTTTGACTCGAGGACATTTTTAACCCCTTAACCGAAACGCAGGAATAGCCAGTATATTATGGCATTTATCGCCGTGAGCGGGATCCCGGCCCGGGCGAATTCCAGGAAGGTGAGGGTGACGCCGGCGCGCCGCTCGGCGTTCTGTATGATGATCACGTTGCTGGCCGCGCCCAGGATGAACAGGTTGCCGGCGAAGGTGGAGGCCGCCGCCAGCGCCATCAGCTCGGGTGTGCCCGCCCCGGCGTGGCGGAGCATGGGCAGGTACAGCGCCACCAGCGGCACGTTGGAGATGAGCTGGCTCAGCAGCACGCTGACGGCCATGATGGGCCCGAGGCCGGTGATGTCCGCCCCGGAGCGCGCTATCAGGGTCTGGAAGAAACCTGCGTCCCACACGGCGCGCATCAGCACGAACATCCCGGCGAAGAAGGCCAGCGTGCTCCAGTCCACGCCGCGCAGCAGCTCCAGCCGCCGGCGGCTCAGCAGCAGGCCGGGCGCCGCGGCGGCCAGCGCTATCCAGGTGAGGCGGAAATCCAGGACGGGGTTCACGGAGACCAGCAGCACCTTGGCCGCTATGGCCAGCGCCAGCACCGCCGCGGTCGCCTTGGCCAGGCTGGCCAGGGCCTTATCCTTTACGGGCTCCTGCGAATGCTTCAACTCCACGGCCCGGAACTCCTCGCGGTAGAAGAAGCGCACCACGAGGAACACCGCGCCCAGGTTGAGCAGGGTCGGCAGCGCGAGATATTTCAGGAAGGTCAGGAAAGGCGCCGCTATCTCCCCCTTCACGGCCACCAGCAGATTCTGCGGGTTGCCTATCGGGCTCATCACGCTGCCGACGGTGATGGAGAAGGCCAGCGCCAGGAGCAGCGCCTTCGGGGAGATACCGTGCTTGCGCGCCAGCAGCAGCGCCACCGGCGTGCCGGCAATGGCCAGCGTGTCGTTCATCAGCAGCGCCGACGCCAGGCCCATGAAGAAGACCAGCGCCAGCAGCAGGCCTTCCTCGGTGCGCGCGCGTTTGAACACCTCGTACTTGGCGTGCGCCAGCCACCCGCTCAGTTCGAAGACCTGCCCCGCGCAGAACATCCCGAGCAGGAACAGCATAACGTCCCAGTCCACGGCCGCCAGCGCCGCTCCGGGACCGATGTCTCCGGAAAGGAGGACAGCGCCGGCTCCGGCGCACATCACCTGCCAGATCTCGAAGCGGAAGCCGCGCGCCTGCCGCACCGCGGTGAGCAGGAAGACGGCGGCGAGCACGGCTACGGGGAACATCAGGCGCCTTTTACGAGAGCCGCGTAATCCTCGGGAGTGTCGAAGTCGCGGATGATCCCGGGGTCTTTGACCTCGAGGTCGGTGATCCTGACGGAAGGATGATGGGTGACCCAGTGCAGGCCCTTCTCGAGCGGCCCCTCGAAGCAGAGCGCGCGGTGCGCGGCGGGAATGATGATGGGGTGGCCGCGCTTGAGTTTGGAATCGGCCGGCCTCAGAACGCGGGGGATGACTATGGTATCCTTGGCGGCCAGCCAGCAGGCTATGATTTTTTTATAGGTCTCCGGGTCCACCGTCGGCTGGTCGGCCAGGCAGACCAGATAGCCCTCGGCGGTTTCGGCCGCGTCCAGCAGGCCGGCGCGCAGCGAGGAAAGCTGGCCGTGCTCCGGCTTGGGATTGACCGTCACCTTCTCCCCGGCCGGCGTCCACCCGGCTAGGATCTCGTGGGAATCCCGGCCCAGTACCACCACGCGGTCCTCCACTCCGGAACGGCGCAGCGCGTCGCAGACATGTTCTATGAAAGGCTTGCCCCGCCACTGCAGCAGGGCCTTGGGCCGCCCCATGCGGGCTGAATCCCCGGCGGCCAGTATGACGGCTGAAAGCATGTCCCCCACCTCCCCTTCTAGTCTCCGAAGCTGATGCCCAGGCTGCGCGCGGTGAGCACGGTGTCGCAGTCCGGCGGCACGGTCTTCAGGCGCTGGGTGGCCTGCGCCAGCGGCACATAGCGCACCTTGGGCGGGTCCAGCGCCACCATCACGCCGCTCTTCCCCTCTTCGAGGGCGCGCACCGCGGCCGCGCCGAAACGCAGCGAGATCAGGCGGTCGAAAGTGGTAGGGCTGCCGCCGCGCAGCAGATGGCCCAGCACCACGGTGCGGCACTCGCGGCCGGTGAGCTCCTGCAGTTCCCTGGCCACCTGTTCGCCTACGCCGCCCAGCTTCTCCTGGCGGCCCAGCTCCTTGCTGACCACGCAGGCCTTGCCGCCCCTGGGCTTGGCGCCCTCGGCCACCACCACGATGGCGAAATACTTATTCTTGGTCTCCAGGTACTTTATGGAAGCCGCGACCTTGCGCAGGTCGTAAGCGATCTCGGGGATCAGTATGGCGTCGGCGGTGCCGGAGATACCGGCGTTGAGCGCTATCCAGCCGGCGTAGCGGCCCATCACCTCCACCACCATCACGCGGCGGTGCGCCTCGGCGGTGGAATGCAGGCGGTCCAGGCACTCGGTGGCGAAAGCCACCGCGGTGTCGAAGCCGAACGTGGCCACCGTGCCTTTCAGGTCGTTGTCGATGGTCTTGGGCACGCCGACTACGCGCAGGCCCTTCTGCGCCAGCAGGTTGGCTATGCCCAGCGAACCGTCGCCGCCCAGCGCCACCAACGCGTCTATCTTGTTCTTTTTAAAAAGCTGCACCAGCTCTCCGGTGCGGTCAGCCTCGTACCAGCGTCCGTCCTTGTCCTGGGTGGGGTACTTGGCCGGGTTGCCCTTGTTGGTGGTGCCGAGTATCGTGCCGCCCAGGTGGGTGATGCCGCGCACCGTGCTCCGGGTAAGCGGTATCAGCCCGCCTTCGGGATAGTCGCCCGGCAGCAGCAGGCCGTTGTAGCCGTCGCGTATGCCCACCACCTCCCAGCCCTTGTTGGCCGCCGAGATGACCACCGCCCTGATGACGGCGTTGAGCCCCGGCGCGTCGCCGCCGCCGGTATTGATAGCTATTCTCTTTATTTTTGCGGCCATTGTTTTCCCCTAGACCCCGGCTTTGCGGTACAGCAGCGAAGCGGCCTTGTTGGCGCGCTCGGTCAGCTTGGCTTCGTCCACCTGCGTCAGGCGGCCGTTCTTCACCACCACCCGGCCGTTGACGACGGTATACTTGGTGCGGTGCGAGGCGCCGCAGAACAGCAGCGAGGCCAGCGGGTCGGACTTGGAGCCTATATAGTCCAGGCCGCTCACGTCGAAGACGGCGATGTCGGCCGCCTTGCCGGGCTCGATGGAGCCGATATCCTTGCGGCCCAGCACGGCGGCGCCGCCGCGGGTGGCCAGCTCGAGCGCCTTGCGGGCCGGCATGGCCTTCACGTTCTCCAGGCGGTGCACCAGCATGCACTGGCGCGCCTCGCCCAGCATGTCGGAGGAATCGTTGGAGGCGGAGCCGTCCACGCCGAGGCCTACGGGCACTTTGTGCCGCAGGAACATCGGCACCGGCGCTATGCCCGAGCCCAGCCGCAGGTTGGAACAGGGGCAATGGGCCACGCCGGTATGGGTATGGCCCATGCGCTTGGCCTCGGCCTCGTTGATATAGACGCAGTGGGCGAACCAGGCGTTGCCCTCTTCCACCCAGCCGACGCTCTCCATATATTCCAGCGGGCGCATCTTGAAGAGCTTCTTGCAGAAGGCCTCCTCGTCTTTGGTCTCGGCGAGGTGGGTGTGCATGCGCACGCCCCATTTCTTGGCCATCTCGGCGGTGAGCTTGAGCAGCTCCGTCGTGACGGAGAAAGGCGAGCAGGGCGCCATGGCCACATTGGTCATGGCGAATTTTTCGCGGCCGTGGAATTTGTTGATCAGGCGCTCGCAGTCCTTGAGGATGAAGTCCTCCTTCTGCACCACGCTGTCCGGCGGCAGGCCGCCCTTGCTGCGGCCGCGCGACATGGAGCCGCGGGTGGCGGTAAAGCGCATGCCCACGGCGCGCGCGGCCTCGATCTGCGTGTCGATGAAGAAGCCGCTGTCCTGCTTCGGGAAAAGGTAGAGATGGTCGGAGCTGGTGGTGCAGCCGGTCAGCAGCAGCTCGCCCAGGCCCGCCTGCGTGCTGGCGTAGATGGCCTCCGGGTTCACATGCTTCCATATGTCGTAGAGGTAAACCAGCCAGTCGAACAGCTCGGCGTCCTGCACCTTGGGCAGGTTGCGCGTGAGCGTCTGGTAGAGGTGGTGGTGGGTGTTCACCATGCCGGGCATCACCACGCAGCCGGCCGCGTCGATGACGGTATCGGCCTTCACCTTGAGGCCTTTGCCCACTTTTTTTATCTCGGGGCCTTCGATGTAGACGTCGCCGCCCTTTATCTCGCGGCCGCTGTCGTCCATGGTGGCCAGCACCAGCGCGTTCTTGATCAGCAATGTTTTCATGGTCGTCCTCAATTATTCCGGTCTGTGAATATTATAGTAAAATCAAATTAATGGGGATGCTCAAGAACGGCGACGAAATAGGCGGCTACAAGATAGCCGGCGAGCTGGGCCGCGGCGGCATGGGCGCGGTCTACCGCGCCCACGACAAGGCGCTGCAGCGCGACGCCGCCCTGAAGATGGTGCTGGCCGAGCAGGCCACGCCGCAGAGCAAGCGCCGCTTCCTGCGCGAGGCCGCCGCCATAGCGCGCTGCGACCATCCCGGCATAGTCAAGGTCTACTCCTTCGGCGAACACGGCGGCCTGCCCTACATGGCGATGGAACTGGTGGACGGCAAGCCGCTGCTGGCCTTCCTGGAGCTGGCGCGCGCCGTGAGCGCCGGCGACGCCGAGGAACTGCGCCGCTACGGCTACCTGCAGGACCCGGCCCCGGAGGACGAGGAGCTGCCCTACTTTCTGCGCCCGCTGGCCGGCCCGCCGCTGGCGGACCCGGATTACGAGAACCGCGCCGCGGCCCTGATCGCCGGCGTGGCCGACGCGCTGCACGAGGCCCATTCCCTGGGCATACTGCACCGCGACATCAAGCCTTCCAATATCCTCATCGGCACCAAGGGTCCGCCCAAACTGGCCGATTTCGGCCTGGCTAAATTTTCAGATTCCTCCGACATCACCACGGGGCAGCCGATGCTGGGCACGCTGCGCTATATGGCGCCGGAGACCTTCTCCGGCGGCGAAGCCTCGCCGGCCTCCGACATCTACGGCCTGGGCACCGTGCTCTACGAGCTGATGACGCTCGAGCACCCGTTCAAGGGCGACACTACGGCGGCTTTCATCAAGGCCGTCACGCAGGACAAATGCCGGCCGCCGTCGAAGTTCAACCCCGGCCTGTCCCCGGCGCTGGCCATGGTGATAATGAAATGCCTGGAGAAGAAACCCTCCGCGCGCTACAAGGACGCCCGGGAGCTGGCCGACGCCATCCGCCTGGCGGCGAGACCCAAAGGCTTCAGGACGCAGATCGTGGACGGCCTGCGCGGCATGCTGGCGCCGGGCGCAAAGCCACGGAGCGGCGAGGCGGTGGACGCCCCTATTTTCACGGCGGAACCGGCGAAAAAAGAAGCCTCGCGGCTGGCCGGTGAGGCGGCGCTGGCCTATTTTACGGATTTCTCGGTAACACAGGCCCAGGACCTGGTAACGGCGGCGTTGAAACTGGACCCTTACTCAGTGGACGCCACGGCGATGCTGCTGGTGCTGGCCCATCACATGAACGAAACCGCGGCGCTGCGCCACGCCGGAGACCGTATGCGGCAGATGGCCAAGGCCGGGTCCGACGCCTCACTGCGCCTTTACGCCGGACTACTGGCTGAAAGGCTGAGCGGGGCCAGGGACTGGCTGAAGAAGATGGAGCATTATCTCGGCGGGGACTCCGAGGACCCCGTGCTGCTGGCCCTGTGCGCCAGGGCCAGACTGAACTCCGGCGACTACCGGCGCGCGGGCGATTACGCGGGGCGCATAGCCAAAGCCATCCCGGGCGCCACCCTGTTCACCTGGTTCGTGGAGGCCTACTACAACTCCTGGATGGGGCGTTTCGACGAATGGTACCGGCTGACCTCCGAGGAGATAAAGCATCACCCCGGCAACATCATGCTGCGCTTCGCGTTGGCGGAAGGCCTCATGGAGACCGGCAGGCTGGCAGAAGCGGAGAAGGCGCTGAACGACGCCGCCGGACTGGCCGTTAACCACGAGTTCTTCCCCTACCTGCGCGCGGAACTGGCGCTGCTGCGGGGCGAACACAAGACCGCCTGCGTGGAGCTCCGCAAGTCGCTGGCCGCAGTCTCCGACGACAGCATCGGCTACGATTACTACCGGCTGAACAAGTTTTACGCGCTGCGTGGAGACCGGAAGGAGGCCCAGCGGCACCTGCAGATAGCCCGCAATCTGGCGCCCTCCGCCAACCTGAAGACCAACGAGGAACTGGCCGCGCTGGTGCACGGCCCGCTGGACTATACCTCCGCTTTCGATGACCAAAGGGCCGCCTGTCTGGAATTCAATTTCTCGGAAGGCAAGAAAACACTGCTCAAGAACCTCTACGGAGCGCAGAAGAACTCCGGCCCGGCAGTATCCACGGTCTATATCTTCGGCAGGGATCAGGAGCCGCAGGCGGTGCGCATGTGGCTCTTCTTCAACGAGTACGACATGAGCGCTCAGAAAGGCACCAGGCTGTTCCTCCCGGCGCTCCCGCTTTCCTCGTTCGTGGACGCGAGGGGCCGCGCGCTGAGGGCTGATTTCAGGCGCGTAATGGCGGAATACGGCCGGTACCAGGCCTCGCTGGCCTACGCCGCGCCGCTGGCTCAGCATTCCATGTACCCGGTCGAGACGCTGCTGAACCTGGAGGGCCTCTGGAAGGAGCGCCAGGGAGGCGTGCTGGACCTGCGGCTGGAGGAAATGAACCACCGGCAGGGACACCGCTGCCATATCCTGGCTCTCCCAGAGGACTCCGAGACGCTCGAGCTTTCCACCCGCGCCGACGAGGAGATCAAGAAAGACGGCTGGCGCTTCCTGGTGTTCCGCCGCTTCTTTTACGACTGCGAGCATTTTCGCCTGAAGGCGCGCGTTAAACATAAACGCGTCTAAAATTACTAAAATTTAGAAAGCCGATTATTCGAACCCGAGGTGACACATGAAGAAAATCACTTTCCTGACCGACGCGCAGCTGAAGACCGAGGCCGAACGCTGCCTGTACTGCGAGGACAAGCCCTGCCAGAAGGCCTGCCCGGCCGACTGCTCTCCCGCCGACTTCATCATGGCCGCGCGCCAGATGGCGGATTCCGATTTCAAGCGCTCCGCGGCGCTCATCATGGGCCACAACACCTTCGGCGGCGTCTGCGGCGCCGTCTGCCCCGACTGGTTCTGCGTGAAGGCCTGCTCCCGCAAGCTCTTCGACAACCCCATACAGATCCCCGCCGTGCAGGCCGCTGTGGTACAGCGCGCCAAGGAACTCGGCGTGATGCCCGAATTCAGGAAGGCCAAGCCTAACGGCAAGAAAGTGGCCGTGATAGGCGCCGGCCCCGCCGGTCTTTCGGCCGCCGGCACCCTGGCCCAGCTCGGCTACAAGGTGGACGTGTTCGAGAAGGACAAGCGCGCCGGCGGCGCCTGTAACCTGATCCCCGACGCGCGCTTCCCCAAGGAAGTCCTGAAGACCGAGATAGAGTGGGTAAAAGGCCTCGGCGATATTGCCATCAAAACCGGCGCCGGCGTTAAAGAACCCGCGGCGCTGCTGAAGAAATACGATTCGGTCATCGTCACCGCCGGCGTGGAGGAGCAGCTCAAGCTCGGCATCGAGAACGAAGCCCTGGGCGTGGAAGGCCTCGAATACCTGCGCAACTCGTCCAAATACAAAGTGAAGGGCAAGAACGTGGCGGTCATCGGCGGCGGCGCCGTGGCGGCCGACTGCGCCATGAAGGCGCTCCAGCTGGGCTCGGCCAAGGCGGAGATCTTCACCCGCAAGAACATCGGCGCCATACAGCTGCCCGAGCACGAACTGCGCGACATCCTCAAGGCCGGCATAGACATCAACGGCAAAAGCCGCATCACCGGCATCCTGAAGGGCGGGAAGGGCATAAAGGTGGTGCGCCTCGACGACAAGGCCAAGGATATCCCCGGCACCGAGCAGGTACGCGGCGACATACAGTTCACCGTGCTGGCCATCAAGAATATCCCGGTCTTCAAGGACGGCGGGGCCAAGGGCGTATTTTTCGCCGGCGACTGCAAGGACGGCGCCGCCACCGTGGTGGAAGGCACCGCCTCAGCCAAGAACGCCGCCATGCAGGCCCACGCGTACATGCAGGGCGAAAAGCTCCCGGTCTTCAAGGACCACAAGAAGAGCCATGTGGTGCTGGCCGGCCGCGACCTGCGGCCCGTGGACCTGAGCACCGACTTCTTCGGCCGCAAGCTCAAGTCCCCCTTCATCATCTCCGCCTCCCCCCACTCCGACGGCTACGAGCAGGTGAAGGCCGCCTACGAGGCCGGCTGGCCCGGCGTGGTGATGAAGACCGCCTTCGACGGCCTGCATATACACATCCCGTCCGAGTACATGGTGACCTTCAACGAGAACACCTACGGCAACTCCGACAACGTCTCCGGCCACCCGCTGGACCGCGTCTGCGCGGAAGTGGCCCGGCTGGTGAAGGAATATCCCGACCGGCTGACCGCGGCCTCCACCGGCGGCCCGGTGACCGGCAACGACGAGTTCGATAAGAAAGGCTGGCAGAGCAACACCCTGAAGCTCGAGAAGGCCGGCGCGATGGCCATTGAGTATTCCCTGTCCTGCCCGCAGGGCGGCGACGGCACCAAGGGCGACATAGTCTCCCAGGACCCGGAGCTCGCGGCCAAGATCATAGGCTGGGTGATGGAGGTCTCCGACCCGAACATCCCCAAGCTCTTCAAGCTGACCGGCGCGGTCACCGCCATCTGGCAGGTGGTCAACGCCATTAAGCAGGTCTACGCCAGGTACCCGCACAAGAAGGCCGGCATCACCCTGGCCAACTCCTTCCCGGCGCTCTCCTTCCGCCCGCGCATGAGCGGCAAGGGCAAATGGGAAGAGGGCATGATAGTGGGCATGAGCGGCGAGGGCGTGGCCCCCATCAGCAACCTGACCATCTCCAAGGCGGTAAACCTCGGCGTGCCGATCTCGGGCAACGGCGGGCCCATGGACTACAAGGCCGCGGCGCATTTCCTGGCGCTGGGCGCCAGGAGCGTGCAGTTCTGCACCATAGTTATGAAGTACGGCTTTGGCGTGATCGGCGAACTGGAGAGCGGCCTCAGCTTCATGCTCGAAGAGAAGGGCTATAAATCGGTGGGCGACTTCATAGGCTGCGCGCTGCCCAAGCCGGTCACCGACTTCCCGGACCTCACTCCGGTAAAGAACATCCCGCAGGCGGACGCGGAGCTGTGCCGCCACTGCGGCAACTGCGAGCGCTGCGGCTACCTGGCCGTCAAGCTGGACAGCCACGGCGTGCCCAAGTTCGACGCCAGCAAGTGCATAGGCTGCTCGCTGTGCGCCAAGAAATGCTTCGCCGGCGCGATCAAGATGCGCAAGCGCACGGCGGCCGAGCTGAAGGTCTGCCCGGATTAAATATGGCGAAAAACATACTCATCAAGAACGGCATCATAGCCACCCTCGGCGAGAAGAACAAGGTGCTCTACGGCCACGCGCTGCTGGTCGAGGACGGCCTCATCAAGAAGATAGCGCCGCAGAAGACCTTCAAGGGCAAGTACGGCAAGGTGATAGACGCCGCCGGCAAGCTGGTGCTGCCCGGCTTCATCAACGCGCACATGCATTTCTACAGCACGTTCGCGCGCGGCCTGGGCAAGGCCGAGCCGTCCCGCAACTTCGTGGAGATCCTCAACAACCTGTGGTGGCGGCTCGACAAGCAACTGACGGTCGCCGACTCCTACTATAGCGCCGTGATCCCGCTGATCAACGCCGTGCGCAAGGGCACCACCACCATCATCGACCACCACGCGAGCCCCTTCGCCATCACCGGGTCGCTCGCCGCGGTGGAGAAGGCCTGCCGCGAGACCGGCCTGCGCGCCGCTCTCTGCTACGAGGTCTCCGACCGCGACGGCAAGGAGCGCGCCAAGGAAGGCCTGGACGAGAACTCGGTGTTCATCTCGTCCTGCCAGACCCGGGGCGACAACATGATCAAGGGCCTGTTCGGCCTGCACGCCTCGTTCACCGTCTCCGACGAGACGCTGGAAGAGGCCGCCTACCGCGGCCACAAGCTGGGCGCCGGCTTCCACATCCATACCGCCGAGTCCACCTCGGACCAGATCGAGTGCGAGTCTCACCACAAGATGCGCGTAGTGGAGCGCCTGCGCGACTTCGGCATCCTGGGCCGCAAGTCCATAGCCGCCCACTGCGTGCATGTCAACGAGGCGGAAATGCAGATCCTCAAAGAGACCGAGACGGCCGTGGTGCACAACCCGCAGTCCAACGCCAACAACTCCGTCGGCATCGCCGACGTCACCGCCATGACCGAGAAGGGCGTGCTGGTGGGCCTGGGCACCGACGCCATGACGGTGAACATGCTCGAGGAGCTGCGCTGCGGCCTGTGGCTGCAGCATCTCAAGCGCGACCCGTCGCAGGGCTTCATGGAAGTGGCCAACGCGCTGCTGGTCAACAACGCCAGGATAGCCAACCGCTACTTCAAGAACGTCGGCGAGCTCAAGGCCGGCTGCGCGGCGGACCTGGCCATCATGGACTATTTCCCCCCCACGCCGATGGACGCGGGCAACTTCGCCGGCCACATGATCTTCGGCATCAGCCAGAGCGCGGTGGACACCACCATCGCCGCCGGCAAGGTGCTGATGGAGAACAAGAAGCTGAAGCTGGACATCGACGAGGAAGAAGTCTCCCGCAAATCCTGCGAGCTGGCCAAAAAGCTCTGGAGCCGGTTCTAGCCTCCGGGGGATAAAAGAAAAGAGCCGCCCGGTGGCGGCTCTTTTCTTTTTAGCGCGGCTGCCTAATCTGTTTTCATCAAGGATATCTCTATGCGGCGGTTCCTGGCGCGTCCTTCCACCGAGGCGTTCCCGGCTACGGGCCGGTTATCGCCATAACCGATACCGGCCAGATGGCGAGAAGAGACCCCCTGCTCCTCCATGAACCTCAGCACGGCGTAAGCGCGGGCCATCGAAAGCTCCCAGTTGGAAGAATATTTGCCGCGCTTGATAGGCACGTTATCGGTATGCCCCTCTATGATCACGTCGTTCGGGAGCTTCCTGAGTTCCAGCGCTATAGGGGCCAGCACCGCTTTCGCCGGTTCCTTGAGGTCCGCTCGGCCGGAGGCGAACAGCACGCCCTCGGTGAGCACCAGCTTGACCTTGCGCTCGGTGGATTCCATCTGCACCAGGCTGGCCAGGTCGTTGGTCTGCATGGAGGCCTTCAGGCTGCGCTCCACCTGCGACTCCTTTTCCTGGGCCATAGCGCGCTCCATGCGTTGCGCGTCGGCCTTGCCGCCGAAGGCCTTCTGTATGTTCCCGAGGGATTCCTCGTATTTGCGGTTCTGCGTCTTGTCCTTTTTCACTATGGAAAAAGAGAACAGCACCAAAAAGAAGATCATCAAATAGCTCATCAGGTCGCCGTAGGTGACGGCCCACAGGGCCCCTTTGTTGAGCTGGTTCTCCACTTCGTCCCGTCTTTGTTTGTATATAGCCATATGCTCTTCTCCGCTCAACCGCCGGCCACGTCTTTTCTGCCCGGCACCAGGAAGGACAACTCGGAGCGGAAATGATTGAACAGGGCGCTTAATTGCCCCACCTGCCGGGACAATGAATGCAGTTCCGCCGCCGCCTGCCTGTTTTCCGCGGATAACGAAGATTCTTTACGAAGAGCGGCCTCGAGACCGCGCTCCAGTTCCTCTACGCTGACCTTAAGAGACTCCGTCAGCCCCTCGCATTCACAGACCCGTTCGGCTCTCCGCTCCGCGCTCTCCAGGCGCTTTTCGATATACGCCAGCCGCGCGGCCTTTTCTTCAAGTTTTTCCAGGCGCCGGGCGTTGCCCGCCGATGCCTCCTGCGCGATAACGGCCTTGCTCGAGGCCTCCTTGACGGAGACATCCATCCCGGCGATCCGCCTGTCAGCTTCGGCCAAGATAGCGGTTTCCATTTCCCCCAGCCGCTCTTCTATGCGCGCCATGGGCGCCGGGCGCTCATTCTCCCGCTGACCGTGCGCAGCCGCTCTCTCCGCTGCAGTCAGCCTCCCCTCCAGCGCCTGGACCCGGGCCTTCAACTCTTTTGCGGCGGCCTGACCTGCCACGCTTTCGGCGGCGCTATTGCCGGCCGCCTGCAATTCCGCTTTCAGTCCGGCAGCCAGCCTTTCCATCTCCGCCAATCTCCGCTCACTCCCCTGCGCCTTTTCCTCGGCCTGTTTAAGACGCGCCTCCAATTCCAGGATCTTCCCCCCCGTCTGCGGAGGCGGCGGCGGCGCGGAGGACATGTTCACCGGCGCCGGGGACGCGCCGGCGAGCGTATCGGCCTGGGCACAGTCCTTTTCTTCGCCGGGAGTCCTGATACAGGAAAAAAAAGAATCCGCGCCGCTCATTTTATTTTTCCCCGCCGTCGGAGCGGAGCCTCTTTACGCCGGCCTCTATCTCAACGCGTTTGCCGGCTATAAGCGCGGCCCCGCCCCGTATCTCCTCGCATAAGGCCGGGAGGGTCTCCAGGTTCCTGCGCAGCACGGCGCCGGAAACGCCAAGCATCCCTTCAAGGTTCACGGCCCGCAGGTCCGCCATTACCGCGCCGACCGCTTTCAGCAGTTTGGCGAACCGCGGCTCCAGCGCCGCGACGGCCCCTGCGGCCTCCGAAAGCGCGGCCTGGCCCGAGGCGGACAGGTGAAAGACTTCCTTTAGCCTTTCAAGCTGCCCGGCATTCTCCGCCCGTATCTGTTCGGCCAGGGAAGCCAGGTCCTTGCGCAGGGAGCGTTCAACGCCCTCCGCGGACTCGGCGGCGGCCCGGCGCTGCGAATCGGCGGTCTCTTTCAGCCCGGCCGCCAGTTCAGTTATTTTCAGCGACGCGGCGGCCTGGGCGGCCACAAGAGAGTCTATATGCGACACCAGCATGCGGGTCATGGCGTCGAGGCGCTCGCGCGACTCGAGCGCGGCGGCGTCGGAATGGCGCAGGAACAGGGCGCCCGAGCGGTCCGCCTCTTCTTTCACCTGGCTTTTCAATTCCGCCTTCATCTCCGCCAGCGCGTCCTCCAGGCGTTCCTTCCCGGCGAAAGCGCCTATGGCCAGCTGCTTCGTCTCCGCCAGCAGGGCGCCGACCCCGGAATCTATGACGGCCCGCTGCTCCTCCAGTTTAAAGGCCAGCGCGCGCGCGTCTTCGGGCGCCCGCTCGGCTTTCGAGTGGACTTTGCGCAGCAGTTCCTCCAGCGGCCTCAGCCGCTCGTCGAGCCTTTTATCCACGGCCTTCATTACCGCGGCGGCTATCTCCTCCGGAGACACCGCCGGGGCCGGCGGCGGGGCGGGGTGCGCGGCCGGCTCGGCAGGCCTTTTGGAAGCCGCCGAGTATGCCTCTATCAGGCGCTGCTCCATTTCTTCCACGCGCGACCAGGCTTTCTGCAGCTGGTCGTGCATCTGGCGGTCCAGCTCCGAATATTTCTGCTGCTCGCGCACCACCTTAAGCAGTTCTTCTATCTCGCGGCGGGCGCTGATCTTGGATTCCTCTATGTTCTTTATCTGCGCCGCGCCGAGCAGGAACTTATCCTGGAACTCACGGAAGCGCTGGTCCATCTCCGTAATCTTCGCTATCAAAGCCGGAGTGGCCGGCGACGGGGGCGCCGGAGGGACTTCCGCGCGCTCGGACAGCTTCTTCTGGAGTTCCCCTACTATGTTGCGCTCCAGCAGTTCTATCTTTTTATTCAGGGCGGAAACCTGTTCTTCGGATACCGTCGGCCGTTGCGGCGTGGGCGCGGCGGCCGGAGCGGGCGCCGGGGACGGCTCCGCTTGGGGAAAAACCGAGGAGAACACGGAATCTTTCTTGATTTTATGGGTATCCATAAGGCCTCCTAGGCGCCGGCTTCGCCGCCCTCAAGCAACGGTTGGGGCGCGGCGCAGGGGTGAAGTATCTTCCCCTCTTTTATGAAGGCGGCCGCCGTTGCTATCACGCGTTCCAGTGCCTGTCCGGTTTTTTCGCGCGACGGGGTGCCGTAGCTCATGCTCTGCTCTATCATCTGCCAGGTCTTTTCCGCCAGCTGCGCCTTCAATTTAACTTTTACCGCCTCCGGCAGTTCAAAAAGCGCGGTGGCCCACTCTTCGGCTTTCAAGGCCCCCGCCAGCAGCGAGAGTTCCCGCTCGCTGAACTTCGCTATATCCTCCGGCAGCAGTACGTGGCGGCGTACTTCGGCGGCCAGTTCGGGGTGTTTTTTATCCAGTTCGGCTATCATCCCCATCCTCGCCTTCAGGTCCACGTTATCCAGCGCTTCCAGCGCCCCGTCCAGACCGCCCACGGCCCCGCCAAGGCGGCGCTCGAGTTCGTCCTTGAGCGTAGCGATGATCTCGGGCTCCACAAAACGGATCTTGGCCATGCTGATCAGCACCTCGGAAGAGAACTCCGGAGGCAGTCTCTTCAGGAACTCCGCCCTTACCTCCTGAGTCAGGTGGCCGGTGACCAGGGCCACGTTGGCAGGGTCCTCGTTGGCCATCAGGCTCACCAGGAACGGCACCTGATCCAGGCGCACCGCGAACAGCACCCTCTCTTCGGCGGCGCCCGTCTCCTTGTCAGGAGCGCCGAGTTGCGGCCTGTCCGCGGCACCGGCCCCCGGCATACCGCTCTCCAGGCCGCCCGGAGCCGCGCCCTTGCCCAGGTCCATGGTGATCTGGTGGCTCTGCTGCACCTTGGCCATGGTGCTCATGGCCCCGGCCAATTTAAGGAACCCCACCGCGACTACTATCATGCCGATTATCCCCATCACCGACAGCATGACGTATTTAAGCACCATGCTGATGGCTTCGGGCGTGTACCAGATGGTGCGCCAGAGCGGGGCGAACGGCGCTTTTATCACGGACAACTGGTCTCCGCGTTTTACGTCCAGCAGAAGCATCTCCGACACCACCCTGCGTATATTCTCGGCGTCCAGGTCCGGCAAGTCCCTGTTCAGGATGATGCTGACCGTCATTTTTTTCACGAAGGCCGACGGGTAGAGCATCTGGCGGTTATAGGTCTTGTTCTCGTTGGCCCCCGAGCCGAAGGAAGGGAATCCGGGCATCAGGTAGTCCCCGGTCTGCGCGTCGCCGCCGGCGCCCTGCCACTTGAAAGGATTTTTGCTGTCGGCCGGTATCTCGGAAGTGACATCCAGCTTTTCGGTGCGGTTGAAGTCTATGGTGGCCTCCAGCACCACCTTGGCCTGGTTTGGCCCCAGCAGGCGCGCCAGCACCTCGTCCACCTTCTGCTCCAGCGCTTTTTCATACCTGGCTTTATCTTCAAAGGGCAGGCCCTGGGCGCCCGCGGTGGCGGCCAGCGGGAACAGCGCCGCAAGCAGCGCGGCGCAGAAGGCGCCGCCGGTACATTTAATTTTTTTCATCATAATATTCACCGTCGCAATATCTAGAGATATGACTGCAGCCGCCGCTCTATCACCAGCGGCATGCTGCCCTTCATGATCTCCAGCACCCCCTCCAGTATCATGGCTTTCATGCGCACCTCCAGCCACACCTTGGCGCGCATTTTGCCGGCTATCGGGACGCAGATCATATTGGCGAAGAAGATGCCATAGAAGGCCGAGGTGATAGCTACGGCCATGGCGGGGCCGACACTTTCCGGGTTAGCCAGGTCTTTGAGCACGCCGATAATACCGATAAGCGTTCCCAGCAGGCCGAACATCGGCGCCATGACGCTCATGGTGCGGTAAACGTTCGCCACTTCGTTCATGTCGTCCACGCCCTGGTTGATCTCCTGCTCCAGCACTTCTCTTACGAATTTAGTGTCGTTATACTCCAACGCCGCGGTGGCGGCCCTGTTGAGGAAGCCCCGGGCTACGGTCGTGTCCGCCTCCTTCAGAGCCGAGACCCCCCGCATACGGGCCTGCTCCGCCAGTGCCACTATCACGGGGATGATCTTTTCAGGGGCCACCTCTTCCCGCTCCCGGAAGATCTGGCCGAGTTCCGTTACCGCGCCCTTTATGAATTTAAGCGGGGTGTTTATCAGGGTGGCGACCAGGGTGCCTCCCAGCACCACCACCACGCCGTGCATATTTATCAGCGAGGCTGAGATCTGGTCCCCGGCCACGCCGGCGAACAGCAGCGCCACCGCACCGGCAACACCCATTATCGTAGTAATATCCATAGTAGTCTCCCTAAGATCAGCTTTCCGCCGGAATCTTGAACCAGAACGTGGAACCCTTGCCCAGCCCCGGGCTGAGCGCCCCGATATCGCCCTTATGCGCGCGCACCACTTCCTGCGCTATCGACAGGCCCAGCCCCCAGCCCTGTTTGCGCAGCGCCGCGTCCTTCTGGTACTTGGCCTGGTAGAATTTTTCGAAGATCTTTTTTGTCTCGCTGGGATGTATGCCTATCCCGGAATCCTTCACCAGCGTGTCTATATATTTCCCCTCCCTGCGGAAGGAGATCTCCACTTTCCGGCCGGCGGGGGTGAACTTTATGGCGTTGTTCACCAGGTTCATGAACACCTGTGAGAGGCGGAACTTGTCGCCGTCCACCATCACCCCTTCCGGGAAATCGTGCACTACCAGGTCCACGCCTTTTTTCTGGGCGTTGATGGAAAGCCCCGGCAGTATGTCCCTGGCCATGTCCGGGAATTCGAACAGGGCTTTTTCCATTTTAAGTTTGCCGGCTTCTATCATGGCCAGGTCGGTCAGGTCGGCTATCAGGCGGCCGAGCTGGTCCGTGGAACTCACGATGTTCTTCAGGTAGGCCGTCTCTTTTTCCCCCACCTTCTTCTTCATGAGCAGTTCGCTGAAGCCCCTGATGGAGGCCAGCGGGGTGCGCACGTCGTGCACCACCATGGACAGGAACTTGGATTTCATGTCGTTGAGGCGGGCCAGTTCCTGGTTGGACAGGGCCAGCTTGCCGGACATGGCCTCCAGCTCCTGCTTGCGCTGGAAAAGCTGGCCCTGCGCCAGCGCGATGCGCTCCATGTACTGCTGTATGATCATATTCGAAAAGTTCTGCCTGCTGTTGAAGAAAGTGGACTGCATAAAACCGGACACCTGGGCAACCACCAGGAAACCAGCCCCCAGCAGCAGGAGCGACATAGGCAGAAGGGCGATGATGACCATTTCCATATGCGTCCTATTCCCAGCCCTGCGTGCGCATGAATTCCCTGGTGACCCGGTCCTGCGGGTTGATCTCAAGCGCTTTCAAATAGGCGGCCTTCGCCTTTTCTTTGTCTCCCATCATGAAGTACGCCGAGCCCAGCCTGGTCCAGGCCACAGGGTTGGCTTCGTCGAGCACCGCCACCTCTTCGCATTCCTTGGCCGCCATGTCGAACTGCTGTATATAGAAGCCCTTGGCCGCCTTGCGCAGCTTCTCTTTTATCAGCGCCTCGAGGGGCAGGATCTCGTCGCGGCGCACGTGGATCTTTACCAGGTCGCTCATGATATACAGCAGCGCCTCGAACACGGCATCCCCGCGCCTGTCGGCCCCCAGCGCCGCGTGGGCCAGCAGCAGGGCTTTAAGGTCCTGGCCCTCCAGGTAGGCGTTTAAGGCCCGGGCGGCGGTATCGGCCTGCTCACCGGGCCGCGCAAGCGTCCGTTCACGGGCGGGGATATCGGCCAGCTTAAGCCCTGCGATGATCTCGTCCAGGCGTTTGCCGCGGCGGCCCCAGTCCCCGTCCTTAAGCCGAGGTTCCAGGTTGAAAGCTTTACCGATATTGGCCTGGGCGGACACATAACGCCGCGCCGCCAGGTCCTTGCGGGCCAGCTCCAGGAAATCCTGGGCGAACAGGTCCAGCCTCTCAATTTTTTCCTTCGGGGCCATCAGGCGCGCCTTTTTTACGCGCTGCGTGCGGCCAGCCAGCGCCTGTTTGTCCGTCATCGCCCCCAGGCGCATGGAGACGCCCAGTTTATGCATGGAGCCCAGCTCCCCGAAAGGCGACATGGAGTAGTCTATATCGGCGATAGAGAGCTTAAACCCCACGCCGAAGCGCAGGCCGGAACCGATCTCCTGCCCGGTGCGGTAACCGGCCCGCAGAGAGAGCAGCTGAAAAGCCACGTATTCCGCGCCCAGCGCCGAATAATACTTCTCGTCGCTGGCTACGGTCTGGTCCAGGCTCAGGATAAGACTGGCGCTGCCGCCGGGATGCGCGTGCCAGGAACCACCCAGCGTCGCGGACATGGGCAGCGGGGAGGATTCCTTGTCGAACTTCAGGCCCGGCCCAATATTGCGCAGGGCCAGGGCGACCCTGAATTCCTGGGCCGGGGCCTTGCTCATCCAGTAATGGTCGGGGCGTATATAGTACACCGCCCCCAGGTCCAGCGCCGCCGTATTAGCCGAGGCGCTGTCCAGCTTTTCGCTGATGATCTTAAGCCCGGCGCCCACGTTAAGCACGGGGCGCTCTATTTCGTCCTTCATTATGGCCCGCCCGTAAGCGGCGCCGACGGCAAGGTCGGAGGCCTCCACCGCGCCGGTCTTAACTCCCTGCGCGTCATAGCCCTGGAAGGGGGCCACGCTCAGGCGGGTGAGATTCAGCCCCAGGGTGGAACCGTAGCGCAAAGGGTAGGCCACGGACAGATACTGGTTGGTCACGTCCTCCATGGAATCATTATAGGTGGCCGCCAGTTCCGGCCCCTCCACGCTGCCGAGCCCCGCCGGGTTCCACCAGGCGGCATAGGCGTCTTCGGCTATGGCCGTATAAGCCTCGCCCATGCCGGTGCCGCGCGGGCTGGGAGAGAACTTAAGGAAGGCCGCCGAGGCGCCGCCGGGGTCTCCGGCATAGGCCGGCGGACGGCAAAGAGCGACCGTAAAGAATACGGCGGCGGCGACTGAGGTGGCGGTTCCGGGTTTCATAGTTTACGCGCTCTATATAGTCTATAAGCGCGGGACCATGGAATCCCGAAGAAATCATGAAGTTGCGCCCGGATGCCGGGCCCGAATGCCCGGCCGCGGCAACGGAGCGCTCATGAGACTAACGCCAGGAAAGCAGCGTTTTTATGGATTGAAGTATTTCGTCCGGCGGCTGGGTCTTTGAGAGAATGGCTTTGCAAATGGCGTGTTTCTTTATCAGCGAAGCGATTTCCGGAGCGCCGGCCAGTCCGGAGAGCAGAACTACGGGGATATTGCGCGTCCCCTTCATATTCTCCAGCCAGAAAGCGGCCTCATGCCCCTGCATATCTCCGAGATCATAATCCATCAGTATAAGGTCAGGCCTGGAACAAAGCGCCTTTTTTATTCCGGCGCGGCCGTTATCGGCGCTCTCCACTTCAAAACCGTTCTCGCACAGGAATACGGACATCAGAGCCTGGAAATCCCAGTCGTCTTCTATGATAAGTATTTTCCTGGTCGGTGAACTCTCCCCCATACGTTCTCTCCCTATCTGGCGGCCGAGGCCCGCGCTTTTTCAAGCACCAGTTCCGGCGGCGTCATCTTGGGGAAAAAGCAGACGAACCCCTTGGCCGCGGCGAATACCTGATTAAGACCGCTCTCCATGAAGTTCTCTCCGGTCATAACTATAATAGGGATCTCCGCCAGCCAGGGAGTCCTGGCCGCCCGGCGGGTCAGCTCCTGGACAAAGTCGCGGCCATCCATCTCCGGCATGGAAACGTCCAGGATGATAAGGTCCACGGCGCCGACGGCCAGGGCTTGCAGGGCCTCCAGGCCGTTGCCGGCGGTAGAGACCTCGTAGCCCTCGTCCTCGAATACGTACTGGAAAAGCTGGCGGATAGCCGGCTCGTCGTCCACGATGAGGACTTTAGACATCGGCGGCCTCCAGAAGGGGTATGGTAAAAGTAAAAACGGCTCCGCCTCCGGCGCGGGCGTCGGCCCAGATATGCCCGCCGTGCAGTTCCACGGCCATCTTGCACATCGCCAGTCCGAGGCCGAAACCCATATGTTTGTGTTCGTCCATCTGGTAATGTTTGCGGAAAACATCCTCACGCAGGCCCTCCGGGATACCCGGGCCGGTATCGGCTACGCTGAAGAGCAGGTCCTTGCCCCGGGTCCGGCAGGCCAGGCTGACGGCCCCTCCGGCGGGCACGAATTTCAGGGCGTTCCCGACCAAGTTGGCTATTATGCGCTCAAGGAGCGGCAGATCGCCCTCGAAACGGATCCTAGCGGCCAGCGGCGGGGCTGAAAAGATTATGTTCCTGCGCGCCGCCAGCGGCTGATGCAGTTCCACCATGCGCCCGCACAATTCCCCGGCGTCTATGGCCACAGGCTTAAGGGCCATCTGACCGCGCTCCATCTTTATGGTATTAAGGATATCCTCCACCATGCCTTTAAGCCGGTCGGAGGAGCGCATGATAGCGTCCAGGTATTTCCCGGTGTTGGGCTGCGCCACGGGCTCTTTCTGCATCAGCTCGGTATAGCCCTGAATGCTGCAAATGGGCGCGCGCATGTCGTGGGTTATCATATGAAAGAACGTTTCCCGGGCGCCTTCTATCTCTTTTTCTATGGTAACATCCCGTATTATCACCACGCGCCCGGGACGCTTAAGGGTGGCCAGCTGGAATTGCCTGGAGATCAGCCGGAAGTTGCGCTCCACGCTTTCGCCGTCGGCCTCAATGGCCGCGGAGAGATCGCTGCGTGTATTCTTCTCTTCGGAGGCGAGGAGTTCGCGCAGCGGCTGGACGAATTCAGGCTTGGTAACAGAATCCGGCAACTGCACAGGGCCCTGACCGTGGAGACCCAGCAGTTCAAGTGCCCGGCGATTGGAATGTATCAGTTGCCCGCGATCATCAACTAGCAGCACCCCATCCGTTATAGTCTCCAGCAGCGCCTGCGCCTTCGCCCGCTCCTCTATAGCCTGGTTTATCTGAAAGGCATGATAAGCATTAAGCTCCAGCAGTACCCTGTTAATGGAGGAGAGCAACCCTCGCGACTCGGGCCAGCCCTCTTTAGGCAACGGCTCCGCCATTTTATAGCCGCCGGCTATGAAATTCTTTATCCCGGCTGCGGCCCGCACCATCGGCGAGGACAGCCCCCGCCAGAGCATTAATCCGGCGGCCGAAGAAGAGAGCAAAGCGGTCCCAAGCGCCAGGAGCGCAATATCCGGGGGGAGTTGCCCGGAGCGGGACAAGGCCCCGCAGACCGCCAGTAAAGGGACCAAAGCGGCCGCGAATACAACTCCGGAGAGTTTAAGGAATATCTTCGCTTTTAGAAAAGCAATCGTGGGATGTAGTGACATATATCTGCAAAATCCGCGGCCGCCGGCAAGTCGGGATCCTCCGCGCGGAGATTGTCCCGGCCGGCAGTATTACCTGGCCATCGCCTTCCGGTAAACCTTCCAAAGTTCCGCACGGCTATGAGTAGGCTGGCCATAGGGGCTGCCCGGCAGTGAAGCCCAGATACGGTTCAGCTTGGACAGCGCGGCGGAGAAGTTATCAAAATTATCGGAACCCAGTACCAGGCCGTAAGCGCCCTCCCGGCGGATGATCTCAAGACAGGCTTTGTCCTGGCTGGGCGGTGAAAAATCCGTCAGCCCCAGGTCCGACGCCAGGCCGGCCCAGGTCTTTGACAGGAACTGATAGCGCCCGGCTGCGGTGGGACATAGCCCCCCCCGCGCAGACCAGTCGAACCCCGGCTCGTCGTTATCGGGTGGAAGTTCCTGTACGGCCTCGCGCTGCTCCACTGCGGCGGGAACCGGGACAAATACCTGGTCCCGCGGCCCTACGCCGGCGGCGGACCAGGAAATGGAAAGTTCTTCATAGGCGCCGGCCTCCGCCGAAAGCGGAGCCGCCGCGAGGCAGAAAACCGATATTACGGTGAGCAGATATTTCATAAATATAGCCACCTTTCGCCCCTGTTATGAGTCCCGGTCTGCGTCCAATCCTGTACCTATTCCTCCCGGCCTTCCCAGGCATACAAAACCGCGGTCCACGCGACGGCGAGAAAGAACGCTCAAAATACGATGATATAGCATACCAGCCGGGATACTAACAGTCAAATTAATTTATAATTAAGTTATAAAAGGCGGGCGGCAATGTCACTTTTTAACAGGACCGGAGAATGGGGGACGTGCGGCCGACGATATCCTAGCGCGAAGCTTTTCCGCCTCGGCGCGGGCACGCGCGGCGGCGTCCGGGGAAAGGGCGCCCTGCACGGCCGCCATGGCACGGGAGGCGTCGGCGCTTAGCGCGGGCGAGGAAGAACCAGAGGCCAGGACCAGCCACTTGAAGGCCTCTTCGTAATCCGGCGGAACCCCGTCGCCCTTCGCCAGCATCAGCCCCGCGTTGAACTGCGCCTGCGGGTTGCCGCTTGCGGCGGAAAGGCGGAACCATTTCACGGCCTCCGCCTTATCTACGGCGGCATCCCTGCCATAATAGAACATCGAGGCCAGTTGGAACTGCGACGGCTCATGTCCGGCCTCGGCGGCTTTTTTTATCCAGTCCAGACCGAGAGCCGCATCTTTCTGCACATCCTCTCCTGCGATATGTTTTGCCCCCAGCGCGGCCTGGGCCGGGGCATAGCCGCCCTCCGCTGAACTGCGCAGCCAGGCCAGTGAGGCTGCCAGGTCGCGCTTGACCCCCGAACCGGAATAATAAAGCCCCCCCAGCTTAAACTGGGCCGCGGCATTCCCCTGGTCGGCTGACTTCTTAAACCACTTAAAAGCTTCCGCGTAGTCCTGCTTCGCACCGTGCCCGGTAAGGTAGGCTTCGGCAAGCAGGTTCTGGGCCGGGACATTCCCCCCCTCGGCGTAAGCCAGCAGGGAGGCGGCATAGTCTAACTTCGTGGGAGCCGTGGAGGCGGCCACGGCGGACTTGCCTCCCGTGGTGGCCGTCTTAAAAAGTTCATCGGCCCCGGGGCCGGAAAACAAGCCGCCTTTCTCCTTACGAGGATCCGCCCCGAGCAGTTCGCGCACGGCCTCCATTTCTCCGGAGGGAGTTTTAGCCCCGGCTACGGGCAGGGACAAGTCCAGCGGCCGGCTGCCCCCCCCAACCACGGCTTTTTTTTTCGCTCGCGTTATCACAAACGCCAGCACCGCCAGCACCGCCAGCGCCACCATCGATATTTTTATTTTATTTCCTGTTCTCATGTTTGACCGGTACTATTGTTTTGGCGTACCAATTCCAACAAGCGCCGCGGAGGATTCCTCCACCCGCAAGCCGGAGTAGAGAAGTTCCTTGTAGGCCCTCTCGGTTCCCGGGTTATTCTTTACGAATTTATCGGATTCGGCCTTGTTGGCCGCCCGCGCTTTGTTAAAAGCGGCGCGGTGTTTCTTTATCAGGTCCGACATAGCTTTGGCACGGACAGCCGGCTCCGCGCCGGACAGCCTCTGCCTAAGCTGTTTCTTTTCGGCCACCTGAGCGCGTTTAAGAACGGACATCTCGGTCCCCTGGCGCTTTCTGAGCTCCACCAGAGGTTTCGCTGTATCTCGCAGTTCTTGTATCTCCTCGGCGGTTTTGTGTTTCTCTCGCGCGTGCGTTTTTTCCGGTTCGGCGGCGGCAGGCGTCTTGGCGCTTGCGGAAGCGCTCAAGAACAATAGTATTCCCAAAATGGCGATCCTACTCATAGCATTCTCCTTCCTTATCGAATATTAGTATTTTTTTACGGCTTTCAACCCATTGTTCGTATACACCCTCATCCGGGATATCTCACAGGGGCTGTCCGTGTCCAGAAGGATTATCCCGTAAACTTTGCCGTGATTATATATCTTGAGACGTGAGTCGGCGGCCGGCGGGAATTCGCAAGACAGGGGCACCGCCTCTCCTCCGTCATACATCCGGACCCCGCAGTCCAGGGTCTGGCGGCCCGCCGCCACCGCTATATTGGAGAGCCCGGAAACATTGCCCACGCGGTCACCCGCATAAACGGCAAAGTAATAGGTGGAGTAGGGGCAAAGCCCCTCTACGGAGAGGGACTGCAGCTCTCCTATGACGGCCTGCGTGGAGAACTGCGCTTTGTATACGGAGGGAGAGAACCCGTAACCCGGGTAAGTGGCGTAGTCTATGCGGTACCAACCGGTAGTCACGGCGCCTACACCTGCTCCCGTGTCCTCCGGGGCGGTCCAGGTCAGAGTTATGGAGGAGTAATAGACGGCGGCCGTGGACAGATCGTTTATCGCCGCGGTCGGGGTGGTGTCCACAAGTACGGAGTAGGGACCGGCCACCTTGATATTCCCGGCCAGGTCGGGAACCAGGAACTTTACCTGGTTGGTGGCGGCGCAGGGCGCGGAGCCGTCACAGACTCCGGCATTGGAGGATTCAACCGCGTCCAGACCGTATACCGCGAAGGTCTGTGTCGAAATACTCCCCGCGGCGCCCGTAAGCGCGATATATGGGGACGCGGCCGGAGAACTCGACTGGATAGCGGTCCAGTTATTGCCAGCGGTGGTAGAATACTGTACCGTTGGATTTATTGAGCCCGGATACTCGATGTCGTCCACCCAGGCGCTGTCCGAGAGTTCGCTGTCCCACAGGTCCTTAGTATACTCCCACCTGAAGACATGCCGCCCCGCCTTCACCGGAAAGCTGGCCTTGATCCATATCGGCAGGTCTCCGGCCCAGCTGCCCTGCTCCTCGTTGTCTATCTTAAAACGAAGAAAGTCATATCTTTGCTCACACGATGCCCTCAGGTAAAATGAGATCTCCCCGTCCGCCGATACGTCCGCGGTAAACTGCAGGTACGTGTGTTCATCGTTATCAATGTTCCCCGCTCTGGCCGCATAATGGCCGGAATGCACGGTGCTTCCCTGCACTGCCCAGGGGGCGTCCCCGCCGGTCTCCCATTGTGTCCCCAGACCGCCGTCCTCGAAACCTCTGCCGGCGGCGGACAGCCCCAAGGCCGCCGCGTCATAGTACGCGGTCGACAATCCGCTGAGGATGTCCTGCACGATCAACTGCGCGGTGACCCCGGCGGCGAGGTTGTTCCACATCCCCTCTGAAAGCGCCACCCCTGTGGAGTTAAAGGTCCGGAAGGATCCAGCCAACGGCTCTGCGGCGTCGAAAAGGAACGGACCTATGTCGCGGCCTGCGCCGTAGCTGTCCGTTACGGAATACGGCAGCACATGCAGGTACCAGGTTGCGCCTCCGGCCAGCGCCTGTGCGCTTAAAGTATGCGAGGAGGGTTGCCACAGCGGCTCGGTATAGGCCCACGCATAGGAGGGGTTAATATCCCAAACATACCTGTAATAGGCCGCGGCCACAAAATTGGAGGTGAATGTAAAAGTAGACGAATTGAACCAGACCCCCGTGGACCTGGCGGGCACCACGTCGTCCGCGCTGAGGGGCGGCGCGGTTATTACGGCATAAGGGCCCGTGGAGGTCACATTGCCGGCCCGGTCGGTAACGCTGAACATTACCTGGTTTGTGGCCCCGCAGGGCGCCGTCCCGGAACAAGTCTCGGTATTTGTAGAAGCCGCCAGGTTCAGCGCTGCGGAAATAACCTCCTGCCCGGTGGTTCCGTCCGTCCCGGTCATCGTGGAAACGGCCAAAGGCGAGAAGCGCACCACATCCCCGCCCGCCTCCCAGGTATACTGCCCGGCATAAAGGGCCCCGTTATAAACGGCCATTGATCTTACCCCGGCCTCATTGCCGTCATAGCTGCGCCGCCAGGACAGGCCGTCGAAGGCATAGATATCCCCCTCGCCATCATCGCCCCAATAATTAAGGCCGGCGTAAAGGAGGCCGTTGTGCACCGCCAGGGAGGGAATGCCCCAATCCACGGGTTGGGGAAAAACCAGTCTCCAATCTTTCCCGTCGAAATCGTAAACACCGTAATCCGACGCTGCGTAAACCCTGCCGTTATACGAAGCGAGGGCCATTATAGCCGTTTCCCCGGAGGAAAAACTATACTGCCATGAATTGCCGTCAAATACGTACACGGCCGCGTCGCCATCGGCACCGTCGTAGCCCTGCCCCGCATAAAGCTTGCCGCCATGAACGGCAAAGGACGAAAAGGACTCCACCGCCCCGTCGAAGCTCAACCGCCAGGTCTTTCCGTCGAATTCATAAATATCTCCGTCGCCTGTATTCCAGCCGTAAAGCCCCGCGTATAATTTGCCGTTATACGCCGCCAGGGCGTTTACGGCCACGCTGAACGTGTCGTAATAGCTGAGGTCCCAGCTGAAGCCGTCAAAGACATAGATCTGGCCGTCCCCATAATTCCAGCCGTATTGGCCGGCGTAAAGTTTACCGTCGTAGACGGCCAGGGACCGTATGGCGGTCCTGTAGCCGTTGAAGCTCAAAGCCCAGGACGTCCCATCGAACACATAGACATCGCCCTCGCCATCCGCCTCGTCATCGCCCTGGCCGACATAAAGTTTTCCGTTATAGACCGCCATGGCGCCAGTGGTGTATGTTCGTCCCGCGAACAGTGTGGAAACGCTTTCGCTCAGCCAGGTTATGCCGGCATCGGTGGAATAACGCACCGCGTACCCGCCGGCAGGGACTTGCGCTTCGCCATGCGGAGACTCCGGGCTTACCGCAAGGCCGCTCAACAGGTCCTGGACTTTTAGGCGGACAGTTACCCCGGACGCCAGGTCGTTGGCCTGGGATTCGGACAGGAAGCCGCCGGTGGAACTGACGCTGGAGAAATCCGAAACGGCCGGGGCCGCCGTTTCGAACCTGAACGGCCCTATATGCCGCGGGGGGCCCGAACTCTGGAATTTATCGTATGGCAGCGCATGCAGGTAGTAGTCGGAACCCTGCGAGGCGGCTTCAAGCCCAATGGCCGCCACCGAAGCCAGCCATTGCGGCTCCGTATAACTCCAGGCATGTGACGCCGAAGTGTCCCAGGCGTAACGGTAATAGGCCGCCGTTTGAAAAGCGGAACTAAAAATAAACGTCCCGCCATTGTACCAGCTCCCCGTAGATCTGACGGGGACTATCTCTCCGGCATCCGGAGGAGGAGCGGCTATCACGGCGTAGGGTCCGGCCGTCATAACATTGCCGGCCAGGTCGGTGGCGCTGAACATCACCTGGTTGGTAGCCCCGCAGGGCGCAGCTCCGCCGCAGGTCTCGGTACTGGCAGAGGGCTGCAGGTCCAGAACGGCGGAAAGCGTTTCCTCGCCTGCAGAGCCGTTCTCCCCTGTCATTACGGCCGCCGCCGGCTGCGTGAATTTCAGCACCCGGGCGTAGCCGCTTTCCCATAAATACTCCGCCGCGTAAAGACCGCCGTCATACGCCTGCAGGGCCTTTACACCCACATAGAGGCTGTCATGCACCAGCCGCCAGGACGCACCGTCGAAAGCGTAGATATCCGCCTCCCCCTCGTCATAGTAGTCCCCAAGACCGGCGTACAACTGGCCTTTATGAACCGCCAGGGAGCGCACCGCGCTAACAGGGCCGGCAAAGCTGAGACTCCAGGAATTCCCGTCATAGACATAAACATTCCCGTCGCCGATACTGTTGCCTGCCTGGCCGGCATAGAGTTTGCCGTTATAAACCGCAAGGGCCGGTATGTATGATCTGGCCCCGTCGAAAATCAGCTGCCAGGTATTGCCGTCAAAGACATAGATATCACCCTCCCCTGCGGTGTCCCCGATTCCGGCGTACAGTTTTCCGCTGTACACGGCAAGGGCCGAAACCGCGCCATGCGGAAATTCAATACTGAGGCGCCAGGTTCGCCCGTCAAAGACATAAACATGGGCGGAGTCCCATCCCTGTCCCGCGTACAACTTTCCGTTGTACACGGCGAGGCTCATGGTCCCTGCCCCCACGCCGCCGTAGAAGCTCAAGCTCCAGGTGGCGCCGTCGAACACGTATACGGCTCCGTCCCCCTCATCATAGCCGTATTGCCCCGCGTAGAGTTTGCCGTCGTAAACGGCCATGGCCCGTATGGAGACCTCGTCGCCGTCAAAGCTTTTAACCCAGGACGTACCGTCGAACGCGTAAATATCTCCGTCGCCCTCCTCGTCATCGTCCCCGTAGCCGGCGTAGAGTTTGCCGTTATAAACGGCCAGCGAGGAAAATCCATACGAGGCCCGCCTGAGCGAGAGCTCCATCCGCTCCGCGCACCAGGTACGTCCGGAGTCGGTAGAATAGCGCACCGCGAACCCTCCGGGAGCGGAGGCGCTTTCCGCCGGGAGCGCCGTGTCGGTGACCATCAGGCCGGCCAGCAGGTCCCTTATCTTCAACTGCACCGTCACACCGGAGAGAAGGTCGTTGAACTGACCTTCCGACAGACTGCCCCCGGTAGAACTGACGCTGGAGAAACCGGAAACCGCGGACGGAGGAGAAGCCTCGAACCGGAAGGGGCCGATATCGCGGCCGGGGCCGGAGCTGTCCTGTAAATTGTAGGGCAGGACGTGCAGGTATTGATCGGCACCCGGAGACTCATGCTGTAAAAGTATGGTGCCGGAAGAAGACAGCCATTGGGGTTCCGTATAGCTCCAGACATGAGAGGCGGAATTATCCCAGGTATAGCGATAATACTCGGCGTTCTGGAAATCCGAAACAAAAGCGAACATATCGCCGTTGTACCAGACTCCGGTGGAGCGCGCCGGAGTGACATCACTGGCGTCAGGATCGGGGACGCTTATTACCGCGTAGGGGCCCGCCGAGACCACGTTCCCGGCCCGGTCCGCGGCGTAGAATTTTACCTGGTTGGTGGCTCCGCAAGGCCCGGATCCGCCGCAGGTCTCGGTATTTGTAGAGGCCGACAGGTCCGCCACCGCGGAAAAAGTCTCCTGCCCGGTGGAACCGGGCGGGCCCGTGAGCGAGACTCCGGCGGCGCGTTCCCAGGAGCGGCCAGCGTTGACGGAGCGCTCCGCCCACAGGTTCTCTGTATGGAATGAGACGCCGTCCAACCACACCGCATTCTCCCCGCTCAAGGGACTAGAAGCGGTCCGATACTCCCATTTAAGGGTATGTGAACCGGCCGGGATATCATAAGCGGCTTCTGTCCATGGGAATTCGCCGCTCCAGGAGTCCTTCTCCGCCCCGTCTATATAGAAGTACAGAAAGCCGCCAAGGTAAGAGAAATCTCTCTTAACCGAGAACTTAACGGCGCCGCCCTGGAAATTGGGCACGGAGATTTCCAGCCAGGTGGCCTGATCATTCAAAATTGGCCCGGAGCGCGCCGCGTAAAGGCCGGTCTCTTTTTCCAGGGACTGCACGTACCAGGAAGCGTCGCCCCCTGTCCGCCAGCCTGCGGAAAGCCCTCCGGCCTCAAAGCCCTGGGCATAAACCCCGTAAGTGGACACCTCAAGCCCGCTGACCAGGTCCTGGAGCCCTATCTGTACGGTAACTCCCGCAGAAAGGTCGTTGAACTGCCCTTCCCCCATGAGCCCCCCGGTAGAACTTACACTGGAAAAAGGCGGCACAATGGACGGGGAGGCGGTTTCGAATCTGAAGGGGCCTATATGCCGGTCGGTTCCCGAACTGTCCGTCACATTATACGGGAGTATGTGAAGGTAGTGGTCCGCCCCCTCCGCCGCGGCCTGGAAAGAAAGAATGCCTCCGGAAGCCAGCCATTGTGGTTCCGTGAAGCTCCAGGCATAGGAAGCGGAGGTGTCCCAGGCATAACGGTAATAGGCCGCGCCGCGGAAACCGGAACTAAAAGAGAAGGTACTGGTATTATGCCAGGCGCCTGTGGACAGGTTAGGCAGAACATCTTCCGAATCGGGGGTGGCCGCAGATATCAAGGCGTAAGGTCCGGAATACCGGACATTGCCGGCTATATCCGTACCAAAGAACCTGAGCTGGTTGGTGGCCCCGCAGGGCTCCGCCCCGGAGCAGGTTTGCGTATTGGTTGAAGCGGCCGGGGTGAACATTGCGGAAAGCGTTTCCTGCCCCGTAGACCCGTCGGCTCCGCCAAGGACGGCGGCGGCATAGGATCTCACCTTAAATATGTCGCCGGTGCCTGGATAGTTAATGCTACGCTGCCCCGCGTACAATTCATTATTGTAAACCGCAAGCGCGGAGATACTCTCCCACTCTCCGCTGAAGATCTTCTCCCAGATATTCCCGTCGAAAGCGTAGATCTCGGACAAGCCATTGGAACTGCCCTGGCCGGCGTACAACTTGTCATAATAAACCGCTAAAGACTCTACCGCCGCGTTAGTTCCATCGAAACTCGTGTTCCAGGCCGCGCCGTCGAAAACGAAAATGTCCCCGTCTCCCGTACCCGTGCCCTGGCCGGCGTAGAGTTTGCCGTTATATGCCGCCAGGGCGGATATCGCTTCCTGTGCGCCGTCATAACTCAGCGTCCAGTAATTGCCATTAAAAGCAAAAATGTCCCCGTCGCCGGCGCCGCCGGCCTGGCCGGCATACAACTTCCCGTTATAGACCGTCAGGGCAGATATAGTCTCCTGGGAGCCGTCGTAACTCAACGCCCAGGCATTGCCGTCAAAGACATAAACGTCGCCCTGTCCGCCGCTGCCGCCAAGGCCGGCATATAGCCGGCCATCATAGACGGCCAAAGAATTTACGGTATAAGCCGTGCCCGCGAACGCCAGGCTCCAGGTATTCCCGTCAAAGGCGTAGATCTCGGAAGAGAGCGCATTCCCGGCGCGCCCGGCGTAGAGTTTTCCATCGTAGGCCGCCAACGAAAGGATGGAGGTCCAGGCACCGTCATAGCTCAGGGTCCAGTTCTTGCCGTCAAACACATAAATGTCGCCGTCGCCATAATCCTTCCCGTGGCCGGAATACAATCTGCCGTCGTACACCGCCAGCGCGTGTACGGCCGCCTGCCCGCCGTTATAATTCAGGCTCCACCCGGCAGACTCCGGATTCCACGTCGCGCCGGCGTCCGTAGAGTACCTAAACCCATAGGCCGAAGCGGTGGTTACCACAAGCCCGCTCAACGCGTCCTGAAGGCCTATCTGCACTGTAACGCCGGACGGAAGGTCATTGAACTGGGACTCCGCCATGAGCCCGCCGGTGGAGCTTATATGCCGGTAAGACGAAAACTCCGGGGAACTCAGGTCCCTGTTGAATGGCCCTATATCCCTGGGAGTGCCGGAGGAGTCTAAAATATTGTAAGGCAGAACATGCAGGTACCAGGAGCCGTCGGCGGCGAACTCCATGTCCAATATGCCCGTGTTCCAGGCGGGCTCGGAAAAATTCCAGGCGTGAGAAATTGAATTGTCCCAGGCATATCGGTAGTAACTCGCTTCTTTAAATCCGGAAACAAAAGAGATAGAGCTGACACTGAGCCAGGGACCGGTGGAATATTGCGCGGCCACTTCGGCGGCTGAAGGGTTGGGGGAATAGACCAGCACGGCATAAGGGCCGTCAAACTCTATGTTCCCGGCCATATCCGCGGCAATGAACTTGACCTGGTTGGTGGCACCGCAGGGCTCGACGCCGCCGCAGGTCTCAGTATTGGAGGAAGACACCAGGTCCAGCATAACGGACATGGTCTCCTGCCCCGTCGCGCCGTCAGTGCCCGTCATGGAGGTAACAGCCACGGGGGAAAATTCCAGGATATCGCCGAGAAAATTTGAATTCCCCTGCCCCGCGTATAATCTGCCGTTATATACCCCCAATGAGCGAATTGCCGTGTGGAGGGGCTCTTCATACGCCTTTGTCCAGGCGGTGCCGTCAAAATATAAAAGATCCCCGTCCCCGACACCGCTGCCCTGGCCGGCGTACAATATACCATTATAGGCCGCCAGTGAGAATATTTGTTCTTCCCCGCCATTATACGCGGCGAACCAGGTGCCGCCGTCAAGGACCAGGATATCGCCGTCCCCGCTGCCGCTACCCTGGCCGGCGTACAGTTTGCCGTTATAGACCGCCAGCGCGGAGATATATTCCTGCGCGCCGTTAAAGCTGACGCTCCAGGCGCTGCCGTCAAAGACCAGGATATCGCCGTCGCCGGAACCGCTGCCCTGGCCGGCGTACAGCTTGCCGTTGTGGACCGCCAGGGAGTATATGTATTCCTGGGCCCCGTTATAGCTGACGCTCCAGGTGCTGCCGTCAAAAACATACACATCGCCGTCACCGGCATCTGTTCCCTGGCCCGCGTACAGTTTCCCGTTATAGACCGCCAGGGAATAGATGCCTTCCTGGGAGCCCCTGAAACTCTTGACCCAGTTATTATCTCCCTTCATAACAAAAACATCCCCGTCCGTACTAGTGGAGAAATTGTTCTGCGCGGCATACAATTCCCCGTTATACTCAGCGAAAGCGCCAATGCGGTAACCGCCAAAACTGGCGCTCACGGCCCAGCTCTCTCCGTCGTAGACGAGTATCTTGGAATAACCATTGCTGTTAGCGGAGCCCTCGCCGGCGTATAGTTTTCCGTTGTGGGCCGCCAGGGCGTAGATGCCGCTGGCGCCTCCGTCATAACTCGTCCGCGAGGTCAGGCCGAGCCAGTTCTGGCCGGCGTCGACAGAGTAGAGCACGCTGTGGGCCCCTGACGGACAGGCCGCTGTCGTGACGGCAAGGCCGCTCAGGCCATCATCGACGTCCATCTGCACCGTAACGCCAGAGACGAGGTCATTGAACTGGCTCTCGTCCATTATGCCTCCGGTAGAATTCACATGCCGGTAAAAATAGTCCGAGGGCGGGTTCCAGTCCACATTGAACGGCCCGATGTCGCTCGGTGTTCCGGAAGAGTCGAGGATATTGTAGGGAAGAACGTGCAGGTACCAGGAGCCGGGCCCGCCGAACTCCAGCCATAGCGTCCCGGTGGAGTTCCAGAGCGTTTCGGTAAAGGCCCAGGCATATGCGGGGGAATTATCCCAGGCATATCTGTAATAGGCTGCCTCTTTAAAGCCGGAAACAAAGGCCGCGGAGCTTACGTTCTGCCAGTTTCCCGTGGATAGTTCTACCGCGCGCACTTCGGACGCTGAAGGAACGGGAACGCTTAAAACGGCATAAGGCCCCGCCGTCACCACGTTGCCGGCCAGATCACCGGCGATGAACCTGACCTGGTTGGTGGCGCCGCAAGGCGTAGCCCCGCCGCAGATCTCGGTATTGGTGGATTTGGCAAGGTTGAGCGTCGCCGACAACACCTCCATGCCCGTGGAACCGTCGGCGCCCGTAATGGAAGAGACCACCGCCGGGGTAAAGGAAAGGACATCCCCGTCGCCGAGTGAACTGCCCTGGCCGGCATAGAGCTTGCCGCCATAGGCGGCCAGGGCGTATATGCGCTCCTGCGCGCCGTTCACCCTCAGGGTCCAGGTGCCGCCGTCAAAGATAAAAACATCTCCATCGCCGCTGCTGTAGCCCTGGCCGGCGTACAATTTGCCGTTATAGACCGCCAGGGAATTAACAACCTCCTGCGCCCCGTTATAACTCAAGGCCCAGGTATTGCCGTCGAATACGTAAATATCGCCAAGTCCCGCGGCATTGCCCCGGCCGGCATAGAGTTTCCCGTTATAAGCCGCCAGGGAATATATCTCCGTCGCTACGGCGTCATAGCTGACGCTCCAATTGCTTCCATCAAAGGCAAGAACGGCCGCGCTTCCCCCGCTCAGGCCGGCGAACAGTTTCCCGTTGTAGACCGCCAGGGCAAATATAGATCCCGTTCCCCAATCATGATCAAGAGTCCAGGTATCCCCGTCAAAGACGTAAAGATCCCCGTCGCCTCCCCCCCAGTATCCGGCTGCATAGAGTTTACCGTTATAGACCGCCAGGGAATTAATAACGCTCTGCGAGCCGTCATAACTGAGAGTCCAGACGCTGCCGTCGAAAGCATAAACATCTCCGTCACCGGTGCTTATCCCCTGGCCCGCGTACAATTTGCCGTTATAGACCGCCAGGGAGTTGATCAGGGACCGCGCCCCATCGTAGCTCAAACTCCAATCGTTGCCGTCGAACACATACACGTCGCCATCGCCCGCGCCACCCCCTTGACCGGCGTAGAGTTTCCCCCCATACACGGCCAGGGAAAAGATATTCACCCTCGCTCCGTCAAAGCTCACGGACATAGTCTCCGCGGACCAGCTCTTTCCGGCGTCCGTGGAATATTCCACGCTATGCCCGCCGGACGGGTAAGCCGCCGTGGTCACGGCCAGGCCGACCAGCATATCGCGGACATCCATCTGCACGGTTACACCGGAGGAAATATAATTGGCCTGACCTTCCGTTATTGCCCCGCCGGTGGAACTTATATGCGCGTAACCGGACAAGGAGGGGACCGCCCGGTCCACGTTGAACGGCCCTATGTCGCGGGGAGCCCCGGAAGAGCCGGAGATATTATAAGGAAGAACATGCAGATACCAGGAGCCGTCGGAGGCGAACTGCAGGCCCATAGTGCCAGGGGTCCAGATGGTCTCGGAGAAATTCCAAGCGTGCGCGCTGGAGTTATCCCAGACATACCTGTAGTAGGCGGCTTCTTTAAAACCGGAGGCAAAGGCGATGGAACTGGCATTTATCCAGGCGCCGGTCGAATACGCGGCGGACACCTCAGCGGCCGACGGATCGGCCGCGCTGGCCAATATTGCGTAAGGCCCGGCCATCTTAACGTTCCCGGCCAGATCGCTGCCGAAGAATTTAACCTGGTTGGTGGCGCCGCAGGGCGAAACGCCGCCGCAGGTTTGTGTATTGGTGGACGAATTAAGCTCGAGCCCGGCCGACAGCGTTGCCGCTCCGGTGAAACCATCGGCCGCCGTGGTGGAGGTGACCGCCAAAGGCGAAAATGCGACAATATCGCCGCTGGTATACCCCATGCCGGCGTAAAGTTTGCCGTGATAGGCGGCCAAGGCCTCTATGGCTTGCTGCGGCCCGTCATAGGTAAGACTCCAGGTCTCGCCGTCAAAGGCGTATATCTCCCCGTCGCCGGGGTTGGACCCCTGGCCGGCGTACAATTTGCCGTTATAGACGGCTAGGGAGAATATCCCGTAACCAGGTCCGGTAAAGCTCAAAACCCAGGCATTCCCGTCATAGACATAGACGTAACAGGCACCAGACGCGGTGTGGCCGGCATACAATTTACCGTCATAGACGGCCAGGGCTGAGACACCCATCCCCGCCCCGTCATAGTTAAGGCTCCAAGCCCCGCCGTCGAAGACATAAATATCCCCGTCGCCGGCGTTGCTGCCCTGGCCGGCGTAGAGCTTGCCGTTATAAACCGCCAGCGACAATATCTCGTACTGTGCTCCGTCGAAGCTTAAAGTCCAGACGTTGCCGTCGAAAGCGAGGACGTCACCGTCTCCAGCGTCGCCGCTCTGGCCGGCGTAAAGCTTGCCGTTGTAGGAGGCCAAGGCGCAGATAGACTCCTGCGCGCCATCATAACTCAGGCTCCAATCCCGCCCGGCAAAAACATATATATCCCCATCTCCGTAACTGTTCCCCATTCCAGCGTACAGTTTTCCGTCGTAGACGGCCAGGGAGTTCACGGAGGGGTGGGCTCCGTCATAACTGACGCTCCAAGCATTGCCGTCATAGACAAGAACGTCCCCGGCTCCGGCGTCGCCCCCCTGGCCGGCGTATAACTTACCGTCATAGACCGCCAGCGACAGTATTTCCCATTGCGCCCCGTCATAAGACATGCCCGCGTTTTCGCTTAGCCAGGTCTTGCCGGCGTCCCTGGAATACATCAAGCCGTGGCCACCGGAGGGATAGGCCGCGGTAGTGACGGCAATGCCGCTCAAAACGTCCTGATAATCCATCTGCACCGTTACCCCGGACAACAGGTCGTTGAACTGGCTCTCCGCCATTATACCGCCAGAGGAGCTTATATGCCGGTAAGAAGAGGCAGAGGGAAGAACCCTGTCCTCGGTAAACGGCCCGATATCGCGCGAGGGTCCGGAGGAATCCAGAATATTGTAAGGCAGAATATGCAGGTACCACGCGGCATCACTGCTGAACTCCAACCCGAGCGGACCGGGCCCCCAGACCGTCTCCGAGAGCGTCCAGGTATGGGCAGCGGAATTGTCCCAGACGTAGCGGTAATAGGCGGCATCCCGGAAACCGGAAGTGAACGTTATGGAACTGGCGTTCAGCCAGGAGCCGGTGGAATAAGTGGCGGTCACCTCGGCGGCCGAGGGATTTGGAGTATAGGTCAGCACCGCGTAAGGGCCGGCGATTTCAGGATTCCCGGCCATGTCGGTAACCACGAACTTGACCTGGTTGGTGGCGCCGCAGGGCGAAACGCCGCCGCAGGTCTGTGTATTGGTGGAAGCCGCAAGATCGAGAGCGACTGAAAGCGTTTCCAGCCCGGTGGAGCCATCCGCGCCCGTCACGGAGGAAACCGCCACAGGGGAGAAAGAGAGGACGTCGCCGTCTTGGTACGAAAATCCCACGCCGGCGTACAATCTGCCGTTATGGGCCGCCAGGGCGTTCACATACTCATGCGGCCCGTCATAATTCAGCCGCCAGGTATCGCCATCCAGCATGTAAACATCGCCGGCTCCGGGCAAACCTCCCTGTCCCGCGTATAGCCGGCCGTTGTAGACGGCGAAGGTGTTTATGTATTTTTGCGCGCCGTCATAGCTAAGCACCCAGCTAGCGCCGTCATAGACGTAGATATCCCCGTCGCCGTCATTGTAGCCCTGCCCGGCGTACAACTTACCGCCATAAACGCCCAGGGAATAGATTTCCTCCTGTGCGCCGTTATAACTTACGCTCCAGGCGGTGCCGTCGAAAACCAGCACATCTCCATCCCCGGGGCTGTTGCCCTGGCCGGCGTACAACTTACCGCCGTAGGAAGCCAGAGAGAGTATGTATTCCTGCGCCCCGTTATAGCTCACGGCCCAGGTGCTGCCGTCAAAGACAAGCACATCGCCGTCGCCTGCGCCAAAGCCCTGCCCGGCATATAGTCTGCCGTCGTGTACCGCCAGTGAATTTATACTCTCCTGCAGGCCGTCATGGCTTTTGGTCCAGTTATAGCCGTCGAAGGCATAAACGTCACCGTCGCCGGAGCCTCCTCCCTGCCCCGCGTATAACTTACCATTATAGACCGCCAGAGCATTGATATATTCCTGGCCTCCATAAAAGCTCAAGGTCCAGGTTTTACCGTCATAAACATAGATGTCGCCGTCGCCGACCGGTTCCGCGTCGGGATTACATTGGGCGGCGTATAATTTACCGTTATAGACAGCCAGAGCCTTTATCCGTTCCTGTGGGCCGTCGAAACTCAAAGCCATGGTCTCCGTCAGCCAACTTCTGCCGGCGTCAATGGAATACATTACGCCATGACCGCCGGACGGATACGTCGTTGTGGTGACGGCAAGACCGCTGATAGCGTCCTGGATGCTCATCTGAACCGTTACTCCGGAGACAAGATCGTTGAACTGGCTCTCGGCCACGATCCCTCCGGTGGAACTGATATGCCGGAATGCTGAGATAGCTGGTTTCGCCCGGTCAAAGCCGTAAGGCCCAATGTCGCGTTGAGGACCGGAGGAGGCGAGGATGTTATAAGGCAGAACATGAAGATACCAGCCGCCGTCGACCGGGACCTCCAGCCCAAGGGCTCCGCCTCCCCATACGGGTTCAGAGAAGTCCCACACATGTGTCGGGGAATTGTCCCAGGCATACCTGTAGTACAGGGCCTCCCTGAAACCAGATGTGAACGTTATGGAACTGGCGCTGGTCCAGGCATTGGTCGAAGATAAGGACCCCACTTCGGCGGCTGAGGGATTGGGCTGATAGGTCAGAACTGCGTAAGGGCCGGCTGTCCTGACGTTGCCGGCAAGGTCGGCGCTGAAGAATCTGACCTGATTGGTGGCGCCGCAGGGCGAAACGCCGCCGCAGGTTTCGGTATTAGTGGAGGATGCAAGGCCAAGCAGGGCCGAAAATGTCTCCGGCCCGGTGGAGCCGTCCGCGCCCGTAAGGGCGGGGGAACCCTCCGGAGAAAAGACGTAGACATCTCCATCAGGAGCAACAATACCCTGCCCGGCGTATAGTTTACCGTTATAGACCGCCAGAGCCGCCACATATTCCTGCAAGCCGTCGAAACTCCCGACCCAGGAATCCCCGTTAAAAACAAAGATATCGCCATCCAGAGTGCTGGAACCCTGGCCAGCGTACAATTTTCCGCTATAGACCGCCATGGAATAAAAGACGTCCTGAGCTCCGTCATAGCTCAGTGCCCAGTTAGCGCCGTCAAAGACAAGAACATCACCGTCTCCCGTGCCGGTCCCCTGGCCGGCGTACAGCTTGCCGTTGTATACTGCGAGGCAGTTTATCGCCTCCTGCGCCCCGTCATAGCTCAGGGCCCAGTTGGCGCCGTCAAAGACAAGAACGTCACCGTCTCCCGTGCCGGTCCCCTGGCCGGCGTACAGCTTGCCGTTATAGACCGCCAGGGAGGAGATGGACTCCTGCACGCCGTTATAGCTCATGGTCCAGCCGGAACCGTCAAAGACAAGAACGTCACCGTCTCCCGTGCCGGTCCCCTGGCCGGCGTACAGCTTGCCGTTATAGACCGCCAGGGAGGAGATGGACTCCTGCGTGCCATCATAGCTCCGGTTCCAGTTGGCGCCGTCAAAGACAAGAACATCGCCGTCGCCGGAGTTGCTGCCCTGGCCGGCGTATAACTTGCCGTTGTATACAGCAAGGCAGTTTATCGCCTCCTGTAAGCCATTATAACTTTGGCTCCAGGTTGTGCCGTCAAAGACATATACGTCGCCATCCGTGGCACCTATCCCCTGGCCGGCGTATAATTTGCCGTTATAGACCGCCATGGAGTAAAAAGCGTCCTGAGCTCCGTCGTAGCTTAAGGAAACGGGGCCTGTCACCCAGCTATTGCCCGCATCCGTAGAAAACATTATCCCGTAGCCGCCAGCGGGAAAGGCCGCGGTGGTTACGGCCAGGCCGCTCAACGCGTCCTGCACATCTATCTGTACCGTTACCCCCGACAAGAGGTCGTTTAACTGTGACTCCGAGATAGCCCCCCCGCTGGAACTTATATGTCTGTAGCTAGAAATTGCGGGAAGGGCCCGGTCAATATTGAACGGCCCGATATCGGAGGGAACTCCTGAAGAATCGAAGATATTATACGGCAGGACATGCAAATACCAGGCAGCATCGGCGCCGAACTCCATTCCAAGCCCGCCTGAGCTCCAGACCGTTTCAGAGAGGCTCCACACATGCGCGGGGGAATTATCCCAGATGTATCTGTAATAGCTGGCCCTTTGGAAATCGGAAGCAAATGTCACAGAACTGACGTTAAGCCAACTGCCGGTGGAATATGAGGGGACGATCTCCTCGGCGGAAGGGCCCGGCACATAAGTTAAAAGCGCATAAGGTCCGACCGCTTTAACATTGCCAGCCAGGTCGGTGGCGAAGAATTTCAGCTGATTGGTGGCCCCGCAGGGCGCCGCGCCTCCGCAGATCTCGGTATTAGTGGATAATTTCAGGTCCACAACGGCGGCCAGCGTTTCCTGCTCCGTGGAACCGTCCGCGCCTGTGCAGGAGGAAACCGCCACGGGAGCGAAGGAGATAATATCCCCGTCGCCAGAAAGGTTGCCCTGGCCGGCGTATATTTTATTGTCATACGCGGCCAGCGAGTGTATTGCGTAGCGCGCGCCGTCATACCATAAGTTCCAGGTATTCCCGTCAAAGACGTACACATCGCCGTCTCCGAGAGTGCTGCTTCCCAGGCCGGCGTATAACTTGGCGTTATAGACCGCGAGAGAATACACGTTCGCTTTCGCGCCGTCATAACTCATGCTCCATGTTTTCCCGTCAAAGGCGAGAACGTCACCGTCCCCCGAGCCGCTGCCCTGGCCGGCATAGAGTTTCCCGTTATAGACCGCCAGGGCGTTTATATACTCCTGCGTGCCCTCATAGCTCTTCGCCCAGGTGGCCCCATCGAACACATAAACATCTCCATCACCCGAGGAAAGTCCCGCGCCGGCATACAGCTTGCCGTTATACTCGGCCAGGGCGGTTATATATTCCAGCGAGGCCCCCCCGTCATAGGTCTTCGTCCATGTCGTGCCGTCAAAAACGTATATGTCTCCGTCGCCCGCGGAAAGGCCGGTGCCAGCGTATAATCTGCCGTTGTAGACCGCCAGCGCGGTCACATACTCCAGGGCGGCCCCGCCCTCGAAACTCTGGGTCCAGCCTGAGCCGTCATAAGCGTACACGTCCCCCTCGCCGGCATCGTTCCCCATTCCCGCGTACAACTTGCCATCATAAACGGCAAAGGAGGAAACAGTGTCCCGTGTGCCGGCATAGGAATTCAGGTACCAGACACCCCCGTTAAGGACATGGATATCGCCGTCGCCGGCGCCATTGCCCTGGCCGGCATATAATTTACCGGCATAGACCGCAAGGGCATAGATATTCTCCTGAGCGCCGTCCAGGGTGGCAAAAGTGCTCTCCGAAAACCAATTTTTACCGGCGTCGTTAGAATACATCACACTATGCCCACCGGCAGGATAGGGTGCCGTAGTAACGGCCAGGCCGCTTAAAACATCCTGGATATTTATCTGCACCGTCACTCCGGAGATCAGATCGTTAAACTGGGACTCACCGATGACCCCGCCGGTAGAGCTGATACTGCGGTAGGACACCGCTGTAGGAGCCGTGGTGTCTATATTAAAAGAATAGGATCCGGACCAGGCGGAGTCTTTTACGTGCCAATAGTAGGTAACTCCCTGCAGAAGGGCCGCCGGGGCGGTATAGGAGATGCTGGAGGTTACTATATCTATGACCGGGGAGGAGAAATCGGAGTTGTTGTCCACCTGGAGCTGGTAATTGGGGGTTGTGTTGGTCCAGTAGAACGTGGGAGATACCGTTGACAGATAGACGGTATCCTGCGGGGCAATAAGGGAAGGCGCGCAAAAAGACGGCGCCCCGGACGCCAACAGCAAAAAGACCGAATAAACAGCCAGGCGCGCCTTTGCCGGCAATGATAGCTGTAGCATGTTACCGTTAATCCACCCGCAGCCAGATCTGGCCCGTTACCGGGGCGACAGGGTCCGAAGTGCGATTCTCTATCACTAGACTATTTATATTAGTGATCCCTAGCGAGGATACGGCTATACTGTACTGACCTGCGGTAGAACTGGTTGAGACGCGCAGACTGTAATCGCCGGACGAGTGGGACTGAACCAGCAAACTTCCATTAACGAAAGTGTTGGTTGTAATATTCACCCCTCCGTAAGGAGTAGTCGCCGTGGCGTTTATGGTGGACACCTCTATGGACGGCCCCGAGCTTCCCCCGCTAACCCCGGTCAAACCGGAACCGTCGGCAAAGAGCTTCCCTTCCGAAGTCATGCTCGCCACCACCACGCCGCCGCCATTGCGCCAGATCTGGGCGTAGATATTGGAAGCCGTGCCGGTGCTCACCACGTCCAGGGCGGCATAAGGCACGCCGGTGGAAATACCCACAAGGCCGTTGCCGGTTATCAGCACGCCGCGGTCCAGCGTACCGGTCATGGCCGGGTTGGTGGAGCCTGTCACCAGGAACCCGCCGCGGTTCTTGAACACCGTGCGGTCAGCCACACTGTTAATATTTTCAGTACCCTCGGAATCGGACCAGGTAAAACTACCGATTACGGTCGATGAAGAGTAGGCCCCCCCTGCCCAGGAAAATTCGCCGCTAGCCGTGTTGCCCTCGCCACCGGAGACAGTGGCCGCAAAGTTGGTGGCCTCGTTGTCATAACCTCCGGAAACTACACCCACATAGCCACTGACCCTGTTGCCATAGCCTCCGGAGACGGTGGAATATTGCCCACTGGCTCTGTTGTCCAGGCCTCCGGAAATGGTGCCAATCCAACCTGTGACAATATTGCTTTGACCACCGGAGACAGTGGCATAACTGTTACTGGCCTCGTTGCTACCGCCTCCGGAAACTATGGATGCATAGCCGCTGGCCCGGTTGTAACTGCCGCCGGAGACGGCGGCAATACCTCCGCTGGCTGTGTTCTTAAAGCCGCCGGAGACGGCGGCATCAGCTCCACTAGCCATGTTTCCCTCGCCGCCGGGGACAATGGCCCCGACTCCGCTGGCCGTGTTGTTGTAGCCCGACAGAACAGCGGAATAGCGAGTGCTGGCGCGATTATCCCTTCCGCCGGCCACCACCGAATAATCTCCAGCCGCTACAGAGGATACGTCGGTGCGGTATGTCTGAAGGTCAACAGCCCCGTGCCCGCGCGTGGCGGGAACGGCCGTGCCGTTGCCAAGGCCCACGGTCATTATCTGGCCGGACGTTGAAATTAATATGCCGCTGGCACCGGAATGGACGGAGGTGGCGATACGGATGCCATCTCCGAGCATGGCTATGGATGACACATTGACCAACGGGAACTGCGCCATATTGAGCGTGGTGGTGGCCGTGTGGTTGCCCATGTTGTCGCCGGCGGTTATGCCGGTAAGCGCGGCCCCATCGCCGATGAATTTTACGGCCTGCAGGTAGCCCGAGGCGCTCATGGAGCCTTTTATAACCCCGCCAGCATCGCGCCAGATCTGCGCCATCTCGGAGTGGGTGGTGCCGGTGGAGACGATATCCAGCGCCGCCTGAGGGGATCCGGTGGAGATGCCTACGGTGCCGCGCACCTCGGCGGAGGATTTCAGGAGCGTAAAGCCATTGACGGTGAGTTTGTCCGTCATTTCAAATTCCGCCGCCCGCAGGGTAGGCGCGCAAACCGATGCAACCACCATGACGGCGGCGACAACCGTGTGCTTGATCAACCTGTCCGGCACCTTTAATTTCATGTAAATCTCTCCTGCAACAGCCGTCTTACGACTTAACGTTTCCGCGAATATTTCTCCCGCATCTGGCGAATAGAAGCGCGTATAGAGTCCCGTTCCGCGTCAGTTTTGGCCGAACCGAGACTGGTCCTTAAAGGCTCAAGTTCCGCGCGCATGGCTTTCATTTCAGCCTCGCGGCTGGCGCGGGCGGCTTTCTGCTCCGGGGTAAGCGCGGCCTCCGTCGCGGCGGCGCGGCGGGTGCGCAGCTCCGTGAGCTGCCTGCGGATATTGTCCCTGGCCTCCGGGGTTTTGGCGTCCCGCATTGATTCGCGCAGACGGTATTCGCGCAGGCGTTCGGGATCGTTCTTGAATTTTTCCTCCATGCGGCGGCGTCTCTCGGCATCGGAGACGGCCGGGGAGGCGCTCTTGCCCCGCTCGCCCGAGCCGGCACGGGAGCGGCGTATCTGCTCCATTATGGCTTTGCGCGCCTCCGGCGTGGTTGCGGCCCGCAGTTGAGCCTGCAGGGCCTCCGTCCCGTCGGCGGCGACGCCGCTACATGGCATGACCGCGCCCAAAGCCAGGGATACCGCCAGAAGATATGCTTTTCTCATGATCCTTACTCCTCGCACGGCCGGTTTTTTAAGGCCACACTTTGGCCACTTCCACGCCATTGATCCTTAAACTCACATAGCCCGCCTGCGGGTCTACCTGGAAACCGGCCAGGCCCGCGTCTTTCACCTCAAATTTGTATCCCGGGGCATTGGTGCCTATCCCCACTTTGCCGTCGGCCAATATCACCATAGTGGAACCCGCCACGCCAAACAGCGGGTCCGTGCCCGTCACCCCGGCGCCGGTTATGGTCATACTGGAAACATTGTCCAGGGCATTGCTGTTCATGTTCAATGCCTGCGTGGCGGTATGATTACCCAGATTGTCACCGGTGCCGGGGGGCAGGGTGGCGTAAAGCACGCCTGTGGCGCTCATGGAGGCCACTTCCACGCCGGAGGCGTTACGCCAGATCTGGGCGAAATCCGTCGCCGCGGAGCCGTCGGCTACAACATCCAGGGCCGCGCCCGGAACCCCGGTGGAAATACCCACGCGCCCGGCCCCGGTCACCAGCATGCCGCGGTCCGAAGTGCCGCTCATGGCCGGGTTGGTGGACCCGGTCACCAGGAACCCGCCGCGGTTCTTGAATACCGTGCGGTCAACCACGGTGTTTTGAGTGTCGTACCCAGCCGAATCTGACCAAGTAAATGAACCATCGGCCGATGAAACCGAATTATAACCTCCAGCCCAGGCATAGAGCCCTGAGGCTATATTGCCACGGCCACCCGGAACCGATGAGTAATACCCTTGTGCCGAATTATTCCATCCCCCTGAGATCGCAGATGCATCCCCCGCGGAGACGTTGTTCCAGCCTCCAGCTATTACGGAACCGTAACCAGAGGCAATATTGTCTGCACCGCCGCCCACGGTTGCGTCACTTGCCGACGCGGTGTTGTCCCGTCCGCCTGATATGGCTGCGTAATCATCCGAAGTAGCATTGTTCCTGCCACCGCCCACTACGGCACTGGTCCCGGCGGCCGTGTTCTCCTGGCCGCCGCCTATTATGGAATACTGCCCGGAGGCCACCTGGGCCGCGGTTATCCGTCTTACCTGCAGGTCCACGGCCCCTTTGCCCCGCACATTGCCGACTACGCTCCCCAGGCCGATCCCGGTAGTTTGGATGACCCCGTAACTACTTATGTATATACCGCTCGCGCTAATGGTGGAAACCCCGGTTATATCGAAAGCCGCCATGTTCAGCGTGGTAGTGGCGATATGGTTCCCCATGTCGTCGCCGGCGCCGGTAAGGTTGGTGAGCCCGCTGCCGTCGCCGATGAATTTTACGGCCTGCAGGTAGCCTGTGGCGCTCATGGAGCCTTTTATCACCCCGCCGCCGTCGCGCCAAATCTGCGCGTAGATGTTGGAAGCCGTGCCGGTGGAAACAATATCCAGTCTAGCGCCAGGATCTGTCGTCCCGATACCGACAGTTCCGTTGCCTTTTACCACGAACACATCGGCGTTCGCCGTTCCGGTGGTGATTTTCAGCATATCCTGCGCGGCGGAGGCGGAGGTTGATGAGATGTGCAGGTTAGCGCCCGGCGCCGCAGTCCCTGCTCCGACTCTTCCGTTATACAGCGCCAATGTCAGATCGGTACCGGAAGGGCCCGTACGGATATTAAGCTTCGAGTTCAGTATATCCCAGTACATCTCGTCCGCAATTGAGTTCGTTCCGTTGCCTATATAAACAAATCCCCTGTCGACCGTTGTGTCCCTTCTTTGGAATGTTATTCCCTCCCTGTACCCGAAGTCCTTGATATGAAGTGCCGCTACAGGGGCCGCTATCCCAAGGCCGACATAGCCGCCTTTCAACACTAATGTGTTCCTGTACGCCTGGGTCTCCAGAATAAGCGCATTGTCGTTCCGCTCTCTTATATTCGAGTTCGTACCATCGGTCGTGTAGTAAAGCAGCGGTTTTCCGGCATTTATCACATCGCCTACCGAATAAAAGACCTGATCCGCTATTGGATTGGGGGCATGGACGTCAAACAAATGATTCGCGATGGGTGACGTTCCTAAACCTAATCTGCTGGCCTTAATAGTCCCGTTCACCTCAAGTTTCTCGCCTGGGATTTTAGTCCCTATACCGACATCTCCGGCGACAGAGACATAAAGGTGCGGGATAGAGGCCGAAGTTGAAACCCACAGCGATGAAGTGGCCGTATCAGGGGCCAGTATGGTAACCGTGGAATAAACCGTGATGTTCTTGCTGAAAGTGGCGGAAGCCACATTAACTATACTGTTACCGGACATATTCAGTGTTGTAGTGGCGATATGGTTGCCTAGGTTGTCGCCGGATATCCCGCTCAGCGCAGAGCCGTCGCCGTAGTACTTGCCCGCCACGTACAGATTGGTGGAGACATACACGCCGCCGTAATTAACCGCCGTGGCCGAGGTTAAAAACACGTTGGGCCTGAAATTGACCGACGACACGTTCACCAGGTTCCAGCTCGCCATGTTCAGCGTGGTGGTGGCGACATGATTGCCCAGGTTGTCGCCCAGGGCGGCGGAGTCGGTCCATTCCAGGTGGCCGGCGGCGTTGCGGCGCAGCATCTGGCCTGTGGAGCCATCGTTTATAAATATTTTGGAGGCGGAGGTGAAGGTTGAGCTATCTACGAAGTACGCGCCGGAAGATACGGCCAGAATGCCGTTTACCACCACATTGCCGGGGCCCACAACGGCGCCAGTATAATCAGTCTGCGTGGAGCCGAAGACGGTGAAGCCTTTTATCTCCGTGTCCGGATCAAGGGCGGTGCCGTTGGTGCCGAGAATGGTTAAATCGTCTTCCGACCCCAGTTCGGTCTGGGCGTGGGTGACAGCGGGCAGCAGGCAGCAGGCTGCAGCCAGGGTGAAGAAAAGAGATAATGCGAAGCGGGAAGGAGCGCCTAAATAGGCGCAGCTCCCGGAGTATATCCAGAGTTTTACCCGACCCATATTTTAACCTTTACCAAGACCGCTCTACGGAACGCACATTATATACCAAAATCTTTTAACAATCCCGAAGGCGCTATTTATTTCGCAGCCAGGCGGCTATTTTTGTGCCCGAATTAAAGACAGCGATATATTCTCCGGAACCTTCCCCGCCGGTAACGTCAAGTTTGGCCGCGGGATTCTCGGTACCTATGCCTACCGCGCCGGAGGTGGACACCACCACCTGGTGCGCCGTGCCGGTGCCCACGGCCAGGCTGTAAGCCTGCGCGTCCGACCCTTTAACCTCAAGGCGAGCCCCGGAGGAAGCTGCCCCTATCCCGACATTGCCCGCGGCATTAACCAGCAGCCCCTGCTCTCCGGGGGCGCCCCTAAGTTGGGCAGTCCCCTGGACAGTGAGTGAATTATTAACGTTCAAACTGTCCGCGTCCGCCAAGCCGGCATCAAGAGTTCCGGCGTTCAATGAGTTAACGGTGCCGGAGGAGACATAGAAAGTGGTGCCCGACTGCAGCGTATCCTGGTTATGTATGGAGAGCGGGTCCACTTCAAGGCCTGCCGCGGCGCCGCTGCCGCAAACCCAGGCGGAGCCGCCCCATTGAAGTATCTCGCCGCTGGCGCAGCCGGACTGCGCCAGCTTATCCTTATTTATAGCGGCGGGGGCTATGTCCTGGTTCTGTATGGCGCCGTCCGTTATATGGGTGGAAACTATTACATTGCCTATGCGGTCTCCGGAAAGGGTGCCAAGGGAGATCCTGGAGGCGTCCAGGTTATAAAGGCCGGAGCCGTCTCCGGAGAACCAGGCGGCGCTTACCCCGGAGGAAACCGTGATATATCCGGTAACCGTATGAGTGCCAAGGGCGGTTATCGGGTCCGCGCCGGCGCCCGCATGGGTCGCCGCGTGCGCACCGGGCAGGCCCGAACCGGAGGTGGGAAGCCAGGCCGCTCCGTCCCAAAAACTGACCAGCTTTGCCGCCGAATCATACCAGAGGTCGCCAGGCACCACGCCGGCCGGTGCCGCGGCCGCGCTGGTATAGCGCTTGCCCGACAGCAGCAGGCTGTTTATGGCGTAAGGCGACGAGGTAAGTTCCTCGCGCGGGGCCATCCTATTGCCCTCTATTTCAAGCTCCAGCCACAAGTTGCCGCTCTGCCAGTCGGCTATGACCGGCTCAAGATTGACCCGGAAAACTCCGGTAGATAGAGTTACATCGTAAGCGGGACTGGTCCACAGTTCGGCCGCGGCCGTGGAGGAATCGTATACGCGGAATACCATGGAACGCTGGCCGTTCACCAGAAAGCCGCTCTGCCGCAGGTTGCCCTGGTAGGTGAACTTTACCGGGACTTCGGCGTAAGCCGCGGACGGGCGCAGGGCGCCGGCCGCCATCATAGCGGCTGAGACAATAAACACGCCCGCAAGCCCGGTGAGGAGCCTGTTCGCGTATTTTTTTATTATCCCTGCCTTTTTCATAACCTTCTCTTTACTGCCGCCTCAACCGCTTTCCCGCCGGGCCTATCCCGGCGGGGCTTGCTAAGGAGGAGTATGGAACCGCTTACTTCTTCTTTATCCAGGCCGCCAGCGAGGTGTCGGAGTAGAACTTGGTGATGTACTGCCCGCTGGTAGCCGAACCTTTTACAGCCAGGGCCACGTTGGCCTCGGCGGCCTGGTTTATGGCATGCGCGTCGGTTATGGCGTTACCGAGTTGCGTATTCCCCTGGCCGGTGATGCTGCCGACAAAGGTAGAAGCCCCGTCCACGTTAAGGGTGCTGTCCAGGTCGGTCGCGCCGTTGACGTTGAGCGTGGTGGTCAGGGTAACGCTGGACGCGGTGATGTGGCCCGCGTTCATGATCTCATTGCCGCCCATCACCAGGGTGGTGGTGGCTATATGGTTACCCAGGTTGTCGCCGGAGACCATATCGGAGACGGTGGTCCACTGCATGCCGCCGCCGGCCACCTTGCTAAGCACCTGCCCCGCGGTACCGCCGCCGTAGTGCACGTTGGCCACGTTGGAGAAGCTGCTGATCCCGGTGAAGTAAGCCCCGGCGGAGAAGGTAGATCCGGCCACAAAACTGGCCTGGCCGTTAACCGTAACGATATCCGCCGCCGCATCGCCCAGCATTACCGCGTTCTTCAGAGTCACGCTGGAACTGTAGGTGGCCGTACCGTCCACGTTAAGCTTGGCGTCCAGGTCAACATCGCCGTTCACGTTAAGAGTATTTGTCATTGTGGCCGCCCCGGTTACGCCCAGGGTTCCGCCCACACCCACGTTGCCCGTAAGGGTGGAGGAACCTAACACTATAGCCTGACCCGTCAGGCTCATGCTGGAAGCGGTGATGTAGTTAGCCCCACTGATGCTATTGTTGGCCATTGTCAGCGTCATGGTAGCGATATGGCTGCCCAGGCTGTCACCCGAGACCATCTCGGACACGCTGGACCATTCCATGCCGCCGCCCGCCACTTTGGTCAGCACCTGCCCAGCGGTACCGCCGCCGTAGTGCACATTGGCCACGTCGGAGAAACTGCTCACCCCTGTAAAGTACGCCCCGCCCGCGGCGAACGTGGAGCCGCCCACGAAATACGCCCCGGAAGAGACGGCCAGGTAGCCGTTCACGACCACGTTGCCCGCACCGGCCGCAACACCTGTATAGGCCGACTGCGTTGCGCCGAACACCGTGAAGCCTTTTATCTCGGCGTCAGGGTCCGGCGCGGTGCCTTCGCTGCCGAGCACGGTGAGGTCGTCCTCAATACCGAACTCGGTGCCATTGTCCGCCGCATACGCAAGGCGGCCCGTTGCCGCCGCGCATACCAGCGCGATACACAACACCTTTATCACCTTCATCATACTGCCTCCTTAGCAATTACAGGAATACCGTAGGCTGCCCCTGGTATCCCTTACCAAATCACCATAAGTTTCCCGGTCTTGGAATTAGAACCGGAAACCACGCGCCAGATATAGACGCCGCTGGCCGCTTTGTCGCCTCCGGCCGTGCGCACGTCCCATTTGACCTTGGGGATAACCAGCCCGGCGGGGATAGGGAGCTTGCGCACCAGCCTGCCGTCTATAGTGTAAATAGAGATATCACCGGTCTGAGGCACGTTAGAGAAGGTTATACCGTCGGCCTCGGTGCCGCTCTGTCCGGCGCCCGCGCCGGCGCCGCCGCCGTTAGGGCGGAAAGGCACCGGGAAAGCGAAAGTGTCTTTTACCGACTCATCCACCATGCCCAGCAGGGAATACACTCCCGGCGACATTAAAGTCACGCCTATGGTCCTGGAGGCCCTGTCCAGGTAGGCGCCCGGCAGCTTGGTCCACATCGCCAGGCTCTCGTCGAGGGTCCAGGTCTTTATAGTTTCCACCCGCACAGGCGGGTACGTGCCGTCCACTATGCCGTCGCCGTCCTCATCCTGGTAGCGCATGGAGAGGACGCCGCTCTTGAGCAGCGGCTTGTCCCAGAAATCCTGTTCGTCGAAGATGGTCAGTTCGGTGATGTGATTGGCGTTCAGGCGCGCCCAGGCGCCCTCGTTCTGCTCTATCTTCAGGTTGGCGGAATTTATAAGCCCGGGGTCCACGTTCTGGGGCTGCGCCTGCGGGTTGCTATTGAAGGTGATGTCAAAGGCCGCCTTGTCCACGGCGCCGGCCGGCAGGGCCAGGGCGGGGTAGCCGGGACTAAAGAGCACGGACGCGGCCAGGGTCTTCTGGAAAGTGAAATACGGGGGATTGTAAAAACCGCGCCTGTTGTTATACTCTCCGGCGGCTGAATTCTCGCCGCCGGCGGGCAGGATATTCTGGCCGGCCGCGGCCCGGCTGGCGTATTCCCCCCCGTTAAGCCAACCGCCGCCGCTATCCAACACTGAGGACTCAAGGGAGTATTCCCCGGCGGCGGAGACGGCGGCCGCGACAGGCAGCGCCGCGCATAGCAGACAAGCGCTTATGCCTGCTATCGCAGCCTTGTAAGTTCTCAGATTACTATTAGACCCCATATATATGCCGCGCGGCCTCTGCCTTAGCGGACAGCTATATTATATGGTTGCGTTTGGATCGAATCCCGAAGAAATCACGAAAATGGGAGAATTCAGGGAAGCCTTAATTAGTTGTAGAATATCCGAAGAGCTGGAACGGACAGAGACGCGGGGCAAAACAATGGGGACAATATTCTCCGACACACTGGTCAGGTTGCGAAAAGAGAACGGTTTTAAAACCGCCTACAGTTTTTATTACGGTAACGGCGGCGCTCCGGTACTTAAGATCTCCTATCGAAAGTACCTCGCCCTAGAACAAGGCAGGAACCTCCCGGTTTTCGGCAGGCTCAGGGGACTGCTGCTGGGGCTGCGTATACTCCCCAACAGTCATGAGGCACAGGAACTTATATCCGCCTGGCTGAGAACCATGGCTGGCGAGGCGGACTACAGGGAAGTCCTGGAACCGATACTGTTGCTAAAGCCGAACCTTTCCCCGATGTCGCCCATGGATAAAGCCCTGCGAAAATCCCTGACCGGCGAAAAATACCATGTAAGCTCCGCACAGTTGGCTGTAGTAGCTGCCAGTCAGGTTAATTATCTTTGTTTTCTGGCCTTGGCCAATGACAGCGGGGCCTGGACTCCGGAAAAGCTGGCGGCCCATTTGGCGCTTCCCTCCAAAGATATAAGTGCCTGCCTTAAAGAACTTAAGTCTGTAAAACTTGTCAAGGAACGCGCCGGCAGGTATAAATGCCCGCTGGCCGAAAAGATGCTGGAATACCCGCACCGGACACCATTGGTAGAGAAGATGCTGATGAAACTGCTGGAATACCAGGAGGAACTTCTAAAGACAGGCAAACCGGTATGGCGCCGCCGGGGAATAATCAGGGCGGATGCGGGCGCTCTGGCCGGATTTATACCGTTGATGAAACTGAGCCTATCTACCGTTCATACTTTCGCTACCACACGGAAAACCCGGGAATCGGCGATATACCTGATAGAAGGCCGCATAATTAAGTTGAGAGATTTTTAGTTACTCACCATCAAAATACCGGAACCCTTTTCCGGCCACCGCCTGCACCCGCCGCGACAACGCCTGCGGCAGTTTCTTGCGCAGGTTGAAAAGGTGCGTGTCCACCAGGTTCTCCACGGAAACCGTACGCCAGACTTGGGAGAGGATCTCCCGCCTGGACAGCACCGCCGGGCTGTTTTTAGCCAAGGCGTAGAGCAGTTCGAACTCCCTGCGCGTAAGGTTCGCCACCGTCTTCCCGGCATACCTGACCAATTGCGACTTAACGTTAAGTTCCAGAGCCCCTATGCGCAGTTCCGTTCCTCCGCTTTTATCCATAGCCACCCGGCTCAACAGCGCCTTGATCCACATCACAAGCTCATCCATTACTATGGGTTTGGTCAGGTATTGGTCCACGCCGCAGGCGAAGCCGCGCTTCTTGTCTTCCAGCTTATCCCTTCCGGTAAGGGCTATTACCGGAATATCCGCCAGGCCGTCGCTGCCGCGGGCGGCGGCGCACAGTTCAAGCCCGCTTCCGTCGGGCAGGCTTATGTCCAGTATAAGCAATGATGGCTTGCTTGTTCCAAGATATGTCAAGGCGTCTTTAACATTTCCGGCACAGGTCACGCTATACCCCGCGTCCTCGATCGCCGCGCGCAAGAGTTCGCGGGTTTCAAGATGATCCTCTACTATCAAGATGCTGGCGTTCATATATGCGGTAAGGCTCCGTAGTCTGTACGCGTATTATAACCGAAAACAGCGTTCAGAATCCCGAACGAATTAAGAGTAGTGACCCTCAGGGTCTTTATTAACGCGCTTCGAGTGACCGGGCGCGTCGTAAGCCATTCGCCTCATGCGCAACAGCCTCGCAATTGTTACGATTTTTTCAGCAAGTTTCAGAAGTATCCGGGACAGTTTCTTAAATATAACTTTAGTGGATTACAACTCCGGCTTGCGTATACAATATCTTTTCCCACATGGGTATTGGGCCGAAGTCGAACGATGCACAATCTGCTGTTTAAAATCATATCCCCGGACACCGGCATAACCGCGCGCTGGGGCAAAGCCCTGTGCAAGGAAGGCTGGCCAGTGGCCGTATGCAGCGACTACACCGCCATAGCCCCGGCCTGCGCCGGTTCTCCGGAACTGCACCTTATTGAAATCGGCCTGCCCTGCCTCAGGAACGCGCAGGACCTGAAAGAAGTACTTACCGAACGCGCGCCCATATCCGCCATAGTTTTTGCCGACCAGGCAAAGGCCTCCAACGCGCAGATTTCCGCGCTGCTTGAGGCCGGAGCCGACGATTTTGTTTACAAGAATCTGGACGAAAGAGTACTTGTTGCAAAGATAAAGGCCCACCTCAGGAGAATTATGCCCGCTATTCTGATAGCCAGGTCAAAATACACTTCCAGCTGCGGCGAGATCCAGGTGGACTGCAACCGCAAGGCCGTAAAACTGAAGTCCCGGCTAGGCAAGTTCACGGAGCTCAACAATCTGACCCAAAAGGAACTGGACATACTGTCTTTCCTGTTAGCTCATGAGAAACAAGTGGTTTCGCGAGAATCCATGCTGGAGAAACTCTGGGGAGAGGACTCCGTTAACGTCTACTGCGAATGCGTGGACAAACACATAGAGTCTCTCAGGCGGAAACTGGGGATGTACGGCAAGAGAATAAAGACCATATACGGCTCCGGCTACATGTTCACAGGCGTGGAATGAGCACCAATAGCAGGCGTCTAAAGATCCTGTCGATAGATGACGACCCGGGTTGTCAAGAAGTTGCCGCCCGTTTTATGCGCGTTATCGGCGGCCACACGGTAGACGCGGCATATACCGGCGCCGAGGGCCTGCGCATGGCAGCGGCGACAAAACCAAATGTAATACTCCTGGACATGATACTTCCGGATATCGACGGGATCCAGGTCATAGACCGCCTTCTGTCAACTTCGGTCACTCGGGAGATCCCCGTAATTTTCCTGACAGGCGCCGACCTCACACAGACCGAAAGACAGCACCTGTCTTTGATGCCCAATTTCTACAGGCTAGAGGAAAAGCCGTGCGACTTCAATGTTTTGCTCGGACATATAAACAGGATCGCGGGCAGCGCCACCGCCCGGGACAATTGACCACGGCCAGGAATCCGGATTTAAGGACACTATGAAGATATTAATAGCCGAAGACGACGACAACTTCAGGACCCTCATCCGGGAAGTGCTGCAAGACGCCGGGCACACGCCGATGGCGGAGATAAACGGCCGGCTGGCCTGGGACCGGCTGGTGAAGGACGGCGCGGACCTGGTGGTAACGGATATCAACATGCCGGAGATGGACGGTTTCGGCCTGCTCAGGAATATACGGGAGAGCGAGCGGTTCAAGGCCATACCCGTACTGATGCTCACTATCAGGGAATTGGCCGAAGACCAGGTGGCCGGCTACGAGACCGGGGCCGACGATTACCTGACCAAACCGTTCGACAACGAGGTATTCCTGGCCAGGCTGCGCGTTCTGGCCAGGAGGATACCGCCCCAGGAGGCCTTAAAATGAAGGGCAGAATACTGATAGTGGAGAATGAAGGGGCCATCAGGGAACTTTACAGTTATATCTTCTCCGAACTGGGATATGAAGTGCAGGTTGCCAGCAACGGACAGGAGGGACTGAAGAAGACAGAACATTTTTTGCCGGACCTGATGATACTGGCTGCGGCCGTTCCCGGGATGACAGCTTATGAATTCGCCCGCAGCACAGACTGCTGCGGCGCGACAGCAACCAAGAGCATCCCGTTCATAATTACCACGGCCGACGACTGCGCCGAAGACCCGCTTAACCAGCCATTCCGCTCCGACCCCCGCTGCAAGGGGCTGCTGCCCAAACTCTCCAACCCGGACCTGATCACGAAGATGGTAAAGGAAGCGCTGCAAGCATGAGCGAGCCTGCCACGGGCATCGCCCCCCTCCCGGCCGGGACCCCGCTGCGCCGGGTGCCGCCAGGCCTCGCCCAGGAACTGGTGAACGAAGACCTGGATTACTGCGTTTGCAGACTTGAACGCATAGAAGGCGAGGTCGGCGCAAAGATTTCCGCGTATGAAAGCCGTATTGTGGGGCTGCTGGAAGAAAAGCGGAAAATAGAAACCCTGGAATTGGAATTGCGAGAACTAAAAAGCCGTCTATCTGGCACCAGGAGCCTGGCTTACGCGGCCTGCGCCGCAGCCGCGCTGGCGCTGGCCCGCGCGATCTTCTAGCCGCCGAAGGACGTTATGCCCGAAAAGAAAAAGATACTGGTAGTGGACGACAACGTTCCTTTCGTCGAACTCGCCAAAGGGATCTTCGGGACCGATTATGATCTGGAAACGGCCGCCAACGGCTTCGAGGGGCTCGGGAAGGCCCTCACTTTTGTCCCTGACCTGATACTGCTGGACGTGAACATGCCCGGGGTAACGGGCATAGAGTTCGCCCGCAAGATGTCGGCTAACCCCGCTACGGCGCACATCCCTATCATAGTTATAACCGCTAGCGACTACAACTCCATGACGGAGAGCCTGCTGCGCAACGAGCACAACGTAAAAGTCTTCATGACCAAACTTTCCCCGATTACGACCATCCGGGAAAAAGTCCTCGCCGTAATCGACAAAATAATAGTTTAACGGCGGCCGCGCCCGCGGCACCGGCAATTGCCTTTTCTACCCCAAAATGATTAGATTGCCTTGGCAGGGGGATAGGACAACAACAGGCTGCAGAGCCCGCGCGTAAAAGCGCGGGAACTCCGGTTTCCGGAACGCGCCGCGCGTTCCTGCGCGGCCAGCGCGGGGGTCTATGGGGAATAAAGGGACAATTGCCGGTTGGAGCGGATACGGAACGGGCATGGCCGCGCTGTGCCTGCTGTCCATTTTTCTGGCCGCCTGCGACCGTGGCAAGCAGGCCGCTTACTCGCCCGAATACTCCCGGGAACACCCCGGGAACGGCCGTGTGTACCTTTTCGGCGTTCACCCGCTGCACAACCCCCAGCGGTTGGAGGAGGTCTATGGCCCCATAATGGGCTACCTGAACCGCCGCATGCCCGGGGCCGTATTCAGGCTGGAAGCCTCCCGTTCTTACGACGAGTTCGACAGGAAACTCTACGGCCGGCGCTTCCATTTCGCGCTCCCGAATCCCTACCAGACCATAAACTCCCTGGGGCACGGCTACCGCGTCTTCGGCAAAATGGGCGGCGACGCCGAGTTCAGGGGGATTATCCTGGTGCGCAAGGACGGCGGCATAACCGCGGCGGCGGACCTGCGCGGCAAAACGGTAAGTTTCCCGGCGCCTACCGCGCTGGCCGCCACGATGATGCCTATCTACCTCCTGCATACGCTGGGGCTGGACTCCGGAAAGGACTACAAGCCCCTCTTCTCCGGCTCGCAGGAATCCTCCATAATGAACGTCTACTTGCGCAAAAGCGCCGCCGGCGCCACCTGGCCGCCGCCCTGGGAAGCGTTCAAACAGCGCCATCCGCAAATAGCCGCCAAGCTTACCGTCCGCTGGGAAACCCCCTCGCTGATAAATAACGGTCTGGTGGTACGCGATGACGTGCCCAGCAAGGTCACGGACGGGGTGGCCGAGCTTCTATTCACGCTGCACGACAACCCCGAAGGCAGGGGACTGCTCACAGCGCTGCCGCTGAAAAGATTCGAACCGGCCTCTGACAAGTCCTACGCTCCGGTAGCCGATTTCATGAAAGAGTACAGGGCGGCCGTACGGGAATAACTCATATGGATACTGCCTCTCTTGATCCACGGCGCCTGCTCAAAGCCCTTTGGCCGCAGCGGGTGCGCACACAGCTCATCCTGGGCGTGGCGCTGGTGCATCTTACCCTCATGACCATCTTCATCTACGACCTGGTAGAACGCCAGCGGGCCTTCCTCTACGTTCAGGACCGGGAAGAGATAAAGAGCGTAGCCAAAACACTGGCGGCCAACAGCACCTCCTGGGTGATCGCTAACGACGTAGTCGGCCTCTCGGAACTGCTGGCGAACATACCGCAGCACCATGCGCTGCGTTACGGGATGATAATAGACGTGGACGGACTGATTCTCGCGCATACGCGAGGGGGTTTCATCGGGATGTATCTCAGCGACGGTCTCAGCCGTTCTTTCCTCACGAGCGGCCCCGGCATCAGGATACTGCGGGAAACAAATTCGGAGCTGGATATTGCCGCGCCCATAATCACCAATGCCGGCAAATGCATAGGCTGGGCCCGCATAGCCCACGACAGGGGCCATGTCGGCCGCAACCTGCGGCTGATCTACCGCAACGGCGTGGTTTACACACTGCTGGCCATAATGACCGGCTCTATCTTCGCCATGCTGATAGGCAACCGTTTGACGGCGGGCCTAAAACGGCTGCTGGCTTTCGCCGCGGGCATAAAGGAAGGGCGTCACGGCCTGCGCCTGCAGCCTTCCTCCGGCTACGAGATCAACGAGCTGGGCGAAGGCTTCAACAGCATGCTCGACGCCCTGGAGCTGCGCGGCAAGGAGAACGCCGATCTGAGGCACATACTCGACAATATGGCCGAGGGCTGCCTGATAGTGGGTTTCGACTGGACCTACCATTATATCAACGCGGCGGCGGCCCGCCAGAGGTTCAGGAGCAGGGAGGACCTGCTGGGCGGCGGCCTGTTGGAGATCTCCCCGGAAGCGGAAAACAGCCGGATCTCCGGGGCCTACCGGCGCTGCATGGAGGAACGCATCCGGCTTCACTTCGAATCCGAACATACCTACAAGGCCGGCCACCCCAGATGGTACGAACTGAGCATAGAACCTGTGAACGAAGGGATCTTCGTGCTTTCCCTCGACGTCACCGAGCGCAAGAAGGCGGAAAAGGAGCTGGCTGAAAGCGAACGGAAATACCGCAGGCTTATCGAGACCCTTAACGAAGGGATCTGGGTGATAGACGCGCAGGCCCGCACCACTTTTGTCAACCCGCGCATGTCCGCCATGCTGGGTTACACCGTGGCGGAGATGCAGGGCAAAGAGCTCTTCGACTTCATGGACGAGAAGGGCAGGGAGCTCGCCCTGCGGAATATAGAGCGCAGAAAGAACGGGATCACCGAACAGCACGATTTCGAATTTATAAAGAAGGACGGGGCGCGCATCTACGCCATGCTCGAGACCACCCCGGTCAGAGATGAGGCCGGCAACTACGCCGGAGCGCTGGCGGCCGTGGCGGACATAACCGAACGCAGAAAAATGCAGCAGGACCTGGAACTGGCCCGCACGCTCAACGTCCGCACCGAGGAATTACGCCTGGCCAATATCCGGCTCCGCGAGATGGACCGGCTGAAATCCATGTTCATAGCTTCGATGAGCCATGAGCTGCGCACCCCGCTGAACTCCATTATCGGCTTCTCCAGCATACTGCTCAAGGAATGGTGCGGCCCCGTAAACTCCGAGCAGAAAGAGAACCTGGGCACGGTGCTGGCCGCCGGCAGGCACCTGCTCCTCCTGATAAACGAGGTGATAGACGTCTCCAAGATAGAGGCCGGGAAACTGGAAAGCATAGTGACGGATTTCGATATTCACGACCTGGTACAGGAAGCCCTGGCTATGATAAAGAGCGAACGCGGCGGCAACGGCCTTTCGTTCAGCGCTGTCTCCGCCAGCCGCACCCTGCACACCGACAGGCGCCGGCTGCTGCAATGCCTGATAAACCTGCTGAGCAACGCCGCCAAGTTCACGCTGAAGGGAGAAGTCTCCGTGCGGGTTGAAATAATAAAGGCGCCGGAAGGCGAGACGGCCTCGGACCTGGCCGAAATAACCGTCACCGATACGGGCATAGGGATCAAGGAGGAGGACCTCCCCCGGCTGTTCTCCCCCTTTACCCGCCTCGTCTCCCCGCTCACCGAAAGGACGAAGGGCACCGGGCTGGGCCTGTACCTGGTAAAAAAGATAGCCGCGGAAATACTGAAAGGCGAGGTTTTTGTAAAGAGCGTCTACGGCAAGGGCAGCGCTTTCGGCCTCAGGATACCGACACATATAGAAGAGGTGAAATGACATGGAAAAAGTACTGGTGGTGGAAGACAACCCGGACAATCTGCGCCTGATAACCAAAATCCTGGAACGCGGCGGTTATGCGGTAGCCTCGGCGCCGAACGGCACCGACGGGGTGGCCATGGCGCAAAAGGAAACTTTCTCCTTCATAGTCATGGACATCAACCTGCCGGACATAAGCGGGCTGGAGGCGTCTAAAAGGATACGCAAAGACGGGCTTTGTAAGGACGCGCCGATAATAGCCATCACCTCTTACGCGATGCGCGGCGACATGGCGCGCATACTGGCCGCCGGCTGCAACGGCTACTTTGAAAAGCCCATAGACCCGCTGAACATCCTCGAAGAGATACATAAGATCACCGGGAGAAAGAAATGAAGATACTCATCGTCGACGACGAACAGGAAGCCCGGCGGCTGCTGCGGGCCATAGCCGAAAGGGCCTACCACCAGGTGACAGAGGCCGAGAACGGGGAAGAGGGCCTGAAACTGGCTATGGAAAACAGGCCGGACCTGATAATTTCCGACGCCCTTATGCCGGTGATGGACGGCTTCCATTTGCTGCGTGAAATAAAGAAGGATCCCTCACTGAAACACATCCCTTTTGTATTCTATTCCGCCACTTACACGGAGGATGAAGACGTAAGACTGGCCCTGGCCATGGGCGCCGACGACTACATAGTCAAGCCGCAGGAACCGGAGGAATTGTGGGCGGAAATAGGACGGGCCCTGGAAAGGCACAAGCAGGAGGGCGGCCTGAATGTCCCCGCGACAACACCGGAAGAGGAGAACGAGCACCTGCGCAAACATGCCCAGATGATGGCTCTCAAGCTGGAGCAGACCGTGGCGAAGCTCCGCGAGGCCCTCGACACGCAGAAACGGATAGCGGAAGCGCTGGTCAGCAAAACGGAAGAGCTGGAGAAATTCTTCCTGGTGGGCCAGGACCTCCTGTGCGTGCTGGACGAAACCGGGGAGTTCAGACTGATAAACCCGGCCTGGGAAAAGACGCTGGGCTACGAGGCCAAAGAACTCATAGGCCATAAACTCCCCGAATACGCTCACCCTGACCATGCAGCGCCGGCGGCGGAGGCCATCGCCACTCTGGCCGAGCGGAAAGGACCGCTGGACTTCACGACCAGGTATCTCTGCAAGGACGGCACCGCCCGCTGGCTGGAATGGCGCGCCGCCCCGGCCGGCAGATTGATCTACGCCGCCGCCAGGGACATAACGCAGCAGCGCCTGGCCAGACAGGAACACGAAGTGATGATCTATAAACTCAGCCAGGCCCAGAAAATGGAGGCCATCGGCCGGCTGGCCAGCGGAGTGGCCCACGACTTCAACAACCTGCTGACGGCCATAGAAGGCTACTCGGACGTATTGCTCAAAGGTCTCCCCCCTTCCGACACAAGACACGACGACCTGGCCGAAATTAAAAAAGCGGCGGAAAGGGCCGCCACGCTGACCCGGCAGTTGCTTACGTTCAGCCGCAAGCATACGGCGGAGCCCTGCGCGCTGGTGCTCAACGACGTGATGCGCAATCTGGAAAAGATGCTGCGCAGGCTTATAGGAGAGAACATAGAACTCTCGTTCACGCTGGAACCCGGCCTTGAACGGATAGAAGCCGACCCCTCCCAGATGGAGCAGGTGATAGTGAACCTGATGCTCAACGCCAGGGACTCCATGCCTAACGGCGGAAAACTGACTTTCGAAACGCACAACGCGCGTATAGATACGGAAGTCGTCTCCACCCGGGAGTCCATCCCCCCCGGGGATTACGTCCAGTTGGCGATCACCGACACCGGCCTGGGAATGGACGCAGAGACGCAGTCCCATATTTTCGAGCCGTTCTTCACCACCAAGGAGCCGGGCAAAGGGACCGGGCTGGGCCTGGCCACGGTTTTCGGCATAGTCAAGCAGGCTAAAGGCCATATCTTCGTATACAGCGAGGTCAGTATAGGCACGACTATAAAGATCTATTTCCCGGTCAGCGGAGTGAAAACCGCGCCGGGCAATTGCAAGGACGAGACTTGCGAAGACCAGAGAGGAACGGAGACCATCCTGCTGGCCGAAGACGAGACCATAGTACGGGACGTACTCTCCCGTATACTTACGGATAACGGATACAAGGTCATAGAGGCACAAGATGGCAAAGAAGCGCTTGCCCTCCTTACCGCCAATAAGGCGGCGGTGCATTTAGCCATTATAGACCTGGTGATGCCCAAACTGAACGGAAAAGATCTGTTTGAAGCCCTGAAACCTCTGCATCCGGAAACCAGGGTCATCTTCACCTCCGGATACACCGACGACTTCTCCAGGGAACGCATGGGAATAAACCCGCTGCTGCCGTTCATTCAAAAACCGATACCGGCCGGCGCGCTGTTGAAGAAAGTGCGCAGGGTATTGGATTCGCCAACATGAGGAGAGAGCCATGAAAATACTTACAGTCCAGCAAAACACCGGAAAAATGGAAGCGCTGATCGGGCCGGCGCGGGGAAAAGACACTGTCTTTATCGAGGCGGCCGGGCCGGCGGAGGCTTTTGACCTGGCGCTTGCCCACAAGCCCGACCTCATAATGCTGGACGCGCTGTTGCCGGCGGCGGACGGGTTGCGCTTCATTAAAGCGATAGAGGCGCAGGCGGCCCTGAAGGGAGCGCGGTTCATGTTCTATTACGGCGCCGGTGCGGCGGAAGCGCAGAGGCCCGCGGCGCTTTGGGAGGGCCTGCAACACGGACCGGCCCTGCCGCCGCCGGAGCGGAACTCGGCTGCGGCCGCCGGGGAAGGACCGGGAACGCAGGAAGCGGCGCTGCGCGAAAGCGCGGAACAGCTTAAAACCCTCATAAACGGCACGCCTGACATAATCTGTTTCAAGGACGGCGAAGGCCGCTGGCTGGAGGCCAATGACGCGGACCTGGAACTATTTAATCTGAAGGGGGTCCCCTACAAGGGAAAGAAGGACAGCGAACTGGCGCAGTATAGCCCGCTGCACAGCGCGGCCTTCCTGGCCTGCGAGGCTACCGACGAAATATCCTGGAGAAAGGGCGTAGTTTCCAGGGGAGAGGAGAACATACCGCGTTACGACGGCACGGTCTCGGTTTATGACGTCATTAAATCCCCGATCTTTTATCCGGACGGCCGGAGGAAGGGTTTGGTGGTACTGGGCAGGGACATCACCGAGCGCAAAGCCGCGGAAGACAAGGTGATAGCCTTTAACGCCATACTCGAGCAGAAGGTAAAGGCCAGGACGGCCGAATTACAGGCCTCCAACGAGGAACTGGAGGCTTTTTCTTATTCGGTGTCCCACGATCTCAAGGCCCCGCTGCGGCGCATAAAGAGTTTTTCGATGATGCTGGCCGACGAGCTGGGGCCGGCGGTGACCGGGAAGGCCGGAGAATACCTGGAACGGATAAAGTTTGCGGCGGCGGGAATGGGCGCACTGATAGAACGGCTACTTTTGCTGTCGCGTACCGGCAGGGCGCACATGTCCTTTACTAAGGTGCCGCTGCAGGAACTTACGGCGGAGGTTATTAACGAACTGTCCGCCGAAACCGCCTCGCGGAAGATAGAATGGATAACCGACCGGCTTCCGCAGGTCAGGGGGGACCGCGCCATGCTTAAGCAGGTGCTCATCAATCTGCTGGGCAACGCGGTCAAATACACCCGGCCCCGGGATAAGGCCCGCATAAAGATATACGCGCGGCGCAAGGCGGCGGAAACCGTGATCACCATAGAGGACAACGGCGTGGGCTTCGATATGGCGTACGCCGGGCGCCTCTTCGGGGTATTCCAGCGTCTTCACAGCGAAAAAGAATTCGAGGGCTCGGGTATAGGGCTTAATACGGTGCGGCGCATAATAACAGGGCATGGCGGCAAGGTCTGGGCCGAGGGGCAGACCGGGAAAGGCTCCTCGTTCAGTTTTTCCATCCCAGATAATATCGAGTAGCCGCCGCGCGCAAGGACTCAGAGCGGATTAAGAATAAATTTAGTAGCGGCCGCCGTTGTCGAAATATAGACTATCCCATACATCATGGGACGGCATTCCGAAGAACGCATAGACTACGCTTTAAGACTGCACGAGATGGGACTATCGGTAGAGGCGATCTGCCATAAACTCAGGATAGACCGGCGCACCTTCTATTGCTGGCGGGGCAAGCGGGAGGCTCCCGTCATGAGCCGGCTCAAGGTTACAGAACAGGGAAAGATCTTTCCCGAGAACGCGCGGGAATCAGATCTTTAAACTCGCTTTGGACATCGAAGAGGAAGGGGTCTCCCGCAAGTACTCGTAACTCGCCAAGAAACTATGGAGCAGGTTCCAAGAATACCGCCTGACGAGAGAGGAAGAGCCCGGCTGACGCCGGGCTCTTTTCTTTTGGGCCTTGACAAACGGGAAGAGCACTGCTAGACTATTAGTGTACTAGCATGGTAGTACACATATGATCACCTTAAACCAGAACTCGCAGACGCCCATCTACGACCAGATCAAACTGGGACTGAAGGGCCTCGTAAAGAAAGGCCTGCTCAAACCCGGCGACGCCGCCCCTTCCATAAGGAAGATGGCCTCCGATCTGAAAGTAAACCCCAACACGGTGGCCCGCGCCTACCGGGAACTGACGGCGGAGGGTTTCTTCGAAAGCCTCCGCGGCCAGGAGAATATCATTTCCCCCCGCGCCGGCTCGCTGGCGGAGCACGCGGCCAGGCGGGTGTCGGAAAGCCTGGAGACGGCGCTCAAGGGCGCCATGGAGAGCGGTTTCTCATGGACCGAGGTGGAGAAGATGATCGCCGCCCTTAAGAGGAAACTATTATGAACGACAGCATCCTTGAAACAAAAGGCCTTAGGAAAGCTTTTGGGCCCAAAGAAGTCCTCAAAGGGCTGGACCTGAGCGCCGAGCGCGGGGAAGTGATAGGCATACTGGGCCGCAACGGCTCCGGCAAGACCACCCTCTTCTCCATACTGCTCGACCTGACGGCAGCAGACGGCGGCAGCGCCGAAATACTCGGCCTCAGGCCCGACGGCAGCGGCAGGCTGCGCGGCCTGATAGGCTATGTGCCGGAAAAGCCGGCCTTCCACGGCTTCATGACGGCGCTGGAAGTGCTGGAGTTCCGCGCCCGTTTCTTCAAACGCTGGGACATGGCCAAGGCCCTGGACCTGTGCCGAAAACTGGAACTGGACCAGGCCTCCAGGGTCTCGGCCATGAGCAAGGGCAACCTGGCCAAGCTGGCCTGGATAGCGGCTACGGCCCATAACCCCGAGCTGCTGCTGCTCGACGAGCCCACCTCCGGCCTCGATTACCTGGTGCGGGACCATATACTCAACGGGCTCATTCACGAGCTTACCGAAGGCGGCAAGACTATCATCGTAGCCAACCACCGCATGGGCGAGATGGGCGGCATCCTGGACCGGGTCTGCGTGCTGAGGGACGGCGCTATAGCCGCCAGCCACGCCGCGTCCTTTCTCGCCGAAGAAGCGTTCCGCGCGACCGTGCGGTTGGAGTCGCCGGTTTCCCTGCCGGCCGGCGTCGTAGCGCTCGGCGGCGGCAGCGCGCTGCGGGACTTCGCTGTGTTTGGCCGCGAAAAGCTTGAGCGGCTAAAGCTGGACCCGGCCTTCGCCGGGGCGGAGATCTCCCCCCTGTCCCTGGAAGACTCTTTCAAAGTACTGCTCGGCGAATAAGAGGATATATTATGAAGAACCTTATCATCCTTCAGTTCAGAAAAAGCCTCCTCCCCTTCCTGGTCCTGGCGGGAGCCGTCCTACTGTCGGCTCCGGCGGCCCTGTTGTTCCGGACTCAGTCCGTTACGGGAGCCGAGGCCGTCAATATCGCCATGCTCTTCTGGGCGCTGGCCGGCCTGCCGCTGGCCATAATGACCCTGGCCGGCACGGCCGGCTCGGACGCGGCCTCTGACGCCGCTCGCGCCGTAGAGCAGCCGCTGCCGGAGAGCCAGTACAGGCAGGTCCTCTCGGCGCTGGCGGTGGCCGCGGCCCAGACGGCGCTGCTCATACTGGCCGTCTACGCCATAATGGGCTTCTCGGTGCCGATGGATAAACTGACCTTCACAACCGCCCATGTGGCGCGGCACTACGCGTTCTACGCGGCGTTCCTCGTCCTGTACAGCTTCACCCTCTCCTACGCCTTTCGCAACGCCGTGGCGGGAGGCCTGGCGGCCGCCGCTTTGTTTGTCGTCACGGCCTTCCCGCTGCTCTCGGCGGCCCTCTTCGGGGAGCTGCTGCTGGACCTGATCCCGCTGGCCTTCATCAATTCGCTGACCGCTGTACTTGCCCTGGCCGGCGCGCTGGGCGCGCTATACCTGTTGTGCCGCGCCTACGCCCGCAGGGAGGCCGGCAGAGCGGCCAAGGTGCTCCTTTCCGCGCTTCTGCTGGCGGCCCCCGCGCTGCCGCCTTTCTTCGGCCTGGCCGCCCTGCGCGCCAAAGCCGCGGACGTCACCTGGCCGGTATATCCGCTGGTGCTCAGCACCGACGCTCCCGAGGCCGCGCCCGGCGTCATGCTGGCGCAGAAGCCTTTTACCGGCGAGGTCTTTCTGATAGACGGGGAGGGCAGGCGCGCCGTAGTCTTCCCCGAGGACTCGGACCGGGGCGTGCCGAATTATTTTTTCCCGGTTCCGTCTTTCGTACGCGGGCAGACAATGTCCGCCTCCGACGGCAGCGTGTGGGTATACTGCAACCGCTATGACAAACCGGCCGTGCTGCTCAACGGCAGCGCCGCCGGAGGGCTGAAATTGCGCGCCGCCCTGCCGGACTCCCGGCGGGCGTACTTCGTGCGGGGAAAAGTCGCGGGGATAGTCGAGCGCCGCAAGGACGGCGCCTATTACGCGCCGCTGCGGACCGGTATGGGGCCGCTGGAGTGGAAAAAGATCGGCAACATGCCCGCGGAGGCCGCAAGGCGCTGGCTGGCCGGTACCGGCGAGGAAGCCCTGCTGGACGCCTTCCTGCGCGGCATGTTGGCCGGGGCCCCTGGCGTGGCCGTGGTCTCTGCCGACGGCAGGACCGTGACTTCCGGCGGCGAAAAGTGGACGGTGCCCGGAGCCTTAGGCCCCAAATCCCCCCTCGTCGGGGTAAGGCTCGACGACGGAGTGAACTACATAGTCCCGGCCGGCGACAGCAAAGACTACGCCGCTTACCTCTGTCCCCCCGGCAAGGCGGCCCGCAAGCTCTGGCAGGGTTACTTCCGCGTCGGTTCTAACCTCTGGCAGGCCCCCGACGGGACCCTCTGGGGCTACAACAGGAAATTACGCGTGGATGTTGCGGTCAAAACTATTTTCGGAACGAAGAAGAATGACCTGGAGTCCCCGCAATTCAGTATCCTGACCCGCGACGGCAGGTCCATAGAGTCTTTCCGCCTTGACCAGATATTAAGAGACCTTCCCGGCGCAAAAGGCGAGATAGCGCTGGTCAGGGAAGAAAATGGGGCGCTGTGGTTCACGCTAGGCAACGCCTATCTGGTAAAAACCGGCACGAACCCGCACGGCCCCTATTCCTACTGGAAACTTCCGCAAAGCGTACAGGAGAAATACTGGCGCAGCACCCTGGCGGCCAACCGCGACGGGCTGCTTATCGCGGCGCTGGACGGAGTGCACTTCATGGACTGGGAGGGGCGGGCCAGGAAGTTATAACGCCACGCGATGTAAAGAAAAGGGCCGGCAAGAGCCGGCCCTTTTCATTTTCCAACGCGCCCGCTTAGAAGGTCTGCGTCACCTTGTTGAGGCCTTTGGGGTTGTCGGGGTTGAGGCCCTTGGCCAGCGCCAGGCGCAGGGCCAGCTTCTTCATGCGGATGTCGGTCGGGATACAGCTGAACGGGAATTTCAGCGCGCCGGGCTTGACCACGTGGAAGGGCGTGCCGCGCTCCCTGAGGGCGCGCTGCACCTTTACGATGTCCTCTGGCGTCCGGGCGGACGGCGAGAAGAGGAAAACCAGGTCCTTGGAAGTGTAGGCGCCCACCGGCCCGTGCAGGAACTCGGCGGCGGAATAGCCCAGCGCGTGGGCCTTGGCCATCTCGCGGAACTTCAGGGCGGAATCCTCGGCCACGGCGTTGTAAGCGCCGCGCCCCACGAAGCCCAGCATATGCGCCTTGCGCACGGCGGCGATCAGCTTGTCCCCGCCGTAATTCTCCTTCACGGCGGCCGCGGCGGCGCCGACCGTGTCCTTGAAGTCCCTGTCGCCGAAGCAGCCGCTCCAGGCCTGCGCGGCCCACAGCACGGCCCAGAGCTGCAGCTCGAAGCTCTTGGTGGCGGCCACCGGTATCTCTTTGGAGTCGGAGAGCAGTATGTGGCGGCCGGCCAGGCGGGCCAGCGGGTTGTTCTTCAGGTCCGCCTCGTTGGTCACGGCCACGCCCTTGGCTCCCCATTTCAGGAGTATCTCCAGGCAGGCGGTAATGTCCTGGCTGCGGCCGGACTGCGAGAAGGCCCACACGGCCTGGCCCTTGAAGTTCAGCGGCTTGCGGGCCTCGAAGATGGAGTGAGGGTGGATGAAGTTGGTGATGGTGCCGGCGTAGGTCTCCCAGATATACTTGGCGAACAGGGTGGCCGTGCCGGAGGAGCCGCGGCCGACCAGGTAGACGGTCTTGTCCGGGGAGCGCAGGGCCAGTTTTTTTATCGCGCCGGCGCGGCTGGAGAATTTGGCCAGCAGTTCCGGGATCTCGGCTATGTCTTTGTAGGTAAGCGTGTCTTTTATGTTCATTTGCCCGCCGTTTTCCTTTTGATCTCCCGCAGTTTTTTGATGCCCAGGTCGATGTCGCGCAGGTCCATGCCGGTGCGGCCGTAATGGGCGTGCTCTATGGGCGAATCGGGACAGATATAGGTGCCGCGGCGCACGCCGCGGGGGTCGGCCGCCAGCCCCAGCCAGATCAGCCACGGCTTCATGGCCGAAAAATCCTTAGTCATCAGCTCGGGGTTGGAGCGCATGACCAGCTCCGGGTCGCCGAAGCCGTCCAGCACCACGCCGCTGTGGTAGCCGGCTTCCTTGGCCGCCTCCACGTCGCGGTGCGTGTCGCCTATCACGTACACGTCGCCGGGGCGGATGGAGGCCTTGGCCAGACGGGCCGCGCGCTGCACGGCCTTCTGCAGCACTTCGCTCCTGTGATGGGAGTCGCAGCCATAGCCGCCGAAAGCGAAATGCCTGAGCAGGCCGGAGGGCTCCAGCTTTATGAAAGCGCCGTCCTTCAGGTTGCCGGTGCCCAGGCCCAGCATGACGCCGTCGAGCTTCGAGAGCTTCTCGAGGAACTTCTCCACGCCTTTTACCTTAAAATATTTCTTAGCCTTTACCGAAGCCAGCACTTCGGCCGGCAGACGGTCCACGTATTTCTGCGTCAGCTCTTCAAGTTCCCTTTTGGTCGGCTTGCGGCCGCCCCCCGCCTTGTAGGCGTTCTCGAAGTTGGCCTTGTCGGTGGCGCCCTGCAGCTGCACCTTGTCGCAGGCGTTCTTATGGCCGGTCATGGCCTCCACGGCGAAGTTGAGCGCCCTGGCGCCCGCGCCGCCCGCCTTGACCAGCGTACCGTCAATGTCGAAAAGTATTATTTTCATAGGAATTGGGGACATAACACCTATTTCCGTGAAATAGGTGTTATGTCCCCGATTTGTAAGCGATCTTTCCTTTTTTTAGGGTCATGGAACACTGGCTGTCGCCGAAGTAGTAGCACAGCTCGCGGTAGTCGTCCGCGGCGAAAAAGGCCAGGTCGGCCTGCATGCCGGGCATCACCGCGCCGCACCTGTCGCCGATGCCGAGGGCCCAGGCCCCGTTGACGGTGGCGGCGCAGATGGCCTCCTCCGGGGTCATGGCGCAGTGGGTGCAGGCGGCGTTGAGCACGAACTGCATGTTCCAGCATGGGCAGGTGCCGGGGTTGAAGTCGGTGGCCAGGGCCACCGGCACGCCGGCGGCGATGAGCTCCCTGGCCGGCGGGAACTTGGCCAGGCCCAGGTAATAGTTGGAAGCCGGCAGCAGCGTGGCTATGGTGCCGGCGTCGCGCATGGCGGCTATGTCCTCGGCGTACACGTGGTCGGCGTGGTCGGCGCTGACGGCCCCGGCGGAGACGCCGGCGCGCGTGCCGCCGTAATTGGAGAGCTGCTCGGAGTGCACCTTGGGGCGCAAGCCCAGCCGCGCGGCCTCTTTCAGGTAGGCCGCCGTCTGCTCCGGCGTGAAATAGCCTTTCTCGCAGAAGATGTCGGCGAAGACGGCGAGCCCTTCGGCAACCGCCTTGGGCAGGATCTCGGCGGTCACGTAATCCAGGTATTTTTGCGCGTCGCCGTTGAACTCGGGCGGCACGCTGTGGGCGGCCAGCAGGGTGGGCAGCAGCTCCAGCGGCGTCAGCTTTTTAGCGTCCCGCACGGCGCGCAGCATCTTCAGCTCCGAGTCCAGGCTGAGGCCGTAGCCGCTCTTCACCTCGGCGGTGGTGGTGCCGCAGGCGAGAAAGCGCGCGGCGCGCTCCGCCAGCTGGGCGGCCATGGCCTTCGGGGCCTGCCTGCGCACGGCGCCTATGCTCGACACTATCCCCCCGCCGGCGGCCTTGATCTCCTGGTAGGAAGCCCCGGCCGTGCGCATGGAGAAATCCTTCAGGCGCGGCTCGGCGAAGACCATGTGCGTGTGGCTGTCCACGAAGCCGGGCAGGCAGACGCCGCCGGTCTCCACTACTTTCGCCTTCTTGGCCAGGCGGTGGCGGGCCACGGCGGCGCGCGGCCCGGCGGCTTCGATGATACCGGCCTCCACTAGCACGGCCGCGTTCTTCACCAGGCCGGTCTCGCGCATAGCCGCGCCCGCGCGGGGAGCGTTGTCCCCGGCGAAGGTCAGGAGTTGTTTAATACCAGTAAAGAGTGTAGCCATATTTTCACACCGCTGTCATTCCGGCGCGTGCCGGAATCCAGTTCACTCCGAAGCTGGGAGCCTAGCGGAAGTTCTCGAACTGCAGGGTCAGGCCGTAGTCCCCGCCGCGCAGCAGGCTCATCGCGGCCTGCAGCTCGTCCTTGGACTTGGAGGTGACGCGCAGCGTGTCGCCCTGTATGGAGGCGTTGACCTTGAGCTTGGCGTCCTTGATGGCCCGGGTGATCTCCTTGGCCTTGTCCTGCGGTATGCCCTGCTGCACCTTGACGGCCATCTTGGCGGTGCCGCCCAGCGCGCTCTCCACCTTCTGGGCCGAGAAATTCTTTACCGGCAGGCCGCGCTTGGAGATCTTGGTCATCAGCACTTCGTTGAGGGCCTTCACCTTGTAGTCGTCCGACGACTGCAGCATGATCTTGTTCTCTTTCTTGTCGAAGTTGATCTCCGACTTGGTATCCTTGAAGTCGTAACGGTTAATGATCTCCTTCATGGCTATAGCTATAGCCTCGTCCACCACGGTATACTCCACTTTGGAAACCACGTCGAAGCTGAAATCAGAAGCCATATTTTCTCCTTTTATTTAGCGAGTTCCTTCTTTATCGAAGCAGCCATCGCGGCCAGCGCCCTGTTGACGGACTGCGCGTCGTAATCTTTTTCCGCGGAAGAGCTGAGCAGCACCCGGCCCGTACCGGGGTCCACGAATTTCACGGTGAGGCCGCTGAAGACGGTGCGGGTCTCCTCGCGCACTTCGCCCGGCACCTGCCTTACCGGCTGGGGCCGCTTGCCGGGCCTGGCCGGGACCGGCGGGAGCTTCACCCGCGGCGTCACGGTGCGCACGCGCTCGCGCCGCACCCGGTACGAGCCGGTCACTACCGCGCTAACCCCGGCGAGCCTGCCCACCAGGGCCAGGTCGCCCGGCGCCAGCGCCCCGGACAGCGAGATCTTCTGCTCCGCCAGCACTCCCTCCAGCTGGGCGCGCTCCACCACGTCGAAGCCGGCGCCCATCAGGTAGGTGGTAAAGGCCTCGGCGAGAGAGAGGCCTGTCTCGGCGTCCCTGCCGCCGAACGGCATCACCGCCACGCGCGCGTCGGGAGCCAGCGCGCCGCGCCGCACGGTCTTCACCGAGGCGCAGCCGGCCAGCAGCGCGGCCGCCAGGCAGAGCGGCGCGAGGCGCCTCATTTCTTCCCCAGCATCGGGATCTTAACGCCTTTCTTCCTGGCGAAATCAGAGGCGATCTTGTAGCCCGCGTCGGCGTGGCGCAGCACGCCCATGGCGGGGTCGTTGGTCAGCACGCGCTCCAGGCGCGCCGCCATCTCTTTGCTGCCGTCGGCCACCGTCACCTGTCCGGCGTGCAGCGAGTAGCCCATGCCCACGCCGCCGCCGTGGTGGAAAGACACCCAGCTGGCGCCCGAGGCGGTATTGATCAGCGCGTTGAGTATCGGCCAGTCGGCTATGGCGTCGGAGCCGTCCTTCATGGCTTCCGTCTCGCGAAAGGGGCTGGCGACGGAGCCGGAGTCCAGGTGGTCGCGGCCTATCACTATCGGCGCGCTGACCTTGCCCGTGCGCACCAGCTCGTTGAACATCAGGCCGGCCTGGTGGCGCTCGCCGTAGCCCAGCCAGCAGATGCGCGCCGGCAGGCCCTGGAAAGCCACCCGCTCGGCGGCCATGTCCAGCCAGTGGTGCAGGTGGGCGTTCTTGGGGAACAGCTTCTTGATGGCGGCGTCGGTGACGGCTATATCCTTGGGGTCGCCGGAGAGCGCCGCCCAGCGGAACGGGCCTTTGCCCTCGCAGAACAGGTCGCGGATATAGGCCGGCACGAAACCGGGGAAGTCGTAGGCGCGCTTGACGCCCTGCTTGAAGGCCATGGTGCGGATATTGTTGCCGTAGTCGAAGGTGACGGCCCCTGCCTTCTGCAGTTTCAGCATGGCCTCCACGTGGATAGCCATCGACTCCATCGCCAGCCGCATGTACTTTTTCGGGTCCTTCTTGCGCAGGGCCGCGGCCGCCGCCAGGGTGTAGCCCTTCGGGATATAGCCGCGCAGCGGGTCGTGGGCCGAGGTCTGGTCGGTCAGCACATCTATTTTGACGCCGCGGCGCGCCAGCTCGGGCAGCACCTCGGCGCAGTTGCCCAGCAGGCCTATGGAAAGCGGCTTCTTCGCCTTCTGCGCGGCGGCCGCCAGCCGCAGCGCCTCGTCGAGGTCGCGGCTCATGATGTCCACGTAGCGGGTCTCGAGGCGCTTCTTTATGCGCGTCTCGTCCACCTCCACCACTATGGCCACGCCGCCGCACATGGTGACGGCCAGGGGCTGGGCGCCGCCCATGCCGCCCAGGCCGCCGGTCACGGTCAGCCGGCCGGCGAGGTCGCTCTTGAAATGCTTGCGGGCGCAGGCGGCGAAGGTCTCGTAGGTGCCCTGCAGTATGCCCTGCGTGCCGATATAGATCCACGAGCCGGCCGTCATCTGGCCGTACATCATCAGGCCTTTCTTATCCAGCTCGTCGAACGTCTCCCAGTTGGCCCAGTTGCCCACCAGATTGGAGTTGGCGATGATGACGCGGGGGCTGTACTCGTGCGTGCGCAGCACCCCGACGGGCTTGCCGCTCTGCACCAGCAGCGTCTCGTCGTTCTCCAGTTTGCGCAGGGAAGAGACGATGGCTTTATAGCAGTCCCAGTTGCGGGCGGCTTTGCCGCGCCCGCCGTAGACCACCAGTTCCTCGGGGCGCTCGGCCACCTCGGGGTCCAGGTTGTTCATCAGCATGCGCAGGGCGGCCTCCTGCTGCCAGCCCTTGCACGAAAGTTTGTTGCCGCGCGCCGCGCGTATGTTCTTTATCATGGTTGCCTCGTTAGTTCACGAAATGGCCGCAGAGGATATCCTCGGCGACGTTCTCGATGCGCTCGGAAAAGACCTCGTCGCCCTTGAAGGCCGGGGACACCTCGCGCAGCTTGGCCAGGGCGGCCTCCAGGCGCGCGCTGCTCTTGAGCGGGCGGTGGAACTCTATGCCCTCGCCGGCCGCCATCATCTCGATGGCGACTATCCGGGCCACGTTGCGCACCACGGTGCTGAGCTTGAGCGCCGCGTTCATGCCCATGCTGACGAAGTCCTCCTTGTTGGCGGAGGTGGGAATGGAGTCGGCGCTGGCCGGGTGGCTGAGGATCTTGTTCTCGTTGCACAGCGCGGCGGCCGTCACGTGCGCTATCATGAAGCCGCTCTCCAGGCCCGGGTTGCGGGCGAGGAAGGGCGGCAGGATCTTGAAGTCGCTGACCAGCTGGGCGATGCGGCGCTCGGAGATGTTGCCCAGCGCGGTGATGGCGATGGCGGCGAAGTCGGCGGCGAAGGCCACGGCCTGGCCGTGGAAGTTGCCGCCGGAGAGCACCTCGATCTCGCCCTTCTTCTTCCCCTCCACCACCAGCGGGTTGTCGGTCACGCTGCCCAGTTCGATCTCGAAGACGTTGAGCGCGTACTCTATGGCGTCGCGCGAGGCGCCCATGGCCTGCGGCATGCAGCGCAGCGAGTACGGGTCCTGCACGCGCTTGTCGGTGTGCTTGTGGGAGGCGCGGATCTGGCTGCCCTTGAGCATGCTCTCCAGCATCTCGGCCACCTCGAGCTGGCCGGCGTGGGGTTTGAGCTCGTGGATGCGCTTGTCGAAAGCCACCGGGGTGCCCTTGAGGGCCTCCATCGTCATCGCGCCGGTAAGGACGGAGGAATAGAAAAGGTTCATCGCCTCGAACAGCGCCAGGCCGCCCACGGCCTTCATCGCCTGCGTGCCGTTGATCAGCGCCAGGCCTTCCTTCTCGGCCAGCTCCACCGGCTTTATGCCGGCGCGCTTCATCACCTGCGCCGAGGGGACGAACTCGTCCTCGCCGGCCAGCTTGGCGTAGCCCTCGCCGATCAGCGTCAGCGCCATGTGCGCGGACGGGGCCAGGTCGCCGCTGGCGCCCACGGAGCCCTTGGACGGGATGAACGGGATCACGCCCTTGTTGATCATCGCGGCCAGCGTCTTCACCACCAGCGGCCGCACGCCGGAATTGCCCATGGCCAGCTCGTTGGCCCGGGCGAACATCAGGGCCAGCGTCTCCGCGTCCTCCAGCGGGTCGCCCACGCCGCAGGCGTGGCTGCGGATCAGGTTCACCTGCAGGCTCTTGAGGCTCTCGCGCGAGACGCGCTGGCTGGCCAGCTCGCCGAAGCCGGTGTTGATGCCGTACATCACCTTATCCTCGGAGAGCAGCGCCTCCAGGCTGGCGCGCCGGCCGGCTATCAGCTTCAGCGCCTTTGCGGTTATCTCCACGCGCCGCTGCCCGTAGGCCACCTCGGCGAAATCCACTATATCAGGGGCGGTCCCCAGGGTAAAAGGCTTGTTCTTGGCGCTCATGTTGTCCTCCCTCCGCATTTCGCAATAAGGTCCGCCACGGTGACGGCGCCCGCGGACCGGAAGGCGCCTGTAAAATGTTCGAAGATCTTGCGCGTCATCTCCACGTCGCTGAGGGCGCGGTGCCAGCCCTCGTTGGAGAGGTTGAGCTCGGCCGCGATGTTGCCGAGCCGGTTGCTCTGGAATTTCCAGTTCTTCCTCGCTATGACCAGCGTGTCCACCACGTAAAGCCTGGGGAACTTAAGCCCTACGCGGGCGAATTCCTCGCGCAGGAACGAGACGTCGAAGTCGGCGTTATGGGCTACGAGAACGGTGTTCTCCAGCAGCGCCAGCAGGCGCGGCGCCACCCCGCCGAAACCGGGGCTGTCCTTGACCATGGCGTCGGTGATGCCGTGTATCCTGGAAACCTCGGCCGGGATGGGGATGCCCGGGTTAACGAGTTCGGCCAGCGTACCCACGCGGTCGGCCCCGCGGAAGCTGACCGCCGCCACCTCGCACACGCGGGCGGACCTGGGAGAAAGACCGGTGGTCTCCACGTCGATAAAAGTGAAGACGGCCTCTTCTATTTTAAGTTTTTCTATGACTGACAGCATGAAGCCTTTTAAATTCCCCGCTTACAGGTAGCCGTAATAGACGTACCTGGTCCAGAACCCGGTCAGCACCGCCGTGAACACGCTGATCCAGACGTTGATGCCGCTGAGGTCCATGATGCGCTTGCGCCTGACGTAGAAAAGCTGGGCTATCCAGGCGACAGCGAACAGGGTCCACCAGTAGCCGGCGGCGAAGAAGAAGGCCCAGATCACCACGCGCTCGAAGATCAGGAAATATTTTTCGTCGAAGGCCGGGAAGGTCTTGCCGAACAGGTCCTTTTCCACGAAGTAGATCAGCACGGTGGTGAAGTGCGTGACCAGCACCAGCATGGTGGCTATCGCGGCCCATTTCTCCCCCATCAGCAGCCCGGGCTCGGGCACTACGATCGGCGAGATCAGGAACAGCACGTAGACGTGCACGATCTGGTCCACCAGGAAGCTGAGCGTGTTGTCCTTGTACCAGGACTTCATGCTGTAGACGCGCAGTTCGTCCACGGCGTAATGCACCACGAACATCAGCACCAGCGCCTGCCAGCCGTTCACGGCCAGGCCGCCGGCGGTGAACCAGACATCGCCCAGGTACTGCCAGGTCAGCGCCACCGAGGTCACCAGGTGCGTCAGGCAGTGTATCAGCATGCCCCAGGCGCTCTTGCGCTTGAGGCGGTTGACGATGTCGAGCTGCAGCGTGAAGTCCGCCAGCAGATGCGCCAGTACCAGTCGCCAGAAAATTACCATAAGGCTCCTTACCCTTTCTCAGTCAGGTTGAAAGACTGGTCCCAGTCCTTCGGCGGCTCCTTGATGAAGAGCTCGGCTTTCTCCACGTAGAACTGGGAGGGGCCGTCGCCGGGGAGGGCCTCCAGCGCTGCCTTGAAATGCGGCAGCGAGCCGGCGAAGTCGTTCTTGTAGAACTTCGCTATGCCCGCCTCGTAATGCCCCAGCATGGCTTTGACGTCGGCGGAGGCCTCGCCCTTGCGGGCGAAGGGCTCGTAGACCTTGGTCGGGATGGCCTTGCCCACCACCCGGATGCTGCCCAGGTAGCGGTGGTCGAAAGCGTCCTTGAGGTCGCCGAACGTGGCCTCGCTGGTCATGATCTTGGAGTGGAAGTACTTGTTGGCGCCTTCCATACGGGAGGCCATGTTGACGGTGTCGCCCATCACGGTGTAGGAAAGGCGCGACTTGGAGCCCATGTTGCCCACTACCATGTGGCCGGAATTCACGCCCACGCGGCACTTGGGTTTGATGGTGAACTGGGTGAGCGACTCGTTGAGGCGCGCCATCTCCGCCTGGCAGTCGATAGCCGCCAGAATGCCGAGTTTGCGGTGGTCGGCCTGGTCCAGCGGGGCGTTCCAGAAGGCCATGATGCAGTCGCCGATATACTTGTCCACCGTGCCGTCGTGCTTGAGGATGACGTCGGTGAACGCCGACAGGTACTCGACCAGCATCGCGGTCAGCTCTTCGGGGGACAGCTTCTCCGACATCGTCGTGAAACCGGCCAGGTCCAGGAAGAAGGCGGTCATATCGCGTTTCTCGCCGCCCAGCGACAGCTTGGACGGGTCCTTGGTGATCAGTTCCACGACCTTGGGGGACAGGTACTGGCCGAAGGTGTTCTTGATCCACCGCTTCTCGCGGCCTTCGGCGAGGCCCTTATCAACCGTGATATAGGCGAAGGGGATGAGCAGCGGCAGGGCCACCGTGGCGAAAGGCACCAGCACGCAGTTGGCGAGCAGCACGACGTGCCCGACGGCCAGGACCAGCAGCACGCCGGAGCAGGCGGAAACCATGGTTGCCAGGGAATACTTGCGCAGCAGCACCGGCAGCCAGGGCAGCAGCAGGATCAGCAGCACCACCCAGACCTCGGAGAGGGGCTTGCGGAAATCCCCGGCGATGGCGTTGTCCAGAAACGTGGCGTGAACTTCCACGCCCGGCAGCTGGGCGGCGAAAGGGCTGGGCGAGTGGTCGTAAGCGCCCACCGCGGTGGACCCCACCAGCACGATGCCGCCTTTTATGGCCTCTTTTTCTTCCTTGCTCAGCCTGTCGTTCAGGATGTCGGCGAAGGAAATATGACGAAAACTGGAGTCGGTCATCTTTTGCGGATCCGAGTCCCAGGCGGCGTGCTTCTTGCGCGATACGTAATTGCGGTAGTTCAGCACTTGCGGCTCGCCGTACTCGAAGAACAGCTGCGACAGGTGCTTGCCGCTGTACAGAGAATAGGCGGCTATGCCGATGGACGGTATGGGCAGGTCGGGGAACTCGCGGCCGAAAACCGTATTCTTGAGCTCGGTCTGGCCGTAAGTGATAAGGGACGCCTCGTTGGTGATCGGGTTTACTATTCCCCAGAAAGGCAGGTAGCGCCGTATCTGGCCGTCCGGATCGATATAGGCTTCCACATGAGGCTGGGCCATGATAGCGCTGGCCTTGGCCAGGCCTTTTACGGGATAAACTATGTCTCCGGTGGTGGAGTCCCTGGTTACGAGGTTTACTACGTTGCCGGCCCTCGCCGCGGCGGCCACGAAACGGCTGTTATCCGCGTCGCGGTCTTTCTTGCTTTTTGAGACGATGACGTCGAATACGATGCCTTTGGCGCCGTATTTCTTAAGCTTGTCCACCAGGTCGCCGTAATAGTTGCGGGGCAAGGGCCAGCCGTATTCCCCGATCGAGTAGTCGTCGATGGCTGCTATGGTTATCTTCGGGTCGGCGTGCTTGGTGATGTATTTGCCGTAGGCGTAGGTGTTGCCGCGCGGGTCCTTCTTTAAATATTCCTCGGACGAAAATATGTTTGCGTAATAGATGGTACTGGGCAAGTTGAGGATGAAATGGTCCCAGCCGTAATCCAGCCGCCTGGTCTGGTTGAAAAGGCTGGGGCTGGCGAACAGCACCCAGATCACGGAAAAACCTATTATCGCGGAATACAGTTTTTTATTGCCCGAAGGCGCGGTCTTGTTTTTAGCAGCCATAATTACCCACAACCCCTTTCCCGTTCCAGGAACGGACTTTTACCCCTGTCGCTTTACCGAGAATCTGAAAACGCCGCCGGGACCCGCTTCGGCCCAGATGCGGCCGCCGTGCAGTTCCACTATCTTGCGGGCGATGGCCAGGCCCAGGCCGAAGCCGGACTCGCCCTCGCCGGACTTCAGCCGCTTGTACTTCTCGAAGACGGCCTCCAGCTGGTCGGCCGGCACGCCCGGGCCGCTGTCGTTCACCGAGAAAACTATATATTCGCCCTCGGCCCCGGCCGAGGCGGTCACGCTGCCCCCCTTGGGGGTGAACTTCCAGGCGTTGGAGAGCAGGTTCTCCAGCACGCGGCGCAGCAGCTCCTGATCCGCTGAGAACTCGGCGCGCCCGGCGGGCGGTTCCACCCGCAGGGCCAGGCCCTTCTCCTCGTAAATGGCGCGGAAGCTGTCCGCGGCGGAGGAGAGGAAGGCGCCGGCGTCCACCGGCTTCAGGTCCGGCTTCAGCTGGCCGGCCTCCATGCGGGAGATATCCAGGATATTTTCCAGCAGCTTGAACAGGCGGTCGCTGGAATCCTTGACGTTGCGCACGTAGCCGGCCTGTTTGGCTCCGGGCTCGAATTCCTTCTCCAGCAGCTTGATATAGCCCTGCATGGTCAGCAGCGGGGCGCGCAGGTCGTGCGCGACGGAATGGAAGAAATCCTCTTTCATCTTCTGCATCTTGCGCTCCAGGGTGATGTCGCGCAGCACGATGAAGATGGCGGGGTTCTGCGTCTTGGCCGAGAGGGTCTGCACGCTCATGCGGTAGTAGCGCGCCGCGCCGTCCCGCTCCAGCTCGATCACGCCGCTCCTGGAGCGGGCTTTCTTGTCCACCAGGTCGGACACCTTGCGGCGCAGCCGCTCGTTCTCGCCGGGGACGGCGTCGGGGCCCAGTATCTCGCGGGCCGCGGCGTTGGCGTACAGCAGCTCGCCGCGCATGTCGCAAAGGATGATCGCGTCGTGGATCAGGCTGACCAGCAGTTCGAGCTTCTGCTTCTCCTCGAAGACCTTCTCCACCTGTATGCCGTGGTAGCGGTCCACTTCCCTCATCATGGAGTTGAAGGACTTCAGCAGGGCGCCCAGCTCGGCGAACTCCGTGGCCTCGCTTACCGGGGTTTCGAACTCTCCGTCCGACACGCGCCGCGCGCCGTCCATCAGCGCGGCGACGGGGGCGCCCAGCCGGCGGGTGAAGAGCAGCGCCGAAAAGTAGAAGACGGTGATCACCGCGAGCAGGAAGAAAGCCATCAGCCAGGAGATGCGGTTGATCCCGGCGAAGGCCTCGGCCTTGTTCTCGAGGGCGACCATGAACAGGTCGAAGCCGCGCACCGGCGCGGCCGCTCCTATATAGGCCGCGTCCCGACCGGAGATCTCGAAGACCGGTCCGCGGCCGAGTATTTCGCGCACCTCCGCCCCGTTGAACTTCTCGAACGAGCCGGAGAGCGTCAGCGAGTTGCCGGCCGCGTCCGACAGCAGCAGGCCGCCGGTCCGGCCCAGCCGCTGCGTGCGCAGCTTTACGAAGAGATCGCGCAGGTTGACCGCGGCGAAGGCGTAATAGCCGCCGTCTATGGGGTAGACGGCGCGGCAGAGGGGCATGTCGTAGACCATCTCGAAGCCGCCCAGCGCGGGGCGGCCGGAACGGACGGCCTTGAGGAACTGCGGATCGCGCGACAGATCCACCGCGCCGGCGAAATAGCGCTTGAGCTCGGGCACGCCGCCGCTCAGCACGCCGCGGCCGTCGGCGCGGGCGAAGGCCAGGAACAGGAATTCAGGGTTCTTCTTCAGCGCCCGCTCCAGGCCGGTCTGGCTGACATAGGAGGCGTCGGTGTCCCACATGCGCTCGAAGCGGCGCGACAGGTCCTGCGCCTCCCGCTCCATCATCAGCGAGCCCATCTGGGCCACGCTGCGCTGCAGTTCGGAGATATCCTGCCTGGCGCGGGTCTGGAAATAGAACAAAAAGCCCACGGCGGGGACCAGAGGGATCACCCCCGCCCCGAACACGATAAGCAGCAGCCTGTTGAGCAGTGTCACTTTATTTAAAAAACCGCGTCTCTGTCGCTCCGGCGCCGGCGCCCGGGCCCTCAGCCCGGCTTTCCCCGGGCCGGCCGGCCGCCCGTCACCTCTTCTTCAGCGCCTCTATCAGCTTGGGCACTATCTCGTGCGCGTCGCCCACGATGCCGTACTTGGCGACGTTGAAGATGGGCGCGTTCGGGTCCTTGTTGACCGCGACGATCACGTCGGAGGCCTTCATGCCCACGATATGCTGCACCGCGCCGGAAATGCCGAAAGAAAGATACAGTTTGGGCGACACCGTGGTGCCGCTCTGGCCCACCTGGTGCGTCTTGTCCTTGAAGCCCAGGTCCACGGCCGCGCGCGAGGCGCCGACCACGCCGCCGAGCAGTTTGGACAGCTCCTCGAGCTGCTTGAACTTCTCCTTGGTCTTCATGCCGCGGCCGCCCGAGACGATCACGCCGGCGGTCTCTATCTTCACGCCCGCGGCGTCGTGCGCTATCTTGCGCTCGAGCACCTTCACGCGGCGCAGGCTCTTGTCCAGCTTGGCTCCCTCGCGCACCACCACGGCGGTGCGGCCCACCACGGGCTCGTTCATCTTCATCACGTTGGGGCGCACGGTGGACATCTGCGGCCTGGAATTGGGGGCCAGGATGTCAGCCATGATGTTGCCGCCGAAGGCCGGCCGGCTCTGCAGCAGCAGGCCGTCCTTGATGGCCAGCGCGGTGCAGTCGGCGGTGAGGCCGACGTAGAGCGTGGAGGCCACGCGCGGGGCCAGGTCGCGGCCCTGGATGGTGGCGCCGTAGAGCATCGAGGAGGGCTTGTGGCGGTTCACCAGGCCCACGATGACGGTGGAGAAGATGTCGGTGTTGTACTCGAACAGCTCGTCGTGCTCCACCATGTAGACCTTGTCCGCGCCGTAGGCGCCCAGGTCCTTGGCGTAGTTGTGGTCCTTGTCGGTCAGCAGCACCGCGCAGACCTCTTCCTTGAGCTCGTCGGCGAGCTTGCGCGCCGCGCCCAGCAGCTCGAACGTGACGGGCTTGATCTTCTTGGGATGGGTCTTGTCGCCGGTCTCGGTCAGCTCGACGTAGACCCAGACGCCCTTATAGCCCGAGAAGTCCTTGGCGGAGGCTTCCTCGCGGGTGATCGTGATGGCCTGCACGGGGCAGACCTGCACGCAGGCGCCGCACAGCGTGCAGGCCTCGTTCATCACGGCTTTCTTGCTTATCATGTTGATCGCCGCGAAGGGGCAGACCGGTACGCACTTGGTGCAGCCTATGCATTTATTGGAAACTTCTATCATCGTATCTCCTGTATTCAAATCCGGGTCACTCTACGAAGTGCTCGCTGCGCATGATCTCCAGTATCTTGCCGGCGCCTTCCTGGCCCGAGCCGGAGAACATGGCCGCCTTCTCCCTCTGCGGGGGCGGGTAGATCCTGCTGACCTGGGTGGGAGAGCCCTTGAGCCCCAGGAAATGCGCCTCGGCGCCGACGTCGGCCGCGCTCCAGACGTGGAACGGCTTCTTCAGCGAGGCGCTGACCGCCAGGAAGGACGGGTAGCGCGGCGTGTAGTCCTTGGTCATGATCATGGTCAGCAGTACGGGCGGGCGGGCCTCCAGCACCTCGTAGCCGCCGTCGATCTGCTTGCGCGCTATGACACGGCGGCCGTCCACCTCCACCTGTTCGCAGAAAGTGATCTGGGGGATGCCCAGCTGCTGGGCCACGCCGGGGCCGGTCTGGGCGGTGTCGCCGTCTATGGCCTGCATGCCGGCCAGGATCATGTCCACCTTGCCGATCTTCTTTATCGCCTTGGCCAGCGCGTAGGAAGTGGACCAGGTGTCGGAGCCGGCGAAGGCCATGTCGGAGAGCAGGATGCCCTCGTCGGCGCCCAGCGCCATGCCCATCTGCACCACGCTCTTGGCCTGGGGCGGGCCCATGGAGACCAGGGTCACCTTGAAATTATGCTTCGCCTTGAGCTCCAGCGCCGCCTGCAGGGCGTAATGGTCGTAGGGGTTGATGATGCTCGGCACGCCGGCGCGGATCAAATGGCCGGTCTCCGGGTTGATCTTCACTTCGGTGCTGTCGGGCACCTGTTTGACGCAGACTACGATGTTCATGTTGTCTCCTTAAATTATTTGGCCTTGAAGGTCTGCTTGAGCTTGGCCGCCACCAGGTCCATGTCGGCTATCAGGCCCTTCTGCTCGGCCTGCACGGCTTCGATGTTCACCGCGTCGGCAAGGTTGCCGGCCTGCTCGGCCGCGCCGAGCACCAGCGCCAGGCCTTCCAGCGCGGTGTTGAGGGCGGCTTCGCGGGCGAACACGCGGGCCATGGCCTGCCAGCCTTCGCGGTCGAAGCGCACCGTCTCGCTGTACTTCGGGGCGGCGGCGGCGGTGGAGAAGATGGCGGCGGTCTCGGCGGCGCAGATCAGCTTGCCCAGTTTGAACGTGACGTGCTGGTGGCGGGTGAGTTTCTGCACGCGGCACTCTTCCAGCACCGCGGCGAGGGCCCGCAGGCCCAGCGCGGCGGCGTGGGCGCCCGCCTTGGGCTCCGTGGCGTGCACCTGGTCCAGCCGGTCGGCCATATCGAGGTAGTAGCGGCCGCGGGACTTGAGGTGCTCCTGCCAGCGCCCGCGGTAGATGGTCATTTCCAGCACCTCGCTGGTGCCCTCGTAGATGCAGCAGATCTTGATGTCGCGCTTGATCTTCTCTACGGGGAAGTCCTTGGTGTAGCCGTAGCCGCCCAGCGCCTGGATAGCGTCGTCGGCGGCCTTGTTGCCCCACTCGGAGGCGCCGTACTTGGCGATGGCGCCCTCGGTCTGCAGGCCGTGCTCGCCGGAGTCCAGCCGCTGCGAGGTGTATTCGATATAGGAGCGCGCGCCTTCCATGCGCACGTAATTGGGGACGATCAGCTTGTGGGTGTAACCCTGCTTTTCGGACAGCGGCCCGCCGCCCTGTATGCGCTGCTGGCTGTAGCGGATAGCCTGTTCCAGGGCCTCTTCGCCCGCGCCGAGGCCGAAGGCGGCCACCATCACGCGGGTATAGCCGAACACGGCCTGGGCCTGCAGCAGGCCCTTGCCCTCTTCCATGCCGATAAGATTCTCGGCGGGCACGTAAACGTTGTCGAGCGACAGGCCGGCGGTGTTGGAGAGGCGGATGCCGTGCTTGTCCTCGTGCTTGTTGGGGCTGAACCCCTCCATGTTCCTCTCGACGAGGAACCAGGACGGGCCGCCGGGGGCCAGCGCGAGTATCGTGTAGAGGTCGGCCACGCCGCCGTTGGAGATCCACTGCTTGTTGCCGGTGACGTTGTACCCGACGATCTTGCCGTTCTTGACCACGTGTTCGGCGCGGGTGCGCAGGTTCACCAGGTCGCTGCCGGCGTCGGCCTCGGTGGCGCCGTAGGCCACCAGCAGGTTCTCGCCGGCTATGCGTTTGAGCCACTTTTCCTTCTGCTCCTCCGTGCCGCCCACGTTGAGCGGGTCGGTGCCGAGGAAGGTGGCGAACACGCCGGTGGCGATGCCGAGGTCTATGCGGGCCAGCTGCTCGCAGACGCGGTAAATGTCGAACGTACCGCCCGAAACGCCGCCGTATTCGGCCGGCACCATCAGCAGGTGCAGGCCCAGCGTGTCGTGCTGGTACATCTCTTTCAGTATTTCAGCGGGGAATTCGTTCTTCTCGTCGAGCTCGCGGATCAGGTCGTAGGGGATGCGCCGCTTGGCGTACTCCTTGAGACTGTCCAGCATCAAATTGCGTGAGATAGCGTCCATGCTTGCCATTCAATAACTCCTTGGTCCTTTAAAAATTCAGGCCTTGACCGTTTCGCAGGCGGCGAGGTAGCCTTTCACTTCGGCGGTGATCTTCTCCCCGAAGGCCTTGTCCTCTATGCCTTCGGCGTTGATAAAGACGTTCTCGGCCGCGCAGCGGATGGCCGCTTCCAGCAGGTAGCGGGCGCTCTTGAAGTCGCTCATCACGTGGGAGGAGATGGAGCCGGCGCAGACCGTCAGGCCGGCCATGGCCTCGGAGGCCAGGCGGGCGGTCTTGAGCGGCACCTCGGCCGCGTGCTTCAACGCGGCCTGCATCTTCACCTTGCGCTCGGGGTTGTCCTTGGGGATCTTCATGGCTTCCATGAAGCCGTCGAAGGAGGCGGCGTCCTCGGCCACGCAGCTCTGCAGGGCGGCCTTGTGCGCGCCCAGATGGTCATTGAGCTGGCGCAGGGCCGGTTTCCTGGCCTCTTCGAGTTTCTTGCTCCGCAGGGTGATGCCGATGGCCATCTGGCCGAGCGCGCAGCCCATGGCGCCGCTCACGCCGGCCGCCGAACCGCCGCCGGGGGTGGGGTCGGTGTTGGCCAGCGCGTCCACGAACAGGCCGGCGCCGGCCTGCCAGGAGGAGAGCAGCTTGAGCAGCTTGGTCTCGAGCACCTGCTCTTCCTTCTTGAAATCCTTCACCTGCAGGTTCTCCACCGCGTAGTCGGTCAGCGCGTCCTGGGTGGTCAGGCCGATGAGCTCGGTGCCGCTGACGGTGATGCCCCTGGGGCCGAGGTCCTTCTGCATCTCGTCCATGACCTTTTTGATGGACGTGGTCTTGTAATCGGTCAGCACGGTGGACATCTGCACCTGGCCCTTGCTCTCGAGGAAGATCTCCTTGGCGCGCAGGGCCGGCAGGCCGCCGCCCGAGGTGCGGATCTTCTTGGCGAGGCCCTTGGCGAACTCCATGTCGGTGGTGTTCAGGTTGACGTTGAAGTTGACGATCTGGTTGCGGGCTCCCACGGCCATGGCGCCGGCGGTGGGGTGGATGTGGTTGGGCCCGAAGTCAGGCACGCGCTCGGGGTCCTTGCCGATCACTTCGCGCAGGCCCTCGAACTGACCCTTGCGCACCTTGGCGAGGTCCTTGCGGTGCTCGAACTTGGCGGCGCGGTCGTAGAGGTACACCGGGATGTTGAGCTCTCGGCCGATGCGCTCGCCGGCCTTGGCGGCCAGCGCTATGCAGTCCTCTATCGTGGAATCCATGATCGGGATAAAAGGGGCCACGTCGGTGGCGCCCATGCGGGGATGTTCCCCTTTATGGTGGTTGAGGTCTATGAGCTGGGCGGCCTTTTTGGTGACGGCGAACATGGCGTCGGCGGCGGTCTCCACCGGGGCCATGAAGGTCAGCACGGTGCGGTTATGGTCGGCGTCCTTCTCCACGTCGAGGATGAGCACGCCGGGCACGGCCCGGGCGGCGTCTACAATAGCGTTGATCTTGGAGAGGTCGCGGCCTTCGCTGAAATTAGGAACGCATTCCACGAATTTACCCATAAATCCTCCGTAAAAGTCGCAATGGCGCTGCCCGCCTTATAATATATATATCATACAAATTATGCCGGACGGCTGAAAAGGCCGGAAAAAGCGATAACCCCCTTTTGGGGGGTTATCGCTCTCCCTTGTGTCGGGGAGTTCACAGTTGGAGGCCGCTATACGGCGTCCACGTATATTATAGCAGATAGTATTGACTTGTCAAGGGGCCGGCAAGGGGGTCTTTTTATTCCTCCAGACCCCGTACTGCAGCGTGAAAGTGAAACTCACGCTGTCCGCCGACCCCAGGTCCAGGCTGGCGCCGTTCATGTTGAAGATCTTATGCCAGCGCAGGTCCAGGCCGCCCGTGGTGCCGAACCAGAAAGGGAAACCCATCCCCCCGCCGAAGTTCAGCCCGCCGCTGGAACCCGAATCAGAGGCGTACCGTATCCCTCCCGCCGTGTAGGCGGGGCTGTTCCACTGGTAGACCCCGGCGCCCAGTATGCCGTAAAAGACCTTGTTCCCCTCCGGGTAGGAGGCCCGCACGAAAGGCGTCAGCGAGAAAATTTTCAGAGTAAGCCCCTCCGAAGAGTTGTTGGCGTAACCGCCGGCGTAGGCGGCCTCGGCCCCGTAGCTCAGGAACTCGTCCACCCGCCGTGAGGCGGAAACCACGAAAGTTCTGGAAGTCTTGAAGCCGCCGTCGCCGTCGCCCCAGTGGCCGCCCACCGGCCTGCTCCAGCCCGTGCCGGCCGACAGATAGCCGGCCAGGTAGCGCGACGGCTCGGGCAGGTCGCCCAGGTCCGGCAGGTCGGGCAGCACCTGCGCGCCCGCGGGCCCGGCCAGGCAGGCCAGCAGCAGCGCCGCGGCGGCCAGGCGCATCAGCGGGGCTCCACGCCGATGCCCGCCCGCACGCGGTCCAGCGAGTACACCCCGTCGCGGGAAAGGAAGGAGGGCCGGCTCAGGCCGCTGTCCTTGATGAAGAAAGGGGTGTCGAGGTCCATGAAATCGAAACCGCCCAGGCCGGCGGCGAACTGCGCGGCGGCGCAGGAGGCCAGCTCGCTCTCCACCATCTCGCCCATCATCAGCTTTATGCCTTTGGCGCGAGCCAGGGCCCAGACCTCGCGGGCGCGCAGGAAGCCGAGCTTGGTGAGCTTGATATTGACGGCCGTGACCGCGTTGCGGCGGATCAGCTCGAAGACGTCGTCGAGGGAATAGGCGGACTCGTCGGCGCAGACCGGCATGGGCAGCCGCCGCGAGAGGTAGGCCAGCCCGTCGAAGTCGTCCTTCTTCACCGGCTGCTCCACCACCTCGGGCGTTATGCCGCGCCGCATCAGTCCCCGGACGAACTTCTCGGCCTCTTTGGCGGAGTAGGCGCAGTTGGCGTCCAGGTAGACGGCGCAGCCCGGGGCGGCCCGGCGCACGGCCTCGAGCCGCCGGTAGTCCTCGTCCATATCCACGCCGGTCTTGATCTTGAAGATACGGAAGCCGCGGGCCCGCATTTTTTTGGTGAAATCGTAGGCCGCGCCGGCGCCGCCTATCACCACGGTCACGTCGGTCTTCACCGCGGGCACTCGCCCGCCGAAGAATTTCCACAGCGAGATGCCCTGCAGCCTGCAGGCCAGGTCCAGCACGGCCATCTCGGCGGCGGCCAGCGCGGCCCGGTTGCCCTCCAGCAGGCGCTCCAGCCGGCAGAGGGCTCCCAGGTAATCGGAGGCGTCCAGGCCCGTCAGCAGTTCCCCCGCCTTGGCCAGGCTGCGCATCGTCTTCTCCCGGGTCTCGCCGGTGATATGGGTGGCGATGGCGGCCTCGCCGTAGCCCTTCACCCCGCCGGCGGCCTCCAGCGTGAACAGGGCGTTCGTCATGCTCTTGTGGCTGCCGCTGGCGATGGTGAACGGCGTGAACAGCTCCGCGTCCAGCTTCCTGACGGAATATTTTTTTATCAGCGAGTCTTTCATGATCTCTCCCCGGTGGTGATCTCCCTGCCCAGCAGCATCAGCACGACGACTATCAAAAATATCAGCACGCTCTGCGCCAGCAGCAGCCAGGTGCCCGCCGTGGAGGCGGTGTGGCGTATAGTCCAGGCACCCAGGCCCAGACAGATATTGAGCAGCACGATGAACCCCACGGTCTGCGGCACGCCCAGCCCCAGCTTCATCAGCCGGTGGTGGAAATGGTCCTTGCCCGCGTACTCCAGCCACTCGCGCACGCCGCGCACGCTGCCGTTGCGTACGCGCGACACGGTGGTATAGATGATGTCGAAGATCGGTATGCCCAGCACCAGCAGCGGCGTCGAGAAAGCCACGGCGGGATTGTCGGTGGCCCAGCTGCCGTACAGCGCGAGGCACCCCAGGATGAAGCCGATGAAGGTGGAGCCGGAGTCGCCCAGGAAGACGCGAGCAGGCTGCCAGTTCATGCGCAGGAAGCCGGCGCAGGCCCCGGCCAGCGCGGCCGAGACGAAGGCCAGCGGGTACTGGCTGGAGTTCCACCCTATGCCCAGGAAGAGCAGGGCGCAGACTGCGCCCATCGCCGAGGCGAGGCCGTCGATGCCGTCCATGAAATTGAAGGCGTTGACGATGCCCACCAGCCAGATCACGGAAAGCGCGGTAGACAGAACCTGGCCCAGCGGCATCTTCAGCGGGAAGCTGAGCTGCAGGCCGAAGAAGGTCACCGTCAGGGCGGCTACCGTCTGCCAGAACAGGCGGGTGCGGGCCGACAGCCCCTTCCAGTCGTCGAAGAAGCCAAGCACGAAGATGATGGTGCCGCCGAGCATTATCCCGTGGACCTCGCGGGAGAACTGCTGGTTGCGCAGCAGCGCGGCCATGAAGGCCAGGTACACCGCCAGGCCGCCTATGCGGGGCACCGGCTCCGTGTGCACCTTCCGCTCCGACGGGTAATCGATGGCGCCAATGCGCGCGGCCAGCCAGGCGCTGGCCGGGGCCAGCAGGAAGACGGCCGACATGGAGATCAGGAAGAGGTAGGACCAGCGCAGCCCCTCGGTCCAGGTCCACGCCGAGAAACCGCCGGGCGGCAGCAGCGCCAGCAGCGCCACGAGCACGGCCAAAGAGAAGAAACCGCCCTGGCGTTTTATAGTCACGCGGGCAGCCTCCCTATGGCCATAACTTTGCGGTTCATTTGCAGCCGATGAGGTAATCCAGCAGCAGGCGCCGCGGGATGAAGCCCTCGGCGTATTTCACCCTGTCCTGGTAGCCGCGGAACATGGCCGCGGCCTTGGCGCTCTCCACGATGGAGAGGTTCTTGACCCTGGTCTTGAACACCTGCGAGCGGTGGCACTTGAGCAGCGCCACCTTGCGGCTGATCACCGCGCCGATGTCCACGAAGACGCCCGGCGTGAAATCCATGGTGGTAGGCACCTCGTAGAAGACGAGGTTCTTGACGTAGCGGGCGGCGGTCTCCACCGCCTGAGAGACGCTGCGATGGTCCTGATGCGTGTCCGCCCCGTAGTTCACCAGGACCAGGTCCGGTTTCACCGCGTCGATGGTCCGTTCCACGGAGCGGATCAGCTCGCGCGTCAGCGTGACGCCGGTGTCCTCGAAGCCGCCCCAGTAAAGCTTGGCCTTCAGCATGGCGGCGGCCCGTTCCTGCTCGGCCAGCCGCACCAGCGGGTCCCCGCCCACCGAGCCCTTGGTCATCACCAGCAGGCTGATCTTGTGGCCCTCGGCGGCCATTTTCAAAAAAGCGCCGCCGCAGCCGAACTCCAGGTCGTCGGGGTGAGGTCCTATGCCCAGTATTTTCATAATCGCGCCTAGCGGCCGCTCTCCGCGCCCTCGGCCACCAGCTCGGCGGTTATGCGCCGCGCGCCGGAGGAGTAGGCCGCCAGCATGCTCATGTTGGCGATATTGTTGATCCAGCGCGGTATACCGCCGGAGCGCTCGTAGAGCAGCTCCAGGGCATTCTCGTCGAAAATATTCTCCGTCAGGCCCGCCACTTCCAGCCGGTGCAGCACGTACTTGCGGGTCTCCTCGAAGTCCAGCGGCTTGAGGTGGTAGCTCAGCGTGATGCGCTGGCTGAACTGCTTGTTGGAATCCAGCTTCTCCCTGAGCTCGGGCTGGCCGCTCAGGAGCAGCGTCAGCATGAAGCGGGTCTCGGTCTGAAAATTGAGCAGCAGGCGCAGTTCCTCGAAGACGCTCTCGTCGTTGATGAGCTGGGCCTCGTCGATGGCGATGACGACGTGCTTGCCGTCCTGCATGGTGTCGCGCAGGAAGCGCTCTATGCCCATCAGCACGTCTTCCTTGGCCTTGGGCACGTTGTAGCCGGTGAAATTGTGCAGGATGATCTTGAGCAGGCCGAGGTCGTCGAGGCGCGGGTTCTGCACCGAGGAGAACACGTAGCCCTTCTTCTTGAACTCCCGCTCCAGGGCCTTGAGGATCAGCGTCTTGCCGGTGCCGTAGGCGCCGGTGATGACGCCGCAGGCCTTGCGCTCCTCCACCACGTACGCGAGCCTGGAGAACGCCTCTTCGTGCGCCTCCGACTCAAAGAAGAATTCGGTGTCGGGGGTGTTCTCGAAAGGCAGTTTTTTCAGACCCCAGTGCTTTTGGTACATGGAAGAATTATATATTAACGGGGACGTAGATGACTATATGACTATTTGCCGTGTTATAAAGAGGCGAACGTGCGTCCGGGAAACCGCAATAGTCATATAGTCATCTACGTCCCCTGAATCCTCCCCCTGAATCCTAAAAGAAAAAGGCCGCGCTGCCGCGGCCCGCTGCCTGCTTTCGTCCGACATCGCGCTCCGGCTACTTTTGGCGGGTCCAGACCGCGTAACCGGCGCCTTCGGCGGCCTTGTTCCAGCCCGCCCCGGGGCTCCAGGGGTTGTCGCCGAGTTTCACCGCCAGCGCGCCGTCCACGTAGGCCGCGTACAGCCCGCGCTCGGCCCGCGCTATCTTCACGGAACTCGAGGCCGTCACGCCGGCGGCCGAACGGGCCTTGATCAGCCCGGTGATCTGCGCCTTCAGGTTCCAGTCGAAGAAATGCGGCCAGTAGACGCAGGGAATGCCGGGATGGGTGAGTATATAGGCGTAGCCGGCCAGCACTTTATCGGACGGGAAAGGCCAGCCCCGCTCCTGCACTTTGCCGTCGGGGCTGGGGCCGGTATCATGGTTGTCTATGAAAGTCACGGAATTGTCCGGCCACCAGCCCAGCAGACCCGCGGGCCGCCCGGCGGAGTCGGCCAGGCGCCAGTACTCGCCGGAGAGCACGGCCTGCTGCAGCAGGCCCTTGGTGGTGAAGTCGAAGACCTTTATTTCGCCGTTGACGGCGTCCATCCAGTCGCAGGCGGCCTGGCGGTGGGCGTCGGGGCGGGCCGGGTCGAAGTCGTCCCAGATCTCGGCCACCGAGAAGGCGGCGCCGCTAGCGCGGTTATAGGCCAGCATGTAGGCCGGCGAGAAGCCGCGGGCGTAGTCGTAGCGCCAGCCGTCGAAGCCGGGGTTGTCGCGCAGCGAGTTCAGCCACCTGGTCACCGACTCGCGCACGTAAGGCTTGGTATGGTCTATGTCGCGGGCGGCGTGAAAGCCCTTGCCCGTATCGCGCGCGCCCTGGCCCTTGCCCCATTCGTCGTCGGAACAGACCGAGTCCGGCCCCCAGGCCGGGGCCGCGAAATCCGCCCAGTCGTCCACGCCCACGCGGTGGTTGACCACGATGTCGGCTATCACGCGTATGCCGGAGCCGTGCAGCGCCTTCACGGCGGCCGCGAGCTGCGCCGCGGTGCCGTAACCGGAATCCAGCACTTCCAGCCGCCGGGGCATATAGCCCTCGGGGGCCAGCGAATCGGAAGGGGGCGGCAGCCAGACCAGATCTATGCCCGCGGCGGACAGCTCGGCCGCGCGGTACCTTACTTCCCCCCACCACGGGGATTTTTTCCAGGAGGTCCAGTGGAAGCCCTGCATCATGACGGTAGCGTCGCCGCCGGAGGCGGCAAAAAGGAGGCCCTCCGGCCGCGAGGGCAGGACGGACAAAAAGAGTACGGCCGCGAAGGCTATCTTTCGCACACTTATTTTTTAGCAGATTATAAGGCCCTGTCAAGGGCCCAACGGGAGGTACCGGCCGGGCCTAGGCGAGTTTTTTCCGCAGGAATTCGGCCCGGAAAGCGTCGCGCTCGGCGGGCGCCAGTTCGCGCCCGGCGGCGGCCTGGATGTGGGCGGGCTGCATCAGCAGCGTGACCTGGTTGAAAGTGCTGAAATCGTGGCCCATGTTCCAGCCCATGGCAGTCCCCATGCGCACGAGGGAGACGTTCTGCATGAACTCCTCGTAGGACAGGGTGCGGGCGTGCTTGAGCAGGCCGAGCGCGCGGTACACCGCGTCCTCGGTGCGCAGCTTCAGCGGCCCCTTCAACAGCGTCTCGCGGGCGGCTATCTCCTGGCGTATCAGGTTGCGGATCACGCGGTCTATGTTCTGGCAGAATTCCTCTTCGCTGCGGCCCAGGCAGGTGGCGTTGGAGATCTGGTAGAAGTCGCCCAGCACCATGGTCCCCTCACCGTAGATGCCGCGGGCCGTGACGCCCAAATGCGAGAGGCTCTCGAGCACCTGCGGCATCTGTCCCAGGCGCGAGAGCGCCGGCAGATGGGCCAGGCAGGAGACGCGCATGCCGGTGCCGGTATTGGTGGGGCAGGCGGTCAGGAAACCGAAGCGCTGCCCGTAGGCGAAAGGCAGGGCCCGGCCGAGGGCCTCGTCGAGTTTGAGCGCCGCCTTGAACGCGCCCTCTATGGCGAAGCCGGAGTGCAGGCACTGCAGCCGCAGGTGGTCCTCCTCGTTGACCATCACGGAGAGGTCCTCGTCGTTGGAGACGGCGGCGCCGGCGGGCAGCACCGTGGCGGCCAGGGCGTGCGAGACGTGGTGGCGCTCCACCAGGAAGCGCTTGTCCAGCGGGGTCAGGGCTTCCAGTTTCAGGAAGTGGCCGCGGGAGAAGAGGCCGCTGTCGCGCGCGGCGGTCATGGCCTGGCGGCGGATCTCGGCGAGTTGGCGCGGTTCGGCGCGGTTGGGGAAAGGGAAGCCCTGCAGGTTGCGGGCGAAGCGCACGCGCGTGGAGAAGATCATGTCCGGCCAGGCGCCGCGGGCGTTGGCCCAGGTGACGTAGGGGCGGAAAGACTTTATCATCTCAGCCATGGCGCCCTTCCAGCCGCTTGAGCTCGTCGCGCAGCCTGGCCGCGCCCTCGAAATCCTCGCGGGCCACGGCTTCCTTGAGCCCGGCGCGCAGCTCCGTCAGCCGGCGGGCGGTCTCCGCCTTGGAAAGTTTCAGTTCGGGGGCGTCGGCGTAGGCGCGGCCGGTATGCTGCGCCGAGCCGTGGATGCGGGCCATCAGCTCGGTCAGCTGCGGCTCGAAGCCGGCGTAGCAGTCGGGGCAGCCCAGCCGGCCCGACTCTTTGAACTCGGAGTACTTCAGGCCGCAGGCGCCGCAGCGCAGCGTCTTGCGCTCGGGCGGCAGGAAATCCTTGAAATAGCCGCTCATGTTGCCGACGATGTCGGAGATGTTGAACGCGCCCGACTCCAGGCCGAAGCTCATGCCTTTCTTGGCGGCGCAGGCCGGGCACAGGTGCAGTTCCTTGACCTTGTTGTTGACGGCCAGCTTCAGGAAGACGGCGGCGTTCTGCTTGCGGCACTCCTCACACAGCATTCAGCTTCCCCCCCTGCATGTGCAGCACCCTGTCGGCGCGCCGGGCGGCTTCCTCGTTATGCGTGACCATCAGCACGGCCGAGCCCAGGCCGGCGGCGCGCCGCAGGTCGTCGAGGATCACGCCGGAATTGTGGCGGTCCAGGTTGCCGGTGGGCTCGTCGGCGATCAGCAGCGCCGGGCCGTTGCGCAGCGCGCGCAGCATGGCGGAGCGCTGCTTCTCGCCGCCGGAGATCTCCATCGGGAACTTGTGGGCTATCTCTTCGAGGCCGAAGCGCGAGAGCAGCTCCAGGCCTCTGACGGGGCCGCTTTCGCCCAGCACGCGGGCCGGCATCTCTATGTTCTCGAGCACGGTGAACTCCGGCAGCAGCGAGTCGAACTGGAAGACGAAACCGATGTTCTTGAGCCGCAGCACGGCTTTCTGCGCCTCGTCGAGGTCCTCGAGCTTGCGGCCGAACAGCCGCACCTCGCCGCTGTACACGTCGTCGAGCAGGCCCACGATGTTGAGGAAGGTGGACTTGCCGGAGCCGGACGGGCCGACTATGGAGACGAACTCGCCCCTGGCGATGTGGAAATCCAGTTCCTCGAGCACGAGGATCTGCTCGTGCCCGGAGGTATAGGCCTTGGTCAGCGCCTTGATCTCTACGACCTTATCCATAGCGTATCGCGTCCACGGGGCTGACCCGGGAGGCCCTCAGGGCGGGGTAGACGGCGCTCAGCATGCACAGCAGGTAGCTGACGGCGGCGGTGGCCAGTATGTTGGAAAGCTTGAGGTCCACGGGCACCTTGGTGATGTAGTAGATGTCCGAGGGCAGCTCCAGCACCGGGTAGACGGCGAGGAAGACGGAGATGCCCACGCCCAGGATCACGCCGATGGTGATGCCGGTCAGGGCTATCAGGTTGCCCTCCCAGAAGAAGACGCGGCGGATGAAGGCGGGTCCGGCGCCCATGGCGCGCAGGATGCCTATGTCGCGCAGTTTTTCCACGCTCATCATCAGCAGGTTGGAGGCGATATTGAACGTGGCGACCAGGATGATCAGCGCCAGCACCAGCGACATCACGAACTTCTCCAGCTTCAGCGCGGCGAACAGCGTCTGGTTCATATCGGCGTAGGTCTTGATGTTGAAGGCGAATCCCAGCGTCTTGCGCAGGCCGGCGGCCGCCGCGGGGGCGTCGTCGATGTCCTTGAGGCGCACGCCCACGCCGTTGGCGCCGCCGGGAAAGCCGAAGAAGTCCCCGGCCGCGGCGCGCGAGCAGTAGGCCATGGTATTGTCGAATTCGAAGTAACCTGTGCGCACCAGGCCGACCACACGGAATTTCCTCATCTTGGGCAGCAGGCCGGTGCCGGCCGTAGCGGCGCCCTGCGGCGATACCAGCACGACTTCGTCCCCGGGCCAGGCGCCCAGGCTCTTGGCCAGCTCTTCGCCCAGCACCAGCGCGGGCGGGGCGCCGGGGGCGGGTTTAGCCAGTTCGTCCCAGGAGCCGCGCACGAGGGATTTGGAGAGGTTGTTCACGCCGGCCTCGGCGGCGGGTTCGAAGCCCTTGACCACGGCCCCCACGGAACGGCCGTCGAAAGTGAGGATGCCCTGGCCGAGCACGAAGGGCGACTCGGCGGCCAGGCGGCCGTCGCGCTCCAGCACGGCGCGCACGGTCTCGAGGTCGCGGGGCTGCATGCGGCCGTAGATGGTGATATGCGCCTGCGCGTCGATGATCTTGCCCTTGATGTCGGTCTGGAAGCCGTCCATGATGGCCAGGGTGACTATGAGCGCGGCCACGCCGAGGGCGACGCCGGCCACGCCGATGAAGGTGGTGATCATCGCGAAGAGGCCCTTCCTCTTGGCGAGCAGATACCGTCGTGCTATGAAGAATTCCGTGGACATATTTACTTATGGTCCGTGCTTTTGATGGACTATCCTAAACGGGAGGTCCGGCCAGGGCCGGAACGCAAAACCGGCGTCTCGCACACCGTGCTCGCGCCTGCCCGCCTCGGCCCTCGCGCTTACGCAAGCTCGGGCCTCCGGCAGGCTTTTGCTAACCCGGCCCAGGCCGGGCCTCTAAGAGTTAACCAGGCCGGGCCTAGCCGTTGGCCTGGTCGGGGCGGAGCAGCGGGAACAGCACCACTTCGCGGATGGACGGCTTGCCGGTCAGCAGCATGGTGACGCGGTCTATGCCTATGCCTATGCCGCCCATGGGCGGCATGCCGTACTCCATCGCCACGATGAAATCCTTGTCCAGGATGTCGGCCTCGCCGTTGTTCTCCTCCTGCTGCTGGCGGAGCTGCTCCACCAGGCGGCTCTTCTGGTCCTCGGGATCGTTGAGCTCGGAGTAGGCGTTAGCGATCTCCTCGGTGCCCGCGAAGAACTCGAAGCGCTCCACCAGGCACTCATCGCCGGGCTTGCACTTGGCCAGCGGGGTGATGGCGGTCGGGTGGTCGAAGACGAAGGTCGGCTGCTGCAGGTCGGCCAGGATCTTCTCGTCCATGATGCGGTCGAAGATCTTGGCGGAGGTGGTGTCGGGGCCGCACTCGATGTGCAGCCGCTTGGCGAGCGCCACCAGGTTCGGGCGGTTGAAGCGCTTGCCGTCGAGGATATTGTGGATGTCCTCGCCGGTCTTGGCTTTCCACTCCTCGGGCAGGCTCAGGCGGCGGAACGGCGGCTTGAGGTTGATCACGGTGCCGTTATAGTCCACGGTCTCGGAGCCTATGATCTGGATGAAGCGCTCGAAGAGCTTCTCCACCAGCTCGGCCATGCCGTGGTAGTCGGAATAGGCCTTGTAGGCCTCCACCATGGTGAATTCGGGGTTGTGGCGGGTGTCCACGCCCTCGTTGCGGAACACGCGGCCTATCTCGTAGGCGCCCTGGAAACCGCCGATCAGCAGCTTCTTGAGCGGCAGCTCCAGCGCGATGCGCATGTACAGCTCGTTCTTGTAGGCGTTGTGGAAAGTGATGAACGGGCGGGCGGAGGCGCCGCCGGCCTGCGAGCAGAGCACCGGGGTCTCCACCTCGAGCATCCCCTCGCCGTTGAGCACCTCGCGCAGCGCGGCCACGATCTGCGAGCGCTTCACGAAGAGGGCGCGCACGTCGTCGTTGGTGAGCAGGTCCAGATAGCGGTCGCGGTAGCGGGTCTCGGAATCGGTCAGGCCGTGGAACTTCTCGGGCAGCGGCCGCACGCTCTTGGAGAGCACGGTGATCTTGGCCGCGTCCACGGTCAGCTCGCCGGTCTTGGTCAGGAACAGCTTGCCTTCCACGCCGAGAAAGTCGCCGACGTGCATCTGCTTCTTGAAGATCTCGTAGGCTTCCTCGCCCACCGAGTCGCGCTTGACGTAGATCTGCAGCCGGCCGGTGCCGTCCTTGAGGTGCGCGAACGTGGCCTTGCCCATCACGCGCATCAGCATCATGCGGCCGGCGATGGTCACCTGCGCCTCGGGCTGCAGGGCGGCGGCCGCGGCGATGGTGTGGCTGGGCTTGAAGCGGTGCGGGAACGGGTCTATGCCCTTCTCGCGGATCGCCTTGATCTTGGCGTAGTTGTTGGCGACTATTTCGTTGATGCCTGAATTAGGGGTAGGGATTTCGTTCATTTTTTTGAGGCTATCGCGTCCTTTACTATTTTCACGAGGTTCTTGGGCTCGAAGGGTTTCTCGACGAAGGCGAAGATGTTGGAGGACAGCTCGAAGAGGTCCTTCATCTGGCCCTTGGCGGTCAGGATGATGATCGGGATGGTGTTGAGGTCGTCGATCTCCTGCAGCTTGGACTGCAGCGTGTAGCCGTCCATCTCGGGCATCATGATGTCCAGGATCATCGCGTCGGGCAGCACCCGGCCCGGGTCCTTGGAGGTGAGCTTGTTGTAGGCCTCGAGGCCGTTATAAGCCTCCAGCACCTCCAGCTTCTCGCGCTCCAGGAGCACCTTGATCAGGTACACCACGTCTTTTTCGTCGTCCACGACCATCACTTTGGACATAAGTCTCCCGTTGCCACGGCCTAGAGGCCGACTCCGGCTTTATTAAAGATATTTTATTTTACAAGAAAGGAAGCCGGCAAAACAAGAGCGGAATCGCCTTCCTTTCAGCGCCGGCCTCAAATATGTAGAATAATCCTGATTATTACCGCGCACGGAGGCATGATGGCTATCGAAAAAACCCTCGTACTTGTTAAACCCGACGGTATGCAGCGGCACCTGGCCGGCCTGGCCATAGACCGCCTGGAGAACACCCACATGGAGCTCATCGGCGCCAAGATCGCCGTGGTCACCGACCAGCTCGCCCGCGAACATTACGCGCTGCTGGAGGGCGTGGGCCCCTTCAAGGACAAGAAGCTCTTCGAGCATTTGATCAATTTCATAAAGGGCGAGTACCACGGCGACCCCAGGCGCCGCGTAATGGCGCTCGTTTACCAGGGCGAGAACGCCGTGAAGAACATCCGCGCGGCCGTCGGCGCAACCAATCCCGAGGACGCCTCCCCCGACACCATCCGCGGCGCCTTCGGCCGCATCTGCCACAGGCACGGCTACTTCGAGAACGTGGTGCACGCCTCCGGCAACCCCGAGGAAGCCGCGCGCGAGATCGCCATCTGGTTCAGGGACGGGGAGATGATAGCCTAGCATGAAGTTCCTGGCCGCCGCCCTGCTGGCGCTAGCCGCCGCCCTGCCTCCCGCTCCCGCCGCCGCGCAGGGCCGGGAGGAGGAGCGCGTGACGCTGACCGCCGAGGACGGCTGGAACCTCTCCGCCCGCTACCTGAAGGCCGCCGAGGGCGCCCCCACGGTGGTGCTCGTGCACACGCAGAAGAGCGACCTCAATGAATGGACGCCCTGGTTCGCCCCCCTGAAGCGCTACGGCTTCGGCTACCTGGCGCTGGACCTGCGCGGCCACGGCAACAGCTTCGTCACGCCGGCCGGTTCCACCACCAGCTGGCGCGCGTTCAGCCTGAGCGGCTCCGACAACGAGTACAACCGGATGCTGCGCGACGTGGAGGCGGCGCTGGCCTACCTCTCCACCAATTCCGTGACGGGCGACCGGATAGCCCTCGTCGGCTCCGTGCTGGGCGCCAACCTGGCCATCAAGGCCGCCGCGCTGCACCCCGAGGTGGCGATGGTAGTCGCCGTCTCGCCGGTGCTCAACGTCAACGACGTCCTTTCCGTCAACCCGCTGCGGGCCTACGGCCGCCGGCCGATACTGTTCATCGGCGGGGCGGACAGGGCCAGGCAGTACACCGAATTGCAGATACTCTACAGCACGGCCAAAATAGCCTGCGGGCCGGGCAACGTTTCGCTGATAGTGGAGGCCAGGGGCTTCGGCCCAGGCCTCGTCAACAAATACAATGTGCGGCGGGTGCTGGAGTGGATAAAGAGCCCGCGCCTGCCCGAAGTGGTGGCCTATTCCTCGGCGGCCATAGCCGGCCTCGAGCCGGACACCACCGGCCAGGCGGAAGCTCCGGCTGAGGAGCCGGCAGGAGAAGAGCAGGAGAACACGGAAGAATAACTATGAAGAACACCGACGCTTTCACCAAGTATTCCAAACTCCCCACCGAGCAGAACAACCCTCGCACCCGCGACCTCGACCGCCTGCCGCTGCGGCGTGTGCTGGAGAAACTGAACTACGAGGACGCCCTCGTGCACCGGGCGGTGGCCAAGGCCATCCCGCAGATAGAGCGGGCCGCCCGCGCCATCTCGAAGTCCTACCTGGCCGGCAAGAAGATCTATTTCATAGGCGCGGGCACCAGCGGCCGCCTGGGCGTGCTGGAAGCCGCCGAGATCCCCCCCACCTACGGCGTGGCTCCGGACGTCTTCACCGCGCTGATGGCCGGCGGCCAGATGGCGGTCTTCCACTCCAAGGAAGGGGCCGAGGACGTTTTCGAGAACGGCCGCAAGGAGATCGCGGCGCTGGCCCGCCGCGGCGACACCGTGATCGGCATAGCCGCCAGCGGCATCACCCCTTACGTGCAGGGCGGCCTGGCGGCCGGCAGGAAGACCGGCGCCGTGACCGTGCTGGTCACCTGCAACCCCCGCGAGCGGGCGAAGGAAGCCGCGGTACGCGTGGCCATCGACGTGGGCCCCGAGCCGGTCTCCGGCTCCACCCGGATGAAGTCCGGCACCGCCACCAAGCTCGCCCTCAACATGCTCTCCACCGCCTCCATGATCGTCTCCGGCAAGGTCTACCGCAACTGGATGGTGGACGTGAAAACCACCTCGAAGAAGCTGGTGCTGCGCGCCGAGCGCATCACCGCCACCGTGGGCGGCGTGGACCAGGCGGAAGCCCGCCGGCTGCTGGACCTGACCGGCAACGACGTGAAGACCTCCATCGTGATGGCGCGGCTCGGCGTCTCCCGGGAAAAGGCCGCGGCGCGCATCAAGAAAGCGCGCGGCTTCCTCAAGAACATACTGGGGTAAGAAATTGATAAAGCTATTTTCTTCGCTGCGCCTCTTCTTCGCTCTCTGCCTGGCGCTGGGCGGAGTTTTTGTCTGGCAGACGGTCTTCAACACCGGGCCCTCGGTGTACGGCTCGCCCTGGTTCATGGCGCTGGGCGCCCTGCTGGCCGCCAACGTAGCCGTCTGCTCCGGCGGGCGTTTTAAAACGGCCTCCGCTTCTTTCCTGCTGATACATGCCGGCATAGTGCTGATCATTCTGGGCTCCTTCGCAAGCCGCGCCCTGCGCTTCGAGGCGGAGCTGCCGCTGCGGGCCGGGACGGAGACCGACAAAGTCCAATCCGGCAACGCCGTCTACCGCCTGCCTTTCTCGGTGCGGCTGGAGAGCTTCCGGCTGGACTATTACGGCGAGCCGCGCGGCGTGGTCACCGTGATGGACGGCGCGGGCGGCAGGGATTTCCCGGCGGCCGCCGGGGCCGAGATACGGCTGCCCGAGCGCGGAGTCAGCATAAAGGTGCTGCGCCTGATGCGCGACTTCGGCCTGGACGCCGGGCGCGAGGTCAAGGACAAGTCCCCGTACTGGCATAACCCGGCCGCCGAACTGGAGATCTCCGGCGGCGGAAAGAAGAAGCGGCTCTGGTTCTTCGCCAATTTCCCCGGCATGCACCGGGAGGAAATGCCTTTCCACCTGTTCTACCGGCTGGAGAACGCCGAGGTCAAGAACTTCACCAGCGCGGTGCTGGTGCGGCCCGCCGGGGGCCCGGCTTTCGCCGCCGAGATCTCCGTCAATTCCCCGCTCAGGTACCTGGGCTACACGATATACCAGACCAGCTACGATCCCGCCGAGGCCGCCTACACCCTGCTCACCGTAACGCGCGACAGGGGCGCCTGGGTGGTCTACGCCGGTTTCGCCGCGCTGCTGGCCGGAATATTCTTATGGCTGAAAAAGTGAACCTGCTGATCAATCTCTCTTTCGCGCTGTCGCTGGCCGCTCTGGCCGCGGCCGCCGCAGTCTACCTGTTCAGGGAACGGATGCCGCGCCGCCTGCTGCCCGGCCTGCTGGGCGCGGCCTGGCTGGCCCTCACCGCCGCGCTGGCGCTGCTCTGGGCGCGCCTGGGCCGCCCGCCGCTGTCCAACCAGTACGAGTCGCTGCTGACCATGCTCTGGTTCGTCTTCCCGCTCTCGTTCTATTACTACCGCCGCTACCCCGTACCCGAGGCCCTGTGGCCCGCCGCTTTCGCCGCACCGGTAATGCTGGGCGTGGCCGGCCTGCTCGACAGGACCGCCCGCCCGCTGATGCCGGCGCTGCGCTCCGACTGGCTGATCCTGCACGTCCTGGCTTCGATGGCCGCCTACGCGGCCTTCGCGCTGGCCGCCGTGGCCGGCGCCGCCGCTCTGGCCCGCCGCCGCTGCGCCGAGGACGAGGAGCTGCTGCTGCGCCTGACCAAGGCCGGCTTCGCCGCGCTCACGCTGGGCATAGCCAGCGGCTCGGTCTGGGCCGAGACCGCCTGGGGCTCCTGGTGGAGCTGGGACCCCAAGGAGACCTGGTCCCTGCTGACCTGGCTGGCCTACGCCGCCGCGCTGCACCTGCGCCGGCAGGGCTGGCGCGCGCACAAATTTGCGATAATGCTGATGGCCTGTTTCGCGCTGGTGCTGTTCACCTATTTCGGGGTGAACTTTCTGCTCAGCGGCATGCACAGTTACGCCTGACGGCGCGCGGTTAAAGCATGGATCTGAGGGAACTGATATTAAAGATCAAAGAGCGAGCCCTGAAACGGCAGGAACTCCTGCTGAAGGCTGGCATTTACTCCGGGGCGGCCGGCGCCGCCGCGCTGTTCCTTTTCTTCGGGCCCCCGCATTTGATAGAGGCCACCGAAACCCCTAAATTCTGCGGGCTCTGCCACTCGATGAAGCCCCAGCACTCGGCCTGGGAACATTCGGCCCACCGCTCGGCGCGCTGCATAGACTGCCACCTGCCCAACGACAACGCCGTGAACCATTATGTCTGGAAGACCATAGACGGCAACAAGGACGTCTTCTACGAATTCTCCGGCCTGCGCGAGCACGACGAGATCGAACTTTCGGCCCACGGCCACAAGGTGCTGCAGGCCAACTGCATACGCTGCCACGAGAGTACCGTGGAGCACATAGACCAGAAGCGCGCCTGCATAGACTGCCACCGCACCGCGGGCCACAAACGCCAGGGCATGACCCGGATCAGAGAGGACTAACCATGAAGAAACTTATATTCATCGCGCCGCTGCTGCTGCTCGCCGTCTCGGCCTGCACCAGGAAAGCCGAGCCGATACTGATCACCGAGCTCAAGGCCGGCGAGTACGAGCCCAAGGAATGGGCCAAGAACTGGCCGCTGGAATACGAGGGCTGGGAGGCCACCGCCAATCCCACCCCGGCGGGCAAGAGCTACTATAAGAAAGGCTGGGACACCGACGGCAAGATCTACGACAAGCTCTCCGAGTTCCCCTACATGCCGCTGCTGTTCAACGGCTGGGGCTTCGGCATAGAGTACAACGAGCCCCGCGGCCACATGCACATGCTCCAGGACGTGCTGGACGTGGACCCGTCCCGCCGCAAGGCCGGCGGCGCCTGCCTGACCTGTAAAACGCCCTATGCCCAGGAACTGCAGGCCAAGCACGGCAAGGATTATTTCTCCAAGCCTTTCGACGAGATCCACGCGCTGATCCCCAAGAACCACCAGAAGCTGGGCGCGGCCTGCATACACTGCCACGACGAGAGCGACGCCTCGCTGCGCATCCTCAACCAGTTCACGCTCGGCAACGCCCTGAAGGACATGGGCGTGGACACGGCGAAGCTTTCCAACCAGGACATGCGCTCCCTGGTCTGCGCGCAGTGCCACGTCACCTACGTGGTCAGGAAGGATAAGGACATGAAGTCCGACTCCGTCTTCTTCCCCTGGCAGAACTCCAAGTACGGCCGCATCACGATAGAGGACATAATAAAGAGGATAAAGAGCGACCCCGCCCACCTGGAGTGGACGCAGGCCGTGACCGGCTTCAAGCTGGGCTTCCTGCGCCACGCCGAGTTCGAGCTGCTCTCCAACGACAGCACGCACTGGAAGGCGGGCCTGGCCTGCGCCGACTGCCACATGCCCTACACGCGCGCCGGCTCCAAGAAGATCTCGGACCACCGCGTGATGAGCCCGCTCAAGAACGACATGAAGGCCTGCATACAGTGCCACACCGAGGGCAAGGACTGGCTGATGCAGCGCGTGAAGTCCATACAGGACCGCACCGCCTCGCTGCAGCTGCGCGCCGGCTACGCCACCGCCACGGCGGCCAAGCTGTTCGAACGCGCCAACGCCGCCCGCAAATCCGGCAAGCGCCTCGACGAAGGCCTGTACGCCAAGGCCAAAGAGTATTACGAGGAGGCTTTCTACCGAGTCACGTTCATAGGCGCGGAGAACTCGATGGGCTTCCACAACCCGCCCGAGACGCTGCGCGTGCTGGGCGACGCCGCCTATTTCGCCGGCAAGTCCGAGGCGCTGGTGCGGCAGCTGCTGGCCGAGGCCGGCTCCCCAGCCCCCGCCAAGGTGGACCTGGAGCTGGGCAAGTACCTCAACAACCGCGGCAAGCGCGGCCTGAACTTCGACCGCACCGTGGAGATCAAGGACCCGTTCAAGAACCAGGAAAAATTCTAAGGGACCGCCGCCCTGAAAAGAGTTAAGTGAAGCCCGCGCCCAGCGCGGGCTTTACTTTTTTGCAACCGCCAGGGCCGCCCGCACGTATTAAAGACAGAGGAGGCCGGCCCCCGCCGCCGGCAATATTGTAAAATCAGACTATGCGCGCTACCGCCTGCTTCGCCCTGCTGCTCTCCCTCGCCGCCCCCTGCGCCGCCGAGACGCTCACTTTGACCGCGGCCCGCGCGGAAATGCTCAAGGCCAGCCCGCAGGCCCGGGCCGCCGCGCTGGACCTGGAAACCGCCGCCGCGCGCCTGACTTCGGCCCGCGCCGGGCTCTACCCTTCCCTTTCGGCCTCCGCCTCTTACGCACGCTCCGGCAGCCAGGGACTGCAGCCCGGGGACTCCTATTCCTACGGCTTCAACGGCACCCAGCCGCTCTTCTCCACGGCACTGCCCGCCGCGGTGCGCTCGGCCGCCGCCTCGCACCGGGCGGCCGCCGCCGCCTACGACAGGACCGCCTCGCGCCTGACCTACGAGCTGACCGCCGCTTTCGCCGACACCGTGAACGCGGGGGAAGCCCTCAAGCTCTCGGGCGAAACGCTGAAACGGCGCGCCGAGAACCTGGAACTGATACGCCTCAAGTACGAAGCCGGCCGCGAGAACAAGGCCGCGCTGCTGGAGACCGAAGCCGCGCTCAAGACCGCGCAATGGCAGCATGAGCGCTACGGCAAGAACCTGCGCCTGCTGCAGCGCCGGCTCAACCGCCTGCTGGGCCGCCCCGCCCTGAGCGCCGCGCCGGAATTGAGCCTGCCGGCACCGCAGGAGCCGCCGGCCGATATTTCATCTTTTGCCGCGTCCCTCGAGAACCATTATTCGCTGCGCGCCGCCCGCGCCGCGCAGGACACGGCCAAAGCCTCGGCCGACACGGCTTTTGGCGCCCGCCTCCCCGAGGCCTCCGCCGACGGCAGCTACCGCTGGAGCGGCAGCGACTGGCCCGACAGGACCAACGGCTGGTCGCTGGGCGCCAGCGTCAGTGTGCCTCTTTTCGCCGGCGGCCGGCTGGCGGCCAACGCCGAGGCGGCCAGGACGGCGCTGCGCTCGGCCGGCGAGGCGCTGCGCGACGCCTCCGACGAAGTTTACCTGAACGCCGAGGACGCTTTCCTGTCCTGGCGCGAGGCCAGGGCCTACCTGGACGTGGCCAAAAGCTCCCTGGCCGCCGCCGAAGCCAGGGCCTGGCTGGTGCGCAAGCAGTACCTGGCGGGACAGGGCTCCTATTTCGAATGGCGTAACGTGGAAGAGCAGCTGATCAGCGAGCAGAACCAGTACCTTTCGGCCGGGCGCGGGCTGGCGGTAAGCCAGGCCGCTTTCGCGCGGGCCCTTGGAGAATAAAGTGAAAAGACCTTTTTACCGGACAAAGAAATTCATCTTCGGCCTGGCGCTGCTGCTGGTATTCGGCGGCAGCTGCGCGGCGCTCAAGAGCAAGCGGGCCAAGGCCGAGTCCAAACGCATAGCGGAACTCGCCGCGGTAAAGCCCGAGCGCGGCACCCTGGTGACCAAGACGCAGGCCATAGCCAGCGTGGAGCCGGAGAACCGCGTGCTGGTCACCCCGTCGGTGGCCGGCCGGGCCGAGGAAGTGCTTTTCACCGAGGGCCAGCAGGTGGTCAAGGGCCAGGTGCTGGCCTGGGTCAGTTCCAGCGAGCGCACCGCGCTGATGGATTCGCTTAAAATGAAAGAGTCCACGCCGGAGGAGCGCCGCATGGTGGAGGAGGCCTATAACCTCACCCCCGTGGTGGCCCCTATCACCGGCATGGTGGTCAAGCGCGCGGTGGAGCCGGGCCAGTCGGTCAGCCCCTCCAAAGAACTGGCCGTGGTCTCCGACCGCCTGATAGTCAAGACTTTCGTGGACGAGACCGACATAGGCGCCGTGCGGGAAGGCCAGCGGGCCGAGTTCTACCTGGACGCCTTCGCCAAGGAAAAGCGCGAGGGCCGCGTGCTGGCCATCTCGCATGAATCCACTCAGAAGGACGGCGTGGTGGTCTACGAGGTGAAAGTTCTCCCCTCCGGCGGTCTCTCCGCCCTGCGCTCGGGCATGACCGCCGACGTGCTGATCGTTACCGGCAACAAGAAGAACGCGCTGACGCTCCCCAAGAAGGCCGTGAAATACAAGGACGGCGAGGCCACGGTTTCCGTCAAAACTTCCGCTACGGCCAAGCTGACCGATAAGAACATCAAGGTGGGCGCTTCCGACGAGGCCCGCATTGAGGTGACCGAGGGCCTGGCCGAGACCGACACGGTCTACTATTCCACCGGCGTGGCCAAGGAGCGGTCAGGCTTCAACGTGGGCTTCTGATGCAGCCGCTCATAGAGATCAAAGAGGTCTCCAAGACCTACACTACCGGGGACTTCCGCGTGGAGGCCCTGAAGGCAGTGTCGCTTACCATAAACGCAGGAGAACTGGTGGCCCTCGTCGGTCCCTCGGGCTCTGGGAAGAGCACGCTGCTGCACATCATGGGCTTCCTCGACCGGCCGGACTCCGGCGAGTATTATTTCGCCGGCCACCCCACGGCCAAGCTGCCGGAAAGCAGGCTGTCCGCCATACGCAGCCGCATGGTCGGCTTCATCTTCCAGTCTTTCCATCTTTTAAAGCGCACCACCGCGCGGGACAACGTGCTGCTGCCCATGGTCTATACCGGCCTGGGCTCCGACGCCGCCAAGGCGCTGGACTGCCTGCGCCTGGTGGGCCTGGGCGACCGCGTGAAGCACAAATCCAACGAGCTCTCCGGCGGCCAGTGTCAGCGGGTGGCCATAGCCCGCGCGCTCGTAAACGACCCGCTGGTGATCATGGCCGACGAGCCCACCGGCAACCTGGACGCCGCCAGCCGCCAGGAAGTGATGCAGGTTATCAGGGACCTCAGCGAGAAGGGCCAGACCATCATCATCGTTACGCACGACGACGAAGTAGCCGCGATGACCGACCGCACCGTGCGCCTGAAGGACGGCCACATAGTTTCCGACGAAATCCGCCGCACTCGCCCGCCGGGCAAGGCCGCCGCCGCGGCCCTGCCGCCGGCCCGCCTCAGCTTTTCCCCCTCCGAATTCGCGGAGCAGCTCAAGGTGGCCTTCAAGGCCATCTGGAGCCACAAGATGCGCAGCGCCCTGACGGTGCTGGGCATCTTCATCGGCGTGGGCGCCATCATCTCGCTGATGACCATCAGCGAGGGCTTCATGAAGAGCCTGCTCTCCGGCGCGAGCGAAGAGGACGCCAAGAAGGTGTGGGTGACGCCGCGCTGGCAGCACGGCAAGCCCCGCCGCAAGTTCACCATGGGCGAGGTGGAAGCCATCCGCAACCGCGTGCCGCTGGCCGAGAAGGTGACGCCGTCGCTGACCCGCAACGGCCTGGAGGTCTCGGCGGGCGACAAGCGCACCGAAGCCAATGTGCAGAGCCGCGAGGGCTACGACCCGGCCGAACAGGCCGCGAAACCCGACTATTTCGAGAACCGAAAGGTGGCGGGGCGCTTCTTCACCAGGGCCGAGAACCTGGGCCGCGCCAGGACGGCGGTGATCAACCAGGCGCTGGCCAAGAAACTCTTCGGCTCCGAGAACGCCGTCAACGCGGAGATCCGCATCAAGGACATCACCTTCACCGTGGTAGGCGTGGCCGAGAACCACAAGGCGGAGGATATCTTCGGCGGGCAGCCCTCGGCCTATATCCCGCTGAGCACGGCCGGCAAGCGCGTGTTCGGCGCGAGCAAGCTGGACTACGTGGAAGTCGCGGCCCCGACGCCCGACGACGCGCAGGAGGTGCGGCGCCAGATCATCGGCGTGCTGCGCGACGCGCGCGGCCTGCGCGAGGACGCGGAAGAGGATTTCGAGGTGAAGACCTTCGAGACGCAGATAGAGATGTTCAAGAGCACCATGGGCAAGCTGTCGATGGTGGTCTACGGCATAGCCGGCATCTCGCTGCTGGTGGGCGGCATCGGAATCATGAACATCATGCTGGTCTCGGTCACCGAGCGCACGCGCGAGATAGGCCTGCGCAAGGCGCTGGGCGCGCGCAACTCCGACATTCTGAGCCAGTTCCTGATAGAGGCGGTGGTGCTGTGCCTGATAGGCGGGGTGCTGGGCGTGGGCCTGGGCTTCGGCCTGGGCTGGGCGGCCTACTTCTTTACCAAGGTGAAGCCGGCGCTGGGCGCCGGGACCATAGCTTTCGCTTTCGGTTTCTCCACCCTCATCGGCGTGGGTTTCGGCTTCTGGCCGGCCATGCGCGCCGCCATGCTGGACCCCATCGAAGCCCTCAGATACGAATAGTCACCGGCCTGCCGCCGGGCCCGGGACGCAAAAACGGCGTCGGCCACACCGTGGCCGCGCCTGCCGCACACTGCGGTGTCGCTGCGCTCCACCCGGGCAAGAAAGTGTCGCTTGCGCTCCACGCGGCGCTACGCAAGCCTCGGGCGGGGCAAGTGTCGCTTCGCTCCACCCCGAGGGGCTTTTGCTTACCAGAGCCCGGTGTCAGTCCTTGCCGTCTCTATCTAATAAGATTCGTACAGCGCGAGGAAGAGTTCCTCGTGCATTTTGTCGGCGGCGCCGCCGTTCATGGAATAATTGTTTAGGATGGAGGTGAAGACCAGGGTCTTGCCTTTTTTTGTTTTGAGGTAGCCGGTGTAGGCGCGCACGCCGTTGAGTGAGCCCGATTTAAGCCGCAGGTTCTGGGCCAGCGGGGTGCCTTTGCCGAGGTTCCTGACATGGCCGGTGGCGTCGGGGTCGCCGGGGGAGACCAGCGACTCGTAGAACTCCGGGAAATAGGGCCGCCCGTGCGCGTAGCGCAGCAGGTCGGTGAAGGTCTCGGCCTTGGCCATGTTGCGCCAGGACAGGCCGCAGGCGTCGGCCAGGGAAAGTTCAGACACGTCGGTACCGGCGGCGGCGAGGAAAGCCTTTACCGCGGCCGTCCCGGCGGCCGGCGTGCCGCCGCCCAGGTGGCGCAGCAGCAGTTCGGCGTACAGGTTGAAGCTGCGCTTGTTGGTGACCCGTACCGCGTCCTTGAGCGGGCGGGACTCGGTCTCGGTAATAAGCGTAAGCCGCGAGCCGGCCGCCGGCGCGCCCTTGAAAGGTTTCTTGTTGGCGTTGATCCCGGCCCGCGTCAGGTAGGCCCCGAAACTCTGGGCGGCGAACAGGGCGGGGTCGGGCAGGGCGGCTTTGATGGCGAACTCCGGTTGCCCCTGCGGTATGGTGCCGCGCAGCACCGCGCGCCCCTGGCCCGGGAAAGCGTAGACGTAGCCGTTGTCCCCCGAGCTCTTCGCGCCGGTACGCATATAATTCTCGAATTCCAGCCCTTGCACAACCGGCTCGGTGCGCAGCAGCGAGGCTTCCCCTCCGATCTGCTCCGCGGGCTTGAAAACTATGCGGTACGCGCCGTCGTTGACCGTCAGCGCAGAAGGCTGCGCGGCGTAATAATTTCCGATATCCTCCCAGGCCCAGGAGCCGGGCTGCCAGCTTTCGAAGGCCGAGTCGTCCCCCGCCACCGCCCCGTTCACCACCCTGATGCCAGCGGCCTTGAGCGCCTCGGTCCAGCCGGCGAACACTTCCTCCAGCGGCCTGGCGTCCTTGATGAGGCCGGACCCCAGCGAAGGGTCTCCGGCTCCTTTTATGTAGAGATTGCCGTTCAGAAAGCCGTTAGAGACGGTGCCGTCGTGATAAAGACCCGTCTTGAAAGTTTTTTCCGGACCGAACTTCTCCAGCGCGGCCGCCGTAACCATTACCTTGAGTATGCTGGCCGGCGTCAGGTTCAGCCTGGGGTTGCGCTGCGCCACTGTCTTGCCGGCCAGGTCCTTCACGCTCAGGCCCCACGAGGCGTTGACCACGCCGGGCGCGGCGGCCAGGCGTTTGATGGTGCCGTCTATCCCGGCGGCGGAAAGGCCCTGCGCCGCCAGCAGCAGCGCGGAAAAGACTAGTATTTTCATGGGGAAAGTATACAAAAAATGATAAATTAGGCCTGATGAAAATATTGCTGCCCCTGCTGCTCCTCCTCTCGTCCGCCGCCGCCGCCCAGGAGGCGGAGAAAAAGACCACGGTGGAAATAGAACTAGACCCTTATTACTCGGCCGTCGGCGTCTACAACAGCCTGACCGGCAAGCCCATACCGCACCTGCGGGTGAGCAACGAGGCGGAGATCTACAAGGAACTGATCACCAATTTTTACAAGCCGCGCACGCTGATAGTGGAGGCCAGCCTTAACCCGCTGCCCTACGCCGGCACGCTGATCAAGCGCCACCAGCCCGGCTTCTACGACGACATGCAGTTGACCAGCAACTTCAACGCGGTGCAGGCCGCCACCGCCGGCTTCGAGGAGCCCTGGGCCCTGTCCGTCTTCCTCGGCAACGTGGTATCTTTCGACACTATCAAGAAGTCTTTCCAGGGCAAGCGAAACGGCTATTCCGGGATGCTGATAGACATGGGCACGCACCATATCAAGGACAACGTGCTGATACGCGACCGCTGGGTGCAGCTGGAGGGCAAACTGAAAGGCGAGCAGATCCTGGCGGACCGCAGTCTGCGCTGGAGCTTCCGCGCCGGCATGAAGTTCCACGGCGACAGGCATATAGCCGACTCTTTCTTCGTCGGTTTCAGGCGCAGCCGCACCGATTTCACCGGCAGCGGCGCCAGCAGTTTCTGGCTGCACAACAGCGGCTTCGAATACGTCTCCGACTTCTCCCAGGAGAAGCTGGAGCCGATACGGCACCTGCTGATAGTGGATAAGAAATTCCCGATGAAGAAGTCCCGCGCGGCCTTCACGCTGGGCTTGGGCTTCGTCTGGACGGCGGACAAAAAATATTCCGGCCCGCTTTCCAACAGCGCGGCCGGAACCAGGACCCCCAACAGTTTCCAGTTCGTGCTTCGCCCGAACCTGGAATTCTAGAACCCCATCGACAGGCTGAACCGGCGGGTGGTGTCGAAACCGCCGAACGGCGCGAAAGAGTAATCCATCCTGAAAGAGCCGGCGTTGAAGCCCACGCCGCCGGTCATGGCGCCCATGTCGCCGCCGGAGGCCGCGGCGTAGCCGCCGCGCAGGGCCAGCATGCCGCCCAGGCCGTATTCAGTACCCACCGAGAAGGTAGTCTTGCGGTCATGCACCAGCCTGCCCACCTCGGCGGAGAGGTTCACGGAGGGCAGCACCGCGTAGGAAGCGCCGGCGTTAAGGCTCAGCGGCAGGTTCTCCCGGCGGTCGACGAACTTCATGCCCGAGCCGAGGTTGCGCACCGCCAGGCCCAGCGTCACCGGGGCGCCGCTCATCTTCTTCATCGCGCCCAGGTCGAAAGCCACCGCGGAAGCCTGGTAGCCGGCTATGCTGCTCGACAGCAGCTTGGCGCCGGCGCCCACGCTGAAAGAGCCGAAGCCGCGCGCCAGGGCCAGGCCCAGCGCCTTGTCGGAGGCCGAGAAACCGCCCGAGCGCTCGCCGCCCGCGCCGCGCCCCTCAAGGCCGCCGTGGTCCAGGCGGGTAACCGAGACCGCCGCATTGAACTTGCCGGCGGGAAAGGCCGCGGAGGCGAAATCGTAGCTGCCGCCCAGCGCCCAGGCCGAGTGCATCACCGAGAACTCGCGGCGGGCGTAGGCCAGGCCGCCGGGGTTGTAATAGATGGCGTTGCTGTCGTCGGCCAGAGCCGTGTAGGCCGATCCCATGGCCGAGGCGCGCGCGCCCGCGCCGATATTCAGGAAGTCCGCGCCGCTCTCCAGCGCCCGAGAGAGCTGCACCGAGGGAACGAGCAGGAACGCGGCCGCCAGCGCCAGCGCGTAGGGCCGCGACAGCCAGTAGATCAGGCCGTTCGCCAAGTCCTTTTTTGTCCCGCCGTCCAGGGCTTTCATAACTTTACCTTACCACCGCGAACTTCCCCGCCCGCTTGAGTTTGCCGCCGCCGCTCTGCACCTCCGCCTGGTAATAATATACGCCGCTGGGGAAAGAACCGCGCAGTTCCAGTTCATAAGCGCCGCCGGCGGCGGGGGCGCCGCTCACCGCGCCCTCGTAAGCCAGGCGGCCCGAGGCTGAATACACCTTTACCTGCAGTTTCTCGCCGGCCGCGGCCTCCACATGCAGCACCGGCACCGCGCCGCCCTTGGCGGGATTCGGAAAAACATAGACCTCGCCCAGCGCCGCGGCGGAGGCCGGAGCGGCGGGAACCGCCGCGGGGGCGGCTCCGGCCATTACCTGGTAGACGGAGAAGTGGCCGGTCTGGGCGCTCACGGTCTTGTCGGCCTTGGAGACTACCGAGGGCAGTATCTCCCAGTCGCCGGCCGCCGCGTTCCAGTAGGCCACCTGCAGAGCGTTCTCGTCGGCGCCCGTGGGCAGCAGTTCGGGGCGGTACGGCAGCGAGATCGTTACCGGCTTCCCGAAGACCGAGCCGTGGGGGCCGAATTCGAAAGCTTCGGAAACAGCCGCCAGCGAGCGGCCCTTGAGCCCTTTGGCGCGCTTGTCTTTCTCTCCCTCGCCCACCTCTTCGGCTTCCTCGGGGGCGGCGGTAAGCAGCAGTTCGGGATTACCCGTGAAAGCGCCCGCGGGGATGTCCACCTTGAGGCCGCCGGGGCCTTTGCGTTCGCCCGCGCGCTTCTCGAGCAAGGCGGTAAAGGTCTTTTTGCTGGAGAGGGCCCGGTTCATACTCTCGCCGGAGAAGGTCCTGCCGTCGGCCAGCTGGCCGGTCAGCTTCAGCGAGAACTCGCCGTCGGGGATTATCGCGGCCACGTCGGCGCGCATGAATTTAAGCATCAGGTAGGTGACCCCGGCCAGCCCGTCGAAGTCGGCGGTGTCGCCGCTCTGCACCTTGGCGACGAACTTGGGGTCGGGCGCTATCGGGGTCACGGGCTCGCCGTTCACGGCGGAGATCCTGACGGTGCCGGCCTGCACGGCGGCCGCGTCGGCCTCGGGCAAGCCGAGGACGACGGTAACCCACTTGCCGTTAGCGTCCTTGTTTATGGAGGTGGGCGTCATCTTGACGAAGGCCTTGGGCTCGGAGCGCAGCTTCGAGAAATAGATGGAGTCCACCGGGTCGTCTATATAGGAAAGGCCGCCGCCGATGGAGTACAGGTAATCCTGCGTGGACACGGCGGCGAGCGACACCAGGTTCTGCGGCAGGGCGTGCAGCGCCTGCCAGGCGCCCAGCGCGCCGTCGGCGGCTATGGGCGAGAAATAGACCGCGTTGGTAACGCCGCCGTCGAAGCCTCCCAGCACGTAGACGCTCTTGTCGGTGGCCACCATGCCGTAGAAGGCCAGGCTGGAAGGCAGCTGCGGCTGGGCCGTCCAGGCGCCCAGGGTGCCGTCGGCGTTGACGGACGCCGCGTAGACCGCGCGGGATACCCCGGCCGGCGGCAGGCCGCCGTCGCCGTACAGCCCGGCGGCGGTGAAGCCGCCGAGGGCGTAGAGCTTGCCGGCCTTGGCGAAAGTGCGGTGGCCGAACAGCACTGAGGGCAGCGCTGTTTCGGCGCGCCAGGCGCCCATGCTGCCGTCGGCGTTGATAGCCGCGGAGTAGACCAGGCTAACGGGGCCGATGTTGCGGGCTATGCCGCCCGTCACGTAGATCCTGTTGTTGTAGACGGCGGCGGAATGGGCGTAGAGGCGCTGCGGCAGCGTCGTGCCGCGCAACCAGCCGGTCAGCGTGCCGTCGGGGTTGGCGCCGGAATAGTAGACGAGGTTGCGCTGGCCGGAATAATTGATGCCGCCCAGGATGTAGACGCGCTCGTTATGCACCGCCGAGGCGTGCAGGCCAAGGCCGAGCAGCTCGGGCATGGCGCTGGCGGGCTGCCAGGCCCCCAGCGTGCCGTCGGCATTCATCGTAGCGCAGTAGTAGACGTTATTGATATAGCCGGCGCCGGTCACGCTGCCCCGGTCGCTGACGCCGCCGGAGACGTAAATGCGGCCGCCCATGATGACGGCCGAGTGCGACAGCAGCGGCTGCGGCAGCGGGGTGGCGGGCTCGAACTGGGCGGCGGCGCAGAACGGCAGCAGCACAAGTGCCGCCGCCGCCAGTATCGCCTTGCCCGCTGCGAACATATAGCCTCCTCGCTGAAAGCAAAAAAACCGAACAGGACAGCCCAGTAATGGACTTCCTCATTCGGTAGCCTGGCCGGCAAAACACACGCGTTCACTTTCGGCAGCCCGTCCGGCGTGTGGACCCGTGTCCCTTTGCCCCGCGGCTTTGCGCCCCCGGCCTTCAGGTCCGGGTTTGCTATTATCGTCGCTATGTTATAGCAGAGAAATCCAGAATTTTCAAGATTTATTTAATATCACTTGGTTACACTCGCGCGGCAGGGTAGTAGCGCTATTTACGGTTGTAGCGGCCGCTCCTCATAGAGTCGAAATAGGCGATTTCAGGGCCGGTCAGGAACCTGGGGGTAAGGCCCAGCCCCTCTATGCAGCCCAATATGTAGAACAGGGCGGCCAGCACCTCATTCTCCGCCTCGCCGCAGCGCCCGTCCAGGGCCTCCGGGCCGCAGTACAGGGCCTGGTCCGGGGAAAGCACTTTGGACAGAAGGAAACTCTTGCCGTACCTGGCCAGCAGCGCCGCGTTGGCCGGCGACAGGCCGGCGCCCCCCCCGGCCGGCCGGAAGGGCGGCAGCCCCAGGCCCGACTTTATCCGCTCGTTCACCCTGGCGTTCAGCTCCAGGGCGCCTTCCACCCCGGCGTGAGCCGCTACCAGGCCGTGGTTGGCCAGGAAGAAGACCTGCGGCGCTGCGGGCTGGGCCCGCTCGTTTATGGCGGCGCACAGCTGCGCCCCAGGCGCCTTATAGGGCAGGAACTCCGCGGTCGGGAACAATTCCCTGCCGAGCTTGTGCCCCTCGGCGCTCATGTTCAGTACATTGGCGTATACCGAATGGGTGTGTATGACCACGGTATTGAGCAGCGAATGGAAACCGGTCTCGATCGAAGGTTTGGCCGGCGGCTGGCCTTTTACAGGCAGCGCCTGGGAGAGGATAAAGTCGGAGAACTCCGCGTCCCCGCCCGAACCGGCGGCTATGCGGCGCTTTATGTTGCCGTAGTTGACCAGCGCCCAGCCGCGAGCAGGGGTAACGTCGCCCAGCCGCGAGCCTGAGGCTTTTACCAGCATGAGCTCCGCCCCGGTCTTCACCGAAACGTTGCCGCCGCCGCCCTGCGTCAGGTCCGGGCCGGCGCCCGCCCCGCGGGCGGCGCTGGCCAGCAGTTCGGGGGCTTTGCCCAGCGCGGGACCGTAATCCATTATTTCTTTGACCTCGGGTGCGCCTTCTCATACACCTCTTTCAGGCGCTCCAGGGAGACATGGGTATAGATCTCGGTGGTCTGCAGGTTCTTATGCCCCAGCATCTCCTGCACCGACTTCAGGTCGCAGCCGCGGTCCAGCAGGTGGGTGGCGAAGGAGTGGCGCACCGAATGCGGGTTCATCGGCCTGGCAAAACGGGCGCGCTTGGCCATCTTTTTGAAGATCAGGGCTATGCCCGCCCCGCTCAGGCGCGTATGTTTGTGATTCAGGAAGAGCGGCAGGCCGTGGGCCAGCGGCCGCGGACGGGTCTCCAGGTAGGCCTTGAGCGCCTCCAGCGCCCTGTCCCCCACCGGCACCAGGCGCTCCTTGGAACCCTTACCCATCACGCGGGCGAAACCCGAAAAAAAATCCACGTCGCCGATGTTCAGGCCGGCCGCCTCGGAGCGGCGCAGGCCGCTCGAGTAGACCAGCTCGAACAGGGCGAAGTCGCGCAGGGCGAAATAATAGCCCTTCTCCCTGGCGTTGACCTCTTCGGGCCTGTTGAAATCCTGCAGCTTGCCCACCTCCCCCTCGGTAAGGAAACGCGGCAGGCGCTTTTCTTTCTTGGGGATAGTGATCAGGTCGAAGGGGTCGTTCTCGAGCCGGCCGGTCTCCTGCAGGTAGCGCAGGAAGGAGCGCACCGCCGAGATCTTGCGCAGCAGCGTGTTCCTGGAAACCTTGCGCTCGCTGATATGGGCGATATAGCCGCGCATGAGCAGGCGGTCGAGCGCCTTAGGGGTTTCGGCCCCGGCGGCGGCCGCGTAGGCGAGGAACTCGCCGAGGTCGAACTGGTAGGCCTTGACGGTGTTGCGCGAAAAGTTACGCTGCGCGCGCAGGTGCAGCAGGAACTGTTCCGCCAGGAGTTTCATGGCTAAATTTTAGCATTTGCCCGCGGGCTAGGCAGCCAGCGGCAGCGTGAAATAGAAAGTGGCGCCCTGGCCCTCTGGGCTCTCGGCCCAGACGCGTCCCTTGTGCTGCGCCACGAATTCCTTGACGATGGAAAGCCCCAGGCCCACGCCTTCGCGGGTCCCGTTCTCGTCGAGCTGCACAAAGCGCTCGAAGATCCTGGCCATATTCTCCTTGCTGATGCCGGGGCCGGTGTCGCGCACGCCCACCAGCGCGCTGTGGTCCGGGGTGAGCGCCCGCGCGGCGGCCACTATCACCTCGCCGCCGCGGGGCGTGGACTTGATGGCGTTGGAGACCAGATTGGTCACCACCTGCACTATGCGCCCGTGGTCGGCCAGCACCGTTACGTCGGGCCTGCAGCAGCGCAGCGTCAGCGTCACACCCTTGGTTTTGGCCCAGGGCAGCAGGCTGTCCACCGCCTCGTTCAGGATCGGGCTAAGCTGGACAGGCTCCGGGTGCACCGACATCTTGCCGGCCTTCAATTTGGAGAAATCCAGTATGCCGCGTATCATCTCCGTCAGGCGGCGGCTGTTGCGCAGGCTTATAGTGAGGAAATTGGATTCGTCGGCGCTGAGCTTGGCGGCGGCGCTCTCCGTGAGGATCTCCAGCGCCGCGCTGATCGAGGACAGCGGGGACTGCAGGTCATGCGTCACGCGCGAGAGGAACTCGTCCTGCAGGCGCTGGGCCTCCTTGAACTTGGTCATGTCGGGCAGCGTCGCGTAAGCGCCTACCACGCGGCCCTGGTCGTCCTCCAGCAGGGCCATGGAGCGCCGCAGCGCGCCGCTAACCATCTCGTCGCCGGCCACGCTGACCTCGCCGGTGATGGGGTTGCCCGCCGAAAGGTCCATATCCTTGGAGATGGTCAGCATATGCTCGGCGGGATTCAAATGCTCGCTGATATGCTTGCCGACCACCTCGGAAAGCCTGTGGCCGGAGATCTGCTCGGCGGCGGGGTTCATCATCAGGATCTTGCCGTCCTTGTCCACTATCACCTTGCCCTCGGCCACGTGGGACAGCACGCTCTCCGTGCGGTTGCGGGTATTGAGGATCTCCTCCTTCTCGGCGGCCAGCGCCTTGGTGGCCTGGTCTATCTGCCTGTCCATGCCCTCGCGCAGCATCTTAAGCGTGTCCTCGTACATTTTAACTCGCTCGCGCGGATCTTTAACCGCGGATTCCACCAGCGTGGTCAGCAGCGCGCCAAGACTGGCCCCGGCCGCTCCGCCGCCGGCGCCGCCGCCCTGGCCGGTTCCCCGGCCGCCGCCGCTGCCTGCACCCGAACCTTCACCCTGGCCGCCGCCCCGACCGGTTCCCCGGCCGCTGCCCGCGCCAGACCCTTCGCCCTGGCCGCGGCCTGCCCCGCCGCGGCCCGCCGGAGCGCCGGCGCCGCCGGCAGGCGAAGAGGGCGCCTGCGGGGGCGGCGCCGCGGGGAGCGGCGCTCTGGCCTGCCTTGCCGCGGGGGCGGGCGCTATGTCCGGAAATTGAGCCGCCGGCCGGGGACTCACCTTGGGGGCGGGATTAAGTACCGCCGGCCGGGGCTTTACTGCGGGGGGTTGCGCGGCTGCCGCCTGAGGCTCCCCCATGCTGCCTGCGTAGCCGCTCTCTTTCACATAGCGCACTTCCTCCGAACGTATATGGGTGACCCCCCTGCCCGACATGAAAGCCATGAAAGTACCGGCCGTCTGTCCCCTGGGCGAGGTCCCGAGGAATTCGCAGAGTGCCGCCACTTCTGAAGGCCTGATCCCGGGGTCAAAGATCACTCCGCGCACGCCGTGGGCCTTGAGCATCCCGTCGAGCCCGTGCGGGTCCCCTCCCGTAACCGGCAAGGCGCGCCCGTTGAACATCCAGGCGTCGTTGGTGAAAGAGACGGAAAGCTCCCCTCCGCCGCTGGCTTCCAGCACCTCCGCCAGCGAGGCGTAAGCACGGCCCAGCGACTCCATCACCACAGGGTGGCTGAGCGAATACAGCGCGGCGCTCTTGGCCGCCCTGGAGACCGCGGCCAGGAAATCGGCGCAAAGCTCCTCGTAAGGGATCCCGTACCTCTCCCGCCCGAGGTCCCTCCCTGCGCCCGCATAATCCTGGTCTATAGGGTTCATAAGGCTACCCCATCATTATCTTCAGCGCCTCGGCCATGGAGGTGCTGCCATTAGCTACCGCCGTCAGGGCCGACTGCCGCAGCGTGGTCATGCCTTCCTTTACGGCGAGTTCGCTGAGCATGTCCACGTTGAAATTGGAGGTTATCAGCTGGCGCATGGCGGAGCTTTCCACCGGCATCACCTCGAACAGGGCCTTGCGCCCCGAGTAGCCGCTCTGCGAGCAGTGGTGGCAGCCCGGCGCGTGCCAGACCTTCCTGAGCATTTCCTTCTCGGAGTCGCTGAGGAACCTCGCGTCATCCTCGGAAAGATGGCCGGGCCGCTTGCAATGCGGGCACAGCGTGCGCACCAGGCGCTGGGCGATGACCATCTTTACGCTGGCCGCCACCAGGAACGGCGCCACGCCCATATGGGTAAGGCGCACCACGGTGGCCGGCGCGCTGTTGGTGTGCAGCGTGGAGAAGACCAGGTGGCCGGTGATGGAGGCCTTGATGGAGATCTCGGCCGTTTCCAGGTCGCGGATCTCGCCTACCAGCATGATGTCCGGGTCCTGGCGCAGGAAGGCGCGCAGCGTGGACTCGAAGGTGAGGCCCACCGCCGGGATGATCTTCACCTGGTTGACGTGGGGCACCTCGTATTCCACAGGGTCCTCGGCCGTCATGATATTCACGTCGGGCTTGTTGAGCACGTTGATCATGGTGTAGAGCGTGGTGGTCTTGCCGCTGCCGGTGGGGCCGGTCACGAGGATCAGGCCGTGCGGGCTCTTCAGGGCCGCCTCCACGCAGCGGTGCTCGCGCTCCGTCAGCGCCAGGCTGCTCAGGTCGGAGTTGAGCTTGCTCTGGCCCAGCACGCGCATGACTATCTTCTCGCCCTTGATGCAGGGCAGCGTGCTGACGCGGAACTCTATCTTGTTGCCCTTGATATTGACCCGGAACTGGCCGTCCTGCGGGATGCGGCGCTCGGTTATGACCAGGCTGCTCATGATCTTTATGCGCGCGGTCACGCGGGGATGTATGGCGATGGGCAGGGTGGTCAGCTGCCGCAGCACGCCGTCCACCCGCACGCGCACGGACACCTTGTCTTCCTGCGGCTCCATATGTATGTCCGAGGCGCGCATCTCCACCGCCCGCACCAGGATCTTATTTACCATCCCTATCAGCGGCGAATCCTTCTCCAGGGCCTCTATGCCCATCACTTCCTTCGCCTCCTGCTTCTTCTCCGCGTCGGCGTCGATCAGTTCCAGTTCCTGGGCGTCCTCCTGCGTAAAGACCTCGTTCATCTCCGGCACTACTTCTTCGGGCTCCTGCGGCTCGGGCGCCGCTTCCGGCTCCGGCTCGGCCGCTGGGGCCGGTGGCTCGGGCAGTTCCGGCAGCTCCGGCAGTTCCGGCAGCGCGGCCGGCGCCTGCTTGGGCTCCGGCCGGCGGAGGGCCTCAGGCGGCAGCTCTACGGAAACGGGCCGGGGCGGCGGCGCCTCGAATTGCGGGGCCGCCTGCTCCTCCCCCTCTTCCGGCAGGCCGAAGCGCTCTATCTGCAGCACCGACTCGCCGGGCGGAGGCGGCTCCACGGCCTCGGCCGGCCGCTCCGGGGCCGGCGCGCGCCGGGGCGCGGGGACCGCTGGCTTCTGGCCTATGCCCAGCGCCTTGTTCACGCTCTCCAGTAATTTGGCGTTGGGCACCGGCTTGTCCAGGAAATCCGAGATGTTCATATTCAGCGTCTTCAAATGCTGGCGGTTGGCGGCGCCGGTGAACATGATGATGCGCATGTTCTTGAGCTCGTAATTGCTGCGCACCTCCTGTATCAGCTCGTAGCCGTTCATCTTGGGCATGTTGAAATCCACCAGCGCCAGGTCCGGCACGCTGGCGTTTATCATCTGCAGCGCCTCTTCGCCGTTCACCGCTTCTATGACGTTGAAGTGGTGAACGGTAAGCAAATGTTTTACCAGGTCGCGGTAGTCCTTGTTGTCGTCCACCACGATCACGGTATACACTTTTGGTTTGGGCTTTACCGGCGCGGCCGGTACTTCCGACCTGGCCGGGGCCGCCGGAGCAGGCGGCGCGGTGACCTGCTCGGGTCTGGGCGCGACCGTAGCCCGGGAGGAGTTACCCCCGAACATCGCGTCCAATTGCGCGCCAAAATTCTCAGCGTCCAGCTTTTCCATAGCGTATCACCGCCCCTTCTACGCTACCCCCACCGCACAAACCCCGCTAGGCATAGTATACGGCGCGGCGGCCCGGCTTACCATTGCCGGTTTCCGCATTGTATTGACTTTTTTCCGCTTCGGGGAGTTTAGAGGGCGGTGCGGCGCCGGTGGCGCTTGCCGTTGCTGGCCGCGCGGTAGCGCGACGGCGCGGTTTTCTGGATCTTTTCGAACTGCCTGATGAAGGACTCCGCGTTGGCGTAGCCCAGTTTGGCCGAGATCTGCTTGATGGTGAGGCCGGAGGTATGCAGCAGTTTTTTCGCCTGCTCCATCTTTACCTTCAGCTTATAGTCGCTGAAGCCCATGCCGGTCCATTGGCGGAAGACGCGACTGAGATATTTCGGCGTCAGGAAAACGGCTTCGGCGGCGTCTTTCAGGGTTATCTTCTTGAAGCAGTTGCCCTCGATGAAACCGCGCACGTGCTCTATCTTGGCGGCCATGTCCATCTCGCCCGGGGCGGCCTCGCCGCCGGAGCGCGCCAGCTCTTTTTCGATGACGGCGCGGGCCGCGGCTATGGAAAAAGGCTTCTCTATGTAATTGTCGGCTTTGGCCGTCAGCGCGTGTATGGCGATGTCCTTGCTGCTATAGCCGGTCATGATGATCACCGGCTTCTCGGGAGCCAGCGCCTTGATCTTCTCCAGGGCGGCGATGCCGTCCATGCCGGGCAGGTAGACGTCCAGCAGCACGAGCGCGAAAGAGTTGGGTTTGCGCAGGCGGTCGAGGGCCTCTTCGCCGCTGGCGGCGCAGGTGACGTCGTACTCGCGGAACCACAGCGGGAAATCCTCCCTGAGGTCCTTATTATCGTCCACGAAAAGTATCTTTGCGCGCATAAACTACGCCCCTGCCCATATTCTATCAATAAAAAAGCCCGGGGCAGCCCGGGCTTTTTCTCCCAGCGAAGGTCAGGCCGGCTTCTGGCCGGTCAGCCTCTCGAGCTCCTCGGGGGAGGGCTGCTCGATGTTGCGGCACTTGGGGAAGCCGGAGCAGGCCAGGAAGTAGCCGCGGGCGCTCTTGCGGAGCAGCATCTCGTTCTTGCCGCACTTGGAGCAGGTCTTGCCGGTCTTGATCGGCGCGAAGTACTCCTGCTTGTTGCCTTCCTTGTCGAGCGGGATCTTGCCCTTGCACTTGGGGAAGCGAGAGCAGGAGAGGTACTTGCCGAAGCGGCTCTCGCGCTGCACCATCGGGCTCAGGCAGAGCGGGCACTTCTCGTTGGTTTTTATGACGTTAGGGCGGGACTTGGTCATGTCCTTCTCCGCCGTCGCCAGCGCCTCGGCGAAGGGCCCGTAGAACTCGCCCATGAACTTCACCCAGTCCATGTTGCCGTCGGCGATATCGTCGAGCTTGTCCTCGATGGAGGCCGTGTAGGAGATCTCCATGATCTCCTTGAAGAAGTCCTTGAGCTTCTCGGTCACCAGCGCGCCCAGGTCCGTGATGAGCAGCTTGCGGTCCTTCTCGCGGTTGATGTAGCCGCGGTCTATCACGTTCTTGATGATGACGGCGTACGTGGAGGGGCGGCCGATGCCGTGCTTTTCCAGCGTCTTGATGATGCTGGCCTCGTTGTAGTTGGGCGGCGGGGAGGTCTTGTGGGACTTGGTGGAGACGTCCTTGAGGATGACGACGTCGCCCTCCTTGAGGGGCGGCAGGGCGGCCGAGCCTTCCTCGTCCTCGCCGGCCACTTCCTCTTCCTTCTCCTCCATGTAGATCTTCAGGTAGCCTTCGAACTTCACCGTGCGGCCGCTGGTGCGCAGCACGGCGCGGCCTTTATCGTCGGAGAATTCCACGGAGAGCGAGTCGAAGATGGCCTCTTCCATCTGGCTGGCCATGAAGCGGCGCCAGATGAGGTCGTAGAGCTTGGCCTGGTCGGGGTTGAGGAACTTGGCCATCTCCTCCGGCCGCTTATAGGCGGACGTGGGGTGGATGGCCTCGTGGGCTTCCTGGGCGCCCTTTACCTTCTTGAGGTAGGTGGGCGGCTTGGCCGGGCAGAAATCCTTGCCGTAGATCTCGGCGATGAACTTGGCGGCCTCTTTCTGCATCTCGGCCGACACGTTGAACGAGTCGGTACGCATGTAGGTGATCAGACCGGAGCGGTCCCCGTCCATCTCCACGCCTTCGTAGAGGCTCTGGGCCACCTTCATGGTGCGGTCCGACGAGAAACCGAGCTTATTGTAGGCGTCCTGCTGCAGCGTGCTGGTGATGAACGGCGGCTTGGGCTTCTGCCGCACGGCCTTGGCGTCCACCTTGCTGACCGTCAGCTTTGAATTGCGCAGGTGGGTGCCGGCCTCCACGGTGTCTTCCAGCTTCTTGAAGACGGAGGTCTTGTAGCGGTAATCCTCGGCGAAGAGCTTGAGCAGGATGGTCTGCTCCACGGCGGCGCCTTCCCAGCGCACCAGCTTGGAGTCGAAATCCTTGTAGCCGCTCTTGTCGCCGGCGGGCATTTCCTTGGCGAGCCGGGTATAAAGCGTGTAATAGTCCTCTTCCTTGAAAGCGGCTATCTCCTTGGCGCGCTCGGCTATCAGGCGCACGGTGACGCTCTGCACGCGCCCGGCGGACAGGCCGCTCTTGATCTTGCTCCACAGGAGCGGGGAAAGTTTGTAGCCCACGATGCGGTCGATGATGCGGCGGCTCTGCTGCGCGTTGACCAGCGCCATGTCCAGGTCGCGCGGGCTCTTGAGGGATTCCTCTATGGCGCTCTTGGTGATCTCGTGGAAGCTGATGCGCTTGAACGGCACGTCCGCCTTGATGGCTTCGCGCAAGTGCCAGCTGATGGCCTCGCCCTCGCGGTCAGGGTCGGTGGCCAGGTAGATGACGTCGGCGTTCTTGGCGATGGTGTTGAGCTCGGCGATGATCTTCTTCGCGCGCTCCACCAGCACGTATTTGGGCGTGAATCTGTCTTTCACGTCCACGCCCAGTTCGTCCTTGGGCAGGTCGCGCACGTGTCCGAAAGAGCTGCGCACCACGTAACTGGCGTCCAGGAAGCGGCCTATAGTTTTCTCCTTGGTCGGAGACTCGACTATGACGAGATGCCTCTTGGCGGTCTTTGAGGGTTTAACGGGTTTTTCAGTTTTTTCAGCCATAAATTAGATATCTATAATATTATATTTATTCCCTATAAGCAAAACCCCGCTCCGTTTTCCCCCATAATGCAGGGTGCTGTGCATGGATAGTTGCGGCCGCGCGGGGCCAGTTCCCGCGCGGTCGAGAAAGGGTTCAGACGGCGCGGCAGTAGCGGCCGTTGCGCGACAGCAGCAGCGAGGCCACCTCGAGCTCGAACAGCGCGGCGGCCGCGCGCTGCACCTGCCAGCCCAGCGCCGCCGTCACCTCGTCCGCGTTGAGCCCCTGCTCCCTGGCCGCTATCGCCGTAAAGGCCTCCAGCGCGTCGGGAGAGAGCTCCCGCAGGGCCGCCTCGGCCGGGCTTTGCGCGCCCTTCCCCCTCCCGGTCTTCAGGCCGAACACCCGGTCGGGCGGGAAGCGGGCGAGGATATCCTCCGCGTTCTCCGCCGGGTAGGCCCCGTTCTTGATATAGAAATTAGGCCCGCGGCTGACCGGGGAATCCACCGGCCCCGGCACAGCCAGCACCTCGCGGCCCTGCTCCGTCGCGAAACGCGCGGTGATCAGGGCCCCGGACTCGAAGCCGCCCTCCACCACCACGGTGGCCAGCGACAGCCCGGAGATTATCCTGTTGCGCCGCGGAAAATTAGCCGGCAGCGGCCCCTTGTCCAGCGGGAACTCGGAGACCAGGGCGCCGCCGCCCTCGACGATAGCTTCGGCCAGTTTAGCGTTCTCCTCCGGATAAACGCAGTTCAGCCCGGTGCCCAGCGCCGCCCAGGTGACGCCGCCCGCCTCCACGGCGGCGCGGTGCGCCGCGGTGTCTATGCCCCGGGCCAGGCCGCTGACCACGGCCGCCCCGGCCTGCGCCAGTTCCCGCGCCAGGCGGGCCGCGGTACGCAGGCCGTAAGCTGTGGCCTTGCGCGTGCCCACAATGGCGGCCGCCGGCAGCGGCCGCAGGCCGCCGCGCAAGTAGAGCACCAACGGCGGGTCGTAGATCTGTTTGAGAAGCTCCGGATAGCCCTCGTCGAGGGCGGTGTAGACCGCGACGCCGGCCTTTTCGGCGGCGCGCAGTTCCGCTTCGGGGTCGGCTTCGGCGGCCTGCGCGCGCAAGCGCTCCGCCGTCTCCAGCGAGAAACCGGCCTCGGCGGCCAGCTCCCGGGCCGGGCGCCGCAGCAGTTCAGCCGCGCCGCCGTATACGGCCAGGAGGTTCAGCAGCCAGTCCCCGCGGTGGCAGGCAAAAAAATTCAGCCTGACCCTCGCGAGCCTTTCCTCAGCGTCAGAGGTTCCCATCCTCCGCCCCCCCTCCGCCCGGCCAGCCGGGACGGTTTACTTCTTCTTGACTATGAAGCCCTTGGTGATGGCCGTCACGGCCTCCACGACGCGGGCTTTCACTTCCGAGCCGTCCACGCTGACGACCTCGGCCAGGCCGGCCGGCTGAACTTCCAGCCCCAGTTCCTTGCCGGTCTTGTCGTAGGCCATGGCGCCCTTCAGGTAAACGGCCAGGTAATCCCCCGGCTTTACCGGGTCGGAGCCGCTCATCGCTATCTGCAGCATCTCGCCGGACACGGCCATGGACTCATCCAGGAAATCGTCGTCGTTCTTCATTTTGGCCGTTATCACGCCGTCCTCGCGCCAGCCTTCGGGCACTATCTTCACTCCGCTGGCCCATTCTTTATGGTGCTCCGGCATCTCCTCGGAAAGCTGGTCGTCGGAGTCCTTGAACAGTTCATCGGACCTGGCCGGGGCGGGCCGGGGCGCGGCGGCAGCGGTCACTGCGGGCTGAGCCGCTTCGGAAACCGAAACCCCGGGCTCCCTGAAAGTATCGGAGCCGGAGATAGCCGCCGGCTTCAGCACCGGCCTGACCTCCTCGGTGATATCGGGGATCACCAACTCCTCCATGGGATAAATGCGGTCCGGGTTCTCCACGGTCTGCAGGTTGGCGTTGTAGATCTTGCCCCATTTGTAAGGGTCCTGGTAGTATCTACCCGAAAGGTCCCAGAGCGTGTCGCCGCCGGAGACTTTATGCGTTTTCCCGGCCTGCAGCCCGGCGGGCGCGGCGGGCGCGGCGACAGCCACAGTTTTGACCGGGGCGGCGGGCTTCGGGGCCGGCGCGGGGGCGGCCACCGTCCTGACCGGGGCGGCGGGCTTCGGGGCGGGCGCGGGGGCGGGTGCCGCCGGGGCCGCGAGCTGCTGTTTCAATTTTGACATCGGCTTTACATTGCCGGGCGCGATCACCGGGATTATCTCCGCCGCAACCGGGGGAGTGGAGGGCTGTATCTCCGTGACTGACGGAGTAGTAACCTTGATCCCCGGTTCCGCCGGAACCTTGATGTCCAGCAGGGGCTGCTGGGCGCAGAGCCCGGCGGGAACAAGGCAGAATAACGCCGCGAAGACTGTCTTTTTCATATGCCTCCAGTTAAATGGCGGCGGCCGGCACGGCCGCCTTATCGAGCATCCTGTACTGCACCGCCTCTACTATATCCTCTTTCCTGATGTCCCGCGAACCTTCCAGGTCCGCGATGGTGCGGGAGATCCTGAGTATCTTGTCCAGGGAGCGGGCCGAGAACCCCAGCCTGTTCATGGCCGTTTCCAGCACCGCCGAGGCTCCCGGCGGCAGGGCGCAATGCCTGCGCAGTTCGGCCCCGGCCATGAAAGCGTTGGCCTTTTCCCGGCCGAAGCGGGCGCGCTGCAGCCGCCTGGCCGCCAGCACCCTGGCGGCTATTTCTTCGCTGCTTTCCCCCGAAGGCAGGCCGGCCCAGTCGGAGTATTTCACGGCGGAAAGCTGCACCTGCAGGTCGATGCGGTCGAGTATGGGGCCGGAAACCTTGGCGCGGTAGCGCTGCACCTGTACCGGGGTGCAGGCACATTCCCTGGCCTGGTGGCCGAGGTAGCCGCAGGGGCAGGGATTCATGGCCGCCACCAGCAGGAAGCGGGCCGGGTAACACACGCTCTCCCTGACGCGGGCCACGGTGACCGTGCAGGCCTCCAGCGGCTCGCGCAGGGCCTCTATGGCCTGGCGGGAGAACTCGGGAAACTCGTCGAGGAAGAGCACGCCGTTATGGGCCAGCGAAACCTCTCCGGGCCGCGGGCTGGAGCCGCCGCCTATCAGCGCGGCGTCCGAGATGGTATGGTGCGGGTCCCTGAACGGGCGGTTGGTCAGCAGGGCGCCGGCCCTGGCCAGGCCGCTGACCGAATAAAGCTTGGTGGTCTCCAGCGACTCGTCCGGCGTCATCGGCGGCAGCAGCGCGCCGAAACGGCGCGCCAGCATGCTCTTGCCGGCGCCGGGCGGGCCGACCAGAATTATATTATGCGACCCGGCTGCGGCTATCTCCATGGCTCGCTTGGCGAAGGCCTGACCTTTCACTTCGGAGAAATCCGGATAAACGGCCGTGGCTCCCTGCGAGGCGGGCGCAGGGGCGCAGGGGCGCAACTCGCCTTCCCCGCGCACCCAGGCGGCGGCTTCTTTCAGGCTGGCCGCGGCCAGGCAGTCCACGCCTGAAACCGCGGCTTCGGCGGCGTTGCCCTCCGGCACCACGGCGGCCGCGCCGCGGTCCTTGAGGGCCAGCAGCATGGGCAGCACGCCGGCCACCGGCCGCAGCCGGCCGTCCAGCGCCAGTTCGCCGATAAAGAAAGTTTCCTTGAGGCGGGCCGGGGGCTGTTCCCCCAGCCGGCCGGTGGCGGCGATCACGCCCAGCGCTATGGGCAGGTCGAAATGCGTGCCGGCCTTGCGGATCTCCGCGGGAGCCAGGTTGACCGTGATGCGCCTGGAAGGAAAATCGTAGCCGGAATTGCGCACGGCCGCCACGACGCGGTCCTTGGCCTCCTTGACCGCGGCGTCGGGCAGGCCCACCACGGTATAGGAAGGCAGGCCGGAGGCGATATACACCTCCGCGCTGACCTCCTTACCGTCTATGCCCTTGAGGCACAGTGTGCGCAGTGTCGACAGCATGAATTTAGTATAGCAGGCCAACCCGACAACGGTCTGTCGGGTTGCCGGCTCCTTATTTGGCCAGGCGGCAGACGTCCTTGGCGCGCGGGGAGGCGCCGGCGGCCTTGACCACGCGGGCTACGGCGCAGTCGCCGCCTTCGCCGCAGTAGCGCTCCACCTCGGCGCGGCCGATATATTCCTCGCGGTGGCCGATGACCAGATTGGATCGCGGGTCGCGTATCTCCGCGCCCTGGCGGTAGCAGTCCAGCGCGGAGCCGGTCTCCAGGCCGGAATCCTGGCCGGCGTTGAGGTAAAGTTCCTCGCCGTAGGCGTCGGCTATCATGCAGCTCCAGGCCTTCTTGTTGAGCTGGCTGGCGATATTGGTTACGAACTGCACCAGCGCGGCGCGCAGCGCCTCGCCCTCCAGCGTCTCGTCGTAACCGCCCTTGGTGCCCATGCCCAGGAACGAGGCCTTGGTGCTCTTGGCCCGGCCCTTGCCGGAGTCGGCCATGATCACCTGGCCGCTCTGCACGTCTATCAGGCGCAGGTCCACGGTCACCTCGGCGAGCTGCCGCTTGGACTGGGTCAGCAGGTAGTCGGAGCCCTCTTTCTTCACGCCGAACTGCGAGACCGAACCGACCACGATGGCTTCCAGGCCCATCACCTGGCCGAGCTTGGCCACGGTAGCCGGGTCGGTCATGCCCTGCGACTGGAACTTCTGTTCCTCCATCACCTTGCTCAGGCGGTCGCGCTCCACCACTATGAATTTGCCGGACTTCACAAGCTCGGTGACGAGGATGTCGGAGGCGGCGCCGCCGAGGCGGCCCTGGCCGTAGGCCGACTTGTTCTCGAATTCCACCACGCCGACGCGGCGCTTCGGGCCGGTCAGCGAGGACTGCACCTTTTCGGTGACGTCCACGCTGAGCGCCTGCTGCTGCTTGACGGAGCGCGAAGGCGCGCAGCCAGCCGTAACGATGATGGCGACGATAAATGCGGTTTTCTTCATATTCCCCTCCCTGGTTTTCTACTGCCTGCGCGGCAGGCCGTCCAGCGCGTTCCAGGCCGCGGCTTCAGCCTCTTTCTTCAGCGGCGCCTTCAGCAGGTTCTGCACCAGCTTCAGCGCCAGCTGCTCGACGAACGCGGCCTTGGCCTCGTCCTTGTCGGTGTAGATCTTCAGGTCCCGCCCTGTGCCGGACGCCTCGTAGAGCGTCTCGCCGCTGGCCGCGGACAGCACCTTCACGTCCAGCGCAACGTTCTTGCGCACGATGAAACCCAGATTCTGAAAAGTGAAATCCCTGACATCCCCGTAGCACAGCAGGTCCGTGCCCAGCGCCTTACCTATCTCCTCAGGCTTCACGGCCGGCAGCTGCCCGCCCTCCGAGACTCCCAGCCCGGTCAGCGCGGCGTCCACAGCCTCGAAAGGCAGCGTGGCGTAGCCCCGCCGCTGGAAACCCTCCGCCGCCAGCTTGCGCATAACGTCGGCCGCGCTCAGGTCGGTGCTCTGATTGTCGAAGGGCAGCACCGCCACCCTGGGGTCGGCGAGCTCGCGCAGAGCCGGGGATACGAGCAGGACCGACTTGCCGGCGCAGCCGCAGGCCAGGGCCGCCAGGCCCGCGCAGAGCAGGGGCGCGGCTTTACGCATCAGCGCGCCAGGGAGAAGGCCATCTCCTGGGGGCTCACAGCGTCCAGCTCCAGGCCTATCGAGTCGCCCCGCAGCACCGTGCTGGCCAGCTCCTGCGTGTCGGCGCGCAGCGGCACGGCGGTAAAGACCGCCTTGCCCGAAGTATAGCTTTCGAGGCGCAGGGCGGAGAAATCGCCGCGCTGCAGCTGCGCCTTGAGTTTTTCCAGCAGTTCCAGGCCGTCGAGGCCGGAGACGCTGATGCGCAGAGGCGCGTCCGTTTTGGAAAGGCGCGCGAACCTTGAGGCGGCGTCCTGGGCAAGCTGCTCGCCCGCCGCGGCCAGGGCCTTCGAGAAAGAGGCGGCCTCGGAGGACTCCACCGCGCTGGCCTGGGCGGACAGGGCCAGCAGCTCGGCGCCGGTGCGGGCGTCGTAAATCTTCAGCGAGGCGTCGGCCCGCGCCGGGTAGAAGCCGGTGTCCAGGCCGCCGCCGGCGGCGGCGACCGAGGCCTGGGCCGAGAAGAGCAGGCCGGCGCCGGCCGCGGCGGCGGCTTCGGCCAGCGGGGCGTCGGGCCCGGCCAGCAGGGCCGCGTCGGCGGCGAAAGCGTAATCTTTGAAAGCCACCTTGGAGCGGCGGGAGAAAGCCTCGCGGAAAGCGGCGCCGAAAACCTTGTCGGCCGGACCGCGCTGCACGAAGGCCGCCGCGGGGACGGAGGCGCCGGGACCGGCGAGGTTGAGGCCGCGCAACGCCGAGGCTATGCGGTCGTGGTACAGCCAGACGCGCACCGAGGCGCGGTACGCGGCCCCGTCCTGGCCCTCGGAGAGCACCTTGCGCTTGGCCACGTAGAACTGGGGCGTCTTGAGCAGGCCGGCCTCCAGGGCGGCGTAGCCCTCCGCCCGGGCCGTCTCGTCCATGAAGAGCTCGGCCACGCGGCGCAGCGCGGAGCGCTCGGCGTCCAGCGCGGCGGCCTCGCCGGAGGCGCCGATATTGCGCGGGTCGAACGGAGCGGAGCCCTCGCTGAGCAGCGGCTCGGGCGCGGCGCGGAAAGTGCCGGGGACCGGCGGGGTGGCGCAGGCCGACAGGAGCATGACGAGCGGCAGTATTCTGACGAGAGTCTTCATTAGTTCCCCCTGCTCAGGCTTCTTTGCGGGTCTTGTCCACGGGCAGCGCGAAGCAGAACCGGCAGCCCTTGCCGGGCTTGGATTCCACCCAGATCTTGCCGCCGTGCTTCTCTACCACCGATTTGGAGATGGCCAGGCCCAGGCCGGTGCCGGGCACCTGGTTGAGGCTGGTCCTGCCGCGGTAAAACTTGTCGAACACCAGTTTCTGTTCCTCGGCCGGGATACCGGGGCCGTTGTCCTCTACGCAGATGACCACGGCCTCGCCCTTGTCCGTGCCGGTCACCTTCACGTGCGCGCCGCGGCCGGCGTACTTGATGGCGTTGATGACCAGGTTGTCTATCACCTGGGTGATCCAGCGCGTGTCCGCCTTCACGTGCGGCAGATCTTTGGCCTCGTTGACCAGTTCCACGTTGTTCTCGCGGGCCTTGAGCAGCATCATCGAGATGGAGTTGCGCACCATCTCGGAGAGGTCCACCTTCTGGAACTCCATCTCCACCTTGCCGTTGAGCCGCGACAGGTCCAGCAGATTATTGATGAGGCTGCTGAGCCGGTTGACGCTCTGGTCCGTGACGCTGAGGAAATTGGTCTGCTGCTCGTTGAGCGGCCCCACCTCGCCGCTGAGGATGACGGAGACGAAGCCCTTGATGGTGGTCAGCGGCGTCTTGAGCTCGTGGCTGACGGTGGCCAGGAACTCGTCCTTCATCTTGTTGAGCTGAGCCAGCTCCTGCGCGGTCTTGGAGAGGTTGTCGTAGAGGGTGAACATCTCTATGATGATGGCCAGCTCGTCCGCGATTATGGAGAGGAACTCCAGCTGGTCGGGAGTGAAGAAATCCTTGCGGCGGCTGCCCACGCGCATCACGCCGATGATGCGGTCGTGCAGCGAGATCGGCACTATCATCAGCGAGTGGATCTCCCAGAGCTTGGCGTAGCGGGCGAGCACGTCGGGGTCGTCCTGGGCGTCCTCGGTGATGAACGGCTTGCGGCTGAGGAACGTGCGGACCGAGGCGCTGGCCTGGTTGCCCAGCGGGATGCTGTAGAGCATGCGGTCCTCGTCGGGTATGCCGTAGGCGCCGGGGCTGACCACCAGCTCGCCCTTGCTCTCGTCGAACAGCAGCGTGGCCACCACGTCGGCCTCCATCATCTTGGCGACGATGTTGAGGATGGCGGCGCAGCCGCCCTGCGCGTCCTTCTCTGGCCCGGTCACCTTGGTGACCACCTCGTAGAGGGCCTTGCGCTCCCTGGCGCGCTGGATCAGGCGCGAGCCGGCCACGTCCAGCTCTTTTACCATCGCGTCCACCTCCTGCTTGAGGTGGTCGGATTCCTTCTTCAGCGCGAAGACGCGGTCCGAGACCTTGGAAATGGAGGAGAGCTGCGAGGCCACGAAGCGCAGGTAGGGCTGCGCCGCGTCGAAAGCCGCGGGCGTGGGGGCGCCGAGCAGGATCAGCCTGTCGGGCGCGCCGGCCGCCGGCCGGAACGGGCAGATCAGCGCGGAGCGGATGTCGAAGATGGAGAACAGCTCGGCGACGCCCTGGTAGTCGCCGGCGCGGGCGTCGTCGAAGCGCAGCAGCTCGCTGTCGGCGAGGCTGCGGTCGAAGGCGCTCCACTTGTACGAGGTGAGCAGCTTGGGCTCGGCCTTGAAATGCTTGAGGTAGTTGACCAGGCGCCATTGCCCGTCCCCTTTCTCGAAGACCAGCAGGCAGCTGTCGGGAAAGACCTTGTGCAGCTTGATGAGGTAGTAGTTGGCGATATCCCCGTAATGCTCCGGCTGCTCCGGCGCGTAGGCCCGCTCCATGGTGTCCCGGGTGAACGAGGTGAAGTCGTGCAGCGCCCGCTGCGAGGCGCGCAGGGAGCTCTCCATGGGCAGCACGTCCCGGAACTTGAGGTACCAGTAGGCGCCGAAAGCGCCGGTAGCGCCCAATATGCCCGCTCCTACGAGTTCGCTGAGCATCGTTTACACCAGGTCCATGAGAATTTTGGCATAAGCCGCCTTCGACTTGATCTTGTCGGCGTAGAGCCACGCCCCTTTCACCAGGAAGCTGTCGAGGATCTTGAACGTGATATGGCGGAACTCCGCCTCCTGCGCCCCGAGCGCGGAACTGGGCTGCGGGCCGAGCACGATGACGCCGTTGACGTTCTTGTCGCTGGCGAAATTGCCTATCTTGAACGGTATGCCGTAGAGCTCGTCGGAGTTGTACTCCTCCATGAAGACCTGGCTCCACTCGGTATTGAGCCCCAGTTCCTTGGCCCGCTCGTGCAGGGTGAACAGCGCGAAGTCCGCCTCGCGCTTCATGCCCTTGGGATAGAAAACGCCCCATTTGAACCAGGCCGAATCTATCTGGGACGGGTGCCAGGAGGAGGCGTGGTGCGCGTCCTCCTCGGTAACGGCCCCGGCCACCGGGGTCTCCGTCTGCCCCAGCAGCATCTCCAGCAGCTGGGCGTGCGTGGAGTTGTTCATGGCGTTCACCACGAACTTCTCCAGTTTCTTCACCGATTCCAGCGTCTTGGCCACCTCGTTGAAGGGCGTGGCCGCCGAGGCGAAGAGGGTATTCATCTCCTCTTCGGAGAGCTTGATGTCGCGGCCCTGCAGCAGCTGGTTGAGGATGGCCTTATAGGCCTGCGAGGCCGGCGTCTTGAGGTCCACCATCCAGCCCTGGCTGAACTCGAAGCCGATGGCCTCCTCCAGCCCGGACAGGGACTTGGGCGGGAAGACGGAGGTCACTACGATCTGCTTGTTCTGCGCCACGAAGTCGTTGAGCCACTTGGAGATGTACTTCTTGTTGGACTCGGAGACCATCAGCATGTGCACGTCGTCGATGATCAGCACCTTCACCTTGGAGAACAGGCTCTCCAGGCGCTCCATGCCGCCTTCCTTGATGGCCATCTCCACGCCCTTGGACAGCTTTATGCCGTCGGTGACGAAGATGTTGCTCTGGCCTATCGAGGCCGAGAGGCCGTAGGAGATGGAGTTGACGAAATGCGTCTTGCCGGTGCCGGGGCCGCCGAACACCAGCAGCGGGTTGTAGATCACGCCCGGGTTCTCCACTACTGCCATGGCTGCGGCGTGGGCGAACCGGTTGTGGGAACCGGCTATCAGCGTCTGGAAGCTGTAGGTCGGGATCAGCGGCAGTTCCATGGACCACTTGGCCTTGATGCGCGCCGAAGCGGACGGCGCGGCTGCGGCCGGTACGGCGGAGGACGGCGAACCGGCCTGGACCGGCGCGGGCTCCTCCTTCCTGGTCCTGGTGGAGATGGATGGCACGCCGGAGCCGGGTCTGCCGGCGGGAGGCTGCGCGGGCTGGGGCGGCTCGGCCGGACGCGGCGCGGGCTGCGGCGCCGGGGCGGGGGCCGGCGCGGGCCGGGGCTGCTCCACGGGCTTCGGCGGCTCGGCCGGGCGCGGCGCGGGCTGCGGCGCCGGGGCGGGGGCCGGCGCGGGCCGGGGCTGCTCCACGGGCCTCGGCGGCTCGGCCGGACGCGGCGCGGGCTGCGGCGCCGGGGCGGGGGCCGGTTCGGTCTTGAGCTTGGGCTTCGGCGCGTCGAAAGGGGCGGGCTCGTCGGCGAAAGGTTCTTCCTCGACCGGGGCCGGGCCGCTCAGTTCGGCGGTCACGGACTTCAGCTTCTTCATCGTATCCATCTCCAGCTTGGAGAGGTAGATGAGGAAGTCGAATTCCCCGCTGGTCTTCTCGGGACGCGAGCAAAGGCTGCCGAGTTTCTTGACGATCAGGAAGATGTCCTTCATCTCCCCTTTTATCAGCAGTTTGTGCCGGCTCGGATTTTTATCCGTGGGGGCCGGGGCCACGTCCCATTTTTTCAGCATAATTTCTGTGCGTCTTCAGCGAAGTATCAGGTCGGCCACCAGGTCCAGCGCGGCCGAATGGCTGAACGTGGAGGAGTCGTAATAGCGGAAGAAGCCGCCCGAGGTACCGAAGGCGTTCTCGATCTCGTAGACCTTTTCCTGGGGCACGCTGCCCAGGCAGATCAGGCCCTGCGCGCCGGCGTCGGTCACGGTCTGCAGGACGTAGTTCGGATTCACGTCGGGCTCGCACTCCTTCACTGAGGCGCGCTTAATGAACATCGGCTTGGCGGCGGACTTGAGGCAGATGGCGTCCAGTTCGGCCAGCGCGGTGGCGCAGAGCGCCTTGTCGTCGGGGCCGTAGAGGAACGCCAGCGTGCGCAGGCGCTCGGCGGGGATGCCTTCGGGGGCCTGCTTGGCGGCCAGTTCCGCCAGGTCGCCGGCTTGCGCGCGGGAAGTATTGGAAGGGGCGGCCTGGTAGACCATCGTCCTGTCCCCGTCGGAATCGCCGCCGGGGGGAGGCGCCACCAGCGTCTCTTCGCCGCCCGCGCTCCCGACGCCCAGTTCCAGGCCGGCTCCGCCGGGCATGGCCGCGGCCGGCTCCTGCGGAGGCTGGCCCACGCTGAGTTCCAGCCCCACGCCGCCGGGGATGGTCTGGTCCGCGCCCTCCGGCTGCGGCTGCGCGCCGGAGAGGTCCAGGGAAGGAGAAAGTTCTATGCCGCCGGCCGCGGGCGGCTGGCCGCCAAGCTCCAGCACGGGTTCGGCGGAGGCGCTTCCAACCGCGGGCTCAGTCCCGAAGGCGGGCTCCTGCGCCGGCGCGGCCGCAGCTTCGGCCGTGGTTTCAAATTTAAACGCTTCGACTTCAGGCTGCGCGGGAAGTTCCCCTGCCGGTTCCAGGCGCAGGGTTTCTCCGCCATCCTGGTCCGCGGGCATGGCCGCCGAGGGTTCGAGGTTCAGGCCGCCGCCCGCATCCCGCGGCTGAGGCATTTCCAGGGAGGGCTCCAGGTTCAGGCCGCCGGTCTCCGGTGCCGGGGACGTTTCCGCGGAAGGTTCGAGGTTCAGCCCGGCGTTGGCCGAGGGTTCCAGGTCGAGTCCCCCGCCCTGCGGCTGCGGCTCGCTCCCGGGGGCCGGGGAATCTATGGCGAAAGCGTCGAAAGGGCTGGGCTCCTGCGCGGGCGCGGGATCCTGCGGCAGTCCGTCGTTCATGTCTTCGGTTTTTTTCTCGTCCATCATCTCCCCCGCCTGTTCGGGCTGCTGCTCGGCCGCGTCCAATCCCTGTATGGATACGGCGGGTTCCTGCTCTATGGCCTGCACCGCTTCCGGTATGACGCCGGCCTCGGGCAGCGGCTGGGCCGGCTTTTCCTGTATGGAACCGTCCCCGGACAGCTGCAGCAGCGCGTCGATGTCGGGGATGCCGAAATCGCGGGTATTCTCATAGGCCGGCAGCGAGGCCTGGTCGGCGCGTTCCGGTTCGGCGGCAGCCTGGAGGGAAGCTTCCGGAGCGGCGGCGGGCGCGGTCTCGGGCTGAGGTTCAAAAGAGATCCCGGCCTCGGGCGCCTCCGGCTCGAATGCGGGAACGGGCTGCTGCTGCTCTTCGGAACCGGGACCGTACATAAAATCTCCGAGGCTCTGCGGGGCCAGGGGTTCGGGCGCCGGCGAGCCTTCCCCGAGGCCGTTAAAAGCCTCGAGCACCACGGTCTTCTCGGCGTCGAAAGAAGGGACGGGCTCCGCCTCCGGCTGCTGAACCGGCGCCGGCCCGGGCGGGACGGCCCCGGCGGCCGCCGGCGTCTCGGGAAGAACTGCCGCGGGCTCCGGAGTTACCGGTTCGGCAGGCCGCGGCGCGGCGGCCTCTTCGGCCGCGGGCGTCTCGGAAAAAACGGCATCAGGTTCCGGGGTTACCGGTTCGGCGGCGGCCTGCGGCGCCGGGGTATCGGCGGCGGGCTGTTCTCTCCTCGGAAGTTCCATGGGCTGCATCTCGGGCATCTTGATCCCGTCCAGGATGGACGGCATTTTGTTAAGCAGGCCGTTGAGATCGGAGAGGATCTCGTCTATAGATTCTTTTTTCTTGTCCGGTTTCCCTTCCATAAGTCCGCCCCCAGACCGATCATATATATACGCGATTTACTTTTTAATTATAGCAAGTTGTTTGCGCAACATTAAGGCCCTTTTAGCGCTATCGGCCGAACCGGGAGAGAACCGGTCCCGCGAGGCCGAAACCAGCAGCCTTTCAGCCTCGGGGGCGGCCGAATAGGCCAGGCAGGCTATGGCCTCCAGTTTCACCTCCGGGTCGGCGCCGGAAACGGCGCCGGCCAGGTAGGCGTGCCCCTCGGCGGCGCCCAGGCGCGACAGGGCACAGGCGGCGTACAGCTTATACCTGCGCACCGGTTCGTATTTCAGCGCGTCGCCCAGGCCCCGCTCGTAGGACCTGTCCCCGGCCATGGCGGCCAGGAAATAGCCGGCGTAACGCAGTTCGGCGTCGCCCTCCGCCGCCAGCGCGGCGGCGGCCCGCCCCACCCTGGCGGCCCTGGCGTCCGGCGGGAAGCCCGCGGCCAGCGCGTAGCCGGCCTCGATAGCCGCCAGGCGCCGCGCCCCGGCCGGCCCCGTTTCCGCGGCGCCGAGCAGCGCCCCGAACAGGGCCGCGCCCGTCTCGCCCCGGGCGCCGGCGCGCAGCCAGGCCCCGGCCGCCCCGGCGGCGGCGCGGGCCACTGCCGGGTCCGGGCTGGCGAGCAGCGGCACCGCGAGCAGCTTATCAGCGTCGGGCAGATAGCGCTGCCGCCCCATCAGCTCCAGCGAGAGCGCCACGGCCGCGTAGTCCGGAGGCTCGTCGGCGGCGGAGGCCGGTGCGGCCGCGGGCTTCCAGGCGAAATTCTGCAGCGCGTAGAAAAGGACGGCGCAGCCCAGCAGCACCATGGCCGAGGCCGGCAGCAGGGAGGGGTCTTCAGGGCGCGCGGTTTCCGGCTGCGCCGCCACCGCGGCGAGGTCGCGGCGGCAGATAGCGCAGCGGGAGGATTTATCGGGGTTGCCGTAGCCGCACGACGGGCATTTCTTCACGCGGCCTCCGCCATACAGGCGCCGGCGCGGGCCGCGGTGACGCGGCAGCGCAGCAGGCGGCCCGGCGTCACGGGGGCCGGCAGTTCCAGGTTCAGAAAATTGGAAGCCAGCGCCAGCGCGCGGCCGTCCTTGTTCTTTAGCGACAGCGCCTGCAATTCCCGGCCCAGCATCGAGGCCGCGTAGGCGGCGCGCAGTTCGCCGTCGAGCGCGCGCAGCGCGGCCGAGCGGGCGGCTACAACGGCGGGCGGCAGCGGCTTGAGCGCGGCGGCGCGCGTGCCGGGGCGGGCCGAAAAGCTGAACACGTGCAGCCCGGCGAGCCCCAGGTCCCGCACATACTCCAGGGCCGCCGCGAAATCGGCTTCGGTCTCGGTCGGGTAGCCGGCTATGATATCGGCATAAACGCCTACGCCCGGGAACAGCGCGCGCAGTTCCTCGACCTTGGCGCGGTACCGCGCCGTATCGTAGAGGCGGCCCATGGATTTCAGCACCGGGTCGGCCCCCGCCTGCAGCGGCAGGTGGAAATAGTCGCAGAACTTCGGCCCGGCCGCGCGGAGGACCTCCAGCAGTTCCGGAGTCAGCTCGCCTGATTCTATAGACGAGAAGCGCAGCCGGAACTCCCCCGGCAGCGCGAACAGGCGCTCCATCAGTTGCGCGAGCGCGGCCCCGCTCTCCCCGCAGCGGTAGATGCCCAGCCGCGTGCCGCACAGCACTATCTCCGCGAAGCCGGCGGCGATCAATTTTTCGATCTCGGCTACCGCCGCCTCCAGCGGTTTGGACTTCAGTTCGGGGCGGGCGATATTGACCAGGCAGTAGGCGCATTTCAGATTGCAGCCGTCCTGCACCTTCACGAAAGCCCTGGCCTTGCCGTGGAATTTTCCGACGGAGAAGAAATCCGCGGCGGCCGGCGTGCCGCACAGCTGCGCCGGGATGTTCTCCTTGTCCTTGTTGGCGAAAACGGCGGCGCCGGGGGCGGCGGCCAGTATCTTTTGCGGTTCCAGCGTGGCCAGGCAGCCGGTCACGGCGATAGAGGCCCGCGGGTTGGCGGCCGCGGTCTTGCGCAGAAAGGCGACGCAGTCCCGGTCCGCCTTGGCGGTCACCGAGCAGGTGTTCACCACCACCAGGTCGGCTTCCTCCGGAGAGGCCGCGGCGGCGTGGCCCAGCGCCGCGAATTTCTCGCGCAGGCTTTCCGTCTCCACCTGGTTGACCCTGCAGCCTACCGTCTTGAAATAGATTTTCACCCCCATATTCTACAAATTCCTATAGAGGCTTCGCCTCGATAGCGGCCAGCCGCCGGCCTGCGCCTCTGGGGTTCTGCCGCCAATCGAGGCGAAGCCTCGACAATGTGACTTTTGTGACATTTGGCGTAATTCGGAGAAAGGAGGGCCGGCTTTATGCTATATTTAGTCTAGAGTCAAGGGGAAAGTTGCAAATGAAGAAGATATTGATTGTGGACGACGAAGAGTCCATCCAGGAGATGTTGCGGCGCGTGCTCGAGCACGACGGGCATCTCGTGATCACCGCCGGCAAGGGCCAGACCGCCCTGCAGTGGCTCAAGGAAACGCGGCTGGACCTGGCCATAGTGGACCTGGGCCTGCCGGACATCAGCGGCATGGAAGTCTGCCGCGCCATAAAGGAAGACCCGCGTACCCGGTGCATCCCGGTCATCATCCTTACCGGCGACAGCAGCAACGGGGCCCGCATCGCCGGCAACCTCGGCAACAGCGTCGAGTTGTTCCTCAACAAGCCCGTCAGCCTGGACGACCTGAAGAAGGCCGTAGCGATGAGCTTTGAAAAGGCGGATAAGAAGAAGCTGCTGCTGCGCAACTCGATAAGGTCCAGGCTGGAAAACTGACGCCTCAGCCGAGGCGGGAAAGCAGGGCGGAAGACGCAGTCAGGCAGGCGGTCTCCGCCCTGAGCGTGTACAGGCCCAGGTTCATGAAGGCCGCGCCCTTTTCGCGGGCGAACTCCAGTTCCCCCCTCGTAAAGCCCCCCTCGGGTCCCACAAAAAGTTTTATCTCACCCGCGCCGGCCAGCGAGCGCGCCGCTTCGTCGGGGTTCTGCCCGTCCGCGGAGGCGAAAACGCAGCTGCCGCCGGCGGCGACCAGGTCGTCGAGCTTTTCCGGCTTGCGCAGTTCGGGCAGGCGGCCGCGCCCGCACTGCTTGGCGGCGGCGGCCACGATCTGCTCCAGGCGCGGCAGGCGGCGGTCCCAGTCGCTGAACAGGTCAAACTGCACGCGCGAGGCCATCACCGGCTGAAAGACGGCCACGCCGGCCTCGGTGCAGTGTTCCAGAATGCTCTCCAGCGCCGGCCTCGCCACCACGGCGAAGCAGAGCGTGAGCCGGGCCGCGTACTCAGGGCTCGGCAGCGCTTCCTTCACCGCCCCCTCCACGCGGCCGCCCTCCACGGAACTTATCACGGCCCGGTAGCGGCCGCCTTTCCCGTCGAAGATCTCTATTTCGTCTCCGGCGCGGGCGCGAGCGGCGCGGGCGATATGGTTGGACTCCTCCGGGCCGGCGAAGAAGCGGCCGTCCCGGATGTTCTCGGCGGGGATCAGGTATTGCGGCATGTCAGCCCAGTATCTTCTTGAAGAAGTTCTTTTCCTTGCCGGCCTCGGGCGCGTCGTGGCCGGCTATTTTCGCCAGCTCCTCGAACAGCTCCCGCTGCCGGGGCGTCAGGTCGTGCGGCACTTCCAGCCTGACCTTGACCAGCAGGTCGCCGCGGGCTTTGCCGCCCGCCGCGGGCATGCCCTGTTCGTGCACGCGGAACACCTTGCCGTGCTGCGTACCGGGCGGGATCTTGATCGTAATGCGACCGCCCTCTATCACCGGCACCTCGGTCTCGCCGCCGAGCGCGGCCTGCCAGACCTGCACCTGGCACTCGTACACCAGGTCGCGGCCGTGGCGCTCGAAATGGGAGTGGTGCTTCAGGCGCACCTGGATGTAGAGGTCGCCCGAGTCGCCGCCCTTCAGGCCGGCGTCGCCGCCTCCGGAGACGCGCAGCACCGCGCCCTCCTCCACGCCGGCGGGGATCTTGACGTTGATGGAGGCGCTCTTCTTCTGCCGGCCGGCGCCGGCGCAGGCCTTGCACGGGGCGGAGATGATCTCGCCCTGGCCGCCGCACTCGGGGCAGGCCTGGCTGAAAGCGAAGAAGCCCTGAGAGTACTGCACGCGGCCGGTGCCGCGGCAGGTGGGGCATTTCTTGATGCCGGCGCGGCCGCGGGCGCCGGTGCCGTCGCACTCGCCGCACACCTCGGTGCGGTCGAAATTCACGGGGATCTTGACGCCGCTGAAGGCCTCCTCCAGCGTGATCTCGGCCTCGTATTTCAGGTCGGAGCCGCGCCGCGAGCGCGGCCGGCCGTGGCCGCCCGCCCCGCCCTGCGCGAACAGGTTCTCGAAGAGGTCGCCGAACATGTCGCCCAGGTCCGCGCCCTGGAACCCGCCGAAGCCGCCGCGGCCGCCGGCGCCGGCCTTCAGGCCTTCGGCGCCGTACTGGTCGTAAACCTGGCGCTTCTCCGGGGCGGAGAGCACCTCGTACGCCTCGTTGATCTCTTTGAAGACGGACTCGGACTCGGTGTTGCCCTGGTTGCGGTCGGGGTGGTGCTTCATCGCGAGCTTGCGGTAAGCGCTCTTGATCTCGTCGGGGCTGGCGTTGCGGGCCACGCCCAGTATGCGGTAATAATCGTTGGAAGCCATATAAGTATTAAGGGAATTCTACCAAAAGCCGGGGTACGGCATATAAGCCGACGGCGGATAACGGAGGGTTAAGCTCCGCTATCCGCCAGACGGCCGCCGCAGGGTTACTTCTTGTTGTCGTCCACCACTTCGGCGTCCACGACGTCGTCCTTGCCGCCGGCGTGCGCCTTGGCGCCTTCCGGGGCGGGTCCGGCGCCGGGAGCGGCGCCCGCGGGGCCGGCCTTGGCCTGCGCGGCCTTATAGACGGCCTCGCCGAGCTTCTGGGAGACCTGGATCAGGTTCTCCTTGGCCTTCTTCATCTTGTCGAGGTCGTCGCCTTTCAGCGCTTCCTTGAGCTCGCCGATGGAACGCTCCACGGCCAGCCGCTCGTCCTGCCCGATCTTGTCGCCGTGTTCCTTCAGCGCCTTCTCGGTGGTGTAAAGCACGGTGTCGGCCTCGTTCTTGGCCTCCACCTTCTCCTTGTACTTCTTGTCCGCGTCGGCGAACTGCTCGGCCTGCTTGACGAACTTGTCGATGTCTTCCTTGCTGAGCTTGTTCGGGGCGCTGATGGTGATATGCTGCGCCTTGCCGGTGCCCAGGTCCTTGGCGTGCACCTGCAGGATGCCGTTGGCGTCGATGTCGAAGGTGACCTCGATCTGCGGCATGCCGCGGGGCGCCGGCGGGATGCCGTCCAGGTCGAACTTGCCGAGCGACACGTTGTCGGAGGCCATCGCCCGCTCGCCCTGCAGCACGTGGATGGTGACGGCGGGCTGGTTGTCGGCCGCGGTGGAGAAGATCTGCGACTTCTTGGCCGGGACCGTGGTGTTCTTGTCGATGAGGGGCGTGCGCACGCCGCCCAGCGTCTCGATGCCGAGCGTCAGCGGGGTCACGTCGAGCAGCAGCACGTCCTTGACGTCGCCGGTCAGCACGGCCGCCTGCACGGCGGCGCCGCTGGCCACGCACTCCATGGGGTCCACGCCGTGCTCTATCTTCTTGCCGACGTATTCCTCCATGAACTTCTGCACGATGGGCATGCGGGTGGGGCCGCCGACGAGGATGATGCGGCTGATGTCCGAGGTCTTGAGCTTGGCGTCGGCCAGCGCGGTGTCGATGGACTTCTGGCAGCGCTTCACGATGGAATCCACGAGGGATTCCAGGCGGGCGCGGGACAGCTTGAGGGCCATGTGCTTGGGGCCGCTGGCGTCGGCCGAGATGAACGGCAGGTTGATCTCGGTCTCCATGGTGGTGGAGAGCTCGATCTTGGCCTTCTCGGCCGCTTCCTTGATGCGCTGCGTGGCGGTGGCGTCCTTCATGAGGTCGATGCCGGTGTCCTTGCGGAACTCGCCGGCGATGAACTCCACCAGCGCGCGGTCCATGTCGGTGCCGCCCAGCTGCGTGTCGCCGGAGGTGGAGATCACGTCGAACGTGCCCTCCTTGCCCAGCTCCATGATGGTCACGTCCAGCGTGCCGCCGCCCAGGTCGAAGACCATGATCTTCTGGTCCTTGCCTTCCTTGTCGATGCCGTAGGCCAGGGCCGCGGCGGTGGGCTCGTTGACGAGGCGCACCACCTCGAGGCCGGCGATGGTGCCGGCGTCCTTGGTGGCCTGGCGCTGGTTGTCGTTGAAGTAGGCGGGGACCGTGATGACGGCCTTCTCCACCTTCTCGCCGAGGAAGGCCTCGGCGTCGCGCTTCACTTTCTGCAGCAGGAAGGCGGCCAGCTGCGGGGGCGTGAACTCCTTGCCGCCTATGTTGTATTTGTGCTCGGTGCCCATCTTGCGCTTGAAAGCGGCGACGGTGCCTTCCGGGTTGGCGACGGCCTGCCTGCGGGCGGGCTCGCCGACGAGCATCTGCCCGTCCTTGGCGAAAGCCACGTAGGACGGGAAAGCCTTCCCGCCCAGGCTCGTGCCTTCGGCCGACGGGATGATGGTGACTTTGCCGCCTTCCATCACCGCCGCGGCGGTGTTAGATGTACCGAGGTCTATGCCTATTATCTTTGCCATAATTATGTTTCCTCCAAATTAAGTTACTGAAAATTCACTGTCCTTCTTCTTCCGCCGGCTTCTGCTCCGGCTCCGGTTCCGGCTGCGGCGCCGGCTCAGCCTTCTTCTTGGCTATCTTCACCCTGGCGGGCCGCAGGATCTTGTCGCCGTAATAGAAGCCCTTCTGCAGCTCCTCCGTCACCAGGCCGTCGTTCTCCTCCGTCCCCTCCACCACCCCGAGTATCTCCGAAGCCATCGGGTCGTAGGGCTTGCCGACCGGCTCCATCTGGCGCAGCCCTTCCGCCTCGAACACCTTGGAAAATTCCTTAAAGATCATCTCCAGGCCCTTCAGCACGTCGTCGCTGCCGCCGCCGTCCCTGGCGCTGTTGATGTGGTTATGGGCGGAGAGCAGCAGGTCGTAGAGCGGCAGCAGGCGCGCCAGGATGTCGGCCTTGCCGTATTTTATCAGCTCGGGCTTTTCCTTCTCCACGCGCTTGCGGTAGTTCTCGAAGTCGGCCTGCAGGCGCAGCAGCTGGTTGTAGTAGTCCTCGGACTGCTTCTTCTGCTTCTCCAGCTCGCCCTGCCGCGCCTCCATCTGGGCCTCGGCCCCGCACGCGCAATCGGGTTCCTCCGCTTTCTTCGTCTTCTTCTCTTCGGCCTTATGGTTTTTCATATTATTCTTCGAAATCTATCTTATCCCACTCGCCCAGCATGTCCTCCATCATGGAGCTGACCGTATCCACCAGCGAAATCATGCGGGGGTATTCCATGCGCTTGTAGCCGAGTATCCCCACCAGGCCCACGGCCTTGTCGTTCATGCAGTAGGAGCTCGACACCAGGCTGAAATTCTTGAATTCCTTGATGCTGTTCTCGGACCCTATCGTGACATCCACGATGTGGCGCTTGCCGGGCTCGCCCAGGGCTTTGGCCTTCAGCGAGCTGTCGCGCAGGCGCTCGCGCAGCAGGCCGGAGAAGCGCTCCTTCTCCTCGAGCAGGCGGGCGATGTTGCGCATGTCCTCCATGCTGCCGTCCTCGAGGTTGGAGAAGATGCGGCTGAGGCCTTCGAGGTACAGCGCGTCCTCGCTTTTGACGAGGCTCTTAAAATAGTCGACGAGCTTGCGCAGCAGCTCCTCCAGCCCCTTGTCCCGCTCCCGGGCGAGGAATTCCTTGAAGATCACCTGCGGCAGGTCCGTCAGCGGCAGGTCCTTAAGGCGCTTGTTCAGGCGCACGGACAGGGCTTTGACGGCGCCCTTGTCGGCGTTGTGCTCCAGATTGAAGGCGGCGTGCTTGATAAGGCCCGAGTGGGCGAACATCACGGAGAGCACGCTTTTGGGGCCCATGGAGAGCAGGTCCAGGCGCTTGACGCTGTCGAGGTCCATGTCGGCGCTCATCACGAATCCTGCCCACTGGGACATGTCGGACAGCATCCGGGAGGTGTGCTTGAGGAAGCCGTCGAGCTGCTCCACGCGGCGGTCGTACTCGTGCTCCAGGCGGTCCTTCTCGCTCGCGGCCAGGCGCTGCATGCGCACGATATTGTCCACGTAGGCGCGGTAGCCCTTGTCGGACGGCACGCGCCCGCCGGAGGTGTGCGGCTGCACCAGGTAGCCCTCGTTCTCCAGTTCTTTTAAAATATTCCTGATGGTGGCGCTGGAGACGTTGAAGCGGCCTTCCTCGGCGATGAGGTCGGAGCTGACCGGGCGGCCCGTGCTGACATAGTTGTACACCACCCAGTTAAGGATCTTGTCTTTCCTGTCCTGCGCCACTTCAGGTTTAAGTACCCTCATAAGTCCACCCGGTCTTTAATTAGCACTCAAAACATTTGTCTGCCAAAAATATTATACACCTTGGCTTCATAATTGTCAATACCGCCTCGCGACTGCTAATAATAAGGGGGGACGCTGCTTCCTATCTTCCTATTTACCCATCACGACTCCGGTTAGGAAGATAGGAAGCAGCGTCCCCTAGCCTGACCGGCGTCAAAGCGCCGGGAGGAGCCCCTATGGTAGACTATAGTGGGTTAGGGAACGGAGGGAATGATAATGAAAATTTTTACACTGGTTTTAGCAGCGGCCTTGCAGGCCGGCGCCGCCGCCGCGCAGGGCTGGAGCCCGGCGGTAAACGCCGAGACGCTCGCGGCCGTGCAGGTGGCCGCCCCGTCGCCCGCCGCGCCGGCCGGCCCGCGCGACGGCCAGAACTATTCAGGCGCCGAAGAGCTGCTTATCAAGGAATTCGCGATCGGCGAAATAGGCATGGACATCCCCGAAGCCGAGGTGATGCGCCAGGACCGGTACTACAATAACGCCTTCTGCTTCGAGCACGCCCTGCGCCTGGCCGTCAGCCGCGTGCTGGAGGACTATACCGAGCCCACCAGCCCCCTGGCCAGGGAACTCTCCGCCATGGGCTCGCTGCAGGCGCCCTCCAAATCAGAGGTCAAAAAAGCCTCGCGCCGCGTGCTCGACTCGCTCAATAAGGGCGGTTCGCTGATAGCGCTGGTCCGCCCTTTTAAGTTCTACCAGCCCCTCAACGGCGAGACCGTGGAGCGCAACTGGATCTTCTTCCTGCGCGTGGACGGCAGGCCTTATTGGGCCGTGGTGGACCGCTCCGGCGGGAAAGCCCCCTACGTGTACGGCGACTGAGGCGCTGTCGGCCGTAAAAAACCCCGGGCAGCCGGGGTTTTTTTATTTATATCCCCAGGGCCCTGCGCAGGCCCCAGTCCAGGACGGCGTCGGGCAGCAGCCACTTAAGGAATATTATTAAAGAGGCCCGGAAAGGCACCGGGTAGCGCGCGGCGGGACGGACGCTGCGCAGGGCTTTCAGGATCACGGCCGCCACCGCCTCGGGGCCCGAGGCCCCGCTCCTGTAGCCGGCACGGAACTTTTCGGTAAGGCGGGCCACCATGGGCGCATAAACCCCTGAACCGGAATATTTCTGCAGGTTCACCAGCGCGGTATTGTCCCACTCGGTCTTTATGGGACCTGGTTCCACCAGCACCACCTTTATGCCGAACTGCGCCGTCTCCAGGCGCAGGGCGTCGGAATAGGCCTCCAGCGCGTACTTGCTGGCGTGGTACCAGCCGCCGGCGGGCACGCTGATCCGGCCGGCGATGGAGGAGATATTGATTATCCTGCCGCTCCCGGCCGCGCGCATATGCGGCAGCGCCAGCTGCGTCAGCCGGGCCAGGCCGAACAGGTTCACCTCGAACTGCCGCCGGGCCTCGTCCAGCGGCACGTCCTCCACCGCCCCGTGCGCGCCGTAGCCGGCGTTGTTGACCAGCGCGTCCAGGCGCCCGGCGTCCTTCATGATAAAATCCACGGCGTTCTTCACCGAGCCCTCGTCGGTGACGTCCAGGGCGAAAACCTTGGCGCCCAGGTATTCCAGGCCGCGCATCTTCTCCACGCGCCGGGCCCCGGCGTAAACCTTGCAGCCGCTCTTGAGCAGCAGTTCGGCCGCCGCGTAGCCGATGCCGGCCGATGCCCCGGTGATCAGTACTGTTTCATTCATATATCCTTTGTAGGATATTATGCGGGCCCGCGCAACAGCCGGCCCGGTTTTTTTTGCTAACATAGACGCATGGAAGAGAGAGCTTTCCCCCTCCCCCCGGGCTCGTTCGAGGAGAAGTTCGTGCGCAGCGGCGGGCACGGCGGGCAGAACGTCAACAAGGTGGCCACCTCGGTGCAGCTGCGCTTCTTCCCGCGCCTGTCAGGCCTGCCCCTCGCGGCGCAGGAGCGCCTCAAGGAACTGGCCGGCTCCAAGCTGACCGAAGAGGGCGACATCCTGCTAACCGCCAGCGAGTACCGCACGCAGGAACAGAACCGGCAGGCGGCCCGGGCGCGGCTGGCCGAGCTGGTAAGCCGCGCGCTGCGTCCGCCCAAACACCGTCGTCCCACGCGGCCCACCTTCGGGTCCAAGCAGCGGCGCATAGAGGGCAAGAAGCGCCGTTCTGACGTCAAGCGCTCCCGCGGCGGAGACTTCGAATAGTCTTTAGTATAATATGCCTATGGAAAACCCGATTTACATGTCCGCGGCAGCCGCCCTCGGCCTGGTCATAGCCCTGGCCGTCTTTTTCCTGCGCCGCAACGGAGCGGCCGACGCCGCGCCGGCCAAGGGCAGCGCCTTCGGCGATTACGGCGAGAATGTCAAACTGCGCGACCTGTTCCGCCTGGCCGCGCTGATGGAGGAAAAAGGCGAGGCGCTGTACGCCAAAATGGAATTGAAAGCGGCCAAGCCCGAGACCAAAAGACTCTGCGCCTGGCTGGCCGAACAGGAAGGGATACACCGGGGCATCATACAGGACCAGATAGCCAAATGGCGCCCTCTCCCGCCGCATTTGACCGAATGGCCCGCCTTCATGGAGCGGGTGAAGAAGGCCGGCTTCTTCGCCGACCCTCCCGGCGAGAACGCCGCCGAGGACGAGCTCGCCGCCTTCGCCATACGGCAGGAGATCAAGACGGCGGAATTCTACGCTCTTTTCGAGCAGGCCTTCCCGCAGGCCTGGAAACGCGCACACATGCGCCGGCTGGTGGAAGAAGAGCATAACCACGAGGCCAGGCTGCGCGAGGCCTACCCGCACATTAAGTAGTTCATTCAGGGCAAGCGCCGTCCGGGAGGTCGAACTCCAGGACGGCCGTTTTTTTGCCGCCAGCCGAGGCCGCAGCGTAGGGCCCGCAGACCCGCTCGGCCAAAGCCCCCTCGAGCCCTATCCTGACGGCCCCGATCTCCCAGACCACCTTATCCGCCCGGCCCGTATAACCGGGGTCGCCGTCCCAGGCGGCCTTTACCCCCGCCGCCGTCTCGCCGGGCCACAGTCTCACGCGCCCGGCCCCGGCCGGCAGCGCGGAGGCCAGCGCCGGAGGCAGGGGCCCCGGCGGCAGGAACACTTTTTCGATCCCCACCGCGGCGCCCAGGCCGGGCAGGCCGCTGTAATTCTTCTCCTCCAGCGAGGTCAGCAGCACGCCCCGCAGCGAGCGCGCGCCCTGCGCCAGCACGGCGTCGGCCAGAGCCTTATGATTAACCCCCGGATTCACCAGGTAAAGCCCGCCCGGCCCGGCGACCAGCGCGCTGCTGGTGTCGGAGTCCCCGAACAGCGACACGCGGTAGCCGGCGGGCCGGGCGCCGACCGGGCCGGCGGAGAGGCCGGCCCCCATCAGCGCCAGCCCCAGGCAGGCCGGAACGTACAGTTTGCGGTTGGCCCCCAGCAGCGGAGCGTGGAGCAGCGCCAGCGCCAGAGCAAAGAACCCGGTCACCAGCAGCGGCGAAGGCTCCGGCACGCTGACGGAAGCGAAAGGCAGGCCGGCGAAGAATTTGACCGCGCCTATGAAAAAGCTCATGAACAGGCCCGCCGCCCAGGCCAGAGCGCCGAACAGCGGCCCGCCCGTCAGGGCCAGCAGGAAGCCCAGCGCCATGGCTGCGCCGGAGGCAGGCACCAGCACCATGTTGGAGAGCAGCGAGACCAGCGAGATCTTGTGGAAGTAGAGGGCCAGCAGCGGATAAAGGCAGAGCTGGGCGAAGAAGCTGACCAGCAGCAGGCCCAGGGCCCGCCCCGGCAACCCGGGCGGCAACCGGCGGCCCCACAGGGCCAGGCCCACGGTCAGGCCGTAGGCCGCCAGGAAAGACATCTGGAAGCCTGCGTCGAAGAGGTAGCGCGGGGCCGGCACCAGTATCAGCAGGGCGGCCGCCGTCAGCGCGTGGAAAGCGCCGCTCTCGCGCCGCAATAGCCAGGCCGTCAGGCCGGCCGCGAACATCAGGTAGGCCCGCACCAGCGGCGCGTCCAGCCCCGCCGCCAGCACATAGAAACCGGCCAGGCCCAGCGCTGCCAGCCCCGCGTAACGGCGGCGCAGCCCCAGACGCGAAGCGAGAAAGTAGACCACCGCCACCACGAAGCCCACGTTGGAACCCGACGCCACCAGCAAATGCATCGCGCCGGAATCCTGGAAGGCCGACTTCAACTCCGGCGGCACGCTTTTCTTCTCCCCCAGCACCACGCCGCCGAACACCGCTGCGGCGCCGGGCTCCAGCCCCGCGCGAAAAGAGGCCAGGGCCGAGGAACGGAAGCGGCGCGCCAGCCGCAGTACCGGGCCGGCCGGCCTGACCACCTCCAGATCGGCTCCGCGCGCCTGGGCCGCTATACCGCGCCGGGCCAGGTAGTCGCGCCAGTCCAGGCTGCCCGGCGCCGAGGCGCCAGGCGGGCTTTCCAGGTCGGCCAGCAGGGAGACCGTGTCGCCGTACGAGGCGCCGCCTGCGTCGCCGCGGGCGTAGACCATAAGCCCTGTCTTCAGCGGCCGGCCATAGACCGAGACCGTCTCCAGGGAGAAACGCAGCCCGCCGGGCACGGCCACCGGGTATTCGGTCACCCGGCCTTGCACCAGCGCCCCCGCCCGCGGCAGATCGAAAGGCAGCTCCGCCGGCGGCCGCAGCAGCCGCCCGCGGAAAGCGAAGATGCCGGCCGAGTAAGCCAGCAGCAGGAGGAACAGCGGCCTGCGGTAGTATGAAAAATGCATAGCGCGTAGCGCGGGAACGCCGGCTATGAGGAGTTACAGGATGTAATTGCTGACCCGCCCTAAATCTTTATGCGGCCCTTGAGCGCGTAGCCGAGGGTGACCTCGTCCATGTAGTCTATGTCGCCGCCCAGCGGCACGCCATAGGCTATACGGGTAATGCCCTCCACGTAAGGCTTGAGCAGGCGCGTCAGGTACATGGCCGTGGCTTCGCCGTCGGCGTCCGGGTTGGTGGCGATGATGACTTCCTTGACGGCGCCGTCGGAGGCGCGCACGCGGTCCAGCAGTTCCTTCATCCGGATCTGGTCCGGAGAGACGCCCGCCACCGGGGAGACGGCGCCGTGCAGCACGTGGTAGACGCCTGAAAAACTTTTGGCTTTCTCTATGGCGGCCAGGTCCTGCGGGCGCTCCACGACGCAGATGAGGGAGCGGTCGCGGTTCTGGTCGGCGCAGATGGGGCAGAGGCCGCCCTCGGCGTAGTTGTAGCAGTCCGGGCAGTACTTGACCAGGGCCTTCACCTCGCGCAGGGCCTCCACCATGCTCTCCACCTCGCCGGGGGAGGCCTTCACCACGTACATGGCGAAGCGCTCGGCCTGCTTGGGGCCGACGCCGGGGAAACGGCGGAAGATGCCGATGATCTTTTCGAGCGCTTTCATTTAACCTTGTCTATGCGGGTGATGCGGCCGTGAAAGACTTTAGCCAGGTGCTTGAGCTCCGGCTCGGTGCCGGCGACCACCTGCCTGGGCGCGTGCGGTGACTTGGGGGCCGGGGGCGCGTCCTGGCTGGCCTCCTCGTCGGAGAGGTCGGCCATGGTCGGCTCCTCGGAACCGGTGTCCTCGGGTGCGGAGAACTCCTGGGCCCCCTGGGCCGGGGCCTGGGCGAACTCGGGTACCAGCGCGATGCGCCGGCCGGCGAATTTCTCCAGCATCTCCTCCAGCTCGGCGCGGGCGGTCTCTATCATCGAGGTCTCGAACTTGTTGCCGCTGAGCAGCCGCCACTTGTTCTCCTCGGCGAAGACGATCTTCACCGACAGCAGTATATTGTAGAGGGCGGGCTTGCGCGACGAGGCCTGGCCCAGCAGTCGCTTCCAGGCGTCCGCTCCGCTCCGCTGCCCCGCGGGCGCCGCCGCAGGGGCCTCGGCGGCCGCTTGGGCAGGCGCCGGGGACGCCGCGGCCGGGGCCGGGGGCGTCACGAAATCATTTTTTTTTTGCGCGGAGGCCGGCGCGGGCTGGACGGGCGCGCCGGAGGCGGCGCCCGTCTCCAGGGCTTCCAGGCGGCGCACCAGCGCCTCCAGGTCCTGCGGCGTCTCTATCAGTGTGAACAGGGCGATCTCGGCTGACAGGGCCGGGGAATCGGAGAACTTCACTTCCTCCACGATGATGTTGAGCTTGCGCGACAGGCGCGCCAGCAGCGCCGGGCTCACGCCCTTGGGCAGGTTCTTTATGGGCTCGCCCTCGTTGAAGCCCTGCGCGGCCAGGAAGGCCTCCGCGAAGTTATTGCGCAGCTCGCGCAGCGAGGCCAGCGCGTCGTAGCCCTCGGCGTTGAGCCGGTCGAAGGCGGCGTGCAGCGCGGCGGCGTCGCGGTTGACCAGCGACAGCGCCATGGCGTTCACGCTCTCGCCGCCCGGATAGCCCAGCAGCTCGTTGATCAGGTCGGCCTTGATCTCGCCGTGGCCGAAGGAGGCCGCGCGGTCGAGCATGGTGAGCGCGTCGCGCAGGGCGCCGCCCGAGGAGCGGGCTATCAGGCGCAGCGCCTCGGGCTCGGCCTTCATCTTTTCGGCCGCGGTCACGGTCTTGAGGCGCGCTATGATGTCGGCGTCGGAGATGGGGCGGAAGCGGAAGCACTGCGAGCGGGAGAGGATGGTGACCGGCACCTTGTTCTGTTCGGTGGTGGCCATGATGAACACCACGTGCGCCGGCGGCTCTTCCACGGTCTTGAGCAGCGCGTTGAAGGCGCCGGTGGAGAGCATGTGCACTTCGTCGAGGATGTAGATCTTGTATTTGTCGCGCGAAGGCGCGAAGGAGGCCTGGTCCACGATCACGCTGCGCACCTTGTCCACCTGCGTGTTGGAGGCAGCGTCTATCTCTATGACGTCGAGCGACTTGCTCTCGGCGATCTCCGTGCAGGAGGGACATTTACCGCAGGGAACCCCGTCCTTGGGTTTGTGGCAGTTGAGCGTGCGCGCCAGGATGCGGGCTATGGTGGTCTTGCCGCAGCCGCGCTGGCCGTAGAAAACGTAGGAGTGGGCCACGCGGCCCAGTTTAACGGCGTTCTGCAGGGTAGTTTTGATGGTTTCCTGGCCCATCACCTCGGTGAGGTCGCCTGGCCGGTACTTGGTGGCAAGATTTTCGTACATAAAGGTTTCTTTACCGAGGGAGAAAACGGCCGGCCGGAGGAGGACCCCCGGCCGGCGGATGCCTGTTTAGAACTTTATGCCGGCGCCGATGGAGACGAAGCTGTCGGTGTTGCCGGCGTAGTTGAGGATCTGGTAGGTCACGTTGGCGACCACCATGTTCAGGTCCACATAGCCGCCCAACAGGATGGCGGAGCTCTCGTCGGTCTCGGCCGCGGCGCTGCCGCCCTTGTACTTGGTCACGGTGTAGCCGGCGAAGGGCGTCACCATGGGCAGGGTGGACGGGATGTCCACGCGGGCGTTGACGCTGGAGCGGGGCTTGGCGCTGGTCACGAAGGTGTGGCCGGGGGTGAAGCCCTGGGGCAGCGCGTCCTCGTCGCCGTAGCTGTAGCCGGTGTACGAGGCGGAGAGGTTCAGCATCAGCACCTTGGCGCCGGCGAACAGCGTGGCCGCGGTCTGGGCGGTCTCAAGGTCGGAGGTGCCCGCCGTCTGCGTGTGCATGGTATGCTTCAGGGCCGCGCCTATGTCCACCCGGGCCACGCCCTCGCCGCCGCGGGCCGTGCTGCGGGCGCCGGGGCCGGCCAGGCGGGCCTTGCCGCCGGAGGTCGGGGTGAGGCTGATGGTGATGTCGCCGCCCACGTACTTGTTCTCGTAACCGTTGACCTCGGGGGTCAGGCCGGCCTCGCCGCCGATGGTGTACTTGTCGCTCTCCCAGGCGCCGCGCAGACCCCAGGTGCGGTAGGTCTTGTCGAGGGCGTCGGAGGTGTAGCTGGTCATGGAAGGATTGAAGGCCAGGTCCCCTTCCCCGATAATGAGGTCCAGCTTGGTGCCCCGGTAGCCGTCGGGGCCGGTAGTGCCGGTCACGCCGCCGTCGAAATACAGCGCCGAAGCGTTGAGCCCGAGAGCCGCTACCATGGCCGCCGCAAATATGGTCTTTTTCATCGTTTTTCCCCTTTTATGAGACTTTAGCCTCACCAACATTATACGATTTTTGCCAATGCGGCAAAAAATAAAAAAACCCCGGTTTTGCCGGTGGCTTTTCCAGCATAAAAAGAAGCGCCCCCGGCTCTGCCGGGGGCGCTCCATTGATGTTTACAGCGCTACTTTACTTGCTGCAGCCGGCGGGGATGGTGCGCAGGCACGTGGAAACCCATCCATAGGCCGTGCCGCGCTCGTTGGCGAGGTTGCCAAGGAGCGTAGCGCGGTAAGCCGCATCAGTGGAGGAAATCACATCATCTCTCCAGGCGCGGGCCGTCAACACGGTGGTAGCCGTACGGGTAGCCAGTTCGCGCTCACAACGGGCGGAGGCGCCGGCTTTGAAGCCCGAGGTGCCGACGTAGCAGGCGTCGATGGCGCGCACGTGAAGCTCGGCCTTGTTGATGTCCTGCTGCTTGGCTATCTGATCAGCGGTGGGCTGGGTGGGCGGCTTGGGAGGCCTATAGCCTTCCAGGGCCGCCACGCGCTTGGACGCCTCGTCGAAGCGGGTGTCGGCGGCGTGGAGCTCGCGCTGCTTCTGCTGTATCTCGGCGTCCAGCTGCGCCACATTGGCGCCGGGCTGCATGGCCTTCCTCTGCAGTTCCTGTATCTCGCCTATCTTGGTGGTCATGTCACCCATGGCCGTGCGGGCGTCAGCCATGCGCCCCTTGCATTCGGTAGAAGTACAATTATCGCTCCGGGAGCTGATGCCGTCCAGTACAGGCTGATTGAGAGCCATGCGCTGCGTACCGTCGGAGAGAACCGAGTCTGCGCGGGCGGTGGCGGCGTTGGTCACGCCGGAAGCGTTGCCCGAGCCGTTGCCCGAACCGTTGCCCGAGTCGTTGCCCGAGTCGTTGCCCGAGTCGTTGCCCGAGTCGTTGCCGCCGTTGACGGGGTTATCCGGTTTCGCGGACGGGAAGTAGGAGGCTCCGTCCACCTTCTGCGCGACAAGATCGCTCTTAAAGCGGTTCATCGCGGTCTCGATACCGGAAACCTCGCCTTCGATGAGAGCAAGGTCCGAATAACGCCCTTTCATACTGGAGATGATATTGGAGCTCCGCATGTAGTTGGAGATCACGTCCTCGGCCGAAGTATCCTCCGTAGGTTTCCCGACGGAGATATTGGCCTGCTGAGCGGCCCAGGCCGTGGTTTCGTTCTTCTCCGCGCCGCTATTGTCGAACTTATGATGCTTCTCCCAGACCAGCTTCCAATCCAGGGCGCGCAGGTCGGTGGCCTGTTTAAGCGCTATGGTGCCGGCCTGCAAGGTTTCGCCTTCTTTCTCCGGACGGCCTGTCAGGGCCTTAAGTCGCGCCACAGCCTTCTCCAGGCTGGGGGTCTCCGGGTTGTCAAGCGCCGGAGCACTCCTGTACAGTTCGGTTATACCGTCATACATTGTCGATATATTCGTGATATGCTTGTCCACGAAGCCTACCTGCCGCTCGTATTCCCCGTAAGAGTTGCGGTGGGATGTCATCTTAACCCGGACCGCGTCCAGGGAATCCTTCGAGGTGACCTTCCATTTGGCGATGTCGGTGGCTATCTTTTTGCAGGTTTCTGGCGCCAGTACGGCCTTCTTGCCTTCCTCGCCGGTGGTGGCCACGCCGGAGCAGTCGTAGGTCGCCGCGTCGCCTGTCCCGCTGGTCTTTATGGCCGCGTTGAGCTTGTCCACCTGGCCGCTGAACGCGCCGTGCTTTTTCTCTATCGCGTCGTACTGGCCCTGGGCCTTGTCCATATTGCCGGAATAGACGCCGAGCTCCGCACTGGCAGCCTGCTTATTCTTCTGTAAAGGGTCGAGCGAAGCCAGCTTCTGCCCGGCGAACGCGTCGAAATTCGCCGCGATATTCTTCAGGCCGCCGGCCAGTTCCTTGGCGTCATCGGCGTCCTTCTCCACGCGGGCGGTTTCGGTGACGATATTGTGTATGATCTCGTCGAAGGCCTCCTGCTTGGCGGCCGCCTGATCCCCCAGCGGCTTGTCGGCGGCGGGATCGGAGGTGGAAGCGTCGGTGTTCTTGCCGGTTATCGGCTCGTTAGCGTAGCCGCAGGGGCAGTACAGCACCTGGCCGGCGGCGGAACTCTCTTTGCCGGCCGCGAGCACTACCACGCCGGACTTGGTGGCGCCTTTATCCTTACAGGCCTGGGTATCCGCCGAGCTGGGTTTTTCGGCCGAACCCACCAGCGTATAACCGCCAGCGGGAACCCAGCAGTACTTGGCCTTAGGGGGAGGAGAACTCATGCCGAGGGCATCTTCCATCTGGCTGGTGAGGAACTTGCCCAGCGTGGTGGCGAAAGCGTTAACCACGGCGTTGACGATGGTCTTCTTGATCTCGTACTTCTTGAAGAATTCCCACTCCAGCGCTTTCTGCTGGCGGGCCTTGGCGGCCGCCTCGGCGAGGGACTCGCCGCTGCGCTCGTGCTTGTACTTGTTATCGTAGTTGTTGGCGCCCTTGGTCTTGTCACCTTCGCCCAAGCCGCCGGAGCCGCCGGCGCCCGCGCCGATCTGCACGGCGTCGGCCGCCGCCTTGTCCAGCGAGCCCATGGCTGAGCCGCCGGAGAAGTTGCTGGCCGACTTGTCGGCCGCGCCGCGGAGCTTTTCGAACGCGCCCTTGGAAGAGCTGTTGGGGTTGCCGGTGGCCACGCCCTTGTAGCCCGCCATAGCCACGGGGCCTATCATCGAGCGCTTGGCGGCCTTGGAAGAAGCCGACTTGGCGTCGTCGATGATCTTGCCGCCGCTCAACGTCCCGGAAGTGCGGGAAGTGTTGTCGCCGCCGAAGAAGGACATGCCGCGCAGGGTGGAGGCCATCCTGGGGATGACGGTAGGCGCGCCGACGGACTTGCTGGCCGCGCTGAAAGCGGCCCTGCCGGAATCGGTAACGGCGTCGCGCCAGCTGCTGCTGGGCGGCGCGGTAACGGCCGGGGGCAGCACGGGCTGCGAAGACTGGGCGCCGAGTATCAGCGAGGCCGGGTCGCGCGAGGTCAGCGGGGTGATGACCTCACCGGAGCCGTCCGCCGAGCCCTGGCTGAGGCCGTTGATGCCGGGCTCGAAGGGGCCGGCGTCGCCGTGCCGCTGGGCGAAATCGTTGCCCTTGAGCACGTTGTCCTGGGAGGGCTGCGAGATCATGTACTCCGCCACCGGGGCCATGACCAGCACGCTGAGGCCGATGGCCACGAAGGCCATGTCCCTGCGGGAGAGGTTCTTCAGCCGGTCCACGAAGCTGCCCGCGGCGCGGGAGAACATCGGGGCTTTTCCGAAGGCTGAAGTTTTCCTGAAGGGCGAAGCCGCGCCGGGGATTACCGGGATGCCCGCTTTTTTTTCGTCCTCATTATAGAAGTTCATAAAACCGCCTCCGATGCCTAGTTTGCTTGATTTAAAATCCCGCAGCGAACAACGACCGCCGAAATTATATTATAGAGTTCTCCAACTATACTCTACCTAAAACCGCGCCGCCGGCCAAGTGTCATTAGTCCCCCACGCCGCTGGGTCCTTTGGCCCCCTGGCCCCGGGCCGTAAAAAAGCCCTGCGGTCAGCCTGCCGCCTGCGGGCGGCCACGGAGGTGTTCCTCGTAAAACTTTCTCGATGAAGCACACCGCAGAAGTATTCGTTTCGCGACACCGGAACATTCCTCCGTACAGGCTGTAACCTCGGGCTTAAGAGTACCGCTCACTCCGTGGGGTTCAGGGGAGGAGGGTTGCTGGCCTCATCCTTGGCGTTCTTGTCCTCGCCGCCGGAGGCGACAAGGCTAACGATGCTCTCCACGAACCCCGACATCTTGGGGCCGAACAGGCCGGACACGGAACCGCCGATCATCACGCCGACGGCTATCATGCCGATGATGCCGAACAGGCCGCCAAGCAGTATCATCAGTATGATCGCCAGCCAGCACTTCCACTTGGAGCAGGGCTTGATGCGCATCTTGCTGTAGCTGTTGCAGTTCATGGGCTTGCTGGTGATCTGGCAGGCGGCGGCCTGCTGCGCCTCGTGAACGTTGAAGTCGTTGCAAAGGGTTACTATATTGTTGATCTTGGCGTTCCAAGCGCCCACGCCGCCGCTGCAGCACTTCGGGGGCTTGCCGAGGGTTTTGGCGATATCGTCGATCTTCTTGCCGTCCTCGGACATGGCCGCGCCGTGCGTGCCCTGTGCGTCGGTGCAGCGCTTGGCGTCTTCCTGCAGCGCGCCGGCGCCGGAGATCAGGTTGCCGGTGAACGAGGTGTCGGGCACTATCGGGGCGGCGGTGTCGGTCTGGAGCGCGTCGGCGCTGACGTCGTTGCCGTCGTAGGTACTGCCGGTATAGGAGGCCTGGTACTCGTAGGCGGCGTCCTTGGACTTGAAAGCCGTGGCCGTCATGCCGAAGGTCTCGGCCAACTGGAACATGGGTTTCTTGGATCCCAGCTTGGTATCCATCCTGGCGCTCTTGGTCTTATACCCGACGTTCTTCCAGGCGAAGCCGGAAACCCTGCCCATCGTCTTGGAATTCACTTTCTGGGGCGAGCCGGGCACCGGCACCTTGCTGGCCGCCTGGCCCACCGCCCTCGCGTACATGCCGGAGGCGCTGCCGCCGGCGCCGCCGGGGCCGCGCAGCATGGTGCGGTTCATGTACGGGCCCGAGCCGGAAGCGGAACCGTTGCCGAAATTGCCGGCCAGGTTCTGGCCCATGGTGTCGCCGTAGAGGCCGCCGTCAGCGCCGGGCCCGCCGGCGCCGGCCAGCAGACCTTCCAGGTCCACCGCGTCGCCGCCTTCGCCGCGCGCGCGCTCTTCCTCGTTGACCACGCCCTTGACCTGCCCGGGCTTGGCCCGACCGCCGCCGTCCTTAAGCTCCGGGGTACCGAAGATGTCGTCGCCGCCGCCGCGTATCATCGCTATGGAAGACGGCCCGCCGCCGGGGGGCAGCGTGGCGTTAAGGCTGTTGAGGAACTTCTGCCAGAAGGAATTCTGCTCGCTGTCCGAGGCGGCCCGGTCCAGGGCCGCTTTCATGAGGTCGTTGGAATATTTAGGGTTTATGGCGGAAACGATGCTGCCCAGGCCGACCGTGCGCAGGAAGGCCGCGACGGGCTGGAACATGACGAGGCGGCCGAAGGTCTCGCCGGAGATGACGAACGGGACAGAGAGGACGGAGAGGATGAGCAGTATGCCCACGTATTTGGCCCGGCCGTGGAAAATAAACAGCAAGGCGGCCAGGAGAGATTTGCGTTTATGTTTTTCTACGAATTTGCTGCCCATATAACCTCCAGCGGCCTACCCGGCCTACCGGAACACTCAAGCTATTTACCGCGCCGCGCGGAACCCGCTTTTTACGCCCGATGCCGCCGGGCTTTAACCCGGCGGCAACCGCGTACTTCCCCCCAAAAGAACTACTTGCCGCCCAGCATGCTGCCTATCAGGGTAACCACTCCGGCGCCTGCGGCCAGCCACATTATGGTGGTGGCGGGGCCGGGGCCCATTACCGCATCGCTGCCGCCGGCGAAGGCCGCGATGCCGGCCATTATGGCCAGGGCCGCGCCGATAGTATACAGGCCGCCCAGCAGCGTCTGGCCGTGCTGGGCCATGAGCATGATGGACATTACGAGCGCTATAGCCGCCAGCGCTATGGCTATACCCGCGACGATACAGGCTATGGGGTAGCCGAATATGGTGCCGCTGAGCTTGGAGGCTATGAAGGACAGCACGGCCGAGATCATGATCAGCGCCAGTATGGCGGTGACCAGGCTGGCCCAGGGGCTGACGTCGGTGGGAGAGCTGGCGTCGGGAACGTCTCCGGCGTCAGGGACATCGGTGCCGCCGCCGCCGCCGGTGCTGCCGATGTTATCGATCGAAGGGGACGTCACGATGCCGGCCCCGCCGTCGCTGATGCCGGCCCCGCTGCCGGAGGCGGCGTCGTCGCCGGTAGTGCCCTCCCAGGCCTTATCCTGGGTGGAACGGGCGCCGTCCGCGCTGGTGCCGGTAAAAGACTTCTGTATCTCGCGCATACCCTTGGCCTGGTTCATGGCGCCGGCGCCGATACTGCCTTTCTTGCCGGCCTTGGAGCTGCCGAACACCGGCCTGGCGGAACCTTTCATCGCCAGCATCTTGCCCTTGCGGTTGTCGAACTTGGGCATGTTGGAGAAACCCGCGCCGATGCCGGAAGAGAAGCCGGTCTTGGCGCCGGTGGCGCCGGAACCGAACTTATTGCTGAAGCCTCCCATGTTGGAGAACTTGCTGGAACCGCCGCCCAGCTGGCTGGTCAGGGAAGCCATGTCCCCGCCCTGCAGCTTGCCCATCATGTCCTGGGCCATGTTGTTCCCATCGGGCTGGGCGTTGGGGTCCTGGGGCTGCCCCTCCTGGCCGTCGGCCGCGGCCGCGTTGGGATCGGCCGCCGCCTGGTCCTTCTTGGCGGCAGGCGCCTCGTCCATGGCCAGGGAGCCCTTGTTGGTATCCTTGAACATGTCCAGCGAGGAGCCCTGATTGGCGGCCTGGCTGCGCAGTATGGCCGGCACGTAGTTGTCGTGCGACTGGTTGGAAGTGAAGGCCGAAGTGGCGGTACTCGGCGCCGGGGCGTTGTTGGCCAGGTAGAGGCCGCCTGCCACGGCCACCATGGCTACGGTGGCGATCATGCCCGCGTTGCCGGCCAGGAAACTTCCAAGGCCGGCGGAGGCGCCGAACTTGGAGGCGCCTCCGAAAGCGGCCTTGCCCACGTTCATGACCGATGGGTTAATGCCCGCCTGGCCTATGGAGCCGCGCGAGCCCATGCCCAGTTTTCCGCGCAGCCAGCCAAGGGCGCCGGCCTTCTTCTCTTTTTTCTCTTTAAAGTTTATATCCGGAAGATTGTCGTTCATAACGCCTCCAGTACCCTCAGTATCACTTCCCGCCGAACAGGGACCCTATGCCGCCGGTCTCAGACCAGCCGGTAAACCCGTCCCCGGTAGCTCCCTCTAAACCGCCAGCCGTGCTGGCGTCACTCCAGGCCGACATAAGGGCCGAATAAGCTTGGTAGGCCAGCAACAAGCCGGTAGCTATATAGATACCGCCCATCATTTTCTGGTCGTACTGGCTGTACATCTTGAACCCGGCGTATACGACCTTGAGCGCGTAGAAGATAGCGGCCGCGGCGGCGGCGCAGGCCGCGTAGAACACGTACATCGCGGCAGCGTAACCCCAGCCGGTATTGGCCAGAGCTTTGGCTATCTTGCTCAGCACCATCGTGAGGAGTATCAGGCCGCCGGCATACATCATGCTGTTGGTGGCCATATCCTCGTATTCCTGCCAGGGGTCCACGTCCTCCGGATCGCTGGGCTCCGGCACGCTGGACTCATTGCTGTTCAGGCTGGGATCGTTGCCCTTGAGGGCGGCCCCGTCGGCTACGCCCGCGCCGCCCAGGCCCGCGCCAGCGGCGGGAGTGGCCACGTCGCCGCTGTTGCCGGTCTCGCCAGAGAAAGCCTCGGTGGCCCCGGTGCGCGCGCCGGCCGCGTCCGCGGAGAAGGCGGCCTTGCTGCCCATGTTCCGGGCGAACTTGGCCTGGCCGTAAGCGCCTTTCCTATTGGTGTTAGGAACCGAATACTTGGGGGAATTCTTCACCCGGGCCGCGGCCGAAGCCGTCATGCCGGAACTCTTGCCGGTATTCGCCTGCGCTGGAGCCCTGTAGACGGGCTGGAACTTGGCGCCTATGCCGCCGGCCAGGCCGCCGCCGCCCTGCATCCGGGGGATGGAGGTGCCGCTGCCGGCCCCGCCGCCCTTGCCGCCGCCGAAACCGGACGAGGCCTGCAGTTTGCCCGCGCCGGCCGAGCCGCCCGCGCCGCCGCCGGCCGCGGCGTCCGCGTAGGGAGCCCCGGCGGAAGCGTCCGCTGAAGAGTCAGCCGCCGCGGCATCCGCGGAAGCGTTCGCGTCGGCGCCGGAACCGCCGGAGTCGCCGGGGAGGCCTATGCCGTCTTTCTTGGCCTGCTCCCTGAACATGTCCAGGGTGGAGGAAGCGGCCGAGGAGGAATCCCTCGAGAGCGCCCGCTCGCTCCCGGCTTTCGAAGCCTCTTCCTCGTAATAGCTGTTCTGGAAGAGGTCGGGGGAGTAGACCGGTTTGGAGGAGGGGCCCACAAAATTGTAGACCACGCCCACGCCGGCGGCTATGGTGGCGCCGCCCAGCACCATACCGACTATACCGGCCTTGGTGGCGAACAGCCCGCCCAGGCCCCCGGCCGAGCCAACGCCGGAAGACGCGCCGCCCATCGCGGACGAGCCGCCCCGGAAAAGTGACGAAAGGCTGGAAAGGAAGCCGCCTTTCTCTTCTTTTTTCTCGTTATAGTCGTTCATAATGCTCCTCCCGATAAATTACAAATTAAACAGCCACACCGAACACGGCCCCCAGCGCCATCTTCAGCACCATCTGTATCACCATCATCTTTATCTGGTTCTTCATCTCTTCGCTTTCATCGGTAGCGTCCTCCGGCTTGGAGGGAGGCGTGATCTTGGTCTTGCTTATAGCGGGGTCGTTCTTCTTCAGGTCCTGGGCGGTCTGGCCCATCTGCAGGCCGGACAGGGCGGTCTGCTGCTCCAGGCCGCTGTTGAGGTCGCTGCTGGCCGTTTTGGACGTGTTGGCGAAAGCCTGGGCCGCGCCGCCTTTGGCCGCACCCAGGTCCGCGCCGGTCTTCAGGGCCGACTGGCTCTTGTCGGCGCTGTTGCCGAGCAGGGCCACCAGCGTATTGCGCTTCTCTACGGAAGAGGATTTGCCCAGGTCGGCGGCCGACACCGGGGCGATGTCCGCCTTGGCGTTGCCGGTGCCGAAGAACTTGTTATGGATGCCGCCGGCGGTCATGCTGTTGGAATTGCCGCCGGTTATGGAGGCAGCCGCGGCCAGCTTGCCGCGGGGGCCGGCCGGGGCCGGGGCCACACCCGAGGCGGAAGGCGCGGGGGCGTCGGCGGAAACCGAGGCCTCGGCGGTAACATCCGCGGGCTCCTCCACGCCGGGGCCGGACTGGAAGAGGGAAGAGGCTATGTCCTCGCCGGAGGTGGCGGGGTTGTTTATCATCTCGCCGCTCAGGGGGGAGCCGGGGGCGCCGGCCTCCGAGGCGATGTCGCTGCCGAGCAGGCCGATGTCGGCCACCTTGGAGCGGAAGGGGTTGCCCGCGGAAATGCTGGAATCGAGAGAGGAGCCGCTCATCAGGGGGATGGAAACCCAGATGCCCAGGATTATGACGGCCACGGTGCCGCCTATCACATACTGGGTCGACTTGTTTTTTTTGGGCTGGAATTTCATCATAACCCCGCCTTTTTATCCCCGAGAGTACCGCATAAAATAACTTTAAACTTTTCCTGACACAGCCCCCGCGGGCGTTCAGGTCAAAGTTGATTTACACCGATGTTATACCAGACAGAAGTTGACTTGTCAAGGGCCATAACCGAAAAACCGGCGTTCCCTACTTGGGCTTATAATCGCCAAAAATCCATTCCACCTTGCCCTCCGGGGTAACTATCATATTACTATTCTGCATGGCGGGAGGATCGGTGGCGTCGAACTTCACGGCATAAATGGTGCCCTTATCGGAGGAACCGAGTTTCTCGAAGGAAACCGATTCGTCGTCAAAAGCCATCTCCATGGCGGCCGAGCAGACCTGCGTCTGCGGACCCATCATGTCGCGGCATTCACCGCTCTCCTTCCCGCCGTCCTCTTCGTCGGTCACGCTCCTGCCGGTCGGTTGCTCCTTATCCTCCCCGTCCTTGGTCAGGGCTTCCGCGGCGGCCTTGGTCGCCGCCTCCGCGGCGCTCTTCTTTATGGAATCCTCGGCGTCCGACTTCGCCTTCTGCAGCGTTGGGTCCTTCGCTTCCGCGGCCTTGTCCTGCTGGAACGCGCCCACGTCGGGAACTTTCAGGGACTTGGCATTGGACATCTTGAGGCTGGCGATCTCGCCGCTCTTTATCTTGTCCAGGTTTACCAGGCCGGTCTTATTATAGGCCAGAACCGAGCCCTTGCCCCCGGAGGAGCTGACGCCGAAACTCTGTCCCCATTTATCCCTGGCGGTAGAAGCGGAACCGCTGCGCAAACCTTCGCCCAGCATCGCCTTGGCATTCTGCAGGGAGGCCAGGGTACCTTTTTCGGTAGTCCCTTCGGCGGATTTAACGGCGCCCGAAGCTTTTGTCATCCCCTGGCCGGAGCCGGCCCCGAAACGGGTGACGCCCCCGGCGGACTTGCTGGCCCCGCCGGCGCCGCCCACGGGAGGGGCGGCCTTACCAGCCATCTTGGGCACGGTGGATTTTGAGGAGGAACCGCCGGAGCCTTTTATCCCGCCCCAGGTACGAAGGTCGGCGTCCGCCGCGGAAGCAGAAAGCTCCGCCTTAAGGATCTTGGCCTCGAGAACGCTCTGCGGCAGCGGGCGCTTGCCGGGGCCATACTCGACTATCGGGTCGTCTTCCATGAACCCGACCGTCCTGAAGAAGGAGTTCACCGCCCCGCGCGCCACATTGCCGTAAGAAAAAGCGCTTCTTTTGCCCGCGCCGGTAATATCGTTCGCGCCCTGTACGACGAAGAAAAGAAAGATCCCGCCTCCGGCGAATAGAAAAGCCAGGACGGAAATGATGAGCGCTTTTTTCCTGTTATTAGAGTTGTCAGCCATACGGCCCCCAGCCACTAAAAGAAACATGCCCGTTTTTCACCCTTCCCCCGCGGGGAAACTGAAAAAGCAGGTACCGATAATTAGAGTCTAGCAGACGAAACCCGAATTTTCAAGGCCCAATCTGAAAGGCCCCGGCCGGTTCAGCCGCAGGCCGGCAGGCTCTTGTGCTTTTCGGCTATGAGGGCGCCCAGTTCGTCTATCAGCGCCAGGTCCGCCTCGGTGGGCATGCCTTTGATCATGACAGGCTTGAGTACCTCGGCCTTTATGTTGGGGATAAGCCCGGCTATGGTCTCCACGGCCTTGCCCCCCCAGCCGAAGGAGCCGATGACAGAGACGAACTTGGCCTTGGGCCGCAGCAGGTTGGCCAGGTGAGCCGCGTAGACGGCCTTGGGATGAGGCCCGGTCAGCACGGTGGGCGTGCCGATGACTATGGTAGCGGCGTCCACCAGGGACATGGCCACGCGGCCCTCGTCCATCTGGTCGAGGTTGAGCTTCTCCACGCAGACGCCGGCCTCCTGCAGCCGGCTGACCAGGCGGTTGACCAGCATATAGGTGCTGCCGTGCATGGAGATATAGGCCACCACCGCCTTGTTATGAGGCTCGCTGACGGCCCAGTCGCGGTATATGTCCATCACGAATTTCGGGTTCCGGTGCACCGGGCCGTGGCTGGGGCAGATATAGGCGATGTCGTATTTGGCCAGTTTCTCCAGGTGGCTCTTGATGTTGGAGCGGAACGGCATCATGATCTCGGCGTAGTAGCGCTTCATGGGCTCGTAGACCACGTGCTCCTCGGAGAACAGCGCGCTGGTGGCCAGGTGCGAGCCGAAGAAGTCGCACGAGAACAGCACCTTCTCCTCGCGCAGGTAGGTGCCCATGGTCTCGGGCCAGTGCACCCAGGGCAGGTAGACGAACTCCAGCGTCTTGCCGCCGAGCTGCAGCGTTTCGCCGTCCTTGACCTCGATGAATTTGTCGGCGGGCAGGTGCAGGTGAGTCATCAGGAACTCTTTGCACTTCGGGTTGGTGACCACCTTCGCGCCGGGGTATTTCTCCAGCACCAGCGGGATGGAACCGGAATGGTCCTGCTCGGCGTGGTGGGCTATCACGTAGTCTATCTTTTTCTCGGCCTTAAGGTACTCGAAGAGCACCGCGGCCTTCTCCGGGTCCGCGGAGTCTAACAGCGCGGTCTTCTCCGCGCCCTTTACCAGGTAGGCGTTGTAGCTGGTACCCTCCGGCAGGGGGATCAGCGAGTCGAACAGCCGCCGGTTGAAATGGTTCACCCTCAGCGAATAGACATCGTTGGTTATTTTTTCGGGGTTCATGTTCTTCTCCGTTCCTTCCTCGGTTGCCTCGGCCGCCGGAACCCGGCGGAAAAACCTAGAGCGCCGCCAGGATCTGGCCGGCGAAATCGGCCAGCGTCGCGTCGCGCGCGCCTATGACCACCACTATGTCTCCGGGCGCGGCGGCCCCGGCGATAAAGGCCGGGATCCCGGAGCGGTTCTCGTAAAAAGCCGTCTTGTGGCCGCGCGCCGCCACCGCGTCGGAAATGTCCTTAGAGGAAATATTCCTGGTCACGGTGCCGCCGGCATAGTAGATCTCCGGCATGATCAGCATGTCCCCGGGGTTGAGGCCCGCGGCGAAGCTCTCTATCAGCTCGGCTTTCAGGTGGCGCGTGGGCGTAAAACCGTGCGGCTGGTAGACAGCCAGAACGCGCCGGCCCGGCGCCTGGTGCAGCGCGGCGAGCAGGGCGGAGATCTTGGCGGGGTTATGGGCGTAATCGTCTATCACCGTCACGCCCCGCCGCTCGCCCACCAGCACGAAGCGGCGCTCCACCCCGCGGAAATTTTTAAGACCGGCGGCGCAGTCGGCCAGGCTCACGCCGTACAGCGAGGCCGCGGCGCAGGCCGCCAGCGCGTTCTCCACGTTGTAGCGGCCGGGCGCCGGCAGCTCGAACGGGGTGCCGTTGATCCTGAAAGCGGAAGAGAAGGGTCCGAGCTTCACCTCGGAGACCTTCCAGCCCCCGGCGTCGAAGCCGAAGACCGGCGCGGCGGGCAGCGCGGCGGCAGCGGGGGCGTCGTCGGCGTTGACGAGCACGCGGCCGCAGTTGCCGGCGAATTCGGCGAAGATCTTGTTGAGGATCTCCACGTCCTTGTGGTCCTTGCTGATGTTGAGTACCAGGCCGGTCCTGGGGCGGTAGCGGACTATGGTGCCGTCGGACTCGTCGGCCTCCACCACCAGCACCCGGCCCTTGCCGCGGTAAGCGTTGCCCACCAGGCCGCGTTCCTTGAGCGCGCCGAGCGCGCCGCCGGTCACTATCGACGGCTGCAGGCCTCCGGCCTCGAGCGCGGTGAACAGCATGGCGGCCACGGTGGATTTGCCGCTGGTGCCGGCCACGGCTATGGTGTCGGAACCGTTCACGCGCTCGGCCAGCAGTTCGGAGCGGTGGCTGATCTTGAGGCCCAGTTCTTTGGCTTTCAGCACCTCGGGGTTGCTGTCCTCGATGGCGGTGGAGAGGGCCAGCTCGGCGGTATTTTCGTTTATGCCCGTGCCGTCCTGGGGGAAGATCTTTATGCCCAGCGCATCCAGCGCGGCTTTGACTCCGAGGTTGCGGCCCCGGTCGAAATCGCGGTCGGAGCCGCTTACGGGCCGCCCTTCCATGGCGGCTACCTGCGCGAGCGCGCTCATGCCGACCCCGCCTATGCCGGAAAAATGTATGGTATCTCTCATTAATAGAGATTATTGATAATTAGCCTGCCGCAGGGCAAGGCGGCAGTGCGGGCTCGGGGGAGAGGGCTATTCTTCGGTCTCCGCGTCCGCTTCGGGGTCGGTGTCGCCGTCCAGGTTCTCTTCTTCCCGCCGTTCACTCTCCTCGGCGGGAGGCGGCGGCGGGCGCAGCGAAGCGGGCAGCGTGAAGCCGACGGTATAGGGCCGCCACTTCTTATCCACGTACTTGAGACCCAGCAGCAGCTTGGCCCCTTTCTTGGTCCTCATCGTGATATAGCCTTCGGTCAGGCCGTGCTCGGCGCAGAGCTCGCGCCCGGCACCGCAGGAGGTGTAGACGATGTCCTCCAGGGCGCCGTAGCGGCGCTCTATGCGCTTGAGGAAAACATGTATTTCCCGCTTAAGCTCTTTCCTGCGCTCGGGGGAAAGGGCGGAGAACAGCTCCGGATCGGTTTTAGTTCTGGCGCGGTTCGGGTCCGAACGGGCGGCCAGAAAGTCCTTTTCAGCCGGGGCCTCGGGAACAACCGAGCCGGATTTAAGCAGCGACTCATCGAGCTCGCCGGCGGAGTCCTCATCGGTGACATACTTCGCCTCGGCGCCTTTGCTCCGCTCCAGGACCACCGTCTTCAGGAAGGCCTGGTCCTCCGCCGCGGCGGCGTAAAAATTGGACCTGTCGGTATATTCTTCCTCTTCGGGCTGCTCGGTTTCGGACATGTCGCCCGTTTTGTCCACGGAACCGGTGCCCGCGTCCCCGGAAGTGCCGCCGGAACCGGAACCGCCGCCGGAGCCGCCGGCGTCCGCGGAAACTTCCGCCGGCTTCGCGGCTTCGGGAACCGCGCCGGGGGCGGCCGCCGCGGCAGCGGCCGCGCCGCCGCTCATCTTGGAATTGTAACTGCCCTGTGAGCCGGACCGGGCGTCCTCACCGGCGCCGTCCAGCGAGCCGGGGGCTTTACTGCCCGGCATGCCGGAGAGGGTGCCGCCTTTTTCGCCTTTCACTCCGGCCGGGGCAAGCCCGCCGCCCGAGAATTCGCCCGGGCGCTCAAGCCCCTGCCAGGGCCCGGCGCCTTGCGGCAGCGAGGCGTGCAGTTTCCGCTGCGCGTCTTCCCTGCCCAGCGGTCCGCCGAACACGGGACTGCCGGGAGCTTCGCTCTCTTCGGCGCCCTCATCCCCGGGCACCGCCGCGTCCGTATGCGGGGAACCCGCGCCAGCCTGTTCAGACGCAGAAGTGTACGCGCGGCCGGCCGTGGAACTGCCGCCGGAACCGCTCCACGAGGGGGCGGCCCCGCCCCACGAGGCGGCCGGAGCGGAGTAAGACGCTCCGGCCCCGCGGCCGTAGTTCTTCTCGTAAAATTCCTCGAACGGATCCTTTTCGCCGGGCGCGCCGTTGCGCTCCTCGTCGTAAATGGAGGCGCGCCTGGTGGCCGCCGCGTAGGAGCGCGCCGCGGGTGGCCGGCCGTCCGAACTGGAGAAAAGCCCGCCGGCGAAGTTGCGCGCGCCGGCGGCCACTATGGCGCCGCCGCGCTTGAAATCGTCCGCGAAGGAGCTCTTTTCCGGCGCCGGCGCCCCGCGGAAAGCGAAGCCGTGCCGTATCTGGTCGGCCCTCCTGGCGCTGATCCCGACGTGCATGACCGTGAAAAAGCCGGCCAGCGTCATGACGAACATGCCGAAAGCTACCAGGTGAACGGGTTTAATGAATTTGCCTTCCATAAAAATCCTGCCTGAAAAAGCGGCCCCGGGCCGGCGCTAATAGTATAGACGCTTTTTAGGCTTTTCGCCAGCCCCCTCCCCCTGCCGCGGTTTTTTAATATAATAGGGATATCCGCATGGACTGCAAAAAAGACCGCAACAAGGCCGGCTGCGCCTGCACCTACGAGCCCTGCTCAAGGAAAGGCGCCTGCTGCGACTGCGTGGCCTATCACAGGGCCGCCGGCGAACTGCCCGGCTGCCTGTTCACGCCGGAAGCGGAGCGCACCTACGACCGCACCGTGGAAAATTTCATACGCACCAGCAAAAGGAACTAGCATGAAAAAGATCATCGCCACCGGTAACGCCCCCGCCGCCATAGGCCCCTACTCCCAGGCCGTAGAGGCCGGCGGGCTGATCTTCATCTCCGGCCAACTGCCGCTCGACCCCGCCACCGGCGCCATGGCCCCGGCCGAGATAAAGGCCCAGACCGAGGCCGTCATAAAGAACCTGGAAGGCATACTCAAGTCCGAGGGCCTCTCGCTGGAGCATGTCCTCAAGACCACCGTTTTCATGGCCGACCTCGGCCAGTTCGCGGCGATGAACGAAGTGTACGGCCGCTTCTTCGCCGCCAACCCTCCCGCCCGCGCCACCATAGAGGTGAAAGCCCTGCCCAAGGCCGCCCTGGTGGAGATAGAGGCGGTAGCCGCCCGCTAGGCCGCGCGACCCGGCAGGAAACGGACCCCTATGATGCACCCTTTACTGGAAAAGAAACATACCGGCACCCTCTTCCCGCTTTTCTCCATGCGCCACAAGAAAGACTGGGGCATCGGCGACACCCGCTCGATGACCCTCTGGTTCGACGCTATGAAGGCGCTGAACCTGGACCTGCTGCAGGTGCTGCCGATCAACGAAATGCCGCCCGGAGTCTCCTGCCCCTACACCGCGCTGTCCGCTTTCGCGCTGGACCCGATCTATATCGCCGTCGACGAGCTGCCAGAACTCAGGGAATCACCCGCCCTGCTGGAGGAAGTCAACTCCCGCCGCTTCCAGTCCGGCCTGCGCCGGCTGCGCGCCTCCAGGGCCGTGATGTACAACGAGGTGCGGCACCTCAAGTTCAGCACGCTCTGGAAGGTCTACACCCATTTCCACCAGAACCACATCCTCAAGGATTCCGGCCTCGCGGCCGAGTTCCGCGCCTTCTGCCGCGCCAACGCCGGCTGGCTGGAGGACTACGCCGTCTTCCGCCGCCTCAAGGACACTCACGACTGGACTTCCTGGACGCACTGGGAGGAGCCGCTGCGCCGGCGCGACGCCGCCGCCCTGGCCGAGCTGCACTCGCGCGAGGAACTGCAGGTGGTGTTCTTCAAGTACCTGCAGTGGGCCATCCACCGCCAGTGGACCGCCGCCCGCGAGCGGGCCTCCGGCCTGGGCATCAAGCTGCTGGGCGACCTGCCCTTCATGGTGAACCAGGAAAGTTCCGACGTGTGGGCCCGCCAGGCCGAGTTCGACATCAACCGCGAGATCGGCGCCCCCCCCGACGCCTTCAGCGAGACCGGCCAGCGCTGGGGCCTGCCCGCCTATAACTGGGACGTGATAGAGGGCAATAATTTCGACTGGTGGCGCTCCAAGGTGAAGAAGGCCGCCGAGTTCTACGACCTGTTCCGCATCGACCACATGGTGGGCTTCTTCCGCACCTGGGTCATCCCGCGCGACGTGGCGCTCAAGCCCGATTTCGACATCAAGGACGAGGCCGGCCAGCGCGAGCGCGGCCGCCGCTTCCTGCAGGCCGTGGCCGGGGCCAGCTCCATGCTGCCGGTGGCCGAAGACCTGGGCCTGATCCCCCCTTACGTCGGGGAAGTGCTGGCGGAGCTCAGCATCCCCGGCTACAAGGTGATGCGCTGGGAGAAGGCCAGGGACGGCAACTACACCGACCCGGCTACCTACCACCCGGTCTCGCTGGCCACCTCCTCCACGCACGACAACGAGCCGCTGGCCGACTGGTGGGACACGGTGGACGGCGCCGAGAAGCGGCTTTTCTGGAAGCTGGTCTCCGGCGACGAGAGCCGGCCCCCGGTGTTCTCCAAGGCCCGCGCCAGAACGCTCGGCGCGCTGCTGTCCGCTAATTCCCGCATAGTCATACTGCCCATACAGGATATCTTCGGCTCCAAGGACCGGGTCAACACGCCGGGCACGCTCGGGGACCACAATTGGACCTACCGCTTCCCCACCGCGGCCGAGGATTTCCTGAAGAAGCACGCCGGCGAGGCCGAAAGCTTCGCGGCGCTGGTCAGGGAGAACCGGAAATGAAAAAACTGCTGCTGCTGCTGCCGCTGGCCGCGCTGGCCGGCTGTTCCCTGAACCGCACGGCCGCCAAGGTCACTTCGGGCGTGGTGGACGCCGGCCTGCCCGCCGTCTTCTCCCAGAGCGACCCGCAATATGTCAGGGAAGCCCTGCCGGCCAACCTACAGCTGATGGAGATCCTGCTCGCGAGCGACCCCGGCAATAAGAAGATGCTGGTCAACGCCGCGCAGGGCTTCTGCGGTTACGGCTTCATGTTCCTGGAAGACGAGCAGCCCGAGCGGGCCTCCTTCTTCTACCTCAAAGGCCAGGCCTACGCCGAGCGCGCGCTGAAGGGCGCCACCGCGGCGACCGCGAAGAAGAAGGACGCGCACCCGCTGTTCTGGCACACCTTCTGCAAAGCCCTCTACATGAACATCAACAGGGACAAGGTGGAGGCCATCGCCGAGATCCCGTCGCTGGAGCCGGCCGCGCTGAAGCTGCTGGAGCTCGACCCCGGCTACTACTATAACGCCGCGCACGACATCATGGGCGCCTACTACGCCATCCGCCCGCGCATGCTGGGCGGCAACCCCGAGAGATCGGCGGAGCATTTCGAACAGGCGCTCAAGGGCGCCGGCGCCGATTTCCACCTCAGCCGCTACCTGTACGCCAAGATGGCCGCGGTGGCCGCGCAGGACCAGGAGCTTTTCGAGCGGCTCCTCAACGAGATAATCTCGGCGGAGCTCAAGGACGGGGACACCCGCCTGGCCAACGAAGTAGCCAAGATCAAAGCCAAGAAACTACTGGAGAAAAAAGATGAACTTTTTTAAAACCCTGACCCTGGCCGCCGCGCTGCTGGCGCCCGCTCTGCCCGCCGCGGCCCAGACCGTGGTGAAGTTCGCCACGCTGGCGCCGGACGGCTCCACCTGGATGAAGGCCATGCGCAAGTTCACCGACGAGACCACCGCGAAGACCGGCGGCCGCGTGAAGTTCAAGATCTACGCCGGCGGGGTTTCCGGCGAGGACAAGGACGTGGTGCGCAAGATCCGCCTGGGCCAGCTGCAGGCCGGCGGCTTCACCGGCGTCGGCATAGGCGAGGTTGCGCCCGAGGCGCGCCTGCTCGACACCCCGTTCCTGTTCAAGAGCGCCGGCGAGATAGACCATGTCTACAAGACGCTCGACACGGATTTCAGGAAGATCTTCGAGAGCCACGGCTATGTGCTGCTGGGCTGGGCCGAGGTCGGCAACGTCAACATCTTCTCCAACACCCCGGTCACCAAGCCGGAGGACCTCAGGAACGTGAAGATGTGGCTCTGGGAGGGCGACCCCATAGCGGAGGCCACCTTCCAGGCGCTGCATATAAAGCCGATACCGCTCTCCATCACCGACGTGATGACCTCGCTGCAGACCGGCATGATCAACGGCGTCTACGGCTCGCCGCTGTCGGTGATAGCGCTACAGTGGTTCGCGCGGATGAAGTACGTGTTCGCGCTGCCGCTCACCAACGCCTCCGGCGCGGTGCTGATCTCGAAGAAGACCTTCGATTCGCTTTCCAAAGAGGACCAGAAGATAATGCTGGAACTCGGCGAAAAGCATTTGCGCGCCCTGACGCTGCAGAGCCGCAAGGAGAACGAGGAGTCCGTGGGCATACTCAAGAAGAAGGGCCTGATCTTCACCGAGCCGGCCACCCCCTCCGTGGTGACGGACCTGGAGGCGGCGGGGCAAGCGGCCCGCGTCTCGCTGGTGGGCAAACTGTACTCCCGGGAACTGCTGGAAAAAGTCGAGAAGGCCCTCAAGGAGTACCGCGCCGGCAAGAAGAAGTAATTGGTATAATTTCTCCGGCGATGATGTCCGCCGCCCCGGCCGCCCGGGGGAACCGTCCGCAGGGACTAATGACCTCTACCCGCAAAGGTAGAGGTCTTTAATTTCGGAGGCTTTTAATGGAACCTGACAAGATACCGCTGATAGCAGGGCTGCTGATCTTCGCCGCCAGCGTGCTGAGCCTCAAACTGGGAGTTTCGGTGGCTATTTTCGAGGTACTGCTGGGGGTTGCCGCCGGCAACCTGGGCCTGCGGGCTGAAGAGTGGATGCTCTACATCGCCGGCTTCGGCGGCATAGTGCTGACCTTCCTGGCCGGGGCGGAGGTGGACGTAAAACTGCTCAGGGATAATTTCAGGCGGGCCGCGGCCGTGGGCCTGGCCTCCTTCCTGGCCCCCCTGGCCGCGGGCTACCTCTTCTGCCGCTACGGCGCGGGCTGGAGCGCGCAGGCCTCGCTGCTGGCCGGCATAGCGCTTTCCGAGACCTCGGTGGCAGTGGTCTACTCGGTGGTCACCGAGACCGGCCTGGGCGGCTCGCGCACCGGCAAACTGCTGATGGCCTGCACCTTCCTGACCAACACGCTGACGGCCGTGGCCCTGAGCTTCGCCTTCCTGAAACCCAACCTCTACACGCTGCTGTTCCTGGCCCTTTCGGGCGGCTTCCTGCTCTTCGCGGGGCGCTTTTCGGCTGGCCTGCTCTCCCACCCGGCGCTGGCCGGCAAGGTGATAGAGCCCGAGATAAAATATGTTTTCTTCGTGCTGCTGGCTTTCATCTACCTGGCGCAGCTGGGCTCCAGCCAGGCCATGCTGCCGGCCTTCCTGTTCGGCCTGGCCATGAGCGGGCATTTCGCGCGCGGCGCCGGGGGGCCGGCGGTAAAGAGCCGCCTGCGCACCGTGGCCTACGCCTTTATCACCCCGCTGTTCTTCATAGTCGCGGGCATGCAGGTCTCGCTGCCGGCGCTGTGGGCCGGGGCGGGCCTTTTCGCCGCGCTTTTCCTGCTGCGCCAGGCCGCCAAGATAACCGCGGTCTACCTGCCGGCGCGGCGGCTCTTCCGCGCCAACGGCGGGTACTCCACGCTGCTGATGTCCACGGGCCTGACCTTCGGCCTGATGGCCGCCCTGTTCGGTCTCAGGGCCGGCTACCTGGCCCCGGGGCAGTACTCGGTACTGACCGGCGTGCTGGTGGCCAGCGCCGTGCTGCCGGCCTTCGCGGCCCAGCGCTGGTTCCGCCCGGTGGAAGATGAGGATATAGTTTAGCGCTAAAGGACCCGGGAACCGGGCCTAGGCTTCCAAAGGAGATCTGAGCGCGACGGAACCGCGGAGCAGGCCGCGCTTCAGGCGCCAGACCTTGAACAGGCCCGCCAGCGCCCCCAGCACCTCGCCGAAGCCGAAGGAACTCTTGCCTTTTACGCGGTCGGTGAAGGCCAGCGGGGTTTCCGCCAGGGCGTAGCCGCGGTAGTAGAGATTCACCAGTATCTCGCTGAGCACGATAAACCCCTTGCCGGAGCCGCCGCAGGTGGCAGCCGCCTCGCGCGCCGCCCGCCGGCTGTAAACCCTGAAACCGCCGGTACAGTCTCGCACCGGCAGCCCCAGCAGCCGCCGCGCCAGCAGGTTGGCGGTCAGGGAAAGAATATGCCGCCCAAGCGGCCAGTTGCCCACGGACCCCCCCGCCATATAGCGGCTGGCTATGAGCAGGTCCGTACGGCGGGCTGTCGCCTCGGCCACCAGGCCGGGCAGCCTGGCGGGCGGATGGGACAGGTCCGCGTCCATCTCTACGATCAGGCCGCAATCTTTTTCCAGCAGCAGGCACATACCTTCGAGCACAGCGGAACCGCGCCCGCCCTTGCGGCCGCGGCGGATCACGCTCAGGCGGCCGGGCGCCAGGGCTTCCAGGCCGGCGGGCCCGCCGCCCGGCGTGTCGTCCACCACGCAGATCTCCGCCCCCGGCAGCCGCGCCTCTATGCCGCGGATCAGCTCGGGCAGGCAGGCCGCCTCATTGAACGAAGGTATGACTATCCCTGTTTTCATATCGGGACCGGCCGTCAGAACAGGCCGGTGATGTTGCCCTCGGCGTCTATGTCGATGTTCTCGGAGGCCGGGTGCTCCGGCAGGCCCGGCATGCGCATGATGTCGCCGGTGATCGGGATTATGAAACCCGCGCCCGAGGCTATCTCTATCTCGCGCACGGTCACCACGAAGTCCTTCGGCCGGCCTATCAGGTCGGGGTTGTCGGACAGCGATTTCTGGGTCTTGGCTATACAGACCGGCAGTTTGTCCAGGCCGAGGGCATTTATCTTCTCCAGGTCCTTCCTGGCCCGCGCCGTGTAGTCGATGTGGGCCGCGCCGTACATCTTGCCGGCTATGGCCTCTATCTTCTTCTCCACCGGCCACTCCCACTCATAGACCGGTTTAAAGCCGCAATGCGCCCGGCCCTCGACCGCCTTGGATACCAGCTCAGCCAGCTCCACGGCGCCGGCGCCGCCCTGGCCCCACACGTCGGCCACGGCCACGGGCACGCCCAGTTCGGCGCAGCGGGCCTTGACCACGGCGATCTCCTCGTCGGTGTCGGAGGTGAACTTATTGAGAGCGATCACCGGGGACAGCTCGAACTGCTTCATGTTTTCGACATGCTTTTCCAGGTTTTCCAGGCCTTTTTTCACCGCGGCCGGGTCGGGCTTGTTCAACTCTTTAAGCCCCACTCCGCCGTGATATTTCAGGGCGCGCACGGTGGCCACCAGCACGGCCGCGCTGGGGCAGAGCCCGGCGTAGCGGCACTTGATGTCCAGGAACTTCTCGGCGCCCAGCTCGAAGGCGAAGCCCGCCTCGGTGACGACGTAGTCGGACAGGGAGAGGCCCATGCGCGTGGCGATGATGGAGTTGCAGCCGTGGGCGATGTTGGCGAAAGGCCCGCCGTGGATGATGGCCGGCGTGCCCTCGCTGGTCTGCACCAGGTTCGGCATGAGCGCGTCCTTAAGCAGGGCGGCCATGGCGCCGTTGGCCTTGAGGTCGCGGGCGTAGACCGGCTTGCGGTCATAGGTGTAACCCACGAAGATGTTTCCCAGCTTTTCTTTGAGGTGCTGCAGGTCGTTGGACAGGCAGAAGATGGCCATCACTTCGGAGGCGGCGACGATGTCGAAGCCGGTCTCGCGCGGCACGCCGCTCATGGTGCCGCCCAGGCCCACGATGATCTTGCGCAGCGAGCGGTCGTTCATGTCCATCACGCGCTTCCAGGTGACGGTGCGCGGGTCGATGTTCAGGTTGTTCTTCTTGTTCTGTATATTGTTGTCGATGATGGCCGACAGCAGGTTATGCGCCTTCTCTATGGCGGCGAAATCGCCGGTAAAATGCAGGTTGATGTCCTCCATGGGCAGCACCTGCGACCGGCCGCCGCCGGTGGCGCCGCCCTTGATGCCGAACACCGGGCCCAGCGAGGGCTCGCGCAGCACCACGGTGGTCTTCTTGCCTATCTTGTTGAGGCCGAGGGTCAGGCCTATGGAGACGGTGGTCTTGCCCTCGCCGGCCGGCGTAGGCGAAATGGCCGAGACCAGCACCAGCTTGCCGCGCCCGGCCTTCGCCAGGTCTATCAGTTTCAGCGGCAATTTGGCCTTGTACTTGCCGAACAGGTGCAGGTCGTCGGCGGGCACGCCGAGCGCCCCGGCGATCTCGCCGATGGGCTTGAGCTGGATGGTGCGGGCTATCTCTATATCCGTAGGCATATGGTCCCCTTTAGGGAGAGAGCGGGCCGCTCCCTCCGGAAAAATGATACAAAAATACTGGCCAGACTTTTCGGCCTCCTTGCGGACCGCCGCGGACATTTACAATAATAAAGATATGCGCCGCGTGTTCAAAGCCGAGGAGTACCTGGTAAAGGCCGAAAAGGCCGCCGTGGTGACGCTCATCTTCGCGATGGTGTCGCTCTCCTTCCTGCAGGTGCTGCTGCGCCTCATCTTCCACTCCGGGGTGGTCTGGCTGGACCCGCTGCTGCGCCACATGGTGCTCTGGGCCGGCCTGACAGGCGCCGCGCTGGCCGCCCGCTACTCGCACCATTTCGCGCTGGAGACTTTCGTAAAGCTGACGCCCAAACAGATGCAGCGCCCGCTCGAGGTCTGCGCCGACCTGTTCACCGCGGCCGCCTCGGCGCTGCTGTTCTACGCCTCGTACAAGTTCGTCCGCGACGAGTTCGCGGCCGGCTCCGTGGCCTTCTATATCAATCATCTGGCGGTGAAGGGCGGCTGGGCCGAGATCATTATCCCCGCCTCTTTCGCGCTGATAGGCCTGCACACGCTCATAGGCGTCTTCAGGCCGCCCGACCACGAGGAGGGCCCCTTCTGATGGCCTTCCTCGTACTGCCGCTCCTCCTGCTGCTGGCCTTCCTGGGCTCGCCGGTCTTCACGCTGATAGGCGGCGGCGCCATCTTCCTTTTCGCGGCCGAGGGCATAGACTCCTCCGCCGTCATCGTGGAGATGCTGCGTCTGGCCTCGCTGCCCGCCCTCATAGCGATACCGCTGTTCACCTTCTCCGGCTACATGCTCGCCGAGAGCAAGGCCCCGCAGCGCATGCTGGCCCTCGCCGAGGCGCTGTTCGGCACGCTGCCCGGCGGCCTGGCCATCGTGGCGCTGTTCACCACCGCGCTGTTCACGGCCTTCACCGGCGCCTCCGGCGTCACCATCATCGCCCTCGGCGGCCTGCTCTACCCGATGCTGTCCAAGCAGGGCTACCCGGAAAAATTCACGCTGGGCCTGCTGACCACCACCGGCAGCCTGGGCCTGCTGTTCCCCCCCAGCCTGCCCATCATCCTCTACGGCATAGTGGCCAAGATAGACATAGACCGCCTGTTCAGGGCCGGCCTGCTGCCCGGCGCGCTGCTGCTGGTGGCCCTCTCCGTCTACGCCTATTTCACCGCCCGCAAGGCCGGGGTCAAGAATATCCCGTTCTCCATGAAGGAGCTGAAGAAGTCGGTGCGCGACATAGCCTGGGAGCTGCCGCTGCCCTTCCTCATCATCGGCGGCATCTACCAGGGGCTGTTCACCGCCAGCGAGGCCGCCTCCGTGATGGCCTTCTACGTGATCGTCACCGAGGTCTTCATCTACAAGGACCTGGACCTGATCAGGGACATCCCGCGCGTGGCGGTAAAGAGCATGCTGCTCGTCGGCGCCATCTTCATGGTGCTCGGCACCGCGCTCGGCTTCACCAACTACCTGATCGACGCGCAGATCCCGGACCGCATCTTCGGCTGGCTGCACACCTACGTCTCCAGCAAGGTGGTCTTCCTGGTGCTGCTCAACGCCTTCCTGCTCGTCATCAACATGATAGAGATCTTCTCGGCGATCATCATCGTCGTGCCGATCATCGTGCCGGTGGCCGCGCAGTACGGCATAGACCCGATACACCTGGGGGTCATCTTCCTGCTCAACCTGGAGATCGGCTACATGCTGCCGCCGCTCGGGCTCAATCTCTTCCTGGCCAGCTCGCGCTTCCACCGCAAGCTGCCCACGCTCTACCGCGCGATAGGCCCCTTCCTGCTGATCCTGCTGGCCATGCTCGCGCTGGTCACCTATCTGCCCGAGCTCAGCCTGCTCGGCGCCAAACCCTGACGGCCCGCCGGCCGCGAGGAACAACGACTCACCATGAACATCGAACTAAGCGACAAACTCAAGTCCTTTCCGCCTTTCCTCTTCGAGGAGCTCTACCGCAAGGAGCGGGCCGAGCGCGCCAAGGGCCGCGACATCATCAGCCTGGCCGTGGGCGACCCGGACCTCCCCACCGACCGGCGCATAGTGGCCGAGGCGCTGCGCGAGATAAAGAAGGGCCCCAACCACCGCTATCCCAACACCAAGGGGAACGAGCGCCTGCGCAAGGCCGCGGCCGCCTGGCACAAGCGCCGCCACGGCCTGACCTTTCACCCGAACGACGAGGTTTCGATACTGATAGGCTCCAAGGAAGGCATAGCGCACCTGCCTTTCGCGGTGATGAACCCCGGCGACTATTGCCTGATCCCGGACCCGACCTACCCCACCTACAGGACGGGCGCCATCCTGTCGGGCGGCCGCATCCACGACGTGCCGCTGCTGGAGAAGAACGGCTTCCTGCCCGACCTCGGCAGGATCCCTAAAAAGGTGACGGAGCGGGCCAAGCTTTTCTTCCTGAACTACCCCAACAATCCCACCGGCGCCGGGGCCGACCTGCATTTTTACAAGGACCTGGTGAAGTGGGCGAAGAAGAACGAAGTGGTCATAGCCCAGGACGCCGCCTACTGCGACATCTATTTCGGCGAGCCGGCCCCGAGCATACTGCAGGCGCCGGGCGCGCGCGACGTGGCGGTGGAATTCTATTCTTCGTCCAAGACCTACTGCATGGCGGGCTGGCGCATAGGCTGGGTGGTGGGCAACGGCCCGCTGGTGCGGGCCCTGAACCAGCTCAAAGAGAACATCGACTCCGGGCCTTTCAACGCTATACAGAACGCGGTGGCCTACGGGCTCGACAACCACGAGAAAATAGTCCCCCCGATACGGGAACGTTTCAAGAGGCGCGCGGAGGAGTTCTGCGCGGCGCTGCACTCTACGGGCTGGAAATTCCCGGACCCGCAGGGCAGCTGCTTCGTCTGGGCGCGGCCGCCTTGCGCCTGCTCGTCGCTGGAGGCGGTCTACTTCATGCTGGAGCAGGCCTCCATGCTGACGGCCCCCGGCTCCGGCTTCGGCAAGTACGGGGAGGGCTTCGTGCGCTTCTCGCTCACCGAGCCCGACGCCAGGCTGCGCGAAGCCGCCCGCCGCATAAAAGCCCTGGACTGGACCAAATTGAAGTAGCCCTGAGGTAACGAGCAAAGAAAAAGAGACGCCTTTCGGCGTCTCTTTTTCTTGTCCCTGGCAACCTCCGGGGCTGCCAAGGGTACGCCTTCTCCGGGTACGCTCGGCCACACCGTGGCCTCGCTCTTTCGCTTCGGTTCGGCGCTTACGCAAGCCTCACCTCCGCGAGGCCCCTCCGAAGGCATACCCTCGTCAGCCCTTAGTCACAAGTGGTTCTGTCGAAGCGGATCTCGGAGTTTTCACCGACGTTTAGCTGGTCCTTGCGGCCTATCACCGTGGCGCTCGGACCCACCAGCGAGCCGGCGAGGTTGATGTTCATGATCTGGGCGTTCTCGTTGACGATAGAGTCGGAGATGATGGCGGAATCTATGCGCGCCCCGTCGCCGATGGCGGCGTAGGGGCCGACTATAGAGTTGGTCACTTTCGCCGTCGGGGAGATGTAGACGGGCGGGATGATCAGGGAGTTCTTGGCCCGCGGCGAGAACTTCTTGCGGTCGAGGATGTGGCGGTTGGTCTCCAGCAGCGTCTCCGGCTTGCCGCAGTCGTACCAGCCGTCTATCGGCACGGGGCGGATCTTGTGGCCGCCCTTCACCATCAGCGCCATCGCGTCGGTGAACTGGATCTCGCCCTTGGTGGTCTTGCCCGAATCCACCAGGCGCTGCAGGCTGTTGTAGAGCTGCAGGGAGTTATGGAAGGAATAGATACCCACGATGGCCAGGTTGGTGCGGGGCTTCTCGGGCTTCTCGACCATCGCCGAGATATAGCCGCCCTTGGTCTCCACCACGCCGAAGCGGCGCGGATCGGCCACTTCCTTGACCGCTATGCAGTCGTCCTTGGAGGTCAGGAACTTGGACAGGTCGGCGTCGAGCACGGTGTCGCCCAGCATCACCACCACGGGCCCGCTGACCGCGCCGCGGGTCAGCCAGATGGCGTGGCCGAGGCCGCGCGGCTCCGCCTGCTCCACGTAGGTCACCTCAAGGTGTTTGTAGTTGCGTCCGACGTAGTCCTTGATCTTCCCGCCCAGGTAGCCCACCACCATGCAGACTTTCCTGATGCCGGCGGCCTGCAGGTCGTCGAGGATATGGCCTATGATCGGCTTGTCGCCCACGGTGAGCAGCACCTTGGGGTAGGTATAGGTGTGCGGGCGCAGGCGGGTTCCCGCCCCGGCCACCGGCACTACCGCGGTAAATTCGGTCTTTTTCATAGTCGTCTCCAGAGCAGCTATATTAAGGCGAAAACTCTCCGCCCGCAGGTCCGGTGTCAATCCACCGTCATCTGCCGGTACACCTCGGCGTAGCCCGGGGCGGCTTTCAGCCCGGCACGGGCGTACTTTTTGGAATCCCAGAAGTTAGGGCGGGCGGCCGCCGCCCGGTAGTCGGCCAGCGCCTCGGCGCGCCGGCCCAGCAGGTCAAGCGCCTGCGCCCGGCGCAGGTAGCAATAGGTCACCCAGCCCTTGGCCGGAAAACCGGTCTTCTCTATACCGCCCGTAAGCCAGACGGCCGCTTCCTCGTAGCGCCTGAGGGCTATCAGCGCGTCGCCGGCGGAAAGGTAGATCATGGCCAGCTGCTGCTCCAGCCCCCGCTGCGGCTTCATCTGCCAGGCTCCGAGGAAGGCCTCGCATTCCGCCAGCACGCCCTGCCAGTCCTCGGCCTGTATATGCGTCATGATCTCGCCGAGCCGGAAGAGCAGGTTGGTCGGGTCCACGGCCCGAAGCGCTTCGGTCTCGGCGTAGGCGGCCTTGAAGTCATGCTCGTGCATGGAATAGATCTCGATGAGGAAGAAGCGGGCCTCGGTTTTGAAGAACCGCCCGCGCTCCTTGGCCACCCGCACGTATTCGATGCCGCGCGCCTTGTCCCCGCCGACGAAGAGTTTCGCGGCCAGGCCCAGGGCTCCGGGCAGCGTGGCGGCGTAATAATCGAAGATGCCCAGCCCCAGGAAGGCGTCGTACACGGCGGGGTTCAGCTCCACGCAGCGCTTGAGCAGCTTGCGGCCTTTCTTGCCGTGCGTGTAGGCCCGCCACCAGTTGCGCTTTACCGCGTGCCAGCGCCCCTGCAGCCCGTAAGCGCTGCCCATGAAGAAGTAGGCCTGGTCCAGGTCGCGGCCCTCCTTCTCCATGCGCCGGGAGAGTTCGATGACGCGGTCCGAGTTGGAGACGAAATCGCGCTCCATGGCGCCGTCGTCTCCCTGCATGTCGAAGTTCTGCGAATGGCGCCACCAGGCCAGCGCCGCCAGCGCGAAATAGCCGGCGGGGTCCCGCGGAGACAGTTTTATTATTTCCTTGAATTCCCGCTCCGCCCCGTCGAATTCCAGCCGGTACATCATGGCGATGCCGCGGTCGTAGCGTTCGTCGGCGCCCGGGCTCAGCGCGAAAGGCCTGGTGGAGGCGTTCAGTTCCACCAGCGCGGGGCCAAGGCCGTCGTCGGTCCCGGCCGGGGCGGCCGTGCCGGCGTTGATCCAGGCGGGAAGCAGCAGCAGAAGGAGCAGTAGTTTTTTCATATTATCCAGCCAGCATGGAAACCGCCAGTACCGCCAGCACCACGAAGGAGGCCAGCGCGAAATAGGACTCGCCGGTGCGCCAGTAGCCGTAGACCAGCATCACCACGCGCGCCACCGGCGTGAGGATCAGCGCCAGCAGGCCGGCCCGCAGCAGGCCGGGGCCGGACGGGGAGCCGGCCAGCGACAGGCCGAAGCCGGCCGACATCAGGAAGACGCTCAGGAACACGCCGCCGAGCAGCGTGCGCTGTATGAGCCTGTTGAAATCCTTTTCCTGGAACATATTATATAGCCCCGAACAGCATCTTCAGCCCCACCAGCAGCGTCAGCGCCGAAAAGATTATCTGCAGTTTCTCCGACCTGGCTTTATAAAGCACATAGATGCCGAGGAAGGAACCAAGCAGCACGCCGGTGACGATGACGCCGGTCAGCTCCATCGGCACCAGGCCGCGGCGGAAATAGACGAAAGCGCTGGCCGCGGCCGAGACGCCGATGATAAAGTTGCTCGTCGCGGCGGCGGCCTTCATCGGCACCCCGCACAGCAGGTTCATCACCGGCACCTGCACCACCCCCCCCCCGATGCCCAGCAGGCCGGAGAGCGAGCCGGCGAAAAAAGAGACGCCGGAGGCCGGGGCCATGTTGCGCACCTCGTAGTTCGTATGGCCCCCGGCCGCGGGGTCGTAGAAAGCGGAGTCGAAAGCGGAACTCTTCGCGGCCCGCGGACCGGAGGCCGCCGGGCCGTGCCGCAGCGCGCGGCGCCCTTTCAAGAACATCAGCACGGACACCGGCAGCAGCGTCAGGCCGAACAGCAGCTGCACGGCGGCGCCGGAGAGCCGGTTGGCCAGCAGCGCCCCGGCTACCGAACCCAGCGCCGTGGTGACCTCGAGCGCGATGCCCAGCCGGATATTAGCCAGCCCCCGTTCCACGTTGACCGCGGCCACGGCGCTGGAGGTGGCCACGATGGCCACCAGCGAGGCGGCCACGGCCTGGTGGATCGGCACGCCGAAGACCAGCACGAGGAACGGCACCATGAAGATGCCGCCTCCCACGCCCAGTACGGAGCCCAGCAGGCCGATGGCGGCCCCGAAGCCCAGCAGCGCGAGTGAGATCAATGGTGTAAGTTCAGGCATATCAGTGGTCGGACTGCTCCAGGTTGCGCAGGAAGGCCTGCGCCTCGGCTTCCCCGATGTCGTAGGCCGGCCCGCATTTCTTCCCGTCGAACTCCAGCAGGTTCAGACCCAGGTCCGCCGGCGGCTGTATCAGGTAGACGTCCGGTTCCGACTTGATGAAAACGCGGGACTCGTAGATCTTCTGCGTATGTATCGCCAGCATGCGGCGGGCCTTGCGCTCGAAGTAGCCTAGCGGGCCGCGGGCCGGGAAATCCAGATCGGAAGGGCGCGAGTTGCCTATCATGATGACGGTACGGCAGCCCTCGAAAAGGCTCAGGTTGATCGTCGCGATGCCGATCACGCCGCCGTCTATCAGGTGGTAGCGCCGGCCGTGCTCCTCTACCGGCACCGGCGGGAATACCATGGGAATAGCGCAACTGGCCGTCAGCGCGTCGATGAAAGAGAGGTTATGGCTCTGCGTAGAGCCGTCGAAGCGCACGATATACGGCAGTTTCATCTCCACCGCGTGGCTGATGACGTAGAACTTGATATTGCGCGGGAACTGGGAGCCGCTCTTGGCCAGCCAGCCGTTGAGAAAGTCGTAGACCGGCCGGTTGGAGAACAGCGTCATCTTGGCCAGCCGGTTCTGGAAGAAGAAATTCAGCTTGGTGGACAGGCTGCCGCCGTCCTGCTGGTAGAGTTCCAGCGGCATCTCGTAATACCTGGGCCTGAAACGCAGCACGTTGTCCGGCTTCATGTCGCGCCAGATCTGGCGCAGTTCGCCGGTCTTGTTGTAGCAGTAGGCCGCCCCGTTCAGCGAGCCCACGCTGAAACCGGCCACCGCGTCGAAATGCAGCCCCTGCTTTACCAGCTCGGCCAGCACGCCGGACTGCCACGCGCCCAGCGCGCCGCCTCCGCATAAAAAAAGGCCCACGGGCCGCCTGAATTTGAACATAATGCTTTTGTAAGACTCTATAAAATATTAAAATATAAGTGAAGTATTAATTAAAGAAAAGGGCCGGCCGGCCCGGCGACAGGACCCGACCCTCCGCCCGCAGCCGGCCAAATACGCATTATGTCCGACTACCTGATAATCGCCGGTCTCTCCGTCATCATGGGCCTTACGCTGGTCCTGCCTTTTTCCGTCAAGCGCGTAGAGGACGACCTGGAGGCCTTCCTGTTCGTGATGGGCCTGGGCGCGGTAAGCATCTCCGGCCTCTGGAGCCTGCATTTGATCGGCGAGGCACTGAAGGAACCGCTGGCAATAACCGCCGCCGTGGGCATAGTAGGCTGGCTGTTCCGCTCCGTGCGCGGCCGCCTGCGCGGCTGGCTCGACCTCCTCACCAAACAACTCGGGCTGGGCGGGGCGATCTTCGTCATCGTCCTCATCCTCGGCCTGGGATCGAGCGTGTTCACGGCCATCGTCGCGGCCATTATGCTGGCCGAGGTGGTGACGCTGCTCAAGCTCAACCGCGAGTTCGAGATCAGGCTGACCGTCTACGCCTGCTACGCCATAGGCCTGGGCGCGGCCCTGACGCCGCTGGGCGAACCCCTTTCCACGATAGTCGTGTCCAAGCTCAAGGGCCCGCCGCACAACGCCGACTTCTTCTACCTGCTGCGCCTGATAGGCCTCTGGGTGGTGCCCGGCGTGGCGCTCTGCGCCGCTATGGCGGCCCGCGGGGCGAAGGCGGCCAGGGCCGAGAAGGGCGGCCTGCACGAGGACGCTCACGACTCGAACAAGGTGATACTGGTGCGGGCCGTAAAGGTCTACATCTTCGTGATGGCGCTGATCTTCCTTGGTGCCGGCCTGACGCCGCTGGCCGAGCGCTTCGTGGCCCGCATGCCCACCTGGGCCCTGTACTGGGTCAATTCGGTCTCCGCCATCCTCGACAACGCCACGCTGGCCGCCGCCGAGATCGCCCCGGTCATGACCGACAGGCAGATCACCTTCATACTGATGGGCCTGCTGATAGCGGGCGGCATGCTGATCCCGGGCAATATCCCGAACATAGTCAGTTCCGCCAAACTCGGCATCAAGTCCCGGGAATGGGCCAAAGCCGCGCTGCCGTTCGGCGGCGCGCTGATGCTGGCCTACTTCGTGCTCATGACGATATTCGTAAAGTAGCGGTCCCTTAAGGAGAACCCCCATGGAACACAAATGGAAGACCATCATAGAGCCCTTCAAGATCAAGAGCGTGGAGCCGCTGGGGCTGACCACCCGCGCAGAGCGCGAGACGGTGCTCGAACAGGCGCATTACAATCTCTTTAATATCAGGGCGGAAAAGGTCCTGATAGACCTGCTGACCGATTCCGGCACCGGCGCCATGAGCGCGGCGCAGTGGGGCGGCATCATGGTGGGCGACGAGTCCTACGCCGGCGCCCGCAGCTACTACAACTTCGAGACCGAGATCAAGGGCCTGACCGGCTTCTCCGAGGTGATCCCGGTGCACCAGGGCCGCGCCGCCGAGAAGATCCTGTTCGGCGTGATAGGCGGCAAGGGCAAGTGCATCATCTCCAACTCCCATTTCGACACGACGCGCGCCAACGTGGAATTCTCCGGCGCCGAGGCTATGGACTTCCCGGTGAAGGCCGCGCTCGACTTCGACAAGCCGGCCCCGTTCAAGGGCAACGCCGACGTGGCCGCGATGGAGAAGTTCATCAAGGCCCGGGGCGCCGAGAACATCCCGCTGTGCGTCATGACCGTCACCAACAACTCCCTCGGCGGCCAGCCGGTCTCGATGGAGAACCTGAAGGCCGTGCGGGAGCTCTGCACGAAGTACGGCATCCCCATGTTCCTCGACTGCGCCCGCTTCGCCGAGAACGCCTATTTCATCAAGCTGCGCGAGAAGGGCTACGCGGGCTGCCCCGTGCGCGAGATCGCCGAGGAGATGTTCGAGCTGGCCGACGGCGCGTGGATGAGCAGCAAGAAGGACGCGCTCGTCAACATCGGCGGCTTCCTGGCGCTCAACAACAAGGACTGGTCGGCCAAGGCCCGCCAGATGCTCATCCTGACCGAGGGCTTCAACACCTACGGCGGCCTGGCCGGCCGCGACCTGGAGGCCATAGCGATAGGCCTGCGCGAGGTGCTCGACGAGAGCTACCTGCAGTACCGCATCCGCTCGGCCGCCTACCTGGGCGAGGGCCTGCTCAAGCACGGCGTGCCGATCATCAATCCCCCCGGCGGCCACGGCGTCTACGTGAACGCCAAGAAGTTCCTGCCGCACATCAAGCCCGAGAACTTCCCGGCGCAGGCGCTGGCCTGCGCGCTCTACCTGGAAGGCGGCATACGCGGCGTCGAGATCGGCACGCTGATGTTCGGCAAACGCGACAAGAACGGCAAATACCTGGCCGCCCCGATGGAACTGGTGCGCCTGGCGATGCCGCGCCGCGTCTACACGCAGAGCCACATAGATTACGTGATAGAGGTCTTCGGCTACCTCGCTAAAGGAAAGAAAGCCATAAAGGGCCTGGAAGTGGTGGAGGCGCCGGCCATACTGCCGCATTTCACCGCCAAGCTGAAGCCGGCGAAGTAACGGCGCGGAAACACGGCGCCGGGCATTACAACTATGTTCAAAAAAGACAGGATCAGGGCTATATTGCCGGAACTCGAAGCCGCCGCCGGCCGCGGCAGCGTGCGCACCGACGAAGGCGAGATACTGATGTACTCCTACGACGCCGGCATGGCGCGGGCCCGCCCGGAGGCGGTGATAAACTTCTCCTCCCCCGACCACGTGGCCCCCGTGGTGCGCATCCTGCACAAGGCCGGCATCCCGTTCCTGCCCCGCCTGGCCGGCACCAACCTCTCCGGCGGCACCATCCCGCTCAAGGGCGGCGCCATCCTGAACCTATCGCGCCTCAAGAAGATCCGGCAGATAGACACGGCCGCGCGCGTGGCGCTGGTGGAGCCCGGCGTGGTGAACATGGAGCTGCAGCGGGCCCTGGAACCGTTCGGCCTTTTCTACGCCCCGGACCCGGCCAGCCAGAAAGTCTCCACGATAGGCGGCAACATCGGCGAGAACGCCGGCGGCCCGCTGTGCCTCAAGTACGGCGTGACCGTGGACAACGTGGAGAAACTCGAGGTAGTCACGCCGGAGGGCGAGGTAATGCTGCTCTCCTACAGGGACGCCGGCCCCGACCTGATGAGCGTGCTGGTGGGCTCCGAGGGCACCCTGGGCATAGTCACCCACGCCTGGCTCAAGCTGCTCCCCCTCCCCTCCCACATCAAGACCATTTCCGCGGCCTTCCCTTCGGCGGACAGCGCCATGGGCGCCGTCACCCGCATTATCGGCGCGGGCATACTGCCGCGCGCGCTCGAGGCTATGGATAAAGTCTCGCTCGACGCGGCGCTCAGCGGAAAAATCAGCCCCTTCCCACCCGACACCGAGGCCGTGCTGATCCTGGAGCTGGACGGCGACGACGCGGTGAAGATCAAGACGGACCTGGAAGCCGCCCACAAGATCTGCGCCGGGCAGGGCTGCCTGGCCTTCAAGGCCGCCGCCGACGAGGCGGAACGCGCCATGCTCTGGCAGGCCCGCAAGGGCGCCTACCCCGCGCTGGCCCGCCTGGCCCCCGACGTACTGGTGGAGGACGGCGTGGTGCCGCGCCCCCGCCTGCCCGAGGCGCTGCGCGAGACGCGCGAGATCATCTCCAAGTACAAGCTGACGGCCGGCCTCCTGTTCCACGCCGGCGACGGCAACCTGCACCCCAACGTGGTCTTCGACCGGCGCGACATACAGGAAGTAAAGCGCGTCAAGAAAGCCGGCTACGAGATGCTCAAGTCCTGCATACGCCTGGGCGGCACCATCTCCGGAGAGCACGGCATCGGCGTTGAAAAGCGCGTGGCCATGAACTGGCTCTACGGCAAGGGCGAGCTGGCCTTCTTCCACGGCATCAAGCGCGCCTTCGACCCCGCCGGCCTGGCCAACCCGGACAAGATACTGCCGGTAGCCTCCGACAGGCCCGCCGCCAAATCCGGAGAGCTGGCCGGCACCTTCGTTTTCCCGGCCAAGAGCGCCCTGGGCCCCGAGGCGCGGGGCATAGTGGACGAACTCCGCCTGCGCTGCGCCGCCGGCACGCCCACGGCCGTCACCGGCCTGGGCACCCGCCTCAAACACGGAGGCGAGGCCCATGGCGCCAGGCCGCTGGACCTGCGCTCGCTGAGCGGCCCCGCCGAGATAGACGCGGAGAACCTGACGGCCAGAGTGCAGGCCGGCGTTCCGATGAAAGAATTCTCCGCGCAGCTCGCGGCCGCCGGCTTCCGGCTGGAACTGCCGGCCCTGGCGGGCAGCGTGGGCGGCCTGATAGCCTCCAAGGTCTGCCCGGAGATACGCGGCCTGCTGCTGGGGCTGGAGATCGTCACGGCCGAAGGCGAGATACTGGAGCTGGGCGGCAAGACCGTCAAGAACGTGGCCGGCTACGACGCGGTGCGCCTGCTCTGCGGCTCGATGGGCGCCTACGGAGTAATACTCGCGGCCACCTTCGCCCTGGCGTCCGGCCGCGACGAAGCCGCGGCAAAATTCTCCGAGCCTGAGGCTTGGGACGCCTTCGAGCCCTCCGAACTGCACCGCAGGCTCAAGCGTGAATTCGACCCGCGCAATTTGCTCAACCCCTGGCTCTACGGTAAATAAGACCACATGAAACACGAAGAAAGCGCAGCGAACGAAGAACAGCCCGGCGCCCTCTGGGAGCCGGGCGAAGAGGCCGGCGAAGGCTCCGGCGTGCCTTTCCGCAACGAGGTCAACGAGCTGTACGGCCACGAACAGGCCGACCGGCATCTCGGCTCGCTGCTGACCGACCTCGGCGAGCGCAACCTCTACGACGCGGCCGCGCAATGCAACCGCTGCGGCTACTGCGAAACCTCCTGCCCCACCTACATGCTGACCGGAAGGGAAACCATCTCCGCCCGCGGCCGCAACCAGTTCGTGAGGATGCTGATAGAAGGGCGCACCCGGAACACGGAGGCGGCGGAAGAGTCTCTCTCCACCTGCCTGCTCTGCGGCGCCTGCTCCAGCGCCTGCTACGCCAAGGTGGCCACGCCGGACATAGTGCTGGAAGGCCGGCGCGCCCTGACCGGCTACGGCGACAATTTCTTCGCCCGGGCGGCCATCAACACCCTGCTCAACGCCCCGCGGCTGTTCGCTTTCTGGCTGCGGCTGGCCTACCTGGCCAAGCGCACCGGCCTGCCGCGCCTGGCGGCCAAAATGGGCCTCTACGATTTTATCGGCATGCCCGGCCTGGCCGAAGCCGAAGGCTCCGTGGACGAGGCCCCGCTGCGCTTCGCCTCGGAGATCCTCGGCGAGGACCCGGAACTCAAGTCGGAGAACCATAAGGAGATCAACTGGGCTTATTTCGCCCCTTGCGGCCCCAATTTCCTCTTCACCGGCGTGGCGCTGGCCACGGCCCGCGTGTTGAAGGCCCACGCCGGCGCCGGCATCTTCATCGAGAACCAGTGCTGCGGCCTGATGGCGCACAACTACGGCCGGCTCGACGACGCGCGCGAATTCGCCCGGCGCAACATCGCCCGCTGGGAGGAACTGCGGGAGCGGCACGGCGACTTCGCCGTCATCGCGGACTGCTCCTCCTGCGCCGCCTTCATGAAGTCCTACGAGCAGCTTTTTACCGCCGACCAGGAGTGGCGCCCCAGGGCCAAAGCCTTCGCCGCGGCGGTCAGGGACATACTGGAATTCCTGCCGCCGGACCGCGACTGGAAGGCTGACCTGGCCGCGCTCGAGCGCGCCGGCACCGTCACCTACCACGATTCCTGCCGCGCCTGCCACGGCCAGGGCATACGCCAGGAACCTCGCGCGGTGCTGCGCAAGTTGGCCGGCAAGCGCTACAAGGAGCTGCCGGAGAGCGACTGGTGCTGCGGCGGCGCCGGCGCCTACGCGTTCACCCAACCCGAACTTTCGAAGCAGGTGCTGGACCGCAAGCTGCGCAATATCGCCTCGGTGCAGGCCTCCACGGTGATCGTGGGCGGCACCTCCTGCCTGGCCCAGATAGGCGGCGGCCTGCGCGGAGCTTACCCTTCGGCCAGAGCCGTGCATTACAGCGTCTTCCTGGACGAAGTCTCCAAAAAATGAGTATTTTCTGAAGTATACATGGTAAAATAATCGTATGACCCGTGCCGAGGAATTAGAGAACCGGCTTAAGCTCCTTGTGAACTTCGGCGGCGTCGTGTCCAAGGAGACCAACCTGGCGAAACTGCTCGAGCTGATAGCCGAGCAGGTGAAGGCCATTTTGGGCTGCGACCGCTGCAGCGTCTTCATCCTGGACCGCCAGACCAACGAGCTTTGGGCCAAGGTGGCGCTGGGCATGCAGCGCACCGAGATCCGCGTCCCCTACGGCAAGGGCATTGTCGGGCACGTGGCCACCTCGGGCCAGACCCTGAACATTCAGGACGCCTACCAGGACAACCGCTTTACCCACGAGATCGACCGCCTGACCGGCTACCGCACGCGCAGCATCCTGGCCGTGCCGCTCAAGAACGTCGGCGGGCACATCATCGGCGTGTTCGAGGCCATGAACAAAGGCGGCATGCCGTTCAACGTCGACGACGAGGGCATACTGCAGCTGATCAGCTCGCTGGCGGCCTCGGGCATCGAGAACGCGCAGCTCTACGAGAGCCTCTCCAAATCCCAGCTCGAAACCATCTACCGCCTGGCCGTCACGGCCGAATACCGCGACCAGCAGGACACGGCCGTGCACCTGCGCCACATCAGCGAGTACTCGGCGCTGATAGCCCAGGGCCTGGGCCTGCCCGAGCGCGAGGCGGAGAACCTGCGCTACGCCAGCCCCCTGCACGACATCGGCAAGGTGGGCATCGCCGACGCCATCCTCCTCAAGCCCGGCAAGCTGACCGCCGAAGAGTTCGAGGAGATGAAGAAGCACACCGTCTACGGCGCCAAGATCCTGTCCAACGCCGAGAGCAACCTGCTGCAGATAGCCTGCAAGGTGGCCGGCTCGCACCACGAGAAATTCGACGGCACCGGCTACCCGGCCCGCCTCAAGGCCGAGCAGATACCTATTTACGCCCGCATCGTTTCCGTGGCCGACGTGTTCGACGCGCTGTGCGCGCAGCGCGTCTACAAGCCCAAGTGGGACCCGGCGAAGGCCCGCGAGTACATCATGGAGGAGAAGGGCAAGGCCTTCGACCCGGCCGTGGTGGAAGCCTTCGACAGGGTCTTCCTGGACATCCTGAAGATGCACGCCATGAGCGACGGCAAGACCACGATCATCCCGGGCATCACGAAAGAACTGCACCGCCACAGCTACTAGGCCGCCGGCCGAGCGCGCGAAAGGGCCTGAAACTTTCAGGCCCTTTTTCGCATCTAACTTATAGAAGGTTTTAAAAGGAGACTACCATGAGCGATATGCAAATCACTTTCCCCGGCGGGAAAAAAGTTGCGGCCCAGTGGCACGGTTTCGAGATCATGACCGACCAGCCCTCCGGCGGCGGCGGCGAGGGTTCGGCCCCGGCCCCGTTCGACCTGTTCCTGGCCTCGCTGGGCACCTGCGCCGGCATCTTCGTACTGGGTTTCATCCAGAGCCGCGGCCTCAGCACCGACGGCCTTAAGATAACGCAGTCCATGGACTGGGACCCGGAAGCGCACCTGATGAAGAAGATCTCCTTCAAGATCGACCTGCCCAAGGACTTCCCCGAAAAGTACAAGGGCGCCGTCATCAAGGCCGCCGAGCAGTGCCTGGTCAAACGCACCCTGCACAATCCCCCAGCCTTCGAGATCACCGCCGGATAATACCAACCGCGAGAAGCGGAGTCGGGGCGCCAAGGATACGCCTTCTCCGGGTACGCCGGGCCACACCGTGGCCCGGCTCTTTCGCTTCGGTTCGGCGCTTACGCAAGCCTCACCTACGCGAGGCCCCTCCGAAGGCATATCCTCGTCGCCCCTCCGTAGCTAAAAAAACCACAACATCGTAGAAATAGGGCGCTGTCCCTATTTTTCCCATTATCTGATACCGCGGACTGTCAGCGGTGGCGGAGAGCGCGTGAATGGGGGACGAAAAAGCCTGTCGGAGGCCCGAGCTTGCATAGCGCGAGGGCCGAGACGGGCAGCCGCGAGCACGGTGTGCGAGACGGCGGTTTTTCGGACCCCGTGCACGCGCTAGGCCGCCCAACTATTGAGGGGCTATATTTTGATCTTGGCGATGACGATGCCGACGAGGAGGAACTCGACGGCGAGGGCGAGGACTATGACCACGCCCCAGGCCAGGGGGACCTGGGTGATGAGCCAGGCGAACATGGCCAGGCCCAGCGTGCACAGCGAGGCCAGGCCCACGATGCGCCGGCGGGAGAAGCCTATCTTCTCGAGCCGCAGCGCGAAGTGGTCCTTGCTGCCTATGAACGGCGAGTGGCCGCGGCGCAGCCGCAGGAAGGAGACGAAGAAGGTGTCGTAGATCGGGATGGCCAGGATGAACAGCGGGGCGTAGACCCCCAGCGGGTTCACGTCGGTGTAGCGCGTGCCCAGCGCCACCACCGCCAGCACGAAGCCGCACAAGAGGCTGCCCGAGTCGCCCATGAAGATCTTGAAGCGCTTGGACAGGTTGTAGGGCAGGAAACCCGCCGCCGCGCCGGCCAGCGCCGCCGAGGCGAAGTTGACGTAGATGGACTCAGACGGGAAAGCTATGAGCAGGAAACCGAAGGCCGCCAGCGCCGCCTGCCCCGCCGACAGGCCGTCCATGATGTCGATGATGTTGAAAGCGTTGCTCACCCCCACAATCCAGATCACGCTCAGGATAAAGCCCAGGTAGTCCGGGTGGATAAAGTGTATCCGGATGCCGTAGTAGGCCACGCAAATGGCCACCAGGAACTGCACCGCGAACTTCACCTTCACCCCCAGGCCGTGCGGCTTGCGCAGGTCGTCGATGAGGCCCAGCAGGAACATCACCGCGCCGCCAGCCAGGAGCACCCGCAGGTCGCGCAGCGTGCCGGTGGGGAACGAGGTGTAGAAGCGCATGAACAGCAGCGACGCCGAGAAAGCCAGGAAGATGGCCGTGCCGCCCAGCAGCGGCGTCGGGACCTTATGCGTCTTGATGTCCGTCGGCTTGTCCAGGTGGCCGAAGCGCAGCGCCAGCGCGCGCAGCAGCGGCGTCAGCGCCAGCGACAGCAGCAGCGGCAGCGCGAAGGCTATCAGGTAGAGCCGGAAATTGTCCAGCAGGTCATTCATATTGTTTCAGTATGCCGGCGATCTTGCGCAGGCTCTCCTGTACCGGCGGCAGGCGGCGGCCCAGCGCGGCGGCCAGCTTGTCGGTCTTGAGGCCGGCCTTGAGCGGCCGCGGGGCGGCCTGGCCCAGCGCGGCGGTTTCCACCGGTGAGACGAAGGCCGGGTCGAAACCGAAAGCGGCGCAGGCCTGCAGCGCGAAGTCGTAGCGGTTGAGCCAGTCGGGGCCGACCACGTTGTAGATCCCTGACTCGCCCTTGGCGGCCAGGTCCAGCACCGCCGCGGCCAGCTCAGGGGCGTAGGTCGGGTTGGAATACTGGTCGGAGGGCACGCGCATCGGGACGCCGGTGCGGTGGTTGTTTATCAGCTGCATGACGAAATTCATGGAGTCCTGGTCGTGGCTGTAGACCACGGTGGTGCGCGCGGACAGGGCGCCCGGCAAGGCCAGGCAGGCCCGCTCGCCGGCGAGCTTGCTGCGCCCGTAAGCGCTCAGCGGGTTTACGGCGTCGTCCTCGCCGTAAGGTCCGGCCGCCCCGTCGAAGACGTACTCGGTGGAAAAATAGACCAGTTTCGAGCCGTATTTGCGGCATTCTTCTGCCACCGCGGCGGGACCGTCGGCGTTCACCAGGTCCGCCCGCTCCGGGTTGCGCTCGCACTCGTCCACGGCCGTCATCGCCGAGGCCAGCAGCACCAGGTCCGGCCTGGCTTTCTCGAAAACGGGGGCTATGGTGGCCGGCTCGGCGAGGTCCAGGAAAAGATAGCCCTGGCCGCGGCGGGAGGTGCCGTAAACTTCTATGCGGCGGCGCACGCAGGCCGACGAAAGGGCCCCGCCCACCTGTCCGGAAGCTCCTATGATAAGCGCGCGCATCAGGCGAAATCCGAGCGCCGCAGCGAGAGCCTGAGCGCTATTATTTTAAGCACGCCTTTCACGGCGTCCTTGTAGTTTATCTTCTTGCCCTCGCTCCTGGAACGGGAGGTGTAGCCTATCGGCACTTCCTCGAAGCGCAGGCCCAGGAAGGCCGTCTTGCAGGCAAGTTCGGCTTCTATCTCGAAGCCGGTCGAGGTCAGGCGCAGCCTGCGCAGTTCCGGGGCGCTGAAAGCCTTGTAGCAAGTATAGGCGTCGGTCATCCGCGCGCCGAAAAGGGAGGAAACCAGGAAAGTGAGGAATTTGTTGCCGGCCAGGTAGAGCTGGCTGTAAGTTTCGGACCTGCCGGAGAGGATGCGCGACCCGAACACGGCGTCCGCCCTGCCCTCGGCTATGGGGCGCACGATCTCCGGGATGCAGCCGGGATCGTATTCCAGGTCCGCGTCCTGCACGATAACTATCTCTCCGGCGGCGGCGTTAAAGCCGGTGATCAGGGCGCCGCCCTTGCCCTTATTGGCCTCGTGCTCTATAAGTTTGAGTTCATAGGGGAACTCCCGGCCCGCTATGGCCTTCTCCAGCCATTCCCGGGTGCCGTCCGCGGAGCCGTCGTCCACCACGACAACTTCCTTATCGAGGTCGAGCCCGCCTATGGCCTTGAGCACGGCCGGCAGCGTGGGCAGTTCATTATAGGAAGGTATTACTATCGTGGTCCGCATCGGTTGAAATTATAACAAAGAGCCGGCGGGCTGTGACAGCGGCCCTGGTTATGGCCTTGGGCGGCTTTTCTTTAATATAATAATTACGATATAGCGCCCATACGGAGGACCACAATGAAAGTACCCATGGTAGACATGCTGGCCGGCTACGCACCCATAAAGGACGAGATCGAAGCCGCGGTAAAGAACGTATTCAACAAAGCCAATTTCATACTCGGCGAAGAAGTGACCAAGTTCGAGAAGGAATTCGCCGCCCATAACGGCACCAAGTACGCCGTGGGCGTGGCCAACGGCACCGACGCCATCCGCATGGCGCTCATCGCCAGCGGCGTAAAGAAGGGCGACGAGGTCATCACCTCCCCCTTCACCTTCATCGCCACCTCCGAGACCATCTCCCAGACCGGCGCCATACCGGTGTTCGCCGACATCGACCCGGTCACCTTCAACCTCGACCCCAAGTCGGTCGAGAAGAAGATAACCTCAAAGACCCGCGCCATAGTGCCGGTGCACCTCTACGGCATGCCCTGCGACATGGACGCCATCATGGCCATAGCGGCTAAGCACAACCTGCTCGTCATCGAAGACACCGCGCAGGCCTTCACCGGCAAGTACAAGCTGGGCGGCAAGGACTGGAAGATGCTGGGCTCCATAGGCCACTGCGGCACCTACAGCTTCTTCCCGGCCAAGAACCTCGGCGCCTTCGGCGACGGCGGCGCCGTCACCACCAGCGACGACAAGATCTACGAGACGCTCAAGCAGCTGCGCAACCACGGCAGCAAGGTGCGCTACCACCACGAGATGGAAGGCTTCAACAGCCGCCTCGACACCGTGCAGGCCGCCATCCTCTCCATCCGCCTCAAGCACGTGGAGAAGTGGACCGAGATGCGCAACGCCGTGGCAGCCAAGTACGCCGAAGCCCTCAAGGGCGTCTGTGTGACCCCGGTCGTGCCGGAAAACGCGCGCCACTCGTTCAACTACTACACCCTGCGCTTCGACAGCAAGGCCAAGCGCGACAACGCGCAGAAGTACCTGACCGAGCAGCAGATCGCCAACCAGATCTACTACCCGATAGCGCTGCACCTGCAGGAAGCGTACGCGCACCTGGGCGGCAAGCGGGGCGACCTGCCCGTCTGCGACGCGGTGATGGACACCGTCTTCTCGCTGCCCATGTACCCGGAGCTTTCGGACGAGCAGATAAAGACCGTGACCGACGCCGTAAAAGCCTCGATCAAGTAAAGGGCGGCAACGGAGGCGCTGGTTTTTCGGCAGACGATAAAAAAATGAAGATCGCCCTGATCCTGCCAGCCTATAACGAGGCTAAAACCATCGGAGCCACGCTCCGGGATTTTCACCGCGCGATGCCGGACCTGTTGTTCTGCGTGGTCGACAACAATTCCGACGACGACACCGTGAAAGTCGCGCGAGAGACCTGTGACGCCCTCCCGGGCTGCCGCCTCCGGCTGATCCGGGAGAAGCGGCAGGGGAAAGCCCTGGCGGTACGGCGGGCGTTCACCGAGGTAGAGGCGGATGTCTATGTCATGGCGGACGCCGACTCCACCTACGGGGCGTGCGACCTGCACCGCCTGCTGGCCCCGGTGCTGGCGGGCGAGGCGGACATGGTGGTGGGCGACCGGCACGAACAGGGCCAGTACAAGCGCGAGAACAAGCGCCCGCTCCACAACTTCGGCAACAACCTGGTCCGCGGCCTGATCAACCGCTTGTGGGGCACGGACCTGCACGACATACTCTCCGGCTACCGGGTCTTCACCCGCAGTTTTGTTAAGTCTTTCCCCATACTTACTGCGGGCTTTGAACTGGAGACGGAGATCACCCTCCATGCCGTAGATAAGCGTTTCCGCATCATTGAACTGCCCATCTCCTACCAGGACCGTCCCGCCGGCAGCGCCTCGAAGCTGTCGACGCTCCGCGACGGCCGGAAGGTGCTGATGGTTATTTTCTCCATCCTGCGCTACAACAGGCCGCTGCTGTTTTTCGGGACCATCGCCGGTTTTTTCGCGCTCGCCAGCCTCGCCGTCGGGGCGATCCCCGTAATAGAGTTTTACCGCACCCGCTTCATCCTGCATATCCCCTCGGCGATCCTTGCCTCCGGGCTGATGGTCTGCGCCTTTACCAGCATGGCCATAGCCCTGATACTCGACAGCCTGGCCCGCCAGCACCGGCACGACGCGGAGCTCAGGCTGATAGAGATGGAGGCCGCGCGTCGCGACGAGCTGTCCCGGCCGGCGACCAATGCTAAAGCATCTTAATCCTACGGATAAAGATATCGAGCGGCTGGCCTTGGCCGAAACCGACATAAACCAAGTTCAACGCTTCTCCCCCCTCAGATACGGCCCTGTCGGCAACCTCGCCGTTATCCTTTTCGCTGGCGGCCTTGGCCTGCTGCACGCGTTCGCTCTTCTGACCTGGCGCAAAATTCACCCTTCACGGCGCGGAAACATAGATGGATGACATCCTGATCGTCGGTTCCGGGCCCGCAGGAGCGATGGCCGCGGCCGAGCTCACAGCCAGAGGGCTGCGCGTGACCCTTATTGATTACGGCGACGATGACCCGGCCTTGCGCTCGCGGGTGCCAGACCAGCCTTTCAGCCAATTGAGGAGCGGGGATCCGGATCAGCGGGGCTACCTGCTAGGCGACAGACTGGAAGGTATTCCGCGCAGCGGCACGCGGGTAGGGGCGCAGCTCACTCCGCCTCGGCAGTTCGTAAACCGGGCCGCCGAAAGCCTGCTGCCGATCATCAGCGAGGATTTCCACCCCATGCAGTCGCTGGCCCTCGGCGGCCTGGGCGCGGCCTGGGGCACGGCCTGCTGCACCTATTCCGCCAGGGAGTGCGAACTGGCCGGCCTGGATGCCGCCGCTCTCGCCGCCCAGTATCCCGGCGTAGTAAAAGAAGCCGGAATAAGCGGGCCGGAACAGGATCCCTGCACGAACCAGTGGTGGAGCGGGGTTGCCGGGCACCAGCCGCCGCTGGACCTGGACACGAACAGCGCCGGCATACTCTCCGCCTACCAGCGCAAAGCCGCCGGCTGGCTGCGCCGCGGCTTCGCGCTGGGACGCATCCCCCTGGCGATCAACTCTGTCCCCCACGAGGGCCGAGGGGCCAATCCTTATTTCGACACCGACTTCTACGGTGAGGCCCGGCGCTCGGCCTACCGTCCGCGCTATACCATCGAGCGCCTCCAGAAAGAGCCCAATTTCACCTACGCCTCCGGCTGCCTGGCGCTCAATTTCAGAGAAACCCCTGCCGGGGTAGACCTGCTTTGTTCACGCGAAGGAACGAAGGTTACTTTCAGCGGCAGCCGACTGCTGCTTTGCGCCGGCGCCATCGGGTCGGCGCGCATCGCGCTGGCTTCCATGCCGCTTCCCGGACAAAAGACCACGCTGCTCTGCAGCCCTTACATCTATTACCCCACGCTGAACCTGCGCATGCTTGGCCGCCCGGCGGACGACCGCCGCCACAGCATGGCCCAGCTCATGGCGCTTTTCGGCGACCTCGACAGGCCCGAGCGCACCTGCAGCATGCAGGTGTACTCCTACCGTTCGCTCCTGCTTTTCAAGATCATCAAAGAAATGCCCCTCGCCCCCTGGGCCGGGCTGCTGGCAGCGCGCGCCCTGCAGGACGCGCTGGCCATCTTCGGCGTCTTTTTTCCGGACGCTCCTGGGCCCACCAAAACCCTGCGCCTGGGAAAAAGCAACACCTCCCCCGCCCCGGACCTGCATATCGATTACGCCCTGACCCCGGAGCAGGCGGCGCTGCAGCGCGGCCTTGAGGCCCGCCTCAAGCGCTGTTTCCTGGGCTTGGGCTGCGTACCGCTGGGCCGGGTAGACCCGGGGAAGGCGGGCAGCATACACTATGCCGGCACTATCCCCCGGATAAACCCCGTCAATCCCGGTTTTTACTCCCTGCCCGACGGCAGGCTCGGAGGCTGCGAGCGCGTCTTCGTAGGCGACAGCTCCGCCTGGAACTGGCTGCCCTGCAAGGGCCCCACTTTCACCGCCATGGCCGGGGCCAGGGTGGCGGCCGGACATCTCGCCGCGAGCCTCGGAGGCCGCGAATGAAGCAGCGCGTAGCGATCACGGGGGCCGGCGGTTTTCTCGGCTCCGCACTGGCCCGCCGCCTGACCGCCGAAGGGGCGGAGGTTAGCGCCTTGACGCGCCGGCCGGTAGAACTGCCCGGCGTCAGCTGGCAGCCCTACGACCTGGCGGACCTCTCCCTGCCTCCGGCAGCGCTCGAAGCGGCGGAGGTGGTGATCCATGCCGCTTTCAGCATGGCGGGCGCGGGCCAGGAACTGGAAAAGCTTAATTACGACGCGGCCCTGCGCCTCCATGCCGAGGCCCGCCGGCGCGGCGCTCATTTTATTTTTATCTCTTCGATGTCAGCGCACGGGCAGGCGGCGTCCTCGTACGGCCGGGCCAAGTGGCGGATAGAAGGCTCTCTGGACGAGAACTCGGATACTATCGTGCGGCCGGGGCTGGTGGTCGGGCGGGGCGGCCTGTACGCGCGCATGTTCGGGATGGTCTGCCGCGCCCCGGTGCTGCCGCTGTTCTACGGCGGAACGCAGCCCATACAGCCCATAGCCCTCGAAGACCTGACCGAAGGGCTGGTCCGCCTTACACAGCGGCGCGCCGCCGGCGTCTTTAACCTCGCGCTGCCGCAGCCCATCACTATCCGCGAGCTTTACACGCGCATGCTGGCCGCGGCGCGGCTCTCGCGCCCCTTGCTGCCGCTGCCGGGCGACCTCACCCTGGGCGTACTCCGCGTCTGCGAGAGGCTGGGCCTTGGCCTGCCGATCACTTCCGAAAACTTGCTGGGGCTCAAACACCTCCGCAGCTTCGAGACGGCAGACTCGCTGGCCCGCCTCGGGCTCACCCTTAAGCCCGTGGACGAATTGCCGTGGGCCCAGGGAGCGGCGAACCCATGAGCTTTCTCAGCGAGCCGCGCATCAGCGGCCTGACGCCGGGCTCCCCGGAATTCTTCAGGGTACAGAATGAGCTGATCGCCGCGAGGCCGGCCCTGCACTACTGCTACGACCTCTGGTACCGCACGCTGCTCGACGACCCCGCCGTGACCGGGGCCCCCCCGGACGCCCGTTTTCTCGAACTGGGCAGCGGCGGCAGCGGGCTTAAGCGGTACGACCCGCGCGTCATCACCTCCGACGTTTCGCCCGGCGCCTCCGACCTGGTAGTGGACGCCCGGGCCCTGCCCTTTCCCGACGCGAGCCTGCACGCGCTGTTCCTCACCCATGTTTTCCACCATATCCCGGACGTAGGCCTGTTCCTGCGCGAAGCCGAGCGCGTGCTGGTGCCGGGCGGCCTCCTGGCGATGATAGAAGTGGCCGCCACGCCGTTCGCCCGCTTCTTTTTCAGCCGCTTCCACCCGGAACCCTTTTTGCCGGAGCTGGGCTGGACCTTCAGCCAGAGCGATTCCATGATGGATTCTAACCAGGCCCTCAGCTGGATAGTTTTCGAGCGCGACCTGGAGCGCTTCCGCCGCGAACATCCCGGCCTGGCCCTCGAGGAAAAGCGCCTGCTGCCCTGGCTGCCTTACCTGCTGAGCGGCGGCGTCACGCGCCGCAATATCCTCCCGGGACCGGTAGTCCCCGCCATCATCGCGGCTGACCGCGGCCTCAGCAGCCTCTACCCGTTCTTCTCCCTGCACTGGTTTCTCCGCGTGCGCAAAAGCGCCGCGTAGCCCTGCCGGCGGGCCGCCCGGGAATCCGGCCCCGGACAACGGGGCCGCCTGCGGGTTTCCTATTTTTTATCTACTTTGAGGACGAGGATGTCCGGATTCATGAAATTCACCTGCAGCTCCAGGGGAGGCTGGCTGCCGTAAGCGTATTTATACTGGAAGGGCAGCACATAGCGCGGCAGGCCGCGGCTGAAGCGCTTCACCTCTCTGGTCCCGGCGAATATTTTTTCTATCGCGGCGGCTTCGGCCGGATATTTTTCTGGCATTGACCTGGTGAAATTATATTCACATTCCGAAAGCACCACATAATCGGCTTTGGCGTAGATCTTCCCGAGTTCGACCACGGCCTCCATCAGCGGCGCCTGGGAAGCCGCCCCTTCAATGACCTTAAACGAACCGGCATGCCGCCTGACGACGAACGGGGTCCAGGTATCGTTCTTGGCTATCGCTACGGTGGCCCCTTCCGGCAGATTCTCCCTGATCCACGCGTCCGCTGTTTTTATCGTGTAATCGGAAACATAGTGGTACTTGAGATACAGCGTATACGAGAGGACCTGCGCGAATACCGCTACAACGAGGAGCTTTCCCCAGCGCCTGCCGAGGAGCGAAGCGGCAAGGTCCCCGGCCGCGAGAAAAAGGAAAGGGGCCAGCGGCAGGGCGTAAAGCACGTAGGTCCCCGAGGTGGCGCCGGCCCAGACCAGGAACAGGACGCAGTAAGCGGCGATCAAAGTTTTCTCGCTGACCCCGCCTTTAAGCCAGCGCGCTACGCCGGCAAGGCCGAAGGGGACCATGCTCCACCCGAAAGCCGCCGGCAGAACGGTGGAAAAATAGGAAACGTAAAGGCTGAAAACATCCCCGCCCATTTTGCCTTTCGAAAAATTGAAGAACATCGCGTTCACTTCGTCCCTGGTCCGCAGGATAAAATACGGGTTGCAGACCAGGAAGGCGCCCAACCCCGACAGGGCGAAAACCAGAAGTTTCTTTATGTTAAAGAGCGGACTGCGCGCCTTATAAGCGTGGTAAAAATGCGCCGCAAAAGGGAAAAAGGCGACCAAAGCAGCGCTGTACTTGGTGACAAAGGCGAGGCCCAGGAAAAGGCCGGCCAGGGCGTAATTCCGGGTCGAGGGCTCGCGGAGCAGCTTGAGCGAAAAATAAACGGAGACCAGCGCGAAGAAAAGCATCATGCTGTCGGTTTTAACCAGGTAAGACGCCATGACCGGCGCCTGGGAAACCGCCAGGAGCAAGGCGGCGGCCATGGCGGCCCTCCCGCTCAGGAACAGGGACCCGACAAAGTATAAAGCGACCACGGCCAGAGCGCCGAAGACGACGGAAAGCCAGCGGGCGGATAAATACATCTTGTCGACCTCGCCCAGGCTGCCTTTAAGGCTTTCCCTCCCGCCGATCTTTATGACGCCCGCGATATCGAGCGTCTTCAGGATAGCCCCTACGGTATAGAGGTGAAGAGTGCCCCAGGTAAGCGCGACATCGCCCGGATAAAAATCCAGCTCCGCGGGCTTCATCCTCTCAAGCGAGAAAAAAGTAACGGACTCGTCAGGGTGCAGGGTGGTGAGGCCGCCGGTTTCGGAAGGGAGGCCGAGTTTCAGCCCGGTCGCGCGCAAGCCGACCGCGAACAGGAACAAAAAGACCAAAGGCAGATTTTTTTTAAGGTTCATATGTCCGCTACCGCAATATCCGCGGATTTACAAGGCAAGCGCGCGGCCTATTTAATATAATGATTGAAATTATATTAAATAACGCGTATTTTACGCGGGCGGCCAAACAGAAATAATCAATGGGAAACCTTTTAGCGTACAGGCGGAGTTACTTCCTCGGCTCCGTTTTTTTGATGGCGCTGCTGGTCCGCTGCGCTTTCGCGCTCGCCGCCCCGCATACGCTGGCCCCCGACTCCCTTTCCTGGCTGGCCCCGGCCCGCGACCTCGCCGGCGGCCTTGGCTTCACCAGCACCCTGCGCCATCCCGGCTACATCACCTTCCTGGCCTCTGTCTTCGCGGTCGCCGGCAGCGACAACCTTACGGCCGTACGCCTTGCGCAATCCCTGCTCGGCAGCGTGCAGGTCCTGCTGCTCTTCTTCCTCGCCTTGAACATCTTCAAAAAAGAGGCGGTCGCCTGTCTTTCCGCTCTTTTTCTGGCGTTCTACCCTTACGCTGTCTTCCAGACCTCCGAGATCTTAAGCGAATCCTTCAACTCTTTCCTGCTGGTCCTGTTTTTTTTCTTTCTCTATTCCGTCCTGGAACAGCGGCGCAAGGTCGTTTTTTCCGCGCTGGCTGGCGCGGTCTTCTCCGCGACCATACTCACCAAATCCACCGTCATAGTCATAGCGCCGTTCCTCTTCGCCTTCTTTTATTTTAACCGGCTGCGGTACCGGGTTTTCGCGGTTTTTCTCGCGGCGGCGGCCGCCGTCATCCTCCCGTGGACGCTCCACAACTACAAGACCTATGGCAAATTCGTCCTCGTCAATCTTTCCGGCTCCGCGATCTTCCAGCATAACAACCCGCAGACCCTCGAGACAGAGCGGCAAACCCGCGAGCTTAAAGAAGTGAAATGGGAAACACCGGAATGCCTCGAGATAGGGAAGCTGCCCCCCCTGGAGGCCGACAAAGTCTACCGGCAGCGCGCCTGGCAGTTCATGCGGGCCAACCCGGGCACAGTGCTGACCTACATGAAAATGAGGTTTAAGCATTTCTGGAGTTTATACCCCATCACACACAGCAGAATTCAAAGGCTGGCCGCTTTGCTCACTTCGGGCGTATACATCCCCCTGGCTTTACTGGGCCTTTTTCTGTCAGCCGCCTACTGGAAAAAGACCTTCCTGATCTGGGCGACCATTTTCTCCTACAACGCGATCCACCTGGTCTTCACCGCGACCCTGCGCTACCGCATACCGCTGGACCCTTTCTTCATGATCTTCGCCGCTTTCACTCTGGTCAAAATACTAGAATTATACGAAGCCCGCGGCGCAGGACCGCGCGGGGGGCTTTAGGAAAGTATGCTAAAAACAGACACCCTTATCATCGGCGGCGGCCTGGCCGGGCTCTCGGCCGGGCTGGCCCTGGAAGGCGGCTCCTACCTGATAGCCGAACGCGAGTGCCGCCCCGGCGGTCTCGCCGCCACTATCAAGAAGGGCGGCTTCCATTTCGATTACTCCGGCCACCTGCTGCACCTGCGCTGGCCGCACACGAAGAAACTGATCCTCGAGGCCCTTAAAGGGAATTGCGCCCGTCTGAAGCGCGACGCCAGGATCTACGCCAGCAAGAGCTGGACCCCGTACCCTTTCCAGGCCAACCTCTCCGGCATGCCGGCCAAGGTGAAATCGGAATGCGTCAGCGGCTTCCTGAAGGCCTACGCCGCCGGCGGCGGCCCCGGCGACGGCACCGAGCCGTTCAGCCGCTGGACGCGGCGCGTGTTCGGCGAGGGCATCTCGCGGCATTTCATGCTGCCCTACAACGCCAAGCTCTGGCGCTACCCGCTGCAGCGGCTGACCACCGAGTGGTGCGCGCCTTTCGTGCCCATGCCCAAGCCGGAGGAAGTTATAGCCGGCGCCTACGGCAAGAAAGCCGAGGGCCTGGGCTACAACACCGTTTTCCATTACCCCAAGACCGGCGGCATTGGCGCGCTGGCCAACGCTTTCGCGGCGGGCCTCGGCGGCCTGCGGCTGGGCCTGGAGGTGGAGAGCGTGAACCTGAAGAAGGGCGTGGCGCAGGTGCGCCATTTCGGCCCGGTGCATTTCAGGCGGCTGATCAACACCTCCCCCCTCGACTCTTTCGTCGGGATGGCGCAGGACGCGCCCGCGGCCGTGCGCCGCGCCGCGGCCTCGCTGCGCCACAACACGGTCTACGTGCTCAACCTCGGCGTGCGCGGCGTCAAGAACGACATGCACTGGGGCTATTTCCCCGGAGCGGAATTCCCTTTCTACCGGGCGGGCCTGGCCTCCAATTTCTCGCGCCGGCTGGCGCCCCGCGGCTGCGCCTCTTTCTATATCGAGCTGGCTACCGCCGGCGAGGCCGTGGACCTGGCCTCGGCGGAAACGGAGATCCTGCGCGGCCTCAAAGCCTGCGGCCTGATAAAGAACGCCGGGCAGGTGGTAGAGAAGCTCTGGCTGAAGATTCCCTGCGCCTACGTGGTCTACAACCGCGAGCGCGCCGCCGCCCTGCCGGTGATCTTCGGCTGGCTCAAGGCCCGCCGGGCCCTTTCGATAGGGCGCTACGGGGCCTGGAAATACTCTTTCATGGAAGAGAGCGTGAAGGAAGGCCTGGAAGCCGCCGCGGCCGTCCTGAAGCGCTGAACGCCGGCAACACTGTACCGCCCCATGTCCAAGAAACCGCCCTCTTTTATAACTTACCGCCTGCTGGCCGGCAGGGAGCTGCGCTGGCTGGCCGCGCTGGCCGGGGCCGTGTTGCTGGCAACCGCGGCCTACCTGCTGTGGCTGCCCGACGTCAGCGCGCTGAAGAAGCGCAACCCCACAGAGACCTCTTACATGCGCATAAAGGAGCGGCAGGCCGCCGCGCAGGGCAAACGCCTGCCGCGCCGCCTGGTCTGGACGCCCTGGGGCGGGATCTCCGGGCACCTCAAGCACGCCGTGCTGGTGGCCGAGGACGGCGGCTTCTACCGGCATAACGGCGTGGACTGGGAGAGCACGCGGCGGGCCGCGGAACTGGTCTGGGAAAAGAAACGCTTTGTCAGGGGCGGCAGCACCATAACCCAGCAGGTGGCCAGGAACCTCTACCTCTCTCCCTCCAAGAACCCGCTGCGCAAGGTCAAGGAAATACTGATAGCCCGGCGGCTGGAGAAGGAACTGGGCAAGCGCCGCATCTTCGAGATCTACCTGAACATAGCGGAATGGGGCAAGGGCGTCTGGGGCGCCGGCGCCGCCGCACAGGTCTATTTCGGCAAAAACGCCGCCGAGCTGACCCCCGAGGAGGCCGCCGCGCTGGCGGCCGCGCTGCCCAGCCCGCGCCGCTACAACCCCACCGGCGGCACCCGCTTCATGGAGCGCCGCAAGAGCCAGATCGTGGCGCGCATGCGCGCCTCCGGCTACCTGCCGGAGGAATCTGACGACGAGTTTATAGAAGATTCTTTCGAAGTGATAACCTCTACCGAAATACCGGTCAGCACTCCGGAAGAGGTTCTGCGTTCCACCCTGCCCGCCGCCGGCGAACCGCCGGCGGAAGCGCAACCCCTTTAAAACTTAACTCCGGCCTCGCGCAGCGCAGCGGCCAGGGCCGCGCGGCGGCCCGTGGAAAGCGGCAGCAGCGGCAGGCGCGGCTCGGGGCGGCACAGCCCCAGCAGCGAGGCCGCGTATTTCACGGGTATCGGGTTGGTCTCGCAGAAGAGGGTTTTAACCAGCGGGAAAAGGCCGCGGTGGGCCGCGGCGGCGCCGGCGATATCTCCGGACCGGAACAGCTCGCACATGCGCGAGACGGCGGCCGGCGCTATATTGGAGACCACGGAGATCACCCCGCGCGCGCCCACCGACATCATCGGCAGCGTCAGCGAATCGTCCCCGCTCATCACGGCGAAATCCGCGTCGGCCCCGGCTATGATCTCGCTGACCTGGTCCAGGCTGCCCGAGGCTTCCTTTATGCCGACTATATTGCGGAACTTCGCCCGCAGGCCGAGCGCGGTGGCCGGCAGCATGTTGACGCCGGTGCGGCCCGGGATATTGTAAAGGACTATGGGCAGCCTGGTGGCTTTGGCCAGCGCCGAGAAATGCGCCGTCATGCCCTCCTGGGTGGGCTTGTTGTAATAGGGCACTATGGCCAGCAGGCCGTCGGCGCCCAGCGCCGAGACCCTTTTCACCATCTCCACGGATCTGGCGGTGGAGTTGGTGCCCACGCCGGGCATGACCGGGACCCGGCCCTTGACCTCGGCGACCACCGTCTTAATTACCAGTTCGTATTCTACGGGCGACAGCGTGGCCGCCTCGCCGGTGGAGCCGCAGGGCACCAGCCCGCTGACGCCGCCCGCCAGCTGGAACCTGACGATCCTTTTGAGAGCCGGCAGGTCCACCTTGCCGGAGCGCAGCGGGGTGACGATAGCGGTAAAACAGCCGTTGAGTTTCAGCATTCTATTTCTCCCTTGAAGACTAGCCTGGCCGGGCCCTGTATGCGGATGTCCCTGGCGCCGTTCCCGGCGGGCTTGAGCCAGACGGTAAAATCTTCGCCGCTGCGGGACCTGAGCCGCACCGGCGGCTTTACGGCGCCGGCCAGGGCCAGCGCTACGGCGGAGGCCGTGATCCCGGTGCCGCAGGCCTGCGTCTCGCCCTCCACGCCGCGCTCGTAGGTGCGCACATGCGCGCGCCCGCCGCGCAGGCTGACAAAATCCACGTTGGTTCCCGCGCGGCCGAAAGCCGGGTTATGGCGCAGCGAGCGTCCCAACCCGTCGACGTCAAGCGTCTCCAGCCCGCTCACCGGCACTACCGCGTGCGGCACGCCGGTGTTGAGAAAATGCACGGTTCTTATGCCGCGCGGGTACTTACCGGCAAAACCCAGCTCCGCGCCTGCCACGTCGGGCATGTCCATGCGCACGGTCTCGGACGCGGTTATTTCGGCCGGCAGTACACCGGCCGCCGTGAGCAGCAGGAAACGCCTGCCGGCCAGGCCGGCGCGGTGGGCCCACCAGGCCGCGCAGCGCGAGCCGTTGCCGCAGAAGGCCTCCGAGCCGTCGGAATTGAAATACCTCACGCTTACGGCCCCGCGCCCGGCCTTGTTGACGTAAAGCAGCCCGTCCGCGCCTATCCCGGTCTTGGCCGCGCAAAGCCGCGCCGCAAGGCGTGCCAGCTCGGCGGTTTTTCGGCCGTCTCCGGTGAGGAGCACGAAATCGTTGCCGGCCCCTGACATTTTCCAGAACTTTATTTTCTGCACGCGTCCTCCGGGGCCGCCGGGGCCTGCTTCAGAAAAGCCTCCGCTACGCGCGCAGTGAAGGGGCCGCCGGAGCGGGCCCGCAGAAAATAGGCTTCAGCCTCGCCCTTCCTGCCCAATGAATAGAGCGCCATCCCCTTTACCGCCGCGGCCAGCGCGTCGCCGGGATCGGCGGCCAGCTCGGCGTCGGCGGACTGCGCGGCGCGGTTCGGCAGGCCGCCCATCAGCTGGTACAGCGCGCGCTCCAGGCGCAGCTCCCTGGAGGGCTCCCGGCTTATGGCCGATTCCATCAGCGTGATCGCGGTGTTGTACTTCCCCTGCCCGGCCATGGCCCTGGCCTCCAGCGCCGGCCAGACGGCCGACTTCGGCGAGGCCTCCTCGCCTTTGGCGGCGATAAAAAGGGCTTCGCCCCAGTCGCCTTTGCGCAGCATGCCGCGCGCGTACTCCTCCAGCGCGGCCGCGTCGCGAAAATCCTGCAGGATGACGGCTTTGGAATAGAACTCTTTCGCGCGGCCCAGGAAGCCCAGCGCGGTGTAGGCTCGGGCCAGCCCCAGGTTGGCCTCCGGATCGTCCGGGTACAGCGAGAGCGACTTCAGGAAGAGCGGCGCCGCCAGCTGGTAGAAGCCGGCCTGGTTATAGATGCGGGCCAAGCGGTAGGAGAACAGCACATTTTCGGGATGCAGGCCCAGCGCCAGCTTGTAAAGGCCTATAGCTTTGTCCACCGATCCCAGCGCCTCGTAACAGCGGCCCATATAGCCATAGGCCTCCTCGCGCATGCGCTCGGGCGGTTTTTCCCCCATGAACTTCTCCGAGGCCGCCAGCGCGGCGACGCAGTCGCCGGCCCCGTAGGCGTCGCGCATGCCGGCCAGCAGTTCGCCGGCCCGTTCGTCCGAGGTGCCGTCAAAAAAGAAAGCGCCCGCGGGGGCGGCCAGGCACAGCAGGGCGGAGAAGGCGGCGGCCCGGATCATAATTTCTCCACCAGCCTGGGCGCGGAGTAGATCAGCAGCGCCTCCCGGGCCTCGTCGGCGCGGCGCCAGGCCTCCGCCAGGCCGCTCTCGCCGGCCTCGGTACAGCGGTCAAAATCGGCTACGGTGATGTCCCCCACCTGCGTGCGCACCACGAAGTCGGCGCTGCGCTCGGATTCCCGCGCCAGCAGCGAGCCGCGGATATCGATGACCTGCAGCAGCGTCATCAGCACGGTGTCGGGGTTCTTGTTGACCGTGTTCTCCATCACGCTGGCCAGCACCCATTCGGCTCCCAGCGCCCTGGCGGCGCCCACCGGGACATTGTCCACCACGCCGCCGTCCACCAGATAGCGCTGGCGGTACTGCACCGGCGCGAAGATGCCCGGGATATTGACGCTGGCGCGCACGGCCATGGCCACGGGCCCGTCGGTAAATACGACTTTCTCTCCGGTGCGGATGTCCATGGCCGTGCAGGCCAGCGGCTTTTTAAGGGTCTCGAAGGTCGCCCCGCCCAGCCGGCCTTCTATGAAGCGGGTAATGTAGGTGGGAGAGATGAGCTTGTCGGCGAGGATCAGCGGCAGCACGCGTATCCCCTTGAAGTCCCTGCCCACCTTGTGTTTCTCCGCGTCGCGGCCGAAAGCCCAGATCTCGTCCAGCGGCTGGCCCGAGGCGTACATGGCCCCTATCAGCGCGCCCATCGAGGTGCCGGCCACATAGTCCACGGGGAAACCGGAGTACTGCAGCGCCTCCAGTACGCCGGTGTGCGCGAAGCCGCGCGCGCCGCCGCCGGAGAGGGCGAGCCCGACGGAGGGCCGCGCCGGCGGCTTGGAATTCACGATCCGCGTCCACATCGCGTCGCGCAGCAGCGCGTCGTCGGCGTACTGCGCGGCGGCGGCGCCCGGCAGCAGCAGGGCGGCGGCGGTCAGCAGTATGAATTTTCGCATGGGCGGCTTGTCCTAATCCTATCTGGCGAAATCCCGGCCCTGGGCCCATTCGAGCCTGCTGCGGGCCAGCAGCTGGCTGTAGACGGCCTCGAGGTACTTCGCCTCCAGCGAGCAGAGCGCGCACAGCGCGCGCAGCGCGGGCATGGAAGGCCGCCCGCCGCGGGAGGCGGTATCGTAGGCTTCCCGGGTTCTTTCGCTCTCGGCGCGCAGCGCCTCGGCCTCGGCCTGCCAGAAGACGGCCTCCTTGTGCGCCGACACGATCTCGTAGCGCACCCTGTCCTGCAGTTCGGAGCGCTTGAGCTCGCCCTGGCGGCGCTGCGCCTTGCGCTGCTGCACCTGGGTCCAGATGTCGTAGGAGAGCGGGAAATGCACGGAAACCGAGGCCAGCCAGTTGCGCGAGCGCTCGTTCTCCTCGGCGAGCGAGGAGAAGCGGTAGGCGTTAACGTCGTAGCTGGCTCCGAGGTAAATGGTGGGATAGCGGCGCACCAGGGCCATGTTGACGGCGATGTCTTCCATCTGGGCCTTGTAGAGCTCGCTCTTCAATTCGGAGCGAGTCTCCATGGCCGTCACCAGGCTGGAGGCGGCCGCGCTTTCCACTGGCAGCGCCGCGAACTCGCCCACTACCTCGGTCCGGTGGCCCGGCTCCTTATTGAGCACGCGCAGCAGTTCGGTAAGGGCGGCTTCCTCGCCGCGGCTGGCCTGGCGCGACCGGTCCCCGATGCCGGACAGCAGCATATCGGCCTCCAGCGCCTCGAAAGCGTCCTTGCGGGCGGCGGCGGCCAGGTCGCGGGCGCGGCCCGCCCAGTAGGAGAAGGAGGCGTTCAGGGCGCGCTGGTAGAGCAGGGCGTAGAAAGCTTTTTTCGCGGCGAGGGCGGCGTCGGCCCTGACCGTCTCGAAATTGACCTTGGCCTGGTTATGGGCCGTCCTGGCCAGCTTCAGCGTGTTGGTGTTCTTGCCGCCGGTGTAGAGCGGCTGCAGGGCCTGCGCCCGCATGGAGTAGAAAGAGTCGCTGGAGGAAGGGTAGATGAACCTGTCGCCGAGGTCGCCGCCCAGCACGGCCGGGTACTCCAGGTTGGCGCGGTTGAGGCTGGCCGAGAGGGCGAACTGCGGCAGGGCCATGAAGCGCGCCTCGCGGACGCGCTGCCGCGCTATGATGATATCCTGCTCGGCGGCCAGCGCGGCGGGGCTGTTCTTCACGGCCAGCGCCACGGCGTCCTGCAGTGTCAGTACGTCTTTCCCGTCTTGCGCCAGCGCCGCGCCCGCAAGGGCGGCCAGCGCCAGCGCGGCCGCTAGTATCTTCATATCTTGAACTTGGGCATTATCTCCGTGACGCGCTTGGAGAGGGCCTCGGCCTGCTCCTTCATGCCGGCCTCGGCGGCCGCCAGGCGGAACTTTTCGTATTCCTTCACCACTTCGTCCACGGCCCCCGCCATGTTGTTGAACTGGTCCTGCAGGTCGGTCAGCTGGTCGCCCTGCCGCAAGTAGACGCGGTGGGCCAGGTCGCCCTCGGCCACCGTCGCGCAGCTCTTCTCGAACTTGAAGATCGGGCCGGCCATCCGGTGAGAGATCACGGCCGAGACGATCAGCACCATGACCATGTACATCACGATCTTCAGGCCGAACAGCGGCACCATCGACGACATCTCGTCGAGCAGCGGCTGCATCATCGGGTGCTCGTTGACCACCTTGGAGACGGTCCAGATGATGTCCAGGCCGACTATGATGAAGGCAAGCAGCACGCTGAGAAAGAGCAGCGCCATGTAGCGGTACTGCAGGTGCTTCTTGATGAGGATCGTCTTGCGCTGGAACTGCGCCGGTTTAGCTTGAACGTTTTCTGTCATATTACCCCTTGGACTGGCTGCGAGGCCGGGGCGCCGCGGGCTCACAGGAACCCGCGGCCCCGGGGCCGGTTTAGAACATCACTTCCATCACGTCGAACCACTCCTGGTTTACGATCTTCAGCTGGCCGGTGGCCTTCTCGAGCGGCACGCCGACGTACTGGTTGTTGACGAGCGCGGCCATTGTGCCGAACTGGCCGGTATGCACCAGCTCCGCGGCCTTCATGCCCACGCGGGTGCCCAGCATGCGGTCGAACAGCGTCGGGGCGCCGCCGCGCTGCATGTGGCCGATCACGGCGTGGCGGGTCTCGATGCCGGTCTCCTTCTCTATGAAGCCGGCTATGCGCTCGCCCATGCCGCGGTCCTTGAGAATGGCGTGGCCGAACTGGTCCACTTCGCGCTTGGACTGGCCCTCCCCCACCTCGGGGAGTTCGGCGGCCTCGCTGGTGACCACCAGCGCGAAGCGCTTGCGGGCGTGGGCGGCCTTGATCTTGGCGAGCATATGCGCCGTGTCTATCTTCCTCTCGGGGATGCAGACGTAGTCCGCGGCGGCGGCGATGCCGGTGTAGAGCGCCACCCAGCCGGCGTGGCGGCCCATTACCTCGAGCACCATCACGCGGTGGTGGCTGTTGCCGGTGTCCTGCAGCGCCTGCGCCGCTTCTATTGCGCGCGTGACGGAGGTGTCGAAGCCGAAAGTATAGTCGGTCACGCTCAGGTCGTTATCCATCGTTTTCGGCACGCCGACGACGTTGAGCTTGTGGTCGCGGTAGAGTCTGGTCGCCACGCCCAGCGTGTCGTCGCCGCCCATAGCCACCAGCGCGTGGAGGTCCAGTTTTTTAAAGGTCTCAAGGCACTTCTTCACGTTGGAGCCGTCGTCCTTCTTGAACGGGTTGGTGCGGGAGGAGCCGAGCATGGTGCCGCCCTTGGCGATGATGTACTCGGTGACCTCGCGGTTGAGAGGGGTGGTAGTGCCTTCGAGCAGGCCCTTCCAGCCGTCGGTGATGCCGACGCATTCGTAGCCGTACTTTTCGGCCGCGTAGACGCAGCCGCGTATCGCGGGGTTGAGCCCGGGGCAGTCGCCGCCGCCGGTAAGTATGCCTATTTTCTTTTTCATGTCGTTCTCCTTTGAGTAGCTGCTAGAAGCTGGTGTTGTAGCGCATCTGCACGATGCGCTCGGTGTTGCGGTCGGCCCCGTTGCTGAACTCGCCGCTGCGGCCCAGGCCGCGCAGGGCCAGGTCCAGCTGGAAGTACGGGGTGACATAGACGCGCGTGCCCAGGTTGAGGCGGGACGGGTCGTCGGAGTGGAACAGGTTGTCGTACTCGGCCATGAAGGCCACCTTCTCCTCCAGCGTGTAGTTGAGGCCCAGGAAGCCGAACAGGTAATTGTTGTCGAAGTCGGGCACGTTGAAGCCGCCGTGCAGCGCCAGGCCCGGCACGCCGATCTCCTTGGAGCCGGTGACGTAGAGGCCGCGGCCCTTCTCCATGTATTTCTTGGCGTCGGAGTCGTAGTAATAGCCCTGGCCGTCGTAGCCCAGCGCCAGCGCCGGGATGTAGTAGCCGCCGTCGTAGAAGCGGAAGCGCACCTGGATCTCGGGGCGGCGCATCTTGATCGGGGAATCGGAGCCCACCAGGCGGTCCACCGTCATCGAGGCGCCCAGGTTCAGGCGCTCGAGCACGCCGAAGTTCAGCGCGCCCAGCACGCCGCCGGCGGAGTAGAAGCGCGTCTTGAACATGAAGCCGTAATAGTCCAGGATGCCCGCCGTGGGCACGTCGATCATCTCCACGTCCGGGAGCACCGGGGCGTCGCCTTTGTCGAGGGCCCAGGCGGGCGCGCAGGCGAGCAGCAGAACCAGGGCAGCGTTTAATTTATTCATCTTTCCTTCCTTGTGTTCGGTTTCTTACGTATCTTACAGACCGAGGGCGGCCTTCACTTTAGCGTCGATCTCTTCCAGCGAAAAAGGTTTCTGCACCACGTCGTTGGCGCCGCTGAGCAGGGCGATACCCTTCTCGCTGGCCGTGTCGCGCGAGGTCATGATGATGATCTTGGGACCGTCGGAGCCGTAGCGCGAGGAGATCTCGCTGGCCACGTGGTAGCCGTCGATATAGGGCATCATCACGTCCAGCAGCACGAGGTCGAACCTCTCCGACTCGGCGGCCTGCAGGGCGTCCTTGCCGTTCACCTTGGCGGTGACTTCGTAGCCGAACCGCTTGAAATAGGATTCAAGCAGGTCTATCAGGTCCGGATCGTCGTCCGCTATCAGGATCCGCTTTCCACTTTCCATGTCTTGTCCCCCAGAAGCTTCTCGATATCGTGGATCAGCGCGTCGCTCAGCCCCACGCGCTCGCTGGTCTCTATCATGTAGGTGCCGCGCCCTTTGGCGTTCACCTGGAAGTAGACCGGGCAGGCGCCGTGGCTGCGGCCCAGCGCCGTCTTCAGTTCGTGCAGCTGCTTCTCGTCGAAGAGTATCCCCTCGGGCAGGTTCAATATCAGCCCGCGGGCCCATTTATTCATCGCGTCGTAGAGAGCGTAGGCCTCCTCGGCTATCAGCTCGTAGTTCTGCTCGCCGAAATCGGATTTCTGCACCTTGCCGGCCACGACGACTATCTTGTTGGGGCCCAGCTGCGGGCCGTAGATCTTGTATTTCTTGGGGAACAGGCAGACCCCGACGTTGCCGGTCAGGTCCTCCACCTCGAACTTGGCCATCGCCTCGCCGGTCTTCTTGGTCTGCATGCTCTTGAACTGCGCCACGATGCCGGCCACGCGCACCATCGCGCCTTCCTCGAAGCCGCCGGCCAGCAGTTTCTCGGCCTGCGCGTTGGCCACCATCGAGAGATGCCGGCGGTAGCTGTTGAGCGGGTGGCCGGAGAAATAGAAGCCCAGCACCTCGCGCTCGTTCTTGAGCAGGGCGTGCTCGCTCATCACCGGGGCGGCCTTCTTCTCCTCGCCGAAGAGCATGGCCTGGTTGCAGTCCTGGGACTTGCCGCCGCAGAACAGCTCCACGGCCTCCATCGCCTTGGTGCGCGAGATCTCGGGTTTCTCCGCCGGGTAGAAGCAGTCGAAGCAGCCGCCCTTGGCCAGCGAATCTATCACGCGCTTGTTGAGCTGCTTGGAATCCGCGCGCAACGTGAATTCCTCGAACGAGCGGAACGGACCGTTGCGCAGCCGCTCGGCCACCATCGTCTCCACCACGCCCTCGCCGACGTTCTTCACCGCGGTCAGGGCGAAGCGGATGGCGGGCTTGCCGTTGCGCTCCTCTATCGAAAATTTCTTCTGCGAGCCGTTCACGCTGGGGCCCAGGATCTCTATCTCCATGTCCTGGGCCTCGCCGATATAGGTGACCAGCTTGTTCTCCTTCTCCTCGGAGTTGACCGCGCTCTTGCCGATCTCGCTGGTGAGCAGGGCGGCCATGAACTCCACCGGGTAGTTGGCCTTCAGCCAGGCGGTATGGTAGGCCACCAGCGCGTAGGCCACCGAGTGGGACTTGTTGAAGCCGTAGCCCGCGAACTTCGCCATGTCGTCGAAGATCTTGCTGGAGAGCTTGTTGGACACGTCGTGGAAAGACTTGGACTGCTCCACGAACTTGACGCGCAGCTTCTCCATGACGTCGAGCTTCTTCTTGCCCATGGCCTTGCGGAAATCGTCGGCCTCGCTGGGCGTGAACTTGGCCATGCTCTTGGCGATCTCCATGACCTGTTCCTGGTACACCATGGTGCCGTAGGTGTCCTTGAGGATGGGCTCGAGCAGCGGGTGGTCGTAGGTGATCTTCTTGCGGCCGTGCTTGCGCTCCACGAAGGTCTCGAGCATGCCGCTCTCGATGGGGCCGGGGCGGTAGAGCGCCACGAGGGCCGAGATGTCGCTGAAGACGGTGGGCTTGAGGCCCTTCACCAGCTTCTTCATGCCCTCGCTTTCCAGCTGGAACACGCCGGTGGTCTTGCCCTCGCAGAGCAGGTCGAAGGTGGCCTTGTCGTCCATCGGGACGGAATAGATGTCGAAATTTTCCTTGCCGGGCAGCTTGCGGATGAACTCTGAGGCGGTCTCGATGATGGTCAGCGTGCGCAGGCCCAGGAAGTCCACCTTGAGCATGCCGAGCGTGCCCAGCACGTTGCCGTCGTACTGAGTGGTGATGACGTCCTTGTTGTTGCGGTTGGCCAGCGGCACGTAGTCGGTGATGTCGTCCTTGGAGATCACCACGCCGGCGGCGTGCACGCCGGTCTGGCGGCGCAGGCCCTCCACCTTGAGCGCGATGTCGAACATCTTCTTGATCTTCGGGTCGCGCTGGTACTCCTTGAGCTCGTTGACCTCGTTGAGGGCCTTGAAGAGCGTGGTGCCCAGGTCCGCCGGCACCAGCTTGGCGATAGCGTTGACGTCGGCCAGGGGAATGCCCATCACGCGGCCCACGTCGCGCACGGCGCTCTTGGCCTTGATGGTGCCGTAGGTGATGATGTTGGCGACGCGGCTGGCGCCGTACTTCTCGCGCACGTACTGCACCACCTTCTCGCGGCCGTCGTCGGAAAAGTCGATGTCGAGGTCCGGCATGCTCTTGCGGCCGGGGTTGAGGAAGCGCTCGAACAGCAGAGAGTTTGGCAGCGGGTCCACGCGGGTGATGTCCAGCGTGTAGGCCACCAGGGCGCCGGCGCCGGAGCCGCGGCCCGGCCCCACGGGCACGCCGATGCTGCGGCCGTGCTTGATGAAATCCATGACGATCAGGAAGTAGCTGGAGAAGCCCATCTTCTTGATGGTGTCCAACTCGAACTCCAGGCGCTTGTGGTACTCCGGCCCGGCGTTGGGCACTTTTTTCTTCAGGCCCTCCTCGCACAGGTCCCGGAGGTAGTAGAAGTCGCCGTCGCCGGCGCTGTGCTCCGCCTTGTACTGGGCGGGGATGTCGAAGGCGGGCAGGTGCAGCTTGCTGGTGTCCACCTTGACGCTGCACATGTCCGCGATGACCAGCGTGTTCTTCACGGCTTCGGGGGTGTGCGAGAAAAGTTTCACCATTTCCGCCGGGCTCTTGTAGTAGAGCTCATGCGTGGTCATGCGCATGCGGCTGGGGTCGTCCATCAGCGAGCCGGTGGAGATGCAGATATGCGCGTCGTGCGCCTCCCAGTCCTCTTTCTTCTGGTAGTGGCAGTCGTTGGTGGCCACCAGCGGGATGCCGGTGCGCTTGGCCACCTCCAGGAGGCCGGCCATGGCGGCCTGCTCCTCGGGGATATCGTGGTCCATCAGCTCGAGGTAGAAATTGCCCTTGCCGAGGATGTCCTGGTATTCCATGGCCATCTTCACCGCGTCGTCGATCTTGCCCTCGGCGCAGTTGCGGGCGATGTGGGACTTGAGGCAGCCCGACAGGCAGATGAGGCCCTCGGCGTGCTTGGCGAGCAGTTCGGAATCTATGCGCGGGTCGTGGTAGAAGCCCTCGAGGAAGGAGGCGGAGACCAGCTTCATCAGGTTGTGATAGCCGGCGTCGTTCTTGGCGAGCACGGTCATGTGGCCGTTGTCGCGGCGGCTGCCGCCTTTTTCCTTGTTCAGGCGGGAACCCTTGGCGACGTAGCACTCGCAGCCGAGGATGGGCTTGAGGCCGGCGGCGTTGGCCATGAAATAGAAGTCCATGGCGCCGTACATGTTGCCGTGGTCGGTGATGGCGAGGGCGTTGCCTTTGACGGCGCCGAGGCCCTTGAGGAATTCCGAGGGCCCGCCGTGGCCGTCGCTGACGCGCAGCATGCCGTCGAGCAGCGAGTACTCGGAGTGGTTGTGCAAGTGTATGAATTCAGGGCCCATTGTAATAGAAAACCGGCCGCGGCTGCCGCCCGCAGTCTTTAATTATATAAATAAAGTAGTCCCTAAAGGAATTTTCCGCCCGGAAAGCGGCATTCCGTGAGCACCGCGAGATGCCCAGTCGGGTCTGCAGGGTGATGGCCCCTCCGCTCAGACCAGGCTCGTTCGGTGGCCTACCGTAGGGGTCAGGTTAGCAAAAGCCCCCCGGAAGGCGAGGCTTGCGTAAGCGCCGAGCCTGAGGGCGGCAGGCGCGCGCACGGTGTGCGCGACGCCGATTTTGCGACCTGACCCCTGCGGGAGGCCCCTCTGTTAGGGCAGCGGTGAGAGCGGGGCTTTAGCGGAAATTATATAATCATATTATGGCGAAGAAAGCGGCGCACCCCTACACGGAGAAGAAGCACAGGCACAGGCTCGTCTTTTCCGGCACCGTGAATTTCCGCGCCGATACCGTGACGCTGCCCAACGGGAAAAGGGCTACGCGCGAGTTCGTGGACCATCCGGGCGCGGTGGCCGTACTGCCGGTGCTGCCCGACGGACGCATCGTCTTCGTGCGGCAGTTCCGCTACCCGGTGGGTCTGGCCACGCTGGAGATCCCCGCCGGCAAGCTCAACGGCCCCAGAGACAATCCGCTCAAGCGCGTTAAGGCCGAGCTGAAAGAAGAGACCGGCTATACCGCGAAGAAGATAACGCCCATACTTTCCTACTGGCCCACGCCCGCCTTCTCCACCGAAGTGCTGTACATCTATACCGCCACCGGGCTGAGCGGCGGCGCGCCGAACCCCGACGAGGACGAGTTCCTCACCCTCGAAACTATCCCTTTTGAAAAAGCCTGGCAGATGGTAGAGACCGGCCGCATACGCGACTCTAAAACGGTCATCGCCCTGCAGGCCTGGAAAATAAAGCTGCTGGAGAAAAAATGAAATTCGACAATACCGACACCCTGTGCGTCAACACACTGCGTACCCTTTCCATAGACATGGTGGGCAAGGCCGACTCAGGCCACCCCGGCCTGCCCCTCGGCGCCGCCCCCCTGGCCTACTCGGTCTGGGCCGGCCATCTGAAGTTCTCCCCCTCCGACCCGGCCTGGTTCGACCGGGACCGCTTCGTGCTGTCGGCCGGCCACGGCTCTTCGCTGCTCTACTCCATACTGCACATGTACGGCTACGGCCTGAAGCTCGATGACCTAAAGGCCTTCCGCCAGCTCGACAGCCTCACCCCCGGCCACCCCGAGCACGGTCACACCAAGGGCGTGGAGATGACCACCGGCCCGCTGGGGCAGGGTTTCGCCTCCGCCGTCGGCATGGCGCTCGCCGAGAAACTGATGGCCGACAAGCTCAACACCCCCGAGTTCCAGCTGGTGGACCACCACACCTACATCCTCTGCGGCGACGGCGACCTGATGGAAGGCGTCTCCTACGAGGCGGCCTCGCTGGCCGGCACGCTTAAACTGGGCAAATTGATCTGCCTCTACGATTCCAACGGCATCACCATAGAGGGCCCGACCAGCCTGGCCTTCACCGAGGACGTCAAAAAGCGCTTCCTCGCCCAGGACTGGCAGGTCATCGAAGTCGAGGACGGCAACAGCCTCCAGGAGATAGACTCGGCCATCAAGAAGGCCAAGCGCGAGACCGAGAAGCCCTCCATCGTCATCGCCAAGACCAATATCGGCTACGGCAGCCCCAAGCAGGACAAGAACTCCGTGCACGGCGAGCCGCTCAAGCCCGACGAGATCCTGGCCACCAAGAAGAAGCTGGGCTGCGGCTCCGAGGAGCCCTTCTGCGTCACCGACGAGGCCCGCGCCCGCTTCGCCGAGCAGGCCGAGGCCGCCGAGCGCGACCGCAAGCGCTGGCTGAAGCTCTGGAAGAACTATTCCGAGGCGCTGCCTGAGAAGGCGGAGCTCGCCAAGGCGATGCTCGGCCGCGAGATCCCCGACGGGCTGTTCAACCCCGGCCCCGAGTTCTTCGACAAGCCGGTGGCCACGCGCGAAGCCTCCGGCAAGGTGATCAACCTGATGGCGGACAGCCTGCCCGGCCTCACCGGCGGCTCGGCCGACCTCGGCCCTTCGACGAAGACCGACTTCCTCAAAGAGCCGGCGCGCACGCTGCACTTCGGCATCCGCGAACACGCGATGGGCTCCATCCTCAACGGCATGGCCCTGCACGGCGGCCTGATCCCGTTCGGCGCCACGTTCCTGGTCTTCTCCGACTACGTGCGCCCGGCGCTACGCCTGGCCGCGCTGATGCAGTGCGCGTCCATCTTCGTCTTCACGCACGACAGCATCGGCGTGGGCGAGGACGGCCCCACCCACCAGCCGATCGAGCACCTGATGAGCCTGCGCCTGATCCCCGGCCTGCTGGTGCTGCGCCCGGCCGACGCCTGGGAGACGCTCTACGCCTGGGAGGCCGCCGTGCGCAGCCGGCGTCCGGCTTGCCTCGCGCTGTCGCGCCAGAAACTCCCGCTGATGACGCAGTACCGCGAGAAGATAGCCGCCGGCCTCAAGCGCGGCGCCTACCTGCTGCGCGGCCCGTCCATCGTGCCGTCGGTGGAACTGGTGGCCTCCGGCTCGGAGGTCTCCCTGCTGTTCGACGCCGCCGCCCTGCTGGAGAAGGAAGGCATCGGCGCGCGCATCGTCTCGGTCCCTTCGTTCGAACTGTTCCGCGAGCAGGACAAAGCCTACCGAGACTCGGTCTTCATCCCCGAACTGCCCAAGGTGGCGGTGGAAGCCGGCCGCGGCATAGGCTGGCGTGACCTCATCGGCGGGGACGTCGAGGTGGTTGGCCTGGACACCTTCGGCAAGTCGGCGCCGGCGCCGGCGGCCTACGAGGCGCTGGGCATCACCGCGAAGAGGATAGCCGAAACCGCACGCCGGATGGTGAAGTAAGCGCGAACGGGCGCGAAAGAAGAACCCCTCCGCGGCGGAGGGGTTTTTTTTATCCTCTTTAAATGGAACGCGAGCGGCGCAGGCCCCACAGCGAGGCCGCCGCGAAGAACAGCGCCGGGGCGAAACCCGCCGCCAGCGGCGGCAGCAGTTCCGAGTTGCCGGCCTCCTGCGCCATGATGATCACGGCCCAGAAGAAGAAACCCAGCCCCACCGACAGGCCGAAATTCATGTAACGGCTGCTCTTACCGGAGAGCAGCACCATCGCCGCGCCTATCAGCGCCATCGCCGGGTTGGCCAGCGGCGCGGCCAGCTTGGCCCAGAACAGGGTGCGTTCCTCGGCCGAGGGGCTGCCGGCGGCCTCGAGGAGGCGCAGCCGGCGCGACAGGTCGAAGATGGAAATACCGTCGGGGACCAGCTTGCCCAGCACGATGTTGCCCGGCGGCACGGCGAGTTCCGAACGGAGGGTTTTGAACCTGGCAAAAGCGGGCTCCCCGCCCGGGCCGTATTCCAGCAGCGTCCCGCCGTACAGGTCCCAGCGCCCGGCCCCGGAGTTCCAAGCGGCGGAGGAAGCGTTGACCTCGCGCCAGAGCCGCCCGCCGCGGTAGAAACCGGCCACCACTCCCTGCATCTCTCCGGTGCGCCCGTCGAAAAGAACCGCGGAGACGAAGGTCTCGGGCCCGGCCGAGAACACGGCGTCCCGCCGCACCAGGCGCTGCCAGTCGTCGCGGCCGCGCACCCGCTCCTCGAAGAGGTTCTCCGCGCGCATGTACATGCCGGGGGCGGCGGTCTCCTGCAGCAGGAACTGGCCGGCCCCCACCAGCGCCGCGCAGACCAGCAGCGGCTTGATCATGTCGAAAGGCTTCCAGCCCCCGGCCAGGCCCGCCTTCCACTCGCCCCGCGCCATCATCCCGCCCAGCGCCGACAGCGCGGCCAGCAGCGTGGCCAGCGGCGCCATCTTAACGGCGAAGTAGGGAGCCTGGTAGAACATGTAGCGCGCCAGCAGCCAGCCGTCGGAGCCGCCCTTCATGAAAAAGTTCAATTTATCGAACAGGCTGCCGAACAGCAGCAGCAGGCAGAACACGGCCAGCCCGAAACCGAAAGGCCCCCAGAAGTTGCGCGCGATGTACCTGTAGAAAATTTTATTCATAGGGCTACTTGGCGTACAGCCGCCGCTTCCACAGCCACAGCCCGGCGGCGGCGGTCAGCAGGGCTGGCAGGAAGATGGCCCACGGGAAGAGGGCCGAGTATTTGCGGCTCAGCACCATCCCGCTCATCGTCAGGCCGTAGTAGAAGAAGATAATTATGAGGCTCAGCCCGAAGCCGGCCGACCGGCCGCGCTTGTCCAGCGCCACGCCGAGCGGCGAGCCCACCAGGAAGAACACCAGCGGCGCCAGCGCCAGCGCGAAGCGGGAGGCGGCCTCGATGCGGAACTTGGCCTCTATCTGCCGGTCCGGCACGCCCTCGCGCAGCTGCGCCAGCAGCGCCGGCGTCGTCATCTCGCGGTGCTTGAACTTGCGCACGGCGGCGCCCTCGGTGAAGAAAGGCAGCAGCGTCTTGTAGGAGGCGAAGCTGCCGTAGAGGATCTTCTCCCGGTCCTTCAGGTCGGTCTGGGTGAACTGACCCTCGGAGAGCTCCAGCTCCAGCCCGGTCTCCCCGGCCTTGCGGTACCGCCCGGAGGCGGCGTTGATCTTGTTGATATAGGCCGTGCCCGCGCCCTTCTCGATGCGGCGCAGCAGCTTCACGTCGGACATTTCGCCGGAAATGGCGTTCACGCCGCCGGCGTACAGCGTCCATTCTGAGAGCTGCTGGAACGTGCGGGGCTTGAGCTCTATCTTGGTGACGCGGTTGATCATCGTGTTGAGGTAGTCCACGGAGCGCTTCTGCCCGATGGGCCCGAGCCAGTTGTTGATGGCGAGCAGCAGCAGGGAACACAGCAATGCCGCGTAGAAGACCCAGGAGAAGATGTCGCCGAAGGAGAACCCGCCGGCCCGCAGCGCTATGATCTCGCCGTCCTGCGACATCTGGCCCAGGCTCAGCAGCACCGCCAGCAGGAAGGCCAGCGGCAGCGACATGGCCAGGATGTTCGGCAGCAGGTAGAATACAGTCTTGGCCAGGAAATAGAAGGAGAAACCGGCCAGCGCGCCCTGGTTGACGATCTGCACGAAATTCAGCATCACCAGCAGCGAGGCGAAGATGAAAAGGGAAAGACCCAGGAACTTCGCGAAGGTCTTCAATATATAAAGGCGGGCTATAGGCACGGCCATTTATTTATTCTATTATATATCGGCAGTACCGTAGTAGCCCGATTCGCCGCTTTTTAAGCGCGCCGAGGCGGGCAGTTTTCGTTTGCCCTGAAAAGCCGTTTTTTCGGACAGTTCCCGTTTCCCGGCGATAAATGAAGAAGGCCCTGCTCCTGCTGCTCCTGCTCCACCCCGCCTGCGCCCCCGGCGCCGCGGCGGAGGAATTCGCACGGCCGTCCGCGGCCGGCGGCCGCTTTCTGCTGCTCGACCGCCCGGACCCGGCCGTATTGCCAGGCGTCACCGAGGTCTCCACCGCGGCCGAATCCGGGGCCGAAGAGGGCCTGCCCACCGACATGCCGTTCTCCTACAGCCCCGACTACTGGAACTCCGCGCGCGAGGCCGTGGAGACCGGCCGCTTCCGCCGGGAGGAGATCGCCCCGGCGCAGCGCGTGGAGGCCTCCACCGAGGCGCCGGCCGCGCCCGAGCCGCAGGTGGAATTCATAGAGTCCGGCACCACGCTCTCGGTGACGGGCCGCAAGGTCATCGCCGTCAACTACAGCGGCAAGCGCTATATGGCCGAGCAGACCAACTCCAGCCGCGCGCGCAGCCTCAGTCTGTTCGAGATCACGCAGCAGATGCAGGTGCGCATGCAGGGCAAGGTGGGCCAGAAGATCTCCGTCAACGTCGACTACGACGACACCAAGGTGGACAAACAGGACATCTCGGTGGTCTACCAGGGCGACCCCAACGAGGTGGTGCAGAACGTCTCTTTCGGCGACATCGACCTGTCGCTGCCGGCCACCGAGTTCGTCTCCTACAACAAGCAGCTCTTCGGCATCAGGGCCGACCTGAAGACCCAGCGGCTGAAGTTCACCTTCGTGGGCTCGCGCACCAAGGGCGAGACCAAGACCAAGCAGTTCACCGGCAACACGCAGTTCCAGAAGGCGGACATCAGCGACATCAGCTATATGCGCCGCAAGTATTACGACCTGACCTTCGGCAACACAGACCGCCTGCCGCTCAAGGCCAACTCCGAGAAAGTCTACATCGACCGGCAGACTTCGGCCCTGGTGGACAACGTCACGGTCTTCGCCCTGGACGCGGACGACCTGGCCGTGCAGACCTCCAGCTACACCGGGCGCTTCCAGCTGCTCAACCGCGGCATAGACTACGTGATGGACTACGCCAACGGCATCCTGACCTTCAACTCCTCGCTGGACGCGGACGACGTGGTGGCCATAGACTTCCTGAACGCCAACAGCTCCCTGCTGTCGGTGAACTCCTCCACTTCTACGCTGGACACCGCCGGCACCGGCAGGCTCAAGGTCCTTAAGGCCAAGGACGACATAGCCATCTCCTCCACCTCCGCCTCCGCGGAGGTAGGCTACCGCCGCGAACTCAAGACCTATTATTCCATAGGCCAGACCAATCTGGTGCGCGACAACGGCACCGGCAACTTCTCGCTGAAGGTGCAGGACCTCAGCCATAACGACGTGGGTTCCTCGCTGAACCCGCCGCAAACCTACGCCGACAGCATCACGGTGGACTTCGAGCAGGGCATCTTCCGCCTGCTCAGCCCGTTCGGCTCCGACGGCGACCCGAACGAGCCGGACCCGCAGGTGTACGCGGCCTCCCCCTCCTCCCGGCGGCTGTTCCACGTGGAGTATTCCTACCGCTTCAAGACTTTCATCCTGGATGCGGGCATCGTGCTCAATTCCGAGGTGGTGCGCGTCGACGGCGCCAAGTACACCCGCAACTCCGACTACTTCATCGACTACGACTCAGGCTTCATCACCTTCTACTACCCGGAGAAGATCAACCAGGATTCCAAGATAGACATCACCTACGAGGTCTCGCAGTTCGGCGGCACCGGCAACCAGTCCATAGTGGGCGGCCGCGCCTCCTACGACTTCGGCAGCCATTTCTCGCTGGGCTCCACGATGCTCTACCAGGGCGGCATCAAGAGCAACACCGTGCCCAACGTGACCGACCTGGTGAACAGCATGCTGGTCTACGAGGGCGACGCGCAGCTCAAGGGCCTCAACCTGCTGGGCATGAAGGCCTCGCTGGGCGCGGAGGCCGCGCAGTCCAGGACCAACCCCAACCTCAACGATTTCGCGCTGATAGACAACATGGAGGGCATCAAGCAGGACGACTCGGCGCCGACGGACAAGAACTACTGGGCGATAGCCTCCAACCCCGTGGAAACGCCTGCCGACCCGCGCGCCGTAGTCTGGGCCAACGAGAACGTGAAGGCCAGGGAGATCAACCCGGCCTCCTCCTCCGACGGCAGCCAGCAGGTGCTGACCATAAACTACGACTTCAATATCTCCTCCGAAGTTTCGATAGCCTACCCGCTGTCCCCGACCGGCCTGGACTTCTCGCAGAAGAAGGTGCTGGAACTGATAGTTTTCGGCCAGAACTCGACGGGCGTGCCGGGCCCCCAGATAAACATCCACTACGGCCAGATCAACGAGGACGCCGACGGCCGCGGCGGCCAGGACTACACCTGCTCCAGCGGCCTCACCCTCTTCAGCTATCCCAAGAGCGAGGACATCAACTGCGACAGCCAGGTATCGGCCAGCGAGGATATCGGCTGGCTGTACGCCCCGGAGGGCAAGGAGAGCCGCCGCTACGGCGCCTCCAACGGCAGGCTGGACACGCAGGACCTCAACCAGAACGGCCGCATGGACGCCCAGGACTTCACCGGCGGCAGCTTCGGCTATGTCAGCGGCCACCTGTTCACCGACGCGAACGACTCCAATAGCCTCAAGAACACCATAAACTTCTCCGGCTGGCACAACCTGTCGCTGCAGCTGCCCATCACCTCCACCGACAGCTACCGCTGGAACGCGGTCAAGCAGGTCCGTATCTCGCTCAAACAGGCGACCGGCGGAGCGGCCAGCGGCGTCATCAGGTTCGCCCGCATCTCCGCCGTGGGCAATACCTGGGCAGTGCACGAGAGCACCACAGGCGGCAGCGTTCATTTGTCCGCCCTTAACAACATCGACAACCCCGGCTACACCCCCATCTACGACGAAGCCGGCGCGGCCGCCACCGTCTTCACGGACCTCTACGGCTCGGTCTCCGAGCAGAAGGAAAAGACCAAGTCCAGCGTGATCAGCGAGCAGACGCTCAAGATCGATTACTCGGCCGTCACCTCCACCTCCAGCGGCTACGTCTACCGCACCTTCCCGCAGGCCGTGGACATCTCGCAGCACGAAACGGTACGCTTCCTGGTGAAAAACCCGGGCGCGCCGGCGCCCAACGCGAAGTTCTTCATCCGGGCCGGCGGCGACGCCAGCTACTTCAAGGCCGCCGTGCCGCTGGACTTCACCGGCTGGCGCCTGATAGAGATCCGCCAGGAGGACCTCAGCGGGGACGCCATCCCCGACGTCTGGACCAGCGGGTCCCCGTACGCGATCGAGATCTCCTCGGCGGGCACGGCCACGCTGCAGCAGGTCTCGCAGTTCCGCGTGGGCGTGGAAGCCGCCGACGCCGGCCCTTACTCCGGCACGGTCTATTTCAACGAGCTGCACCTCAAGGACCCGATAGCCCGCACCGGCAACGCCCGCAAGGTGGAGGGCGCCTTCGAGGTGCCCGGCTGGTTCAGCTTCGGCGGCAAGCACCGCTACGTGGACCGCAGTTTCCAGACCCCGGTAACGGCCGTCTCCAACCAGGACAGCGAGCAGTCCAGCGCCTACCTGAACCTGACGCGCCTGGCGTTCTTCCCGGTCAATGTCACGGCTTCGCAGCAGATCACCGTCACCCCCAACGCCGCGGCCACCGGCTCCAATAACCTCGTTACGACGCTGCAGGAAGGCCGCGTAAAGAAGTTCGACGGCTCCGCCACCGGCAGCCTCAGCCTGGGCCCGCTGCCCAAGATCGGCCTGAACTACACGCGCGGCATCGTCGACTACAGCCTGCTCAGCCGCAAGGACGACAAGAACACCTACGCCGCCAACCTGACCTATTCGGTGCCGGGCTCCCTGTTCCTGCTGCCGCGCACCGTTAACGCCAACTACGCGCTCACGCGCAGCCTGGTGGACTACGACGGCGCCCGCCTGCCCAACCCGGCCGGGCTCTACAACACCGACGAGCGCACCGACGCCTACGGGGCCAAGCTGACCTTCGTCCCCTGGAAGGGCTCCACCTTCAACCCGGGCTACACGCTGCAGACGGTGAAGGAGAAAAAGTCGCAGCTCTCGGACCCGGCCGCCTACGAGCGCTACCCCAAGTCCATGCAGCAGACCGCGGACTTCGCCTCCAACCTGCTGCTGGCGCGCTGGTTCAACCCGTCGGTGAACTACTCGGTCTCGACGATAGAGAACAACAATCTCGCCGTCACCACGGTCACCGTGGCGCGGTCCTCCCAGACCTACAGCGCCGGCGAGATAAAAACCATCACGCGCAGCGCGCAGGGCGGGGTCAGCCTGACACTGAGCATGAACGACCTGGCCCCGCGCAACCGCCTGCTGCGCTCCATGGTCCTCTCCTCCAACTACCAGATCCAGGACGGCGACTCGTGGTACTACGTCGAGAAGGACTACGACGCCCGCTCCAGGCTGTGGCTGCGCGATTCGCTGTCGCCCAAGAACCCCTTCGCGCAGCGCAACTCGCTGACGCTGCGCGATACGATGAGTTCCACGCAGCGCTGGCAGCCCTTCGAGGGCTTCGAGTTCGCGGGCCCGTCGGCCGCGCTGAAGACGCTCTCGCTGACGAACAATTTCACCAACTCGGTGCAGCGCTCCGAGGTGACCGGCACGGTCTCCAAGAGCGTCAACCGCACGTTCCCGGACATGATACTCTCCGTTTCCCAGCTGGAGAACCTGCTGCGCGCCCGCCGCTGGGCGCAGGGCGCCACGATGAACCTGAAGTATTCGCGCAACACCAACGAATCCAAGGGCATCTCGCTGGAGACCGCCGGCACCTACGGCATGGACCTGCGCTTCAAGCTGCTCAACGTGATGGATACGGCCTTCAGTTACAACCTGCGCCTGGGCGACAAGCGGGACCTGCGCGTGGACCAGCTCACGCAGCGCACCCGCCACGACGACGCCACCCTGCAGGGCACTTTCGACCGCGGCAAGTTCCGCCTAACGCCCAAGGCCGACTACGTCTCCGACGTCACCAAGGGCGCGCTGGGAGTGGTGACCGCCAACACCCGCACGATCACGCCCAGCCTGCTGCTCAAGTCCGACTTCCAGATGCCCAAGGGGCTCAAGCTGCCGTTCATGAAGCAGGCGATGATCTTCACGAACCGCGTAGTCTGGACCACGACCCTAAGCTACGCCATCAAGTCGTCGCCCATCACCATCGCCGACAACAACCGGCTGCTCTCGCTGCTCTCCAACGCCGACTACGAGGCCGCCAAGAACCTGCGCCTGGCCATCAACGTGGGCCTGCAGCGCTTCTGGCACAAGACCCTGAAGGAAGAGGAGTACTTCTCCTACCAGGCCGGCAGCACGCTCACTTTCCAGTTCTAAAGCGGGGGGGCCGCGCCCTGGCGCGGGTTTTATGAAGAAGGGGACGATACAAAAAGCCGGTAAATGGCTGCTTAACGCGCTGCTGCCGCGCGCCTGCGCGCATTGCGGCAGGGACCTGCATTATCTGGAGGCGGCCCCGCTCTGCCCGCCGTGCGCGGCGCGGCTGCAGCCCCTGCCGGAGCTGATCTGCGCCGTCTGCGGCCTGCCGCTGGCCGACGGCGGGGCCTCCTGCCGGGACTGCCGCGGGCGCGGCCCCGCGGCGCTGGACCTGGCCAGGTCGGCCTATGTCTTCAACCCGGAGCTGCGCTCGCTGGTGCACACCTTCAAGTACCGCGCGCGCGAGGACCTGGCCGCCTGGCTGGGCGCGGAGATGGCCGGGGCTATCGGCCGTTTCCCGGAGCTTTCCGAATATTCTTTCGCGGCCGCGGTGCCGCTGCACCCGGCGCGCCGCCGGGAGCGCGGCTTCAACCAGGCCGAGCTGCTGGCCGCGGCGCTGGCGGAGCGGGCCAACCTGTTCCTGCTGCGCGGGGCCGCGCGGCGGCGCCGGAACACTCCCACGCAGACCGCGTTGTCGCGGGAGAAGCGGCGGGAGAACATGGCGGGGGCCTTCGAGGTGGCGGACCCGGCGCTGGTGCGGGACAGGAAGATACTGCTGGTGGACGACGTGGCGACCACGCTGGCCACGCTGGACGAGCTGGCGCGGGAGTTCAGGAAGGCCGGCGCCAAAGCCGTGGCAGCTTACACCCTGGCCCGCGAACCCTGAAGGAAGACGCCAGAGGGGGCAGGGTTAGCAAAAGCCCCCCGGAAGGCGAGGCTTGCGTAGCGCCGAGCCTGAGGGCGGCAGGCGCGGCCACGGTGTGGCCGACGCCGATTTTGCGTTCCTGCCCCCTCTGGCGGCTTTGAGACGCTTAACTAAAAGAAAAAGCCGGCTTTGGGGCCGGCTTTTCCTTTTGAGTTGTAGGGTGGGGTTAGAATTCCACGTCGAAGATGTAGGCGGTGTACGGGGCCATCTCCTGCAGGCGCAGGCCGCCGCTGAGGTCTGCGGTCTTGAACGAGAAGAAGCGGTCCGAGAGCTCCTCGAAGATCGCCGTGGTCTCCCCCTCGCTCTTGATAGAGACGTTGACGACGCCGCAGGAGGTTTCGCCGGAATAGTTCACGACGACCACCTTCAGCGTGCGGCGCTGCGCCCAGGCCCAGGCGAGGATATTGACGTTGGAGCGGTTCTCCTTGTCGCACTGCTTGACTTCGAGCAGCGTCCACTCGCCGCCGTGGAAGGCGGGGTGGTCGGTGATCTTGAGCAGCTTGGCGTAGAATTTCTTGACTTCCAGGTCCGGGGCCCGGTCGTAGAGCTCGGTCAGCTGGAGCGGCGCCTTTACCTTCACGCCCTCCACCTGATTGTCGTTGTAGAAGCGCAGGCCTTTGATCGTGGAGACGATCACGCCGGCGGCCAGCGCCTTCTGCCGGCCGAAGGCCGTCAGCGAAGGCTGCTCGTCGTGGTTGTCGATGAAGCGCGCGGAGCGCTTCTGGTAGAGCTTCTCGGCGCGCAGGTGGCCGCGCACTTCCTGCGGGCCCTGGAAGCGGAGCCTGTCGTAGGTGCCCTTGTCATAGGTATAGTCGAAGCCTATCTGCTGCACGCGCCACTCCAGGCCCCAGTAGACCTCTGCGAGGAAAGTGAACTGCGGGTGCTTTTCCTTCACGGTCCGTATCGCGCTCTCCCAGAATTCCTCCTGGGGGCGCTTGTAGCCGCTGCGCCCGAGCAGCCAGCCCCAGGTGCCTTCGTGGATCTCGTTCAAGGTCAGCATCACCATGTCGCAGCGCACGCCGTCGGCCATGTCGGCGATGCGCAGCAGCACGCTGAGCATGCGGTCGCGCGTCGCCTGGTTGAAATAGTTGAGCTGCGCGCTGTCGGTCCAGGCCGGGAAGTTGGGATCGCGGCCGTAGGCTATGTAGCGCTTGTTCTCCGCGTCGGGCAGTTCGAAGAACCAGTCGGGGTGCGCGCGGAAATCCTCTTCGGTGCCGTTGATGAAGCAGTCGGGGCATTCCTTGATGTAAGGATTGTCCCTGGAGGTGTGGTTGGAGACCAGGTCCACCATCAGCTTCATCCCCATCGAGTTGAGCTTTTCCTTCAGGGCCTTCAATTCCCATTCGAAGCCGAGCTCGGGGTTCAGCCGGTACCAGTGCACGGAGTATGGCGAAGAGCCGATGGCCTCCGGCCCGAAGCCGGGCGGGAGGTTCTTGACCTCGGCCAGCAGGGCGGCGTCTGTGCGGGCGATGCGTTCGGATTCGGGACTGGGCTCCCACACGCCGATCAGCCAGACGATGTCGAAACCGAGGTGGCGCAGCTGCAGCCACTCGTCGTCCGGCACGGAGGAGAGCGTCATCTCCGGCAGGGTATACTTGGCCCTCAGCTGTTTAAGCCAGAGCCTGGTATTGATCTCTATCAAGTGCGGGTTTGAGCGAAGCACGGGACCTCTCGTTTTGTCGCCAATATCTAAGGGAACTCCCCCGGAGAATTATATCAAATGAACCGCAGGGATTTAACGCGCCGCGGCCGCATCGCCGCCGCCCAGCCAGTAGCGGGCGAGCTTCAGGGTTACCACCCCGAAGATGATCATCAGCGCCACGCCGGCCAGGACCACGCGCCAGGCCCAGTAGGACACCTTGCGCGCCGGCAGGTCGGCGGCGTCGAGCACCTCGTAGATCCACCACCTGGAACCGGCCACATTGGAGACGGAGACCAGGAACGTGCGCCCGCGGAAATGGACTTCGCTGGAAAGATTCTGCAGTTCGCGCGCGGACGCCAGCGAGAGCAGCTTCAGCACTTCGGCCGGCGCCTTCAGGCCGGGCTTCATGATGGAGGCGCTCTCGGAGTCGGCGATCACCTGCCCCCCCATGTCCACGAGGCCCAGGTTGCCGTAGGAGTTGCGGCCCATCATGCGCACGATCTCGCCCAGGTAGGCCAGGCTCAGGCGGCCGGCCAGGTAATAGGCGGGGGCGCCGTTCTTGAGCAGCGGCTCGGCGAGCACCAGCGCCGGCGGCGTATACTCGCCGTACTCCACGGCTCCGGCAGGCGCCAGCGTGCGACGGGCCTCGGTCAGCGACGGGCTGCCGGAATAGCTGAGCCTGGACTTCACGCTCTTATCGGCCGCGTAGCGGGCCAGTTCGCCCCCGGAGGGGCCCAGCAGCGACAGCTCGGAATAAATGAAAGGGTTTTCCCTCACCAGGCCGGCCAGTCGCGTCTTGAGCGCCGCCGCTCCGGCCGAGGCGCCGGTACCGGCCGCGCGGGAGAGGTTGTAGTTGAGGCTGAGCACGTCGGAAATTATCCCGGACCCGGTCAGCGTGCGAAGCTCCAGATACCGCAGCATGTCGTTGCGCCGCAGTTCGGCCTCGCCGTGGATGAAGTGCATGCTGAGTATCAGGAACGGGACCAGGAAAAGCCCCGTAACCGCGAAGGTGAACTTGTACTTGTTGTTTGGGTTCATTTTGTGTCGTTCCGTGTTTTTTTCTCGTAGCGCTTATTTATCTCTTCGGTTTTGGCCGCCGCCCATTTACCCGTCGCCCGCTCGGCCCAGTCTACGGTCTCCTGCAGGCCCAGGCCGGCCAGCGCGCAGAACACCCAGAAGGCGGGCAAAAAGTAACGCAGCTCTATGCCCCCGGTGGTGGTCACTTGTTTTATGGCCGCCAGCGGCAGCACCGGCAGCAGCGTCGAGGCGGCGAATATCAGCAGGCGGTCTTTCCGGAGCGCGAAAGCCGCGTAGACTCCAAGGAACACGAGCACGACCAGGACCTTGTAATGCAGGATCCGCGGCAGCTCGTAAGAGAGGCTCCGACCGAGCCCGCTGAAGGCGTCCTGCACCGCCCCCGCCGGTCCAGTCCGCAGCAGGAAAGCGGCTGGCCCCAGCGGCCCCTGCGGCCTGTCGGCCCCGGCTTCGTAACCGAAACTGTCGACATTGGCCCATCGCCGGAGGCTGAGCTCCTGCGCGTAGAGAAAATTCCCGTATTCGGCTTTTTGCCGTCCGACGTAAGGAAGGGCGAGCAGCAGGGCCAGGCCCAGCGACAGCAGAGCTTCCTTGAGCGGGAACGCGGCGCGCCGGACGGCCAGCGTGAGCGCCGCCACCGCCAGCAGGGGCAGCGCCGCGTCGAGGCGGCTCAGGCAGGCCAGGCCGCCCCAGAGGCCGGCCAGCAGCGCGTGGCGCCTGCCTCCGGCGGGGCTGTCGAAATAATGCCAGAACAGCAGCAAAAAAAACAGCGCGTAAAGTTGCGAGGAGCCTTGCGTGGCGTAATAGCCCAGGAAAGGATTGGCCGCCAGAAAAAGAGCGGCGAAGACGGCCGCGGTAGGGCCGAAACGGCGGTAAAGCGTGAACAGCGTGGCGGCAAAGATCAGAGCGAATACGGCCAGCCCCTGCGCGCGCACGGCCTTTTCGGGGTCGGCCCCGGCCGCCATGGCCAGTTTTAGGGCCGCCACCGGGACCGGCTCGGCCAGACCTGAGTCGTAGAACCAGGAGGAATTGGCCGCCATCAGCGAACGGGAAGCGGCCTCGCGCAGCGGTTTGGCCCCGTAGGTGCGGCTGCTGGCAACGAAGTTCAGCAGCAGCGCCGCGCAGGCGAGCAGCAGCAACATGCCCCGCAGGAAGGCCTGCGAGCCGGTGATCCGCGCGAGCTTGAGAATATCAATCATTGTAGGCTATCCCCGTAAATTGTAGTATATAAAAAACGCGGGCCAAACTATGAGAGAAATAACACTGGAATTCAAGAAAATAGTCGGCGAGGGCAAGGCCCTGGGCCGCAGCGAAGGCAAAGTGGTCTTCTGTTACGGCGTACTGCCTGACGAGACCGCCCGCGTCCGCATCACCTTCGAGAAGAAGAACTTCGCCGAAGCCGAACTGCTGGAGATAATCACCCCCTCCCCCAAGCGCGTGGCGGCCCGCGAGGACCATTACCTCAGCTGCTCCCCCTGGCAGGTCATGGACTACGCCTTCCAGTGCGAGACCAAGAAGGGCATCATCGAGGACCTGCTTTACCAGACGACCAAGGAAACGATACGCCTGGACAAGTTCTACGCCGCCAAGGAGATCTTCGGCTACCGCACCAAGATCGAGTACAGCTTCACCGGCGAGCCGGGCAGCCTGTCCTTCGCCTTTCACAAGCGCGGCAACTACCGCGAGAAATACCTGCTGCCCGAGGGCTGCGCGCTGATCAGCCCCCAGGCCAACGCGGCCGCCGTGAAGATACTCGGCATCATCAACGGCCTCAAGCTCTCCACCGCCGACCTCAAGACCCTCATCATCCGCGAGGCCAAGCGCCCCGGCTCGCGCGTGGCGGCGCTCTTCATGAAGCGCCAGGACATAGAACTGCCCGACATGCAGGTGGAAGGCCTCGACGGTTTCCTGGCCGTCTATTCCGACCCGGTCAGCTCGGTCAGCCAGGTGGACGAGATCATCAAGACCTGGGGCAAGGACTGCGTCACGGAAGAGATCCTGGGCGGCAAGTTCTCGTACGGCTTCGACTGCTTCTTCCAGAACAACATGGAGCTTTTCGACGAGGCCCTCAAGGAGATCCGCGCGGCCGCCTACAAATGCGGCAAGCTGGTGGACCTCTATTCGGGCGTGGGCGTGATAGGCCTGACCCTGCGCGATCTCGCCGACAAGGTCTATGCCGTGGAGTCCTCTCCCAACTCGGTCAAGTACGCCGCGATAAACGCGGAGGCCAACGGCGCCACCAACTTCGAGATCGCATGTTCCCTTTCCGAAAAAGCCGAGGGCGGCCTTTTCAAGGGCACCGATATCCTGGTGCTGGACCCGCCCCGCGCGGGCCTGCACAACAAGGTGATCAAGCGGATCATGGAGATCCTGCCCAAGCGCATCATCTACCTGTCCTGCAATCCCATCACGCAGGGCCGCGACGCCGCCTTCTTCATGGAGAAGTACAAGATCATCAGGTCGGCCGCCTTCGACTTCTACCCCAACACCCCGCACTCCGAAACGCTGCTGGTCTTCGAAAGGGACTGACCCGGACGAAAAGAAAAAGGCCGCGGACAGCCGCGGCCTTTTTCGCGCCCTGGCGCGGTCCCTGGGGATCTTGCCCCGGCTTTACCTCAGCTGCATGGCGCAGCGGAAGCCCAGAGACGCTTCGATAAAGAATGGACTATCGCCCATAATGAAGGCAAGAGGGCCGGAGGTAATATTGTCCATCCAGGCAGACCCGCCCCGGGCGGTCACGGCCAGCGGGTTCGGTACAGCTCCGGACGCCATTTCAAGGTTCCCCCAGGTTCCGGTATCATTATTGGCCGAATAGAGCCCCAGATCAGACACTATCTCCCAGAGCGACCCCACCATGTTCTCGGCCAGGAAGGAGGAAACGCAGGCTCCCCCGGAGCCGGTCTGCGCGGGAACATCGCCCCCGTTGGTGCAGTTAGCTTTCGGGGTCCCCATGACCGCGGCCTGCCATTCGGCGTTCGTTATCAGGTGTTTCCCGCTGTTGGCGCAGGCGGCCGCCGCCTGGAACCAGGTGATATAGGCTGACGGCGTAAATCCCGAGACGCTGCGGGCATATATGGGCACGCCGCCCTGGCCGCAGTTCTGGCCGTCGTCGTCACACAGGTAGTCATCCGAGGCGGCCCCGTACTGGGTACCCCCGGTGGGGGTGGACCAGACCGTCGCCTCATACTTATCCACGCAGAAATCCCCCACCTGCACAAGAATGTCGCTGGGGTCGTTGGGGTTGACGCAGGATAAGGCGCCCCCGCCCCCGCCGCCGGCGATGTTGCCGGCGTAAAACTCTCCGGTATTGGTCATGCTGGCCACTATAACCCCCGTGGAGTTGCGCCAGAGTTGGATATAGCCGCCCCCGCCCTGCACGTCCAAGGGGGCCGCGGCGGAAGTCGCCCCTATGGCGACGTCGCCCAGGTTGGTCATCCCGAACCCGCCGGCGTCTCCGCCGGCGGACAGGATGTCGGAGAGGGTCCCGCCTCCGCCCCCGCTGGCCACGGTGCCTGTAGAGATCGGCACAAAAGTCCCGTTGAGATTCAGGTAAAGAGCACCTTTGCCGGCAAAAGCCGTGGGGTTGTAATATAGCGTTCCGGGGCCCGTCCCTGAAGGACTGGAATTCAGGTTGGCCAGGGCAAGGTAACCGGAAGAGCTTATCGTGGAGGCAAGCACTCCGCCGGCAGAAAGGCTTCCTTCCGCTTTAACGCCGCCTGTAACCCCCAGCGCCCCGTTCACGGTCATGCTGGAATAGGCCGTCAGATTTCCGGCCAGCGTCAGGTCGCCCAGGCCCGCTATGTCCAGGCCGCCGGCATTGTTGCCGGCCGTGAGCACTTCGGAAAGAGTTCCCGCGCCGCCGCCGCCCGGCAGGTTCGTCAGTTGGGAGCCGTCCGCGTACAGCACGCCGGTAGCGGTCATGGTGGCGACCACCGCTCCTCCGGCGTTGCGCCAGAACTGCACGTAACCCTCGGCCGACGTGCCCACGTCCAGGCTGGCGCCGGTCATAGATCCAAGTATGCCGACCGCCCCGCCCACGAACAGCGAGGTGGAGACAGTTATGCCGGGCTCGGAGGGAGCCCCCACAATGGTGGAAACGTTCAGCATCCAGTTGCCGGCCAGGTCCAAGGGCTTCGTGGCCGTGTGGTCGCCGAGGTCGTCGGAGCCGCCGCCGGCAGGCAGGTTGCGCAGGCCGGCCGCGTCGGCGTAGAGCACGCCCGCGTCCGTCATCGAGGCGACTATAACCCCGCCGTTGTCGCGCCAGAACTGCGCGTAGCCGGCCGCGTCGGCCGTCACGTCCAGCCTGGTGGCCGGGTCAAGCGTCCCTACGCCCATATTCCCGTCGTTGCGCACCACGAGCAGCGCCGTCTGGTTCTGGCTCTCGGCCAGGAAGGCGTTGGCGCCGGCGCCGTTGTCGGCCCCGGTGACCCGCAGTTTGTTAGCGCCCGCCGCGCTGGAGCCGATGGCGACGCCGGAATCCACTCCCACCGTATAGACGGTGTCGGCGGTCACGTTCCAGAGAGCGGAACTGTCGGCCGTGTAAGATCCGTTGAGCGCCACCCAGGCCGCCCCGTTGTAACCTTCGAAACTTCCTCCGCTGTAGCGCATACTGCCCGGCACGTCCGCCGTAGTGTTGCCCAGCCTGATGCCGCCGTTAACGTCCAGCCGCTGCAGCGGGCCCGCGGTTCCCACCCCCAGGCTTCCGGCGGCCACTATCAGCCCGGACGAAATGCTTACCCCGGGCAGCACCGCGTTCTGCTGTGTGAACGTGGCGGCCGAAGAGAACGTATTGGCGCCTGAAATAGTCTGGTTCGCGCTCTTTGAGGCGTAGCCGGCCGCAGCGTGGTCGCCCCAGCCGTAGGCGGCGTTCCAGCCCGAGATATCCGAACCGGAAATGCCGAAGGCGCTGTGCGCCGTGAAGACCGGGTCGGTCTCCGCCCCGCCTCCGGGCGGCAGGTTGCGCAGGGCGGAGCCGTCCGCGTAGAGCATGCCCGCGGCCGACATGGAGGCAAGGATCACGCCGCCGGCGTCGCGCCAGATCTGAGAGTAACCGCCGGAGTCACCGCGCACGTCCAGCCGCGCGCCGGGATTGCTCTCTCCAACGCCGACGTTACCGGAGGCGTCCACGGCCAGGCCCTCGCCGCCGCCGTCGCCGGAGATCCAGTTGGAGCCGGTCCGCAGGTTCTGCGTCAGCGTGTGGTCGCCCAGGTCGTCGGAGCCGCTGACGCCCGTCAGCTCGGAGCCGTCGCCGTAATACTTGGCGGCCGAGGCGATGCCGACCACGTAGACATTGCTGCTCACGTAAACGCCGCCGTTAAAGGCCGGCGCCGAGGAAGAGATCTCCACCCCCGAGGCCAGGCGGAAGCGGCTGGCCGCCGCGCCGCCGGCGCCGGTCACGGACAGGCTGCCGGTGAAGGTGTTGGCCGCTGCGCCCAGCAGCGGCACGTTGGGCGACAGCCGGGCGTCGGGCAGGGCGCCGGCGGTCAGCGCCGTGGCGCTGAGGTTGCGCAGGGCCGAGCCGTCGGCATGCAGCACGCCGACGGCCGTCATCGTGGCCTGGGCCACGCCGGAGTTATTGCGCCAGAATTGTATATAACCGCCCTGGTCGCCCAGCACGTCCAGGCGCGCGGACGGCGCGGCGGTGCCTATGCCGGCATTGCCGGTGCTGTCCACGTACAGGCCCTCGGGGTCTCCGTCCCCGGAGATCCAGTTGGAGCCGGTGATCAGTGCCTGCGTGAGCGTGTGGTCGCCCAGATTGTCGTCGCCCCCCACGTTGCTGAGGGCGGAGCCGTCGCCGTAATACCTGGCGCCGGCCGACAGGTAGACATGGGTAGAGACATAGACGCCGCCGTGGTAGGCGGCCGTCGCGGAGGAAAGCGCAACGCCCGGCGCCAGCGCCAGCCGGGCCGTCCCGATGCCCTGCGCGCCCGTGACCGTGACGGAAGAGGCGTTCAGGATCTGGTTGCCGGCCAGGTTAAAAGCCTGCGAGGCGGTATGCCCGCCCAGGCCGTCGCCGGCTATATTGCGCAGGCCGGAGCCGTCGGCGTAGATCACGCCGGCGGCGGACATCGAGGAAACTATAGTCCCGAACTGGTCGCGCCAGATCTGAGAGCGCGGGGCGGCGGGTACGGTCAGCACGTCCAGCCTTGCCTCGGGGATTTCGGTGCCGGCGCCGATATTGCCGTCGTTGCGGACTATTAAAAGCGGGAAGCCGGTAAAGTTCTCGGCGCGGAAGGCGTTCTCTGTCGCGCCGTCGGTATTGGCCCGCACCAGCAGCTTGCTGTTGCCGGCATCGGTGGACTGGCCGATCGCCACGCTCGAGGCTGTGCCCACCATGTACACGGTGTCGGTGCCCACGGCCCACAGGGCGGAATTGTCATTGGTATATGCGCCGTTGAGCGCCACCCAGGCCGAACCGTTATAGCCTTCGAAAGAGGAACCGCTGTAACGGATGGAACCGGGAACATCGCTGGAGCTGTCGCCCAGCCGGACCGCGCCGTTCACGTCGAGCCGCTGTTGCGGGGAAGCCGTGCCGATGCCCACGCTGCCGTTGGCCACCACTAGGCCGGAGGAAACCAGCACGCCGGGCAGGGCGGGGTGTTGCGCGGTAAAGGTGGCGCTGGAGGCGAAAGTGTTGGCCTGCGCCAGAGAGGCGTAGCCGGCCACGGCGTGGTCGCCCCAGGCAGCGGCGCCGTTCCAGGCTGCGCGTTCGCCGGCCAGGATAGCGTAAGCCGGGTGCGCGGCAAAGACCGGGTCGGTCTCGGCTATATTGGTCAGGCCGGAGCCGTCGGCGTACAGCACGCCCGCGGCGGTCATGGTGGCCACGGCCGTGCCGGCCGCGCTGCGCCAGATCTGCGAATTCCCGGCCACGGCGCCGCGCACGTCCAGGCGCGCCGCCGGCGCGTTGGTACTCACGCCCACGTTGCCGCCGGCGTCCACGAAGAGGCCTTCGCTGCCGCCGTCTCCGGAATACCAGAACGTCCCGGCCGCGAGGTTCTGCCCCAGCACATGGCTCCCCAGGTCGTCGCCCAGGGCACCCGCGGGCAGGCCGCGCAGCCCGGACGCGGCGGCGTACAGCACGCCGGTGGCGCTCATGGAAGCCTGCACCACCCCGCCGCCGTCCCGCCAGATCTGCGCGTAGCCGCCGGCGTCGCCGCGCACGTCCAGGCGCGCTTCAGGTGAGGGTTCCCCCACGCCCACGTTGCCGACCGCGTCCACGGCCAGGCCCTCGCCGCCGCCGTCTCCGGACATCCAGTTGGCGCCCAGCACCAGGTTCTGCGTCAGCGTATGGTCGCCCAGGTCGTCGGAACCGCTCACGTTGCTCAGTTGGGAACCGTCGCCGTAATACCTGGCGCCCGGAGCCAGGTAGACGTGGCTTGAGAAGTAGACCCCGCCGTAATGCAGCGCCGAGGCGGAGGAGAGGGAGACCGCCGCGTTGAGGCCCAACGAGGAGGCGGAGGCTATGCGCCTGTTGGCCATGTTGAGGTCCTGCGTGGCCGTGTGCGAGCCCAGGCCGTCGCCGGCTATATTGCGCAGACCGGCAGCGTCGGCGTAGAGCGTGCCGCCGGCGCTCATCGAGGCCACTATGACCCCGCCGGAATTCCGCCAGAACTGCGAGTAGGAGTCAGCCGCGGCGGCCTGCACGTCCAGCCGCGTCTGCGGCCCGGCCAGGCCCAGGCCCGCGTAACCCGTACCGGTCAGCACGGCGTGCTGGCCTGAAGCGGCCCAGCCGGGGGCGGTGCGCTGCACGGTATTGTCGGTATAAACGATGCCCCTGCTGCCAGCCGCGCCGGCGAGTTTCAGGTCGCCGTTATTGACGGTAAAGGTGCCGGTGGAAGCTTCCGCCGTGACCGAGTGCAGCGAGTAGACCGAGGAATAAAGAGGCTCCGGCTGCAGCCAGCCGCCGTCCAGGCTCATCCTGACGTAAGGGGTGATGTCCTTCCAGGGGATGGCCGTGAAATCCGCCTCGTTGGGCGTGCCGAGCGGGTAACGGAACAGGCCGGTGGAAACCACCACGTCCGTGGACCCGGAATTCCAGTATTCCGTAGCGCCGGAGGCGTCCGTTATGCTGAACTCCATAGACACAGTGCCGCTGAACAGCCGGCCGTCCTTGCGCAGCGTGCCCTGGTAGCTTATCAGGCCCGGCGAGGCGGCGTAGGCGCTCCCGGAGAACAGCACGGCCAGCGCGGCCGCTAAAATGTAAATTTTTCTCACAATCTCACCTCTTGCCGGGCGCCGCCGCCCGTGTCCTGGCCAGCTCGAGGTAATACAGCGCCTCGTCGTTGTCGTCGTCCGAATCCAGCTCTTTTTCGAGCAGTTTTATGGCCCCTTCCCACTGTCTTCTCTCGTAGAGGGACAGGGCCTCCCGCAGGTTCGCGTGCCGCAGCTTCAGGCCCGCCTCCAGGCCGCGCAGCTTCTGGGCCTTCTTCAACTGGGCTTCGGTCTCTCCGGAGTTGCGCACTCCGCCGTACAGCGACTGCTGCTCCGACACCCTGGCGAACTGCAGCGCGGCCAGCATCCTGCTGTCGGCCTCCCCGCGGCCCTCCGCGAGGTACGGGTGATGTTTCTTCACCGTCTTAAAAAAGATGCCCCTGATCCTGGCGTCGGCGGCGGCCAGCGCCTCGGCGTTGTCCGAGTAGACGGGGAAAGCCCCGAGCAGCCGCTCATAGGCCGACACCGCCTCCGCGGCGGTGTCGGGGTTGGCGGCCAGCGAGCAGGCCAGGGAGAACTCCTCTTCCCACACGTCCATGCGGCGCTCGCGGGCTGCGTTCATTTCGTCGCGGCGCTCGCGGGCCCGCCGCGCTTCGTCGAGCAGCGCGTCCCTTTCCCTGGCCGCGGCGCCGCGCTCCGAGGCGGCCGCCCGTCCCGCGGCCGTTTTCAGGCGCGAGCGCGCGGCGGTGTCTGAGGGGTCGGCCAGCACGGCGTCCAGGAGCTTTATCACCTCGGCCCGGCGCGGGTCCGCCGGAGCGGTCTGGGCGCGCAGCGGCAAGACCCAGGCCAGCAGCGCCGCCGCGGCGGCGGCGGGGAGCGAGGTTCGCATTACCTGGGGTCCTCCAGCTTAACGCGGGCGCGCCTCATCAGTTCCAGCGCGTCCTTATAGCCGGGGTCGGCGGTCAGCGCTTCGTTGAGCAGCAGCACCGCCTCGTAATAGCGCTTTTCCTTAAGCAGGCCGCGGGCTTGCCCCGTCTTGCGTATGGCCTCTTCCTGCTCCGCGCTGAGGTGCCGGGTGACCGCCACCGGCCTGTCGAATTTGTAAGAGAGGGCGAACCGGTGGGCCGGGCCGAACTTGCCGTAGGAGGAAAGAGAGTAGTCGAACTGAAGCAGTTTCATCACCAGGCCGCCGCCGAGCCGCAGGCCGCTCCCGAGGTCTTCTCCGGACACGTAACCGGCTCGCACCGAGACCGCGCGCCAGACCTGGTATTCGGCCCCGGCGCAGAGCGCGGCGCCGGCGTCCTTCTGCTGCCTGACGTCGGCAGAAAAAGTTATGGGGTCCCCGGCCGCCAGCATGATATACGAGGCCCCGGCCCTGAAGACCGAGGGCGCCGGACCGGTTTCATTGTCGAATTTGAAGCCCTGCCCCAAGGACTGGGCGGAGAGACCCAACGCCAGCGCGCCGGCGGGCCGCCGCTTTATCCAGAGCAGCCCGGCGTCGGCCAGCGCCGCCGTCGCGGAGATCCCGTCCAGCTTCTCGCGCGCGTACTTGAGCGTAACTCCGGCGAAGAGGCCGGACAGCCTGTCCTGCCAGGGCCCGGCCAGGCGCGCCGCGTAGCTCAGCCCGGCGGCCAGGCTGCCCGCCTCCACGCCGCCGGCGGCCGCGCCGGAGTTATCGTAGCCGTCGATGCCGGGCACGGTCAGCGCCAGCACGGAAACCGCGGCCGCGCCGTAGCGCAGCGGCTGCGCGTAAGCGGCCTGCTGCGAATTGATCTCCTCCAGCCAGGAGTTATAGGTGAAAGCCGCTTCCTTGTAGGCCGTGCGGCCCAGTGCCGCCGGGTTGGCGGCCAGCGCGCCCAGCAGGTCGCCGTAACCGCCCGCGCCGGACTCGCCCATGGCGACCACCCTCGGGCTCTGCACGATGCGCAGGAATTCCCCGCCGGAGGTGCCGGCCCCGGCCGCAGCGCTGCCCGCGGCGGCGCAGAGCAGCGCGCAGCAGGCGGAAAGCAATTTAGGCGAGAAATGATTTTTCATCCTTTATTTTATGACCACCAGTTTGCCCGTTTTCCTGCTGGAGCCGGAAGTGACCTCCCACAGGTAGACGCCGCTGGCCACGGTCTGGCCGGAGGAGTTTTTCAGGTCCCATTTCATCGACGGAGGCGCCGCCTCCAGCTCGCGCACCAGCGCCCCGGTGACGGTATAGATGCGGATCTTGCCGTAGGCCGGCAGGTTGGTGAAAGTTATCAGGTCGGTCCAGCTGCCGTACCTGGCCGCGTCGTTGGCGCCCGGCCTGAAAGGGACGGGGTAGGCGTAGACCGGGGTCAGGTCCGCGTCCGGCACGGCCAGCAGGGCGTAGTCCGAAAAATGCGAGACGGTCTGCGACACGGTCCTGGCGGCGCTGTCCACGGAGGCGCCGGTCTGCTTCACCCAGAGGCCTTTGGTCTCGTCGAGGCGCCAGACCGCCAGCGAGGAGGTCTTCAGCCGGGCGAGCGAGCCGTCCACCAGGCCGTCTCCGTCGGCGTCGGCATAAGGCAGCGTGACCACGCAGGCGGAATTGGGCTGCAGGCTGTTGCCGGCCGCGTCGTAGGGCGTCACGCTGAGCGTGCGCACGAATTCCGGCGAGCCCGGCAGCGCGGCCAGCCGGGTGTTGGCTTCCCTGATCCCGGGGCGGGAGGCGTCGGTGGAGAGGGCCACGAAGAAATCCTCCGGGTAGGCGTTGGCCGGTATGCGCACTCGCGCGGCGCGGTCGGTAAAGGCCGCGGCGGTATTGTCCGCCAGGTGGTCCATGATGACCGAGAAATACACGGTCGAGGCGGGCGCGAGCGGGGAGCCGCTGGCGTCGGCGAGAGAGGAAGAAAAACTGACGGCGAAAACCCCGCCTTTGGGCCACGAGTCCTGCGGCGAGACCACCAGCTTGCTGCCCGAGTAGCCCACCGTGACCGTCCAGGTGGAATTGACGGCGTTGCCGGCGTTGTCATAGACCTGCGTCACCGTTACGCCGTGGTCGGAGAGTTCCTCGGCGATCTCGCCGCCGAAGACCAGGTCCAGCGTTTCCCCCGGCGTCATCCCCCAGAGGCCGCCGTCGGCCAGCACCGAGGAGGTGGACGCGATGGCGGCCAGCCCGGGGCTGATCACTTCGGCCGGCACCAGCGACAGGTAACCGGACCAGAGAGAGGAGGGCGCGGAGACCAGCAGGCCGGCGCTGGCGCAATTATCCCCCACGGTATAGGAAAGGTCATAGGCGCCGGTAGAGGCGCTGACCACGGCCAGCGGCGCGTCGGAAGAGCGTATCTTCTCCCAGGCGCAACTGGCGGCGGCCGGGAACAGGGCCTGGAGCAGGAGAAGCAGCGGGAGCGGGCTTTTTATCATATCCGGTCTGCCGGCCTCGGGGAGGCACGGGAATATACCCGTTTATTATATAAAACGGGCGCGCAGTAAAGGATAATTATTAACGCGGGGTTAATTCCGCTACTTTTTAAGCCAGGCGGCCGCGCGCAGGCCCTTGAACTTGCCGGCGCCGGTCAGGCCTTCCACGTGCGCGTTATAGCGCGTCTGGACGGGCTTGTTCTTGCCCAGCCCTCCGGAGGCGGTGGCGTTCTGGACGAAACCGGCGTTCACCGGGAAAGCCGTGACCAGGTAGGCGTGCGCGGCGGCGGTATCGCGCACCGAGTAGACGAGCAGGTGAGTGTTGCCGCCGGCCGGCGCCAGGAACGGGGCGAAATCGGTGCGCAGCGTCACGCGGCGGCCGCCCGGGAGCGCCACCTCCTCGGTAAGGCGGGTGCGCTTGACGGCTGAGAAAGCGTATTTTTTCACGGCCCCCGAGCAGCCGGCCCCCGCTTTTTGCAGCGCGGCCCAGGCGGCGGGGTCGTCCTTGAGGGCGATGCCGCCCGCGAGGCAGGTAACGTTGGCCAGCAGCGTCCCCTCCGACGGAGAGGGGCCGGCGGAACCGGCCGGCAGGCCCAGGCCTTTCTCTATATCCGGCTTCACCCAGCGCGCGCGCTTGAAGCCGTACTTGGTGGGCAGCAGGCTGAACAGGTAACCGTAAGTGTGCTCCAGCCCGGCGTGGGCGATGCGGCCGCGGGGCTGCGCGGCGCCCAGGCGCGCGGCTATGAAGGAAAGTATCTCGGGCCGCACTATCTCGCCGTTGGCGAGTTCGTCGTAATTTATGCTCTCGCCCCAGAGCCCGAGCAGGCCGGGGGTGGCGCGGTCCTTGTCCATCTGGGCCAGCAGGCCGGGCAGGGACGCCGCGAGAACCTGTTCCAGGCCGGCACCGGAGTCGGCGGCGGCAAGTTCCCGCGCCGCTCCGGCCCAGGGGCAGTCTTCCGCCGCCTCCCCCGCGGCGGGGCAGGCGGCGGACAGCGGGGCCAGCAGCAGCGGCAGCAGGGCGGCGCTGAAGAGCAGACGCCTGATCATGCCGTCCTCCCAAAATCAGCCGGGCTGACGGTGTAATAACGGGTGCCGCAGGGGTAACCAGGATACGGCCCGCAGTTCCCGTCCTGGCCAGCCGGGGCGGCCGTGCTCTTGCTGACGGAGTTGGCGATATCCTGCAGCGTTTCCGGCTTGGCCGAAGCATCCGCCTGGGCGGGCTTCTGAGCCTTGAAACAGGCGGCCAGCCCGGCCAGGCCGAAAGCCAGCAGGCCGAGTATGCCGAACCGCGCGACGCGGTTCACCTCGGCCCTGGTCAGGCCGGTCTTTTCGCCGAGTTCATAAAGTTTTTTCATAACCCCTCCGCCAACTGATCAAGATTGATTCTATTAATTTTCCGGCCTAAAACAAAGCCGGCGCCCTTTCGGGCGCCGGCCGTTGTCTGGAAACCCGGATTATTTGCCGGACTTCGGGGCTTCGGTCGTCGCGGCGGCCGGGGCGGCGGCGGGAGCCGCGGTCTCGACGGCGGTGCCGGACACCTGCTCGGTGGCGGCCGGGGCGGCCTCGGGGGCGGCGGCTTCCTGCTTCTTGCAGGCCACGGCCAGCATCAGCGCCACGAGGGGCAGTACGAACATTATGGTCTTCTTCATTTGTTGTTTCTCCTGTTGATATACCGGGAACTTAAGCGTCCCGCGGTTGTAATTCACTAAAGCCAAAAAAAAGGCGGACCCCTGGTCCGCCCCCTGTATAGTAAAGCCTATAATATTCCGGCCCGGGGGCGCAAATCTACCCCTGCCGGCGCCGGGAGCGCCTGAACGCCCAGGCGGCGGCCGCTTCGCGGGTGAACACAGCCGGCGCATCCTCCGCCGGCGGCGGCCCATGCGGAGATGCTGCTCCGGCCAGCGCGGCTTTCAGCAGTTCCCGGCCCAGCGACAGGGCCGCCGCGGCAGCCGCGGCCGCGCTTTTTCCTTCGGAGTACCGCGCGAGGAATTCCGCGGCCATGCGGCCCTGCAGATCCCGCTCCACCAGCCGCGCGCAGGCCGCGGCCTCCGGCGAAGGGCGCTGTTCGTTCTCGCCGGACAGCGTGAAATATTCCAGCGCCGCGGCCGCGCTGACCAAGGCCTGCTCCAGCTCCGCGGCGGAGTCGCCGGCGCCGCCTGCCAGGCGCCTGACGGCCAGCTCCAAACCGGCGCTCTCCTCTTCCCGGCCGAACGCCGCGAGCCCTTTATCCAGCAGGCGCCGGCGCAGCGCGGAGTTCAAAGCGGCCCGCTCGCCTTCCTTTTTGACGGCCTCGAAACGCAGAGCGGGGCGTTGCGGCTGGAACATAAATTCAGTCACGGCGCGTGTCTCGAAACCGGCTTCCGCCAGCAGTTCAGCCAGCAGTTCTTTCGGAAAGCAATAGGCGTGCCCCATGCCGGCTGTCTCGGGGCCGTAAACCCAGCCCAGCGCGGCTTCTCTGGCGGCGGCGTCCCCGGCTAGAAAGACGGAAAAGGTCTTCTCTATGTCCGGCGTCTCTATCGTCAGCGCCCCGCCCGGCCGCAGCACGCGCCAGCACTCGGAAAGAAAATATTTAGCCTTAAAAAAACCCAGGTGCTCGATCAGCTGCAGCGCCTTGATCTCCTCTACGGAGGCGCTTTCCAGGGGCAGGTCATAAGCCTCCATCAGGCTGTCGGCCGCCGAGTCCGGACTATTGTCGGCGTTCAGCCAGCCTTCCAGGCGGTTATAGCCGCAGCCTATGTTCAGCTTCATTTGCCCGGCCCCCCGCCCCGGCCGCCGGAGAAAAAGCGGCCCAGCCGCAGGAAGACTTCCGGCGCCGCCAGCCCGTCCAGGGTCCCGCGCCAGCCGGCCGGCTTCAGCTCCGGCATGTACTCCTCTATGCTCCTGAAACAGTAGGGATCGTTGTGGAGCCGGCCGGTCTTCATCAGCGACATCTCGCTGCAGCCGCCGCGGCAGGTCTCCAGGCTGGGGCAGCCGGCGCAGTTGGGGCCGGCGTCCTCTTTTTTAAAATCGCGTGTATAGGCGAAAGCGCCGGGCCTGTTCCAGATCTCGTAAAAACCGGAGGCTCTCACGTTCCCCTCCACGAAACTCTCGTCGTTCATGGCCAGGCAGCCCATTACGCCGCCGTCGCTCCTGATGCCGGCCACCGAGATGCCCGCCTGGCAACCCTCCCATTTCTCGTAAAGAGACACGTTCTTGAGCAGGCCGGAATGGTAGCCCAAATCGTGCGCGCCTATCACCGGCAGTTCCTCCGGCTTAAATTCGCGGCGGCAGGCCTCGACGAAGAGGCCGACGGCGTAGAACTCCTCCTTGTCCAGCAGGAATTCCCGGCTGAAGCGGCCGCCCTCGCCGCCGGCCGTCTGCACCTGCCAGGCTATGCCGCGGCCTTTCAGGAGGCCGCGCAGCGCCGGCAGCTCTTTAATATTCAGTTTGTGGACGGTGGTTATCACGCTGACCGGCAACCCCTCGGCGAGGCAGCGCTCGATAAAGGCCGAGGACTTGGCGAAAGCCCCCCTCATCCCGCGTATCCTGTCGTGCAGCGCCGGGTCGGCCGCGTCCAGACTCACCGCCACGGCCCGCGGCCGCAGCGCTTTCAGCCCGGCGAAGATCTCCTCGGACTGCACGGTACCGTTGGTGATGACGGAGAGCTCCATGCCGAGCTCGCGCACCCGGCGGGCGATGTGGAAAAAATCGGGCCGGAGCAGCGGTTCGCCGCCCATCAGCGCCACCCCGCGGCAACCCGCCCGCCTGAGGTCGTCGCAAAGAGCCAGCGCCTCCTCCGGGGAAAGCTCCGCCTCGCGGCGGCCGCCGGCCGTGGAGCCGCAATGCAGGCAGCCCAGGTTGCAGGCCAGCGTCAATTCCCAGACCGCGCAGGCCGGTACATACTTTACTGTCAAGATAGCCCTCCGCTCAAAACCCTATGATACAACAGCGCGGCCCCCCCGGCAAGGCCTTTTTTATAATAAAACCCTAGACCGCTCATAAGGTAAACAATTATAATATGGGTAGTCTTTCCAGAACGACCCTGGATCTTCGCAAACGGAGAACAGCTTGACTTCAACCGCGCCGCGCACGGGAACGTCCCTTAATCTGACCTATTCAGCCGAAGCCTCCTCCTGTCTGAGGGACCTCGGCCAGCCGTATACCCTGAAGAGCAGGGACGGCGCCCCGGCCTTCGCGCCGGGCCTCTCCTCCGACGGAGCGGCCGTTCCGCCCTGCCTCCCCTGCCATCTCGGCGACCCGGCCTTTCTGGCCGCTCACGGCCTGAAGTTCGCCTACGTCGGCGGCTCCATGGCCAACGGCATCAGCTCCACGCAGCTCGCCGAAGCCCTCGGCCGTGCCGGCATGCTGGGCTTCTACGGCGCTGCCGGCCAGCCGGTAGAGGAAGTGGACAAGGCCATAGACCGGCTGCAGGCCGCCGGCGGCTTTCCTTTCGGTTTCAATTTGATACACAGTCCTTCAGACCCGGCGCTGGAAGCGGCCCTGGTGGACCTGTACCTCAAGCGCGGCGTGCGCCTGATAGAGGCCTCGGCCTTCATAGGCCTGACCCTGCCGCTCATCCGCTTCCGCACCGCCGGCATCGCTCGCAACGCGGCCGGCGGCATAGAGACCCCCAACCGGGTGATAGGCAAGGTCTCGCGCGTGGAAGTGGCCGAGCGCTTCTTCTCCCCGCCCGAAGAGAAGTTCCTCAAAGAGCTGGTGTCCCGCGGCGAGCTGACCCCCGAGCAGGCCGAGCTGGCCTCGCAGGTGCCCGTGGCCGAGGACGTCACCGCCGAAGGCGACTCCGGCGGCCATACAGACAACCGCCCGCTGGTCAATCTGCTGCCCACTATCCTGGCCCTGCGCGACCGCGTTCAGGCCGAGCGCGGTTACGCCGCGGCTCCCCGCGTGGGCGCCGGCGGCGGTATAGCCACCCCGGAGGCCGCCGCCGCGGCCTTCATGATGGGCGCGGCCTACGTGGTGACGGGCACCGTCAACCAGGCCTGCGCCGAATCCGGCACCACCGACCTGGTCAGGACGCTGCTGGCCGGCGCCGGCCAGGCCGACGTGGCCATGGCGGCCGCGGCCGACATGTTCGAGATGGGCGTCAAAGTGCAGATCCTCAAGCGCGGTACCATGTTCGCCATGCGCGCCAACAAGCTTTACGACTACTACCGCGCCTATAACGGCTTCGAAGAGATCCCCGCCGACATCCGGGCGACGCTGGAGCGCGACTATTTCCGCAAGCCCTTCGCCGAGGTCTGGGCCGGCACGCGCGATTATTTCCTGCGCCGCGACCCGGCCCAGACCGAGCGCGCGGAACGCGAGCCCCGCCACAAAATGGCGCTGGTCTTCCGCTGGTACCTCAGCCAGACCTCGCGCTGGCCGCTGGCCGGCGACGAGAGCCGCAAGCTGGACTACCAGATCTGGTGCGGCCCGGCCATGGGCGCCTTCAACGAATGGGCCCGGGGCTCCTTCCTTGAAGCGCCGAAGCACCGCGCGGCCGTGACCGTGGCCCGCAACCTGCTCGCCGGCGCCGCGGCGCTGACCCGCCTGCACGCGCTGCGCTGCCAGGGCGTGGCCGCCGACAGCCGGCTGGCCAGGCAGGAACCCCGGACGGCGGAAGAGCTGTCCCGTTTTTTTTAACAGCAGCATAAACTCCGTGAGCGGCGCGGCCGAGGGGCGGCCCCGACGAGGATACCATGAGCGCTAAAAAAGAGACCACGCAATCCCCCATCGCCATAGTCGGCATCGGCTGTCTTTTCCCCAAAGCGGAGAACGCGCGCCGCTTCTGGGCGAACATCAAGAACGGCGTGGACGCCATAACCGACATCCCGGCCTCCCACTGGCTGCCCGAAGAACATTACGACAAGAACCCCAAGCGGCCGGACATGACCTACGCCCGCCGCGGCGGCTTCATCCTCCCCGTGGATTTCGACCCGTCCGAGTTCGGCCTGGCGCCCAACGCGCTGGAGGCCACCGACAGCGCCCAGCTGCTGGGCCTGCTGACCGCCAAGATGGCCCTCGAGGACGCGGGCTACGGCCCCGGCCGCGATTTCGACCGCGGCCGCGTCAGCGTTATCCTCGGCGTCACCGGGGCGCTGGAGCTGGTCATCCCCCTCGGCGCGCGCCTGGGCCACCCGAAGTGGCGCAAGGCCCTCGGCGAGTTCGGCATCACCGGCGCCGACGCCGAAGCCATTATTTCCCGCATGCAGGAGGACTATGTCCCGTGGCAGGAGAGCTCCTTCCCCGGGCTGCTGGGCAACGTGGTCAGCGGCCGCATAGCCAACCGCTTCAACCTCGGCGGCACCAACTGCGTGGTGGACGCGGCCTGCGGCTCCTCGCTGGGCGCCGTGCACATGGCCACGCTGGAGCTCGCGGCCGGCCGCTCCTCCATGGTAGTCACCGGCGGCGTGGACTGCTTCAACGACATTTTCATGTACATGTGCTTCAGCAAGACCCCGGCGCTGTCGGCCTCCGGAGACGCCAGGTCCTTCGACGCCTCCGCCGACGGCACCGCCCTGGGCGAGGGCCTGGGCATGATGGTGATGAAGCGCCTCGAGGACGCCGTGAAGGACGGCGACCGGATCTACGCCGTGCTCAAGGGCGTGGGCTCCTCCTCCGACGGCAAGGGCAAGGCCATCTACGCCCCCAGCTCCGAGGGCCAGGCCCGCGCGCTGCGCAACGCCTACGCCGCGGCCGGCGTGGACCCCTCCACCGTGGAACTCGCCGAGGCGCACGGCACCGGCACCACCGTGGGCGACGGCGTGGAACTGGACGCCCTCACCGAGGTTTACCGCGACAGCAGGAAGGAGGGCACCTGGTGCGCCCTCGGCTCGGTAAAATCCATGATCGGCCACACCAAGGCCGCAGCCGGCTCGGCGGGCCTGATAAAGGCCGCCCTCTCGCTCTACAACAAAACCCTCCCCCCGACTATAAAGGTCAACGCCCCGCTGAAGCCGCTGGCCGAAGGTACCACCCCCTTCTACCTCAACGCCGACCTGCGCCCCTGGGTAAAGAAAGACCACCCGCGCCGCGCCGGCGTCTCCGCCCTGGGCTTCGGCGGCTCCAATTTCCACGCCATACTCGAGGAGCATACCCCGGGCAAGGCGCAGCCCGACTGGGATGGCGACGCGCAGATCGCCGTCTTCTCCGGCAATAATGCCGGCGAGCTAAAGCAGGCTTTGGCCGCCTGGCAGGGCCTGGACTGGGACGGAGTGCGCCTGGCCGCCGCGCGCGCCCGCGCCGCCTTCAAGCCCTCCGCCCCCGCCCGCCTCGGCTTCGCGTTGGAGCGGAATTCCGACTGGCAGAAGACCATCGCCTCGGCGCTCTCCAACCTGGACTCGCAGAAAGCCGCCGCCTGGACCACGCCCGACGGCATTTATTACTCTTCGGCCGCTCCGGAAAAACTGGCAGTGCTGTTCCCCGGCCAGGGCGCGCAGTACCCCGGCATGCAGCGCGACCTCGCCTGCCGCTTCCCCGAGGCGCTGAACGTTCTCGCCGCGGCCGACGCGCAGTTCGGCGGGGATAAGCCGCTCTCCGACTATCTCTATCCCCGCGCCGCCTTCACTCCAGAGGGCAAGCAGCGCCAGGCCGAAGATTTGAAGGATACCCGCGTGGCGCAGCCCGCCCTCGGCGCCGCCGAACTGGGCGCCTGGCGCGCCCTGTCCGCCTTCGGCCTCAAACCCGCCGCTTTCGCCGGCCACAGCTACGGCGAACTGCCGGCCCTGTGCGCGGCCGGCGTCTACTCCGACGCCGACCTCTTCTCTCTCTCCAAGTTGCGCGGCGCCCTGATGGCCGCCGGCGCCGGCGACCGGGGTGGCATGATAGCCGTGCAGGCCCCGCTGGCCGAAGTGGAGAAAGCCGTCAGGGAAGAGAAGCTGGACCTGGTCATAGCTAACAAGAATACCCCGGCTCAGTTCGTGCTGTCCGGCGCCACCGCCGAGATAGCGCGCGCCGCCGAGCGGCTGGCCGCCCGCGGCCTCAAGTGCACCGTGCTGCAGGTCTCCGCGGCCTTCCACAGCCGGCTCGTGGCCGGCGCGCAGAAGGACTTCGCCGCCGCCCTCTCCAAGGTAAAGTTCAACAAGCCGCAGACCGCCGTCTACGCCAACAAAAGCGCCGCCGCTTACCCCGAGGCCGCCGACAAGGCCCGCGAGACGCTGGCCTCCCAGCTGTCCTCCCCGGTGGAATTCACCGCTATGGTGGAAAAGATGCACGCCGACGGCATAAGAATATTCCTGGAGGTGGGCCCCGGCGCCCGCCTGACCGGCATGGCCTCCGCCATACTGGCCGGCAAGGAGCACACCGCTTTCGCGCTGGACGCTTCCTCCGGCAAAAAGAACGGCGTGGCCGACCTGGCCCGCGCCCTGGCGCGCCTGGCCGCGCTGGGCTGCGCCGTGGACCTGACCGCCTGGGAAGGCGGCGAGGCCGGCGCCAGGGACGCCGACAGGAAAGTCTCCAAACTGGCCGTAAAACTGACCGGGGCCAATTACCGCTCGTCCCGCCCTGCCGCGCAGGCCCCGCGACGCCAGCTTAGCCTTCAGAGCGCCGCCCAGCCGCAGCAGTTCGCCCCCGCGGCCCCGGCCGTTCAGGCTTACGCCAGCGAAGCCCTGCGCGTGACGCAGGAAAGCATGGCCGCGCTGCAGAAGATGCAGGAGCAGACCGCCCTGCTGCACGCCAGGTTCCTCGAAGGCCAGGAAGCGGCCCAGCGCTCTTTCCAGGTCCTGCTCGACCAGCAGCAGCAGTTCTTCACCGGCACTCCGGTTCAGCCGTTGCCGGCTTACCAGCCCGCCATCGCGCCTCGCGCCGCGGCCCCTGTCCAGGCGGTGATACCTGCGCCAGCGCCGGCACAGGCCGCGCCCGCGGCCGCCGGCCCCGACGTCTCGAAGGTGCTGCTCGACATAGTTTCCGCCCAGACCGGCTATCCCGCCGAGTCGCTCAATCCCGACATGGACATGGAGTCCGACCTCGGTATCGATTCGATAAAGCGCGTGGCCATCCTCTCGGAACTGCAGGAGAAACTACCCTCCGCCCCGCGCATCACGCCGGAACAGTTAGGCACCATACGCACCCTGCGCCAGGTGGCCGCCCACCTCGCCGCCGGCATGCCCGCCGTCGCAGCTGCCCCCGTAGCCGCTCCCGCGGCCGCCGGCCCAGACGCGTCCAAGGTGCTGCTCGACATAGTTTCCGCCCAGACCGGCTATCCCGCCGAGTCGCTCAATCCCGACATGGACATGGAGTCCGACCTCGGTATCGATTCGATAAAGCGCGTGGCCATCCTCTCGGAACTGCAGGAGAAACTACCCTCCGCCCCGCGCATCACGCCGGAACAGTTAGGCACCATACGCACCCTGCGCCAGGTGGCCGCCCACCTCGCCGCCGGCATGCCCGCAGCCGCCGCTCCCGCGCAGAAGCCCGCCGCGCAGGAGAGGAAAACCGAAGCCGACGTGATAACCCGCGAAGTGCTCAAGGCCGCCGACTTCAACCCGGCCGCGCCCCGTGAAAAAACGGCGCTGGATAAAAACCTGCCCCTCTGGGTGACCGATGACAATTCCCCTCTGGCTGACGGCGTGGTGACAGCCCTCGCCGGCCTGGGCTACAAGGCCGTAAAGGTATCGCTCGACGACAAACCGGCCGGCCAGCTGGCCGGACTGGTAATACTGGCCCCCGCCGCCAGGCTGGGCAAGAAGGATTTCTGGACCGCCGACTCGGAGCGCTTCCTCAAGCGCGCCTTCCGCCTGGCGCAGGCCGCAGGGCCGGCGCTGCGCGATACCGGCAAGAAGGGCGGCGCCTGCCTGATGACGGTTTCCCGCCTGGACGGCTCCTTCGGCCTCTCCGGACTTAAGACCGAACAGGACCCCGCTTACGGCGGCCTGGCCGGCCTGGCCAAGACGGCCGCCCGCGAATGGCCGGAAGTCTCCTGCCGCGCCGTGGACGCCTCCGCCGACTGGAGCCACACCGTGTCCGTAGCGCAGACCATAGCGGAAGAAGTCGCTTTCAAAGGCCCGGTGGAAATGGGCATCTCCGAGACCGGCAGCCGCGTGGTGCTGCTCAGTTCTTCCGAGCAGGTCAGGGGCGGCGCTCTGCCGCTGAAGAAGGGCGACGTGGTGCTGATCACCGGCGGGGCCCGCGGCGTTACCGCCGAGGCCGCCGCGGCGCTGGCCGCAGCCTGTTCCCCCGCGCTGGCCATACTGGGCCGCAGCCCGCTGCCAGCCGCAGAGGAAGCCTGGCTGGCAGCCTGCGCCACCGAGGGCGACATAAAGAGAACCCTGATAGCCCGCAACCCGGGCCTGGCCCCAAAGGCCGCCGGCGAGCAGTGCCGGGCCATCCTTGCCGCCCGTGAGATCCGCGCGCAGCTCAACCGCTTCGAGGCGGCCGGTTCGCGCGCCGCCTACTACCAGGCCGACATCCGCGACCCGCAGGCCGTAAAAGCCGCGCTGGCCAGGATCAACAAGGAACTTGGGCCGGTGCGCGGCCTGGTGCACGGGGCCGGCGTACTGGCCGACAAGTTCATCCTCGACAAGACCGCCGAGCAGTTCGACTCGGTCTTCGACACCAAGGTAGGCGGCCTGCGCGCCCTGCTGTCCGCGCTGGACCTGGGCTCGCTCAAGGTGCTGGCGCTCTACTCCTCCTCCACCGCGCGTTTCGGCCGCACCGGCCAGTGCGACTACGCGATGGCCAACGAAGTGCTGAACAAGGCCGCGCGCCTGGCCGCGCGGCGCCTGCCCGACTGCCGAGTGGTCTCCTTCAATTGGGGCCCCTGGGACGGCGGCATGGTCAACGACGGCCTGAAGGCGCTGTTCGCCAAAGAAGGCGTAGGCGTGATAGGCCTGGCCGAAGGCGGCAAATTCCTCGTCGACGAGCTGTCCTCCGGCAGCCCTGCCGTGGAAGTGGTGGTAGTGGCCCGCCCCGCCGGAGCGGCCCCCGCCCTGCCGCCCGCCCCCGGCGCGGCGCACGGCGTTAAGATCGAGGTTTCCGCCCAGGATTTCCCGGTACTGCGGTCGCACGTCATTAACGGCAAGGCCGTGGTACCCACGGCCGTCATCACCGAATGGCTGGCCCACGCCGCGCTGCACGAGAACCCGGGCCTGCTCTTCCACGGCTTCAATAACCTCAAAATTTACAAGGGCATAATTCTCGCCGACGGCGCCCGAGCCGTGACGGCCTCCGCGGGCAAAGCCGCCAAGCGGGACGGCCTCTTCGCGGTGGCGGCCGAGCTCCGCGGGCCCGGCGGCGAGCTTCACGCAGGCGCCGAGATCCTGCTCGCCTCCAGCCTGCCGCGCGCCGCCGCCCCCCGCCCCGAGTTCGCGCTCAAGCCTTACCCGCGCGCGGTGGAGAAAGCCTACTCCGAGATCCTTTTCCACGGCGAGGACATGCGCTTCATCCGCGCCGTAGCCGGCGTCTCGCCCGAGGGCATAGCGCTCGACGCCGCGGCCTCGCTGCCGCCGGCCTCCTGGATGCGCAGCCCGCTGCGCGACCGCTGGATTGCCGACCCGGCCGCCCTGGACGCCGCCTTCCAGGGCCTGATACTCTGGACCTTCGAGAACTCCGGCGCCTGCTCGCTGCCCAACTCGGCGGCTTCGTACCGCCAGTTCGCCTCCCGTTTCCCCGAAGCCGGGGTGCGGATAGTGGCGCGCGTCACGGCCTCGGCCGAGCACAGCGCGCGCGCCGACATAGATTTTATGGACGGCAAAGGAAATCTGGTGGCCCGCATGGAGGGCTACGAATGCACGGTGGACAAGTCGCTTAACGGCGCTTTCCGCAAGACAGCGACAGCCTATTGATGAACGAAACGCAGCCGATAGCCATAGTGGGCGCCGGCGGAGTCTTCCCCGGCGCACCCGACCTCGACGCCTTCTGGAAAAACATTTCCGGCGGCGTCTGCTCGTCCAAAGACGTGCCGGCCGGGCGCTGGGCGCTGCCGGGCCGCGAGGCCTTCGACCCGCAGAAAGGCGCCCCTGACAAGGTCTATTCAGTCAAGGCCTGCTTCGTAGAGGATTTTAAGCCGGACTTCGCCGGCCTGGACCTGCGCGAGACTTTCCTCCAGAGGCTGGACCCGGTTTTCCACCTGGCCCTGCACGCGGCCCGGCAGGCCTTCTTCGACGCCCGGCCGGAAAAGATAGACCGCGCCCGCACCGGAGTGATCATCGGCAACATCGTGCTGCCCACCGACGCCGCCTCCGCCCTTTCGCGCGAGCTGCTGCTGCCGGCCTTCGAGACCGCCGCCTTCGGCTCCGCCCTTACCCGGTTCAATTCCAAGACCGATCCGCTCAACCGCCGGGCCGCCGGCCTGCCGGGCGGCGTCATAGCCCGCGCGCTGGGCCTCGGCGGCGGCAGCTTCACTCTGGACGCCGCCTGCGCCTCCTCCCTTTACGCGGTCAAGCTGGCCTGCGACGCGCTGCGCGACGGCCGCGCCGACGCCATGCTCACCGGCGGCGTGTCCCGCCCGTCGAGCCTCTACACGCAGATGGGCTTCTCCCAGCTGCGCGCCCTTTCCCCCTCCGGCCGGCCCGCGCCTTTCGACGCGGGGGCCGACGGCCTGGTTGTGGGCGAAGGCGCCGGCATGTTCGTCCTCAAGCGCCTCGCCGACGCCGCGCGCGACGGCGACAAGATCTACGGCCTGATCACCGGCATCGGCCTCTCCAACGACATCGGGGGCAGCCTGCTGGCCCCCAACACCGCCGGCCAACTCTACGCCATGCGCGCCGCTTATAAGCGCGCGCGCCTCTCCCCCTCGCAGGTGGACTACATCGAGTGCCACGCCACCGGCACACCCACCGGCGACCCGGTGGAAGTGGAAAGCCTGAAGACGCTCTGGGGCGAGCGCGGCTGGAGCGCGGGCCAATGCGCGCTGGGCTCCGTGAAATCAAATATCGGCCACCTGCTCACCGCCGCCGGCTCGGCCGGCCTGATGAAGGTGCTGCTCTCTTTCAAGAACAAGACGCTGCCGCCCACCGCCAATTTCACCAGGCCAGGCCCGAAGATAAAGCTGGCCGACAGCCCCTTCCGCGTGCAGCAGGCCTGCTCCGACTGGGCCGCCCGCGACGGCAAGACCCCCAGGCGCGCGGCGGTCAGCGCCTTCGGCTTCGGCGGCATCAACGCCCACGTCCTCGTGGAAGAGTACGCGGGCAGTTTCACTCCCGCCCCCCGCGTTCTTTCCAAAACGGCCCCCGCCACGCCGTCCCCCGTGGCCATAGTAGGCATGGGGGCCCGCTTCGGCGCGCTCGGCGGCCTGCGCGAGTTCCAGGAAGTCGTGCTCGGCGGCCGGCGCGCCGCCGCCGCCGAACTGCCTGAGAACCGCCGCCGCGGCCTGGCCGGAGCTCTGCCTAAAGGCTTCTTCCTGCGCGAAGTGGGCGCCGCCCCCGACGCCTACCGCATCCCCCCGAAAGAGCTCGAGGAAATGCTGCCGCAGCAGCTGCTGATGCTCGACACCGCCGCGGCGGCCATCGCCGATTATTCCCCGGAGAAGAAAGTGGAGAACGCCGGCGTCTTCATCGGCCTCGGCCTGGACATGAACACGGCCAATTTCCATTTCCGCTGGACGCTGGGCGAGACCGCACGCGCCCGCGCGCTGGAGCGGGGCTGGAGCCTTTCCGCCGCCGAGGAAGCCGGCCTGCTGGCCGCCCTGCGCGCCGAGGCCGGCCCGGCCCTGTCCGCCAACCGCACCATGGGCGCGCTGGGCGGCATAGTGGCCAGCCGTATCGCGCGGGAATTCCACGTGGGCGGCCCCAGCTTCACCATCTCCGGAGAGGAGACCTCGGGTCTCAGGGCGCTGGAAGCGGGCGTGCGCGCGCTGCGCGCCGGCGAGCTGGACACGGCTATAGTAGGCGCTGTTTCCGTGGACGGCGACCCGCGCGCGCTGACCGCCGAAGCCGCCATTACCCCTTACACCCCGGAAGCCAGACCTTTCGACGCCGCGGCCGCCGGCACACTGCCGGGCGAGGGCGCCGCGGCGCTGGTGCTCAAGCGCCTCGAGGACGCCGTACGCGACGGCGACAGGGTTTACGCCGTGATAAAAGGCCTGGGCTTCGCCTCCGGCGGCGGAGTGGACAAAGCCCCCTCAGGTCAGGCCTGCGCCGAAGCGTTGCGCGCGGCTTACGCCGAGGCGCAGGCCGATCCTTCTACCGTCGGCTATTTGGAAACCCACGGCAGCGGCGTGCCCGCCGAGGACGCCGCCGAAGCGGAAGCTATCACTGATTTCTACGGCATCTCGGCAGCGGGGCTGCCCTGCGCCCTGGGTTCGGCCAAACCCGTCATCGGCCACGCCGGCCCGGCCTGCGGCCTGGCCGGCGTGGTCAAGACAGCTCTGGCCTTGTACCAGGAGATACTGCCGCCGCTGGCCAAAGTTTCGCCGCTGCCGGCGCTGGCCCGCGCGCAGAAAAGATTCCATGTCCCGCTCGAGCCGCAGTACTGGACCCGCAACCGCGCCGAAGGCCCCCGCCGGGCCGGCGTGAACGCGCTGGGACCCGACGGCAACTGCGGCCACGTTGTGCTGGAAGGCCTGGACCAGGCCTCCGAGCGCGCCGACGCCGAGCGCCGCCAGCCGCTTGGCGCCAGGAGCGAAGCCCTGTTCACGGTGGAGGACGACGACCGGGAGGGCATACTCTCTGGCCTGGCCGACCTGCGGGCGTGGCTTTCCAGGCAGGAGCCCGGAACTAATATCGAGAGGCTGGCGCGGGCCTGGTTCGCCAGAAGCGGCGGCAAGCCCTCCGCCCTGCGCGCCTGCGCGCTGGTGGCGCGCGACGCCGCCGAACTGCTGGCCCTGGCCGCGGAGGCCGCAGAAGCGCTGCGCAGCGGCGACAGGCAACTGCTGCGCGACCGCATCTACTATTCCCCCGAAGCCCTGGCCGGCCGCGGCTCGGTGGCTTTCGTTTTCCCAGGTTCCGGCAACCAGTATATCGGCATGGGCCGCGAGCTCTGGACGCAGTGGCCCGAGATACTGCGGCGGCAGGACGCAGAGAACGGCTACCTGCGCGGCCAGATGGTGCCGGAACTCTTCAACCCGTGGCGCCTGACCTGGCAGGACGGCTGGCAGGCCGAGACCGAGCTCAAGATCACCGACGATTACAAGTCCATGATATTCGGCTCCGTGGCCCACGGCACCGCCGTCAGCGACCTGGTGCGCCACCACGGCGTGGAGCCGGCCGCTGTGATAGGCTACAGCCTCGGCGAGACGGCCGGGCTGTTCGCCACGCGGGCCTGGACCGCGCGCGACGAGATGCTGCGCCGCATCAACGAGTCCAGCCTGTTCGTCAGCGACCTGGCCGGCCCCTGCGACGCCGCCCGCCGCTTCTGGAATCTGCCCAAGGACGAGAAGGTGGACTGGGTGCTGGGAGTGATAGACCGCCCGGCCGAGACCGTGCACCTGGCGCTCAAGGGCGCCGAGCGGGCCGCGCTGCTGATCGTCAACGCGCCGCTGGAATGCGTGGTGGGCGGCTACAGCAAGGCCGTAAAATCCCTGGTGGACGGGCTGGGTTGCGTGTTCCTGCCGCTGCAGGGCGTCTCCACCGTGCACTTCGAGGCGGCCAAGCTGGTGGAGCGGCAATACCGCGACCTGCACCTGCTGCCCACCAAAGCGCCCGACGGCATAAGATTTTACAGCGGCGCCTGGAAGAAACCCTACGCCGTCACGCGGGAGAGCGCGGCCGACTCCATAGTGGGCCAGGCCGTGCACGCGCTGGACTTCCCCGCCGTGGTGCGCCGCGCCTACGAGGACGGCGCCAGGGTCTTCGTCGAACTGGGCCCGCAGTCCTCCTGCTCGAGGATGATAGACAAGATCCTCGGCACCCAGCCGCACGCCGCCCGCTCCGCCTGCGTAAAGGGCCAGAACGCCGCCGGCACCGTGCTGCGCCTTTTCGCCAGGCTGCTGGCCGAAAGAGTGCGAGTGGACCTGAAGACGCTCTACGGCCTGGAATCGAAAGCCGCCGCCCACCAGGCCCCCCGTCCGGCCAAACAGCTGGCGCTGGCCGCCATAGCGGTCCGCCCTCCGTCCGCAGTAGCCTGGCATCCCGCGGCCAGGCCCGCGCCCGTGACCGCGGCTCCGGAATTCACGCGCCCCGCCGCGCCGGCCGCCGCGGCAGCCCCTGCCGTGACGGCCGCGCTCCCGGCCCTATTCAGCGCCCCCGCCGCCACCGTCAGACCCCCGGACGCTTCAGGCCCCTCCTACCTGCGCGATTTCTCGGCGGCCTCGGACGCCAAGGCCAAGGCGCACGAGATCTTCCTGCGCCTCTCGGCCAATTATAACGGCCTGCAGACCAGGAACATAGCTTTCCAGGACCTGCTGATGCGCGTCACCGGCACTTTGCCGCCGGGGCCGCTGCCGCCGCTCGCCGTCGCAGCCCCCCTGCCGGGGCCGTCCGCGCGGCCGGCGCCCGCTCCGGAACGTAAAGTCTTCATGACCCGCGAGCAGTGCCTGGAATTCGCGGTAGGCTCCATCGCCAAGGTGCTCGGCGAAAAGTTCGCCGCCGCCGATACTTACCCCACCCGCGTGCGCCTGCCCGGCGAGCCGCTGATGCTGGTGGACCGGATCCTCAGCGTGCGCGGCGAACCCGGCTCCATGACCTCGGGCAACGTGGTCACCGAGCACGACATACTGCCGGGCGCCTGGTACCTGGACTGCGGCCGCATCCCCACCTGCATAGCGGTGGAAGCCGGCCAGGCCGACCTGTTCCTCTGCGGCTACCTCGGTATAGACGACCGCACCAAGGGACAGGCCATGTACCGCCTGCTCGACGCCGAGGTCACGGTGCACCGCGCCCTGCCGCTGCCCGGCCAGGTCATACACTACGACATAAATATCGAGCGCTTCGCCCAGAACGGCGACATCTGGCTTTTCTTCTTCAACTACGAGAGCACCGTGGACGGGCAGCCTTTCATCAGCATGAAGAAGGGCTGCGCCGGCTTCTTTACGCAGGAAGAGCTGGCCAAGGGCAAAGGCGTGGTGCTCACAGACGAGGAGCTGGCCCCGGCCGCCGGCAAGGCCCCGGCCGGCTGGGCCCCGCCCGCTCCTTTCGAAAAGGAAAAAGAATCTTATTCCGAGGCCCAGCTGGAAGCGCTGCGCGCCGGCCGCTACGCCGACTGCTTCGGTCCCGCATTCGCGGGCCTGCCGCTGGCCAGGCCCGTCGGCCTGCCCTCCGGGCGCATGCGCCTGGTGGACCGTATACTCGAACTTTCCCCCCGCGGCGGCCGCTACGGCCTGGGCTGCGTGCAGGGCGAGATGGATATCTCTCCGAAAGACTGGCACTTGGTCTGCCATTTTACCGACGACCATGTGATGCCCGGCACCCTGATGTACGAGTGCTGCCTGCACACCTTCAGGGTGCTGCTGCTGCGCATGGGCTGGGTGGCCGAGGACGGCGCCTGCTGGTACGAGCCGGTGCCCGGCGTGACCAGCCGGCTGGAGTGCCGCGGCCAGGTGCTGGGCTCCACCAGGAAGGCGATGTACGAGATCGTGGTCAAGGAAATAGGCTACCAGCCAGACGGCACGCCCTACGCCATCGCCGAGGCCTTCATGTACGCCGACGGCAAGCGCATCATCCACATACATAACATGTCCATACGCATGGGAGGGGCGAAGAAGAGCGCGATAGAAGCCCTGTGGCGGAACGCAGCCGCCCCGGCCGACTACGGCCCTCGCGCGGCCCTCTTCGACAATGCCAGCATCACCGCTTTCGCGGTGGGCAAACCGTCCGAGGCCTTCGGCGATAAATACAAGATCTTCGACTCGGGCCGCGTGATAGCGCGCCTGCCCGGAGACCCGTACAAGTTCCTGGACCGCGTGGTAAAGATAGAGAATTGCCGCCAGTGGGAACTGAAGGCCGGCGGCTATATAGAGGCCGAGTACGACGTGCCGCCAGGAGAGTGGTATTTCAAGTCCGGCGCGCAGAAATCCATGCCTTTCGCCGTGCTGCTGGAAGTGGCGCTGCAGCCCTGCGGCTGGCTGGCCGCCTACCTGGGTTCCGCCCTCACCAGCGACACAGACCTCTCTTTCCGCAACCTGGGCGGCACGGCTACGCAGTACGCCGAGGTAATGCCCGACGCCGGCATATTGGTTACAAAAGTAAAGATCACCAAGGTCTCCCAGTCCGGCGGCATGATCATACAGGACTACGACATGGAAGTGTTGTGCCAGGGCCGCACCGTCTACAAGGGCGTCACGCAGTTCGGCTTCTTCTCCAAGAAATCCCTCTCCGAGCAACTAGGCGTGCGCGGGGCCGCCCGCTACGCCCCCGCCCCGCAGGAACTGGCCAGGGCGGTGCCGCTGGACCTCGCCACCGCCGCGGGCCTGCCGGACGAGAAACTTTTAATGCTGGACTCGGTGGAAACCTATATCCCCGACGGCGGGCCCAAGGGCCTGGGCTTCATCCGCGGCCTCAAGGCCGTAGACCCGGCCGAGTGGTTCTTCAAAGCCCATTTCTACCAGGACCCCGTCTGCCCCGGCTCGCTGGGCCTGGAGTCCTTCGTCAATTTAATGAAAGCCGCCGCCCTGCGGCTCTGGCCGGACCTGCCGCGGGACGCCCGCTTCGAAGCCATGACCATAGGCGCGAAGCACCAGTGGATCTACCGCGGCCAGATTTCGCCTAAGAACAAGGTAGTCACCGTAGAGGCCTATATCACCGCCATCGACGACGCCGCCAAAACCATTAAAGCGGACGGCTTCCTGATAGTGGACGGCCTGGTCATCTACCAGATGAAAGATTTCTCGGTAAGATTAGTTTAGCGGCGTTAGCAAGTTGCGGGCCGCCCGATGTGTCGGAACGCAAAATCGGCGTCGGCCACACCGTGGCCGCGCCTGCCGCCCTCAGGCTCGGCGCTTACGCAAGCCTCGCCTTCCGGGGGGCTTTTGCTAACCCGACCCATCGGTCAGCCTTTTGAGGCTAAGTTGGTGTTAAGCAATGAAATACAACAAAGTCTACATCGACGCCATAGGTTATGAACTCGGGCCCAACGTGGTCACCTCCTCCGAACTGGAGAAGCGCGTACTGCCCATGCTCGAAGCCCTCCACATCCCCCAGGGCCAGCTCGAAGCCCTCACCGGCATCCGCGAGCGCCGCTGGTGGGACCCCGGCTTCCCCCTCTCCGAAGGCGCCGCCCGCGCCGGCCGCAAGGCCCTCGCCGCCGCCGGCCTGCAGCCCGCCGACCTCGGCGCCCTCGTCTACGCCGGCGTCTGCCGCGAGCACAGCGAGCCCGCCACCGCCACCGCCGTCGCAGCCCTGCTCGGCACCGGCCCAGAGACCGCCGTCTACGACCTGTCCAACGCCTGCCTGGGCGTGCAGAACGGCATGCTCGACATCGCCAACCGCATCGAGCTCGGCCAGATAAAGGCCGGCCTCGTGGTCTCCTGCGAGTCCTCCCGCGAGATCAACGACAGCATGATAGCCGAGATGAACCGGGACAGGAGCTTCGAGAATTTCCGCCTCTCCATCGCCACCCTCACCGGCGGCTCCGGCGCCGTGGGCGTGCTGCTCACCGACGGTTCCTTCGGCGGCGCGCACAGGCAGCACAAACTGCTGGGCGGCACCTACCGCGCCGCCTGCGAGCATCACAAGCTCTGCATCTGGCACCGCGACCATATGTTCACCGACGCCACCGCCGCCCTGAAGAACGGCGTGGCGCTGGGCAAGCAGACCTGGGAGAAGCTCCTGTCCGAACTTGGCATGAGCGGCGGGGATTTCCAGAAGACCGTCTGCCACCAGGTAGGGTCTACGCACAGGAAATCCATCCTGGACGCCCTGGGTATAGCCGAAGAGAAGGATTTTCCCACCTACGAGTACCTCGGCAATATGGGCACCGCGGCGCTGCCCGCCGCCGCCGCCATCGCCGACGAGCGGGAATTCCTGCGGCCCGGCGACAACGTGGCCTTCCTCGGCATAGGCAGCGGCCTCAACACTATAATGATGGGAGTAAAGTGGTAATGACGAACAACCTTCCCGCCGGCGTCACGCCGGAAATGTACCCCTTCACCGGCAAGTATTTCGTTCAGAAGAACGGTCTGCGCCTGCATTACCTCGACGAGGGCTCCGGCAAGCCCGTAGTGATGGTGCACGGCAACCCGTCCTGGTCCTTCTACTACCGCGGCCTGGCCCTTGCCCTGAAGGACACCCGCCGGGTCATCGTGCCAGACCATATCGGCTGCGGCCTCTCCGACAAACCCGGCGACGACCGCTACGACTACACCCTGGCCAGCCGCGTAGAGGACCTGGAAGCCCTGCTCGACAGCCTCAACCTCACGGATAAGATCACGCTGGTAGTGCACGACTGGGGCGGCATGATAGGCCTGGCCGCGGCCGTGCGCCGCCCCGAGCGTATAGAGAAGATCGTGGTGCTCAATACCGGCGCCTTCTTCCTGCCCGGAGGCAAAAGTTTTCCGGCCGCCCTGCGGCTGGTGCGCACGCCGCTCGGCGCGCTGCTGGTGCGCGGCTTCAACGCCTTCGCCCGCGGCGCGGCCTGGGTAGGCTGCAAGCGCTCCCGCATGCCCGCCGCCCTGCGCGCGGCCTACGCCGCCCCGTACGACAGCTGGGCAAACCGCATAGCCACGCTGCGCTTCGTGCAGGACATACCGCTCGCCCCCGGCGACAAGGCTTACCGGGTGGTGGACGAGACCCAGGCCAAACTGGGCTCGCTGGCCGGCCTGCCGATGCTGATCTGCTGGGGCCTGCTGGATTTCGTCTTCGACAGGCATTTCCTCGCCGAGTGGCGGCGCCGCTTCCCCAACGCCCGGGTGCACAGCTTCCCCGACTGCGGCCATTACATACTCGAGGACGCGGCCGCGGAAGTGATACCGCTGGTCAAAGACTTCATCAACGAATAAATGTCCGAACCGGTCAACATCTCCACGCTCATAGCCGGCTGCGCGGCCGCCATGCCGGACCGCCCAGCCGTCATACACAACGGGCGAAGCGTAACTTATCGCGGACTTGAAACCGACGTGGCCCTGCTGGCGGCCGGCCTGGCCCGCGCCGGCATAAAGCCGGGCATGCGCGCGGCCTTGATGGTCACCCCTTCCATAGAGTTCGTAGCCCTCACTTTCGCCCTGTACCGGGCCGGCGCCACCACTGTGCTGATAGACCCCGGCATAGGCTTGGGAAACATGAAGCGCTGCCTGGCCGAAGCCCGCCCGGAGGCCTTCGTAGGCATACCCAAGGCCCACGCCGCGCGGCTGCTGCTGGGCTGGGCGAAAGGCTCCCGCCTTAATATCACCGCCGGCCGCCGCTGGTTCTGGGGCGGCCCCGACCTGGCGGAACTGCGGCGGCTGGGCGCGGGCGCCCCGGCGCCGGATCCCGCGGCCACGCCCGAAACGGCCTCCATTAATTTCACCTCGGGCAGCACCGGGGCCCCCAAGGGCGCCGTCTACACGCACGCCATGTTCGCGGCGCAGGCCGCCATGCTCAAGGACTATTTCGGGATCGAGCCCGGCGCCTTCTCCGTGCCCACTTTCCCGCTGTTCGCCCTGTTCGACGTAGCGCTGGGCCTTACCATAGTCATCCCCGATATGGACTTCACCAGGCCGGCGGCCGTGGACCCGGCCATGCTGGCAGGGCTCATTAACGAGCACAAGGCCGTGCAATTGTTCGGTTCTCCGGCGCTGATAGACACGCTGGGCCGCTACGGCGCTGCCGGCGGGGCCGCGCTGCCCTCGCTGCGGCGGGTCATCTCCTGCGGCGCGCCGGTCTCGGCTGCCGTGATAGAACGCATCTCCAAAATGCTGGAGCCCGGCACCCCGGTCTATACCCCTTACGGCGCCACCGAAGCCCTGCCGGTAGCCTGCGTCTCCGGCGAAGAACTGGCGGCCCTCGGCCCCGGCCGCGGCGTCTGCGTGGGCCGCAGCTGGCCGGGCGTTGAGACCTTCGTCATAAAGATCACCGACGAGGCCATACCGGAATGGTCGGACGGCCTGCTGGTAAAGGACGGAGAGATCGGAGAGATAGCCGTAAAAGGCCCCATCGTCTCGCCCTGCTATTTCTCCAGGCCGGAGAGCGACGCGCTGGCCAAGATACACGGCCCCGGCGGCGAGCTGTACCACCGCATGGGCGACGCCGGCTGGAAGGACAGGGAAGGCCGCCTCTGGTTCTGCGGCCGCAAGAGCCACCGCGTAACTACGGCGGAAGGCACTCTTTTCACCATTCCCTGCGAGGCGGTCTTTAACGCCCATAGCGCCGTGCGGCGCTCGGCGCTGGTCGGCGTCGGTCCTGCCGGCCGCCAGACCCCGGTGCTGTTCGTGGAACTGGAGAAAGACGCCGCGCAGAGCCCCGCCCTCACCGCCGAGCTGCTGGCCCTGGGCGCGGCTCAGCCGCATACCGCCGGCATAAAACACATCTTCTACCATCCGGGCTTCCCCGTGGACATACGTCACAACGCCAAGATCTCGCGCGAGGGGCTGGCCCTGCTGGCCGCGAAACTGCTCGGCGCCGGGGCGGCCGCGTGAAGGCGCTGGTCACCGGGGGCGGCGGCTTCCTGGGCGGGGCCCTGGTACGGCTGCTGCTCTCTAAAGGCGCGGAGGTGCGCGTCCTGGCCCGCGGCAGCTACCCGGAGCTCGAAGCCCTGGGGGTGGAATGCCTGCAGGGCAGCGTGGCCGACGAGGACGCGGCAGGGCGGGCCTGCCTGGGCCGCGACACCGTTTTCCACGCCGCCGCCAAGGTAGGGATGTGGGGCCGCTACGAGGATTTCTATAACGCCAACGTGCTCGGCACGGCCAACCTGCTGGCGGCGGCCAAGGCCGCCGGGACGGCCCGCTTCGTTTTTACCAGCACCCCCAGCGTGGTCTATCCCCGCGGCGGCCGCGACGTGAACGGCTGGAACGAGAGCGTCCCTTATCCCGCCGAATTCGATTCTTTTTACGCCGAGACCAAGGCCCGGGCCGAGCGGCTGGTGCTGAAAGCCAACTCCACGCGTTTTGCCACAACGGCGCTCAGGCCGCATTTGGTCTGGGGGCCGGGCCGGGACCACATGATAGCCACTATAATAGCGCGCGGGCGGGCGGGACGGCTGCGCCGCATAGGCGATTTCAACGAACTTATCGACGTCACCTACATAGACGACGCGGCCAACGCGCACTGGCTGGCCGCGGAAAAGCTGCGCCCCGGCGCGGCCTGCGCCGGCAAGGCTTATTTTATCTCGCAGGGTGACCCGCGGCCCAACTGGGACATCGTGAACATGATACTCGCCGCCGCAGGAGCGCCGCCGGTGAGCAGGTCGGTGCCTTACACCGCGGCCCGCGCCGCCGCGGCCGTACTGGAAGCCGCCTGGCGGCTGGTCCGCGCGGAATCCGAGCCGCCGCTCACCCGCTTCGTGCTGCAGCAGCTCACCACCGCCCACTGGTTCGATATCTCGGCCGCCCGCAGGGACCTCGGTTACGCCCCGGCGTTGACCATAGAGCAGGGCATGGAAAGACTTAAAGAGTGGTTTTGTTCAGCCGGTAAATAGCCCGGCGATAAAATAAAAAAAGCCCCGCTCAGTGCCGGGGCTTTTGTATTTACGGGGAACGGGGCTTACGGGGCGCGCAGCAGCCAGAGGAATTCCAGGTTGCCCTTGGCGCCTTTTATCGGCGAGTCGGTCAGCCCTTTTTCCTCCACTCCGGGCAGACTGCTTTTCAGGAAGGCGCGCATGTCGTCCATCACGCGCAGGCGGGTCTCCTCGTCTTTAACGATACCTTTGCGCAGGTCGGCGGCCTGCAGCTCGAATTGCGGTTTGACCAGCGCTATAACTTCACCGCCCGGGGCCATGGCGCCGAAGACGGGGCCCAGGATAAGTTTCAGTGAGATAAAAGAGACGTCTATGGCGCAGAGGTCCGGCCGCGTCGGGAAAGCTTCCGCCTTCAGGAAGCGGGCATTGGTCTGCGGCATGAAGGTCACGCGCGGATCGTTCTTAACGCGCTCGTGTATCTGGCCCTCGCCCACGTCCACGGCGTAGACCATTTTAGCGCCGGCCTGCAGGAAACAGTCGGTGAAGCCGCCGGTGGCTACGCCGATGTCCAGGCACACCCGTCCCGCCGGGTCTATGCCGAAAGCGTCCAGCGCGCCTTTGAGTTTAAGCCCGCCGCGCGAGACATAGGGGCAGTCGCTCTTTACCAGGTTTATTACGTCGGCTTCTTTGACCTGCTGGCCGGCCTTGTCGGCCGGCTTGCCGTTGACCGTCACCAGGCCGGCCATGATGGCCCGCAGCGCCCGCTCGCGGCTTTCGAAAAAGCCGCGCTCCACACAGGCCACGTCCAGACGGATCTTCATGCAGATATGTTACTAAATAGCGGAAGGGCCCTCCCATAAAAGGCCCTTCCCGCCGTTGCCGCGATGCCCGCGGGATTAACGCGTCCTGGCGGTCTCTTCCCAGACTTCGCGCAGTTTCTCGGGGAAGTTCCTGCGCACGTCCTTAAGTTCGCCCGGCGTCACATGGCGCTCCAGCACCCGTATGACGCCGCGCGTAACGCGCAGGGGGTCCATGCCGGACGGCAGCTGCTCGCCTACCTTGTAGAGGAAATCCTCCATGTTGCGCAGCTTCTCCGGCTTGCCCACGGGAGTCCAGCCGGTATAATACATGCCCATGATCAACGTGGGCAGCTGGGCGGAGAACTCGGCGCACTCCTCCACCGGCAGCCTGTCGCGCACGGTGTGCAGCACGGCGCGCAGCGCCCGGTAGGCGTCGTTGGGATTGGTCATGCCCAGCTCTTCCTCTATTTCCTTGAGCCACTGCCTGGTCTTGGCCAGCGCCTTGTCGAACAAATGCGCCTGCGAAGCCTCCGTCACGGTGTGCGGCCATTCCCGCGTTATCCGCTCCGCTTCCTGCCAGTCGCCCTGCGGAGTTCCGGGTTTATTCCCGCGGTGCGTGTATACCAAATGCGCCACCTGCCGCGTGGCCTCCTCCAGATTGCCGCTGCGCAGGTAGTCGGCGTAAACCTGGGTGTAAGCATGCCTGGCCACGGTCGTTACTCTGTTATTCTGGTTCATTTCTCCCCCTTTTTAAGGCGACAGGGCCGCCGCGCCTTGCTGGCGCGGTGCCGGTTGCCTTACATTTTAGATCTCGGGATATCGCTATCCCCCCACCCCATCTTACAAAATAAGCGGAACCTGTCAACAGGCCGGCTTATTTCTCGCGGTCTTCGTCCTCGAACTGCTCCAGCTTCAGCTTACCCTCGGCGTCCTTTTTCAGGACCTCGATCTTGCGCTTCACTTCCTCGAGCTTCACCGAGAGCTCCTTGGAGATGGTCACGCCTTCCTCAAAGAGGGTAAGCGACTCCTCTATGGGCGTGTTCTCGTCCTCGAGTTTCCCGACTATCTCCTCGAGCTTGGCCAGCTTCTCTTCAAAACCGCCGTTAGCTTTTTTCACCATAAAGTCTCCTGTTCGGGCCCGCCGGTCCTGCCGGGGCCGCCTTTCTGCGCGCGCGGTTTGTCCGCCGCGGCGCCGCCGCCCGTCACTTGCGCCTCTGCCCGCCCTTCGGCGAACTGCAGGCTCAGCCTGTCGCCCGGGGCCAGCGAGGCCGCGCTCTTCACCGCCTTGCCGGCGGCGTCCTTCACCACGGCATAGCCCTTCTTAAGCGGGAACAGCGGGCTGAGCGCCTTGAGTTTTTCGGACTGCAGATTGAGTTTTTCCCCGGCGCGGCGCAGCCGCTCGCCGGAGGCGTGGAGCATCCCCTCCACGGCGTCGTCGAGGCGCCGCACCGGCCGCTCGAGCAGCGCCAGCGGGTTGGCCAGCATGCGGCTGGAGGCGAGGCGGCGGAACTTGCCCTGCAGGTTCTCGTAGTAGATGCGCAGGCTCTGCAGCAGGCGCTTCTCCAGGCCGGCGATATTGGCCGCCAGCTCCACCTTGCTCCTGACGACCAGCTCGGCTGCCGCCGAGGGCGTAGCGGCCCGCAGGTCGGCCACGAAGTCGGCTATCGTGAAATCCGTCTCATGCCCGACACAGGAGATCACCGGTATCTTCGAGCCCGCTATGGCGCGGGCCACTATCTCCTCGTTGAAGGCCCAGAGGTCCTCCATGGAACCGCCGCCGCGCCCCACCAGCATCACGTCGATGTCCGGGAAGCCGGCGTTCAGGTCCTTTATGGCCTCGGCAATTTCTTCTTTGGAGCCGGCCCCCTGCACCTTCACCGGGGCGATGATGATGTGCATGTTGGCGTAGCGGCGCTTTAAAATGGAAAGGATGTCGCGGATGGCCGCGCCGGTGGGCGAGGTGACAACGGCGATCTTTTGCGGCAGGGCCGGGATGGGGCGCTTTCTCGACGGGTCGAACAGGCCCTCGGCGGCCAGCTTTTTCTTGAGCTGCTCGAAGGCCAGCTGCAGCGGGCCTATGCCGGCCGGCTGTATTTCCTTGGCCATCAGCTGGTACTTGCTCTGCTTGTCGTAGGTAGTGATATTGCCGCGCACGCGCACCAGCAGGCCGTTGGCCAGGTCGAACTTGAGCGCAGTGGCGAAGCCGCGGAACATAACGCCGGAAATATTGGAGGTGGCGTCCTTGAGGTCGAAGTAGGTGTGCCCCAGCGACGAGACCTTGAGGCCGGAGATCTCCCCCTCCACCCACAGCTCGCGGAAATTGGTCTCCAGCAGGTACTTGATGCCCCCGCTGAGCTCGCTGACGGTATAGACCCGGGGCTCCGTCATTTTTCTCCCCGCAGGCGCTTGAGGCGCTTGCCTATCTCTATCTCGAAGCCCTGGTCGCTGGGCTCGTAGAAAACCTTGGGGTCCGGCATGTACTCCTGCTTAACGTAATGCCCGTCGAAATCGTGAGGGTACTTGTAGCCCTTGCCGTGGCCCAGGGCCTCGCCGTCCTTGGAGCCGTCGCGCAGGTGCAGCGGCACGGGCCGCTCGGCCCCGCCCTTCACCTCTTCGCCTGCGGCGTTGACCGCCAGGTAGGCGGCGTTGGACTTGGGCGAGCTGGCCACGTAGATGGCCGCCTGCGCCAGGATGATGCGCGCCTCGGGCATGCCCAGCACCTGGGCGGAATTGAAGGCGGTCTGGGCCAGCACCAGCGCCATGGGGTTGGCGTTGCCTACGTCCTCGGAGGCACAGATCAAAATGCGCCGCGCCACGAACCGGGGGTCCTCGCCGGCTTCGAGCATCTTGGCCAGCCAGTAGACGGCCGCGTCCGGGTCCGAGCCGCGCATGGATTTTATGAAAGCCGAGATATGGTCGTAATGCTCGTCCGAGCTGCGGTCGTAGCGGAGGCTGCGGCGCTGTATGCTCTCGCGGGCCACGGCCTCGTCCACTACGCGCCGGCCACTCTTGCCGGGCTTGGTGGTGACTATCCCGAGTTCCAGCGCGTTAAGCAGGCGGCGGGCGTCCCCGGAGGAATTCTCCACCAGGTATTTCTTCGCTCCCGGCGTAACCTCGGGCTTAAGGTTGGCCAGGCCCTCCGGGTGGGTCAGCGCGCGCTCGAGAATGGCCGACAGGTGTTCGGACTTCAGCGGCTTGAACTCCACCACTATAAAGCGCGACAGCAGCGCCTGGTTGATATAGAAGAACGGGTTCTCCGTGGTCATGCCGATGAGGATGATCTCGCCCTTTTCCACGGAGGGCAGCAGCACGTCCTGCTGCGTGCGGTTGAAATGGTGTATCTCGTCGAGCACCAGCAGCACCCGCTGGCTGCGGGCCAGGCCGCCGCCCAGGCCGCGGGAGTACTCGATGATCTTCCTGAGGTCGGGCACGCCGGCCATCACGGCGTTGAGTTCGAAGGTCTTGGCGTTGGCGCGGCCGGCTATGTAGCGGGCCAGCGCGGTCTTGCCGCAGCCGGGCGGGCCGAAGAACACGGCGGACTTGAGATTATCGGCCTCTATGGCCCGGCGCAGCAGCTTGCCGGGGCCCAGTACGTCCTCCTGGCCGGCGAACTCGTCTAGTTCTTTCGGGGCCAGGCGCGCGGCCAGCGGGGAATAGGCGGGCCCGCCCTCGGGCTCCGGGGCGGCGGGCTTGTCTTCGTCGAAAAGGGAATCGGGCATTACTTCTCTTCCGGGGCCGCGGCCGCCAGCGTGCGCTCCAGCCGCTCCACCATTTCCTCTACCTTCTTGGAATCTGCCTCGCGGTTGGTCTCGGAACGCTGCTTGAGGTTGTAAAGTTCCACGGCGAAATCGTAGGCGGCCAGGATGGCCAGTTTGGAGGAGTCCACGATGTTGAGTTTCTCCTCTATCTTGTTTATCTTCTCCTCCACCTGCCCCACTATGGTGCTCTGCTCGATGGGGGACAGGCCGTCCACGGCCGGGAATTTGATCACGCGGTTACGGATCCTGGCTTCGAAATCGTTAGTCCCCATCTTCTTCCTCGAAGAGCCCGGGCTGGGCTTCGTTGACCTTGTCTATTTTGGCGCAAATGCGCTCCAGGCGGCGGCGCAGCTTCGTTTTGAAGTCCGCCAGCTCGCGGGCGGCGGCGGTGCCGGTGACGGCCTTGCTGCGGGCCGCGCCCAGCAGTTCCACCTGTTTCCTGAGCACGTCGTTCTCTTCCTTGAGCCGGGTAATAAGCGCGGAGGCCCCCGTTACGAGCTCCTCCAGGCGCTTTATGCGGTTATGCATGAGGTAATTATACCTATTTCTTTTCTCCCATTGGACCTACGAAATAAGGGGTCCTAGGACCTTTGTGACGCTCTTAAAAAGAGGACATAATATATACAAGAAGACAGGAGGACATATGAACAAACCTTTTAAATCCCTTTCACTGCTGGCCGCCGCGGCCCTGCTGCTGCCGGCCCTGGCCAACGCCGGTTCCAAGAGCATCTACGGCGACGACAACCGCCTCGACTACTTCGAGGCCTCCCCCGCCATGCGCACCCTGGCCGATTCCGTGGTCTCGCTCTGGCCCTCCAAGCAGGTCAAGTTCGAGAACGGCGAATACAAGCTCGCCACCATCGGCTTCGGCGACGCCCTGGGCCTCTGCCCCGGCGAACAGTTCCGCGAGCAGCCCATCGGCGCCTTCTGTTCCGGCACCCTGGTAGGCGAGGACATGATCATGACCGCCGGCCACTGCATAACGGACGAGGCCTCCTGCGCCGACGCCCGCTTCGTCTTCGACTTCAACATCGACAACGCCGGCGGCAAGGCCCGCACCGCCGTTAAAGCCAAGGACGTCTACACCTGCAAGCGCATCGTCAAGCGCGACCTGGACCGCCAGGCCGACGGCCTGGTCAATACCGGCATCGTGATCATCGGCGCCCTGCTCGGCAAGCAGCCCGGCCCCGACTACGCCCTGATCCAGCTCGACCGCAAGGTGGAAGGCCGCAAGCCGCTGCCCGTCAACCGAGCCAAGGACCTCAAGGCCGGCGACCGGATCTTCGTGATAGGCCACCCGGTGGGCCTGCCGCTCAAAGTGGCCGGCGACGCCGGCGTGCGCAACACCGAGCCCAAGTCCTTCTTCCTGACCGACCTCGACACCTTCGGCGGCAACTCCGGCTCGGCGGTGTTCAACGCCCGCACTAACAAGATAGAGGGCATTTTGGTGCGCGGCGGCACCGACTTCGTGGACAGCCCGGCCGGCTGCAAAGTGCAGTTCAAGCTCGGCCAGAACGAAGGCAAGGGCGAGGCCGTGACCAAGATCTCCATACTGCAGAAGTATATCCCCGAGATCGGCGCCAACAAGAGCGCCGCCCCCGAGATACGCGGCGTGGCCGTGAAACAGGTCGGCCCCGCCGGCGAAGAGCTGGCCCGCAAAGTGCAGTTCTAAACAGCTCCCCGCCGTAACAGGAAACCCCGCCGCAAGCGGGGTTTCTTGCTTTTGCGCCCCTAAAATATTAATCTAGTCTTGGTTAGGGGGAAGCATGAAAACTCTGTTATTACAGGCCGCAGCCGCGGCCATGTTGTGCCTTGCGGCCTGCAGTCCGGCCGGCCACGCGGTCAGCGCTGCCGAGCACGGCCTGCGCCAGGACCTGATGGCCGTGGGCGAGGTAGTGAACTTCAGGGAAACCGGGACGGAGAAGCTGCAGGCCGCAGAAGGCGAGGCCGTGCTGGTGCGCTTCGAGAGCGAGGTCAAATGGCTGACGCTCGACGAGGCCATAGCCAGGTCCGGCGGCCCCGGCGACACGCAGGCTTACTTCGGCAAGGCCCAGTACGTCTCGGAGAAGCTCGGCGCGGGACCCAAGGCCGGCCGCGTGGAGCTGATCAAGGGCGCCGCCCTGATGGCGCGCACCGAGATAGGCTGGATCTACAAAGGCCTGGCCGAGAACTAAACCCGGAGCGCCGTTATTAAACCGGGCGAACTCGCACCCGGCCTCTTTCTCTTTCCGCAACACACCCCCTTAAGCAAGGGGATAAAAGTCAATATTTTAGGGAACAAGCCAATGGCCCGGGCCGGGCCCTGGCCGTATACTATTCATAGGGGAGGCCTTATGAAAGGCGCGGGGTTATTTTTCCTTGCCGCGCTCGCTTTATTTTGCGGGGCGTTGCTCCCTGCCCGGGCAGTGGCCGAGGACTGCGACAAGGCCTCGGAAGAGATACTCCGCTACGCCATGGCCAACGACGTCGGCAAGATCTCGGTGCTCGGCTTCACGGCCAAGAGCGGGGTGGACAAGAACGAGGCGGACTACATTTCGGAAAAGACCGGGGCCTGCCTGGCCGGCCATCAAAAACCGGCGCTGATAGAGAGGGCGCTGCTGGAGAGGGTGCTCAAAGAAAGCCGCCTCTCCTCTTCGGCCGGCGCGGACGCGGGAGGGGGCAGGCCTTTCGCGGATATCTTCATGGTGGACGCGGTGGTTACCGGCACGGTTTTCGCGGCCGGAAAGAACCTCAGGGTAATTACCCGGCTTATAGACGTCAGGAGCGGCAGGGTGCTGCTGGCGGCCCGGTCGGAAACCGAGAGGGAGTGGGCCCAGTACCTGGAGTCGCCCGAACTGCTCACGGACTGGGACCCGGCAGCCTGGTCGCTGCCGCCGCTGGACCTGCGCGACGCCGTACTCGACGACGGCAAAGCCCGCTGCGCGGAGCGGAAAATGCGCCTGGCGCGGCTGAACGCGGGGCTGGTGGACGCTAAGGCCCGCCATTGGGCGGAGAAAATGAAGGAGCCAGGATTCAGCATCCGGGGCCTGACCAGGAACCCCGGCACCGAGATCACGGACCCGGAGGTAAAGGCCAGGTTCTATAAACTGCTGGGCGACTATTACCGCGGACCGTCCGCCGCCCCCCCCGCGGCGGAGGATTTGTCCGCCCTGAACGGGCTCATGGAGGAGGAGTCTAAAGTTTACAACGAGTGCGGCTACCGCTAGCGGAGAGCATTGCCTCTTACTTTATGAATTTTCCTGCGCGGTACTCGTTATAAGCGCGCTTGATTTCGGCCTCGGTGTTCATAACTATCGGGCCGCGCCAGGCCACCGGTTCGTTTAGGGGCTTGCCCGCCATCAGCATGAAGCGCAGGCCCTCTCTCGAGGCGTGGCAGTCCAGCTCGTCGCCGTCCCGCAGCACGGCCAGCTGGCCTGGCGTCAGCACCCGCCCGTCCTTGCCGTCGAATGAGCCTGCACCCTCGAAAACGCAGCACAGCACGTTGTCCTCGGGGCGCACCTCCAGCTTGAACCTGGCGCCGGGTTCGGCCTTCACGTCGAAGAACCAGGGCTTTATCACTATGTCCTGCGCCGGGCCCTCCACGCCGCCGTACTCGCCGCAGATGATCTTAACGCTGAAGCCGTCGCCCTTGTACTCCTTCATGTCGGAGGCCTTGATGTCGCGGTAGCGGGGGCGCGTCATCTTGTCCTTCTTGGGCAGGTTGGCCCACAGCTGGAAGCCGCGCATAGTACCCTCGTAAGCCTTCGGCATCTCCTGGTGGACGATGCCGGAGCCGGCGGTCATCCACTGCACCTGGCCGCTTTTGATCACGCCGGCATTACCCAGCGAATCGCCGTGCTCCACCACGCCCTCGAGCATGTAGGTGATGGTCTCTATGCCGCGGTGCGGGTGCCACGGGAAGCCGGCGAGGTAATCCTCGGGGTTGTCCGAGCCGAAATTGTCCAGCAGCAGGAACGGGTCGGTCAGCGCCGTGTCGCCGAAGCCGAAGATGCGCTTTAGCTTAACGCCGGCGCCCTCCACCACCCACTGCCCTTCCGCCACCGCTTTTATGGTCCTGGCTTTCATTTTTCCTCCCCGTACTCCGGGCCGCCGCGCAGCCGCCAAGGCTTGCCCGCTACTCTGCCTTTCACGAATACCCGCAGGCCGTGCGCCGGCACTCTGGCCGACAGCGCGCCGCCTTTCACTTCGATCTTGTCACCGGTATAAAGCTCGCGGTATTTCCCGTCGGGCAGGCCGGCGGCCTTCGCTTCCGAGACTTTGTCGTCCTTGTTCAGGAACACCACAGCGGTCTCGCCGCCGTAGTCGCGGCGGAAAGCGTACTGGTGCTCCGCCGCCATCAGCCTGGTCTGAGCCCCGCGCCGTAGCGGCCCCGCGGCGGCGCGCAGGGCGTTGAGCTTTTTAAGGTGGTGGTAAACCGGGTCGCCCTTGGCCCGCTTTATGCCTTCGTCGCCCAGCATGCGCCGGTTGTCCGGGTCGTTGCCGCCGGGCAGGCGGATCTCGGTGCCGTAGAAGACGCAGGGGATGCCGCGCGCCGCAAAATAGAAATTCAAAGCGTCGAAATACTGCCCGGGCGACGCCGGACTGCCCTCGCCGTTGCCGCCGTTGAAGCGCGGCTTGTCGTGGTTGTCGAGGAAGGTGACCAGCCAGGTCGCGTCCCGGTAAAGACCGTCATGCTTGAAGATCTCGTCGGCCGCGGCGTAACTGCCGCCCTTGAAGACGGCCTCCATCGGCCCCCAGGTCCCCATCGAGGACAGCGGCATGTCCAGCACGCTGAGGCCGGCGTTCATCGGGTCCCCGTCGGCCAGGCGCGTGTAGGAGGACAGCAGCACAAAGTCGTCGCGCGTCCAGGCCTCGCCGAACATGAAGAAGTCTTTTTTACCCTTATGCATCTCGGCGGCGAAGTCCCGCCAGAAATCGTTCTTCATCCAGACCAGCGTATCCAGGCGGAAGGCGTCCACTCCCAGGTCCCGGTACTTGCCGTAGATGCCCGCGAACCACCTCAGCACTTCGGGGTTCTCGTCGTTAAAGTCCAGCAGGTCGGCCAGCGCCGGCCCTTTCCGGTTGAACCACTCTTTGTCGTCGGCGTAATAATCGAAGGTACTCCCGGCCCCGCGCGCCGTGCCGCGCTCGGCGTGCCATTTGACGGAAGGATGCGTGTCCCCGCCGTGGCCGTGGTTGAGCACTATGTCCTGTATTATCTTCAGGCCCTTTTTGTGGGCGGCCCTGATCAGGTCGGCGTAAGAGGCGCCCGGCGATTCCAGGTGCGGGTCTATCCTGGAGAAATCCCAGGCCCAGTAGCCGTGGTAACCGGCCGCGTCGTAGGTCTGCGAGCCGTTGACGTAGCGGCCGGGCGGCTGCATCACCGGCGGGGTGATCCAGACCGCCGTGAAGCCCATGCTTTTTATATGGTCCAGGTTGTCGATAAGGCCGCGGAAATCCCCGCCCTGGTAATAGCGCAGGTTGCCGGGAACGTACTCGTCCCCGTAGATATCGTTGTTGGCCGGGTCGCCGTCGGCATAGCGGTCCGTAACCGCCAGGTAAATGGTCTCGTCCCTGAAATCGGCCGCCGCGGCCGGCGCGGCCAGCAGCAGCGCCAGGAGCGCCGTAGTTTTGGTTATCATAAGTCTATCTCAATTGTAGGAAAAATCGGCGCTGGTATCGCAGATTTTTACTCTTGGCACCGGGAAACAAAAAAGCCGGGACTTGTCCCGGCCTTTTGTGTTAAGGCGTATCTATATCGCCGCTTTCAGCAGCCGCTCCAGCACGCGCGCCAGCTGGTCGGAGCAGGAGGTGGCCTTGTCGCCGCAGGTTATGCCCCGCAGCTTGGCTATGGCCTCTTTTACCGGCATCCCCTCCAGCAGCCTGGCCATCGCCTCCAGGTTGCCGGGGCAGCCGTTCAAGAACTTGACACCCTTCAGGCGGCCGTCGGCCACGCTGAAACTGACTTCCTTGGAGCAGACGCCCTCGAGCTTGTGTTTCTTCGTCACGCGCGTAGCCTGGCCCCGAAGTTCTTTGTGAGTTTGTCCAGGATGGCCGTCATGCGGGCGCCCACCTCGGCGTCGTTGAGCGTCTTTTCCATCGAGGAGAAAGTGAAGCGCACCGTCAGACTGCGGTTGCCGGCCGGGATATTCTTGCCCTTGTAGACGTCCACCAGCCGCGCGCTGTGCAGGTCCTGCACGCCGGAGAAGGAGCGTTCCAGCTCCGCCCACTCGTGCTTTTCCTCCAGGATCACGCTCAGGTCGCGCCAATTCTGCGGGAAGGCCGAGACCGGTTTGATCTTGGCTATCTTCTGCCAGAACTCGGTCTTGCCGGCCGCGGCCAGACAGGAGAGCGGGATCTCGAAGTAGAAAATGTTGTTGTCCTTGAAATCGGCCGCGGCGCAGACCGCGGGGGCGAGCTTGCCCAGGAAGCCGGCGCTGCCGCCGCCCAGCCGCATCTCCAGGCAATGGCCGGGCTGGAAATAAGCCGGGGCCTTTTTGGGCTTCTCGTAACGGAAGCCGCCCTTACCGGTGAAGAGGCGGTTCATCACGCCCTTGAGGCAATAGAAGTCGGCGGCGGCGCTGCCGCCCTGCCAGGAGCCGCCCTCGGGCACGGGCCCGTAGGCCAGCCCGGCGCAGTATATTTCCTCGGACTTGCCGGCGTCCCTGCGGGCGTAGGCGGTGCCGGCCTCGAAGAGCAGCGCGGTCTCGCGGCCGCGGTTGAGGTTGTAGCGCAGCGTTTTGAGCAGGCCGGACAGCAGCGTCGGGCGCAGGTACTGGTAATCCGAGGAGAGCGGGTTCTTCACTTCCAACGCCGCCTCCGGTTCCAGACCGCAGGCCTTCAGCTCCTTGGCCGAAGAGAAATCGTAATTATAAACCTCGCTGAAACCCAGCGCGGCCAGCGTGTTGCGCAGCTCCGTAGTGACGGTCCAGAGCGGGCTCACGGTGGACGGCCGCATGGGCATATTGGAGGCCGACGGGATGACGTCGTAGCCGATGTAGCGGGCCACTTCCTCGGCCACGTCCCAGGCGCTCTCGATATCCTGCCGGTAGGACGGCACCGTGAATTTCCACGGCCTGGCGTCCTTCAGGTCCGACTGGAAAGCCCGCAGGCAGGCGTAGATCTCGCCGTCGGCGATGCCGGTGCCGAGTATCGCGTTCACGCGGGCCGGGTCCACGTCTATCACCGGCGGCTGGTAGGCTACCGGGCAATTGTCGGTGATCTGCTGTACGCTCGCGCCGGGCGCGGCTTCCAGTATCAGGCCGGCCAGGCGGCGGGCCGCCCGCAGGGGCAGCTCGGGGTCGGTGCCGCGCTCGAAGCGGTAGGAGGACTCGCTCTTGATGCCAGTGGCCTTGGAGGCCAGCCGCACCGTGGGCGGGTGGAAGCGGGCGGACTCTATCAGTATGGCGTCGGTCTCTTCGGAAACGGCGGTATCCAGGCCGCCCATCACGCCGGCCAGGGCGGCGGGCTTGGAGGCGTCGGCGATGACCATCATGCCGGGGTCCAGCTTCAGGTCCTGGTTGTCGAGCGTCTTGAGCATCTCGCCGGCCAGCGCCTTGCGCACTATGATCTTGGGGCCGCCGAGTTTGGCTATATCGAAGCAGTGGGTGGGCTGGCCCAGCTCGTACATCACGTAGTTGGAGCCGTCTATCAGCAAATTGCCCTTGGGATTGCAGCCTATCGCGCGCAGGCGCGCGGCCATCCACTCGGGCGTCCGCACGCCCTTCACGCCCTTGAGCACTATCGCGCCGTAGCGAGGGCACAGGTCTGGCACCTTGATCTCCACCGGCACTACCTGGCCGGCGGCTTCGCCAGTGAAAATTCTCACATCCCTCATCTTGAGGCCGTAGAACAGGCAGAACTCGCGTGCCAGCGCGTAATGCGACAGGCAATGCGCCTGGTTGGGCAGCATCTCCACTTCCATCGCGTAGTCGGACTTGGGGAAAAGGGCGGCCGCGTCCATGCCCGGCTCGAGGTCGGCTGGCAGCACCAGAATACCGCTGTTGTCGTAGCCTTCGAGTCCCAGCTCGCCGGCGGAGCAGATCATGCCCTCGCTCTCCACGCCGCGTATCTTGGCCTTCTGCAGCTCGCCCTCGGCCAGGACGGCCCCCACCTTGGCGAAGGGGATCTTCTGGCCCACGGCGATGTTCTTGGCGCCGCACACAACGCGCATTACGGCCTTGCCGTCGTGCACGTCCACCAGCGAGAGCTTGTCGGCGTTCGGGTGCTTGTCTATCTTGTCTATCCGGCCCACGCACACGCCCGAGAAGGAAGCGCCGGTCTTGCGCAGCTCCTCCACCTTCAGCCCCACGCGGCCCAGCTTGGCCGCCAGGACTTCCGGCGCCGGGGGATTCTCGATATAATCAGCCAGCCACGAATATAAAATCTTCATACATTAATTCTGTTTAATATTTTTCCCTGAAACTGGTCCGCTTCGACGGGGAGGCCGGGTTAGCGGAAGCCTGCCGGAGGGCCGAGCTTGCATAGCGCGAGGCCCGAGGCGGGCAGCCGCGAGCACGGTGTGCGAGACGGCGGTTCCGCGCTCCGGCCTTCCCGGCGAAGCTAGACGACCTGTTTCAGCACCCGCAGGTCGTTCTCGTAAAGCATCCGCATGTCGCTGATGCCGTACAGCAGCATCGCGAAGCGCTCTATGCCCGCGCCGAAAGCGAAGCCGCTCCACTTCTCGGGGTCGCAGTTGCAGGCCTTCAGCACGTTCGGGTGCACCACGCCGGCGCCCATCACTTCCAGCCAGCCGGTGCCCTTGCAGACCGGGCAGCGGCCCGCGCCGCTCTTGCAGAAAACGCAGCTCATGTCCACTTCGGCGCCCGGCTCCACGAACGGGAAATACGACGGGTTGAAGCGGGTCTTCACGCCGGAGCCGAACAGGTCCTTCATGAAGGCGTCCACCGTCCACTTCAGGTCGGCCATGCTGACGCCCTTGTCCACGTAGAGGCCCTCTATCTGGTGGAAAGCGAAAGAGTGGCTGGCGTCCACCGCCTCGGAGCGGAACACGCGGCCGGTGTGGAACACGCGCAGCGGCGGCTGCGCCTTCTCCAGCGCGCGGATCTGCACCGGAGAGGTGTGCGTGCGCAGCAGCATGCCCTTGCCGTTCTGGTCCTTCGCGTCCACGTAGAAAGTGTCCTGCATGTCGCGCGCCGGGTGGAACGGCGGGAAGTTCAGCGCCTCGAAATTATGGTAATCGTCCTCGACGAGCGGCCCGTCGGACATCGTGAACCCCAGCTTCAGGAAGCCGTCGGCCAGGCGGTTCATCGTGTGGGTGAGCGGGTGCAGGCTGCCCCTGGGAAAGGGCGCGCCGGGCAGCGTCAGGTCCAGGCCCGGCGCGGCGGCGGCCGAGGCGGCGGGGGCGGCTCCTTTGAGCTCGGCCAGCCTGGCCTCCATCTCCGTCTTGGCTGAGTTGCCGAGGGCGCCGAGGGGCTTGCGCTCCTCCAGCGGGATATCCTTGAGGTCCCTCAGCAGCAGCGCGAGCTCGCCCTTGCGGCCCAGGAAGCGCAGTTCCAGAGCCTCCGGGTTCTCGGCGGGTTTTTGGCCTATAGAAACGGAAAAACTGTCCCGTATTGCGGACAGTTTTTCCTTCCACTCCGTGGCGTTCACGGCGTGATCCTAGCGCTCGGTACCGACGACCTTCTTGATGGTCCCGATGGCTTTCCTGGCTATTTCAGCCAGCTGCTTGAAGGACTGAGGGTCGCGGATGGCGATCTCGGAGAGCATTTTCCTGTTCAGGGTGATGTTGGCCTTGTGGAGGCCGTCCATGAACCTGCTGTAAGACATACCCTCTTCGCGGGCGGCCGCGTTCAGGCGCACTATCCACAGCTGGCGGATATCGCCCTTCTTGTCGCGGCGGTGTATATAGGCCGTGGTCAGGGATTTCTTGACCTGCTGCGTGGCCTGGCGGAGGCGGTTGCCCTTATTGCCGTAATAGCCCTTGGAGAGCTTTAAAATCCTTTTCTTTCTTTTGTTGCGAGCTACGCTGTATTTTATTCTCATGACGCCTCTTCCGCCCCGGGGACTTGCCCGCCGGGCGCGGCTCCTTTATTGTTGTTCTTATTCGTAGGGCAGGTACTTCTTCAGCACGCGGCCTTCGGCGGAATTCTTCTCCTCCACCTTGGCGGTGCGCAGCGTGCGGCCGCGCTTGGAGGACATCGGCGTCAGCAGGTGGCGCAGGCCGGCTTTCCGGTGCAGCCATTTGCCAGACACGGTCTTCTTAAATCTTTTCTTGGCTCCGCTGTGGGATTTCATTTTAGGCATATTATTTATGTGTCCTGTTGTTCAATATCCTTATCCTGTAATTATATAATTTTCGGCCGCGGCTTGGAAAGGTTACTCTCCGGGAGCCTGCTCGTTTTTGGGCTTCGCGGGGGCCGGCGGCTTGCCGCTGGGGGCCAGCATGATGCTCATGCGGTTGCCCATCATCGACGGGCGGCCTTCCACGATGCCGACGCTGGAAAGGTTGTCCTTAATGGACATGAGGATCTCCTCACCGAGGTTGCGGTGCTGGTTCTCGCGGCCGCGGAACACCACGGTGACGCGCACCTTGTTGTGCTCCTTCAGGAATTCCTCGATGTGGCGGATCTTCGTGTGCAGGTCGGCGCTGGCGATGCGCGGGTTCAGGCGGATCTCTTTGAGCACGCCGGCCTTCTGCTTTTTGCGGTTGTCGCGCTCCTGCTTTTCCTTCTCGTAAAGGTACTTATTGAAATCCATCACCTTGCAGACCGGAGGGTTGGCCTGCGGCGAGATCTCTACGAGGTCCAGGTTGGCGCCGCGGGCCATGTTGACGGCCTCGATGAGCGGCTTGATGCCCAGCATGGTCCCGTGCATGTCGATGAGGCGGACCTGCGGGGACGTGATATTGCGGTTGATGCGAACTCTCTTGTCGTGGTACAAAACTCTTCCTCCTGTGACTTGGGGCGGCAAAGCCGCCTGACGGGATTTCGCTCCCGGATACTATATTCTACCTTATTTTAGCGGGCCCGACGAAAGCGAAGCGCAGGCGGTAATACAGCAGGCCGGCGTACTCGTTAAGGGCGCGGCGCGCGTCCTCGCCGCCGCCGGGCAGCCAGTCCCGCAGGTAGCGCGGGCCGCCGGCCCGCCTGGCCACCGGGAACGGCTCCAGCTCCACCCCCCCGAGACGCCCGAAGAGCAGCGCCGCGCGAGGCATGTGAAAAGCGGAGGTCAGTAATATGGCTTTCTTATAGCCCCGCTCGCGGCAGATCCTGCCGGAATACGCGGCGTTCTCCCTGGTGTCGCGGGACCGCACCTCGGTCAGCAGCTTACCCCGCGGCACGCCCAGCTCTTCGAGGTAGGCCGCGGCGGCTTCGGCCTCGGGCTCGCTGGAGAACGGCGCGCCGCCGGACACCAGCAGCGGCAGGCCGGTTAGCTTATGCAATTTGTAGGCCGCGGCCGCGCGCTCCAGGGTGCCCGGGGCCAACCGCTCCGACGCTGAAAACGGCTTCCACCCCCCGCGAAAACCGCCGCAGAGCAGCACGATGATGTCCCCCTCCGGCCTGGCCGGAGTCTTGTAAGCGCTCTCCAGCGGCCGCAGCAGCGCGTCACTGAAAACCTCGGTGCTGCCCGCCCAGAGCAGCGCGGCCAGCGCGGCGCAGGCCAGGGCCGCCGGCCGGCAGCGCCGGCGCAGATAAAGCCCCAGCCCCGCCAGCGCCAGCACGAACAGCCCCGGCGGCAGCGCGAAAGCGGCTATAATCTTCTTGATTACGAACATCAGGATAATAATACCAAAACCGCATAGGGGACGCTGCTTCCTATCTTCCTAATTCCACGTCAACTCCCTTATTAGGAAGATAGGAAGCAGCGTCCCCAAAAAGAACTCCCCGTTTGGAGCGGGGAGTTCCGTTAATAGGGCGCTGTCCCTGTTTATTTTACGACGGGGATGCGCATGGCGTAGAAGGAGCGCCACACGAAGACCACGCTGATGAGGAAGAAGACAGCGGCCAGGGTGTGGCTCACTTTCGGGTCCAGCGTGATGGCCAGTTCCACGGCCAGCAGGCCGAACAGCGTGGTGAACTTGATGATGGGGTTCATGGCCACCGAGGAGGTGTCCTTGAAGGGGTCGCCCACGGTGTCGCCGACGATGGTCGCGTCGTGCAGCGGGGTGCCCTTGGCGTTCAGTTCGGTCTCCACCAGCTTCTTGGCGTTGTCCCACGCGCCGCCCGCGTCGGCCATGAAGATGGCCTGGTACAGACCGAATATCGCTATGGAGATCAGGTAGCCGATGAAGAAGTAGTGGTTCACGCAGGCGAAAGACAGCGTGCTGAAGAACACCACCAGGAAGATATTGAACATACCTTTCTGGGCGTACTGCGTGCAGATCTCCACCACTTTTTTGGAGTCCTCGACATTGGCCTTCTTCACGGTAGCGTCCAGCTTGATGTTCTTCTTGATGAAGTCCACGGCCTGGTAAGCGCCGGTGGTGACGGCCTGCATGGAGGCGCCGGAGAACCAGTAGATGATGGCGCCGCCGGTGATGAGGCCCAGCAGGAACAGCGGGTTCATGATGGAGAGGCCCTCGTAGATGCCCTGCGGCCCCACGGTGCCGTACTTGGAGGACAGCAGCTGGATGATGGCGAAGATCAGCGTCGTCGCGCCCACCACGGCCGTGCCGATCAGCACGGGCTTGGCGGTGGCCTTGAAGGTATTGCCGGCGCCGTCGTTCTCCTCGAGAAACTTCTTGCCGTTCTCGAAGTCCACGTCGAAGCCGAAGTCCCTCTTCAGCTCTTCCTTGATGCCGGGGATGGACTCGATGGTGGACAGTTCGAACACGCTCTGCGCGTTGTCCGTCACCGGGCCGTAGGAGTCCACGGCGATGGTCACCGGGCCCATGCCCAGGAAGCCGAAGGCCACCAGGCCGAAGGCGAAGATGGCGGGAGCCACCATCAGCATCCCGAGGCCCAGGGTGCTCACGGCGTAGGCCGCGCCCATCAGGGCTATGATGGCCATGCCCATCCAGTAGGCGCTGAAGTTGCCGGCCACCAGGCCGGACAGGATATTAAGGGAAGGGCCGCCCTCTTTGGAGGCGGTCACCACTTCGCGCACGTGGCCGGAGTTGGTGGAGGTGAAGATCTTGACCAGTTCCGGGATCAGCGCGCCGGCGATGGTACCGCAGGAGATGATCGTGGAGAGCTTCCACCACAGCGTGCCGTCGCCCAGCTGCGGGATCAGCAGGTAGGAGAGCACGTACGTCATCGCGATGGAGACGAACGAGGTCAGCCAGACCAGCATGGTCAGCGGGTGCTCGAAGTTGAAGCGCTTGGCCTCGCCGTACATGGCCTTGGCGATCAGGCCGTTGACCCAGTAGGAGAAGGCGCTGGTGACGATCATGCCGATGCGCATGACGAAGATCCAGACCAGCAGCTGTATCTGGGTGGTGCTGGACAGGGCGCGGGCCGCCTCCTCGGGCAGGCCGCTCTTCATGAACACTTCGGGCGAAACCGCCAGCAGGATGAAGGTCACCAGGGCCACGCCGGTAACGCCGTACGTCTCGAAGCCGTCGGCCGTGGGGCCCACGGAGTCGCCGGCGTTGTCGCCGGTGCAGTCCGCGATGACGCCGGGGTTGCGGACGTCGTCTTCCTTGATCTTGAACACGATCTTCATCAGGTCGCTGCCGATGTCGGCGATCTTGGTGAAGATGCCGCCCGCTATACGCAGCGCCGCGGCGCCCAGCGACTCGCCGATGGCGAATCCTATGAAGCAGAGGCCGGCGTAGTCGCCCGGCACGAAGAGCAGGATGAAGAGCATCATTACGAGCTCGACGGAGATCAGCAGCATGCCTATGCTCATGCCCGCCTTGAGCGGGATGGCCATGGTCGGGAAGGGCAGGCCCTTAAGCCCGGCGAAGGCGGTGCGGGAGTTCGCGTAGGTATTGATGCGGATGCCGAACCAGGCCACCGAGTAGGAGCCCAGGATACCCACGACGGAGAAGAGGACGATGATGCCTATCTTGAACGCGGTCATGTGCGGGTTCAGGCTGAAGTACCACACCATGATGGCGGCGATAAAGGCCCAGAGGACGGCTATGAACTTGCCCTGGGTGACCAGGTAGGTCTTGCAGGTCTCATAGATCAGCTCGGAGATCTCGAGCATGGACTTGTGCACGGGGAGCTTGGAGATCTGCATGGACTGCACCAGGCCGAACACCACGCCCAGCACGCAGATGACGAGGCCGGCGAGCAGCAGGTTGTGGCCGGTAACGCCCATGAACAGCACGCTGGCCAGGTCCGGTATAACCAGTTCCGCCTCGCTGGCGAAAGCGGGCACCGCAGACATCAGCATCGCCGCCGCGGCGGCAAGAGTTTTCAGTTTGCGCATTTTATCCCCTCTAACACACTGGATTTGAAAAAGCCCGCCGGGCTGCCGGCGGGCTTTTCTTTGTTTCGCTTAAGCTTTCTGCTCCGCCGCGATGACGGCTATGCCAGCCCCCATCGAGGACGAGACGAATACCGACTGCATGTAGACGCCCTTGGAGGCCGAAGGCTTGACCTTCAGCACGGCGTCGATGACGGCCTGCACGTTCTCGGCCAGCTTCTCCTCCGGGAAGGAGATCTTGCCGGCGACGGCGTGCACGATGGCCTGCGGGTCGGCCTTGAACTCGATGCGGCCGGCCTTCAGTTCCTTGACGGCCTTGGCGACGTCGAAGGTGACGGTGCCGCTCTTCGGGTTGGGCATCAGGCCTTTGGGGCCGAGCGTCTTGCCGAGCTTGGCGGCGTCTTTCATCATATCGGGGGTGACGACGAGGATGTCGAAGTCCATGAACCCGCCGAAGATCTTCTCGATCAGTTCGGCTCCGCCGTAAACGTCGGCGCCGGCGGCCTGGGCTTCCTTCTCTTTCTCGCCCTTGGCGATCACGGCGATCTTCTTGGTCTTGCCGGTGCCGTGCGGGAGGGCGACGGTGCTGCGGACCTGCTGATCGCTCTGCTTCACGTCGATGCCGAGCTTCAGGTGCACTTCCACCGTCTCGTCGAACTTGGCGTTCGCGCTCTTCTTGAGCATGGCCACGGCTTCCTTCACGGTGTACTTCTTCGTGAGGTCCAGGCCTTTCTTCAGGTTCTCTATTCTTTTACCCATTGTTTTTTCTCCTCGAGGTGCGAGCGCGGGAGCCTCGCGGCTCCCGCTCCCTCAATTATGCCGCTATCCGCGGCAGATCTTTAGCCGACGATGTCGACGCCCATGCTGCGGGCGGTGCCTTTCACCATCTCCATGGCCTGCTTGACGTCCTTGGTGTTGAGGTCGGGCAGCTTTATCTTGGCCACTTCCTCGACCTGCTTGAGCGTCAGTTTGCCGACCTTGTCCTTGTTCGGCACGCCGGAACCCTTGGCGAGGCCGGCGGCTTTCTTGATCAGCGCGGCCATCGGGGGCATCTTGGTGATGAACGTGAAGGTGCGGTCTTCGAAAACGGTGATGACGACGGGGATCGGCACGCCCTGCTCGAGCTTGCGGGTCTTCTCATTGAACTGCTTGCAGAAGTCCATGATGTTGACGCCGTGCTGGCCGAGGGCGGGACCGACGGGGGGCGCGGGATTGGCGGCGCCGGCCGGGATCTGGAGCTTTATGAACGTTTTGATCGCTTTAGCTTTAGCCATAGTATTAATAAGGAATATAGATCCTTAAGGTCTCCTTTCTGATTCTGTCCTCGTCCGGACGGCCGCGTAACACGGGCGCCCCGCAGCCGCCTGAAGCTGGCGGCCTTGGATTTAGACTTTCTCTACCTGCAGAAAATCGAGCTCCACCGGGGTGGGGCGGTCGAACACGGTGACGGTGACGCGGAGCTTGGCTTTCTGCTCGTTGACGTCCTCCACCATGCCCATGAAATGCTTGAACGGCCCTTCGATGATGCGCACGTTCTCGCCCTTCTCGAACTGCACCGCGGGCTTGGGCTTCTCGGCGCTGGTGGAGTTCACCAGTTCGAGGATCTGCTGCACCTCGGCGTCGTCCATCGGCACGGGCTTGGGGTCGCCGAGGAAGCCGCTGACGCCCTGCACGCCGCGGATGGCCCAGTAGGTGTTGTTGTCCAGCTCCATGCTGACGAGCACGTAGCCGGGGAAAAATTTGCGTTTGGAAACTTTCTTCTGGTTGTTCTTGACCTGCATCACGTCCTCGGTGGGGATGAGGACCTGCGCTATGCGGCCGGCGAACTCGTTGTTCTCGATCTTGGCGTGCAGCGTCTTGTAGACGCGCTCTTCGAAACCGGTGCGGGTGTGGATTACGTACCAGGCTTTATCTGACATTTAGCGGCCTCCCAGGATGGCCTTAAGGAAGGCGGTCAGGCCGAAGTCCACCACGCTTATGTAGATGGAGATCAGCACGACCACGAAGCTGACCGCTACCGTCGAGCGGACGACGTCCTTGCGGCCGAGCCACGTGACCTTGGTCAGTTCTTCGTATACTTCTTTGAGAAAGCCGGTTATTTTGTTCATAGTTCTCGAAATCTGGCGGGAGCGGAAGGAATCGAACCTTCAGTTGCGGTTTTGGAGACCGCTGGTTTACCGTTAACCGACGCTCCCACTGAAGAGATCAGGACTTAACTTCCTTGTGCGCGGTCTGCTTGCCGCAGGCCCGGCAGAACTTGTTCAGTTCGATCTTGAATTCCTTCTTCTTGCCCCTGGCCATATGGTAGTTCTTGTTCTTGCAGACCGTGCAGCCCAGGGTTATGTGTATTCTGTCACCCATAATTAGTTCTCCGTAAAAATCGGACGGCGGCGGCCGGGGTCCCGGCCGCTCGCCGCCTCGCCGATTATTCTATGATCTCGCTCACTACGCCCGAGCCCACGGTGTGGCCGCCTTCGCGGATAGCGAAGCGCAGACCCTTTTCCATGGCGATGGCGGATATCAGGTCGACGGTCATCTCGGCGTGGTCGCCGGGCATGATCATCTCG